>Ga0209958_1000042_pt1 | contig 512716 bp, 481 predicted proteins | sample ThiBio_inoc_plan_FD_183942 | JGI IMG/M metagenome (GOLD analysis project Ga0209958, IMG submission 183942) | Wastewater bioreactor microbial communities from Cape Town, South Africa - Thiocy_inoc_plan (SPAdes) | ecosystem: Engineered > Bioremediation > Thiocyanate > Unclassified | place: South...
GCCTCAAGCCGCGCAAACTGCTCATCCGTCAGCCAGAAAAGGTGATCGTTCATCCAAAGGCTCCCTTCGGGAACCTTGAATCACAACGCCGCTGCGGGGGAAAGCTATTTTATAGGTCCTGACCCTAGAGCATTTTCACATATGCGATCAGCCCGAGCGGCGATTGAGCAGCCCGGCACGGGCCTTTTTTAAAAGCTTAGTCTTGTTTCCGCCTTGGCTGAAACAAGACTAAGCTGGGCCAGCAAACGCGCGGCCATGGCCGCAGCCAGGCCATCCCGGGCCTGGGCCCGGCGCGACAGCGCCTCCTGCACCGGCGGACAATCGGCCGCCTGCATTTCCAGGGTCATCTGCGCCGCCTTGGCCAGCAGGCCGGCCATGGCTTGTTGCTGCACCGCCGCTTCGGACGCGGCACGCCCCACCAATGCCTGCAATTGCGGATCGGGCAGCCAGCCCGCCAGCAACGCCACCACCCGGTCCAGATACTCGGCCTCGGCGGTGGCGAAGAACGACATCCACAGCATGTCCACATGCACCGGGTGGCTGGGCGTCAGCGCCTTGAAATCGGCGCCGCCGTCTTCCATGCTGGCCGCCGCCTGTTCGCCCACCAGGCTTTCCATCAGCCGGACGCGTTGCCGCAAATGGCTGTAATTCAGCGCCTGGGCCACCATCTCGACCTTGACCGGGTCGCCGCCCTTGACGGCGCCCACCAGCCCCGCCGCCAGTTGTTCATGGGCGTCCAGCACATGAGCCAGGAATACCGGCACCGACAGCACGGTTTCCGGCCGCCATTGCTCGCCGCCCGGCGACCGCACGAAAGCGTCCAGCGCCGCCGCCCCGTCGGGCTGTCGCCAATAGGCGGCGATGATCTGTTCCAACTCAGTCATCCTATCCCCTAAAACATCAAGCGTTCCGCCGCCAAGCCGACGGCGCCGGCGGCGATCACCCCGGCCATCGCCCAGGCGACACGACGGACCATGTCGCCGCCGCACAAGCCGCCGACCAGCGCCACCTTGACCCCGGTGTTGACGAAGGCGGCGATGGTGATGGAGGTGGCCGCCACCGTCAAGGCCACCTCGTGGCCGCCCATCTGCACCATGGAAAGGGCGATGGCGTCCACGTCGGCCAGACCGGCCAGGGCCGACAGGAAATAAAGACCGGCCGAACCGGCATAGCTTTGCAGGATCTGCGACGCCAGCATGACCACCGCCAGCAGCACCGCGAATTTCATGGCCATGCCCAGTTCGAAGGGATTGGACAGCGCCGTGGCCCCGGGCTTGGTTTCATCCTCACGCGCCCGCCACAATACCCACGACCCCACCAGACCGGCCAAGGCCATGGCCCCCAACGGCACCGCCAGGCGCACGCCGATGGGCTGGTTCAGCACGAAGACGATGGCCCACAGGCGCACATACATGGTGGTGTTGGCGACCACCACGCCGGCCGACAACACCGCCTGCATGGCCGGCGTATTGCGGCCCATGCGGGCGAAGGAAACGGTCAGCGCGGTGCTGGAGGCCAAGCCGCCGAACACCCCGGTCAACAGCGAGCCGATGCGCGGCCCGGCCAGTTTGATGGCGAAATAGCCCAGGAACGAAATGAAGGCCACCATCACCACCAGCAGCCACAGCTTATAGGGATTAAGCACTTCTCCCGGCCCGAATCCCTGGTTGGGCAGCACCGGCAGCAACACCACCGAGATCAGCAGCAGCTTGATCACCGCCCGCAATTCCAGGGCTTCCAGCTTGCGCACCAGATTGTGCAGCGTGTCCTTGGCCCCCAGGAAGGCGGTGGCGACCACACCGCCGGCCGCCGCCGCCTGACCTTCGCCCAACGCCGCCAGGGCGGCCAGGGCAAAGGCCGCCAACTCGGCGATTTCGGTGGTGAAGCCCACTTCCGGCCGGGCGCGGGCCCGCATGATGTAACCCGACACCACCATGGCGGAAACGGCGATGAAGCCGCCCAGCAGCGGCAGCCCGCCCAAGGACTGGGCGAACCAGCCGCAAACGCCCCCCAACAGGCCGATCAGGGCAAAGGTGCGGATGCCGGCGGCGCGATGGCCATCGGGGTCCTCGCGCTTGTCCCAGCCGCGCTCGACCCCCATCAGCACCCCGATGGCCAGGGCCAAAGCAAGGCGTTCGAACAATTCCACATGATCCATTTCGGTCCCCGTCCTTGCCCATGGTCACGGCACATCCGCCCCATTGTCGCGCCATCAGGCATATTTGCAACCCCGTCCCCTATGACCATATGTGGTTCAGGTCCCCCCGACGGAGGCAACGCATGAGTGAAATCGCCCATTTCCTGGCGCATGCCCTGGCCCTGGAATCCCGGGCCGGCGAGCGTTACGGCGAACTGGCCCAGCACATGGAACAATGCGGCGCCCGCGAGGTGTCCGCCCTGTTCGGCCGCATGTGCGACTTTTCGCGCATGCATGCGGCGGAAATCCTGCGCGTCGCCGAAAAACTTGGGCCGCTGCCCGCTTTGCAGCCCTGGCAATACGAATGGAACAGCCCCGAACCGCCCGAAGTGGGCGACATGGCCCTGGTCAGCCCCGACATGAGGGTCGATCAGGCGTTGGGTTTCGCCATCGCCAACGAACGGCGCGGCTGGGAATATTACAACCACGTCTCGATCACCGCCGCCGACCCGGAAACCCGCCATCTGGCCCGCACCTTCGCCGGAGAAGAAGCCGAGCATGTGCTCATCCTTGAACGCTGGTTGTCCAACCTTCACGAAACCCCAGGTATTACTTAGAATTTTTCACGATGGCGACGCTTACGGACCACCAAATCCTTTGGTATGGTGTGCAATCGAAACAGCGATAAATAGCCTGCTCGCCGCCGCATGAGAACGCTCTGCCCCCACCGCCTGCATCGATGGCTTGTCGCCATCCTGACATGGCTGTTCCTGGTGTCCCCGGCGCGGGCGGACGTCACTACACTTTTGTCGGACACGCTGAACGACCACAACTCGGTGATGCTGCTGATCGAGCCGGAATCGGGCGCCATCGTCGACGCCAACGACGCGGCGGCCCGCTTTTACGGTTATTCCCTGCCCCAGCTGCGCAGCCTGAGAATCCAGGACATCAACACCCTGGGCGCCGACGAAGTGGGGGCTGAACGCCGTCGGGCCAAGGCGGAAAAGCGCAACTACTTCATCTTCCCACACCGTCTTGCCAACGGCGATTTGCGAACCGTCGAAGTCTACAGCGCCCCGGTTCGCGACAAGCAGGGGCGGACGCTTTTGCTGTCCATCATCTACGACATCACCGGCAAGGCGGTGGCCGAACGGGAATTGTCGGCCTATCGCATGCGGCTGGAAGAACTGGTCACCCGGCGCACCAGCGAAGCCATGGAGGCGCAAAGCCGTCTGCGCTTTTGGATGACCTTGGGGCTGGCTTTGCAAACGGTGCTGATCGTCGCCCTGTTCATCGCCGTCATCCGCCGCCACACCGCCGTCAAGGAAGTCGCCCACGAAGCGCTGACCCGGCGCCGGGCCGAGGAAAAGCTGGCCCAGGCCAATGCCGACCTGCAGCGTTTCGCCGAAATCGCCGCCCACCACCTGCAGGAACCGACGCGGCGGCTGATGGTGTTCTCGCAGCGTCTGGCAAAGATTCTGGGCAAGAACAGCGACGACAACGTCGCCTTTTCCCTGACCACCATCGAGGAACAGGCCAGCCACATGCATGCCCTGGTCCGCGACGTCCAGATCTATCTGGCCGCGGGCTCGCCGCTGGGCCCCATCAGCGTCGTCGATCCCGCCCGGATCATCGAATCCATCCGTAACGACCAAAGCGCGCGCTTCGACAAGGCCCAGGTGGAAATCGACATCCACCCCCTGCCCATGGTGCAGATGGACCAGCCGCGGCTGCGTTACCTGCTGACCGCGCTTTTGGAAAACTGCCTGCAACACGGCCATGCCGACCGGCCGCTGCGCATCCGGGTTTCGGCGCAAACCCGGGATCATCGGGTCATTCTGTCGGTGGCCGACAACGGCCCCGGCATCGCCCCGGAATACCGCAACCGCGTGCTCGAGGTTTTCGAACACCTGACCGCCCCTGGCGACAGCCGGCAAGGGACCGGTCTGGGACTTGCTGTTGTGCGCCGGATCGTGGAAAGTTGTGACGGCCACATCGTCATCGGCGATTCCCCCTTGGGGGGAGCCCTGATCACCATCGACTTGCCCGGAGAGGTTCATTGACCAGCCCGATCGATCCCCCTTTCACCATTTTGCTGGTCGAGGATTCGCAAGTTGACGCCCACCTGACCAAGGCGGCGCTGGAAGAAAACCGCTTTGCCGTCGACATGCACCACGTCACCGACGGGGTCGAGGCCCTGTCGTTCCTGCGCCGTCAAGGCGAAACCTACCGGCAAGGGCCGCGTCCCGATCTGATCCTGCTGGACCTCAACATGCCGCGCATGAACGGGCGCGAGTTCCTGGGCGCCATGAAGGCCGACCCCAACCTGTCGGACATTCCGGTGGTCATCCTGACCACGTCGGACGTGGAACAGGACGTGGTGGCGTCCTACAAGCTGGGCGCCGCCGGCTACATCACCAAGCCGGTGGACCTGGAACAGTTCATCCACGCCATCAACCAGTTGGGAAACTACTGGTTCAAGCTGGTGCGCGTGCCTCCGCACGCCTGATCGCGCTTGCGGTTGACCAGCTTCACCGCCAGCACCGTGGCGGCCAGGACCAGGGTCAGGGCGTTGGCGACGATGATCGGCCACGCCCCCAAAACCACCCCATAGACCAGCCACAAGGCGACGCCCGCACAGAACATCAGCCACATGGCGGTCGAGATGTCGCGGGTCTGCCGGGTCCGCAGGGTCTTGACCACCTGGGGAACGAAGGCCAATGTGGTCAGACCACCGGCGACCGATCCAATCACGTCCAACCACGACATCGCCGCAAACCTTTTCGCGCTTTTGGAACCGGCCCATGGGCATCCTTGCTTCTATCACGGTTTTGCTGGTCTGCCAGTTGATTGGCGAAACCATCGCCAAGATCTTCGCGCTGCCGGTTCCCGGCCCGGTGATCGGCATGATGCTGCTGTTCACCGGTCTGCTGATCCGGCGCGGCTTGCCGGCCGATCTGGACAAGACCGCCAATTTCCTGTTGTCGCATCTGTCGTTGCTGTTCATCCCGGCCGGCACCGGGGTGGTGGTCTACGCCAAGCTGATCGCCGACGAATGGCTGCCCATATCCACCGCCCTGGTGTTCGGCACCGCCTTCACCATCGCGGTCACCGGACTGACCATGAGCTTTTTGCTGCGACGCCGGGGCAAATCGTGATGGCGCAGTTGTGGGCCGTTGTGGACGGCAACCCGCTGACCTGGCTGACCTTGACCCTGGTGGTCTATCAGGCCGCCCACTGGGTGTGGCGGCGCGGCCGCATGAACCCGCTGCTGAACCCGGTTTTGTTGTCCATCGCCACCCTGTCGGCCATCCTGACCCTGGGGGGCGTCGACTACGCCCGTTATTTCTCGGGGGCGCAGTTGATCCACTTCCTGCTGGGGCCGGCCACCGTCGCCCTGGCCATTCCGCTTTATCGGCAGTTGGGACAGATCATGCGTTCGGCCGGCGCCCTGGCCGCCGGGCTGCTGTGTGGATCGGTAGCCGCCATCCTGGCGTCCTTGGGGATCGGCTGGGCCTTGGGGGCGTCGCCTCAGACCATCATGTCCATGGCACCGAAATCGGTGACCTCGCCCATCGCCATGGGGGTGGCCGAACAGATCGGCGGCTTGCCGTCCTTGACCGCCGTGCTGGTCATCCTGACCGGCATCACCGGCGCGGTGGGCGGCGCCTGGCTGCTGGACCGGCTGCGCGTCAAGGACGAACGGGCGCGTGGTGTGGCCATCGGTACCGCCTCTCACGGCATCGGTACCGCCAGGGCCTTGCAGATGGGGGAAGTGACCGGCGCCTTTTCCGGTCTGGCCATGGGGTTGAACGGGGTCGCCACCGCGCTTTTGACCCCGATCATCGTCAAATGGCTGTTCGGGTAGGTTTGGTTTGTCTGTACGGCCCGTGCCGGGCCCGCTCAAGCGCCGCGCGGGCTTAGGTCTGTACGGCCCGTGCCGGAAAAACGCTTCAGTTCCCCAGCAACGCCTTGATCTTGCCGATGTTCCAGCCGTTGGCGGCTTCCACCAGGGGTTCCGAGGCGGTGATGTTGTCGCCCTGCACTTCCAGCACCACGCGGCCAGCCACCACCATCGTGACCTCGCCGGTGCCGGTCGAGGCGTCGAAGCGCAGCAGCGCGTCCTCGCCCGCCGCCTTGATCTTCTTGATGTTGGGCTGGGGCGGATTGGCGGCCAGCTGCGCCAAGGTCGAGGCGACTTCCGGGCTGTCCAGCAACAGCGTCACATTGATGGACGAATCGTCGCGGATATAGGCACGCGACACCGACAAGCCGCCGCCGATCTCGCCCAGGCTTTCCACTTCGACCGGATCGGCCTTCCACCTGCCGCCCAGGGCCGGCATCACTTCGGCGAATTGCTTGCCCAGACGGTCCTGTATCTGACGCAGGGCGATTTCCGTCTCGCGCGCCGCCTTGATGGAATCGCCCTTGCCGAAAGCGGCCTTGGCCGCGTCAAGGTGCTGTGCCGCGTCGTCGGCGGCGAAAGCCGGCAGCGACAGGCCCGCCAGCAAAACCATCGCCCCCATGGCACCCTTTAACCCGCGATTGCTCATCTTTGCATCCTTGCGACCTGCTTGGATCGACCTTAGCAACGGCCCCGGCCGGCGACAAGAGGGGGCACATCTGCTAGCCTTCGCTGAACCGGCCGGCGACAGGGGGCAAGCGCGGTGAATTGGGTGTTCTTCTTCATGGTGGCTGCCGCCTTCGCGGTGGCGGCAGCAACGGAAATCACGGCACCCGGCCATGCCATGGAAGGCTTGAGCGCCGCCATGCTGAAAGCCGCCGAAGGCGCGGTGCCGCTGGCCCTGGGGCTGGTGGGCGTGATGGCGTTGTTCCTGGGCTTGATGAAAGTGGCGGAAGAAGCCGGCCTGGTCGGCCAAATCGCCCGCCTGCTGACCCCCTTGGTGCGCCGCCTGTTCCCCGACGTCCCCGCCGGCCATCCCGCCATGGGGGCCATGGTGATGAACGTCGCCGCCAACCTGCTGGGCCTGGGCAACGCCGCCACCCCCTTCGGCATCCGCGCCATGGAGCAATTGCAGCGGCTGAACCGCCACCCCGACCGCGCCAGCAACGCCCAGGCGCTGTTCCTGGCCCTGAACACGGCGTCGGTGACCATATTACCCACCTCGGTGATCGCGCTGCGCGCCGCCAGCGGCTCAGCCAATCCGGCGGCGGTGGTCGCCCCCACCTTGGCCGCCACCCTGATCTCCGCCATTGTGGCGGTGCTGGCGGCCAAGACCCTGGCACCGTTCTTTCCGTTGCCCCCCTGCCCCCCCACCACCGACACCGATACCGACGTCGAAGACCATCCCGTCCCCGCGCCGCCGCCGGGCTGGATGTCGGCGGCGTGCGTCGTGTTCATCCTGGCGCTGATCCCGGTGATGGCGGTCTTTGGCCAGTCCCTGGGGCATTGGATCGTTCCCGTGCTGATGGTGGGGCTGCTGGGCTGGGGGCTGGCGCGTCGGGTCCGCGTCTATGAATGCTTCGTCGAAGGCGCGCGCGAGGGCTTCACCATCGCCGTGCGCATCATCCCCTATCTGGTGGCCATCCTGGTGGCCATCGCCATGCTGCGGCAATCGGGCGCCCTGGATCTGGCGCTGGCGCCCCTGGCCCAACTTCTGGCGCCCTTGGGGGTGCCGCCCGAGGCCCTGACCATGGCCGGCATGCGGTCGCTGTCGGGATCGGGGTCGTTCGGCCTGCTGTCGGCCTTCATGAAGGACCCGGCCATCGGCCCCGATTCGCCCACCGGGATCTTGCTGGGCACCATCTACGGTTCCAGCGAAACCACCTTTTATGTGCTGGCGGTGTACTTCGGCGCGGTGGGCATTCGTCGCATGCGTCACGCCCTTGCCGCCGGCCTGATCGCCGACGCGGCCGGGCTGGCGGCGGCGGTTTTGGCCTGCGCCTTTCTGCTGCCTTGACGCCGTCCCCTGAAAAGGCTACCCCACCGTCATGCAAGAGCTGATGAACATGGAAGCCCTGTCGTCCCTGGTCCAGGTGGTCGCCATCGACGTGGCCCTGGCCGGAGACAACGCCTTGGTGGTCGGCATGGCGGCGGCGGCGCTGCCCGTCACCCTGCGCCGCCGCGCCATCGTCATCGGCATCGCCGTGGCGGCGCTGACTCGTGTCGCCTTCGCCCTGTTCACCCTGCAATTGCTGAAAGTGGTGGGGCTGCTGTTCGCCGGCGGCTTGCTGCTGTTGTGGGTGTCGTGGAAGCTGTGGCGCGAGATCCGCTGCCATGAAGCCGACGAATCCGAAGGCGAAGCCGCCAGTTGCGGCGACAAAAGCTTCGCCGCCGCCGTCTTCCAGATCGTCGTCGCCGACGTTTCCATGTCGCTGGACAACGTGCTGGCGGTGGCCGGCGCCGCCCGCGACCATGAAATGGTGATGATCATCGGTCTTGGCTTGTCGGTGGCCCTGATGGGGGTCGCCGCCAACGCCGTGGCGGCGCTGTTGAAGCGCCACCACTGGATCGCCTATGTGGGCTTGCTGATCATCCTGTACGTGGCCCTGCGCATGATCTGGGACGGCAGCCACCAATTGCTGGCGCTGCTGTAACCCCTATCCCAGGAACAATTGGCGGCAGCGCCGCACATAAGCCAAGGCGGCATCCGCCGCCTTGTTGGCGTCCCCTGCGGCCACCGAATCGCGCAATGACTGGATCAAGGCCTGGCATTCAGCGGTTTGCGCCTGACAATCCTTGACCAAGGGATACCACAGGGTGTTCAGCAATCCGCGCAGCACCGCGTTTCCCGACGCCTCGCGCAGCCAGGGCAAGATGGTCATGGCGTCGGCGGGCAGACGGCGCAAGACCTCGGCCTGATCCGGGGCCAGCTTTTCCGCCGCCGAACGGGCACAGGCGGCTTCCAGTTCCGCCAGGACTTCGAACAAGCCCGCACCGACGCCGTCCGCCACCACCACCCCCCGGTGCGGACGATTTTCCACCAATCCCAAGGCCGCCAGCTGACGCAGCGATTCTCGCAACGGGGTCCGCGACACCCCCAATCTTTGAGCCTGTTCCACTTCATCCAAACGACGGCCGCCAGCCACGTTGCCGCTGACGATTTCCACGGCCAGCTGTTGCCACACCCGTTCGGCCATGGTGACCTTGGCGCATCCGACAGCGGAAGGGTTGCTTGGCATCTTGGGAACGAACCTTGGTTTGAATTTGGCCTTAATGGTGAATTTCTACCACCTAAGCACCCTTATGAGTAGTGTCATTTTTAGCTGTGCTACGCATATTCCGACAGTCAAGGTCAGACATATAATCTAAGATTGTATGTATTTTATGCCCATCCATATGATGGGATATGCCAAGACCTACTCCCGTCCAGGCTCATTGATGCGCAAATCCATGTACAGCCCGGGATTGGTCAGTGTATAACTAGTCCGATTTGCCGTAGACGGCATGCGGCCGGGGGTGGCCGACAGGATTGACGGGGGGTTGACGGTGCCGAAATCTCGGTCGTTTGCAGTGTTGGTGACCGCCGGGGCTGTTGCTTATTTGGCAAGTGCTAGCGTTTCTTACGCACAATCCATGACCGACGAGCTTCAGGGATTGCTGCAATCACATCCATTGATCAAAGCCAAGACCAATGTCGTCGCCGGCAGCGCCGAGGCCATCACCGCCGCCCGCTCGGGTTACCTGCCCACCGTCAAGCTGACCGGGGACACCGGTCCCGAATACGTCGACAGCCCGTCGCGGCGCTACACCGAAGGTGAATCCTTCTTCAAGGGCCGCGAAACCGTCGGCCTGGTGGTCACCCAGCGCCTGTTCGACGGTTTTTCCACCGATTCCTCGGTGGAAGCCGCCAAGCTGACCGAATCCTATTACCAGTCGGACCTGCGCGACACCCGCCAGACCACCATGTTGCAGGGGATCCGCGCCTATCTGAACGTCCTGCGCTTCAACCGCCTGATCCGGCTGGCGCACGAAAACGAGCGCAAGGTTCAGGACCAGATGAACCTGGAAGACGAACGCGTCATCAAGGGGTCCGGCATCGCCTCGGACGTGCTGGCCGCCAAGCAGCGCCTGCAGATGGCCAAGGAAGCCCGCGTCGACTTCGAAGGCCAGTTCTCGGTGTGGACCGCGACCTATCAGCAATTGTTCGGCCATTCCCCGGAAGTGGGCGCCATGGCCGACCCGCCGCTGCCGTCGTCGCTGTTGCCCCCCGACCTTGATTCGGCGGTCCAGCAGGCGGAATCCAACAACCCCACCGTGGAAATGTCGCGCAAGGGTGTGGAAATCGCCGAACAGCGCCGCATCTGGGCCGAAGCCGGCTATTACCCCAACATCGACCTGATCGGTCGGGCCAATTACGAAAACGACAAGAACGCCACCCCCGGCGTGCGCCGCGACTGGTCCGTCTTGCTGACCGCCACCTGGGAATTGTTCTCGGGCTTCAAGACCCAGGCCTCGGTGGCCCAAGCCAGCTTCCAGCAAGCCGCCGCCCGCGACAGCCGGTCCTATGCCGGCCGCGCCGCCTCTGAACAGGCGCGCACCGCCTGGTACACCCTGAAAAGCGCCCGTGAGCGCACCATCTTGCTGGAAAACGCCGCCGTCATGGCGGAAGAGGTGTGGTCCAACACCCGCAAGCGCCAGGAAGGCGGCAACGCCACCGTCCAGGACGTGCTTGACGAGGAAATGCGCATCAACGACGCCAAGATCAAGCACGCCAACGCCTATTACGACATGGTGCTGGCGGGCTATACCCTGCTGTCGGCCATGGGCGAGCTGGAAATGGACAACATCTCGCAGATGGCGACCCCCAAGGGGGCCGGCCAGCAATTCACCACTCCGGCCGCCCTGATCGCCGCGCCACGGTAATGGCGGCGAAAGGCCCGGCATGAGCGCCCCTGACCAAGGCTTTGGCGGCTGGCTTTCGCAAATCGTCGCCCCCTTGCGCCCCGTCGCTCGGGAAATCCTGGCCTTTTCCCTGTTCGTCAACCTGCTGGCCTTGGCCGTCCCCATCTTCGTCATGCAGGTCTATGACCGGGTGATCGGCCATTCGGCCATGGAAACCCTGAAGGGCCTGCTGATCGGCGTCGCCCTGGTCTTGCTCTTCGACTACGTGCTGAAACAGGCCCGGTCCCGCGTCATGCAGATGGTGGCGCTGCGCATGGATGTGGAAATCGGCACCCGGTTGTTCGACAAACTGAACCGCCTGCCGCTCAGGGTGCTGGAAAGCCGCCCCGCCGCCCACTGGCAGCAATTGTTCCAAGACGTGGACATGGTGCGCAACACGCTTTCGGGCGGCACCGCCATGTTGCTGGCCGACCTGCCCTTCGTCTTCATCTTCCTGGGCGTCATCGCCGTCATCGGCCAGCCGCTGGCGGTGGTCTTCGTCATCGTCTTCGTGGTTTTCCTCGTCCTGGCCTGGCGGTCGGGACAGCGGTTGAACGCCTCGGCCAAGGCGGAAAAGAACGTCACCGCCAACCGCAACGCCCTGGTCGCCGAAATGATCGCCGGGCGCGGCACGGTCAAGGCGGTGGCCCTGGACAAGGCGCTGCGCCCGCTATGGGAAGACCGACAATCCGGCGCCATCGAACAATCCATCCAGCGCGGCGCCATCGCCGACGGCTATGTCAACGTCGGCGGGGCGCTGACCATGCTGGCCAATGTGGCGGTGACCACGGTGGGCGCCGTCTACATCATCGACCACCAGCTGTCCATGGGCGCCCTGGTGGCGTGCAACATGCTGTCGGCGCGGCTGTACGGCCCCATCAACCAGCTGGTCGGCGCCTGGCGCGGCTTTGGCGCCTTCCGCCAGTCGGTGGAACGCCTGGGGGAAACCTTCGCCTTGCCGGAAGACCGCGCCGAAGCGACCATGGACATGCCCCGCCCCAGCGGCCGTCTGCGGCTTGAGGGAATCACCTTCCGCTATGGCGCCGACGCCAACGCACCGGTCACCCTGGACATTCCGGCCCTGGACTTCCAGCCCGGTGGGCTGACCGCCATCCTGGGCAAGAACGGCAGCGGCAAGACCACGTTGCTGAAGCTGATGCTGGGGCTTTATCCGCCGGCCACCGGCCGGGTGCTGCTGGACGATTCCGACATCGCCCAGTTCAGCCGCCATCAGCTGGCCGGCTGGATCGGTTATGTGCCCCAGGAAACCCTGCTGTTCAACACCACCATCCGCGACAACATCGCCTATGGGGCGCCGGGATGTTCCGATCAGCAGATCCTGGCCGCCGCCACCGCCGCGGGCGTCCACGCCGCCATCGTCGACATGCCCGACGGCTATGCCACCACCATCGGCGAGGCGGGATCGCGGTTATCCGCCGGACAACGCCAGCGCATCGCCATCGCCCGTGCCCTGGTGGGCGATCCAGCCCTTTTGTTGCTGGACGAACCGTCGGCCAGCCTGGACCGTCAGGCCGAGGAAGACCTGCGTCAGGCTCTGGCCGCCTTGGCCCAAACCCGAACAGTGGTGGTGGTCACCCATTCCGGGGTGCTGCTGCCCGCCTGCCGTGACGTGGTGGTGCTGGATCGCGGCAAGCTGGCGGCACGGGGACCGGCTTCCGAAATCCTGCCGCGTCTGTTCCCGCCCCGTCAGCCCCCGGGCGGAGGTCCGTCATGAACCCGCAGGTCAGGGAATTGCTGGATCATCTGAAGGCACTGGTCCGCTGGCTGGGCCCCGACCCGTCGCGGCCCTGGCCCCAGGATGCCCGCCAGTGGGCGCATAGTATCTGGCGCGGCTTGGTCCCCGGCGGCAATATGCCGCCGCTTCGACAGGAAGGCACGGTGGCAGATGGCCGCCTGTCGTCGCTGGCCGACCATTACCCGCTTCCCACCTGGCGGCCCTTGGCCCGTCTGGCCATGGCGGCGGTGGCGCTGTTCATCGTCTGGGCCAATGTCGCCCACCTGGACGAAGTGGCCATCGCCGAGGGCGAAGTGGTGCCCGAAGGCAAGGTCAAGGTCATCCAGCATCTGGAAGGCGGCGTCATCCGCGACATCTATGTCACCGAAGGCCAAGAGGTGAAGGAAGGCGCGCCGCTGCTGCAGTTGGACCTGTCGGCGGTGTCCATGAACCGCGAGGAACTGCAGGTGCGCCTGGACGGTCTGACCCTGCAGGCGGCGCGGTTGCGGGCCGAATTGTCCGGGGCGGCGCAGGTCGCCTTCCCCGAGGCGGAATCCGCCCGCCAACCCACCCTGATGCGGGCCGAACAACGCAATTTCGACGCCCGCCGTCAGGCCAACCGCAGCAACATGGCGGTGCTGCAGGACCAGGCCCGCCAGAAAAGTCTGGAAGTCCAGGAACTGGAAACCAAGCAACGCGCCGTGGCCGCCAGCCTGCGCCTGTCGCGCCAGCGTCTGGCCATGTCCACCGAATTGATGAAATCGGGCCTGACCGCCAAGATGGAACACGTCCAGCTGGAATCCCAGGTCGAGGACATGGAAGGCCAGTTGGAAACCTTGCGCGCCGGCATCCCCCGCGCCCAGGCCGCCGCCGCCGAGGCGAAAAGCCGCATCGAGCTGGAACAGGCCAACCTGGCCCGCACCACCCAGGGCGAACTGGCGGAAGCCGAACTGAACATCGCCCGGACCAAGGAATTGCTGAGCCAGGCGTCCGACCAGCAGCAGCGGACCCAGATCACCAGTCCCACCGACGGCATCGTCAAGAATCTGAAGGCCAACACCATCGGCGGCGTGATCCGGCCCGGTGACCCGATCATGGAAATCGTGCCCCTGCATGAACGCCTGCAGATCGAAGCCAAGCTGTCGCCCATGGATCGCGGCTACGTGCAGGCCGGACAGGCCGCCACGGTCAAGCTGTCGGCCTATGATTACGTCGTTTACGGCGGTTTAGAAGGCGTGGTGTCCCAGGTCGCCCCCGACACCACCATCGGCCCGGAAAACCAACCCTTCTACCGGGTGCTGGTCACCACCGAAAAGGCCTATCTGGGGGTCGAGTCCGACAAGCGCACGATCACGCCGGGCATGGTCGCCAGCGTGGAAATCCACACCGGCGACCGCACGGTAATGCAATATCTGATCAAGCCGGTGATGAAGCTGAAGCACGAAGCGTTCAGGGAACGCTGAGCTTTCAGCGACCACGCCAAGCCCGTGTGGCGCCTGAGCGGACCCGACACGGGCCGGCCTTCGGCCCATCACGTGATGTTGAAACGGGACAGGCTTTCGGCCAGATCGTCGCCGAATTGGGCGCCCTTGCGGATCAGCGCCGCGCGCGGCGGCAGACCGGCCAACTTGGGATGGCCCCAGGAATAGCTGGTCAGCACGGCGAAGGGGATGCCTTGGGTCACCGGCATGGCGGCCAGGGCGCAACCCAGGTCGACGCCGGTCAAGATACCCAGTTCCATCGAGGCGACGACCATGTCGGGGCGGGTGTGGACAGCGGTTTCCAGCGCTTCGAAGGGATTGCGCACCACCGAGGTGCGATAGCCGCAGGCGGCCAGTTCCCGTTCGACGATGCGGGCCATGGCCTTTTCCGGCACCACCATCAGCACTTCCACGTTCTTTTGCTCGATGGGGCCGAAGTCGATGTCCGCCGCCCGCTTGGCCGGCAGCGAGCGCATGACCGAAGGCACGTCGGAATCGGTGACCTGTTCGCCGTCGGCCAGCTTTTCGATCTTGTCGATGAACACCTGGATGGCGTCCAGTTGGGTGTCGCCGACCGATTTCATCTCGCCCACATATTCGTCCAGGCGATGGGTCACCATCTTGATCAGCGGCACGTTCAGCGCCTGGGCATGGCTGCGCAGGTTACTGGCGTCACGCTTCAGGGTGGCCAGACCTTCTTCGGCGTTGACGCTGTGCGAACGAAGGTTGCCCAACAGAACCTGCAAAGAGCTGGCGGTGTCGCGCAGTTCCTCGATGAATTCGGCGATGACGCGGCGTTCATTTTCGTTGTCGGCCGAATCGAATGCGGACATGGCGCGTTTCCCCTCCCCCAGATGATGAAATTATCGGATACAGCAGCGCCGCCCCGCGTGCAACAGGCGTGTGCGCAGCTAGGCGATAAGGGGTTGCCCCTGGCGTTCGGCCAGGATCATGTCGGCCAAGGTATGGTTGTCCAGCGTCGTGAAAAACGCGCCCAACGCCTGATCAAGGGCATGCCGCGCCAAGCACGAGGCACTGGTCCGGCACGGGCTCTCGCCATCCGCGCGCAGGCACTGGGCCAAGGCGAAGTCATCTTCCACATGGCGGATCAGCTGCCCCAGACGCACGCTGGCCGGCTCCACCAGCAAACGGATGCCGCCGTACTTGCCGCGCACGGTTTCCAAAAAGCCGTCCCGCCCCAGCTGATGCACCACCTTGGTCAGGTGGTTCTTGGAAATACCGTGACTTTCGGCGATCTCGTTGATGGTCACCAATTCGCCGCCGCGCAGGCCGACATGCACCAAAACCCGCAAGGCATAATCCGTGTGAAGCGTCAGGCGCATGGTATGACCGACCTATTCTTAAGAATAAGACCAATCTTCCAATGGTTGAAGGCCATCGGTCAAGACCAGCCTTCGTCATGCCTATCATGTTTGGGTGGTGTGCGCAGACAAAGCGGCTTTCCATTCCCGCCGCCGACGGATAAAAAGGAAGCTGATAAGGTCACGGGGAAACATGCCCGGGGCCGGGTCCGGGGGGGCTCGTGAAAGGGGGCAAGTCTTGGGGGACAAGGCGGACACGACCGCGCTTTCCGCCACCAGCGGGATCAGCCGCCTGATCCGGCACATTCCGATCGCGTGGCGCATTCCCTTGGCCGTGGCGTTGAACGCGGCCATCGCCTTGGCGGTCGGCCTGCTGGGCTGGCAAAGCGCGTCCCTGGTCAGCAAGGACATCGAGGAACTGCGTCTGGTCCAAGAACGCGGGCGCCAGCTGTCCGACATCGACGCCCAGGCCAACCGCCTGCAAAGCCTGATCCGCCAATATCTGAACGCTCCCACCGAAGAGGTGATGAAGGAAGTCTCGCGAAGGTCCGAGGATTTGTTCGCAGCCCTCAGCACCGCCACCCGCGAAAACGGCCAGACCGAGGAAATGGCCCAGTTGAACGAAGCCGCCCGCCGCTTCGTCCTGGGGTTCCAGCAGTTGAAGGCCATCAACGCCGAACTGGCCCGCGTCTATGAAGGCGATATCGTCGAAGCCACCGGCGAGATGTCGGGCCTTTACGCCATCTTGAACTCGTCCATCAAGGGAACCCGTTCGGCGCCCCTGGCCGCCGCCCTGGCCAAATCGCACGAAACCTTCACCTCGGCCATCATCGCCATCAACACCTATTATTTCGGCGGATCGCCGCTAAAAGCCGACGCCGCCCACCAGGCCCTGGGCCAGATGCTGCAATCCCTGCCGCAGTTGAACCAGCTGGCGTCCACCGAATTGCAGCGCGACACCTTGTCGGTGATCGGCACCCGGGCCTTGGGACTGGACGAAAACATCGAAACCATGGCCCGGGCCTTCGACGACCGCGCCCGCATCCTGGCCCGCGACATCGACGCCAACCAGGTGATCATGGCCACCGCCATCGACCGCCTGATCGCCCGGGGCCATGAACGCGAGTCCCTGCTGCAAAGCCAAAGCAGCACCCTGCCCACCCGTATCGCCATGGCCGGCCTGGGATTGGGACTGGTGCTGCTGACCATCGGCGTCACCGCCAGCTGGCTGATCGGCCAATCCATCCGCCAGCCGCTGCTCAGCCTGCGTTCGGTGATGGAAGCCGGCGCCCGGGGCGACTGGTCGCACGACATCGACACCCCCAACCTACCCGACGAACTGGCGGCCATGGCGCGCACGGTGGCGGTGTTCCGCCGCAACGCCCTCGACAAGCAAGGGCTCGAGGAGGAACGCGACCGCATCCGCACCAGCCACGAGGAAGCGCGACGGCGCACGCTTCACGAATTGCTGGAGCAGATGGAGGCCCATGAACAAGGCGCGCCGTTCTCGAAGCTGGTGGTGCCGGCGCCGGAAAACGCCGACGCCGCCGAAATCGCCCAGGTGTTCAACCGGGTGCTGGACAAGTTCCAGCAAGCCGCCAGCGAACGCGCCGCCGCCATGGCCGAACTGACCCAGGCCAAGGAACAGGCGGAAGCCGACAACCAGGCCAAGTCGTCGTTCCTGGCGGCCATGACCCACGAAATCCGCACCCCCATGAACGGCATCATGGAGATGCTGCGCGACCTGCACCGCACGCCCCTGGTCCCCGACCAGGACCGTGTCGTCTCCACCATCCGCGAGACCGGCCTGTCACTTTTGAAGATCGTCGACGACGTGCTGGACTTCTCGCGCATCGAGGCCGGCCGGCTGAACATGGAGAGCATCCCCGTCCACATGGCCCACCTGTTGGAAGGGGTGGTGATGGCGGAACGCCCGGCGGCGCGCGACAAGGGAATCCAACTGGTGTCGTTCTGCGATCCGGCCATCCCAAAGGGATTGCTGGGCGACCCCACCCGGCTGCGGCAGATTTTGTTCAATCTGGTGGGCAACGCCGTCAAGTTCACCCATTCCGGCCGGGTCGCCGCCTTCCTGCAGCATGTGGACACGGAAAAGGGCCGCGAGAAACTGCGCCTGATCGTCGCCGACACCGGCATCGGCATCTCTGCCGAAGCCCAGGCGCGGCTGTTCCAGCCGTTCACCCAGGCCGACAACACTACGGCGCGACGGTTCGGCGGCACCGGTCTGGGCCTGTCCATCACCCAAGGGTTGGTGCGGCTGATGGGCGGGCGGCTGGAGGTGTTCAGCGAACCGGACAAAGGCACCACCTTCACCGTCGAGCTGTCCCTGCCCATCCAGCCGCTGCCGCCCGAGGTGACTGAATTCGCTTCGGAATTGATGGGGCTGCGCCTGTTGGTGCTGTCGCCGGACAGCGCCGAACGGGCGTTGATCGCACGGCTGGCCGAACAGGAAGGCGCCGCCGTGGTCCGCGTCGCCAATTCCGAATCGGCCCGTGCCGCCTCCGACCGCGCCGTGACCACCCAGGCCCCCTTCGACCTGGCGCTGGTTTCGGCCAACGGCTTCTCCGCCGCCGACGCCGACTTGCTGAACGCCGCCCCCTTCCTGCTGATCGGCAACGCCGATCCGTCCAACGGATTGGAACGGCTGGAGATGTGCCAGGGTGTCCTGGGGCGCCCGATTTCGGCCAACGCTATTTTAACGGCGATCACTTCGCTCGCGGCGCGCCAAACCGACGGCAAGTGATTGTCTGAAGACGCGTTTGCGCCGATACTCCCCCCCATGACCTCACCGCCTGCCCCCTATGCCCGCGAGGGACTGTACAGCCGTTATCGGCTGGTCATCGCCATCATCGCCCCCATCCTGGCGTTGGTGGCGTTTTCCGCATGGGTGGTCGAAGAAAAGATGCAGGCCTATCGCGACAGCGCCGACCTTCTGGTCACCGCCCAGATCGCCCGCCTGTCGCAGTCGCTGACCCGCGAACTGGAAACCGAACGCATGCTGTCGGTGCGTTCGCTGGAAAGCGGCAACCTGGAAATCCGGGCCGAGCTTGAATCCCAGCGTCTGACCACCGACGAGCGATTGGCCGCCCTGTGGACCGCCTTCCGCATGCCCGGTCTGGCGGAACGCCTGCCCGACCGTGCGTTCGTGATCACGTCCGACCAGTTGCGCGTCATGCGCCAAACCCTGGACGAGGACACCACCGCCCGGGCCTTGTCCACCGGTTACGGCCGGGCCATCGCCGGGCTGACGTCCCTGGCCACCGCCATGGCGCCGGGTGACCTGTCGCGGGTGATTTCCGCCTATATGGATCTGGGCAACGTCAAGGACCGCATCGGCCGGGCCCGCGCCTTGATGGCCAACCCCAACGGCCGCGGCGAGATCAACACCCAGGCTTTGCTGGAAATCAACGCCGAAGCCCGCGCCTTCATGGAAACCTTTCGGGTCCACGCCACCCCGCGCCAGCAGGAACTGTTCGACGAACTGGTCCGCGGCCCCGCCGTGGCCGAGGTCGAACGCCTGCACGGTCTGGCCATGGCCGGGGTGCTGGGACCGAGCAAGCGCAAAAGCTGGGACGAAGCCCATGTCAAGCTGCTGGCCCTTTACAGCCAGGTCGAGGACCGCATCGCCGCCGACATGGAACAAAATGTCGGCGACAACCTGAAATCCACCCGCTTCACCTTTTTCCTGGTGGTGCTGGGGGTGATCCTGCTGGTGGGACTGAGCCTGGAATCGCTCAGGCGATCCGAACGCCGCGCCGTATTGTGGGAGGAAGAGGCCCGCAAGCTGTTCCGCGCCGTCGAGCAAAGCCCGGTTTCGGTGCTGATCAGCGATGCCCAAGGGCGGATCGAATACGTCAACCCGGCGTTTTCGGACATGACCGGCTATCACCGCGACGAAGTCCTGGGACAAAGCCCGCGCATGCTGCGGTCCGATCAGACGCCGCCAGAGGTGTTCGCCGACATGTGGCAGACCATCGGCGCCGGCAGCCAATGGCGCGGCGAACTGGTCAACCAGCGAAAGGACGGCAGCGTCTATTGGGAATCCATGACGGTGGCGCCGGTGCGCGATGGCGACGGCCAGGTGGACAGCTTCATCGCCTTCAAGGAAGACGTCACCGAAATCCGATCCTTGCGTCTGGCCTTGGAACTGGAACACGCCAACCTGCGGCGCATCTTCGCGTCCACCACCGACCTGATCGCCCTGGTGGATGCCCATGGCCATTTCCAATACGCCAACCCGGCCCTGGAAGAAGCCCTGGGGCCGGCCTTGGGCATCAGCGCCCAGGCCTATTTCCAGCCGCCGGTTCCCAGCCTGGACGATTCCGCCCCGACGCGGGGCGAATGGACGTCCGACTTGAACGGCAAGACCTACGAGGTGGTGGTCACCCAGGTGGACAATCCGGTGGGCGAGCCGTCGGCTCTGGTGGCGCTGCACGACATCACCAGCCGCAAGCAGGCGGAAACCGCCATGGCCGAAGCCCGCGAGGCCGCCGAACTGTCCAACCGCGCCAAGACCGAGTTCCTGGCCACCATGAGCCACGAACTGCGCACGCCGCTGAACGCCATCATCGGCTTTTCCGAGATCATCGAGAACGAATTGCTGGGCCCCGTCGGCACCCACACCTATCGCGACTATGCCCGCGACATCAACGATTCTGGCCGCCACCTGCTGACCCTGATCAACGACATCCTGGATGTCGCCCGGCTGGAAGTGGGGCGCTTCGCCATGGTCGAAGACGTGCTGGACGTCGCCGAAACCATTCGCGCCAGCGTCATCTTGGTGGGGGAACGGGCCAAATCCGCCGGCCTGCGCATCGCCGAGCACATCCCCGACGACCTGCCGCCTTTGTTCGGCGACGAACGGCGCATCAAGCAGACCATCGCCAACATCCTGGCCAACGCCGTCAAGTTCACCCCGGCCGAGGGCCGCGTCTCGGTCACCGCCAAGGCCGACGAAAACGGCTTGGACGTCATCGTTTCCGACAACGGCATCGGCATCGAAGCCGAGGACATGACCAAGATCATGGCCCCCTTCGGGCAAGCTGAATCAAGCTTGGCCCGACGTTTCGACGGGGCCGGCCTGGGCCTGCCCCTGGCGCGGCGTTTCATGGACATGCATGACGGCCTGTTGTCCATCGACAGCACGCCCGGCAAGGGAACCACGGTGACGCTGCATTTTCCGGCCGCAAGGCTGCGCCCGTTGCCCACAAAGTCGCCCACTTGCTGACGCACGATGACATTGGGATGGGTCTAGGTTTGAAAGGTTTCGCCATGCGGTTCACGTACATCGCCTTGTTGCCGCTGTTGCTGTCCATGACGCCCGTCGCCCAGGCGCAAAGCGCCCAAGACGTGGCCCGTGCCACCATCCAGGCCGCCGCGCCCATGTTCACCGAACAGGACCGGCGCGAGATCGACGATTGGATTCGCCTGGGCAAGCGGGTGCTGACCGGCGACGATTCCAAGCATGGCGGCAAGGACAAGAAGATGCCGCCCGGTCTGGCCAAACGCGACCAGTTGCCCCCCGGCCTGGCCAAGCGCGACACCCTGCCGCCCGGCTTGGCCAAGCGCGACCTGCCCAGCGACCTGGAACGCCGTCTCAGCCGTCTGCCCGGCGGATACAGCCGCAAGACCGTCGGTTCCGACATCGTGCTGATCGAGGAAGCCACCGGCATCGTCCTGGACATCCTGAAGGGCGCGGCGCGGCGCTGAAGTAACCCCACACCCCCCATTGTTGAATTCCCCCCCCTGCGGGGGTAGGGTCTCCCTGGTTCCGTTTTAGTGAAAGACACCTGATGCAACGCGACCTTTCGGCCAAGTACGACCTGCGTGTTCCCCGTTACACCTCGTACCCGACGGCGCCGCATTTCCACCCGGGCATCGGTCCCGACCAGTATGGGAAATGGCTGGGCCAGCTGGATCCGGCCACCGAGCTGTCGCTGTACCTGCATATCGCCTATTGCGCCGAAATGTGCTGGTTCTGCGGCTGTCACACCAAGATCACCCGCAAATACGCCCCCGTCGCCACCTACCTGGAAGCCCTGCTGGCCGAGGTGAAGTTGGTGGCCGACCATCTGCCCACCAAGATGGCGGCGCGGCACGTGCATTTCGGCGGCGGCAGCCCGACCATCCTGTCGCCCGAGGATTTCGTCCGCACCATCGAGACCCTGCGCCAACATTTCATCATCAAGCCCGACGCCGAGATCGCCGTCGAGCTGGACCCGCGCACCGCCGACGAAACCTATGTGAAGGCCATGGCCAGCGTCGGAGTCACCCGCGCTTCCATCGGCGTGCAGGATTTCGACCCCAAGGTCCAGGAAGCCATCAACCGCATCCAGCCCTATGACGTCACCGCCAACGTCATCGACTGGCTGCGCAAGCACGGCGTGCCGGAAATCAACATGGATCTGGTCTATGGCCTGCCCTTCCAGACCGTGGACGGCCTGTTGGACACCATCGACAAGGCCCACGGCTTCAAGCCGCGGCGCATCGCGCTGTTCGGTTATGCCCACGTGCCGTGGATGAAGAAGCATCAGCGCCTGATCCCGGAAGAGGCCCTGCCCGACACCGACACCCGTTGGGCCCAGTACGAATTGGGCACCAAGCGGCTGGAGGACCTGGGCTATGTGAAGATCGGCCTGGACCACTTCGCCGCCCCCGACGACCCGCTGGCCATCGCTTTGCAGGAAAAGCGCCTGCACCGCAATTTCCAGGGCTACACCACCGACAGCGCTGACGTTCTGGTGGGCCTGGGCGCATCCGGCATCGGCTCGCTGCCCCAGGGCTATGTCGCCAATGTGGGCGAAACCCACCATTACCTGGACGCCATCCGCGCCGGTCGTCTGGCCACGTCGCGCGGCGTCGCCATGGATGCCGACGACCATCTGCGCCGCGACCTGATCATGACCCTGATGTGCGACCTGGAACTGGACATCGACGCGGTTTGCGCCCGTCACGGCGCCGACGCGTCCCAGTTCGACGCCGACTTGGCCAAGCTGGAACCCATGATCGAGGACGGTCTGGCCCGCATCCAGGGCCGCCGCATCACCATGACCGACGAAGGCCGTACCCTGGTGCGCGCCGCCGCCGCCATCTTCGACAAATACTTGAAGAAAGGCGAACAACGCCACTCGAAGGCGGTGTGACACCCTACCCCCCGCCACCCCGGGAGGGTTGGAATTCCGCCACCCCTATAATTCACCGCTCCACCCCACCCGGGTGTTCCGGCTTTTCTTGCCCCCTGTCATCTTGTGGTCAATAACGCGGACAACAAGATGACAGAGGAAACAGACAGATGGACCAGTCCAAGCGCTATTGCAACCTGGCCCTGAAGGAAGCCGACTTGATGAGCCAGGGCAAACACGTGCTCTGCGCCTATATCATCAAGCCCAAGCAGGGTTTCGAGCCCATCGCCACGGCGGCCCACTTCGCCGCCGAATCGTCCACCGGCACCAATGTGGACGTGTGCACCACCGACGACTTCACCCGCGGCGTCGATGCCCTGGTCTACGAGATGACCGAGCAGGCCAACGGCGAATGGCTGATGAAGATCGCCTATCCCAACGACCTATTCGACCGCAACGTCAGCGACGGCCGTGCCATGATCGTGTCGTTCCTGACGCTGACCATCGGCAACAACCAGGGCATGTCGGACGTCGAATACGCCAAGATGCATGATTTCTGGGTGCCGCCTTATATGATGAACCTGTTCGACGGCCCGGCCATGAACATCGCCGACATGTGGCGGGTCCTGGGCCGTCCCCAGGTCGACGGCGGCATGGTTGTCGGCACCATCATCAAGCCCAAGCTGGGTCTGCGGCCCAAGCCCTTCGCCGACGCCTGCCATCAGTTCTGGCTGGGCGGCGACTTCATCAAGAACGACGAACCCCAGGGCAACCAGGTCTTCGCCCCCATGCGCGAAGTGATCCCCCTGGTCGCCGACGCCATGCGCCGAGCCCAGGACGAAACCGGCGAAGCCAAGCTGTTTTCCGCCAACATCACCGCCGACGACCCGTTCGAGATGATCAAGCGCGGCGAGATGATCCTGGAAATGTTCGCCGAGAACGCCAGCCACGTCGCCTTCCTGGTGGACGGCTATGTGGGCGGCCCCACCGCCATCACCCTGGCGCGGCGTTACTTCCCCGGCCAGTTCCTGCACTACCACCGGGCCGGCCATGGCGCGGTGACGTCCAAGCAGTCCAAGCGCGGCTATTCGGTTCTGACCCACATGAAGATGAGCCGCCTGCAAGGGGCATCGGGCATCCATACCGGCACCATGGGTTACGGCAAGATGGAAGGCGAGAAGGACGAGAAGATGGTGGCCTACATGCTGGAGCGCGACGTCGCCGAAGGCCTGTACTACACCCAGGATTGGCAGGGCATGAAGGCGACCACGCCGATCATCTCGGGCGGCATGAACGCGTTGCGCCTGCCCGGCTTCTTCGACAACCTGGGCCATTCCAACGTCATCCAGACGTCGGGTGGCGGCGCTTTCGGCCACAAGGACGGCGGCACGGTGGGGGCCAAGTCGCTGCGTCTGGCCCATGAAGCCTGGCGCCGCGGCGTCAACCTGGTGGATTTCGCCCTGGAACACCCGGAATTGAAGGGTGCCTTCGAAAGCTTCCAGGACGACGCCGACAAGCTGTATCCGGGCTGGCGGGACAAACTCAAGGTCCGCTAGAGCCTGCAATAAAAATGGAGTAAGGGAAGAGCGGGCGGCAACAAGCCCGCCCCCTGCTCCGGATGGAGAGAGAGGAAGGCCACATCATGTCGAGGAAGCATCCCATCATCGCCGTCACCGGCTCGTCCGGCGCTGGCACGTCAACGGTCAAGGAATCGTTCGAACACATGTTCCGGCGCGAAGGCATCAAGCCGGCCATCATCGAAGGCGACAGCTTCCACCGCTACAACCGTGTCGACATGAAGAAAACCATGGCCGAGGCGGAAAAAACCAATAACCGCACATTCTCCCATTTCGGCCCCGATGCCAATTTGTTCGGCGAGTTGGAAGAACTGTTCCAGCGCTATGGCGAGACCGGGCGCGGCCGCCGCCGCTATTACGTCCATAACGACGAGGAAGCGCAGCGCTTCGCCCAGCACAACGTCAAATCCGGCGAGTTCACGCCGTGGGAAGACATGGCCAACAACACCGACCTGCTGTTCTATGAAGGCCTGCACGGCTGCGTGGTGACCAAGGAGCACAACGTCGCCCAGCATGCCGACCTGAAGATCGGTGTGGTGCCGGTGATCAACCTGGAATGGATTCAAAAGATTCACCGCGACACCCACATGCGGGGCTATTCCGAGCAAGCGGTGATGGACACCATCCTGCGTCGCATGCACGACTACGTGCATTACATCGTGCCGCAATTCAAGCTGACCGACATCAACTTCCAGCGGGTGCCCATCGTCGACACCTCGGACCCCATCATCGCCCGCGATATTCCGTCGGCCGACGAAAGCCTGGTGGTCATTCGTTTCCGCAAGCCCGACCGCTTCCGCGTCGACTTCCCGTTCCTGCTGCAGATGATCAAGGATTCGTGGATGAGCCGCCGCAACACCATCGTGGTGCCCGGCGGCAAGATGGGACTGGCGATGGAATTGATTCTTACCCCGATCCTTCGCCGGATCATGGAGGACCGCAAATCCCTGATGGGATAAGCAATCTTCCGCGACCCGACGGGGGAGCCACACTCGCGGCGTTCCGGGCAACCGGGACGCCGAATTTTTATGGCTGGAAACTTTGCCGCGCAGGGGCTAGCATCCCCCCCCATGGTCGGCAGTTCACCAAGGCGTCGCTGTCCCGCAAGGGAAGCTAAACCTGCCCCGGTTTCATTTCGGCCCATTTCCTTATCCCGGTGCCGAGTCGTCAAGTCAGCGACCCACGACAGATCCTCACTCGGCACGAACCGAGGATAAGTCATGTCCAGAACCATCCTTCCCCTGATTGCCGCCGACGTCTCTCTGATGGCCCGGCAAATGACCCGCGAGCTGGAAAGCTGCAACGGCAGCCCAAGCCATGTGCAGATGCTCAATATGCTGTCCCGCGCGGCCGGTTTCCGTAATTTCCAGCACCTCAAGGCGCAATGGGACGCCCAGGACCGCCTGTCCCATCCCCCGCCCCCTGTCGAAGCGGTGGACCATCGCCGGGTGCTGCGCGTCAGCCGTCATTTCGACGAAGACGGGAAATTGCTGCGCTGGCCGAAAAAATCCAGCGAGCGCCTTTTGTGTCTGTGGGTGATGTGGTCGTCGATGCCAGCCGGAAAAACCCTGTCGGAAGCGGAAACCAACGCCATCCTCGGGGAACGCCATCATTTCGGCGACCATGCCTTGCTGCGGCGCTGGCTTTGCGATCTGAAGATGATGGAACGCACCGTCGACGGCCGCATCTATCGCCGGATCGAAAGCCGGCCACCGGCCGACGCCCGTGCCTTGATCCGCCATCTTCGGGGCAAGCCCTGAAGAATCGGGGGGAGCGTTGGGGGCGCTCCCCCCTTTTTCCTGTCGCCTTCGGCGGCTGGGGTTAGCCGCCGAAGGCGATGGGAGATGGAGGAAGAACGTTTGGGGGCCGTTCTCCCTCCCAGGGAAATTGCGCCGTACTGGGGTTCGGGGACGTAAAGCGCAACTTCCCTTTTCGCATCAGGTCGAGAGAGGCCCCGTTGGGGGCGAGGCCTCTCTCCCACATCTGCCGCTACGTTTGGGGTTCGGGGACATGGCGGCAGACGTGTTTGGTGTCAGGCGGCGAAAACCTCCCTGTCTTCGACGGCTTTCGCGTCAGCCACCGGCAACGAAAAACTGAAGATGCTGCCCTGCCCCGGGTTGGACTGGACCCACACGCGCCCGCCCATGTGTTCGACCATGCGGCGCACGATGGCCAGACCGATGCCGGTACCGCCCTCGCCGCCCTGGATACCGGACAGGCGATGGAAGATCTCGAACAGCTTGACGCGGTCGCGGGCGTCGATGCCGACACCGTTGTCGGCCACCGAAAACACTTGGCTGTCGCCGTCGCGCCGGGCGCTGACCCGGATCACTGGACGCCGGCCGTCAGCCGCATAGCGGATGGCGTTATCCAGCAATTGGGTGAAAATCTCGGTCAGCGCCTTTTCGTCGACCATGACCTGGGGCAACGGCTCAACCACGATGGTGGCGTTGGCTTGGTGGATGACCTCGCTCAGACGGTCCATGGCGCTGGTTATCGCCGCCCCGCTGTTGACCGGTTCTTCCACGGCGGGGATTTGGTCGACGGCGACGAAGCTTTCCAGATCCTTGACCAACTTGCGCATGCGCTGGGCGCCGTCAACCACATGGGCCATGTAGTCCCGGCCTTCATCGTCCAAAGCCGACGAAGCGTGGCTGGACAACAGCTGGGCATAGGCCACCACCCGGCGCAAAGGTTCCTGCAGGTCGTGGGCGGCGACTTCGGCGATGCGTTCCAGATCGGCCACATAGCGGCGCAGACGGGCCCGGCTGGCCAGCAACTCGGACTTTTTCACCGCCAGGTCGGCGGCGATGGCTTCCTGGGTGCGCACCAGTCGATAAAGCACCATCAAAGCCGCGCCCAAGGCCAGGGTCACCGCGCCGCCCAAGGCCAGATGCCAGACCACGGATTCGTCGAAAGAGGTCAGAACCTCGGCCCTGGAACGCCCCACCATCAGCGACAGCGGCACGCTGGACAGCGGGCGCACGCTAATCAGCCGTTCCTGGCCGTCGAACGGACCACAACTGTCCATGGTCACGGTCTGGCGGTTCTGCACGGCGTCCCGTAACAGGCCACCTTCCAGGCTTTGCCCCAGATACTTGCCGCCACCGTTGGACACCACCCGGGCGATGCCGTCACTGCCCACCAGGGCGATGGCGCCGTCCAGGCCGGTGTCGATGGTGCTGTAGAACTCGCCCAGGTAATTGGGATCGAGCGAAATCACCAGCACCCCGGCGAAATTCCCGGCGCGGTCGTCCAGGCGGCGCGTAAGCTGGATCGACCACTTGCCCGACGCCCGGCCCAGGACCGGCTTGCTGACGAACAACTGGTCAGGGCCGCCTTGGCGATGGACGCGGAAGTGTTCGCGGTCGGACAAATCCATGCTTTTGAAGCCGGGGACGTTGCTGTCGGCCAACCAGCCGTTAGCGTCGATACGGGCGATCTGCACCGACACCCGCTTCAGGATGACGCTGTTGGCCACCGAACGGTTCAGGTCGAAACGTTCGGGGGCTTGCTGAAACTCGGCCCGCAGATAAAGCAGGGTCTGATCCAGGCCGGCGATGGTGCGTTGGATATGTTCGTCGAAGGCACGGGCCAGGTTGGCGGTGTCCGACCGCGCCGCCGCCAGGACGCGGCGATGTTCCGACACCAGGCTGACGACGATGGCCACCCACACCAGGACCAGCAGGATGGCGCCGAACAAGGCGACGGCACGGGCTGCCCGCACCTTCATGGCACCGCGGGTGAAGGACGAAATCGTGTTCACCCCCTCTTCTCCGGCAAAGGATTGGCCGCCGCCTTGGACTGCCGGCCACGGCCGGAATCCAACGCCCATCCCTGTGCGGCGGCGGCCGTCCCGGAGACCGGGACATGGGGTAATTGATCAATGCGCCCCGACATGGTCAGGCCGAACCTCCAGAATTGCTGCACATACTTATAACTGCCCCCTTTCAATGGAATTTCGGGTGTGCTTGAATTCGTGTGAAACGTCGCATGAACGGGGTGTAAACACCCCAAAGGGACAAGGCATCGTCCCGCAACCAGAGGAGAGAGCAGGTGAACGGACCCGCCAAGGCCCACGTCCTTATCGTCGAGGACGAACCGGTCACCCGTGCCAAACTAGCAGCCCATCTGGTTTCTGAAGGTTTCCAGGTCAGCGAGGCCGCCGACGCCCGCGACATGCGCACCATCGTGTCGCGCACCGTGCCCGACGTGGTGTTGCTGGACATCAACCTGCCCGACGAAAGCGGCCTGATCCTGGCCCGCGACCTGCGCGCCAAGTCGTCGGTGGGCATCATCCTGGTCACCGCCCGCCAGGACGAGACCGACCGCATCGTAGGCCTGGAACTGGGCGCCGACGACTACATCACCAAACCGTTCAACGCCCGCGAGCTGGCGGTCAGGGTGCGCAACCTGATCCGCCGCGTCGCCCCCAGCATGGCGGCCGAGCGTCAGGCCAGCGGCGTCTACAGCTTTTCCGGCTGGAAGCTGGATTGCGATGCCCGTCAATTGATGTCGCCCATGGGGGAATCGGTGCGGCTGACCCGGGGCGAATTCGACGTCCTGGCCGCCCTGGCCCGCAATGCCGGTCGTGCGCTGACCCGCGACCAGTTGCTGGACCTGACCCAGCATGACGGCGAAGCGGTGATCGACCGCACCATCGACGTGCTGGTCGGCCGTCTGCGCCGCAAGATCGAAGCCGACCCCAAGCACCCCGCCATCATCGTCACGGTTCACGGCATCGGCTATCGCCTCGCCGGTTCGTGAGGGTCCCTAAACCACCACTTCGTTCAGCGCCTTCAACGAGCGTTCCCACAATTCGCCAAGGTCCTTGGCCAGGTCAAGGGCCTGGCCATCGCGGGCGCGGGCGGCGTTTTCGATGGCCCGGCAACGGGCCGCCAAGGCCACCAGATGCAGGCTGGACGCCGCCGAGGCCAAGCGGTGCACGTTCGGCCCCAATCCTTCCAGATCGCCGGCCGCGGCGCGGATCATGGCGGATTCCAGGTCCTGCACCGAGGTTTTGCCGAACAGGTCGACAAAGCCCCGCATGCGTTCGTGCCCCAGATCGCGCATGTCTGCCAACAGGTCGGGCAGGTTGACCAGGGCCGGCCCCGATCCAGCGGCACGGGCGGCGCTTTGGCGGGAACCGCACAGGATTCCGGCCACTTCCTCGACCCGGAACGGCTTGGCCAGACAGCCGTCGATGCCCGCCTCGCGCCAGGCCCGGACGTCCTGTTCCACCGGATTGGCGGTCAACAGCCAGATGTGCTGGGCCGGGTCGGCACCGGGAAGCGCCCGCAGCCGCCGTGCTACTTCCAACCCGTCCATGTCGGGCATGTGACGGTCCAGCAACACCAGATCGAAACGCTTTTTACGGGCCTGTTCCAGGGCGGTGGGACCGTCGGCGGCGGTGACCACGTGGTGGCCGTGCCGTTCCAAAAGGCCGGACGCCACCTGCAGGTTCACCGCGTTGTCGTCCACCAGCAGCACGTCATGGGGCTGCACCGCCTGGACTTCCGGCTCGGCCTTGTTCAGCATGGCCGCCTGGTTGGCCGGGTCAGCGAAGGGGATCAGGAACCAGAACCGCGTCCCCTGCCCCGGGATGCTTTCGAAACCGATGGAACCGCCCATCAGGGTGACCAGACGCTTGCAGATGGCCAGACCCAGACCGGCACCGCCATAACGCCGAGCCACCGACGAATCGGCCTGGCTGAATTCGTTGAACAAGATGTCGCGGGCTTCTTCCGGGATGCCGATGCCGGTATCGGACACCGAGATGCGGACCGCGCCTTCGGGTTCCACCGGCTCGACCTCGATCATCACCGAACCGTGGTCGGTGAACTTGATGGCGTTGCCCACCAGATTCAGCAGCACCTGACGCAGGCGCAGCGGGTCGCCGACTACGTCGCGGCGCACTTCCGGCGGGAAACGGCAGCCCAGGGTCAGGCCCTTGTCGGCGGCGCGCGGCGCCATCAGCAGGCGGATGTCCTCGACCATGTTCAACAGGTCGAAGGCGGCGCTTTCCAGGGTCAGCCCCTCGGCTTCCAGGCGCGAGAAATCCAAGATGTCGTTGACCAGCCCCAGCAGCAGTTCGCCCGACGACACCACGGTTTCGGCGAACACCTTCTGACGCTGGTCCAAAGGGGTGTCCAGCAGCAGCCGCGCCATGCCCAGGATGCCGTTCAGCGGCGTGCGAATCTCGTGGCCGACGGTGGCCAGGAACAGCGACTTGGCCTGCGCCGCTTCTTCCGCCTTGTCGCGGGCTTCGCGCAGGGCCTGTTCGGCGTTCTTGCGCTCCACCGCGTAGCGCACCACGCGGGACAGGATGAAGCCGTCGTCGCGCCCCTTGACCAGATAGTCCTGGGCGCCATGCTTCAGCGCGTCGATGGCCTGGGAATCGTCGTCGTTGCCGGTCAGCACCACCACGGCGACGTCGGGGGCGGCGTCGGTCAGTGCCTTCAGGGTTTCCAGCCCCGACGAATCGGGCAGCGACAAATCGGCCAGAACCACGTTGAAGCCGCCCTGGGCGATACGTTCCAGGGCTTGCCCCAGACGCGAGCAGATTTCCACCGAAAACGCCGTGCGCGGGGCCTTGCGCAGCATCAGGTCGACCAGCCGGGCGTCGGCCGGATCGTCTTCCAGCAACAGAACCCGGATGGCGTTCATGGTCCGGCCGGCAGACGCACCACGTCGAACCAATAGGTTTCCATGGTGTGGATATGATGGGTGAAGTCGTCGGCATCCATGGGTTTGCTGACGAAGGAATTGGCCCCCAGCTGATAGCTGCGGACCACGTCGCGTTCAGCTTCCGAAGTGGACAAGATGACCACCGGAATGCCGCACAGCATCGGGTCGGACTTGATTTCCTGCAGGATTTCATGACCCGAGCGACCGGGCAGGTTCAGGTCCAGGAAGATCAGATGCGGACGCGGGGCGTTGGCGAAATCGGCACCGATGCGGCGCAGGAAACCAAACGCCTCGGTATAGTCCTTGGCATGATGAAGGGTCACCGGATGCCGGCCCTTGCGCAGCGCGATACGCACCAAGCCGGCGTCGGCCAGGTCGTCTTCAACCAGCAAAATGTTGTAATTGCCTTCGACTTTGTTCATCGCCCGTCTTCCCGCAAGCCTTCAAACTCGGCTAAATCCCCATGGCCCGCAAGCGATAAGTTATTGCCCCCCAGGGCGGCGGCCAGACGGCGCATCTTTGGCCAGGTGAAACGGAAGGTGGCGCCGCCCTGGTCGTTGCCCTCGCACCAGATGGCGCCGCCTTGGCGTTCGACGATCTTGCGGCAGATGGCCAGGCCGATGCCGGTGCCTTCGTATTCGTGGCGCCCGTGCAGACGTTGGAAGATGCCAAAGGCCCGTTCGCGGTGCTCGGGGGCGATACCGATGCCGTTGTCGGCGACGCTGAACTCCCATTGCAACCCCTGGTCGACACACTCCAGGACGATATCCGGCAACTGGTCGGGCTTGCGATATTTCAGGGCGTTGCCGATCAGGTTCTGGAACAGCCGCGTCATTTCCCCGGCATCGCCCTCGATCACCGGCAAAGTGTCGGGAACCCTGATCTGGGCGTGGGTTTCGTCGATTTCCGCCTGCAGGTCCAACAGCGACAGGTCAACCATCCGCCCCGAATCGATGGGGCCGTCGGCAACCCGGCGGCCGACGCGGGAATAAGCCAGAAGGTCGGTGATCAGGCTGTCCATGCGCTTGACGCCGTCGCGGATGAAATCCATGAACTCGCGGGTTTCGTCGTCCAGCTTGTCCTCGATGGAATCCTCGATCAGGCTCAGATAGGACCGTACGGTACGCAGCGGCTGCCGCAAGTCGTGCGACGCCACATAGGCGAATTGTTCCAGTTCCTCGTTGGATCGTTTCAGGTCGCGGACCACGCCGTCCAACTGATCTTCCATGCGCTTGCGTTCGGTGATGTCCTGAAGCGTGGCGTCCACCCGGATCGGCGTACCCTGGCCGTCACGGGCCACTTCGGCGCGGAACTGCGCCACCCGTTCGGCCCCGTCGCCGCGGATGATACGGAAATCCAGCACCACCCGGCCCGATCCGGGTTGCAGCGCGTCGGCCATCACCCGCGCCAAAGCGGGGCGGTCGTCGGGATGGACGCGGTCGAAGAACACCTGACGGCTGGGGGCAACGTCGGCCGGGCTTAGCCCCAGGATGGCGTGGAACTGATCCGACCATTGCTGGCGGTTTTCCCCCGGCTGCCAAATGGCGCTGCCCACTTGGGCCACGCGTTCGGCATTGGTCAAAAGCGCCTGACTGCGCCGGTCCAAATCGCGATAGGCGCTTTGAAGACGTTCGACCATGCCGGCGAAGGCCTTGCCCAGGCGGGCGATTTCGTCTTCCCCCTCGACATGGAAGCGCCCGCCCGCCCCCACCGCCGCGCCGGCGTCGAAATCAAAGGACGAGGCCGCGTCGGCCAGACCGGAAAGCGTGCGGGTCAGCCGCCGGCTGGTCACCACCGCCAGGGCCAGCACCAAGGCGATGGCCACCGCCCCCATCAGCGACAGCACCAAGGCGTAACGCCCCAGCGGCAGGTCCAGGGAATCGCCGCCGATTCCGGCCCGTACCACCAACTGGCCCCGCCCGAATCCCTGCGGCAGACGCACCTCGGCTTCCGCCACCTGCCAGTCGGGGCCGGGCGGACTGCCGATGGCCGTCTGCGCCGTCAAGCCGCCGACACGGATCAGCAATTCGCCATGGCCGCCACCCGCCAGGGCCGACGCCAGACTGGACAGGGTCACGCCGAGGATCAGCGGCGGAGCCTTGTCCACCGGCAGCAGCATTTCGATGCGGCCGCCCAGGTCCGGTGTCAGACGCCCCACGGGGTTGCCCAGAATGGTGGCCGACTTGCTCCAATCCCCCGGACTGGTGGGGTCGAAAGTACGGATTTCCACCTCGACGCCGCCGACGGTCAGCCGTTCGGTGGTCCCCACCGCCAAGCGGCGCTCCGCCACCGTGCTGACCACCGATTCGAACAGACTCGAGACGTGCAAGGCCTGGGCCCGGGCCAGTTCCGCCACCTGCCGCGCCGCCTGGTCGCGCATCATCCCCGATGCCACCACCCAGGCGCCGATACCGGTGCACACCACGAAGAACAGCGCCAGCGCCGAGGTGGCAGCCGCCACCCGTGTCGAAAGCCGCTGACTGAGTTTGGCAAGCACGATAAGCACTATCCGAAGGTTTCGGCTGACATGACCATAGTTCTAGCCAAGCCCACCAGCAAGCTTGCTATAGTGCCGTCATGAGCCGTGACTACCCATCCCATCCGCTGCCCGCGATCCTGGCCGCCGTGGTCCGTGACGGACGTTTGGCGCTGGTGCAGCGGGACAAGGAAAGCCCACCCCGGCGCTGGGGGCTGCCGGGGGGCTTGGTCGAATTGGGGGAAAGCCCGGCCCAGGCGGCCCAGCGGGAAATGTTCGAGGAAACCGGCATCGTCGTCCAGGCCGGCCCGATCATCGACACCTTCGACATGATCCTGCGCGACGACCGGGGGCTGGTGCGCAACCATTTCCTGATCCTGGTGGTGGAATGCCAATGGCTGGCGGGCGACGGCGGTGCCGCCAGCGACGCCTGCGCCTTTGGCTGGTTCGACCGTGCCGCCATCGCCGGATTGGAGCACGTTCACGACAACCTGCCCCGACTGGCAGACCTGTTGCTGGGAAAGACATCATGAACCAAGCCGAAGTGCTGGACTTCCTGGCCGATCCCGCCACCCATGGCGGCGCCCCGGTACACCGCATCGAAACCCATATCTCGGTGCTGTTCCTGGCCGGGGAAAAGGCCTGGAAACTGAAAAAAGCGGTCACCCTGCCCTTTTTGGACTTCGCCAGCCTGGAACAGCGCCATGCCGCCTGTTTGACCGAAATCGAGGTCAACCGCGTCGCCGCCGGGGAACTGTATCTGGGGGTGGTGCCGGTGACCCGCGACGACGCCGGAAGCCTGCACCTGGGCGGCGACGGGGCAGTGGTGGAATGGCTGGTGGAAATGCGCCGGTTCCAGCAGGAAAACCTGCTGTCGGCTTTGCTGGATGCCGGCAAGGTGGACCGCCGCCTGATCCAGGACGTGGCCGAAGCCGCCTGGAAGCAGCACCGTCAGGCCCCCATCCGTTCCGACAAAGGCGGCGCGGCGGGCTTGCGCCACGTCATCCGAACCAACGCCGCCACCATGGCCGGGCTTGGCGCCGTCATCCCCCCCCAGCGAGCCGAGCACGTCACCCAAGCCTCGCTGGCAATGCTGGAACGCTTGGCGCCGCTGATGGACCGCCGCCGGGCCGAAGGCCGGGTGCGGCGCTGCCACGGCGACCTGCATTGCGGCAACATCTGCCTTTATCAGGGCCGCGCCCTGCCCTTTGACGCCATCGAGTTTTCCGAGGACTTCGCCTGCGTCGACACCTTCTATGACCTTTGCTTCTTGTTGATGGACCTGGATCATCGTGGCCACCGCGCCCTGGCCAGCCACGCCATGAACCATTACCTGGACCTGTCGGGGGATTACGAAGCGGTGGCCATGACGCCTTTGATGCTGTCCACCCGGGCCATCATCCGCGCCCATGTGCTGGCCACCATGGGACAGGGCAAAGCCGCCAATTCCTACATGGATGCCGCCGAGGCCTATCTGCGGCCGTCCGCCCCCCGTCTTGTGGCCGTCGGCGGATTGTCGGGCAGCGGCAAGTCGCACATGGGCCGCGAACTGGCGCCGTTCATGGCCGCCCCCGGCGCGGCGGTGGTCAGGACCGACGCGCTCAGGAAGCAGATCATGGGCACGCCGCTGCTGGAAAAGCTGCCGCCCCAAGCCTATGACGGGGAAACCGGGCGCCGGACCTATGACAGGCTTTACGACACCTGCCTGAACCTGCTGCGGGCCGGCCATGCGGTGGTCGCCGACGCGGTGTTCGCCAAGCCCGAACAACGCGCCGCCATCGAAGCCGTCGCCCGCCAGGCCGGCGTCCCCTTTGACGGGCTGTGGCTGTGGACCGAACCGGAACTGGCGGCCCGCCGCATCGAGGGGCGCCAGGGCAACGTGTCCGACGCCACGGTCGAGGTGCTGCGCCAGCAATTGCAGATTGATCTTGGTCCCATGACCTGGACCAAAATCAATACCGGCGGATCAAAAGACGCAGCCCTGGCATCGGGCCGTGCCGCGTTGTGCTTATAGGCCCGTGGGGGCATAATCAAAGCAACAGGTTTCAAGGGGAGAAGTATCATGTCCACCATCAAAACCATCTTGGCCCCCGTCGGCGACGCCCAGGCGGCCCAGGCCCCCCTCGAGGCCGCGTTCCGTCTGGCCGCGCTTTTCGGCGCCCATGTCACCGCCCTGCATGTCCGCCCCGACCCCACGTCGGCGGTGCCGCTGATCGGTGAAGGCATGTCGGGCGCCATGGTCGAGGAAATGCTGAACACCGCCGAGAAACAGGGCCGTGACGCCGCCGCCGCCGCCCGCGCCGTCTATGACGACCTGCGCGGCCGCCATTCCGTCACCGAACAGTCGGCGCCGCCGGCCGAAACCGTCACCACCCAATGGCTGGAAGTGGTGGGTCGCGAGGAAGAAGTCATCGCCCACAAGGGCCGTGTCGCCGACATGGTGGTGATGGGCCATCCGGGTACCGGGTTGGACGACACCTCGGGCCTGTCTTTGAACGCCGCCCTGCTGGACAGCGGCCGTCCGCTGCTGCTGGCCCCCGCCGCCATGCCCGGCAGCATGGGCAAGCGGGTGGTGGTGGCCTGGAACGGCAGCGCCGAATCGGGCCGCGCCGTCGCCGCCGCCTTGCCGATTTTGGAAAAGGCCGAGGCGGTCACCGTGCTGACCGTCAACGAACACGATTCGCTGGCCTGCGCCGACGAATTGGTGGGCTTCCTGGGATGGCACGGCATCAAGGCCGAACACCGCGACGTTCCCGCTGGCGGCAATGCCGGCATGGCGGTGCTGGACGCCTGCAAGGACGCCGCGGCCGACATGCTGGTGATGGGCGCCTATACCCATTCGCGCCTGCGTCAGCTGATCCTGGGCGGCGTCACCCGCCACGTGCTGGCGCATGCGGCGATTCCGGTGTTACTCAGCCACTAAAGGGCTGAAGGCCGGCCCGAGCCGGGCCCGCTTAGGGCGCCCGCGCGGGCTTAGATTACCCAGGCCAGGGCGTCCTTTAGAATGGCCTGCGCCGCATCCGTATAGGCTCCGTCGTCATGATGGGCCACAAGACCGGGCAGGATTTCCATGGGCGCCTTGGAATCCTTTCGCGCCGTCACCAGAACCCGGGTGGCGGCGCGATTGTTTTTGGGCCAGATGGGAACCACCCGGATTTCCCCCAGCTTCAGGCCTTCCAAGCCGGCCAGGATGCGGCCCAGATGGTCGGCGCGGTGGATCACCCACAGCACCCCCTTGGGCCGCAGATATTTGACCGCCGCCTTCAGCCAGGTGCCCAGGTCGGCATCGCCTTCCAGATGGCCGATGGCCTTGCTGTCGGCACTGGGGGCCTGGATGGTGCCGGGTTCGTACCACGGCGGGTTGGTGATGACATGGTCGAAGGTCACCCCGCGCAGTTCCGCCGGACGCGTGGTCAGGCAGCCCTGGATCACCCGATAACGTTCGTCCAATCCGTTATCCCGGGCGTTGGCCTGCGCCAGACCGGCCAATTCGGGTTGCAACTCCAGCCCGGTGACGCGGATACCCGCCACCCGCGACAACAGGCACAGGCCGGCGGTGCCGACACCGCTGCCCAGGTCCAGCACCGTCTGGCCGGCTTCAGCAGCGGTCGCCGCGGCCAGGAACACCGGGTCGGAACCGGCGCGATAACCGGTCGCCGGCTGGCGCAACGCCAACCTCCCCCCCAGAAAATGGTCCAAAGTGGTGGGAAAATCCTCACCCGCTGGCATGGGATGCATCCTTTTGCTTAAGTTCCTTGCGGATGTAAGCTTGACCGACTTTCCGCCGCAAGCCTATGTTCACCCTGCGGCAGGGGATATGCTGAAGTCAGGAGTGGTCGAGTGGCAGTCGTGGTGAGCTTGGAAAACGAACGGGCGAAGAAGGCCAAAAGCTTCGACACCCTGGTGTCCCTGGTCAAGGACGATCTGGACAAGGTCAACCGCACCATCATCGACCGCATGCACAGCCCGGTCGAACTGATCCCGCAATTGGCCGGCCATCTGGTGGCGTCGGGCGGCAAGCGTCTGCGCCCGGTGCTGACCTTGGCCTCGGCCAAGCTGGCGGGCCATACCGGCGACCGCCACATCAAGCTGGCGGCCTGTGTGGAATTCATCCATACCGCCACGCTTTTGCACGACGACGTGGTCGACGAATCCGAATTGCGGCGCGGTCAGGCCTCGGCCAACGCTTTGTTCGGCAACAAGCCCAGCGTGCTGGTGGGCGACTTTTTGTTCTCGCGTTCGTTCGAGCTGATGGTGGAAGACGGCTCGCTGTCGGTGCTGGCCATCCTGTCGCGCGCCTCTTCGGTGATCGCCGAAGGTGAAGTCCTGCAGTTGATCACCGCCAACGACACCGACACCAGCGAAGACGCCTATCTGGAAGTCATCCGTTCGAAGACCGCCGCCTTGTTCGCCGCCGCCTGCCGCATCGGCGCCGTGGTCGCCGACCGCCCCAAGGCCGAGGAAGAAGCCCTGGACAGCTATGGCCTGAACCTGGGCATCGCCTTCCAGTTGATCGACGACGTGCTGGATTATTCGGCCAAGCAGGCGGTTCTGGGCAAGACCGTGGGCGACGACTTCCGCGAAGGCAAGATCACCCTGCCCATCATCCTGGCCTTCCGCCGTGGCGACGACGAGGAACGCGAGTTCTGGCGCCGCACCGTGGAACGCCTGGAACAGGAAGAAGGCGATTTGGAACGCGCCTTCGCCCTGATGGAAAAGCACGGCACCTTGGCCGACACCATCGCCCGCGCCCGCCATTACGGCGAAGTGGCCCGTGACGCCCTGCGCCTGTTCCCCGACGGGGCCATCAAGCAGGCGATGATCGACGTCATCGACTTCTGCATCGACCGCGCTTACTAGAACCGTTTCCGTTGAAGCGGAACCGGTTCTGGCTTTGCCAAGGGGCGCCCCGTGCCGGGGCCGCTCAGACGCCGCGCGGGCTTTGGTTTGGCCAGTGGCCGCCCCGTGCCGGGGCCGCTCAGACGCCGCGCGGGCTTTGGTTTGGCCAGTGGCCGCCCCGCGCCGGGGCCGCTCAGACGCCGCGCGGGCTTTAGGCCCATTCCGGGATATAGCCGAAATCCGCCGGGAACATGGTCATGTAATGGACCAGCCGGGGAACCTTGGCGGTGTTCGGCGTCGGCCCGTGGGCCAGGGCATGGTGCCACAGCACCATGTCCCCCGCCTGGCCGGCGATAGGGGTCATGGTCACATGCCTGGCCGCGTATTCCCGCGGGTTGGCGCCGGGCGGCAGTGAATCCAGCCAAGCGCCAAGACTCCGATGCATGCCTGGAACCAGGGCGAAGGCGCCTTGGTCGGCCGCCGTGTCGGTCAGGTAGATCAGCCCCTGGATGCCAAACGGAACCGGCTGCACCAAGCTGACATCCCAATGGATGCCCGGGCCGGGGAAATTGAAATTCGCCGACACCGGGGCGTTGAAGCCGATACGGTCGGTGGTGGCCCACAGGTCGCTGCGTCCCCACAATTGGGCAAAGGCCTTGTGGATGCGTGCCGAATGCCGGTTCGCGTCCAAGGCCGGGTGGCGGAACACCTGAACGAACACACATTGCTGGTCGGGGCCGAAACGCCCCCAGTCGGCGGGGTTGTCGGGATCCATGCCTTGGGACCGCCACACCACCTCGGCGGTGTCGCGGGCGGCATCGGGGCTGATCGCGCCTTTCAGCAACACCCAACCATGTTCGTCCCAGTGGTCCAGGTCGTTCTGATCCAGCACCGGGGCCATGTCGTCGATGCCGCGCATCCACTGCACCGTGGCGGGCGGCAAGGGGTCGCCGCGCAAGGTGGCGTTCAGCCGCGCCACCCTTTGGGGGTCAACGGCACCGCCATTGATCGCCAGAACCCAATCCTCGAACTGTTCAAAGCTGGGTCGGTTGCCGTGCAGAAAATTGATGGTGGGGGCCAAGGCCAGTTCCAACCCCGCCAGCACGGTATGCAGAACCTGCCATTCTTCGATGGCGTCTTCACGCGTCGCCGGCGGCCTGCCGCTCAATTGGCGCTGCCACAGCCGCTTCAGCCAAACGACCCCCAGCTTGCCGACGTCGTTCTTGTCCACAGACATCCTTCCCCCCCTGCATCATCCACAACAAATCATGATTCAGGTTGGGATTTTACACAATCAATGAACGCAATCTAATCAAGAACTTTCCAGTTACCGTCCATGATATCAACCATCCGCAATGATTCCGTGCCCAAGCCCATGTGATCGGTGGGCGACATGGTGAACACGCCACCTTGACCGACAAAGCCCGTGGTTCGTTCGATTTCATCACGAACCTTGTCCTTGTCGGTGGTCCCGGCCCGGCGCACCGCCTCGACATAAAGATGAAGCGCGTCCCAGGCATGGCCGGCCATCATGCTGACCTCGTCGCCGGTGCGGGTCTCGAAATCGTGTTTGAAGGCGACCAGCAGCGGCTTTTGCCGGTCAGTGTCGGGCAACATGTCAGCGACGGACAAAGCGCCGGCGGGCAGGCGCATGCCGTCGGCGGCCTTGCCCACCAGCCGCAGGAAATCCCGCGAGGCGACGCCATGGGATTGGTAAACCGGCAGGGTCAGCCCCAATTGACGGATGTTGCGGCTGACCACCGCCGGCCCCTGGCCGGTGCCGAAGACGAACAGCGCCTGCACCCCCGGCGTGGCACGGATGCGGGTCAGTTGGGCGGTGACATCCGGATCGCGCGGGCCATAGGTTTCATCAGCGACGATGTCGATGCCGAAACCGGGGGCCAGTTCCACGCACTGATTGCGGCCGGACTTGCCGAAACCGACATTTTCCGACAACAGCGCCACCTTGGTCAGGCCGCGCCGGGTCATGTCGCCGAACACCTTTTGCGCCGCCAGACGATCGGTTTGCGGCACCTTGAAGGTCCATTTGCGCACCGGATCAACGATGGCGACGCCGCCCCCCAGGGACAAATAAGGGATTTGCGCCTTTTCCACCAAGTTCAGCACCGCCAGCGATGTCGGCGTACCCGAACCGCCGATGATCACATCCACCCGGTCGGACTCGATCAGACGCCGCGCCAGGGTCGCCGCCTTTTCCGGCACCGACCCGTCGTCATAGACCACCAATTCCAACCGGCGCCCGAGAACGCCACCAGCGGCGTTCAGACTCTCGACCTCCATTTCCAGGGTCTTTTTTTCGGGATCGCCCATGGGGGACATCACCCCGGTGGTGGACAAGAAAGAGCCGACACGAATGACATCGGCGGCAAAGGCAGTGAAAGCGGGCACCACCATGATTGCCGAAAGAATTACAACCAATAATCTCATGACACACACTCTGGATATACTTTCCCTTGGTTGCGATCATAAAGCGCCGGCCATCTCGGGGATATTTTTTTGTCTCTAAGTGATCGGCTTATTGAAAGTCAGTCGCAATTCATTTTAAAACCACCCTCTCAACCAAGGGGTGACGGGGATGACGTGGAAAGAAAGCCTAAGCACCGACGTGACGTCGGTGGACCGCCAACATCAGGAACTGATGGCCGCGGCCCAGGATTTCTTCACCCGCATCCATGACGGGCTGAGCCGTGGCGAAATGGTCGTCGGATTGGACCGCCTGATTGACCTGGTGGCCGACCACTTCGACCATGAAGAACGGGTGATGCGCAACATCGCCCTGCCCAGCCTTGCCACCCACACCCACCTGCACCGGGGGTTGTTGGAAGAAATCCGCGAATTCCGTGAAGAAACGGCCATGGGCATGAACGAACGCAGCCCTGCCGACATCGAGCATTTTCTGAATGTCTGGCTTTATCGGCACATCGTCGAGGAAGACCTGAAAATCTTCCAACACCTGAATCGGATTTAACCTTTCAGGATCGACCGGATCATCCCCATCATGTGCTGGGCGGCATGGGTGCATTCGCCCCGCGCCGGACAGCCGCCGGCATTGGCGCATTGCATCATGCCGTTGGCGATGGCGTGTCCACAGGCCCATTCCCCGCGATCCACATGCGCGGCCACCCGCTCGACCCGCGGCGGGTAGCATTGGCTGGCATGGGAAAGGGTGTCGGCGATCATGGTCTTGTCGTCTGCCTGAGAGGAAGAACTATTCCACACAAAGATTAATGCATAATTGCGCCCAAGGGCAGTGATGGCCTGTTCCAAGTTGTGTCGCGTTGTAGCGGCCACCTGCGCTTAACAGTGGTTGCGACATCATCATCAATCGTTATGATTGGCCCCGCTCACCAAGGGGGATCCATGAACACGTCTTTTCGCCTTGTGCTGGCGGCCTTGCTGGCCCTGTCGGTCAGCGCCTGCGCCACTCGTACGCTCAGCACCACCGACAAGCTGAACCGCGAGGTGGCCGAGCCGAAAATCCTGCTGATGCCGGCCGACGTCGAATTGTCGGAACTGACCGCCGGCGGGTTGACGGAACTGAACGCCGAATGGACCTTGGCCGGACAGCACAACTTGAAGATGGCGCTGAACGACCATCTGCACAAACTGAACGCCCGCTTCAGCGAATACCAGCCGCTGCCCCAGGACGACCCGCGTTACGACACCTTCCAGCAATTGCAGAAACTGCACGGTGTCACCGGCGTCAACATCCGCACCTATGCCTTCCCCCCCGCCCCGGGCCTGCCCGGAAAGGACGGCAAGTTCAACTGGGCCTTGGGCCCGGCCACGTCCATGCTGGGGGAAAGCACCGACGCCCAATACGCCTTGTTCGTGTGGCTGCGCGACAGCTATACGTCCTCGGGGCGACGCGCCATGCAGATCGCCGCCTCGCTGCTGTTCGGGATCCAACTGCAAGGCGGGCAACAAATCGGTTACGCCTCGCTGGTCGATCTGAAGACCGGCGAAATCGTCTGGTTCAACCTGCTGGCCCGCGAATCCGGCGACCTGCGCGATCTGGCCTCGGCGCGGGAAAGCATCGACACCTTGCTGACCGGGTTGCCGAAATGATCGCCCGCCGGCTGGGCGCCGCAGCCATCCTTGCCTTGCTGGCCGGCTGCGTCACCCACGAAACCGGGCCGTCCAGCGGTATCGCCACCGCCAGTCCGGGCTACAAACCCAACGTGAAGACAGACGAAGCCGGCATCTGGCTAACCGCCGACAAGGCCGAGGCCGAATTGCGTGATTCCGCCAACCGGGTGCGCGATCCCGCCATCAACGCCTTGGTTTCCGACATGGTGTGCACACTGGCGGCGGAATATTGCGGCGACCTGCGCCCCTATGTGGTGCGGTTGCCCCATTTCAACGCCACCGCTTCGCCCAACGGCTCGATTTCCATCTGGAGCGGGCTGCTGATCCGCGCCCGCACCGAATCGGAACTGGCCGCCGTCATCGGCCACGAAATCACCCATTACGCCCGCCGCCATTCGCTGGCCCGTATCCGCAACATGCGTGAAAACACCGATCTGGCGGCGGTCCTCAGTTTGTTGGGGGCCACCACCGGCGTCGCGCAAGTGGCCGAGCTGCCCCATCTCATGGCGGTGGGCAACATCCAGGCGTTTTCACGCGACAACGAGCGCGAATCCGACGAGGACGGCTTCAACCGCTTGGTCAAGGCGGGATACGAGCCCAGCGCCGCCGCCGACGTGTGGAAACGCATCCTGGACCTGAGGAAGGCCAAGCACGAATTCGAATACGAAAGCTACGAAGACCGGACGGTGCGCCTCTTCGTCGCCAGCCACCCGCCCACCGAGGAACGCGAGAAAAGCTTGCGCGAACTGGCGGAAAAGGCCGCCAAGCCGACCAAGCCACCGCCGGACCGCCTGCGCGAGGCGTTGACGGCGGTGCGTCTGGATTTCCTTCTGGACGAGGTCAAGCTGGGCCAGTTCCGCGAAAGCAAGGCGCTGTTCGAGTTGCTGCTGAAGGACGACCCGCTGCCCGGACAGATCTATTACGCCCTGGGCGAGCTTTATCGCAAACGGGCCAAGGACGACGACGAACTGGTCGCCATGTCCTATTTCCACCAGGCCTGCGAGGCTGCGGGCGCCCCGCCCGAAGCCTTTCGCATGGTCGGCACCATCCGCTGGCGTCGTGGCGAGACGGAACAGGCCAAGGAATATTTCCGCCGTTACCTGAACGCCGCGCCCAATGCCGGCGACCGCGCCCTGATCACCCATTACCTGGGAAGCTGAAAATGACCCGCCGCCTTTTGCCCTTGCTGATGCTGATTGCGCTGACCGCCTGCGAATCCTGGCAGAAGATCCCGCCCGGTGCCGTCAAGCTGTCGGACAAGGCCGAAGTGGTCACCAGCCAAACCTGGAGCGGTCAAGGCGACCGCGACGGATTCATCTGGACCCAGGACGGGCCGGGCATGGACACCTTGGTCTTCCATCTGGGCATCAAGGACGGCAAGACCTTGTTCGAATCCCAGGATGTGGAAAAGAACCACAACTTCATCCTGAAGCTGATGAACCGCCAGCCCGACCAGATTTCCTTCCGTTTTTCCAAGACCATGACCGAATGGGAAATCGTCGAGTTCTTCACCACGTCGTGGGGCAAGCTGATGGACGACGTGCCGGTGAAGGTGGAAGCCATGGCGCCCGCCAGCCTGGACGGCCATCCCGGCATCCGTTTCCAATATTCCTACACCCCGAAGGACGAACTGCGCCGCCGCGGTTTCGGTGTCGCCGCCGTGGTGGACGACAAACTGTATCTGGTCCACTATCTGGGCTCGGCGGTCTACCACTTCGACAAGAACAAGGCCGAAGCGGAACAGGTGATCGCCTCGTTGAAGATCAAGAAAGGTTGAGACACAGCCCATGCATCGCCGTTCCCTGCTTGCCGGTCTGGCCGCCAGCGCCGTTGCCGCCCCCGCTTATGCCCAGTTCAACCTGGGCAACCTGATTCAGGGGGCCGCCAACGTGGTCGGCGCCTATTCGTCGGGGGAATCCGACGAAATCCAGATGGGGCAAACCTATTATCAGGACTATCTGACCAAGTCGGGCGGCGCCTATCCCGACCGCAACGCCCAAGAGGCGCTCAGGAAGTTCGCCCAGCCCTTGCTGAAGGCCGCCGACCGCCAGAACCTGCCGTGGGAAGTCACCTTGGTGAAATCCGATCAGGTCAACGCCTGGGCCTTGCCCGGCGGCAAGCTGGCCATCAATTCCGCCCTGGTCAAATATTGCGCGACACCGGACGAACTGGCCTCGGTCATCTCGCACGAAGTCGGCCATGCCGACCACGGCCACGGCCTGTCGCAGATCAGGAACCAATCCTTGCTGCAAGGGGCCGGCACCATCGGCAAGGAAGCGCTCAGCGCCTGGATGGGCAATGCCGGCGCCATCGGCGCCCAGGCCCTCAGCGCTTTGGAAGGCCCGCTTTATTCGCTGATCCTGTCGGGTTATTCGCGGGACAACGAATTCGAAGCCGACGCCCATATCTTGAAGATTTTCGAACGCACCGGCTATGACCCGGACAAGGCCGACGACTTCTTCCGCACCCTGATTAAGCTGCATCCGGAATCGGACACCAGCACCACGTCGCTGTTTTCCACCCATCCGGGAACCCGCGACCGCATCGCCCGCATCGAGGCCGCCGCCGCCAAGGCGTCGCGCGCCAGCGGCGCCCAGACATCAGGATGGAACGACCTGAAGGCCATTTTCCCGACGCCTGCCACTTAAAACACCAAGGGGGGCCTGACGCCCCCCTTTTTCATTGCATCAGTTGAAGGCGCAGCCGGGCTTGACGCCCACCTTCTTCAACATGATGGCCAGCGGACAGAAACCGGTGAAAGCCGCCTGGAACATGTTCAGACCGACAAAGGCGGTCAGGAACAGCCAGTTGACCGAATAGAGCTGCGACAGGCCCAGGCTGGCCAGGATGACAAAACCGGCGAAAGCGAGAACGACACGATCGATGGACATAGCAGGGTTTCCTTGCACGGAGAGCAAAAGGGATCGGACCACCTTGTAAATTAGTTTAGCCTAATATATACGTCAAGGTTCAGGTTTCACGGAGATCACCCCATGTCCTTGTCCGCCTTCCGCCTGTCCTGTGTCCTGATGCTGGCCGCCCTGCCCGCCCTTGCCGGCGAGATGGTGGTCAAGACACGGGAAGTGGACGACCTGAAGGCGGTTTTCGCCACGGTGGAAAGCGTCGACCAGGTGTTGGCCCGCGCCCGCATCACCGGCACCGTTTCCGGTCTGCTGGTGGACGAAGGCAGCCGGGTGGAAGCCGGGCAACGCATCGCCACCATCGGCGACCCCAAGCTGGCCCTGGCCACCGTCGGCATCGACGCCCGGCTGAAGGCGGCAGAATCCGAACGCGACCTGGCGGAAATCGAGTTTCGCCGGTCCCAGGATCTGCTGACCAAGGGGGCCGCCACCCAGGCCCGCGTCGACAACGCCCGCACCCGCCTGGACGTGGCGGTGCGCACCATCGCCGCCATCCGCGCCGAAAAGCAGGTCAGCGCCGAACGGACCGGCGAAGGCGCGGTCTTGGCCCCCACCGCCGGCGTGGTGCTGAAAGTGCCGGTGACCCAAGGCAGCGTGGTCATGGCCGGCGAGACGGTGGCGGTGATCGCCGCCGAAAACTACATCCTGCGCATGGCCCTGCCGGAACGCCACGCCCGCTTCCTGAAGGTGGGCGACAAGGTGCTGGTGGGGCCGCGCTCGCTGCTGGCCAGCGACGCGCCGCCCCGCCAAGGCACCGTGCGTCAGGTCTATCCGCAGATCGAGGACGGCAGGGTGATGGCCGACGTGGCGGTGGAAGGCCTGGGGGACTTCTTCGTTGCCGAGCGGGTGCCGGTGCATGTGTCCACCGGGCGCCGCCCCACCATCGTCATCCCGCGTGAGGCGGTGACCCGCCGCTTTGGCCTGGATTACGTCACCGTGCACAATTCCGGCCCGGTGGTGGTGCAATTGGGCCAGGCGCTGGACGACAGCGTCGAGGTACTGTCCGGCCTGCGCGATGGCGATCTGGTGCAGTGGTGAGCGTCATGAAGCTGGGTCTTTCGGGCACCATCGCCAAGCATTTCATCAAGTCGCCGCTGACGCCGCTGTTGTTGCTGGCGTCTTTGGCGGTGGGACTGATCGCGCTGATGTCGCTGCCGCGCGAGGAAGAACCGCAGATCAGCGTCCCCATGGTCGACATCATGGTCTCGGCCAACGGCCTGAAGGCGGTGGACGCCGCCGAGCTGGTGACCAAGCCCTTGGAAGACATCGTCAAGGGCATCGACGCGGTGGAACACGTCTATTCCCAGACCATGGACGACCAGGTGGTGGTCACCGCCCGCTTCAATGTGGGCACCTCGGAAGACGCCGCCATCCTGCGCGTCCACGAACAGGTGCGCGCCAACATCCGGGCACTGCCCACCGGCATCCCCGAACCCTTGATCGTCGGACGCGGCATCAACGACGTGGCCATCCTGGTCCTGACCCTGGCCCCCAAACCCGAAGCCGCCGAGCGCTGGAACGACAACGCCCTTTACAATCTGGCCGAGGAACTGCGCCACGAACTGGTCAAGGTGGACAATGTCGGCCAAAGCGACATCGTCGGTGGCCGCCCCGACCAGATCCGGGTCGAGCCCGACCCGGAAGCCCTGGCCCTTTACGGCATCACGCTGAACCAGTTGGTCAACAAGGTGGAAAACGCCAACCGGTCGTTCATGGTCGGCGCCGTGCGCGAAGCCGGACGTCATCTGCCGGTGGTCGGCGGCCAGACGCTCAGCGGCATCCCCGACATCGGCAACCTGCTGTTGACCAGCCATGACGGCCGCCCGGTCTATGTGAAGGACGTGGCCAAGGTGGTGATGGGCGGCGCCGAAACCGAAGCCCGGGCCTGGCACATCGAAAAAGGCCAGGCGGTGCCCGCCGTCAGCCTGTCCATCGCCAAACGCGCCGGCGCCAACGCCGTGCTGGTGGCCCAGGACACCTTGGCCCGCCTGGACCAGGTCAAGGGCAAGCTGATCCCCGACAGCGTCACGGTGACGGTGACCCGCAATTACGGAGAAACCGCGTCGGACAAGGCCGACGAACTGTTGTTCCATCTGGCCCTGGCGACGCTGTCCATCGTCGTGCTGATCACCTGGGCCTTGGGCTGGCGCGAAGGGCTGGTGGTGGCCCTGGTGGTGCCCACCACCATCTTGCTGACCTTGTTCGCCAGCCATCTGATGGGCTACACCATCAACCGCGTCAGCCTGTTCGCGTTGATCTTTTCCATCGGCATCCTGGTGGACGACGCCATCGTGGTGGTGGAAAACATCGTGCGGCGCTGGCAGATGGACAAGACGTCCGACCGCGCCGAGGTGGCGGTGTGGGCGGTGGCGGAAGTGGGCAACCCCACCATCGTCGCCACCTTGACCATCGTCGCCGCATTGCTGCCGATGATGTTCGTGTCCGGCCTGATGGGCCCCTACATGAGCCCGATCCCGGCCAACGCGTCCTCGGCCATGATGTTTTCGTTCTTCGTCGCCGTCATCATCACGCCGTGGCTGTTGCTGAAGATCGCCGGGCGCTCGCGCCAAGGCGCGGTCGAGCATCACGGCCATGCCGACCGTCTGGGCGAGATTTACCGCCGCTTCGCCCGCCCGCTGCTGACGGGCCGCGAGCGGTCGAAAAAGCTGCTGCTGGGCGTCACCATCGCCACCTTCGTCGCCATGTCCATGTTCGGCTTCAAGGCGGTGACGGTGAAGTTGCTGCCGTTCGACAACAAGTCGGAAGTCCAGGTGGTGGTGGACCTGCCGGAAGGCTCGACCCTGGAAGACACCGAACGGGTGCTGATGGATGCCGCCAAACGGCTGTCCGACCTGCCGGAACTGACCAGCATCCAGGCCCATGCCGGCACCGCGGCGCCGTTCAACTTCAACGGCTTGGTACGCCATTATTATCTGCGCTCCAGCCCGGAAATGGGCGATTTGCAACTGAACCTGACGTCGCGCCATGACCGGTCACGGCCCAGCCACGCCATCGCGCTGGACGTGCGCCAGCGTCTGGCCGGAATGGCCAAGCCCGACGGCACCGCGATCCGTGTGGTCGAGGTGCCGCCCGGCCCGCCGGTTCTGTCCACCCTGTTGGCGGAAATCTATGGTCCCGACGCCGAAACGCGCCGCCAGACCGCAGCCCAGGTGCGCGACGCCTTCGCCAAGGTGGATTTCATCGTTGACGTCGACGACACCCTATCCCATCCCTGGCAGCGCCTGCGGGTCAGCATCGACCAGGAACGGCTGGAATTCTTCGGTGTCGAGCAACAGGCGGTCTATGACACCATCCAGGCGCTGATGGGCGGCGTGCGCGTCGGCTATTCCCATCGCGGCCAGGGCGCCAATCCCAAGGAAATCGTCATCGCCTTGCCCAAAAGCGACAAGCATCCGGGCGAATTGCTGGCCACCACGCCGGTTCCGTCGGCCAAGGGCGTGGTCGAACTGGGCGACGTGGTCAACGTCAGCTATGAACCGGCCAGCGCCCCCATTTTCCGCCGCGACGGGCGGTTCGCCGAAATGATCCAGGCCGAACTGGCCGGCCGTTACGAGGCCCCCATCTATGGCATGTTCGCGGTGGAAGACAATCTGCCGGAGAACATCGAAGTCAAGTATCATGGCCAGCCTTTGGACGAGACCACGCCCACCCTGTTGTGGGACGGCGAATGGGAAATCACCTATGTCACCTTCCGCGACATGGGCGCCGCCTTCGGTGTCGCCATCCTGGGCATCTATCTGCTGGTGGTGGCCCAGTTCGGCAGCTTCCGCCTGCCGCTGGTCATCCTGGTGCCGGTGCCGTTGACCCTGATCGGCATCGTCATCGGCCACATGCTGTTCGCAGCACCCTTCACCGCCACGTCCATGATCGGCTTCATCGCGCTGGCCGGCATCATCGTGCGCAACTCCATCCTTTTGGTCGATTTCATCCGCCATCGTCTGGGCGAAGGCGCCAGTATCCGCCAAGCCGTGCTGGATTCGGGGGCGACCCGGTTCAAGCCCATCGTGCTGACGGCAGCAGCCGCCATGATCGGCGCTGGCTTCATCCTGGCCGATCCCATCTTCCAGGGGCTGGCCATCAGCTTGGTCTTCGGCCTGTTGTCATCCACCGCTTTGACCCTGTTGGTCATTCCGGCGCTGTATGTGTGGCTGCGCGACGACGGGCGGGAACTGGAAGATTAATCGAGGCCGATCACCAGTTTCCGGCCGGGCGGGGCATGGCAATATTTGTCGCCCACGCCCTTGACGGTCAGGCTGGCGGCGAACATGCGCGGGTCGCAGGAATTGTCGGCGAACATGTCGTAATGACACGGAATGGCCAGGCGGGGGTTGACCCGCTTGGCCAGTTCGGCGGCTTCCCAATGGGACAGGTTGGCATAGCCGCCGTTGATCGGGCAGGCCATGGCGTCGGGCTGATGCTGCAGCCCCGATTCGGCCAGCAGGTCACACCACGCGGTGTCGCCGGTGATCCAGAATTTCGGGCCGTCGTCCACCTCCACCACGAACCCCATATGAGTCAGGTCCGAGGTGTCGGTGGGAAGCGCGAAGGTGCCGTGCAGGCGAATGTCGCCCAGTTCCACCACGTCGCCGGGCCAGGTGACACGGCGTTCGGATTCACTGGCGCCGGCCTGGGCGAAAACGGCTTGCGTCTGCGCCGGCCCCAGAAAGCCGCCGATACGCCCCGCCTGACAGGCCGGGCACAAGCTGGCCGGATCGGCGTGATCCTTGTGCGAATGGGTGCAGGCCAGCCAATCGGCGCGCAGGTGCTCGGGGGCGATCAGCACCGGCACCTGTCGGCGCAAATCCAGCCCGCGCCGCGACGGGTTGCAGGAATCGGTCAGATAGGGGTCGATCACCAGCACGCGGCCCGCGGGTGTCTTGATCACCCAGCCGTTTTGCCCCAGGAACCACACGGCCATGGTCTTGCGGTCGGGTCGGGCGGCGTCGATTTCGTCCAGCAAAGTCATGGCGCCAAGGTGCCGCATGCGGGACGCCCGCGCAAGAGCAGGTGACAGAAGCGGCCTCTCCCCGTAAGAAAGGGCCATGGAAGATATCGCGATCATCGGCGCCGGGCCGGCCGGCTTGATGGCGGCCCAGGCGGCGGCCCAGGCCGGGCGCAGTGTGGCGCTGTACGACGCCCTGCCCCAGCCGGCCCGCAAGTTCCTGCGCGCCGGCATCGGCGGCCTGAACCTGACCCATTCCGAACCTTTCGACGCCTTCCTGGGGCGTTTCGGTGATCGCGCCGACATCCTGGCGCCGATGCTGCGTCAGTTCGGCCCCGACCGCGTGCGGCAATGGGCCAAGGATCTGGGCTGCGAAACCTTCGTCGGCTCGTCGGGGCGGGTGTTCCCCAAGGACTTCAAAGCGGCGCCTTTGCTGCGGTCGTGGTTGCGGCATCTGGCCGGTCTGGGCGTCCGCTTTCACCCCCGTCACCGCTGGCTGGGCTGGGACGAGCAAGGCGCATTGCGCTTGGCCACCCCGGATGGCGAAAAGACCACCACCGCCCGCGCCGCCATCCTGGCCCTGGGCGGCGCCTCCTGGCCCAAGCTGGGCTCGGACGGGGCGTGGACCGGGATGTTCTCCCCCGCCGTCCTGGCCCCCTTCCGCCCAGCCAATTGCGGCTTCGAGGTGGACTGGAGCGAACATTTCCGCCACCGCTTCGCCGGCACCCCGGTCAAGGCGGTGGGCGTGGCCTTTGGCGAGCGACGCTTCAAGGGCGAATTCGTCATCACCGCTCATGGCGTGGAAGGCAGCGCTGTCTATGCCCTGTCGGCGCCCTTGCGCGATGCCATCGAAGCCGATGGGCAAGCCATTTTGCAGCTGGATCTGAAGCCTGACTGGAACACCGAGAAACTGGCCGCCGCCCTGGCCAAGCCGCGTGGCAGCCGCAGCGTTGCCAGCCACCTGGAACGCCAAGCCGGGATCAAGGGCGTACTGGCCGGCTTGGCCCGCGAAGGATTGTCGGCCGAAGACATGCTGAAGGCGCCAGCGCTGAAAGCGGTGCCGCTGGAGTTGAAACGCCCCCGCCCCATGGCGGAAGCCATCAGCACGGCGGGAGGTTTGCGCTTTGATGCGCTGACCCCCGACTTGATGCTGCGGGACCGCCCCGGCACCTTCGTCGCCGGCGAGATGCTGGATTGGGAAGCCCCCACCGGCGGCTATCTGCTGACCGCCTGCTTCGCCACCGGCTGGGCGGCGGGGCAAGCCGCCGCCGGCTGGATCAGCTAATACACACCCTTGTCGTTCAAGAACCGGGTATAGCCCTTGTCCTCGTCGGTGATATGGCCGATCAGCCAGTCCTGCAAAAAGGCCAGGAAGTCGATCTGGGTCGGATCAGAGCTGTCCTTGAAGCTTTGCCGCATCACCTGCAGCTGTTCGGACAAAAGCGCGTGGTGGGCGCGATGCGCCTCGGTTTCCGGATAGGCGTGGCGCAGCATCAGCGCTTCTTCCTCGCCGAAATGATAGTGGGCATATTCGGCCATGGCGTCGAACAAGGGGACGATTTCCGGACCGGTGATGCCGGCCTTGATGGCGTCCAGGATGGCATTGGCCTGTTCGAACATCCGCCGGTGCTGGGTGTCCAGACGCAACACGTCGACGCGGTATTCCTCGCGCCAATGCAGGCGTCCGCCATTGACGCCGTGCTCGCTTTCGAAGATCGAGGTCATGCGCCGCCCCGAGGTTTCGAACAGCTTCCAGCGCACCGACGGGATGCCCGCCAACAGACCAGCGGGCACCAGGAACACCTCGGTGGCGGAAAGCGCCTTCAGGCGGAACATGGACGGTGTCCAGAAGATGGACAGCTCCTCGCCGAAGAAATCGGCGAAGCGCAGGACTTCCACCTGCTGTTCCCCCAAATAGCGCCCCACTTGGCCAGTGACCACCAAGGCCACCGATTCGGGGCCGATGTCGATGGTTTCGCCTTCGCGGATGCGCGACAGCGTCATTTCCTTGGCCAGACGGTTCAGCGTGCGGGTGGACACCACTTCGCCGAACAGCCAGGTCCGTTGCAGGAACTGACGGTTTTCGAAGATGCGGGTGATCGACGCCGACAGGTCGTTGCGACGAACGAAATCCTGGTAAAGGCTGGACGGGATGCGCAGCGCCTTGACGAAGCCGATGGCCCGGTAGGTTTCGGTCACCGGGGCTTCGAAGAGGGCGAACAATTCACCGATCATGGCGCCCGCCGACAGCACCGACCGGGCGCCGCCGTCGATGTGCAGGGCCTCGACGCTGCCCGACAGCAGCAGATAGATGTTCTCGGTGGGCCGGCGTTCCTTGACCAGGATGGTGCCGGGGTTGAAGGTGCTGACCGGATTGTTCAGCAGCACCCGCAATTGGTGGTGGGCGATGTCGGGGAAATAGGCCTGCAGCAACTCAAAGGCCGACCGCCAGATGAAGTCGTGGTTGGACGGGATCAGCACGTCGACGTTGCCGAACGACGCGGTCGAGCCGATGGCCTTTTGCGCCAGGGTGTGCTTGCCCGACGTGTGGGCCAGAATCAGCCGCCCCGACCGGTCGTCGCGGAAGTCATAGGCGTCGCCGTGGATCATGCCGCCGCCCACGTCCACCTTCTTGATGTTGGCGGGCAGCGCATAGGACGCCGCCACCGCCTGGTACATGGCCCTGGAAATGCCAGGCGCGTCCGTATCCTCGGTGACGAAATCGCGCAGCACTTCCAGGCGGCACACATCGGCCCAGTGGGCATAGGACCGGTAACCGTCCTCCCACGGCGCGCGGAACATGAACAGGGTGGTTTCCACCGGATGGGGGGAAAACAGCGGCCGGACTTCCAGGCCGTCCACCTCGTTCCATTCGCCTTCCACCAGATCGTGGCATTCGAAGTAGTCGGCGAAGGCCGAGGGCTCGATGGACAGCAGCGCCGCCATCTTGCGCGCCACCGAGGCGCGCACCAAGGGCGTGGCGAAATACTTGATGCGGTGGTCGGCGCGGATCAGCGTGGTCAGGCCGGAAAAGTGGTCGTCATGGGAATGGGTGTGGAAGATGCCGTCGATCTCGTTGACGCCGATGCCCAGGGCATCCAGGGTGTGCAGGATGTTGGGACCGGCGTCGATCAGATAGACCCGACCCTGGAACATCAGGATGGCGCCCATGCTGGGACGGTTGATGTCCCAGCCGTCGCCTTCGCCGGAATGCACCACCGAGAAGTAATCCCGCTGCATGTTGTAGAAGCCCAAAGGATACGGGCATTCGTAGGTTTCGAAAGGCGGCAGGGTCAGGTCGACGGTGACGCATTCACCACCATGACAAATCTCGAAAGTGTTCAACCGCACCCGGCGGATGGTGACGCCGTCGCGGATTTCCACCGGTTCGGCGTCGACGGTCAGGGTATCGAGCAATTCCTGGGGGTGACGGATGCGGCCGAAGGCGAATTTCAGCTTCATGCGCATCAGGTCCTTGGCCTGCTGCGCGCTGGCCCCGGCCTCGATCAGTTCCTGTTCGTTGATCAGGCCGTAATTGCCGCGATAGATGTATTGCAACTGGGCGCGGACCTGCTCGGCCGAGCCGATCAGCAGCGGCCGGGCCCCGGTGTTGCCCGGATGGTCGGGGATGATCATGCCCTGGCGGTACAGCATCTGCAGCACCGGGAACTCGCCCAGATTGCTGAAGGTGCCGTTCTGCACCATGACGTCCGACAACAAGATGGCGTTCGGCCCGGTCTCGAAGCTGGTGCCGTCCAGTTCGACCGTGGTGATCAAGCCACGCTTCATCAGGTGCTTGACCACGTCGGCGGGACATCCGCACAAAATCCGCAGGTTGGCTGCGGCGACTTCCACCCACCAGACACCGGTGGTGACCTCGACCTTTTTAATCGAACCCATTCATCGTCCCCACTCGTGCCCCGACCCTATGCTAGGACGGACAGGCCCGCACATCAACCCACGGGTTGTGACGTTAAGAGTCGGAAAACCAACATGATTGTTGCAGCTTTTTCTTGACCCTGAGAACGTGAATCATTATACCACGCACAGTTCTTATACTTTATGGTAAGGCTACGCTTCATGGCGACCGCCCCTGCTGATCGCATCATTCGCCTTTTGGCCCTTGGCGCCCTGTACGGCGCCGCTGTGGCCATCGCCGTGGTGTTTTCCCCGGCCAACGGCTTCCTGCCGCCGGAAAAGCTGAACAATCTGATCGGCATGAACGCCGAGACCCCGGTCAAACTGTCCCGGTAAGTCAAGCTTCCGCGGTAAGCGCCGCCAAGCCGGCGAAGGCCGGTTCGGGATGGGTGACCAGCCAGGTGGGGATGGCCGACAGATAGCCGGCGAAGCGTCCCTTGGCCTCGAAACGACGGCGAAACTCGGACGCGAAGAACGCCTGCGCCATGCGCGGCAAGATGCCGCCCGCCACATAGACCCCGCCCCGCGCCCCCAAGCTCAGCGCCAGATTGCCGGCCACCGTGCCCAGCATGGCGAAGAACATGCTGAGCGCCTGACGGCAGATCGGGCACGACCCGTCCAGACCGTGGCTGGACACCGCCTCGGCGGTGGAATAGGACGCGGGCACGCCTTGGACCGCCGCCACCGCTTCGTACAAGTTCAGCAATCCCGGCCCTGAAATCACCCGTTCCGCCGACACATGGCCGAAACGGCGGCGCAGATGGGCCAGAACCTGGGCCTCGGTGTCGTCGGTGGCCGCCATGGTCACATGACCGCCTTCGGTGGCCAGGCCGATCCAGCGCCCCGACGAATCGGCCACCAGACCGGATACCCCCAGCCCGGTTCCGGGCCCCAGCACGGCGATGGGGGCGCCGGGGACCGCTTCGAAACCACCCAGCTTCATCAGGTGGGCCGGCCCCAGATGCGGCACCGACAGCGCGGCGGCGGTGAAATCGTTGACCACCTTCAGCTCCGCCAATCCCAATTGGCGCTGCACGTGGTGGGCGGAAAACCGCCACGACGAATTGGTCATCTCGATCATGTCGCCGGTCACCGGCGAGGCCACGGCGAAGGCGCCGCGCACCGGTTTGGCGTCGCCGCGCGCCGCCAGGAACACCTTGGCGGCATCGTCGGGTCCGGCGAAATCAGCGCATTGCAGAACCATGTCGGGACCGATGGCGCCGCTTTCGTCCACCAGGGCGAAACGGACATTGGTGCCGCCCATGTCGGCGATCAGGGACAGTTTGCTTTCGGTCACGAATTCACCATGGCGTCGTAAAGCTGGACATAACGGCTGGCCGAACGGGACCAGCCGAAATCCTGGGAAATGCCGGTGTTCTGGATGCGCCGCCACTGATCGGTGTTGGCGAAGCTGGCGATGGCGCGTTCGACGCACCACTGGAAGGCCCCGGCATTGGCGTGCTCGAAAACGAAGCCGGTGCCGGTGCCGCTCATCAGTCCGTCATAACTGCAATCCATCACCGTGTCGGCCAGACCGCCGGTGGCGTGCACCACCGGCACCGTGCCATAGCGCATGGCATAGAACTGGGTCAGACCGCAGGGCTCGAAGCGCGACGGCATCAGCAGCATGTCGCCGCCGCCCAACAGCCGATGCGCCAGTTCTTCCGAATAGCCGATGGTGACGGCCACCCGGCGCGGCGAGCCGTGGGCCGCCGACTGGAAGCCCAGTTCCAAGGCGCGGTCGCCCGCCCCCAGCACCGCCAGTTGAGCGCCTTGGCGCAGCAGCGCCGGCAGGGTGGACAACACCATGTCCATGCCCTTTTGGTCGGCCAGGCGGCTGATGATCACCATCAGCGGCGCCCGGGCATCCATTTCCAATCCCAAAGCCTGTTGCAGCGCCACCTTGTTGGCGGCCTTGCCGGCGACGACGTCGGCGGCGCCATAGGTCTTGGCCAGCAAAGGGTCGGCGGACGGGTTCCACACCCCGTAATCGGCGCCGTTCAGGATGCCGACCAGATCGGCGGCGCGCCAGGACAGCACGCCTTCCATGCCGCAGCCGAAAGCCGGGGACTGGATTTCGCGGGCATAGCGCGGGCTGACGGTGGTCAGCTTGTCTGCATAAACCAGACCGGATTTCAGGAACGACAGGTCGCCCCAATATTCCAGACCGTCCATGGTGAACAGCGACCATGGCAGCCCCAGACGTTCCAGGGTCTCGGCGGGGAACTGGCCCTGATAGGCGATGTTGTGGATGGTGAACACGGTCTGCGGCGGATTTTCCACCTGCCACGCCTTCAGATAAGCCGGGGCCAGACCGGTCTGCCAGTCGTGGCAATGCAGCACCTGAGGCCGCCATTTGACCGGCGACAGGGGGGTGCACAGCCGCGCCGCCACCCAGGACAGCAGGCCGAAACGCAAGGGGTTGTCGGCATAATCGGCGCCGCTTTCGTCCACATAGGGACCACCGGGACGGTCATACAGCGCCGGGCAATCCAGCAGCCAAACCGGCACACCGGATCCCGGCAACTTGGCCGAGATCAGCCTGGCCTCGCCGCCCACGTCCAAAGGATCGCCGAAACTGGCGACCTGACGCTTGCCCTCGGCCTTGGCCAGGGCCTGCGGATAGCCGGGCAGCAAAATCCGAACCTCGTGTCCGGCTTCGATCAGCGCCGCCGGCAGCGCGCCGGCCACGTCGGCCAGACCGCCGGTCTTGACCAGCGGGAACACTTCGGACGCGGCGAACAGGATACGCATGGGGGGGGGTCCTTGCTGGCTGTCGGCATTGCGCAAAGCCTACTCCATGCCGGCGCAGCGGGAAAGCCGCAACCGGCGCAGGCCACGTCCTTGCCCCGCCCCGGTTGCCGCCGGGCGCAAACTGTGGCACCGTCCGCCTGTCTTGCCTTGGGGGGGCATCACCCAAAACCCGGGAGGGAGGAGATGAGCGTGCCGCAGGATGGTCAGCCCGTGGATTTGGAAGTCAACCTTCGACTGCGCCGTACCCTGGCGCTGGTCCTGGCCGGCGGCCGCGGCTCGCGCTTGAAGGCGCTGACCGACTGGCACGCCAAGCCCGCCGTGCCCTTCGCCGGCAAGTTCCGCATCGTCGATTTCGCACTTTCTAACTGCATCAATTCCGGCATCCGCCGTATCGGTGTGCTGACCCAGTACAAGGCCCACAGCCTGATTCAGCACATCCAGCGCGGCTGGGGCTTCCTGCGCGGCGAATTCAACGAATTCATCGAATTGCTGCCCGCCCAGCAGCGCACCGACGGCGAGGCCTGGTACAAGGGCACCGCCGACGCGGTCTACCAGAACCTGGACATCATCCGCGCCCACGGCCCGGAATTCGTGCTGATCCTGGCCGGCGACCATGTCTACAAGATGGATTACGGCAAGATGCTGGCCCACCATCTGGCCGAAGGCGCCGACGTCACCGTCGCCTGCCTGGAAGTGCCGCTGGAGGACGCCAAGGGTTTCGGCGTCATGGCGGTGGACGACGCCGACAACGTCATCCGCTTCGACGAAAAACCCGACAATCCCCAGCCCATTCCCGGCCGCGACGACATCGCCCTGGCCAGCATGGGCATCTACATGTTCAACGCCCAGTTCCTGTACGACCAATTGAAGATCGACGCCGACCAAGCGGGCAGCGAGAACGATTTCGGCAAGAACATCATCCCGTCCTTGATCGGCAAGGCCAAGGTGCTGGCCCACCGCTTCGGCCATTCCTGCGTCATGCACGAAGGCGCACGCGAACATTACTGGCGCGACGTCGGCACCGTGGACGCCTATTGGGAAGCCAACATCGACCTGACCACGGTGACCCCGTCCTTGAACATCTATGACGACACCTGGCCGATCTGGACCTATCAGGCGCAACTGCCGCCGGCCAAGTTCGTCTTCGATTCCGACACGCGGCGCGGCATGGCCGTCGATTCCATGGTGTCGGGCGGCTGTATCATCTCGGGCGCGGTGGTGCGCCGGTCGCTGCTTTATTCCAACGTCCGGGTCAATTCCTATTGCTTGGTGGAAGATTCGGTGGTGCTGCCCGATTGCGACATCGGCCGCCACGCCAAGCTGAAGAAGTGCATCGTCGACCAAGGCTGCGTCATCCCCCCCGGTCTGGTGGTGGGCGAGGACGCGGCGCTGGACGCCAAGCGGTTCTACCGCTCGGAAAAGGGCATCACCCTGATCACCGCCGACATGCTGAAGAAGCTGGAATCGTAAGCGGCCCAATTATTGCTTATTCACGGATCACCATCCGTGATTGGAGCAAATATGACAGCGACAGCCAGCACCGCCACCCGCGCCCCCGCCGCCTTCGCCGGGGGCGCCATCATCGGCACCCTGGGGGGCCTGATCGGCCTGGGCGGCGCAGAATTCCGGCTGCCGCTGCTGATCGGCCTGTTCCGCTTCGCCGCCCTGGAAGCCGTGATCCTGAACAAGGCCATGAGCCTGATCGTCGTCGCCTCGGCCCTGCCCTTCCGCGCCGGTGCCGTGCCCTGGCACCAAGTGCTGGACCACTGGCCGGTGATCGTCAATCTGCTGGCCGGGTCCATGGTGGGAGCATGGCTGGGGGCCGGCTGGGCCATCCGTCTGCGTTCTGACCGGCTTTACAAGGTCATCGCCGTCATGCTGCTGGTGATCGCCGGGGTGCTGTGGCTGGGCCATGACAGCAGCGCCACCGCGCCACCGTTGGACGGCATCGCCCTTTACGGCGCCGGCATCATGGCCGGTCTGGTCATCGGCATCTTCGCGTCATTGCTGGGGGTGGCGGGTGGCGAAATGCTGATCCCCACCCTGGTACTGCTGTTCGGCGCCGACATCAAGCTGGCCGGCAGCCTGTCCTTGGCGGTCAGCCTGCCCACCATGGTCGTCGGCTTCGCCCGCTATAGCCGCGACCAAAGCTTCGCCGTGCTGAAAGCCAACAAGCGCTTTGTCCTGGTGATGGCCAGTGGGTCGCTGCTGGGGGCCTATGCCGGCGCCCAGGCCCTGGGCATGGTGCCCAATGCCGCGCTGTTGCCCGCCCTGGCGGCCATTTTGGTGATCTCGGCCGTCAAAGTGTGGCGGCACGCCTGATCAGGCCAGAAAGGCGTCCAAGGCCTTGTCCACCAGTTCCAGGTTGCGGGGGTGGTGCAGCGTCACCTCGCCCGCATCCAGTTCGGCGGTGACCCAGCCGGCATGACCGGGGGTCTTCACGATCACCGAAATCAGGGTATAGGGCTGGTCATGGCGGGTGACCAGCATGGACATCTGGTCTGCGTGATAGCGCACCTCGCCTTCATGGGGCAAGGCCGCCATCAGACGGCTGAGCATGGCTTTGTTGGGCATGGTTGGGTCCCCGGCTGAGATTGGGATGCCCCAGCCTAGCCCTGGGCCAAGCACGACCTGTAACGGGTAAAACGCATGGGCCCATGAACGCATGGCCCCATGAGCGACAAGCATGGCCGGCTATTTGCCCTTGCGGTCCTTTTCGACCCGCCGCCAATTGCTGACGTTGGAATTGTGTTCCTCCAGCGACCTGGCGAAACGATGCCCGCCCGAACCGTCGGCGACAAAGTAAAGCGCGTCGGTCTTGGCCGGGTTCAGCACCGCTTCCAGGCTGGCGCGGCCGGGATTGGCGATGGGGGTCTTGGGCAAGCGGTCGATGACGTAAGTGTTCCAGGCATGGGGCTTTTCCAGATCGGCACGGGTCAGCGGCCGATCCAGAACCCCCATGCCGTCGGACAAGCCATAGATCACCGTCGGGTCCGATTGCAGTCGCATGCCCAGGCGTAAACGGTTGACGAAGACCCCGGCCACCATGGGACGTTCGGCGGCGATTCCGGTCTCGCGTTCCACGACGGAGGCCAGGATCAGCACTTCCTCGGGCGATTTCAGCGGCAAATCGGGTGCCCGCTTGGCCCACAATTCGTCCAAGGTCTGGCGCATGGACTTTTCCATGCGCGAAACCAGCTCGGCGCGGTCGTCGTCACGCGACAGCACCCAGGTTTCCGGCAGCAGCCAGCCTTCGGGGGGCAATTTCGACACCTTGCCGGACAGGAAGTCGGCCTGTTCCACCTCGGCCAGAATCTGCTTGACCGTGAGCCCTTCGGCGATGGTCAGGCGGTGTTTCAGGGTGCGGCCCTCGCCGATCATGGTCATCACGTCTTCGCCGCTGATGGCGGGCGGGAATTCGTATTCCCCGGCCTTCAGCACCACCTTGCGCAGCTTGGTGCCGATCATGAAGGAATAGCGGTCGTGGACCACGCCCGCGACTTCCAGCTTACGGGCGATGGCGTCCAGCCCCGCCCCCTTGGGCACCACCAGCACCAACTTCTGGGCTAGCGGCCCCGGCCCGGTGAAACGGCGATGGCCATCCAGCGCCAGGAAAGTGCCGCCGGCAATGACCAGCACACACAGAACCAGGAACAGCCGAAGCAAAAAGCGCATGTGTCATCCCCTGAAGCAAAAAGGCCCCCATGCCGCAGCACGGGGGCCTTTCGCAAAGCAGATCCGGAAGGCCCCTATTCGACGGCCTTGAAGATCACCGAAGCGTTGGTGCCGCCAAAGCCGAAGGAATTCGACATGGCGATCTTGACCGGACGCTTCTTGGCCTGATGGGCCACCAGATCCATGTCGCAGCCTTCGTCCGGATTATCCAGGTTCAGGGTCGGCGGCACGATCTGGTCGCGGATGGCCAGCAGGCAGAAGATGGCCTCCACCGCGCCGGCGGCCCCCAGCAGGTGGCCGATGGCCGACTTGGTCGAGCTCATGGACACGGTTTCCACGGCGTTGCCGAACAGGCGCTTGACGGCGCCCAATTCGATGACGTCACCCATGGTGGCGGTGCCGTGGGCGTTGATGTAATCCACGTCGCCGGGGCTGATTTCGGCACGGGCCAAGGCGGCCTTCATGGCGCGGAAGGCGCCGTTGCCGTCTTCGGCCGGGGCGGTGATGTGGTGGGCGTCGCCGGACATGCCGTAGCCGACCACTTCGCCATAGATCTTGGCACCGCGGGCCTTGGCGTGTTCGTATTCTTCCAGCACCACGACGCCGGCACCTTCACCCATGACGAAGCCGTCACGGTCCTTGTCCCACGGACGCGACGCCTTGGTCGGCTCGTCGTTGCGGGCGGTGGACAGGGCCTTGCAGGCGGCGAAACCGGCCACGCCCAAGCGCGACACGGCGGCTTCGGTACCACCAGCCACCATCACGTCGGCGTCACCGAACATGATCAGGCGGGCGGCGTCACCAATGGCATGGGCACCAGTGGCGCAGGCGGTCACCACGGCGTGGTTGGGGCCCTTGAAGCCGTACTTGATGGACACATGGCCGGAAACCAGATTGATCAGCGCCGACGGAATGAAGAACGGCGACACCCGGCGGGGGCCCGATTCCTTCAAGGTCAGAGCGCCTTCGGCAATGGCGGGCAGACCGCCGATGCCAGAGCCGATCATCACGCCGGTGCGTTCCAGGCTTTCGTCGTCACTGGGCGTCCAGCCGGAATCGGCGATGGCCTGGTCGGCGGCAGCCAGACCATAGACGATGAAATCGTCCATGCGGCGACGTTCCTTGGCCGGAGCCACGGCATCCAGGTCCAGTTCGCCTTCGCCGGTGCCGCGCGGCACCACGCCGGCAACGCGGGCCGGCAGGTCGGAGACTTCGAAATGTTCGATGGCGCGAATGCCGGATTCGGCATTGATCAGGCGCTTCCAGACGTGCTCGGCGCCGCAACCCAGCGGGCTGACGATGCCAAGACCGGTGACGACCACTCGTCTCATGCGCAATATCCCGTTGTTACTTAGAGAAAGGGCGCCGGACCCATTGCGGGTGACGGCGCCCCTTGACCCGTTGTTACGCGGCCTTCGAAATGAAGTCGATCGCGTCCTTGACGGTCAGGATCTTTTCAGCGGCGTCATCGGGGATTTCGCAGCCGAACTCTTCCTCAAAGGCCATGACCAGCTCGACGGTGTCGAGGCTGTCGGCGCCCAGGTCGTCGATGAAGCTCGCGTTTTCGGTCACCTTGGCTTCTTCGACGCCCAGATGCTCGACGACAATCTTCTTAACCCGCTCGGCGACGTCGCTCATGTGAATTCCCTCAAAAGGTATGCGATGTGGATGAAACTTGCGCCCGCCAAACAGGGGCAAAAACCCCCGTGCGGCGGAAAGTGGCCCGTACCTAGCACACTTTTTCCGCCTTGACCAGCACTGGAACACAAGGTGTTGAAACTTGTTGGGCCAACAGCCCTAGATCATCGCCATGCCGCCGTTGACGTGCAGGGTCTGACCGGTGACATAAGCCGCTTCGTTCGACGCCAGATACAGCACGGCGGCGGCGATTTCCTCGGCCGAGCCCATGCGGCCGGCGGGGATTTGGCTGTTGATGCGGGCCTTTTGCTCGTCGTTCAGTTCGTCGGTCATGGCGGTGGCGATGAAGCCCGGCGCCACGGCGTTGACGGTGACGTTGCGGCTGGCCACTTCCTGGGCCAGCGACTTGGTCATGCCGATCATGCCGGCCTTGGACGCGCAGTAGTTGACCTGACCGGGATTGCCGGTGACGCCGACGATCGAGGTGATGTTGATGATGCGCCCCGAACGGCGCTTCATCATGCCCTTGATGGCGGCACGGCACAGACGGAAGGCGGCGGTCAGGTTGACGTTGATCACCGCGTCCCAGTCCTCGTCCTTCATGCGCATGACCAGACCGTCCTTGGTGATGCCGGCATTGTTGACCAGGATGTCCAAGGAACCGCCCAGGGCGGCCTCGGCGTCCTTGGCCAGTTGCTCGACTTCTTCCGCCTTGGACAGGTTGGCGGGCAGCACGTGGACCCGGTCCTTCAGTTCGGCGGCCAGGGCATCCAAAGCCTCGCGACGGGTGCCATGGATGGCGACAGTGGCGCCGGCGTCATGCAAAGCCTTGGCGATGGCGCCGCCGATGCCGCCGGAAGCGCCGGTGATCAGCGCGGTCTTGCCGGTCAAATCGAACATGGTGTTCCCCCTTGAATGAATTACAGGGAAGCCAGGAAGGCTTCGATGTCGGCCGGGGTGCCGATGGCGGTCCCGGACAATTCCTTGTCGATGCGCTTGGCCAGACCCGACAGCACCTTGCCCGAGCCCAGTTCCACCAATTGGGTGACGCCCTGCTCCTTCATATAAAGGACGCCTTCGCGCCAGCGCACGGTGCCGGTCACCTGACGCACCAACAGGTCGCGGATGACTTCCGGGTCGGTGACAGCGCTGGCCACCACATTGGCCACCAACGGCACCTTGGGCGCGTTCATGGTGACGCCGGTCAAGGCTTCCGCCATGGCGTCGGCGGCGGGCTGCATCAGGGCGCAATGGAAAGGCGCGGACACCGGCAGCAGCACGGCGCGCTTGATGCCCTTGTCGGCGGCCAGCTTCATGGCCCGCTCCACCGCTTCCTTGTGACCCGACACCACCACCTGGCCGGCGCCGTTGTCATTGGCGGCTTCGCAGACCTGGTCGCCGGCGGCTTCGGCGGCGATTTCCTTGGCCTGCTCGTATTCGGCGCCCAGCAAGGCGGCCATGGCGCCGACACCCACCGGCACCGCCTTTTGCATGCTTTGGCCGCGCAGCTTCAACAGCCGCGCGGTATCGGCCAGCGAGAAAGTGCCGGCGGCGGCCAGGGCGGAATACTCACCCAGGGAATGGCCGGCGACGAAGGACGCCGCCTTGGACAGGTCCAGCTTGCCCTGGCCTTCCAGCACGCGGACCACCGCCACAGAAACCGCCATCAGCGCCGGCTGGGCGTTCTCGGTCAGGGTCAAGGTGTCCTCGGGGCCTTCGAACATCAGCTTGCTGAGGTTCTGCGACAGCGCCTCGTCCACTTCCTGAAAGACGTGGCGGGCCTCGGCAAAAGCCTCGGCCAGTTCACGGCCCATGCCGACGGCCTGCGAGCCCTGGCCGGGGAAGACGAAAGCGCGGGTCATGATGGTCCCTCCATCGGGGGTGGAAATTCGGTGCCGAGAGGAAAGGCATGAACCCCTCCCCTGTCAAGCACGGCGTGCGCCGCCCCCATGGCAAACATCACCCTTTGGTTATATTGAAGTCGCATACAATTAACTCCAAGGTTATGACATCATCAAGGAGACCCACCTGTGCCCCCCGCCATCTGGTCCGAGACTTACCTTATCGGCCATGCCGAAATGGATCACCTGCACCGCACCCTGGTCGATTCCTTCGCCGCCCTGCAGCAGGCCGCCACCGCCGACACCCCGCACGGCAAAATCCTGGGGCTGCTGGATGACTGGCTGGACCACTTCGCCCGTCACGCCCGCATGGAAGAGCGCCTGATGGAGCGCCTGACCCTGCCGCAGTCCCTGTCCCACCGCGACGCCCATGTGGCCGAGCATGTGGCGTTCCTGCATCAGGCCATGGACATCCGCAACAGCCTGGCCCGGGGCGAGGACGCGGGCAACGCCCTGGACCACTTGGGCGCGGAGATGATCGCCTTCGACATGATCCGGCGCGATTTCGAGCTGATCGGCCTGTTGCTGCACGAAGGAATCCCCTTTTGAACCGCCGCCGCCGGTAATGCTTGCACCCCTGGGGGTTTCGTGTATATTCCCCGCCTTCCACCCTTGCCGGTCGCGCCGCAAAGGCCGAACGGCTATGCCTGCGTCGTCATGGTGACGGCGTTTGGAAGAGAAAAGCCAGAAGGGATCATTGAATGCCTTTTTATGAATGCGTGATTCTCGCGCGTCAGGAAGTGTCGGCCCCGCAGGTCGAGACCCTGATCGACGAGATGGCCGGCGTTTTGGCCCAAGGCGGCGGTTCCGTCGCCAAGAAGGAATTCTGGGGCCTGCGCAACATCGCTTATCGGGTCAAGAAGAACCGCAAGGCGCACTACGTTCTGCTGAACCTGGATTCCCCCTCGGCCGCGGTCAAGGAAATGGAACGCCAGATGTCGCTGAACGAAGACATCCTGCGCGTCCTGACCATCCGCGTCGACGAACTGGAAGAAGGTCCGTCGGCCATGATGCAGGCCAAGAACAGCCGCGACGAACGTCCGCGCCGCGAAGACCGCGGTTTCGGCGACCGTGGCCCCCGCGAAGATCGTCCCCGTGAGGACCGTCCTCGTCGTTCCGAGGGAGGTGAGTGATGAGCGAAGTCAAGACTGAACGTCCGCGTCCGACGACCACCGCCGGCGCCCGCCGTCCGTTCTTCCGCCGCCGCAAGACCTGCCCGTTCTCGGGCGAGGGTGCGCCGAAGATCGACTACAAGGACACCAAGCTGCTGAGCCGCTTCATCTCCGAGCGTGGCAAGATCGTGCCGAGCCGCATCACCGCGGTGTCGGCCAAGAAGCAGCGCGAGCTGGCCCAGGCCATCAAGCGCGCCCGCTTCTTGGGTCTGCTGCCCTATGTGGTGAAGTAAGCAGTTTGTCTTGCCGGTGATACGGCAACTCGGCCTTGGGCTGGCGGCGGGACTGCTGAGTGCGCTCCTGTTCCTGTCGGTGGTCAAAGGCGTCGCGTTTGGGTTTGTACTGTCCTATGTGGCGCCCCTGCCGGTCATGATGGCCGGCCTGGGAGTGGGCATAGGAGCCTCGGTCACCGCCGGGGTGGTTGGGATGGTCGTCGTGGCCTTGGGATTTGGCGAAATATCCGCCCTGTCCTATCTGGTCGCCGCCGCTCTGCCGTCCTGGGTGGTGAGCAACCGGGCCATGTTGTGGCGCAAGCCGCAAGATGACCTGACCGAGTGGTACCCGCCGGGCCTGGTCCTGGCATGGCTGACCGCCACCATCTTGGTGCTGATGACCATCGGCGCCTTCCTGGTGGCGGGGCACCCCGAAGGAATCAAGGGGCAGGTTGCCGAGACCATCGGCCGCGCCTTGGACCTTCTGGCCGCCGAACTGCCGCAGGAACAGCGGCCGAAGGTGGCAGGGTGGTGGGCCGCGTTCTTCCCCGCCATGGTGTCCGCATCATGGCTGGTGATGATCGTCGCCAACGCCACCTGGGCGCAGGCCTTGCTGGTCAGGCTGGGCCGCAATCGCCGGCCGTCGCCGGCCTATCGGCAGCTTCGGCTGCCCGATTGGCTGGCCCTGGTCCTGGTGATGGCGGCCGTGGCGTCCCGCTTGTCCGACGGCGACGTCGGCTATGTGGGTGGCAACGTGGCCCTGGTGGCGCTGATCCCGTTCATGTTCCTGGGATTGGCGGGCATCCACCAATGGGCGGCGGGCAAGCCCCAGGCAAGGATCATCCTTGCCGCGACATATGGGTTGCTGGCCCTGGTATTCGTGTGGGCGGCCGTGGCCGTCGCCGTACTGGGGATGGTGAGATTCTGGACGATGAGGTTCCGCCGCGGCGACAGCGGCGGCGGTATGGAGGGTTAAGATGGAAGTCATCCTGCTCGAAAGGATCGAGAAGCTCGGTCAGATGGGCGACGTGGTCAAGGTCAAGCCTGGCTTCGCCCGCAATTTTCTGCTGCCCCAGAAGAAGGCGCTGCGCGCCAACAAGGACAACCTTGCCTTCTTCGAAACGCAGCGTGTTCAGCTTGAGGCCCTGAACCTCAAGCGCCGCGAAGAGGCCCAGGCCGTCGCCGTCAAGATGGACGGCCTGAAGGTCCTGATGGTTCGCCAGGCCGGCGAAAGCGGTCAGCTGTACGGTTCGGTTTCCGGTCGTGACGTCGCCGACGCCATCAAGGAAGCCGGCTACACCGTCGAACGCCGCCAGGTCAACCTGGACAGCCCGATCAAGACCCTGGGGTCCTATCCGGTCCGCGTCGCCCTGCATCCGGAAGTGGCGGTCACCGTGGTGATCACCGTCGCCCGTTCGCAGGAAGAAGCCGAACGCGCCGCTGCCGCCGCCGAAGCCGCCGAGGCCGAGGTCGAGGAAGTGGTCGAAGAGGCCGTTGAAGAAGTGGAAGAGATCGAAGAAGAGGTCTAAGCCTCTTTTTTGCTCGACGCTTTCGCCAAGCGGCGGATGGAAAACCATCCGCCGCTTGTGTCGTTTGTGCTATAACTTGTGGTTGTGTTTCCCATTCACCCACTTGCCGCCACCATGGCCGGCATGGAACCACCGGGGGGATCCGTGACCATGAACCTTTTGGACCTGCTGTTTTCCAACCTGATCAGCCAAGGGTCCTTGGCGGTCATCGACAGCGCCGGCACCAAGCGGCATTACGGCGACGGCACGCCGCCGGTGGCCATTGCCCGCATCCGTGACCCCAAGGCTGAACGCCGCATCGTCTTGGCGCCGGACTATCACCTGCTGGAAGCCTATACCGACGGCGCCTTGGTGATGGAGGAAGGCAGCTTCCACGACTTCCTGGACGTCTGCTGCGCCAACGTCGCCGATGGCGGCATGAACCCAGTGCACAAAATCTATCGCGCCATCGGCCGCGCCTTCTTGTTCTGGCAGCGCTGGAACCCGGCGCATCTGGCGCAAAAGCGCGTCTCGCACCATTACGACCTGCACGAAAATCTGTTCCGGCTGTTCCTGGACGACGACCTGCAATATTCCTGCGCCTATTTCCGCTCGGCCGAGGATAGCCTGGAAGACGCCCAGATCGCCAAGAAGCGCCATATCATCGCCAAGCTGGACGTGCGCGACGGCCAGAAGATCCTGGATATCGGCAGCGGCTGGGGCGGCATGGCCATCCAACTGGCCAAGACCGCCGACGTCCAGGTGTTGGGGGTGACCCTATCCAAGGAACAATTGGAAGTCGCCCGCAAGCGCGCCGCCGAGGCCGGCCTGTCCGACCGCGTGCGTTTCGAATTGCTGGATTACCGCAAGCTTGGGGAAAAGTTCGACCGCATCGTCAGCGTCGGCATGTTCGAACATGTGGGACCGCCCCATTACCGCCAATATTTCCGCAAGGTGCGCGACCTGCTGACTGATGACGGCGTCGCCCTGGTGCATTCGGTGGGCGAATACGATTACGGATCGTCAAACCCGTGGATTCAGCGCCACATCTTCCCCGGCTCGTTCACGCCGTCGCTGGGTCAGGTGTTGCCGGCGGTGGAAAAGGCCCGGCTGTGGACTACCGACGTGGAAGTGCTGCGCGTCCATTACGCCGAAACCCTGCTGGCCTGGCGCCAACGCTTCACCGCACGCAGGGCCGAAGCCGCCGCCCTTTACGACGAGCGATTCTGCCGCATGTGGGAAGCCTATCTGTCGGCCTGCGAAATCGGCTTTCGCCGCATGTCGCTGATGGTCTTCCAAATCCAGCTGACCAAGCACCGCTATGCCCTGCCCTTCACCCGCGACTACATGTTCGAAAGGGAACGCGATCTGGCGGCGGATTGACCCTTTCGCAGCCTGCCCGGCCCTGCTAGGGTTCGGCCATGTCGAACCCGGAAGACCTTCCCGCCTATCGCACCCCGCCGCACAATTACGAAGCGGAACAGGCGCTGCTGGGCGCCATTTTGCTCAACAACCGCACCTTCGAGCGGGTGTCGGAATATCTGCGTCCCGAACATTTCGCCGATCCCACCCACGGCCGGGTGTTTAGCGCCTGCCAAAAGCTGATCGAACGCGGCCAGATCGCCAATCCGGTGACGCTGACCACCTATTTCGCCAATGACGGCGGCTTGGAAGAACTGGGCGGCACCGCCTATCTGGCACAATTGGCCAACGCGGTGGTCTCGGTCATCGATTCGGAAGACTACGCCAAGCTGATCCACGATCTGCATCTGCGCCGTGAACTGATCGAGCTGGGCGAAAACCTGGTCAACAACGCCCATAATCCGAAGATCGACGAACCGGCCATGGACCAGATCGGCCGGGCGGAAGCGCAGCTTTACGAATTGGCCACCACCGGCCAGACCGAAGGCGGCTTCGAAAGCTTCGGCCAAGTGCTGGTGGAAGCGGTCAAGCAGGCCGAATTCGCCCACAAGCGCCAGGGGCAGTTGTCGGGCGTGCCCACCGGGTTGATCGACATGGACAAGAAATTGGGCGGCCTGCATCCGTCGGACTTGCTGATCCTGGCCGGCCGCCCGTCCATGGGCAAGACGTCCTTGGCCACCAACATCGCCTACAACGCCGCCAAGGCCTATCGCGAGGAAGTGGACGCGCTCGGCAACAAGAAGGCGGTGGATGGCGCGGTCGTCGCCTTCTTCTCGCTGGAAATGTCGTCGGAACAGTTGGCCTTGCGTATCTTGGCCGAAGCCGCCGAAATCTCGTCGCACAAGATCCGCCAGGGCGAGATGAGCAACGAGGAATTCGAGCGCCTGGTGGTCGCCGCCCAAGAACTGCACCGCCTGCCGCTGCATATCGACGACACCCCGGCGCTTTCCATTTCCGCCGTCCGCACCCGGTCGCGCCGCCTGAAGCGTCAGCAAGGCCTGGGCCTGATCGTGGTCGACTATCTGCAGCTGCTGCGTGGTTCGGGCGCGACCAGCGAAAGCCGGGTGCAGGAAGTGTCGGAAATCACCCGTGGCCTGAAAGCCCTGGCCAAGGAACTGGACGTGCCGGTCATCGCCCTGTCGCAGCTGTCGCGTGCCGTCGAACAGCGCGAAGACAAACGCCCGCAGCTGTCCGACTTGCGTGAATCGGGCTCGATCGAACAGGACGCCGACGTGGTCATGTTCGTGTTCCGCGAACAATATTACCTGGAACGCGCCGAACCCGGGCAACGACCGGAAGAAACCCAGGAAAAGTTCAACGAACGCCACGCCAAATGGCAGGAACGCTGCGAGCAGGTGTGGAACACCGCCGAGGTGATCATCGCCAAGCAGCGTCACGGCCCGGTCGGCACCGTGCGACTGGCCTTCCAGGGCGAGTTCACCAAGTTCGGCAACCTGATCACCGACGACCATTACGAGGACCCGGGGTTCTAAGACCATGAAGGACACCATTCATCGTCATTCCCGCGAAAGCGGGAATCCAGGGGGTGCGCCGCCGTCCTTCCCGCGACTCCAGGATGTCCGCCTGCGCGGGCATGACGGTAATGGGGTGGCATGACTTTCCCCAGCGTCTATATCCTCGCCAGTCAGCGAAACGGCACGTTGTATGTGGGGGTCACCGGGGATTTACCGAGACGCGTCTGGGAACATAAAAACGATGTAGCCGAGGGCTTTACCAAGCAGCATCAAGTGCATACCCTGGTTCACATGGAATCCTTTGAAACCATGCCAGACGCCATCTTGCGGGAAAAACAACTGAAGAAATGGCGCAGAGAATGGAAACTAAAACTGATCGAGACCACCAACCCCACTTGGCGCGATCTTTATGACGATCTTATGCGCTGAACATTCCAGTTTTGGTCATTCCCGCGAAAGCGGGAATCCAGGGGGTGAGCCGCCGTCCTTCCCGCGACTCCTGGATGCCCGCCTGCGCGGGCATGACGATTGTTTCCTCGAAACCGGACTTGCTCCATGACCGCCCACGACCGCGCCACCGGCATTCTGACCGTCGACCTGGATGCCATCGCCGCCAATTGGCGCTTTCTCGCCGCCCGTGCCCCGGGCGCCGAAGCCGCCGGGGTGGTCAAGGCCGACGGTTACGGCCTGGGCGCCATCCCGGTGGCCAAGACCCTGGCGGCAGCCGGCTGCAAGACCTTCTTCGTCGCCACCATCGACGAAGGCATCGCGCTTCGCCCCCATCTGGGGGCTGCCCGTATCTTCATCCTGGGGGGGCCGTTACCGGGCACCGGCGCCGACTTCACCGAACACGGCTTGGTCCCGGTGTTGAACAGCCCCGACCAAGTGGGGCTGTGGTCGGGCTTCGCCCGCTCCCATGGCACCCCCCTGCCCGCCGCCCTGCATCTGGACACCGGCATGAGCCGCCTGGGCCTGGATGCCCACGCGGTGGGATTGCTGGCCGCCGACAAACGCCACTTGGACGGCATCGACACGGTGTTGGTGATGAGCCACATGGCCTGCGCCGACGAACCCGGGCATGCCAAGAACGCCGAACAGCTGACGGCCTTCAACACCTTGTCGGCGCAATTGGCGGTGAATGCGCCGCGATCGCTGGCCGCCAGCTCCACCATCTTCCTGGGAAGCGGTTACCTTTTCGACCTGATCCGTCCTGGCGCCGCCCTTTACGGCCTGAACCCGGTCCCCGGACAGCCCAACCCATTGCGCCCGGTTGTGCGCCTAAGCGGCAGAATCCTTCAGGTTCGCGACGTTGACACCCCCCAGACCGTTGGTTATGGTGCCACCCATCGCTTCGCGTCCAAAGGCCGGGTCGCCACGGTCGCCTTCGGTTATGCCGATGGCCTGTTCCGGTCCTTGGGCAATCGCGGGTTTGGCGTCATCGGGGGGGTAAAAGTGCCGGTCGTCGGACGCATTTCCATGGATCTGACCACCTTCGACGTGTCCGCCGCACCGGCCGACGCGGTGCATCCCGGCGCCATGATCGAACTGATCGGTCCTGGCCACGACGCCGACCAACTGGCCGAGGAAGCCGGCACCATCGGCTATGAAGTGCTGACCTCGCTGGGGCGGCGTTATCTGCGCGACTATGTGGGGGGCGCCGCCTGATGGATTTCCTGGCGACCATCGGCCGGGTGTTCCTGGCCTTCCTGTCCCATGTGGGCCGATTGTCGGCCTTTACCGGCACCGCGCTGTCGCATGTGGTTCGCCCGCCCTTCTATCCGCGGCTGACGCTCAGGGCCATGGTCGAGATCGGCTATTACTCGTTGCCGGTGGTCGGCCTGACCGCCGTGTTCACCGGCATGGTGCTGGCGCTGCAATCCTATTCCGGGTTCTCGCGTTTCGCCGCCGAGGGCGCGGTAGCCACCGTCGTCGTGCTGTCGGTGACCCGCGAACTGGCGCCCGTGCTGGCCGGCCTGATGGTGGCCGGCCGTATCGGCGCCTCCATGGCGGCCGAGATCGGCACCATGCGGGTGACCGAACAGATCGACGCCCTGACCACGCTGTCCACCAATCCCTTCAAGTATCTGGTGGCGCCGCGTCTGTTGGCCGGCTTGCTGATGGTGCCTTGCCTGGTGCTGGTGGCCGACATCATCGGCGTGTTCGGCGGCTATATCGTCGGCGTCTACAAGCTGGGCTTCAACCCGTCGTCCTATCTGGCGCGGACCTGGGAATATCTGGAACCGCTGGACGTGATTTCCGGCCTGACCAAGGCCGCCGTCTTCGGCTTCGTGATCTCGCTGATGGGCTGCTACAACGGCTATTATTCCCGTGGCGGCGCCCAGGGCGTGGGTGCGGCGACCACCAATTCGGTGGTGTCGGCGGCGATCATGATCCTGATCTTCAACTACGTCATCACCGCCCTTTATTTCGGGAAATGACCATGACCGCCCCGGCCAAGATCGTGCTTTCCGACGTCCACAAGTCCTTTGGCAAGAAGGTGGTGCTGGACGGCATCGACCTGTCCATCCAAAAGGGTGAATCGGTGGTGGTGATCGGCGGCTCGGGCACCGGCAAGTCGGTGATGCTGAAATCCGTCCTGGGGATTTTGCGCCCCGAGCGCGGCTCCATCAAAGTGGATGGCGAGGAAGTCATCGGCATGCGGTCCAAGGACCGCGATCGCATGATGCTGAAATTCGGCATGCTGTTCCAGGGTTCCGCCCTGTTCGATTCGCTGCGCGTGTGGGAAAACGTCGCCTTCGGCCTGATCCAGGGGCGCGGCATGAACCGCATCCAGGCCAAGGACATCGCCATCGAAAAGCTGGCTGCCGTCGGCCTGGCCGAATCGGCGGGCGACCTTTTCCCCGCCGAATTGTCGGGCGGCATGCAAAAGCGCGTCGCCCTGGCGCGTGCCATCGCCACCAGCCCGGAAATCATCTTTTTCGACGAGCCGACCACCGGGCTGGACCCCATCATGGCCGACGTCATCAACGATTTGATCGTCAAGTGCACCAAGGAACTGGGTGCCACCACGCTGTCCATCACCCATGACATGGCGTCGGCCCGCAAGATCGCCGACCGCATCGCCATGCTGTACAAGGGCCGTCTGATCTGGGTGGGGCCGGCCAAGGACATCGACCATTCGGGCAACGAATTCGTCGATCAGTTCATCCATGGCCGGGCCGAAGGCCCGATTAAAATGGAATTGCGTGCTTAGGCACGCGGCCGAAGGCCCGATCAAAATGGAATTGCGGGCTTAAGCACGCGGGCCTAAAGCGCCGCGATCTGCTCTGCCGCTTCGTTGAAGGCCGTTTCCATGGGATCGGCCAGGGTCTGGGCCTGGACCAGATAGCCGTCGGCGCACAAATGCTCGATCTCGGCGCAGATGGCGGCGAAGCGATAGCAACCGGCCGAATTGCCCGCCCCCTTGGCGCTGTGGGCGGCTTCGCGGGCCAGATCCACATTGCCGCTGTCCAATTGGCGCAGCGCCTCTTCCACCAGCGGCCGGGTGGTGTCGACGAATAATTGCAGCAATTCCTTGGCGTCGTCGGTGATGGAACCGAAGATTTCGCGCATGGGGGTCAGGTCCAGCACCGGCGGCACCGCATGGCCGGCCTTGGCAGCGGCGACGCTGGTCGCCCCCATGGGTTCGGGATTGGCCGGACGGCGCCGCATGTTGACCGCTGCCGGCAACAGCTTGCGGATGGTGGCGTCCATCTGGGCGCGATCGATGGGTTTGGCCAAAAAGCCATCCATGCCGCATTCCAGGCATTTGGTGGCGGTGCCCGACAGGGCGTCGGCGGTCAGCGCCACGATGGGCAGGCGGCTCAGGGTTTCCTGTTCCCATTCGCGTACCCTGGCGGTCAGTTCGTAACCGTCCATTTCCGGCATGTGGCAATCGGTCAGCAACAGACCGTAATCGCGGATCTGCATGTGTTCCCAGGCTTCCAGACCGTTGCGCACGATCTCGATGGCATAGCCCATGCGTTCCATCAGGCGGCGGATGACCACCTGGTTGGTAGGGTTGTCCTCGGCCACCAGGATCAGGCATCCGGCGGCGGCGGCTTCCTCGGTGCTGGGCGGGATGAAGGATTCCGACAGGTCGGCCACGTCGTCGCTTTCGTCGCCCAGATAAGCGCGGCTGGCCGCCGCCCCCACCACCCGCCACAGGGCCGAGCGGCGAATGGGTTTGGAAAGCGTGGCGAACAGCCCGGCTTCGCGGGCGGAAGCAGCGGCGGCGGGATAATTGGCGTGGGACGCCATCATCACCACCCGGGTCACGGCGTCGTCGCCGGCCGCCGCCCGCAGCGACACCGCCATGGGGATACGCAGATGGAACTCGTTGCCGGCATCCATCAGCACCACGTCATAGTTCCAGCCGGCCAGACTGGCGGCGCGCACCGCCGCCATGGCGCCGTCGATGGACGCCACCACCGCCACCTGCGCCCCCAGATGCCCCAGATAAGAGCGCAGGATATCCGCCGCGATGGGACCTTCGGCCAACAGCAGCACGGCGATGCCCGCCAGATCAGGGCCTTCCGCCGGCAGCCTGCTGACCTGTTCCAACGGCACCGAGAACCAGAAGGCGGACCCCTGGCCCACTTCGCTTTCGACGCCGATGTCGCCGCCCATCATGGCCACCAGACGGCGGCAGATGGACAAGCCCAGCCCGGTGCCGCCGTAACGGCGCGAAATGGAAGCGTCGGCTTGGCTGAACGGTTCGAACAGCTTGGCCTGGGCTTGGGCGTTCAGGCCGATGCCGGTGTCCTTGATGGTAAAGCGCACATGTCCGCCGGCCACCAGTTCCACGTCGATGCGCACATAGCCCTTGTCGGTGAACTTGACCGCGTTGCCGGCCAGATTGGTGATGATCTGGCGCAGGCGGGTGGCGTCGCCCAGAAACAGGTCGGGGAAGGACGGATCCACATAGGTCATCAGGCCGATGCCCTTTTCGGCGGCGCGCGGGGCCAGCAATTCGGCGACGCTTTCCACCACGTCGGACAGGCTCATCTCGATCTCTTCCAGTTCCAGCTTGCCGGATTCGATCTTCGAGAAGTCCAGGATATCGTTGATGATGGTCAGCAGCGCGTTGGCCGAATCGCGGATGACGCGGGCCATTTCCTTTTGTTCCTGGGCCAGCGGCATGTCTTCCAGCAACTGGGCCATGGTCAGCACGCCGTTCATGGGCGTCCTGATTTCATGGCTCATGGTGGCCAGGAACAAGGACTTGGCTTGACTGGCATCTTCGGCGATGCGCTTGGCCTCGGCCAAGGCGGCTTCCTGGTCCTTGCGCTTGGTGATGTCGGCGGTGGAAACGCAGACCGCCGGCTCGCCGTCCATGTCGATGGCCGCCGCCGACATCATGGCCCAGAACTCGGCGCCGTCGGCGCGGCGCATGCGGCTTTCGTAATCGGCCAGATAACCCTGGCTGCGCACCAGTTCCACCACCCGGGCACGGTCGGCCTGATCGGCGTAGAAAATGGTGGCGTCCATGGAATCGGCGCCGTCCGGGGGGACCCCGAACAATTCCGACCAGCGGGGATTGACGTAAAGAAGGGCGTTGTCGGACACCCGGCTGATGGCCAGGGCCAAAGGCGAGGTGTCCAAGATGGTGCGCAGACGGCTTTCGCTTTCCTTCAGCGCGTCGGTGGAATCCTGCAACTGGGCCAGGGCGCGCTGGAACACCACCAGTTCGCTGGCCATGTCGGCGATTTCGTCGTTGCCCGACACCTCGACCTTGGTGTGGTAGTCGCCCTCGACGATCCGGTGCATGGACGCCGCCAGCCCCGACAGGCGGTTGACGATGTTGCGGCCCAAATACATCCACACGAACAACAATGGCCCCAGCACGGTGACCAGGGCGCTGGCGATCATCACCTGACGGCCGGTGGACAGCGCCGCCGCCGCCTGACGTTCGTTGGCGATGGCGGCGGCTTCGGTTTCCGAAACGATGCGCCCGACCACCGACGAGGTCCGCGCCACCAGATCGCGACCTTCTTCGTTGGCGGCGAACAGCCGGACCTCGGTCAACAGCCAGCGGGTCCGCAGTTCGAAGACGTTGTCCGGCCCCGACCCCAGACTTAACGCCTTGCGCGCCGAATCGCGCATGTTCGCCGGACGCGACGAGCCGCTTTCCACCAGCGTGGTCAGCTGCCGCGCCACTTCGGCATAGCGCCGGCGCATCTCGCTCATCACGTCCATGTCCCGCGCGTTGAAGGCCTGACGCAGGATGTACATGACACGGGTGACTTCGGAATCCACCACCACGTTTTCGTTGACGATCATGTCGCGCAACGACACTTCCAGGGCGTCCAGCTCGATCCCCAGCTGGCGGTTGCGTTCGGCCTGTTGCAGACGATGGTCGACCAGGGCGTTGCGCCCCACCACGTTGTCGCCGATGGACACCATCAGCGACCGCAGTTCCTGCAATTGCGGCAGCTTGACGTTGCTGCCTTCAAGGTCTTCGATCAGGTTGCGCAGGCGCTGGGCCTGCTGCTGCAGGGCGACGAAGTTGTTCTGGCGTTGGAACTGGCTTTGCGACGAATCAAGGGCGGGGGCGGCGGCGGCCAGCCGGGCGGTGGCTTCCGACAGTTTCAGCGCTGCGGACACGCTGGGCAGGTTGGCCCGCGTCACCTCGGTCAGCAGGCGGCCCACCTCGGAATAGCTGCTCCAGGCCAGCCAGCCGGCCAGCAAGGTGATCCCCGCCACCAAGCCGACCGCCACCAGCAACTTGGCGCGGATGCCGAAGCGGCACAGCGTCACGTTCTTCGGCTCGGCTGTGCTGTCCACAACCTCGGATTTAGGACCGGCCGAAAAATCCACGCACCACTCTCCCCTTTACCCCAAGCGCCACATCATGCCCCATGCACAGGGCTTGAACAATCCCACCGAGCTTATGACATATCCAAATCGCGGAACGTGCTGTTATGATGCCGCGCTTTCTTAGCTTACCGGAGATGCGATGGCCTCGCCCGCCCACGCCCAGCAACAGCTTCCCTTCCCCCCCCATGTGGCCCAGGCCCTGGCTTCGGCCCAGAAACTGGCCGCCAACCAAAAGCTGGACGAAGCTGAAAAGCTGTTGGCCGCCCATTCCCAATATCCGGAATGCGTGTTCCGCCGTTCCGCCATTCTGATGACGCTGGAACGCTGGGCCGAGGCGGAAACCGGGTTCCGCGCCCTGTTGAAGCTGGCGCCCAACAATTTCGACTGTGCCATGGGGCTGGCCGGGGCGCTGATCGAACAAAACCGGGCACAAGAGGCCCTGCCCTTGCTGGAAGCCGCCTACAAGGCCAAGCCCGACGGCCGCACCCGCTATTTCCTGGGGATCGGCCTGGATCAGGCCGGCAAAAAGGAGCGTGCCGCCGCCCTGCTGGCCGAGGCCCGCGCCCATGTCATCGCCCAGTCGGAAAAGCGCGACCTGCTGCCGACCGAGCTTTACATGCAGATTTCCCGGCGCTGCAACCTGCGCTGCGCCATGTGCGGCCACGAAGTGTGGAAATCCAATTCCGGCTTCATGGAAATGGACGTCTTCGACCGTATCTTGGACCAAGCCCAGGCCAACGGCATCAAGATCTTGCATATCCTGTCGGGCCAGGGCGAGCCCATGCTGCACCCCCACGTCTTCGAGATGCTTGAAAAGGCGGTGGGCATGGGGTTTTCGGTGGGCATCGTCACCAACGGAACGCCGCTGACCCAGGAACGCTGTGAAAAACTGGGCAAGCTGGGCCTCGCCTATATCCAGTTTTCCTTCGCCGGTTGGGACAAGGAAAGCTACGAAGCCACCTATGTGGGGTCCAAGTTCGAACGCACGCTGGCCAACCTGCGCACCATGCAGGACACCACGCGCGGCACCAACACCAACTTCATGGTCAAGGCGGTGTGCACCGGCGACAACTGGGCGGAAGTGCGCGACAAGACCCGCGCCTTCCTGGAAGGCCACGGGGTGGAAAAGGTGTTCACGGTGATCGCCAACAATTTCGGCGGCAACGTGGTGCACGGCAAGTTCTTCGAAGATCACGGCGTGTGGTCGTTGAAGAACATCGAACACCAGCGCCGCATGCCCTGCCGGGTGCTGCTGCGCGCCGTCGGCGTGTTCTGCGACGGCACGGTCACCGCCTGCGCCTGCTATGATTCCAATGCTGAGCTGAAGATCGGCAACATCATGGACAACACCTTGGCGGAAATCCGTCAGGGCGCGGAATTCCGGAAGATCGTCGACGCCTTCAAATGCGGCGACGTGTCGGGAATTCCCATGTGTTCCAAGTGCGACGACCCGTTCGGCTGACGCCAGACGGGGCTAGACCGGGAAACCGGCCTTGGTCAGGCGCTTGATCACTTCGTCCTCGGCGTCGATGGACAGGTCCAGCAGCGGCGGCCGGGTGATGCGCCAGGTCTTGTCGCCGCTGGCCCGCGCCACCAAGGCCTTCAAGGCCGGGATCAGCGGGAAGTCCTGCAGCGCCACGCGGAAGGCCAAAAGCGCATCCTGCAGGCCGTCGGCGTCCACGTCGCGCCAGCGGTGGAACAATTCCACCATGGCGGCGCCATTGACGCTGGCATTGGCGGAAATGCAGCCGGCACCGCCGATCCGCATCAGCTTCAGCAAACAAGCCTCGGTCCCCGAGAACACGTCGAAGCCGGGGAAGGCGCGCAGCATGGCCTCCATGTTCGAGAACTCGCCCGAACTGTCCTTGATGCCGACCACAATGCCGGGATAAGCCTTCAGCAGCCGCTCGATCAGCGAAAGCGACAGCGGCACCGCGCTTTGACGGGGGAAATGGTACAGATAGACCCGCAGCTTCTTGTCGCCGACCCGCTGGATGACCTCGGAATAGGACCGGAACAGGCCGTCGTCGGTCACCCCCTTATAGTAAAAGGGCGGCAGCATCAGCACGCCGCCACAGCCCAAGGACACCGCGTGGCGGGTCAGTTCCACCGTGTCCGAAAGCGCACAGGCGCCGGTTCCCGGCATCACCCGGGCCATGTCGATGCCGGCGCCGACCAAGGCGTCCAGCAGTTCCTTCTTTTCCCCCACCGACAGGGAATTGCCTTCACTGGTGGTGCCGAACGGCGCCAAGCCGATGTCCAGGCTGACCAGCATGCGGGCGAAAGCGGCGAAGCGCTTGGCATCCGGCGACAGATTGCGGTCAAAGGGCGTAAGCACCGGAGCCAGGATTCCGGTGATGCGATTGGGACGGGTCGAGGCGGCCATTGCCGGGAAGCTCCGTTTGGGGGCACCATCTGCGGCGAGGTGTTAAGACTACCCCATCGGACGCGCCGTGCACAGGCTTGTGCTTGGCGCTTGCGACAAAGACCGGCGATGGCGTATAGCCGCAACCCCGAACAGCACAGGATGAGCTAGAGACCATGACCGAACCCTCCTTGGCGGTGAAACTGATCCCGCTTTACCTGCTGGTGGGCATCGGCTTCGCCCTGGGTCGTTTCCTGGGGGTGAAAAGCCAGGAAATCGGCAAGCTGTCGCTGTACGTGCTGTCGCCGGCGGTGGTGTTCAAGGGCTTTTACGCCGCGAAATTGCAAGGGGCGATGATGGCCCTGCCCTTCGTGGTGCTGGGTTTGGCCTGCGTCGCCGCCTGGATCGCGCTCCCTATCGCGGCGCGCTTTTGGAACGACGGCCGCGAGCGCCTCAGCGCCTTCACGGTGGCCACCGGCAACACCGGCTTTTTCGGCATCCCCGCCTGCCTGTCGCTGATCGGCCCCGAGGCCCTGCCTTACGTGGTGCTGGTGTCGTTCGGCTTCACCGCTTATGAAAATTCCGTCGGCTTCTTCATCATGGCCAAGGGCGACGCCACCTGGAAAGGCGCCCTGGCCCGCGTGTTGAAATATCCCGGCCTGCATGCCTGCTGGATCGGCCTGACCCTGAACCTGAACCACATCACCCTGCCGGCTTACGTGCCGCAAACCGTCGACTTGCTGGCCGGCGGCTTTTCCGCCGTCGGCATGATGATCGTGGGTCTTGGCTTGGCCGGCCTGACCCGCTTTCGCGTCGATCTGGGCTTCATCGCCTATGCGTTCGGCTGGAAATTCCTGATCTGGCCGGCGGTCGCCTACGGCTTCATCATCCTGGACCGGTCCTGGCTGCACGCTTTCTCGACCGTCGGCCACCAGGTTTTGCTGATCGAATCCCTGGTCCCCATGGCCGCCGTCAGCGTCGTCCACGCCACCCTTCGCAACATCCACCCCGACCGCGCGGCGGTGGCGGTGGCGTTGTCGACATTGGCGGCGCTGGTGTGGCTGCCGTTGGTGTATGGGGTGGTGTTTTAGGGGGACGATGCGCCCGTGGCGGTCGTTCCAAAGGGTGGTGCCAAGGCCCGGAAGCGGCCATTTGTTCAAGCATCCCCACCCGGCATAATATAAAGCAAACTACCGTATGGCACCGATTGTTGGGCAAGCACTGTTTCGCGCCTCTTGTCCGGTCCGACCACCTTGTCACAGTCGGCTCTACATGCCAATCTAACAACTCGTCTTAGTTGAGGATTTGACATGCCTTCTGCCGCCAAAACCGCATTTTCCCATGCCCTCAATGATGTTGATAACCTGCTTTGGTTTCACGCGAAGGAAGGAGGTGATGGGAAAGGAAAACGGGGGGCGCATTTCGAGTCGTTGAACAAATCCGCCGTCGTGCTTTTGTGCGCGGCTTGGGAAACATATCTGGAAACCGTAATAGTGGAATGCGTCGAAAGAAACGTCGATGCTGCGGCTAGTCCAACTTCAATGTTGCATTCATTGCAGAAAATAACCCAGTCCCATATTCGCGATGGCAAAGAAGAAAATGCATGGGTATCTGTCGCAGGAGATGGATGGAGACAGCTAACCAAGTCACTCGTAAAAAACCGTGTCGCAGCGCTCAACACACCCAAGCCAGGGCCCGTAAAAGAGCTAGCTAAGGCTGTTCTTGGGATAAAAGACATAACTGACAACTGGGAGTGGCATCGGAACGAGCTGGGCGTGCCATCCAACAATCTTCAAGCGTTCGTGACCCTTCGCGGAAGCATCGCCCATGGGGAGCGACTAACAAAAACCGTCACCAAGGCAAAGGTCAAAAATGGATACGAACTGGTGTCACGTCTCGTTAACTGTGTAGAAGAAAAGCTCATTAATGAAGGATTTCTTGCCATATAACCCAGCAAACGTTACTGGTGACGACAAGTCATAAGAATTTCATAGAAATATTTTAGTGTATATTATTAGTCTCTTCTGGTCCAGACCGGCGCTAATTATACTACCCGAGGATAAGCAGACAGTCCCCTTCCGGCCCAACCCAGACATTCTTTACACCCCCACCCTACCGACAAGCCCGCTTCAAGATCGCGGCAAACGCTTGCGCCGCCTCTGCCAACTCCCCGTCATTGACGATGGTTTCGTCGGCATCGCTGGGCACGCTTGCAGCGCGGGCCAGGCGGCCGGCGATGTCTTCAGCGGTTTCGCGGCCACGTCCGGCCAGACGGCGGGCCAGGACGTTGGCGTCGGCGGTGATTTCCACCACCCATGTGTCATAGCCGGCGCGGGCGGCGGGGATGGCGGTGCGGCTGATATTGGCCACCACCACGGCGCCGGTGGCCAGGTCGTCAGCGATGCCGGCGGGGATGCCATAGGCGATGCCGTGGGCTTCCCAGGAGAGGGCCAGGGCGCCGGAATCGCGTAATTTGACGAAATGATCGGGGGTGACCGACAGGTGATCCTCGCCCCCTGCGTCGGCAGGACGGGTGACGACGCGACGCGGGAAGACGACGCGGCAATCGCCGCCCAGCAGGTCGCGGGCGGCGGCCATGACGCTGTCCTTGCCAGCGCCCGAGGGGCCGACGACGCAGACCAGTTTGCCGGTCGCCATCACGCCGCCTGTTCGGAATCCAGGGCGTAGCCGGCGGCGCGGACGGTGCGGATGATGTCGGCGTCGTTGTCGCCGTTCAGCGCCTTGCGCAAGCGACGGATATGCACGTCGACGGTGCGCGGTTCCACATAAATGTCGGGTCCCCACACCGCGTTCAGCAGTTCTTCGCGGGAAAACACGTTGCCGGGATGCTGCATGAAGAACTGCAGCAGGCGGAACTCGGTGGGGCCCAGATGCACCGGGCGGTCGCCGCGGGTGACGCGGTGCGCTGCCAGATCCATGGCGATGTCGCCATATTGCAGCATGCCTTTTTGCGGCACCGGCTGCACCCGGCGCAGCATGGCGCGGATGCGGGCCATCAGTTCCGGCAGGCTGAACGGCTTGGTCATGTAATCGTCGGCGCCGGTGTTGAGGCCACGGATCTTGTCGCCCTCTTCCCCACGCGCAGTCAGCATGATGATGGGCAATTCGCGGGTCGCCGGCTTGCGGCGCAGCTGGCGGCAGACCTCGATGCCGGACAGGCTGGGCAGCATCCAGTCCAGCACCACCAGATCGGGCTTGCGTTCGGCCACCAGGGTCAGGGCCTCCTCGCCGTCGCCGGCCTCGCAGACGCGATAGCCTTCCTTTTCCAGGTTATAGCGCAGCATGGTGGCCAGGGCGGCCTCGTCCTCGACGATCAGGATCAGCGGCTTCATGTCCATGGGAATGCTCACTCGGTATCCACGGTGTTGCCCTTGGGCCGTTCCCCCTTGATGGGGGTTCCGACCACCAGGAAGTGCAGGGTCTCGGCGATGTTGGTGGCATGGTCGCCGATGCGTTCGATGTTCTTGGCCATGAACATCAGATGGGTGCAGGCGGTGATGGTGCGCGGGTCTTCCATCATGTAGGTGATCAGTTCGCGGAACAAGCCGGTGTACATGTCGTCCACCTCTTCGTCCCGGTTCCACACGCGGACCGCCTTTTCCACGTCGCGTTCGATATAGGCGTCCAGGATGTCCTTCAGGATTTCCTGGACCAGATGCGCCAGATGCAGCACGGCGTTGACCGGCTTGACCGGCGGCAGCTGGTTCAGCACCAAGGACCGCTTGGCCACGTTGGCGGCGTAGTCGGCGACGCGTTCCAGTTCGGAACTGATCTTCAAGGCCGCGACGATGTGACGCAGGTCCGACGCCACCGGCTGGCGCAGCGCCAACAGGCGGACGGTGAACTGCTGCACTTCGTGTTCCAGCTCGTCGACGCGGGCATCGCCGGCCACCACGCGGGCGGCCAAGTCGCTGTCACGCTTGGACAGGGCCTGCAGGGCGGCGGCGAACTGGGCCTCGGCCATCCCGCCCATGCGGGCGATGATGTTGGTCAGATGGGCCAGTTCTTCGTCATAGGACTTGACGGTATGATCGCTCATTTGCTGGTCCTTAACCGAAACGGCCGGTGATGTAGCCTTGGGTCAGCGGATGCTGGGGATTGGTGAAGATCTGTTCGGTGTCGCCCACCTCGACCAGTTCGCCCAGATGGAAGAACGCCGTGCGCTGCGACACGCGGGCCGCCTGCTGCATGGAATGGGTGACGATGACGATGGTGAAGTTTTCACGCAATTCGTCGATCAGTTCTTCCACCTTGGCGGTGGCGATGGGGTCCAAGGCCGAGCACGGCTCGTCCATCAGAATCACTTCCGGGGCAACGGCGATGGCGCGGGCGATGCACAGGCGCTGCTGCTGACCGCCGGAAAGCCCGGTGCCCGATTCCTCCAGCCGGTCCTTGACCTCGGCCAGCAGGCCGGCCTTTTCCAGGCTGCCCATGACGATCTCGTCCAACTCGGCCTGATCGCGGGCCATACCGTGGATGCGCGGCCCATAGGCGACGTTGTCATAGATGGACTTGGGGAACGGGTTGGGCTTTTGGAACACCATGCCGACGCGGGCGCGCAGCTGCACCACGTCGACGTTCTTGTCGTAGACGTTGTCCCCGTCCAGCGTCAGGGCGCCGGTGACCTGGGCGTTCTCGATCAGGTCGTTCATGCGGTTGATGCAGCGCAGGAAGGTGGACTTGCCGCAGCCGGACGGGCCGATCAGCGCGGTCACGTCATTGGCGCGGATGTCCAGGTCCACATGCTTCAGCGCGTGCTTTTGGCCGTAGAAGACGTTGACGTCGCGGGCCGCGACCTTGGCCAGGCGGGTGTCGGTCAGGGGAATGGCGTTCATGGGTCGATTCCTACCAGCGACGTTCGAACTTCTTGCGAAGCATGATGGCGGCCAGGTTCATCATGGCCAGGAAGAACAACAGCACCATGATGGCGGCGCTGGTGCGCTCGACGAAGGCGCGTTCCGGGCTGTCGGCCCACAGATAGACCTGCACCGGCAGCACCGCCGACGGGTCCATGGGGCTGGCCGGGATGTCGACGATGAAGGCGACCATGCCGATCATCAGCAACGGCGCGGTTTCGCCCAAGGCATGGGCCATGCCCAGGATGGTGCCGGTCAGGATACCGGGCATGGACAGCGGCAGCACGTGGTCGGTGACCATCTGCAGCTTGCTTGCCCCCAGGCCCAAGGCGGCCTCGCGGATGGACGGCGGCACCGCCTTCATGGCGGCGCGGCCGGCGATGATGATGGTGGGCAAGGAGATCAGCGCCAGCACCAGACCGCCGACCAAGGGGGCGGATCGCGGCATGCCGAAGAAGTTCAGGAAGATGGCCAGACCCAAAAGACCGAACACCACCGACGGCACGGCGGCCAGGTTGTTGATGTTGACCTCGATCAGGTCGGTCCACTTGTTCTTGGGGGCGAATTCTTCCAGGTACACCGACGTCGCCACCCCCAGCGGGAAGCAGACCAAAAGGGTGATGGACAGCGAGAAGAACGAGCCCACAACCGCGCCCCACAGGCCGGCCTGTTCGGGTTCACGCGAGTCGCCGGTGGTGAACAGCGTGGTGTTGAACTTCTTGGACACGGCACCGCGCTTTTCCAGATCGGCCAGCCAACCCAGCTGGGCGTCGGTCAGACGGTTGCCTTCGACGCCGGGTTCACGGCCGACATGCCCCTTCATGGCCATGTCCACGTCGGCGCCGGCGGTCAGCCACACGCTGGTGGTGGTGCCCAGCAGGCCGGGATTGGCCATCAGCATGTCGCGCAACGGCAGGTCGGCGCCGGTGGAGACCAGCTTGTAAAGCTGGCGGCGCTGGCCGCCGCTGACATCCGGGAAGGCCTTGCCCAGGGCGTTCTTGATCACGCCGCCGTAATTGGCGCTGGCCAGGGCGTCGCTGCTGGGCTTGACCGGATCGACGCCCAGGGTCTCGGCGTCGAAGGTGACGTCCAGACGCACATGGGTCTGGACGAAGGCGGTCAGGCCGTTGGACAGGATGGTCACCAGCAAGATGGCCAGGAAGCCAAGCGCCAGGGCGATGGCGCCGAAGCCCAGGGCCTTGAAGCGACGCTCGGCGGCGTAGCGCTTCTTCAGGCGTTTGGCGACGGCATCGGACGAGGCGACGACGGTGGCGGCGTTTTCCATGGGGACGGCCTTAGTCATATTTTTCACGGTATTTGTTGACGATGTGCAGAGCGACAACGTTCAGCGCCAAGGTCACGGTGAACAGCACCAGACCCAGGGCGAAAGCGGCCAGGGTCTTGGGGCTGTCGAATTCCTGGTCGCCCACCAGCAGGGTGACGATCTGGGTGGTCACCGTGGTCACCGCTTCCAGCGGATTGGCGGTCAGGTTGGCGGCCAAGCCGGCCGCCATCACCACGATCATGGTTTCACCGATGGCGCGGCTGGCGGCCAGCAGCACACCGCCGATGACGCCCGGCAATGCCGCCGGGATCACCACCTGTCGGATGGTTTCCGACTTGGTGGCGCCCAGGCCGAAAGCGCCTTCACGCAGGCTTTGCGGCACGGCGTTGATGACGTCGTCGGACAGCGACGAGACGAAGGGGATGATCATGATGCCCATGACCAGACCGGCGGCCAGCGCGCTTTCGGACGCCACCGACAGCCCCACCGAGGCGCCGACGTCGCGGATGAAAGGCGCCACGGTCAGCGCGGCGAAGAAGCCGTAGACCACGGTGGGGATGCCGGCCAGGACTTCCAGCAGCGGCTTGACCACCGAGCGGAACTTCGGCGCGGCGTATTCCGACATGTAGATGGCCGACAACAGCCCCAGCGGCACGGCGACCAGCATGGCGATGCCCGAGATCAGCAGCGTGCCGGCGAACAGCGGCACCGCGCCGAAGGCGCCCGAGCTGCCGACCTGGTCGGCGCGCATGGCGATCTGCGGGCTCCACTGGGTGCCGAACAGGAAGTCGATCAGCGACACGTGACGGAAGAACAGCAGGCTTTCGAACAACAGCGACAGCACGATGCCGACGGTGGTGAAGATGGCGACCGTGGACGCCAGCACCAGGAACACCTTGACCGTGGCTTCCACCCGGTTGCGGGCCCGCATGTCGGTGTGGATGCGCCGATGGGCATAGGCCAGGGCGGCGACCGCCAGGGCCAGGGCGGCGACCGCCACCGAGATGAACATGGTATGGCGCATGGAATTGTAATGCAGCGCCGCCTCGCCCACCGCCGGGATGGACGGGGTGTGGCCGTAACGGGCGACATTGCGCACTTCGTTGTAGACCAGGGCCAAGCGTTCGTCGGCCATGCCCTGCAGGTCGGCGGGCAGCGACGACATCACCAGCCAATGCAGGATGGTCGGCTCGAGCACCAGCCACGCGGCGATCAGCACCAGGGCGGGCAGTCCGCACCACAGCGCCACGTAATAGCCGTGATAGGAAGGCAGGGAATGCAGAAGGCGGGGATTGCCGTCAGCGGTGGCCAAGGCGCGCGAGCGTCCCAGGCGATAACCGAATGCCGTCAGCAAAAGCAGGACGACCATCAAGGTGAGAAGCTGCATGGGATCCGTCGGTCTGGCGGTGTGGCGCCCGAAATGCGGCGCGGAAAAATCATCGAAATCAACAAACGAAAAGAAAGGCGGCCGCCCGAGGGACAGGGGCGGCCGCCCCTTATATTACATCTTCAGGGCTTCCAGGGCGTTCACCTTGGCGGCCTGTTCCTTACGCTCGGAGTCGGGCATCGGGATCAGACCCTTGTCGGCCAGATAGCCGGTCTTGCCCCAAGCCTTTTCCGAGGTGTATTCGGCCAGGTATTCCTTGATACCGGGGATCTGGCCCACGTGGGCCTTCTTCACGTACACGAACAGCGGACGCGACACCGGGTACTTGGACGAAGCGATGGCGTCAAACGTCGGCGCGACGCCGTCGACCATGGCGCCCTGCAGCTTGTCGCCGTTCTGGTCCAGGTAGGAATAACCGAAGATGCCGAAGGCAGCCGGATTGGCGTCCAGCTTCTGGACGATCAGGTTGTCGTTTTCGCCGGCTTCGACGAAAGCGCCGTCTTCACGCAGGGACGAGAACGCCTTCTTGAAGGCCTTTTCATCGGTCTTCTTCAGTTCCTTGAGTTCGGGGAACGATTCAGCGGCATGCTCCATCACCAGCTCGATGAAGGCGTCACGGGTACCAGAGGTGGGCGGCGGACCCAGCACTTCGATCTTCTGGTTGGGCAGCTTGGGGTCGATCTGGTTCCAGGTGGTATAGGGGTTTTCCACCAGCTTGCCGTTCACCGGCACTTCCTTGGCCAGAGCCAGGAACATCTGCGGGCGGGTCAGGTCGATGTGCTTGGCCTTCTTGGACGAAGCCAGCACGATGCCGTCGTAACCGACCTTCATCTCGACGATCTCGGCGACGCCGTTCTTGCCGCAGGCTTCGACTTCCGACTTCTTGATGGCGCGCGACGCGTTGGTCAGATCCGGATGATCCGGGCCGACGCCGGCGCAGAACAGCTTGAAGCCGCCACCGGTACCGGTCGATTCGACCACCGGGGTCTTGAACTTGCCGGCCTTGCCGAACTGTTCCGCCACCGCGGTGGTGAAGGGGTAGACGGTCGACGAACCGACGACGCGGATCTGGTCGCGGGCCTGAGCGGCGCCAGCGAAGGAAACGGTCGCCAGGGCGACGGCCGCAACGGCCAGAGACTTCTTCATAGGTGGGTCCTCCAAATCGTGCGAACGAATTCTGGTGCGGAACCGGTCGATCCCGCCGGACGTCACTTTAGCCATTCTGTGTTACAGTACCGCGATGGCTGGATGAAGGTTTTATGACAAACGCCGTCACAAAACTTTCCCGGCCGATCAGATCAAGCCATTGATTTCAAACAATTTCACCTCATGACGAAAAACACCCACCCAAGATGTCCGCCTTGGATGGGTGTTGTCATAATCGCGGATTGAACGCAATAAGCCCTAATCAAGCCGCAGCAAGCACGCCCTATCCTGCGCCGTCGGGTCCACCATCACCGGCACTTTCGCCAGTTCCGCGCCACGAATACCCTTCGCCACCAGGGAATAGGTCTTGCCCGGCTTCATCTCGGGCGCCGCCGGGGCGGTGATCAAGCGGTATCCCTGGGCCGGCACCGACAACAGCAGCTGGTCGCCGTCCATGATCTCGACTTCCCCCAGATCGGCCTTGTGCTTGCCGATGATCATGCAGTCCACCCGCGCCGATATGGGCTGCGGGGCGGTGGAGACGTTGGACAAGCTGACTTCCTGCGGACAGAAACGCCCGGCGTCGCGATTTTCCAAAGATCCACTGACCGTCAAGGATTCGGCGGAAACCGAGACCTTTCCCCCGGTCACCGCCACCTGACGGCACGACCCGTAATGCAACAGCACCATGCGGTCACGCGGTCCCAGACCGATCTCGCGCCCCGGCTGGATTTCACCATAGGCTTCGATGCCGGCCCGCGGCGGTCCGCTGTAATCCAAAATCAAGGCGGCGGGCAGTTGGCTGGCCTGAACCGAACCGGCGGCGAAAGTGACGGCAATGCCAAACAAGATGGCGCGCATGGGGACCCCCTTTCGGTTTCACCCTTTCGGTTATAAGGTGAAAACCCGATAGCCGCCAGCACTTCAACTAATACGCACAGGATTCGCACCCAAGTGCTCCTGGCTTGGCATCCGGGACCGCACCCGGCTAGAATGCGCCGCCTTTGGTTTTCGCACTGCCCATGACCGCCACTCTCGCCGCTGCCCGTGCCTGCCTTTCCTCGGTTTTCGGCTTCGATTCGTTTCGTCCCGGGCAAGAGGACATCATCGCCCCCATCCTGGACGGCGAGAACGTGCTGGCCATCATGCCCACCGGCGCCGGCAAGTCGCTGTGCTATCAATTGCCGGCCATCGTCGGCGACGGCCTGACGGTGGTGGTGTCGCCGCTGATCGCCCTGATGCGCGATCAGGTGGCGCAGATGACCAATTACGGCGTCGCCGCGGCGGCGATGAATTCCACCAACGACGCCGACGAAAGCCGCCGCATCTTCGACATGGTGCGCCGGCGCGAATTGAAACTGCTGTACCTGGCCCCCGAACGGCTGGCGCGGCCCGACACGGTGGACTTCCTGCGTCGATCCGGCGCCACCCGCCTGGCCATCGACGAAGCCCATTGCGTCAGCCAGTGGGGCCACGACTTCCGCCCGGAATATCTGGCGCTGGGCGACTTCCGCCGCGCCTTGGGTGACGTGCAGACCCTGGCGTTTACCGCCACCGCCGACGCCGCCACCCGCGCCGACATCGCCGAACGCCTGTTCGACGCCCCGCCGCGCATCTTCGTCGGCGGTTTCGACCGGCCCAACCTGACGCTGTCCATGCAGGCCAAGGACAGCCCCAGACGGCAAATCCTGGCGTTTCTGAAGGACCGCAAGGGCGACAGCGGGGTGATTTATTGTTCATCGCGCGCCGGCTGCGAGGACTTGGCCGAAGCCTTGAACGAGGCCGGCCACCGGGCTTTGGTCTATCATGCCGGGCTGGACAAGGGCTTGCGGGAAGCCAACCAGGACGCCTTTTTGCGCGAAGACGGCATCGTCATGGTGGCCACCGTCGCCTTCGGCATGGGCATCGACAAACCCGACGTGCGCTTCGTCGCCCATGCCGACCTGCCGAAAAGCATCGAGGCCTATTACCAGGAAATCGGCCGTGCCGGCCGTGACGGCATGGCTGCCGACACCCTGACGCTTTACGGCTTGGGCGACGTGCGCCTGCGCCGTCAGCAGATCGAGGACAGTCAGGCCTCGGACGAGCAGAAACGGGTGGAACGGCAAAAGCTGAACGCGCTGTTGGCCCTGTGCGAGGCGCCACGCTGTCGGCGCCAGACTCTGCTGGCCTATTTCGGCGAAACGTCCGCGCCTTGCGGCAATTGCGACCTGTGCATCCATGGCGCCCAGGTGCGTGACGGCACCATCGACGCGCAAAAGGCGCTGTCGGCCATTTGGCGCACCGGCCAACGCTTTGGCACCGAACACCTGATCAACGTGCTGATCGGCCAAGACAACGAGGCGGTGCTGCGCTTCGGCCACGACCAACTGCCCACCTTCGGCGTCGGCAAGGACCAGTCGCGCGACCAGTGGCGGGCGCTGTTCCGTCAGTTCCTGGCCGCCGGCCTGATCACCCAGGACCTGACCCAGCACGGCGCCTGGCGCCTGACCGAACAAGGCGGCGAAGTGCTGCGCGGCCGTGCCCGCATCGACGTGCGCACCGACTTCCTGAAAGCGAAAAGCAAGACCAAGGCGGCACGCCCCCTTCCCGCCGTCCTGCGCAACGACGTGGACCAGGACCTGCTGGCGGCACTGAAGAAGCTGCGGCGCGAACTGGCCACCGACCAGGGCATCCCGGCCTATGCGGTGTTCCCCGACCGCACGCTTATCGAACTGGCCGCCGAACGCCCCATGTCGCTGGCCGAGATGCGCGGCATCCACGGCATCGGCGAAGCCAAGCTGGACCGATACGGCGATCTGTTCCTGGAAGTCTTGCTGGGATAGAACCTGCCCCCCTTTCCGTCATGCCCGCGCAGGCGGACATCCAGGAGTCGCGAACAAGCCTGCGGATCCCCCCCTGGATTCCCGCTTTCGCGGGAATGACGCTCGGTCGTCAGGGGGGGGCGGCTGCCCCCCTACAGATCGTCCTTGGAAGACGGGATCTTGTGAGCCACGCCCTTGTGGCAATTGATGCAGGTCTTGCCTTCCATGGCGGCCTCGGGGTGCTTCAGACGCCCGGCGGTGCCTTGCTTGGCAAGGTTCATGGAATCGAAGGAATGGCAGGTCCGGCATTCCCGCGAATCGCTGTCCGCCATGTATTTCCACACCCGTTCCGCCAGATGCGGGCGCGCCGCTTCCAGCTTTTCCGGGGTGTCGATGGAGCCCTTGATCTCGGCGATGATGTCGTTGACCGCCATCATCTTGCGGACCAGCTTGGGCCCCAACGCCTTGGGCACATGGCAATCGGCGCATTGGGCATGGGCGCCGCTGCGGTTCAGATAGTGGACGCTTTCCTTGTATTCGGCATAGTTCTGCTTCATGGAATGGCACGACACGCAGAACTCGGTGCGGTTGGTCCATTCGATGGCGGTGACGAAACCGGCCATGCCGAACACGCCCAGCACCAGACCGACCATGACCAGCGCCAGCTTGCGTTTCCAGGTGCCCGTGGGTGGCCGCTTGTGGCGCCGCCCATGGTGGGCGGCGCCATCCGGGGCCTGATGATCCTGCCCGCTCATGGTCGCTTACTTCGGCAACGACTTGGTATAGGCGACGATGTCGGCCGAAATGCCATGATCGAAAGACCGCAGCATGGGCATGGCCTCGGCCGGCTGGCCGTTCAACGCCTTGTGCATCATGGCGGCGGGATAGTCCGACGCCTGGCCCAGCGGCATGCCGGTGCTGACCTTCTTGCCGTCGGGACCGTGGCAGACGGCGCACAGCGTGTTGAAATAGACCTCGCCCTTGGCGGCGCTGCCCTTGGACTGACCGCTGGTGGGATCGACGTATTTGCTCATGTCGATCTGGCCCTTGGACACGAACATGGCCAAGTCGCCGGCGTCCTTGTCGTTCAGCTTGTCGGAGCCATAGCCGTGGTTCTTGTCGCGCAAAATGGCGACGATGGCCGCTTCCGGCTTGCCCTTGGCGCCGGTGATGCCCTTGACCCCGGTGGCCTTGTCGCCGGTGTAGTCCCAGCCGTGGCAGGCGGTGCAGCGCCACGAATTCTTCGGCGCCTTCCCGGTGTACCCGGGATGCGGATCTTCCGGACGGGTGGTCTTCAGTTCCTTGTACCAGTTGTCGTACAAGCGGCCGCCGCGCGCCAGGGTGGATTCGATTTCGGCGGCCGTGGCGGCCATGCCGGAAAACAGAACCGCACCGAATACGGCCAGGGTGGAAAGACGACGCATGTTCATGGGGGGAATGCCCTCTCTTGGACGTGATGCCGAGCCTCGCGGGCGATTGATCGCCTCGTTCCTGAATAAAATCTAATATAAATAAATAATAACCACGCTCGCAATACAGATTTTTGATCTGATACCAAAGTAATTTAAGTAACTATACCTAGACGCCGAAAGCCCGCCCCTTTCAGAAAGAGGCGGGCTTGGCATCAGGTACTTGGATCAGGCCCAGCTGTCCTGGCAGATGCTTTGATACCACCCGACAGCGAAATCCGCTTCCTTCTTACGGAACTGGTAGTTGGCCCCCATGGGGCTGACACCGCCGGAATTGGGAATGCTGGCGATCTTGCCGTCCTTGACCGCGAACACCGCAGCCACCGAGATGCCGTAATCGGGCGCCACCAGCGAATAGCAGGTGTTGATGGCCGACAGCGGCAGCGGCTTTTCCCCCTTGAACAGGGCGACGATGGCGGCGGCGCAGACCTTGGCCTGCGACGAGGCGGAATAGCCCGATTTGGGCATGTCGCCGGCAATGGCGGCGTCACCGATGACGTGGACGTTCTTGGCCAGGGTCGATTCGAAGGTGTTGGGATCGACCGGGCAGAAGCCCGACTTGTCGGCCAAGCCCGCGGTGATGGCGATCTGCCCCGCGGTCTGCGGCGGGATGATGTTGGCCACCGCCGGCTTGAACTTCTCGAAGTCGGTTTCGACGGTGCCGTCCTTGGCGTTGACCTTGGTCACCTTGCCGTTCTTGGCCGCCGGCACCCATTCGATGATGTCGTCGTACATCTTTTCCCAGCCTTCCTTGAACAGCTTGTCCTTGGCGAAGGCGTCCTTGGCGTCCAGGATCAGCAGCTTGGACTTGGGCTTGTTCTTCTTCAGGTAGCTGGCGATCAGGCTGGCGCGCTCGTACGGGCCGGGCGGGCAGCGAAACGGGTTGCCGGGCGGCGCGATGACCACCAGACCACCATTGGGCATGGCTTCCAGTTGCTTCTTCAACAGCGCGGTCTGCGGGCCGGCCTTCCAGGCATGGGGCATGACGTTGGACGCCGCCTCGTCATAGCCTTCGATGGCGTTCCACTTGAAGTCGATGCCCGGCGACACGATCAGGCGGTCGTATTCGAAGGTCTTGCCGCCAGCGGTCTTCACCACCTTGGTGGCCGGATCGATGGCGGTCACCATGTCGGTGTAGACCTTGACGCCGTGCATGGTGTTCAGCTTGTCGAACTTGCGCTCGATATAGGACATGTCGTTCATGCCCACCAGCACGGTGTTCGAGAACGGACAGGTGAAATGGCTGGCTTGGGCGTCGATCAGGGTGACGTCCAGGCTGGGATCATAGCGTTTCAGGTACTTGGCGGCGGTGGCACCGCCAAAACCGCCGCCGACCACCACCACACGGGGGCCGCTGGAACAAGCGGAAAGGCCGCCGGCCAGGCTGAGCGCACCGGCGGCGCCCAGGAGCGCGTTGAATGAACGACGCGAGATCTTGGTCATGGCGCGTTCCCCTTATTTCTTGCGGCTGGCGAAGTAGTCGGCGATGGCGTCAAGCTGTTCGACGCTGTAAGCCTTGGCGATACGATCCATCACGGTCGCTTCGCGAGCGCCCGACTTGAAGTCGTGCAGCACCTTCTTCAGCTCTTCCGGCTTCTTGCCGGAAAAGCCCGGCATGCCGCCGATGCTGTGGCCGTCGGTGCCGTGGCAACCGGCACAGGCATCGGCCATCACCGCCACCTGGTCGGCCGCCTGGGCAGTCCCGACCAAGGCCAGCGGGGCCAGCGCCAGGCCCAACGCCAGGCGCAATACGGGTGTTACGGGGAATCCCCTCATGACGTCTCTCCTCCCTGATTTTCATTTTTACGGTTATATTATGGAAAACTAACAGGCGGTGCGCGGGTTGACAACAGATTCAACCTGCTGCACCGCAGCATAGTTCCTTGAAAAATCAGGCATATTAGAACAGGAGAGACAAGTCCTGTTATCGGACGACGGCGCCGCCCATGGACATCCAGCCGATCATCCCGCCTTCCATGCGGTTGATCTCGCCCTGATAGCCGGCTTCGACCGCCTTGGCGGCGGCCATGCCGCAGCGCTGGCCGGAACGGCAATGGAAGACCAGCTTCTTGCCTTCGGCCACGTCCGGGATCTGCGTCACCTGGAAAGTGGACAGCGGCAGGTTCAAGGCGCCTTTGATGTGTTCAGAAGCGTATTCGCCCGGTTCCCGCACGTCGACGACGATGGCGGTGCCGGCGGCGATCCATTCGGCCACGACGTTGGGCGGAACCATGTGAACATTGCCCTTGCCATTACCGGACAACGCGCCGAACAGACGATTAAGCATGACGATCTTCCTTGAGGGGCTGCGGGTTCATGTTAGCCGCCTGTCATATTAGGGGGCGAAGGCTTCATTGCAAGCCCCCTTACGCTGCGACGCACAATCAAAAATGAAAAAAAAGTAAGCCGGGGGCTTGGCGTTAACGCCCCCAACCCCCACTGATAATTATAATTCGCACAATCATCATAAGAACAAACCGCGCGAACGGTATTCAGGCGAAGCCGCAGGGAGGCAACCGCATGAGACGTTTGACATTGGTGGCGATAACCGCCCTGGGGACCGTCCTGGGGCTGGCGCCATGGCCCGCACGTGCCGACCAGCCGGTTCCTTGGGCGCTGAACTTTCAGCCGGCGGCGTCGCCGACCATGGAGCGCATCACCTCGCTTTCCACCCTGTTGAACAGTGTCATCATCGCCATCATGGTGTTGGTGACCGCCCTTCTGGGGTGGGTGATCTGGCGCTACAACGCCCGGCGCAACCCGGTGCCCAGACAGTTTTCCCACAACACCGTGCTGGAAATCGCCTGGACCGCCATTCCGGCGCTGATCCTGCTGGCCATCGCGCTGCCGTCCTTCCGGCTGTTGTACTTCATGGACCGCACCCAGGAAGCCGAGATGACCCTGAAGGTCACCGGCCATCAATGGTACTGGTCCTATGAATATCCCGACCACAACCTGTCGTTCGACGCCTTCATGGTGGCCGACGACGACCTGAAGCCGGGACAACTGCGCCTGCTGACCACCGACCGCGAGGTGGTGCTGCCGGTCGGCGTGCCCATCCGGGTGCTGCTGGCCGCCGACGACGTCATCCATTCCTGGGCGGTTCCGGCGCTGGGGGTGAAGACCGATTCGGTGCCTGGACGCCTGAACGAGACCTGGGTCCGCATCGACAAGCCCGGCACCTATTACGGCCAATGTTCCGAATTGTGCGGGGTCAACCACGGCTTCATGCCCATCATGATCCATGCGGTCGAGAAAGATAAGTTCCTGGCCTGGACCGAGGAAACCCGCATCCGCACCGCCAACGATTCCAGTGACAAAGCCAAGGGGGGCAAGTCATGAGCGACCGCCATCACGACACACCCGCCGGCTTGACCCGTTGGCTGTATTCCACCAACCATAAAGACATCGGCACGCTGTACCTGATCTTCTCGGTGATCACCGGATTGCTGGGCGGCGCCATGAGCGTGTTCATCCGCATGGAGCTGCAAAATCCCGGTATCCAGTTCCTGGACGGCGACTACCAGCTTTACAACACCATCCTGACCGCCCACGGCGTCATCATGGTGTTCTTCGTGGTCATGCCGGCGCTGATCGGCGGTTTCGGCAACTGGTTCGTTCCCCTGATGATCGGGGCGCCCGACATGGCGTTTCCGCGCATGAACAACATCTCCTTCTGGTTACTGCCGCCGGCTTTCGCGTTGTTGCTGTTGTCGGCGGTATCGGGGGCTGGTGCCGGCACCGGCTGGACGCTTTATCCGCCGCTGTCGGTCACCGGCCACCCCGACCCGTCCGTCGACTTCGCCATCCTGGCCCTGCACCTGGCCGGCGTGTCGTCGATCCTGGGCGCCATCAACTTCATCACCACCATCTTGAACATGCGCGCCCCGGGCATGACCTTCCATCGCATGCCTTTGTTCGTCTGGGCCATGCTGGTGACCGCCGTGCTGTTGCTGCTGGCGGTGCCGGTGCTGGCCGGCGCGCTGACCATGGTGCTGACCGACCGCAATTTCGGCACCGGCTTCTTCAATCCGGCCAATGGCGGCGACCCCATTCTTTACCAGCATCTGTTCTGGTTCTTCGGCCACCCCGAAGTCTACATCATGATCCTGCCGGCCTTCGGCATCGTCAGCCACATCATCGCCACCTTCTCGAAGAAGCCGGTCTTCGGCTATCTGGGCATGGCCTATGCCATGGTGGCCATCGGCGTGGTCGGCTTCGTGGTGTGGGCGCACCACATGTTCACTGTCGGGCTGAACGTCAACACCCGGGCCTATTTCACCGCCGCCACCATGGTCATCGCCGTGCCCACCGGCATCAAGGTGTTCAGCTGGATCGCCACCATGTGGGGCGGCTCCATCGAGTTCAAGACACCCATGCTGTGGGCCACCGGCTTCGTCTTCTTGTTCACCATGGGCGGCGTCACCGGGGTGGTGCTGGCCAATTCCGGCGTCGACATCGCGCTGCACGACACCTATTACGTGGTCGCCCACTTCCATTACGTGCTGTCCTTGGGCGCCGTCTTCGCCATGTTCGCCGGCTTCTATTACTGGATCGGCAAGATGAGCGGCCGCCAATACCCGGAAGGCTTGGGCAAGCTGCATTTCTGGATGACCTTCGTCGGCGTCAACCTGACCTTCTTCCCGCAGCATTTCCTGGGTCTGGCCGGCATGCCGCGCCGCATCCCCGATTATCCCGACGCCTTCTGGGGCTGGAACTTCGTCAGTTCCATCGGCGCCTACATCGCCTTCGCCGCCGCTTTGCTGTTCGTCTTCATCTGCTGGCGCACCTTCGCCGCCGGCAGCCGGGTGGCGGCCAATCCCTGGGGCCAGGGCGCCACCACCCTGGAATGGACGGTCAGTTCGCCGCCGCCTTTCCATTCCTTCGACAAGATTCCCCATGTCGGCCCCGAAATGGGCCACCCGGCGGAGTAAGCCCATGCAACGCCGCCGCAACGCCCCCGTGGTGCTGACCAGCCTGGCCGTGGTGGCCGCCATGGTGGGGTTGGTGGCGGCCAGCGTACCGCTTTACAACCTGTTTTGCCGGGTCACCGGCTATGGCGGCACCACCAAGGTGGCCGATCACGCGGCCCAGGCGACCACCCGCCCGATCACCGTGCGCTTCGACGCGTCCAAGGCCAAGGATTTGCCGTGGCGCTTCAAGCCGGCGCAAAACAGCGTCGAAACCCATCTGGGCGAGCAGGTTCTGGCCTTTTACACCGCCACCAACCAGTCCGACCATGCCGTGGTGGGCACGGCGACCTTCAACGTCACCCCGGCCAAGGCGGGCCAGTACTTCAACAAGGTGCAGTGCTTCTGCTTCACCGAGCAGCGGCTGGAGCCGGGACAAAGCGTCGACATGCCGGTGACCTTCTTCGTCGATCCCGCTTTGGCTTTGGACGAGACCACCGACGACGTCACCACCATCACGCTGTCCTATACCTTCTATCCCATCCACGACAGGCAGGGGCGGTCATGAGCAACGCGTCATCCCATTCCCACCAGGATCATCCCTTCCACCTTCTGAACCCCAGCCCCTGGCCCTTGGTCGCCGCCATCGGCGCCTTTGTCCTGGCCTATGGCGCCGTCCATTGGTTCCACGACCGCGACGCCACGCTTTGGATGTGGGTGGGGCTGGCGGTGGTGGCCGCCACCGCCTTTATGTGGTGGCGCGACGTGGTCAAGGAAGCGCGGCACGACCACGCCCACAGCACCGAGGTCCGCCACGGCCTGCGCATGGGCATGGTGTTGTTCATCGCGTCCGAAGTGATGTTCTTCGTCGCCTTCTTCTGGGCCTTTTTCCATGGCGCCTTGGGCACCAACCCGTCGGTGACCCAGTGGCCGCCCGAGGGCATCGAGCCCCTGCACACCTGGAGCCTACCCTTCATCAACACCCTGATCCTGTTGTCGTCGGGCGCCACGGTCAACTGGGCCCATCACGGAGTGCGCGCGGGCAAGAACAGCCAGGTGGTGCTGGGGCTGCTGGCCTCGGTGGCCTTGGGCGCGGTGTTCCTTGGCATGCAACTGCACGAATACGGCGAAGCCACCTTCAAGTTCACCGACGGCGTCTATCCGTCGGTGTTCTACATGGCCACCGGCTTCCACGGTTTCCACGTCTTCGTCGGCGTGTGTTTCCTGACGGTGTGCACGGCGCGCGCCGCCAAGGGGCATTTCACCCCCGACCAGCACGTGGGCTTCGAAGCCGCCGCCTGGTACTGGCACTTCGTCGACGTGGTGTGGTTGTTCTTGTTCGTCTGGGTCTATTGGTGGGGCAACGGTTAATCCCAGTCGCCGCTCATCCGCCCTTCGCTCAGGTGCAGGTCGCGTTCGTTGACCAGGCAGGCGGCAACACCGGCGACGGTCTTGCCGCCCAAGGGCTGGGCCACCGCGTTGACCATGCAGGATTGCGAACACGCTTCGGCGCAGATTTCCATCTGGTTGTCGAAATTTTCCGACAGCCCCAGATCCACATACCCCTTCATCGCCTTGATGTCGGCGGCGGAATAATGCGCCGCCGCCTTGGGGTAATCGGCCAACATGCGGTCAGGTCCGATGTCGGAACAGCCGCAACGCGACACCAGCCCCAAGAACCGGCCCATGCGGTTGGGCGAAGCGGGCTGGTCGGGCGGCGGCAAGGCGCAGCCCGTCAACAAACCGACCACCATCAAAGCCAGAATCGCACGCATCTTTCCCTCGCTCAGTTGGGGCATTCGCTCCGCCCGCAAGAGGCGGCCCCGGCCGGCCGCCAAGTGTTGCAGATGGGGCATTTGACCAGATCACGTACCGAATCGCCGTCCATCTCGGGGGTGAAGCGCTTGCCCGCCCCGGTGGGTGGGCGCACAGCTTGGTCGCGACGCTCGGCCCGGCGCTGGATAGCGCGGAAGCCGAACCAGATCACGGCCACCACGGCCACGGTCAGAAGAAACTTGGTGAACATGGCGCGAGTTTGCTCCCCTGCGGCGGATCAGGCAACTGACCTTGGTCAAGCATTGCACCGCAATATTTATGGTGCATTGCGAATTTTATTACAAAAACTAGGGACTTGTCGAAATCGATCCATCAATTGTGCTAGGATCGTCAACATTGAAAAGCGCAAGTACACATGCCTTCCACAGCGATGGAGACCGGCCATGTTGTCCCTGACCGATTGCGTCGCCTTCAGCGGCCTGACCCCCGAACAATTGGATGCCGTCGCCTGCTTCAAGCACGTGCCCACCGTGGTGGCCGCCGAATGGGCGGAAACCGTTCTGGACAGCCCCGATGGCTGCGCCCAGGTGGAACAAGCACTGCAGACCGAAGTCAAGCTGGCCCATGACCACCATCTGGAAACCGAAAGCGCGTGGGAACACGGGCTGGAAGAATTCCGCCACGACCACCCGGCAAAATAGGCTAACAAGCCAGGAAACAAAAAGGGCGCAGACCTTGTGGACTGCGCCCTTTTGAATTTGTCGGTCAGGCGGGCTTAGATGAAGTAAGCCTTCAGCGGCGCGAAACCGTTGAAATTCACCGCCGAATAAGACGTGGTGTAGGCACCGGTGGACAAGATGCGCACCTTGTCGCCCACCTTCAGAGTGACGGGCATTTCGTATCCGGCCTTTTCATACAAGATGTCAGCCGAATCGCAGGTCGGACCGGCCAGCACCACCGGCGAGGTCTCGCCGCCGTCGTGGGGGGTCTGGATGCGGTACTTGATGGCTTCGTCCATGGTTTCGGCCAGGCCGCCGAACTTGCCGATATCCAGATAGACCCAGCGGACGTCTTCGTCATAGGACTTCTTCGAGATCAGCACCACTTCGGCTTCCAGGATGCCGGCGTCGCCGACCAGCGAACGGCCGGGTTCGATGATCATGGCCGGCAGGGCGTTGCCGAAATGGTTGGTCATGGCATGCATGACGGCGTCGGCGTAGCGTTCCACTTCCGGGATGTTGGACCGGTACTGGGCCGGGAAACCGCCGCCCAGGTTGATCATCTTCAGGTCGATACCGGCTTCGTTCAGCGCGGTGAACAGCATGGCGGCCTTGCCGACGGCGATGTCCCACTGGTTCAGGTCGGTCTGCTGGCTGCCCACGTGGAAGGACACGCCATAGGGATCCAGACCCAGCTCGCGGGCCTTGATCAAGAGATCGCGGGCCATTTCGGCTTCGCAGCCGAATTTGCGCGACAGCGGCCACTCGGCGCCGTCACAGGTCATCAGGATGCGGCAGAAGACGCGCGAACCCGGGGCCGACTGGGCCAGCTTTTCCAACTCGGCTTCCGAATCGAAGGCGTACAGGCGAACACCCTTGGAATAGGCGTAGGCGATGTCCGACTGCTTCTTGATGGTGTTGCCGAACGAAATGTTGTCGGCATGCGCCCCGTTTTCCAGGCACAGGTCGATCTCGCCGCGCGAGGCGACGTCGAAGGAAGACCCCAGACCCACCAGCATGCGCACGATTTCGGGGGCCGGATTGGCCTTCACCGCATAGTAAACCTGGGCCAAGGGCAGCCAATGGCGCAGGCCGTTGTAGTTATCTCGCACCACGTCCAGATCGACGACCACGCACGGCGTCGCAGGACGGACTTCCTCCAGAAAACGAGCGATCTTCGCGGTCATCGCGAGTCCTCCCAGATGATTGGATTGGGCGTTTAGCCCGAATGTCAGGAAAACGGCACCCCGTGCCCATCATCGCTGACAGGCCGACTGGTCCTTGGGGCAACGGTCTTTTGGGACGCCGCTAGATCCGCGAGGAAGGACTTCGTACGTCGCACCAAAGCAGGTCGAACGCCTGCAATTCGGGCATCGTGATCGAGAAGTCGGAAAAAGGCTTGATCGACAGCATATGCCGAGCAACCACGTTCATAGCTTGATCCTCCAAGCACCGGGGTTTCAACCCGCTTGCACCCAGAAGACGCCTTGGACGTCGTTGCTTAAACCGCGAAGGGCCAGAGGCACGTGCGCTGTACGTCTCACCTGAAGTCGCTATATACAGCGTTTTTCCGCCACGAAAAGTGAAAAATAACCCCATGCATAAAATATTTTCCCATTCCCACGGGAATACATTTTATTTCAATGACTTAGATAAAGGCCACCAAGGGCGGAATTGTGGCAAACCGGGCCATTGTCACACTATTAGCGGTATGGCCGCGCGCCGCTTGCGATTAGGCTAGAAACATGGAAACCACCGTCGCCCTGCACCAAGACGCGCCCCCCAAGCCCAAGCCCGGCGAAACCTGCAACGGCTGCGGTCTTTGCTGCGCGGTGACCTTGTGCCCGCTGGGGCGGTTGCGCTTCTGGCGCACCCGGGGTCCCTGCCCGGCCCTGCACTGGGACCAGAATGCGACGCGTTACGTCTGCGCCCTGGCCACCGGCAAATGGACGAAACGCTGGATCGCCGCCGGCAAGGGCTGCGACTGCGCTTATGAGGCAGAGGCGCCAGGTTAAACGCGTACAAGCCTGTTCCGTCGTCATCGCCGGGCTTGCCCCGGCGATCCATGCGTCATCAGAGAAATTACTATCCGACGATATCTTAGGCGGAACCACGTGGATGCCCGCGTCAAGCGCGGGCATGACGTCAACAAAACACCAAAACCACAGACGCCCTAAATCAACCCGGCCAGGGGCGAACTGGGATCGGCATACATCTTTTTCGGCATGCGGCCGGCCAGATAGGACAGGCGCCCGGCCTCCACCGCCAGCTTCATGGCCCGCGCCATGCGGATGGGGTCCTTGGCGGCGGCGATGGCGGTGTTCATCAGCACGCCGTCACAGCCCAGTTCCATGGCCACGGCAGCGTCCGACGCGGTGCCGACGCCGGCGTCCACCAGCACCGGAACCTTGGCGTTTTCCTTGATCAGGCGGATGTTGATGGGGTTGATGATGCCCAGGCCGGACCCGATCAGCGAGCCCAGCGGCATGATGGCGACACAGCCCATGTCTTCCAGCATCTTGGCCTGGATCGGGTCGTCGGAACAGTAGACCATCACCTTGAAGCCGTCCTTGATCAGCGCTTCGGCCGCCTTCAGGGTTTCCGGCATGTTGGGATAAAGCGTCTTCTGGTCGCCCAGCACTTCCAACTTGACCAGATCCCAGCCCCCGGCCTCGCGCGCCAGGCGCAGGGTGCGCACGGCGTCGTCGGCGGTGAAGCAGCCCGCCGTGTTGGGCAGATAGGTGTATTTCTTCGGGCTGACGTAATCCACCAGCATGGGCTGGCTGGGGTCGGACAGGTTGACCCGGCGCACGGCGACGGTGACGATCTCGGCCCCTGATTCCTCGATGGCCTTGGCGGTCTCGTCGAAATCCTTGTACTTGCCGGTTCCCACCAACAGGCGCGAAGTGAACTTGCGCCCGGCGACCTCGAAATAATCCTCGACCACGTCCGTCGATCCTCCGCCGATGAAATGCACGATTTCCAAACGGTCGCCGTCGCCGACCATGACCTGGGCGTAAGTCGACTTGGGCACGATTTCCAGGTTGCGTTCCACCGCCACCTTGCGGGGATCGATGCCCAAGGACGTCAACAAAGCCTCGACGCTTTGCGCGGTCTCGAACACGCGCTCTTCGCCGTTGATCATCACCTTCATGCGACCGCTTCCGTTTTTGAAACAACAGGGCCGCAGTATGGGCAGGCCGGGGCGGCGTTGCAACCGCCCTGCCGTCAGGGTTATTTGCCGAAGATGCCCTTGACCGCGCCGCCCACGTCACCGGGGACCGCGCCCTTGACGGCGTCGCCCACATTGCCCAGCCCCATGGACTGACCGGCCTTCAGCGCCGACTTGGTCAAAGCGTCCATCACCAGGGCAGCCACTTCGCCGGCGGTGGCGCCGCCCGACTTCTTGCCGATGCCGGTCAACACGATGTCGGGCAGGGTGGCGCTGCTTTTGACGCCGGGAATGGCGGTGGCCAGGGTGACGTTGCCCTTGCTGATGCCCAGGCGGTCGATGACCAGCTTCTTGCCGTCACCCGAATCCTTCGAGGCGGCAGCGCCGCCGCCGGTCTTGGCGGCGACATTCTTCTGGATGGCGTCGATGTTGGTGGCGCCGTTGGCCCCCATTTCATAGGTGACTTCCGGCGCCGCCACCGAGATGTCCTTGATGACGATGGGGTTGCCGGTCAGCGAACCGGTGTCCAGCGCCACCGCAATGGCCCCCAGCTTGAAGGCGTTGGGGGTGGTGAAGCCCGACGGATTGGCCACCGACAAGCCGGAAATGCTGGCCTTGCCCTCGGACAGGGAAATCTTGACCTCGCCCACCGACACCTTGACCCCGGCCACGTCGCTGCCGGCGGTTTCGATGACCTTTTTCACGATGGAATCCAGGTTCGACGTCAGGAACGCCACGCCGGCGCCGATGCCCACGGCGACCAAGGCGATGACGGCGAAGATGATCTTACGCATCAGATTTCCCCTTCCCAGATGAACCGATGGCGCAAGTTTGACCCAGACCAGGGCGCCGGTAAACCGATACCGACGTCAGGGGGGCCTGCTAACAATATTTCGTGGCCCCAAGGTTCTCGTTGCGCCGTCGGTTGCGCGTGATATAAGGACGCAATGGCGAACCCGATGATCCTGATCGTCAACGGCCCGAACCTCAACATGCTGGGAACCCGGCAGCCCGAGGTCTATGGCCACGAAACCCTGGCCGACGTGGAAGCGTCGGTGCGGACGCATGCCGCGTCCCTGGGCATGGACATCGATTTCCGCCAGTCCAACCACGAGGGCGTCCTTGTGGACTGGATCCAGGAAGCGCGTCAGCGCGCTGCCGGCATCATCATCAATGCCGGCGCCTACACCCACACCTCGGTGGCCATCCTGGACGCGCTGCTGGCGGTCCAAAAGCCCACCGTGGAAGTGCATTTCTCGCATATTCACCAGCGAGAAGAATTCCGCCACCATTCTTACGTTTCCAAGGCGGCGAAGGGAATGATCTGCGGCTTCGGCAGTCACGGATACATTCTGGCGCTGGATGCGCTCGCCCGCCTGATCAGGGAAAGTTGAAAGCCCCATGGCCACCAAATCCTTCGATTCCGACCTGGTCCGTTCGCTGGCCGAACTGCTTGACCAGACCAACCTGACCGAGATCGAGTACGACACCGGCACCTTGCGCATCCGCGTCGCCCGCCAGGGCATGCCCGTGGCCGTGCATCACATGCCCGCCGCCGCGCCCGCCGTGGCCGCCGCTCCGGTCGCCCAGCCCGCCGTCAGCGATGACGCCGCCGGCCATCCCGGCGCCGTGACCTCGCCCATGGTCGGCGTCTCCTATCTGTCGCCGGAACCCGGCGCCGCCAAGTTCATCGACGTCGGCTCGACGGTTTCCGAGGGCCAGACCCTGATGCTGATCGAGGCCATGAAGACCTTCAACCCGATCCGCGCCCCGCGCGGCGGCAAGGTCACCCGCATCCTGGTCACCGATGGTCAGCCTGTGGAATTCGGTGAACCCCTGGTCATCATCGAGTAACGAATTGATGTTCGAGAAGGTCCTGATCGCCAATCGCGGCGAAATCGCACTCCGCATCCACCGCGCCTGCCGCGAGATGGGGATCCGCACGGTCGCCGTGCACTCCACCGCCGACAACGACGCCATGCATGTGCGCTTGGCCGACGAAGCGGTGTGCATCGGCCCGCCCTCGGCCAAGGATTCGTACCTGAACAAGGCGGCGATCCTGTCGGCGGCGACCATCACCGGCGCCGACGCCATCCATCCCGGCTACGGCTTCTTGTCGGAAAACGCCGACTTCGCCCAGATGGTGGAAGAACACGGTTTCGTGTTCATCGGCCCGACCGCCGACCACATCCGCATGATGGGCGACAAGATCACCGCCAAGCAGGCCGCCACCGCGGCCGGCCTGCCTTGCGTGCCCGGCTCGGCCGGCGCGCTGGAAACCGTCGAAGAGGCGCTGGAATGCGCCGAGACGATCGGCTATCCGGTGCTGATCAAGGCCACCGCCGGCGGCGGCGGCAAGGGCATGAAGGTGGCCCGTTCGGCCGACGAGTTGGCCGAGTCCTACAAGATGGCCCGTAACGAAGCCAAGGCCGCTTTCGGCAATGGCGACGTCTACATGGAAAAGTACCTGGGCAAGCCGCGCCACATCGAGATGCAGATCCTGGCCGACAATTACGGCAACGTGGTGCATCTGGGTGAACGCGACTGTTCGCTGCAGCGCCGCCACCAGAAGGTACTGGAAGAAGCGCCGTCGCCGGCGTTGAACGACGAACAGCGCACCCGCATCGGCGACATCGCCCGCAAGGCGGTGGCCCATCTGGGGTACCGCAACGCCGGCACCTTGGAATTCCTGTTCGAGAACGGCGAGTTCTATTTCATCGAAATGAACACCCGCCTGCAGGTCGAGCACCCGATCACCGAGGCCATCACCGGCATCGATCTGGTGCGCGAACAGCTGCGCATCGCCGCCGGGGCACCGTTGGGGTACACCCAGGAAGACATCCGCTTCCAGGGCCATGCCTTCGAATGCCGCGTCAACGCCGAAGACCCGCAGACCTTCGTGCCGTCTCCGGGCCGCATCACCGGCTATCATGCGCCGGGCGGTTTGGGCGTGCGCGTCGATTCGGGACTTTACGCCAATTACCGCATCCCGCCCCATTACGACAGCATGATCGCCAAGCTGATCGTGTCGGGCAATTCCCGCAACGAGGCGCTGATGCGCCTGCGCCGGGCCTTGGGCGAATACGTCATCGACGGCATCAAGACCACCCTGCCCTTGCATAACCGCTTGGTGCAGGACCAGGACTTCGTCAACGGCGACTATGATATTCACTGGCTGGAAAAGTTCGTTGCCCAGCATAGCTAGATGACGGAACAGCAAACCAAAGGAAGAGGCCGGTTTCCACCGGCCTCTTTTTTTTGTCTATTTCTTCGACTTAGCTTTATTCGCCTTGCTTTGCTGGGTCGCCACAACGTCGGCGATGGACCACAGGAACTCGGTCTGTACCGTGCCGTTGAAGTACGGATCGTCACGGCCGATATAGAAATCGGTTCCATAAGTGGGGTTGGCGGTCTTGGTGAAGGCCACCGCCGCCAAGGCGTGGCAGGTCATGCAATTGGTCTGCACCCCCACCGTGCCGGTCCAAGACGTCGAACCGTCAACGATGGGCCGCGAGATGCCGAAAGTCGATTCCGAGAACCCGGCTTCCAGATAGGGATTATAGCCGACCACCGGCTGGCCGACGCTTTGGCCGCCACTGATGGGCTGGTTAGGGGTCACCATGGAATAAGCGTAGGAACCGGCGTAATGGGCGGCCGGGCCGGTCAGCTGGGCCGGCATGGCGCCCGCGACGGCGGTGCTGCTGGGCAGCGGCGGCGCCTTGGGGTTGGGGGTCCAGAAGAAGGTCTGCCAGGTCCATTCCGTCATCTCGCGCGAGCTGACGTGCATGGCCATCAGCAACAAGGTGTCGCCGGCCACCAGCTTCTGCTTGTTGCCCAGGTCGAACAGGGCGGCGTTGTCGGCGGTCAGCTTGAAATTGACGAAATCACCCAAACCATAGGTCGAGGCGGCGGTCGGTCCCGAGCAACTGGCGTCAACCCCGGATGCCTGGCTGGGACCACTGTTCTGGGTGTCCACATAGACACAGCCGGCATTCCACGACTGTTCGGGGAAGCCATTGGCCTGGATCGCCGGGGTGACGTCGGGCGTCCCCGGCCAAGCGGCCATGACGTAATAGCGGTTCTGGTACAGCTTGTCCTTGGTAATCACCTTGTAGACCGGCTTGACCACCACGGCATTGACCGGGAAGGCCTCGATCTCGGGCTGCTTGGCGTCATAAGCCGCCTTGATGGTCGCCAGCTTGAAATAGCCGCGATCATTGATGGTCTGGCCCGATACCGGATCGTAGGTCACGGTTTCCATGGTGTCGAAATCCGGGCTGGGCGCACCGGGCTTGGCCGCCTTCAGCTTGGGCTTGGCCTGCATGGAATGGATGCCGAACTTGGACAGCTGGGTCACCTCGCCCATCTGCAGCTTGCGCGGTCCCTGCTTTTTCAGTGCCGCCATCTTGCTGGCCTGGGACATGGCCACCAGTTCCTGACGGGTCACCCAGGTCAGGTAAACCGGGGCGTTGGCGATGCCATAGACACTTTGGCCGCTGGGCGTGTTCAACGCCGTCCACAGTCCCCAACCATGCAGGTAGACATTGGCCATATCGGCGGCGCTGTTGCCGTTGACCCAGCCCAGCAGGGTGCTTTCGCTTTCGGGAAAGGTGTATCCGGGAATGGCGGGAACCGGCAAATCGGCCCCCCAGATGGACGATTCCGCCTTGGCCGTGCCAATGGACAGGGCCAAGGCGGTGACCGCCACCGATATCTTTTGTGCGTATTTTCCAGACATGAATTCCCCCATAGGTTGTTCATATCTAGAATTGCTCTTAAGATGAGTCGGTAACAACCTTAATTTTTATATTCGTTGAATAAACTCGTGTTGCGAGCATTCATCCCCGTTTCATCTTGGGCAGGAACACCGCCAGCAGGCCAAAGGCCGGCAGGAAGGCGCAAATCTGATAGACGAAGTCGATGCCTTTCCAGTCGGCCACCTGCCCCAGCACGGCGGCACCCGAACCGGCGAAGCCGAAGGCGACACCGAAGAACAGCCCCGCCACCAGACCGACACGGCCGGGCATCAGTTCCTGGGCGAAGACGACGATGGCGGAAAAGGCCGAAGCCATCACCAGACCGATCACCACGCTGAGCACCGCCGTCCACAACAGGTTGGCGTAAGGCATGGCCAGGGTGAAGGGCAACACCCCCAGGATCGAGAACCAGATCACCAGCTTGCGGCCGAAACGGTCTCCGATGGGACCGCCGGCGACGGTGCCCACCGCCACCGCGCCCAGAAACAAGAACAGCAGCAACTGGGCGTCCTGCACCGACACTCCGAATTTGTGGATCAGGAAGAAGGTGTAATAGCTGGACAGACTGGCCATGTAGACGTTCTTGGAAATCACCAGCACGACCAGCACGGCGATGGCCACCACCACGGTGCGACGCGGCAGATCGTGCGTGACGGTCTTGGCGGCGCGCCGGGCCTGGTTGGCCACATGACGGCCATACCAGCCGCCGACCCGCCACAGCACGCTCATGGCGACCAGGGCGGCCAGCGAGAACCAGGCGACACTGGCCTGGCCGCGCGGCAGCACCACGAAAGCGGCCAAAAGCGGCCCCAGGGCCGAGCCGAAATTCCCACCCACCTGGAACAGCGACTGGGCCAGGCCGTGACGTCCGCCCGACGCCATGCGGGCCACCCGCGACGATTCGGGATGGAAGATGGACGAACCGATGCCCACCAGGCCGGCAGCCACCAGCAACAGCCAATAATCGTCGGCGAAGGCCAGCAGCAACAGGCCGCACAAGGTCGACCCCATGGCCACGGGCAGGGAATAAGGCTGCGGCCGTTTGTCGGTATAAAGCCCGACCATGGGCTGCAACAGGGACGCCAGCCCCTGGAAGGTGAAGGTCAACAGGCCGATCTGGCCGAAGTCCAGGCCATAGCGGACCTTCAGCATGGGATAAAGGGCGGCCAGCAACGACTGCATCATGTCGTTCAGCATATGGCAGAACGAGATGGCGGCGATCACCACGAAGGCGGTATCGGCCTTGGGCGGCGCGGCCAGGGTAGCGGCGGCGGAATCAGACACGTCAAGGTGCTCCTTAAGGGGTATGGGAAATGCCGGCCTTGGTATGATAGACATTCGCAGATGGACCTGCTTTCGTGATCTGGCCTTAATCTTTCGCGACTGGGCCAAGTCATGGGCGACACGCCGCTTCCTCCGCCTCTGGGTTATGACGGCCCCCCGTCCAGTGACCAGCATCTGCGCCGCATCGAATGGGTCGAAGCCCTGGAAGGCGCCATCGTGCCCCTGGCCAGCGACTATGCCGACCGGGTGGTGGTGCCGCCGCACCGCCACAAACGCGCGCAATTGCTGTACGCCTTGACCGGCATCATCACCGTCACCACCGAGGCCGGACGTTGGATGGTCCCTCCCGACCACGCTTTGTGGGTGCCGGCGGGCATGGAACATTCGGTGGCGCCCCACGGGCGGGTGCGCATGCATTCCATCTATGTCAGCCCCGGCGCCGTCGACCTGCCGCCTGGCTGCCGGGTGGTCGAGGTGACGCCCTTGATGCACGGCCTGATCGTCGAGGCGGTCAAGCTGCCGCGCCAATGGCAAAAGGGCAGTCGGGCCGACAAGATCATGGCCCTGGTGGTCGAGGAACTGCCGCTGCTGCCGGAACGCCCTCTGGGCCTGCCCATGCCCGCCGATGAACGGCTGGCCGCCTTGTGCCACGACTTCATCGCCACCCCCGACCCCCACGCCACCATCGACGACTGGGCCAAACGCCTGGCCACCAGCCGCCGCAGCTTCACCCGCCTGTTCCGCCAGCAGACCGGGCTGGGTCTGGCCGCATGGCGGCAACAGGCCACGCTTTTCGCCGCCCTGCCCCGTCTGGCCGCCGGCGAAGCGGTGACCACGGTGGCCATCGACCTGGGCTATGACAGCGTCGCCGCCTTCACCACCATGTTCAAACGTCTGCTGGGGGCTCCGCCCAGCCGGTATCTCAGGCAATCGCCCATGGCATAGCATTACGGTTGAAGGACCGGGACAGGCCAATACGTCCGTGATATGAATATCCGTCGATTGTCCTGGACGAAGATTAGCGCCTGAATGCTTCCGACCAGCATCAACCCCGCCTTGCGCCATCCCGTGGGACGCAAGGAGGCCGTGTTCATGGGATTGGCGGTGATGGCCGTCCTGGCCACCCGTTCACACAGCTATCTGCTGTTCCACACCCTGGTGGAATTCTTCAACATCTGCGTAGTGCTGACCGCCTTTTCCCTGGCCTGGAACACCCGGCACCATCTGGAAGACGGCTTTCTGCGCATCGCCGGCCTGGCCTTGGGCCCCAGCGCCGCCATCTTGCTGCTGCACACCCTGACCTATAAGGGCTTGGGGGTGTTCGATCCCGACGACGCCAACCTGCCCACCCAATTGTGGGTGGTTCAGCGCCTGATGCAGGCCGGCGCCCTGTTCGCCGCCACCCTGCCCATGGTCACCCGCAGCCGCAACAACATCCCGCTGGTGGTCAGCGCCACCGCCGCGCTGGTCATGGGCGGGCTGGTGTTCCTGGGGCTGTTTCCCGATTGCTTCGTCGACGGGCAAGGGCTGACGCCGTTCAAGATCGCCGCCGAAAGCACCTGCATGGTGGTGGTGGCGTGGGCGGCATGGCGCATGTGGCAAGACCGGTCTCCGCGACCCCCCCAGGTCCGCCGGCTGGCCATTGCCCTGCTGCTGTGCGGTTCGGTGGAAAGCGCCACCTTCACCTTGTACAACGACGTGTACGGGGCGTTGAACATGGCCGGCCATGTCCTGGGCCTGACGCAATCATTCCTGCTTTACACCGCCATCGCCTGGGTCGGACTGACCCGCCCGCTGGAAAGCCTGTTCGCCCGCCAAAGCAAACTGCGTTCGCAATTCGAGCGAGACGCCGCCCGGGCCCAGCACGACATGGCCCGCTTCGCCGAGATCCTGGCCCATCACATGCAGGAGCCGGTGCGCCAGCAACACGTCTTCACCCAGGCCCTGATCAAGGCCCTGCCGCAGCCCGTGCCCCCCGAAGTGGCGCAACCGCTGGAATTCGTCATCAACGGCGCCATGCGTCAGCGCTCGTTGCTGCGCGACGCCTTGACCTATCTGTCCTTGTCGGAACCGATCCCCGCGTCGGCCAAATGCGCCGCGGGCGACGTCTTGGCGGCGGTGCTCAAGGACTTGTCCGAGCGTGTCGACCAAAGCGGGGCGCAGATCAGTTACGGCTCTCTGCCCAAGCTCGCCGTGCCCGCCGACCGGCTGAAGGCGCTGTTTCGGGCGTTGCTGGACAATTCCCTGACCTATGCCCGCCCCGACCTGCCGCCCAGGATCGACATCCGAGCCGAAAACCAGGGCTCCATGGCCCGTGTCAGCGTCAGCGACAACGGTGTCGGCATCGCCCCCGAACTGCGCCACAAGGCCTTCGGCATTTTCGAACGCCTGAACCACGACGGCAACGGTACCGGCATCGGCCTGGCCATCGCCCACCGCGTGGTCGATTCCGCCGGCGGCGACATCTGGATCGACGACACCGCCCTGGGCGGCACCACCATCACCTTCACTCTACCCTTGGCCTAGCGCCCCTGACGTTCCTGCCACGCCTGAACGCGGAACCGTTCGGCCACGTCGTGCAGTTGCTCCATGCTTAAGAAGATGCCGAACCCCATCAGGTCGTTCCGGATCTTGGTCAGGATCCAGGCCGCCGCCTCGCGGGTTTCCACCTTGGCGAAATCGGCGTCCAGCAGCAGCCGCACATAGGATTGCTGATCCTCGTCGGTCAGGTCGGAAAACCACTGGGCCAACAGATGGTTGCGCCGCGCCCTGATCCAAAAACCGGATTCCTGGCCGGCGATGAAGTTCAATTGGCTGGTCGCACCCTTGGCGTCGACCGTGTGAACGAAATCCCCCATGGGCGTTATCCGCTTCTTGCCGTTACTTGGAAAATCGCACCGCCCACCATACATTTCAAAGGGAAATCGAGGGACAGGTCATGCGGGTGCTGAACACCGACATCTTGCTGCGCGCTTATTCCATGGGACTGTTCCCCATGGCGCGCACCCGCGACGACGCCAAGCTTTACTGGATCGACCCGGAAGACCGCGGAATCCTGCCGCTGGACCGCTTCCACATGCCGCGTTCGCTGAAGAAGGTGATGAAGCAGGGGCGCTTTCAGATCAGGGTGGACACCGCCTTTCGCGCCGTCATGGCCGGCTGCGCCGAAGCCAAAAAGGGGCGCGAGGAAACCTGGATCAACGCCCCCATCGTCGAGTTGTTCTGCGAACTGCACGACAACGGTCTGGCCCATTCGGTGGAAAGCTGGGACGGCGACCGGCTGGTCGGCGGACTTTACGGTCTGGCCCTGGGCGGCGCCTTCTTTGGCGAAAGCATGTTCAGCCGCGCCACCGACGCGTCCAAGGTGGCGCTGGTCGACCTGGTCGCCCGCCTGCGGCTGGGGGGCTTTCGCCTGCTGGACACCCAGTTCATCACTGACCATCTGCTGCGCTTCGGTGCCGTGGAAATCCCCCGCAGCCAATATCAGGTCCTGTTGTCGGAAGCCCTGTCCCACGGCGCCCATTTCCCCATGGGACAGGTGGACTGGCGACTGGCCGACACCCCTGGCATGCCCCTTGCGTCAGTGATCGTCGTATAACTCGCTTTGGGGGCGATCATGATTTCCGGCATCGACAGCACCAGCCTTGTGGGCGGATCTTCCTTCGGCACATCTGCGACATCAAGCCAGACGGGCGGCTTCGACGCCGCCCTGGCGGCGGCGCAAAAGGCAGCGGCCCGACAGCAGGCCCACGAAACCGAAATGGACGCCATCAAGGAAAAGGGATTTTCCAATTGGGTGCGCGACATGCGCATTGAAAAACTGAAGGAAGAACTGCGCAAGAAGGTGATGGCCGCCATGGGCCTGGACGAGGACTCCATGGCCGCCATGGACCCCATGGTGCAGAAGATCCTGGAACAGAAGATCCAGGACGAAGTGGACAAGCAGCTGGCCCAGGTGCTGAAGGACGAAGAGATGAAGAACGGCGGCAACGGACAGGCGCCCAGTCAGACCGTGGCCCAGCAGGCCACCGCCCAGGCCGGCAATAATGACCGACGCGGCAAAACCTGCCCGGTCATTCCTGCCCTGGCCGGGGCCGAAGGGGTGGTGATCTTCTAGTTCAAGCCACTTTTCGCCGCCCGATGATCACCAGGGCGATGCCGCCCAGCACCGCCAGGGACGCCAGGACCAGACGCAGGCTGATGGCCTCGCCCAGCACCAGAACGGCGCCCAGGGCGGTGATCACCGGCACGCTGAGCTGCACCGACGCCGCCCGCGCCGCCGTCAGATGGGGCAGCACCGCGTACCACAGGGCATAGCCCATGCCCGAGGCGACCGCCCCCGACGCCAGCGCATAGGCGACGCCCTGGCCGTCCACCGACCCGCCCCCCAAGGCCAGAACGCCCAACAGCGGCAGCACGGCCAAGGGGGCGGCCCGCAGGAAGTTGCCGGCATTGGCGGCAACCGGGTCGCCGGCGGTTCGTCCCATGATGGAGTAAAGCCCCCAGGCGACGCCGCTGCCCAGCATCAGCAGCGCGCCCACCAGCGGCGGCGCCGTCACCCCCGGCGCCACCAGCACCGCCAAGCCCACCAGGGCCAGCACCAGACCCAGCCATTGGATGGGCATGGGATGTTCGCCGCGCAGCAAACCGGCCACCACCATGGTGGCCTGAACGGCGCCGAACAGCAGCAACGCCCCGGTTCCGGCCCCCAGGCTGACATAGGCGAAGGAAAACGCCGCCGCATAACCCAACAAGGCCAGGGCGCCCCGCCACGACCCCGTCGGGCGCTTGCGTTGCAGGCTGGCGATCAGCCCCAAGCTGACGGCCCCCGAGGCGATGCGCAGCAAGGTGAAGCTGGCGGGATCGATGGCAGTGTGCGCCAGGGCCAGACGACACAGCACGGAATTGGCGGCAAAGGCCAGCATGGCCACCACCACCAACAAGGCCACCCGGATCATGAAACCCCCTTTTATGCGTTTTTCACAATGTGGGGGATCGCCGGGTAATGCACAAGCGGGGCTTCCAGGTCTTGCCAAAGCCGGCCGGGTCGCGCATACCTTGCCCCAACGTCATTCCCACCAGGATCAGACCGCAATTGTCCAAGTCCACCACCCGCTTCGTCTGCCAGGAATGCGGCGCGGTCACCGCCAAATGGGCCGGCAAGTGCGAGGCCTGCGGGGCTTGGAACTCGATCACCGAGGAAGCGGCCCGCGAAAGCACGCCCAAGGGCTTGGGAGCCAAGCCGGGACGCAAGATCGAATTCGTCGGCCTGGACGGCAACGCCGCCCCGGTGCCGCGCCTGTTGACCGGCATCGGCGAATTGGACCGGGTGGCCGGCGGCGGTCTGGTTCCCGGCTCGGCGCTGCTGGTGGGGGGCGATCCCGGCATCGGCAAGTCGACGCTGTTGACCCAGGCCACGGCGTTGCTGGCGTCACAGGTCCCCGTCGTCTACATCTCGGGCGAAGAAGCGGTGGACCAGGTGCGGCTGCGGGCACGGCGCATGGGGCTGGAAAAGGCCAACGTGGCCTTGGCGTCCGCCACCAGCTTGCGCGACATCGTCTCGACCCTGGACACCGCCGACGCCCCCAAGGTGGTAGTCATCGATTCCATCCAGACCATGTTCGCCGACACGGTGGAATCGGCGCCCGGCACCGTCACCCAGGTGCGCACCTGCGCCCACGAACTGATCCGCTTGGCCAAGCGCCGAGGCTTCGTGCTGTTCCTGGTCGGCCACGTCACCAAGGAAGGCACCATCGCCGGCCCCCGCGTGCTGGAGCACATGGTCGACACCGTGCTTTATTTCGAAGGCGAGCGCGGCCATCAGTTCCGCATCTTGCGGGCGGTGAAGAACCGTTTCGGCGCCACCGACGAAATCGGCGTGTTCGAGATGACCGACCGCGGTCTGGCCGAAGTGGCCAATCCGTCGGCGCTGTTCTTGGCCGAACGGCGCGGCAACGTGTCGGGGAGTTGCGTGTTCGCCGGCATCGAGGGGACAAGGCCCATGCTGGTGGAAATCCAGGCTTTGGTCGCCCCCAGCACGCTTTCCAGCCCGCGCCGCGCCGTGGTGGGATGGGATTCCAGCCGGCTGGCCATGGTGTTGGCGGTCCTTGATGCCCGCTGCGGGCTTGCTTTGTCGGGCAATGACGTTTATTTGAACGTCGCGGGCGGCTTGCGGATCACAGAACCGGCCGCCGACCTGGCGGTCGCCGCCGCCCTGGTCTCGTCGGCCAGCGATGTCCCGGTCCCCGCCGACATGGTGGTGTTCGGCGAAATCGGCCTTTCCGGCGAGGTTCGCGCCGTCGCGCAGTCGGATCTGCGGCTGAAGGAAGCGGCGAAACTTGGCTTCGCGCAAGGGCTGGTGCCGGCGACGCCAAGGAAGGGCAAGAATTCCGGGGCCGCGGGGCCTTTGGGAATCAAACCCATCGGGCACCTGCAGGATGTTTTGGGGCTGTTCCGCCCCGCTTCGCGAGAGTGAGAGCCGACCCCGAATGGGCAACCTTTCCATAACCGCCGTCGACGTCGTGGTGGCCGTGGTCTTGCTGGGTTCCGCCGGCTTCGCCTTCATGCGCGGCTTCGTGCACGAAGTGCTGGCCATCGCCGCCTGGGTGGGCGCCGCCGCGGCAGCCCTTTACGGCTTCCCCCTAGCCCAGCCGCTGGCCCGCCAATATATCGGCAGCGCCCTGGTGGCCGACATCGCCGCCGGCGCCGCGCTGTTCCTGGTGACCTTGCTGGTCCTGTCGTTTTTGACCAAGGCCGCCGCCGACCGGGTGCGCCGTTCGGCATTGAACAGCGTCGATTCGTCGCTGGGCTTCGCTTTTGGCCTGATCCGGGGTGGTGTTTTGGTTTGCCTTGCCCATCTATTGATTACCATGGTCACCGAAACTCCGCCGTCCTGGCTGGCCGAGGCCAAATCCTATCCGTGGCTTGACCGCGGCGCCGGCATGCTGCGCGCCCTGGCGCCCGACAATTTCGGCGCCGCCAAGGGCCAGGCCCAGCAGGTGTCCAAGGAAGCTCAGGACCTGATGCAGGCCGAACAGACCTTCCGCAAGTACATCGCCCCCCAGCCGGCGGCACCGCAGGCCCAGGGCAAACAGACCGAGACGGGCGCCAAGCCCGCCCAAGGATACGATACCGAAAGCCGAAGCCAACTGGATCGCCTGATCCAGGCCAACCAATGATGACAGCCGCGAGACCCCAAATGCTGACCACCAATCCTTTCGACGACGACCATCTGCGCGAAGAATGCGGGGTGTTCGGCATCTACGGCCACCCCGAAGCGGCGGCGCTGGTGGCCTTGGGTCTGCATGCGCTGCAGCATCGCGGCCAGGAAGCGGCCGGCATCGTTTCCCATGACGGCGGCGCCTTCCACAACCACCGTGACCTGGGCCACGTGGAAGACTGCTTTGGCAACGAAGCCATCATCCGCAAGCTGAAGGGCGCCGCCGCCGTCGGCCATGTGCGTTATTCCACCACCGGCGAGACGCTGTTGCGCAACGTCCAGCCTTTGTTCGCCGAAATGGAATTCGGCGGCTTGGCCCTGGCCCATAACGGCAACCTGACCAACACCAACGTGCTGCGCCGTTCCCTGGTCAAGCGCGGTTGCCTGTTCCAAAGCACCACCGACACCGAAGTCATCATCCACCTGATCGCCATCAGCCTTTACACCAGCGTGGAAGACCGCCTGATCGACGCGCTTCGTCAGATCGAAGGCGCCTATTCCCTGACCTGCCTGACCAAGGACGGCTTGATCGGCGTGCGCGACCCCTTGGGCATCCGCCCGCTGGTGTTGGGCAAGCTGGACGGCGCCTGGTGCCTGGCGTCGGAAACCTGTGCGCTGGACATCATCGGCGCCGAATTCGTGCGTGACGTGGAACCCGGTGAAATCGTCGTCGTCACCGCCACCGGCATCCGCTCGCTGAAGCCCTTCGCCAATAACGGCCGGCGCTTCTGCATCTTCGAATACATCTATTTCGCCCGCCCCGATTCCATCATGGAAGGCACCAGCGTCTACGAAGTCAGGAAGCGCATCGGCGCCCAGCTGGCCCGCGAAAGCGCCGTCGACGCCGATGTCATCGTGCCTGTGCCCGATTCCGGCGTGCCGGCGGCCATCGGCTATGCTTCGGAAGCCGGAATCCCGTTCGAACTGGGCATCATCCGCAACCATTATGTGGGCCGCACCTTCATCCAACCCACCGACCGCACCCGCCATGTGGGCGTCAAGATGAAGCACAACCCCAACCGCTTTTACATCGAAGGCAAGCGTGTCGTGCTGGTGGACGATTCCATCGTGCGCGGCACCACCAGCCGCAAGATCGTCGAAATGGTCCGTCAGGCCGGCGCCAAGGAAGTGCACATGCGCATTTCCTCGCCGCCCACCAACCATTGCTGCTATTTCGGCATCGACACCCCGGAACGGGAAAAGCTGCTGGCGGCGCGCTATGACGTGGAAGGCATGGCCAAGCTGATCGGCGTCGATTCCCTGGCCTTCATCTCGCTGGACGGGCTGTACAAGGCGGTGGGCGAAGAATCCCGCAACGCCGAGGTTCCGCAATATTGCGACGCCTGCTTCACCGGCGACTACCCCATCAGCCCCACCGACTACGCCGACCAGCTGGCGGCGGCCAAGCAATTCTCGTTCTTGAACGAGGGAACCAAGTGAGCGGCCGCCTGCAGGGGCGCGTCGCCCTGGTCACCGGTGCGTCGCGCGGCATCGGCCGCGCGGTCGCCAAGCGTTTCGCCGCCGAAGGCGCCGAGGTGATCTGCGTCGCCCGCACCCAGGGCGGGCTGGAAGAACTGGACGACGAAATCACCGCAGCCGGCGGCAAGGCCGTGCTGTGCCCGCTGAACCTGCGCGATTTCGACAAGATCGACCAAGTGGCCGCCGCCATGTTCCAGCGCTTCGGCAAGCTGGACATCCTGGTGGGCAACGCCGGCGACATCGGCGGCGGTCTGGCCCCCATCGGCCATGTGGACCAAAAGCACTTCCAAGAGTGTTTCGACATCAACGTCACCGCCAATTACCGCCTGATCCGCGCCTTCGCGCCGCTGCTGAAGCAATCCGATTCGGGGCGCGCCATTTTCGTCACCGGCGCCCAGGCGCACACCCATTCCCCCTATTGGGGGGTCTATTCGGCCAGCAAGGCGGCGTTGGAATCCATCGTGCTGACCTGGGCGACGGAAATCGCCAACATCGCCAACACCCGGGTCAACTTGATCGATCCCGGCGCGGTGGCCACCCGGATGCGGACCATCGCTTTCCCGGGCGAAGACAGCACGACCCTGGCCCAACCCGACGACGTCGCCGGGGCTTTCGTCGATCTGGCCGACACCGCCTGTGCAAAGCACGGACAAATCATCACCTTGAATCAGGAATAGGCCGTACGAGCCTAAGTTATCGGCCCGATTGACCTGTGCGTCACGACACGCGATCATGGACACGCAAACGGTAGACCTTGCGCCATTCGGAAAGGTGCGGTAAGCCAAATGGGTGGGGGTTATTTTTCGTCGTTCCGGGCAGGTTGGGGACTGTCAGGAAGCCGGCGTCAACGCCCAGAAGGGCGAAGAGGGCGGGATGAGTCAGGCACAGCGTGACAACAAGGCATTCGAAACCAAGGTTTCGAATCTTATCAATGCCACCCGTCATCTCGAGGTGTCGCAGATTCTTTTGCTGCGCCGCCTGACCATGGCCGACCCGGAAAGCCTGAAATGGGCCTCTATTCGCGAATTGGACGTGGTGTTCGCGGTGATCCTGGGCAAGGCCCTGGAACGTATCGGCGTCGCGTCCTTGCGCGACGCCCGGTCCCAGCAATTCGCCCCCCTGCTTCCGCTTGACGCCGCTCACCGCGACGAGGACCTGCGGGTTTTGACCGCGGTGACCGAGCCGTTGCTGGGCCCGGCCCCGCCGCCGGTCAGCGAACAAGAAGCCACCCTGGCCAAGCTGTTGTCCATGCGTCCCTCCACCATCAGGCCGCCGACCTCGCGCACGGTGACCTCGATCAAGGAGCCGCCGCCCCTGTTCGCGGCGCAATTGGGCCCTGATTCCGAACGGATGATGCCCAGCGACGCCAACCGCATGCGCCTGGACAGCGACGAAAAGCCGTTCACCGACTTCAACACCTTGTTCGACGACGCGATCTGTTCCTATGCGCGCAAGGTGTTGGGCCTGCTGCAGGTCAAGGGCGACACCAAGCCCGGCCGCCGGCCATTCCCCTTGGCGCCGGAATTCGCCCTTTGCTACGAAGAAGTGCTGCGCCGCTTCGTGCTGCCACCCATGCGGGCGTCACGGCACATCCAGCAATTGGGCATGAACTACAACTGGGCCGAGGTCGGCGGCGGCAAGTTGATCGAAATCATCCAGGGCGGCGAGGTCAACAACCCCGTCCTGCATAATTGGGACACCCGCTGGAACGCCTTTCGCAGCGTCAAGGGCAAGAAGCCCAAGGCCGAGGACGATCCGTGGCCGCTGTTCCGCGAAGATGCCACCAAAAGCGGCTATAGCCCACCGGACGAGGATTCGGTGCGGCTGATGCAGGACGTCATCCGCTTTGAAACAGAATCCATCGCCAAGGCCTGGCGCGAGCTGAACCAGCTGTACCAGCAGGAATTCCACCCCAACGCCCGTCAAGAGCAGGCGCGCGAAGGGGCGTTCCGCGATGGTCTGATGAAGTGGATCAGCAAATTGCCGGAAGGTATCGGCGAGTTGCTGGCGATCAAATGCTATTTCCTGCTGGAACGCGTCGACGCCACCTATGTCCGCCGCTTGCTGACCAATTTCGGCCGTTCGGACAACGACCGGCGACGCAACGCCCCGATGCTTTACGAATTCATTCAAAACATGGGGTAATGGCTCTTTTGTTGCTTGGCCGGCCGCGTTATTTTGGCCCAGGGGACAGACAGGGGATGTCGGATAAATGAGCGCGCCGAAAAGCGACACCTTCGAAAACAAGGTCGCCGACTTGGTGGCGGTGACGCAGCAATTGGATGTGATGCGCATCGTCATGCTGCGACGCCTGACCCTGGCCGATCCGCAAAGCCTGAAATGGGCCAGCGCCCGTCAGTTGGACCTGATCTTCACCGTCATCTTGTCCAAGGCGCTGGAGCGCACCGACCCCGCCCAGGTGGTGGCCGCCAGCAACCAGCATTTCGATCCCTTCCTGCCGCCCGGCCCGGAAGAACAGCAGGACAAGGAACGGTGGCTGCTGTTCGATCTGGCCAAGCCCATCCTGGACGGCGCCGCCCAAAACGCCCAAGGCACCACCGAAGCGGTGCTGGACGAACTGCAGGCCGATTCCCAAGACGAGCAGCCGGAAAGCTACAGCGATTTCGGAACCCTGTTCGACGACACCATCTCGCGCTATCTGAAGCGCACGCTGTCGGTTCTGTCGCCCTCGGGCACCCGGCCGCACATTCCCCTGCCCTTCTACGCCGCGCCGGCCTTCACGTCGTGCTATCTGCACGTGGTTCGCGACATCATCCTGCCGCAACTGCGGGCGTCACGCCGCTTGAAGGAACTGGCCACCAGCCGTAACTGGAGCGAAGCCGGTGCCGCCAGCCGCCTTATCGGCATCATCCAGGCCGGCGAGGACAACAACCCCATCCTGCACCACTGGGATTCCCGCTGGCAGGCCAGCCACCCCGACCACGTGGCCAAGGACAAGACCGGCAAGGTCAAGCCCAAGAAGGACGAAGAAAATCCCTGGCCGCTGTTCCGCGAGGACGCGGAAAAGCACGGCTATGTGCCGCCTTATCCGGCCGACATCCCCATGCTGCAGCGCCTGCTGCGTCTGGATGGCGACGTCCTGGGCGAGGCTTGGGACCATCTGGCCCATCTCTATGAACAGGAATTCCAACCGAAACACCGCCACGACCAGGGCCGCCCGGGATCGTTCCGCGACGGGCTGCTGAAGTTCATCGACGAATTGGACCATCACGGCGGCGATCTTCTGACCATCCGCGCCTTTTTCGAGTTCCCGAAGGTCGATCGCCTGTTCATCAAGCAACTGATCCAGATGATGGGGCGTTCGGACAAGGAACGCATGATGCGGGCCCCCCTGGTCATCAACTTCTACAACGACCTGCCCAAATAGCCCCGCCATGGGCGGCGGCGGTCCGAACCAGACGCGCTGCCTGGCAACGAAACCCTCGGTGAAATGCCCGTCATTTGAATGTCCTTCGTGCAAGGCTCCCCACTCGTTCCGGGCAAGTCCACTCTTGTGAGGATCAGACGACGTATCCGCCCGACACTTCGATATTCTGCGCGTTGATCCAGCGATTGTCCTCGCCCAGCAGGCTGGCGATCATGGCCCCCACATCGTCAGGCTCGCCAATGCGGCCAAGCGCCGTCTGCCCGGCCAGCAGAGCCTCGAACTCATCATTCAGGCCGCCGCCCAGATCCGTGCGGATCGCGCCCGGCGCGATGGAATTGGCGCGGATGCGTCGATCCCCGAATTCCTTGGCCATGTAGCGTGTCAGCACTTCCAGACCGCCCTTGAAACAGGCATAGGGAGCGACGCCTGACGTGGCCACGCGGGTCGTGGCGCTGCCAATGTTGACGATATGGCCGCCATCCGCCATCAGCGGCAAAAGGATCTGGCTCAGAAAAAATGGTCCCTTCAGATGCACGCGATAGAGCGCATCAAACTCATCCTCGGTGACCGAGACGATCGGATTGAACTGGCCGAAGCCAGCATTGTTGACGAGAACGTTGAAGCGGTCCGTGTTCCAGACTTTTTCAAGCTGACGAGCGACTTCGTCACGAAATGCGGGAAAGGACGCGCTGTCAGCGACATCGAGCTTTACGGCGGTCGCTTGACCGCCACGTTGCCGGATGCGCTCCGCGACCTTTTCGGCCGCTCCAGGATTGGCGTTGAATGTCAGCACGACGCCCATTCCGCGCTCGGCGCATGCGAGCGCCGTAGCGGCTCCGATTCCGCGACTTCCACCAGTGATAATGGCGATCGACATCGCTGCTCCTTTGATTTTATGGCTGTTCGATAGCATTCGGTGCATTCAGCGGGCTTTACGATCCCCGCTTGGCATCAGACTTCGCCGGCGATGGAAACGACGATTTTGCCGACGGCGCTGCGGTCGGCGAGCGCCGCATGGGCCTCTGTCACCGCATCAATCGCAAAGGTTCTCGGATCGAGCCGCGGAACCAGCTTGCCCGCCTCGACCAGCACGGCGGCATCCCGCAGGATCTCGCCGTAATGGGCGCGGCCGATGCCGTCGAGAAGCGGCGCCAGGGTGAAGACCCCGGAATAGGTGCCGGCCTTGAACGAAAGCGGCGCCAGCGCATGCGTGCCCCAGCCAAGGCAGCTGACGACATGACCGAAGCGTTTGACGGCCAGGAAAGAGGCGTCGAGTACGGCGCCGCCGCCGGTATCGTAGACGAGGTCAAAGCCTTCGCCATTGGTGTGACGCTCCACATAGTCCTGGACCTTTTCCGTCGCGTAGTCGATGGAAGTCGCCCCCATCGAGCGGATGAAGTCGGCCTTGCCGGCGCTGTCGGTGGCGAATACTTTGGCGCCGAGCGCCACCCCCAGCTGAACGGCGACATGACCGACCCCGCCGCCACCACCCTGCACGAGCAAGGTCTGGCCCGGCCGGACACGGGCGCGATCGACCAGGCCCTCCCAGGCGGTGATGGTGACGAGCGGCAGCGCCGCCGCCTCGCGCATGGTCAGGTTGGCGGGCTTCAAGGCAAGCAGCCTTGCATCGACCGATGCATATTCAGCCAGAGTTCCCTGGATGCCGCCGACGCCGCCGGTCATGCCGTAAACCGCATCGCCAGGACGAAAGGCCGTGACATCCGGCGCCACCGCCTCGACCACACCGGCCAGGTCCATGCCCAGAACGGCCGGCAGCGGATGGCGGGCGTGGGCTGCGGCGCCGGCCCGGATCTTGGCGTCCAGCGGATTGACGCCGCTGGCATGGATGCGGACGAGAACCTCGCCGCGGTTTGGCGCGGGACGCGGGATCTCGGCAAGACGGAACGCGCCATCATTGGTTTCGACGAGTGCGGCTCTCATGGTTTTCGTGTTGCGGGTCATCGCTATCTCCTTGCGGCTGACCCGAATATGAGCTCAACAGGATTGCATGGCGATCATAAGTATCGCACGATGATCGTGCATTTTTGTATGGAGTGAAATCCATTGCGTGATCTCGAATGGAGCGACCTGCCGATCTTTCTTGCCATTGCCCGGGAAGGCACGCTGGGGGCTGCCGCCCGGCGCCTCAAGCAGACCCAGCCGACCATGGGGCGGCGCCTGCGGGCGCTTGAACTTGCAGCAGGCGCGACCCTTTTCCAGCGCACAAGCGACGGCTTTGTTCTAACCGACGAGGGGCAGGCCCTCTTTACCCACGCCATCCGCATGGAAGAGGAAGCCCATGCCATGCAGCGCGAGCTTGTGGGAAGCGTGAAAGGTCTCGATGGCCTTTTGCGCCTCTCCTGCTCCGACTGGTTCGGCACCACCGTGCTGAGCCCGGTGCTGGCGGAATTCAGCCGGCTTCATCCGAATGTGACGGTGGAATTACTGACCGATCCGCGCCTTTACAGCCTGTCACGGCGCGAGGCAGATCTCGTCATGCGGATTACCCCCTTCGACGAGCCCGAGGTGATTGCCCGCAAGCTGGTGACCATTCCTTATGGGCTCTATGGCACGTCGGGCCATGCGGCGCCGACCCTGGGTGATGGCGAGGGATGTCCGCTGATCCTGATGGACAAGGCCTTCGGCGGCATGCCGGATGTGAGCTGGGTGACACATGCGCTGCCGAAAGCAAAAGTCGTCTGCCGCAGCAACAATCGCGAGGTGCAGGCGCGGCTTTGTGCGCTTGGCGCAGGCTTTGCCGTGCTGCCACGCCCGCTGGCAGAGGCCACACCTGGGATCCGCCTGGTGGACCTCGGCACGGAGCCGCCGTCTCGCGATACCTGGATCGGCTATCACCGGGACCTGAAACGCCTGCCACGCCTTAGGGCGCTACTTGATCTCATACTGGCGCGAATCGCCCTCGCCCCGGTTTAGAGTGCGCCAAAACACGGTTTCCGGAACTCGACAATGGATCAGTTGCACACATGTGCCTATGGCCTTGGCGACACTGGGATCGCGGCATCGAGGGACTGCGACAGCTCTCCCGGCTTTCCGGAGAGCTGCGCCCCCTGCCGGCGCGCTTCGGCGGCGAAGGCATCCACCGGCACGGCGCCGCCCAGATATTTGCCGCCCCCATACCCGAAAGTGGCCACGTGGATGGCCGCCAGGGTGGGGGCACCGTTCTTCCACACCAGGACCGGGGCGCCGGAATCGCCATGGACAGCGTCGCAATCATGGGTCAGCACACCGCTGGCCAGCTTGCCGGCCACATGACAGCCCAGATGGGCGGCGGGGATGTGGGCCTTGTCCTGGCCATAGCCCACGGTGACCAGCCAGTCGGCGGGACCGGGAGCGGTCCCCAGGCCGACCCAGCCCACCTTGTCGCCCAAGGGTTCGGCCAGGATCAGCAAGGCCCAGTCACGGGACGCCAGATCCGGGGAATAAGGCACGTCGAATTGCCAGCCTGGGGCGATGATCGTGCTTTCCACGTTGGTGAAGGCCAGATATTGCCCACGGTCGTACCCGGCGACGAAACGCAAAGAGGCGGCCGGCATGGGCCGCCTTGTCTTCTTGTTCCACAGACAGTGGGCGGCGGTGACCGCCAGTTTCGGTCCCACCAAGATGCCGCTGCAATGACCGCCCTGGCCGTTGTTCAGGCGGCCGACCGCGCTCCACGGATATTGGTTGGCCGCGACTTCGATGCGGTCGTCGGCGCCCTTGATGCCGTTCAGGCCGGCGGCGCAGGCCAAGACCGGAACCAAGCACGCCAAAGCCGCCAGGATCAGTCGTTTCATGGCAGCAAATCCTTGAGGACGGCGGCGATATCGTGGGCGGCGTTCAGCGGCGGATGCGACCAGCTTTCCAGCCCCCCGTTGTCGGGCAACGGCTTGGCATAGCCCTGGGCGTAAAGGTCGGCATGCAGATGGGCGTGCTTGGCCACCACCCAGCCGAAGGGGGCGTAGATATAGACCGGTGCCGGGCTGGCGCAGGCCTCGCTGACCATGGACACCGAATCGCCGGTGACCACCAGGGCGTCACACAGGGCCAGCAGGCCGAAATAAGGATTGTCGCCCCCCGCCGCCCAGGAATGGGCCAAGCGCGGTTCCGGGATGGCGGCGAACAAGGCGGCTTCGGCCGCTGGGCTGGTACGGCGGCTGGTGGTAACCAGCACCGAGCCACCTTGGGCCAAGGCGGCGACACGGCGCCCCAGGTCGGCGGCCATGGCCGGGGAAAACGGCCGCTTGCGGGTGTCGCCGCCGACGATCAGGCCGACCCAGGGGCGCGGCAGAGCGGCGAAACGCTCCCGCCAAATTTCCGCCGCCGCCGACAGTTTGGCGGCATTGACCCGGTGCGGGGCGCCGGTCATCTCCATGACGTTGGCGCCATGCAGGCCGCCATCGTGGCGCGGCACCGCCAGCAGGTCGAAATCGGCCCGCCCCCCCGGTCCCGGGTCCATGATCTGCACCAGACGGGCGCCGGATTGCCGCTTGATCCAGCGCGCCACCGGGGCGGTACGCCGGCCGGCGGCGATGACCAGTTGCGGCCACGGCGCGGTCAAGCCAGCACGGCTTTCCGGGCTCACCCCCATCAGCCCGGCGCCGCGCACCAGATTGGGCAGCTTGGCCAAGGCCGCATAGCGGATGTCCTTGACCACGAAGGGGCGCCCCAGCGCCTCGGCCACCCCCAGGCACTGGCCCACATTGCCGGCACGGTCGTCGGCCAGAACCCAGATGGCGGCCGGATCGCTCATTTGCCGGTGAACACCGGCTTGCGCTTTTCCTTGAACGCCGCCTGACCTTCGCGGTAATCGGCGGTGTCCAGGAAGTCGTAGCACTCGTCCAATTCGGCGGCGCTGATCGGCGCCGCGTCGCCCAGACGCTTCAAGAAACGCTTGTGCCAGCGGTTGACCAGCGGCGCGCCCTGGGCCATGCGCTTGGCCGCCGCCAGCACCTCGCCTTCCAGCGCCTCGTCGTCATAGACGCGGTTGACCAGGCCTTTGACCAGGGCTTCCTCGGCGTCGAAGATGCGGGCTTCCAGCAAGATTTCGGCGGCCACCGCCGGGCCGGCGATCTGGCGGATCATGGCGATTTCCGGATAGGCCATGACCACCGAAATCTTGTTGATGGGCACGCCGAACTTGCCCGAGCGCGCCGCCAGCCGCATGTCGCAGCAGCACGCCAGTTCCAGCCCACCGCCGACGCAGGGGCCGTAAATCATGGCGATCACCGGCTGCGGGCAGTTCTTCACCGCGTCGAGCGCCCCGCGCATGATCACGTCGTAATCCTTGGCCTGTTGCGCGTTGGCGCGCAGGGTGTCGAATTCCTCGATGTCGGCGCCGGGAGCGAAAGCCTTGGTCCCCGAGCCGCGCAGGATGATGGCGCGAACGTCCGCATCGGTGGACAAATCCCGGAACGCAGCCGTCAAACCCCGCCACACCGGCAGGTTCAGCGCGTTCATGCGGTCGGGCCGGTTGATGGTGACAGTGGCGATAGCGCCTTCGCGGCTGACCAGGATCTCTTCGGACATTTCGCTTCCCTTGTTGTTTGCTGACTTGCAGGAAACCCCGATATTGGCCTATAGAGCCCCAAGCCGACAACCCAGTCGAAAGGCGCGACTTATGCAAACCGCTTCCCGCACGCCCGAGCACAAGAAGGCTGCGCTGACCACCGCCCGGATCCTGCTCGAGATCAAGGCCGTCAACTTCCGCCCGGAAGAGCCCTATACCCTGACCTCTGGCTGGGCCAGCCCGGTCTATGTGGATTGCCGCAAGGTCATCAGCTTCCCGCGCGCCCGCCAGAAGATTTGCGAGCTGGCGTCCAACGCCATCCTGCGCGAAGTCGGCTATGAAAGCTTCGACGCCGTCGCCGGCGGCGAGACTGCCGGCATCCCCTATGCCGCGTGGATTTCCGACCGCCTGATGGTCCCCATGTTGTACGTGCGAAAGAAGCCCAAGGGCTTCGGCCGCAACGCCCAGATCGAAGGCGAGTTCCCCAACGGTGCCCGTGTGGTGCTGGTGGAAGACCTGGCGTCGGACGGCGCGTCCAAGGTCAATTTCTGCAACGCGCTGCGCGATGCCGGCGCCGAGGTCAAGCACGCCTTCGTGGTGTTCTTCTATGGCGTCTTCCCCGGCGCCTTGAAGTCGCTGAACGAGTCGGGCGTCGAGCTGTCCTACCTGTGCAATTGGTGGGACGTGCTGGAAGTGGCCGAACAGGACGGCCTGTTCGACCGCAAGACCCTGGAAGCGGTGCGCAGCTTCCTGCACGACCCGGTGCAGTGGTCCAAGCTGCACGGCGGCCGCGCCGAGTAAATTAAAAGGGGGCCGAATGGCCCCCTTTTTTCATATCTCGCACGCCGCCAGATGGACCAGGAACTGGCCGATCAGATGATGCGGGTCGGTGCCGAATTCCCGCTTGAACACGTCTTCGTCCGCCTTGTTCATGGCGGTCAGCGGGCTGAACAGCGCCTGGAAGAAGGCGCAGAAATGGTGGTTGTTGAAGACGTGCGGCTCGTCATGGTCGACGTCGCGGGTGACGAAGGAATTGGAGCCCAGGCTGACGGTGGTCGGCGTGTACTGCATCAGCTTCATGAACCAGTCCTTGCGCACGTCCCAGCGCTTGAACGAACCGGCGATGCGGGTCAGCGTCCGCCACAAGATCAGCTTGGCCTCGCGGCTTTCATAATAGGCGTCCCAAGTGAAATCCTCGCCCAGGTCGGCCTTCAGTTCGCCCACCAGCTTCAGGCATTGCTCGCCATAGAAACCGGCGTCGTCGCCCAGGACCAGGTGGAAGAAGGAAAAGATGTTGGGCAGGATCGACCGGTCCAGCGTGCCGTCTTCGAACAACGGCCCCAGATCGTGCACCATCAGTCGCCCAAAGGCGTTAGTGCGGCGCTGTTCCAGCTTTTCCTGTTCGACCACGTCCAGCAGTTCGCGATAAGCACGGCGGTAATATTCGTCGAACTGGCTGGAAGCTTCCAAGGCTTTGATGATGTCGCGAAGCGCGGCCATTTCCTTGGGATGCCCCTGCCATGCGTTCTCGGCCGCCTTCAACAAGGCGTCCAAGACATGATTGGTGCTGCGTCGCAACAAATTCGGCCCACGCGAAGCCATGACCACCCCATGAACACTTTCCGGTCGCCAGGATAAAAGACACATTGTTAATAAGCGGCAAAGAAAAAAGACCGCCTAACCTTTTGTTCATGATGACAATGTGTTTTATCGACTTGCTGAACTAATCCTGCAGCCACAGGGAAAGCGCGGCGCTGACCGCCTGGGGTTGTTCGATCGCCGACAGGTGACCGCAGCGACCGATCTTCACCAGCTTGGCGCCGGGGATCAGCGCCACCATTTCCTCGGCCCGGTCGGGTGGGGTCAAGGTGTCGTCACGCCCCACCAGCACCAGGGCCGGGCAGCGGATGTCGGACAGGGACGGACGGGAATCGACACGGCCGATGATGGCGTTCTGCTGCCGCAGGAAGCCTTCCACCCCCACCGCCTGGGCCATGGAATGGAACAGATCGGCCACCGGGCCTTGGGCGTGGTAATCCGGGACCATGCTGGCCAGGACGGTGGGCAGGATGCGGTCCAGCTTGCCCCCCGCCACCAGATCCATCAGGGCACGGCGGCGTTCGGTCTGTTCGGGGACGTCGGGCCGCGCCGTGGTGCTGACCAGGGCCACCCGCTCCACCCGTTCGGGCGCACGGCGCAGGATTTCCATGGAGACGTAGCCGCCCATGGACAGGCCGGCCAGACAGAATTTAGCCGGCGCCTGGTCCAACACCGCGCTGGCCAGGTCGCCGACGCTGGCATGGGTATAAGTGGGGATGACCGTCACCCGGGCCTGGTCGGCCAAATCCTGGGCCTGGGCCTGCCACAGACGGGCGTCGTTCAGCAGACCGGGCAGCAAAATCAGGTCCTTCATCGTTCCCATCCCTATTTCACCAACTTGATCAGATCTTTGAAGCTGTCGGTGCCGGCCACGTGCAACCACTCGAACACCACCATCTCGGTGGAGACCACCGACACCCCCGCCGCCGCCAGCCGGGCCATGGCCAGATCGTGGTTGGCCTGCTTGCGCGACGAACAGGCGTCGGCGACCACGAAGACGTCGAAGCCCTGTTCCTTCAGCCCCAGACAGGTCTGCAGGACGCAGACATGGGCCTCGATCCCGGCGACCACCACCTGGGGCCGGGCGAAGCCCTGCAGACGCGAAAGCATGGCGGGATCGGCGGCGCAGGAAAAATGCAGCTTCTCGCACACCACGCCCTGGGGCGCCAAAGCCAGCAATTCCCCCATGGTGTGGCCCAGGCCCTTGGGATATTGCTCGGAAATGGTCACCGGCACCGCCAGACGGGCCGCCGCCTGCAGCAAAAGAGATGCGTTGCGCAGCACTTGGCGGGGTTCGGCCATCACCGGCGCCAGGTTTTCCTGGATGTCGACGATCAGCAACGACGCGGTTTTTGCGTCCATCAGCATAGGCGGGACCTCCTGTTCTTCACCGAAAGCGTAGCCGAAAGGCCACGGCATCGCCAGACAAAGCAAGAAATGCCGGTCTTTCATTGACATAGCCGCACGAACTTCTATTATCCGGGCCGAATGAAACATTCCCTGACATTCGCCGCACGGTCGGTATTATCGTACTCCGGGCGAGCGGCTTCATCGCACTCCAAGAGCACGGCTTTTCGCACTCCATGAGCTTCGCCGACCTGGGCCTTAGCCCCGAACTTCTGCAAGCCGTCGAGGAATCCGGGTACACCACCCCGACTCCGATCCAGCAGCAGGCCATTCCCGTCGTCTTGATGGGCCGCGACGTCCTGGGCTGCGCCCAGACCGGCACCGGCAAGACAGCAAGCTTCACCCTGCCGATGATCGAGATCCTGGCCGCCGGCCGGGCCAAGGCGCGCATGCCACGCTCGCTGATCCTGGCCCCCACCCGTGAGCTGGCCGCCCAGGTGGCGGAAAACTTCGACAAGTACGGCAAATACCACAAGCTGTCCAAGGCGCTGATCATCGGCGGCGAGTCCATGTCCGACCAGGTGGCCATCCTGGACCGCGGCGTCGACGTGCTGATCGCCACGCCCGGCCGTCTGCTGGACATGTTCGAGCGTGGCCGCATTCTGCTGAACGACGTCAAGGTGCTGGTCATCGACGAAGCCGACCGCATGCTGGACATGGGCTTCATTCCCGATGTCCAACGCATCGTCTCGTTGCTGCCCAAAATCCGCCAGACCTTGTTCTTCTCGGCGACTTTGGGGCCGGAAATCCGCAAGCTGGCCGACGAATTCCTGATGAATCCCAAGGAAATCACCGTCAGCGCCCAGTCGTCGACGGCGGTGACGGTGGAACAGTTCCTGGCGGTGGTCGACCACATCGACAAGCGCGAAACCCTGCGCCACATCATCCGCATCGAGAATTTGAAGAACGCCTTCATCTTCTGCAACCGCAAGCGCGACGTGGACATCTTGTACAAGTCGCTGAAGAAGCACGGCTTCGACGTGGTGCAGATGCATGGCGACATGAGCCAGCCCGCCCGCCTGGAATCGCTCAGCAAGTTCAAGTCGGGCGAAGCCCGTTTGCTGGTGTGTTCTGACGTGGTGGCGCGTGGCATCGACATCAAGGCGGTCAGCCACGTCTTCAATTTCGACGTGCCCATCCACGCCGAGGATTACGTCCACCGCATCGGCCGCACCGGCCGCGCCGGTGAAACCGGCCGCGCCTTCACCATCGCCGCCCCCGAGGATGGAAAGTTCGTCGCCGCCATCGAGTCGCTGATCGCCCAACCCTTGCCGCGTATGTCGGTTGAGGGCGTGCCGCCGCTGGACCTGGACATGAGCCCGCGCCGTGGCCGTGGTCGCCCCGGTGACAAGAAGGAGGACGGCCGCAAGCCGCGCCGTTCCACCGGCAAGTCCCAGGACCAGGACCAGCAGGCCCCCGCCGCCGAAGCCCGCACTGAAACCCCCGCCCCGGCGGAAAGCCGCGACACCGAACGTCGCCGTGACCGCCCCGAGCGGGACCGCCCCGAACGTCCCGAACGGGACCGTTCCGAGCGTCAGGACCGCGAGCGCGCCCCCCGCGAGCGTAACGACCGAGACCGCAACGACCGAGATCGGGGTGACCGGGATCGGGGCGACCGCCGTCGCGACGATCGCGGCGGTCGCCGCCGTGGCCGCATCGACGAATTGGGTATCGGCGAGATGACCCATCCCGACAATGTCGTCGGCTTTGGCGAGCACATGCCCGACTTCATGACCCGCATGGTGCAATTGCCGGTCAAGTCCGGCAAGGATTCGGATACCGAAACCGAGTCGGCCGAGGAATAGGCCCTTAACGAAAGGACTGCCAACATGCAGACCATCTTCGTGATGATGAAATGCGAACTGGGCCGGGCCTACGAGGTCGCCGACCAGGCGGTGGACATCGAACGGGTGTCGGAAGTGCATTCCATATCGGGTCAGTACGACCTGATGGTGAAGTGCTATCTGGACGACGGCCAGGACATCGGCCTGTTCGTGGTCGACACCTTGCAGGTGATCCCCGGCGTCAAGGACACCTTCACCCTGATCGCTTACAAGGCGTTTGTCTGAACAGCCCGGTAGCGGGTCCATTCAAACGCAGTGCCGCAACAAAAAACCCGATGGGATGTCCCCATCGGGTTTTTATTCGTTCAAGGAGCGGCGAACTCAGGCAGCGTGCAGATGGCGTGCTTCGATCTGGCTTTCCAGACGATCCAGCAGCCACTGGCTGAATTCCGCCTTGGGGGCATTGCGGCGGAAGGTACGCCAGTCGGCCAGCATGGCCCCCATGGCGCCATAGGCTTCCGGCTGGGCGGCGAACAGGCCGGCGAAACGACGGTTGATCAGGGCGAAGTGATCGATCTTGCCCTGGGCCACCGCCAGGGCGGTATCACGCAATTCCTCGCGGCAACGCTGCAGCTTGGCGCCATCGGCCAAAAAGCCGACCACCCGCCACAATTCGCGATTGAACACCAAGGCGTCGGCCATGCCACCCAATTGCTCGGCACGTTCCACACGGGTCAGGCCCACTTCCAGGGCCACCGCCAACTCAACGTCGATGCTGGCAATCTTGTGCTTGTGATCCGTCATGGCCCGCTCCTACCCCGATTTTTGCTGCGATGCGATACGATTCGCCGCTTGTTGTTATGATGCAGTGAAACATGTCACTTGCCTATAGACACAAGAGAATAAGGGCCATCCACCTAGCGTGACGCGTTCCTACACCCTGCGTGTATTTCGCTACGCCTTTAGATGGATTTTAATCTGTCCGCAAGCCGATTTTTAGAATTCCTCGAAATTTGGCAGCGGCGGCGCCGCCACGCCATCGGGCAAAGGACGGGTGTCGTCCCCCAGTACGCGGTGCATGATGACCACGTCGACCCAGCGGCCGAATTTCAGCCCGACGCCACGCAGCACGCCTTCCTGACGGAAGCCCAGGGACCGATGCAGGCCGATGGAGCCCTGGTTGGCGGAATCGCCGATCACCGCGATCATCCGGCGATAGCCCAGATCGGCGCAGCGATCGATCAGCGCCCCCAGCAACGCCTTGCCCACCCCCCGGCGTTGGACGAAGGGGGCGACATAGATGCTGTCCTCGACCGTATAGCGATAAGCCGAGCGCGGACGCCACGGCCCGGCATAGGTATAGCCCAGGACCTCGCCGTCTTCTTCCGCCACCAGATACGGCAGGTTGCGGGCCTCGACCTCGTCACGGCGGCGGCGCATCTCGGCCAGCGACGGAACCTCTTCCTCGAAGGAAGCCGCCGTGCGGGTGACGTAATAAGAATAGATGGACAGCACCTGGTCCATGTCGTCGGGCGTCGCCGGGCGAATCCGCACCGACAAGGGCGACTGGCTGGGTATGGTCATGGGAACGGCTTCTCCCGCGTCAGCGCCGCCAGACCGGCGACGACACCGCTGAGATCGGCGGCCAGGCGGTCGAATCCCTGATGACGCGTGTGGTCGGTCTCGTTCATGTAAAGGGCGCGGCTGATCTCGATCTGCACCGCGTGGCAGCCCTGGCGCGGCTGGCCGTAATGGCGGGTGGTGAAGCCGCCGGCATAAGGGGTGTTGCGTACCACCCGGTACCCACGACTTTTGAAGCCGTCCTCGATGCAGGCGACGATGTCGCCGGCGGCCGAGGCGCCATAGCAGTCCCCCAACACCACGTCCGCCCCGCCCCCCCCCGGCAGGCCGTCGGCCGGGGCGCTGGACGCCGGCATGGAATGGCAGTCCACCAGAACCACCCAGCCGAACTGACGCTGGGTTTCCTCCACCAGTTCGCGCAGCCGCTGATGATAGGGACGGTAATAGGACCCGATGCGGCGCTCGATCTCGGACACCGGCAGCCGGCCCGCATAGATTTCCGCCCCCGAGGCCACCACCTTGGGAATGGTGCCAAGACCGGCGACGACCCGCGGCGAGCGGGTGTTGGCCGCTTCGGGCAAACGGCCGGCGAACATGGCCGGATCCAGTTCATAGGGCTCGCGGTTGGGGTCGCAAAAGGCGCGTGGGAACAACGCCGCCAGCAACGGCGCCCCATGGTCGGCCGCGCAGGCGAACAATTCGTCGACGAAGGAATCCTCGCTGCGGCGCAAGGCTTGCGGATCAAGGCGCGAGGAAGCGATGAAATCAGCGGAATAATCGCGCCCGGAATGGGGCGAGGAAAACACCAAAGGCACCGTCTGCCGGGGGGGCGACAGCACGGTGAACACCTGGGCAGGGTCGGCTGTAGGCGCTCGATATTCCATCTCTTCGGTTTAGCAGGTTGCGCGCCAACTGTCACAACAGAGTTCGGCGAAAAAAAACCGCAACAGAGGGGTTGCCAAGCCTGCCAAAAGCAGTTAAAAGCACGGCCCTCAGCCACGAACGCCGTGACTGACGGGCGGTTAGCTCAGCGGTAGAGCACTACCTTGACATGGTAGGGGTCACAAGTTCGATCCTTGTACCGCCCACCACCGAAGGCCCTGGGGAAACCCAGGGCCTTCGTCCGTTTCAGCCCCTCCCCATCATCATACAAAAAGCGACCACCCCGCGCCGGCATGACGCCCCGCGTCCACTTCGGATGCTGCGGTTTAATCCAATGACAGCAAGGGATTGGCTATTAATCTATATCACTATAGATTTTAATATTGACACCCTGCGCCAAACTAGCCATTAATCTAATCAATCGTAGCTTTCAGAGAGATTGCCTGATGGGCTGGCTGATCATCGAAGATTTGAAAAAGACAGCATTGGCTACCGCCTTGGCGCTGACCCTGGCAACCCTGATCGCCGCCGTTATCCCCGGCGCCCGCGCCGACCAGGATTCCCCTCACCAGGGCAGTGAACAAGCGCCTCGCCCCTGAACCGGAACTCAAGCGGCACCCCTGGGGTTGGCCGCTTTTTCTCGGCCCAATTAGTCTATATATCTATAGATTTTTATTGTAATGGAGGAGACATCATGTCTGGCAAACGCTTTCCGCTCTTGCTGGCCGCCGCCCTGTCCCTGGCGGCCACCTCGGCCTGGGCCGACGAAGCCAAGACCTTGCTGAACGTGTCCTATGACCCGACGCGCGAGCTTTACCAGGAATTCAACGCCGCCTTTGCCAAGGACTGGCAGACCAAGACCGGGCAACCGGTGAAGGTCAACCAGTCCCACGGCGGGTCGGGCAAGCAGGCTCGCGCCGTCATCGACGGGCTGGAAGCCGACGTGGTCACCCTGGCCCTGGCCTATGACATCGACGCCATCGCCGAAAAGGCCAAGACCATCAACGCCGATTGGCAAAACCGGCTGGCCTACAACTCGGCGCCCTACACCTCGACCATCGTCTTCCTGGTCAGGAAGGGCAACCCGAAGGGCATCAAGGATTGGGACGACCTGACCAAGCCGGGCGTCCAGGTGATCACCCCCAATCCCAAGACCTCGGGCGGGGCGCGTTGGAACCATCTGGCCGCCTGGGGTTATGCGCTGAACAAATGGAACAACGATCCGGCCAAGGCCGAAGACTTTCTGACCGCCATCTACAAGAACGTGCCGGTGCTGGATTCGGGGGCGCGCGGCGCGCTGACCACCTTCGCCCAGCGCGGCATCGGCGACGTTTTCCTGTCGTGGGAAAACGAAGCCATCCTGGCCAACCGGGAATTCGGCGACGGGTTCGAAACCGTGGTGCCGTCCCTGTCCATCCTGGCCGAACCGCCGGTCGCCGTGGTCGACAAGGTGGTGGACCGGCACGGCACCCGCGCCCAGGCCGAGGCTTACGTGAAGTTCCTGTACAGCAGCCAAGGCCAGGAAATCGCCGCCCGAAACCATTACCGGCCGCGTGATCCCGAAGTGGCGAAGAAATACGCCACCGACTTCCCCAGTGTCCGGCTGTTCACCATCAACGACGTGTTCGGCGGCTGGCAGAAGGCGCAAAAGGAACACTTCGCCGATGGCGGCATCTTCGACCGCATCATCGCCAAGAAGTAAGATGATGGCCCGCCCCCCCAACCTTCGCGTCATCCCAGGGTTCGACACCACCCTGGGACTGACCCTTGCCCTGTTGTCCCTGGTGGTGCTGCTGCCCCTGGCCGCCCTGGTGCTGAAGGCGGCCGGCCTGGGCGTCGCGCAATGGCTGGCCATCGTCACCGACCCCCGGGTGCTGGCGTCGTTCCGCCTGTCTTTCGGCGGCGCCGCCATCGCCGCCGGGCTGAACGGCATCTTCGGCCTGCTGGTGGCCTGGGTTCTGGTGCGCTACCGCTTTCCCGGCCGCAAACTGGTGGACGCCTTCATCGACCTGCCCTTCGCCCTGCCCACCGCCGTGGCCGGCATCGCGCTGACCGCCCTTTACGCCCCCAATGGCTGGGTTGGCCAGTTCCTGCCGTTCAAGGTGGCGTTCACGCCCTTGGGCGCCATGCTGGCCATGGTGTTCATCGGCATCCCCTTCGTGGTCCGCACCGTCGAGCCGGTGTTGCAGGATCTGGAATCTGAGCTTGAGGAAGCCGCCGCCTGCCTGGGGGCCAGCCGCGCCCAAACCTTTGCCCGGGTGATCCTGCCCGTCATCGCCCCGGCGTTGTTGACCGGCATCTCGCTGGCCTTCGCCCGCGCTGTGGGCGAATACGGATCGGTGATCTTCATCGCCGGCAACATGCCGGGAGTGTCGGAAATCGCGCCGTTGCTGATCGTCACCAAGCTGGAACAGTTCGACTACGTGGGCGCCACCGCCATCGCCACCCTGATGCTGGGCCTGTCCTTCGCGCTGTTGCTGGCGATCAACCTTTTGCAGAAATGGAACCGCCAACGGATGGGAGCGGCGTCATGAGCAACCACCCGGCCATCCGTGACCCGGCCTGGGTGCGCGTCGCACTGATCGCCGCCGCCCTGGCTTTCCTGGGCCTGTTCCTGGTCCTGCCCCTGGCCGCCGTTCTGGCCGAGGCGCTGCGCAAGGGCCTGGACTCCTATGCCCGGGCGCTGGCCGCCCCCGACACCCTGGCCGCCATCCGCCTGACCCTGCTGGTCGCCGCCATCGCCGTACCGGTGAACGTGGTCTTCGGGCTGTCGGCCAGTTGGGCCATCGCCAAGTTCGACTTTCGCGGCAAGGCCTTGCTGGTGTCGTTCATCGACCTGCCGTTCTCGGTCTCGCCGGTGATTTCGGGGCTGATCTACGTGCTGCTGTTCGGTGCCCAGGGGGTGTTGGGACCTTGGCTGGCGGAACACGACGTCAAGATCGTCTTCGCCATTCCCGGCATCGTCCTGGCCACCATCTTCGTCACCTTCCCCTTCGTCGCCCGCGAGCTGATCCCCCTGATGGAGGAACAGGGCCGCGACGAGGAAGAAGCCGCCCTGACCCTGGGGGCCGGCGGACTGCGCACCCTGTGGTCGGTGACCCTGCCCAACGTCAAATGGGGCCTGCTTTACGGCGTGTTGCTGTGCAACGCCCGCGCCATGGGCGAGTTCGGTGCCGTGTCGGTGGTGTCGGGCCACATTCGCGGCCTGACCAACACCATGCCCCTGCATGTGGAGATTCTTTACAATGAATACGATTTCGTCGGCGCCTTCGCCGTCGCCTCGCTCCTGGCCCTGCTCGCCCTTGTCACCCTTGGCGCCAAAAGCGCCCTGGAATGGGTCCACCGCGACCAGCTTGCCGCCACGCGAAGGCACTGAACCGATGATCGACATCAGCAATCTGTCCAAGCGTTTCGGCGCCTTCGCCGCCCTGGACGACGTATCCTTGCGCATCACGCCCGGCAAGCTGGTGGCGCTGTTGGGGCCGTCGGGATCGGGCAAGACCACGCTGTTGCGCATCCTGGCCGGTCTGGACCATGCGGATGGCGGCGCGGTGCAACTGAACGGGCTGGATGCGGGAACACTGAAAACCCGCGACCGTCGGGTCGGCTTCGTCTTCCAGCATTACGCCCTGTTCCGCCACATGAGCGTCGCCGACAACGTCGCCTTCGGCCTGAAGGTCAAGAAAGGTCCCGACAAGCCCAACAAGGCGCAGATCGCCGAAACGGTCGGCCAATTGCTGGATCTGGTGCAACTGACCGGCCTGGCCGGACGCTATCCGCAGCAACTGTCGGGCGGACAGCGCCAGCGCGTCGCCCTGGCCCGCGCCCTGGCGGTGGAACCCCGCCTGCTGCTGCTGGACGAACCCTTCGGCGCGCTCGACGCCCAGGTGCGCAAGGACCTGCGGCGCTGGCTGCGCCGTCTGCACGACGACATGGGACTGACCAGCGTCTTCGTCACCCACGACCAGGAAGAAGCCCTGGAACTGGCCGACGAAGTGGTGGTGATGAACAAGGGCCGCGTCGAACAGGTGGGCAGCCCGGCCGACATCTACGACAACCCGGCGACGCCTTTCGTCTTCCAGTTCCTGGGCAACGCCAACCGGTTGGATGCCGTGGTCAGGGGCGGCCGTGCCCTGGTCGGACCGTGGACCGCCGACGCCCCGGACATCGCCGACGGCCCGGCCGTCGCCTTCGTCCGCCCCCACGACCTGGACGTGGTGCCGGGCGGCGACCACGCCATTATCCGCCATCAGGTGGTTCTGGGACCGACCGTGCGGCTGGACCTGGTGCTGGATGACGACATAACGGCGGAAGCGATCATCGACCGCGAATCCCATGCCCGGTTGAACCTGCGAACCGGCGACCGCATCGGATTGCAGGCCCGCCGCATCGCCGTCTTCGCCGCCCCGTGAATGAAAAAAGGCCGCCCGGTTGCCCGGGCGGCCAGTTGTTCAGGCTCAGGGATCAGCGGAACAGCAAAGCGGTCTTTTGCAAGGTGATCCAGATGCCCCAGGCCAGGGGCACCCACACCACCGCCCAAGCCAGGGTCACCTTCCAGGAATGCTTGACCTCTTCGGCCAGGGCTTCCACGTCGGCGACGAAATGCTGGTGGGTGTCGTCGGCGATCTTCTTTTCCTCGGCCAGTTCCTCGTCAGACATGTGGTGTTCCTCGGCCACCGAGGTCACCAGCCAGTTGCAGACGAAGCCCAGGGCCAACAGACCAGCCAGGATGTACATGGTGATGTTGTAGACGTCGGCGCGGGCGACGCCGTGTTCCAACTGGTATTCACGGATGTAGTTGACCAGAACCGGACCCAGCACGCCCGCCGTCGACCACGCGGTCAGCAGACGGCCATGGATGGCGCCCACCATCTTGGTGCCGAACATGTCGGCCAGATAGGCGGGAACGGTGGCGAAGCCGCCGCCATACATGGACAAGATGATGCAGAACATCAGCACGAACAGCACCAGGGCGCCGGCTTGGGACGCGAACGGCACCGAGGCGTAAAGCAGGATGCCCAGCGCGAAGAAGACGAAATAGGTGTTCTTGCGCCCCAGCTTGTCCGACAGCGACGCCCAGAAGAAGCGACCGCCGATGTTGAACAGCGACAACAGCCCGGTGAAGCCGGCGGCCACCGCGGCGATCTGGCCCTTTTGCGCGGCGGTCAGATCGTTGAAGGCGACATCCAGACCGATCAGCTTGCCGCCGAAGACTTCCTGCAGCAGCGGCGAAGCCATGCCCAGGATGCCGATGCCGGCGGTGACGTTCAGGCACAGAACCGCCCACACCAGCCAGAACTGCTTGGTGCGCCAGGCGACGTTCAGATGGACATGCTTGTCGGTGATCATCGACTTCGACTTGTCCGGCGCCGGGGGCGTCCACCCGGCGGGCTTCCAGTTCTCGGCCGGAACCCGATAACCCAAAGCACCGCCCATCATGAAGACGAAGTAGATGGCGGCCAGACAGACGAAGGTTTCCCACACGCCCACCGAAGTGGGGCTGGCGAAGTACTTCATCAGGCCGTCGGCCAAGGGGGCACCGATCATGGCGCCGCCGCCGAAGCCCATGATGGCCATGCCGGTGGCCATGCCGCGACGGTCGGGGAACCACTTGATCAGGGTCGAGACCGGCGAGATGTAGCCCAGACCCAGGCCGATGCCGCCGATGACGCCCGAGCCCAGCCACAGCATCCAGATCTGGTGGGTATAGACCCCAAGCGCCGAAATCAGCAGACCGCCGCACCAGCAGCAGGCGGCGACCACGCCGGCCTTGCGCGGACCGGCCTTTTCCAGCCAGCCGCCCCAGACCGCCGCCGACGAGCCCAGGAAGACGAAGAACAGGGTGTACATCCAGCCCAGCATGGAAATCTTCCAGTCGCAACCGGTGGCGACCATCTGCTGGAAGAAACCCATGTCGGCGGAACAGGCCAGCGGCTGGGTGATGCCGACGGCGCGCGACAGCGGCAGCCAGAACACCGAGAAGCCATAGGCCATGCCGATGCACAGATGGATGGCCAAAGCGGCCGGCGGAACCAGCCAACGATTGAAGCCGGGCTTGGCGATGGTGCGCTGACGCGACAGCATGCCCCCTGGCAATGCGATGGACGCAGTACTCATTCTTTCGAACCTCCCCTATGGGCCGCTTTTGCCGCAGGCCTTGATCACTCCAACACCACAACCGCATTCGCCTTGGCGCTGACCGCCAAGGACATGCCCACCTGCCGGGCCATGGACAGCGCCATGGTGGTGGGGGCCGACACCGACGCCAGCAGGCCAATGCCCACGTTTGCCGCTTTTTGAACCAGTTCGAACCCGCAGCGGCTGGACATGACGACAAAACCGTCGTTGTTGTCCACCCCGGCTTGCGACATGGCACCTATGAGTTTGTCGAGCGCGGTGTGCCGGCCGACGTCTTCACGCGACAGCAACACCTGGCCCAGGCGGTCGCACCAGGCGGCGCCGTGGACGGAAAAATTCCGCGCCCGCATGGGCTGATGATCGTTCAACTGTTGGAAGGCCCAGGCGATGGCGTCAGGCGCCACATCGGGGCGACGCACCTGCTTCAACGGCCGGCGCAGCGCTTCCAGCGTCTCGATGCCGCAGATGCCGCAACCGGAACGCCCCTCCATGGCCCGTCCCCGCCCCATCAGCGCGGCGGCCCGGATATTGGGGATGGTCATGCGGATGGCCAAGCCGGCCTCCAGGCGCAGAACCTCGATGTCGTCCACCTCGGCGGCGCTTTCCACCACACCTTCGGCCAGGGAAAAACCCAGGCCGAAATCTTCCAGATCGGCGGGGCTGGCCAGCATGACAGCGAAAGAGCGGCCGTTATAGACCAGGGCGGTGGGCTCTTCTTCCGGCAGCTGCCATTCCACCACTTCCGACACCGCCACATGGCGATGGCTGACCCCCTTGACCGCCACCGAACAATCGGAGCGGCTTTCCGGGGAAGCGTCCTGTGATTGCTTGGGGGTGGTCATGGCCGGCCTCCTATTCCGCCACCAGGGTCTGCACCGCGTTGGCGATGGCGACCTGGACGGCGGTGACCTTGTATTCGGGGCAGTTGGTGGCCCAGTCCGAATTGTCGGTGGTCACCACGTTGGCCCCGGTCACCGGGTGGTGGAAGGTGGTGTAGACCACGCCTTGCGGCACCCGTTCAGTGATTTCGGCGCGCAACGTCGTCGCCCCCATGCGGCTGGCCAAGGACACCATGTCGCCGTCCTTGATACCGCGCTGTTCGGCGTCGAAGGGATGGATTTCCAGCACGTCCTCGGGATGCCAGGCGACGTTGTCGGTGCGCCGGGTCTGGGCGCCGACATTGTACTGCGAGAGTATCCGCCCGGTGGTCAGGATCAGCGGGAAGAAACGGCTGGTCTGTTCGCTGGTGGGGACGAACTCGGTCAGGACGAAATTGCCCTTGCCGCGCACGAAACCATCCACATGCATGATCGGCGTGCCATGGGGCGCGGCGTCGGTGACCGGCCATTGCAGGCTGCCTTCGGCGTCCAGGCGTTCGAAGCTGACGCCCTTGAAGGTCGGCGTCACCTTGGCGATTTCCGCCATGATCTCGGCGCCGTTGTTCCAATGCATGGGATAGCCCATGGCGGTGGCGATGGCGGCGACCACTTGCCATTCGTGCATGCCGGGGCGCGGCGCCATGGCCGGACGCACCCGGTTGATGCGGCGTTCGGCATTGGTGAAGGTGCCGTCCTTTTCCAAAAACGAGGTGCCGGGCAGGAAGACATGAGCATAGGCCGCCGTCTCGTTCAGGAACAGGTCCTGGACCACAAGGAATTCCAGCGCTTCCAGCGCCGCCGTCACATGGTTGGTGTTGGGGTCGGATTGCGCGATGTCCTCGCCATGGACGAACATGCCCTTGTAAGACCCGTGCAGCGCCTGATCGAACATGTTGGGGATGCGCAGGCCCGGCTCGGCATCCAGCTCGCGGCCCCACATGACCTCGAACAGGGCGCGCACCGAATCGTCCTTGACCTCGCGGTAGCCGGAAAATTCATGCGGGAACGAGCCCATGTCGCACGAGCCCTGGACGTTGTTCTGGCCGCGCAGCGGATTGACGCCGACACCGTCGCGACCCACGTTGCCGGTGGCCATGGCCAGATTGGCGATGCCCATGACGGTGGTGGAACCCTGGCTGTGTTCGGTCACCCCCAGGCCGTAGTAGATGGCGGCGTTGCCGCCGGTGGCGTAAAGCCGCGCCACCTGCCGCACACTTTCCGCCGGCACGCCGGTTTCGGCTTCCAGGGTTTCGGGGGAATTGCGTTCCTCGGCGACGAAATCGGCCCATTGCTGGAAATTGATCAGGTCGCAGCGGCTACGGACGAAATCCTGGTCCACCAAACCTTCGGTGACGATGACATGGGCCAGGGCGTTGACCATGGCCACATTGGTGCCGGGCTTCAGTTGTAGGTGATATTGGGCGGCGACGTGCGGCCCCTTGACCAGATCGATGGCGCGCGGGTCGATGACCACCAGCTTGGCCCCCTGACGCACCCGGCGCTTCAGGCGCGAGGCGAAGACCGGGTGACCCGCCGTGGGGTTGGCGCCCATGACGATGATGACGTCGGATTTATCGACGCTTTTGAAATCCTGGGTGCCGGCCGAGGTGCCATAGGTCTGCTTCAGACCATAGCCAGTGGGCGAATGGCAGACGCGGGCACAGGTGTCGACGTTGTTGTTGCCGAAACCGGCGCGGATCATCTTTTGCACCGCGTAGATTTCTTCGTTGGTGCAGCGCGACGAGGTGATGCCGCCGATGGAGCGCGGACCATGGCGGTCCTGGACTTCCTTGAACTTGGCCGCCGTATAGGCGATGGCTTCGTCCCAGCCCACTTCCCGCCACGGATCGGTGATGCTTTGGCGGATCATCGGCTTGATCTTGCGATCCTTGTGGCTGGCATAGCCCCAGGCGAAACGGCCCTTGACGCAGGAATGGCCGGCATTGGCGCCGCCCTGCTTGCTGGGCACCATGCGCACCACGGTGTCGCCCTGCATCTCGGCGCGGAACGAACAGCCGACGCCACAATAGGCACAGGTGGTTTCCACCACGTGTTCGGGCTGGCCCAGCTTGGCCACCGACTTTTCAATCAAGGTGGCGGTGGGGCAAGCCTGGACGCAGGCGCCGCACGACACGCATTCCGATCCCATGAAGTCCAGCGACGGGCCGGGCTTGATGCGCGAGTCGAAACCGCGACCGGCGACCGTCAGGGCGAAAGTGCCCTGCACCTCGGCGCAGGCCCGCACACAGCGCGAGCAGACGATGCACTTGGCCGGGTCATACTGGAAATAGGGATTGCTGGTGTCCTTGGCCTCGGCCAGATGGTTGTCGCCGGCGAAGCCATAACGGACCTCGCGCAGGCCGACAGCGCCGGCCATGTCCTGCAGCTCGCAATCGCCATTGGCCGGACAGGTCAGGCAATCCAGCGGGTGGTCCGAGATGTAAAGCTCCATCACCCCTTTGCGCAGGGCGGACAGGCGCGGATTGTTGGTGCACACCTTCATGCCGTCGGCCACCGGGGTGGTGCACGACGCCGGCGTACCCTTGCGGCCGTCGATTTCCACCAGGCACAGGCGGCACGACCCGAAAGGCTCCAGATGGTCGGTGGCGCACAATTTGGGGATCATGATCCCGGCTTCGGCTGCGGCGCGCATCACCGAGGTGCCTTCCGGCACGCTGACGCTGCGGCCATCGATGGTCACGGTGATGGAAGCGGCGCCTTCCTTGGCGGGGGTTCCGAAATCCTGGCAGCGAAGGGACATGGCGGGCTCCCGCTTCAAGCGAAATCTTCGGGGAAATGACGGATGGCGCTTTTCACCGGCAACGGCGTCAGACCACCCATGGCGCACAGCGACCCATCGGTCATCACCGTGCAAAGGTCTTGCAGCAATTCCATGTTGGTTTCGCGGTCGATGCCGGCGACGATCTTGTCCAGAACCTCGCGGCCACGGGTCGAACCGATTCGGCACGGCGTGCACTTGCCGCACGATTCCTCGGCGCAGAATTCCATGGCGAAGCGTGCCATGTGGTCCATGCGCACGGTGTCGTCGAACACCACCAGACCGCCATGCCCCAGCATGGCCCCGGCTTCCGCCATGGATTCGTAATCAGCCGACAGCGACAATTGCGCTTCCGGCACATAGGCCCCCAAGGGGCCGCCCACCTGGACAGCGCGCAGCGGACGCCCCGAAGCGGTGCCGCCGCCATAGCGGTAGACCAGATCATGCAAGGAAACGCCGAAAGCCAGTTCCACCAGACCGCCCCGCGCGATGTTGCCGGCCAGCTGGAACGGCTGGGTGCCGTGCGAGCGTCCGGCGCCGAAATCGCGGTAATAGGCCGCCCCTTGCGCCAGCACCACCGGCACCGAGGTCAGGGTCAACACGTTGTTGACGACGGTGGGCTTGCCGAACAACCCTTCCAAGGCGGGGATCGGCGGCTTGGCGCGAACCACGCCGCGTTTGCCTTCCAGGCTCTCCAGCATGGCGGTTTCCTCGCCACACACATAAGAGCCGGCGCCGACGCGCACTTCCAGATGGAAGTCATGGCCCGAGCCATGGATGTTGGTGCCCAGCCAGTCCTGCTCATAGGCCAGCCGGATGGCTTCGCGCAGGGTCTCGACCGCGTGGGGATATTCCGAACGCAGATAGATGTACCCCTGACGGGCGCCGACCGCCAAGGCGGTGATGGTCATGCCCTCGATCAGCAAGAAGGGGTCGCCTTCGATGATCATGCGGTCGGCGAAGGTGCCGCTGTCGCCTTCGTCGGCGTTGCAGCAGACGAATTTTTCGTCGGCTTGCGCGTTCAGCACGGTGTTCCACTTGATGCCGGTGGGGAATCCGGCGCCACCGCGTCCGCGCAGGCCGGACTCGGTCACTTCCTTGACGATCTCGGCAGGCGTCATCTTCAGCGCCTTTTCCAGCCCGGCGAAACCGCCATGGGCCTGGTAATCGGCCACCGACAAGGGGTCGGTCACCCCGCAGCGGGCAAACGTCAACCGCTGTTGATGCTTCAGGTAAAAAATCTCGTCGGTCAGGCCATGGCCCAGCGGATGGGGCTTGCCGTCCAGGAAGCCGGCATCGAACAGCTCGGCGACGTTTTCCGGGGTGACCGGGCCATAGGCGACACGTCCAGCAGCGGTCGCCACCTCGACCAGCGGTTCCAGCCACAGCATGCCGCGCGAGCCGTTGCGCACGATGTGAACCGGCAGCTTACGGGCTTCGGCCTCGGCGGCGATGGCGGCGGCGACTTGATCGGCGCCCACCGACAGGGCGGCGGCGTCGCGGGGAACGTAAAGGGTGACAGCGGCGCTCATGCCAGGGCTCCGTCGATGCGGGCGGGGGTCAGACGGCCGATCAGCCGGTCGTCAACCAGGGCTGACGGACCCAGGGCGCAATTGCCCAGGCAGTACACCGCTTCCAGGGTGAACTCGCCATCGGCGCGGGTCTGGCCCAGATCGATACCCAGCTTGGATTTCAGATGGTCGACCAGCTTGTCCGAGCCCCGGGCCTGACAGGCCTCGGCGACGCAGACGCGCACCACGTGGCGGCCGGGATGGGTCTGGCGGAATTCGTGATAGAAGCTGACGACCCCATGCACCTCCGCCTTGGACAGGTTCAAGCTGTCGGCCAGCAACGGCAGCGCGTCGTCATCCACATAGCCGAATTCTTCCTGCAACGCGTGCAGCATGGGCAACAGCGCGCCTCGCAAGGAACGATGGCTGTCAATGATGGCGCGGGCGCGCTCCGCATTCCAGGCGGCGGCTGTCATCGCGGCGGATACTCCCTGTGGGTGTTGTCCTTAATTGCCGCTAAGCTGAAACATTCCCCACCTGGGTTTCAAATACAAAATACCCATGCTGCGATAGCATATAGCTATCAAACCCCGCCCGAGCGGGTGGCCCGAGTGGCCGTCCACAGGATACCGTTGCGGGCCAAGGCCTCTTTGACCAAAAGCGGTATCCTGGATGCCAACTTCTCGGAAGAAGCCACTGCGGTCAAGGCCTTAGCCACCGGAACCACCGGCGAACGGTCGGCGTAAACGATGCCGACCACATAGGTCACATCTGGTGTTACCAAGGGAAAAGCTATCAAGTCGTCAGGCAGCCGCATCAGCCCCAACAATTGTCCGGGGACGATGGACGACCACGGCCCATGCTGCACCGCAGTGAAGATGTTGATCATGGAATTGGTTTCCATCACCGGCTCGACCTTGTGGCCGGCCATCAGGAAGGCGCTGTCGGCGATGCGGCGGTTCTGCATGTCGGGCGTCAGCAGACACAGCGGCAGCCGCGCCGCCTCGGCCCAGGTGATGTCAGCGCGGTCGGCCGGCGCGGTGTCGCGATGGGTCAGCAGGAAATAGCGTTCGGAATAAAGGGGCTGCATGCGCACCCCCGTCAACGGTTCGTTGTCAAGATAGGTGACGCCGGCATCCAGCTCGAAATTGTCCAAGCCGCGCTGGATCTGGCGCGACGACAGCGACACGATGCTGACCTTGATGCCGGGATGCCGCGCGGTGAACGGCGCCACCAGATGGGCGACCATGGGCAGCGCCGTGGGGATGACCCCCAGGCGCAACTGGCCCGACAATTCCTGGCCCGGCGCCCCCAGATCCTGCACCAGCGAATCAAAGTCGCCACAGATGCGCCGGGCGTATTCCAGCACCTTCTCGCCTTCCGGGGTGAACTTCAGGAAACGGTGGCCGCGCTCGACGATGGGCACCCGCAATTCTTCTTCCAACTGGCGGATGGCGTTGGACAAAGTCGGCTGGGCCACATTGCAGGCGATGGCGGCGCGACCGAAATGCCGTTCACGCGACAGCGCCATCAGGTATTGGAACTTGCGCAGCATCGGTCCGCATCCTTGCCATCCTTTGACCGGCAGGGATTGTCGCCGGGTGCCGCCATCGGCGCAAGCCGCTTGCGTCCACGTCAACCGCGACTGACGACAACCAACAGGTTGACACTTTAAGAGCGGGGATTTTTTTGTTTGATATCCATGTGTTACATGGCATTGTTGAACTCATGTCCGGCGACCGGTTGGCTGTCGCCCAAACCGTCATGCCTTCGGAGCCCAAGATGAAGATCGTCCTTGCCGCCACCGCCCTGCTGTTGCTGGCCGCCTGCAGCAGCCCCTATGAAGCCGCGCTGGAAAGCCGCACCGCGCCGCGCCCCATGGCCCCGGTCACCAAGGCCGACGCCGCCGCTTTGGCGCCCTATGAAGCGGCCGCCTATTTCAAGAACCGCTGATATATTTTAGGTTAATCTAATGTTTTGTGGCGCCCAGACCCGGTTTGGGCGTATACCCGTGCCCACCATGGAAAAAGGTGTGCCGTGCCCGTCTATCTTCCCATCGCCGGCCTGTCGGTCGACATCTTCTCGCTGCTGGCGCTGGGTGGCGGCGTCGGTTTCCTGTCCGGCCTGTTCGGCGTCGGCGGCGGCTTTCTGCTGACGCCGCTTTTGATGTTCATGGGCATTTCCCCGGCGGTGGCGGTGGCCACCGGCGCCAATCAGGTGGTGGGCGCCAGCGTGTCCGGCCTGATCGCCCATTGGCGGCGCAAGAACGTGGATTTCCGCATGGGCACGGTGCTGACCGTGGGCGGCTTCGTCGGATCAGTCATGGGCGTCGCCCTGTTCGGCTGGCTGAAGGGCCTGGGTCAGATCGATCTGGTCATTTCCATCTGCTATGTGGTGTTCCTGGGCTTCATCGGCACCACCATGGGTATCGAATCGGTGCGCGCCCTGCTGCAGGCCGGCGGCGGCGGCAACCTGCGCAAGCGCCATCGCCACCCCTGGCACACGCTTCCCTTCAAGATGCGCTTTTCCCGCTCGGGGCTTTACATCAGCGCCCTGATGCCGCTGGGCGTCGGCGTGTTCGGCGGCGTGCTGGCCGCCATCATGGGCGTCGGCGGCGGTTTCGTCATGGTGCCCTTGATGATCTACGTGCTGGAAATGCCCACCTCGGTGGTGGTCGGCACCTCGCTTTTCCAGATCATCTTCGTCACCGCCAACGTCACCTTTCTGCAATCCATCACCACCCACACGGTGGATGTCATCTTGATGTTGACACTGCTGGTCGGCGGCGTCATCGGCGCCCAGTTCGGCGCCCGCCTGGGCGGCAAGTTGCGCGGCGAGCATCTGCGCCTGGCCCTGGCCCTGATCGTGCTGGCGGTGTGCCTGCGCCTGGGCTGGGATTTGATCAACCCGCCATCGGACATCTTCAGCCTGGGCTAACACCCAAAAAAAGAATATCTTATTGCATTCTCAATTATTACGCATACCATGGGAGCCCCTTGATGTGAGCCCCGCGGGTGGTGATGTTCGTCCGTCTTTGTCTTGCCGCCGCTTTCTTCCTGAGCAATCCGGCATTGGCCCAAAGCGGCATGGGCAAACAAACGGCGGCAGAGCCGATCCAAAGCCAAGTGCGAGAGCTCAAGGCCGAAGTCCTTGAACTCAAGCAACTAAAAACGACGATTGAACACCAAGCCGAACGTCTGACCGACCAGAATACCCGTGTTGACAATCTGCTGACCTATATCAGCTGGGTCGGCGGAATCGTTGTGGGCTTGCTTGGTGTCGTCACCGCCCTGGTGGGTATCGCCGTGCCCTTCTGGGTAAACCGCAGTAACGCGCTCGCCGTGAACGAAGCAAAAAGCCAAGCCAAAAGCCAAGTTACCGAGCAATTAAAGGAAGCCAAGGACAACATCGAGCAGACCAAGGCAGACGTCGAGCAAGCCAAGGGCGAGGCTATGAGATTGCTCGACCAAGTGCGAGGCCTGCATCGTGACGCCACGGGCATCGTTGACGAGATGCGCAGGAAGGGCCGGGAAAGCGGAGAAATCACCCCTGAACAGCAACAAGCGGTTCAGACGGTTGCCCATCAGGCAAGTCAGAAACCCCCAGAGCAACGCAGCAAAGACGAATGGTGGGCACTGGCGCAGCAAGCCCTCAACGACGGCGACATTACCACAGCCGAGGACTTCCTCGACAAGGCACAGGATGACGACCAGGACAATCCTTGGACCTGGGTTCTGCTGGCCCGGCTACATGTCCGGCAGGGCAATCTTACCAGTGCCCGCCACGCCGCCGAGAAAGCCCTGTCCATGGCGCGTCAGCGAAACCAGTGGATCGATGAGATCGGCGCCCGAATAGAACTTGGAGACATCGCCCGCAGCGACAAACAGCCGGACGAAGCCATGAGGATCTATACCTCCGTCGAGGCTATGATCCGTGAACGATTAAAGATGGGCGGCGATATCGAGGACGCCAAACGCGCCCTGCTCGCTGCCCTCGACCGAGTCATCATGATGCATCTGGCCGCCAATAGCCCAGAAAAAGCAAAACCGGCGGCCGCTGAACAGCTTTCCCTTGCCCGCCAATTGTTTCAAGCCGATTCTGGCGAAAGTGACCGCCTGCGCTATGTCATCATATGTCATAACAATATTGGCAAGATTGAATTGTCGCTCGGTCACCTCGATGAGGCTGAGCAGGCCTTCCAAACCGCTTTCGATTTTATTTCTTTGTCGCAGTCGCATGGCAACGACAACCCTCGCATCAATGCCGATACCGCTGAAATCATTGCTGGCCTAGCTGCCGTTCTTAGCCGACGGAAGCAGTACGAGGCGGCAAAAAGAGAGTTCAGCCGGGCCATCTCCATCCTCGAGGACTTAGCCAAAGCCCAGCTGCTGGATAGCGACGGCATTGAATCCTTGGAAGAATACCGTCGGCTGCTGGCAGAGTTGAACAACGCCTAACCGAACAGATCGCCCTGGGGCTTGGGCGGGGCGTCTACCTGCACGCTGATCCCGACCTCGACCGGCTGGGGGGCGCCGCCGCCGAGCCAGCGCCCATCCACCAGCAGCGGCATGCGGTCGTGCACGCCTTGCAGGTCCGGCGTCGCCGCCCGGGTCAGGATGACGAACGTGTCGCCGTCATAAAGCCCGGCAAAGGTCATCAGGGCACCGTCAGCACGGCTTAGGCGCATCTTGGTCTTGGCCGCATCCCATTCCCACCAGGCGCTGGCCGGAACCAGGATACGCTTGCCCAGCAGGCGGCGGAACAACGGCTTGTCGGGCACGCTTTCCATACGGGCATTGATCACCGGGGCCTTGTCCCACGTCACCCGCAACCCCCAGGACAGCAGACGCCCTTCGGCCCGCCCGACCACCAGGGCGCGGTCGGTGGGACGGAACTCGGTGGCGTTGGGCCAGGGCGGCGGCAACGTCAACCCAAGACTGACAACCTGCGGCCGGGCCTGTTCGTTCAGTTCGAAGCGGGAACACATTTGCGGCCGAAGATCAGGAACTCCTTGTTGCCTTCCGGCCCCTTGATCGGGCTGTCACACAGGCCTTCCACCTGCCAGCCGGCCTGAGTGGGCAGCCATTGGGAGATGCGGTCGCAGACTTCGGCGTGCAGTTCCGGTTCGCGCACCACGCCGCCCTTGCCCACCCGGCCCTTGCCCACCTCGAATTGCGGCTTGATCAGCGCCACCAGGACGGCGCCCGGCGCCGCCAGGGAAAGGGCGGCGGGCAGCACCACCTCAAGCCCGATGAAGCTGGCGTCGCACACCACCATGGCGGGGGGCTCGGGGATCAGATCAGTGTTCAGATGGCGGGCGTTGGTCCGTTCCAGCACCACCACACGGGGATCGTTGCGCAGCTTCCAGGCCAGTTGCCCATGGCCGACATCCACCGCATAGACCTTGGCCGCCCCACGGGTCAGCAACACGTCGGTGAACCCGCCGGTTGACGCCCCCACATCCACCGCCACCAAGCCGGTGGGGTCGATGGCGAAGCGATCCAGGGCCTCGACCAGCTTCAAGCCGCCGCGCGACACCCAGGGGTGGTCCTGGCCCTTCAACTCGACCGCCACGTCCTCGGCCACCTGGGTGCCGGGCTTGTCGACCCGCTTGTCGCCCACCACCACCAGACCAGCCATCACCAGGGCCTGGGCCTTGGACCGGCTTTCCGCCAACCCGCGATCCACCAATAATTGATCTATGCGTAAACGAGCACCCATTCGGAATGGCCCCATGCGAAAACGGTGATGGAAATTACCCTTGTCTTCACCGAGAATAAATCAAACACATAAAAAGGGACGTCCGAAGAAACAACATGGCCACATTGCTGTTCACACACCCGGTCTGCCTGCAACACGACACAGGCGACTATCACCCGGAATGCGCCGACCGCCTGAAAGCGGTGCTGCAAGGCCTGGAATCCGAAGAGTTCATGATGCTGCTGCGCGAGGAAGCGCCGCAGGCCACCCGTGAACAATTGCTGCGCGCCCATTGCGCCCACCACGTGGACCACGTGCTGTCTTCGGTGCCCGAACCCGGCGAATATTTCCACATCGACCCCGACACCCTGATGTCGTACCAGTCGGGCGACGCCGCCCTGCGTTCGGCCGGATCGGTCTGCGCCGCCGTGGACGCGGTGGCCGCCAAACAGGCGCGCAACGCGTTCTGCGCCGTGCGGCCGCCGGGACACCACGCCGAACGTGACGCCGCCATGGGCTTTTGCCTGTTCAACAACGCCGCCGTCGGCGCCCTGCACGCCCGCGACGCCCACGGCTTCAAGCGCGTCGCCATCGTCGACTTCGACGTCCATCACGGCAACGGCACCCAGCACATCTTATGGGACGAACCGGGCGTCCTGTACGCGTCCACCCACCAGGAACACGCCTATCCCAACACCGGTCTGGCCGAAGAAACCGGCGGCCAGGGCCGCATGGTCAACGTGCCGCTGCCGGCCGGCTGCGCGTCGGACGATTTCCGCCAGGCCTTTGGCGACCAGCTGATCTACAAGCTCAGGGAATACGCGCCTGACTTCCTGATCATCTCGGCCGGGTTCGACGCCCACGCCGCCGACCCGCTGGCCCATCTGCGGCTGAAGACCAGCGACTTCAAATGGGCCACCGAGCAATTGCTGGACGTGGCCCAGGAAAGCGCCGGCAACCGCGTGGTGTCGGTTCTGGAAGGCGGTTACGACCTGAACGCCCTGGCGGCTTCGGTCAAGGAACATGTCCGCGCCCTGATGGGCATGTAAAAACCTACCATCGCAGTCAAGGCCGTTGCGGTATCGCAACGGCCTTTATTTCGGCCACAGCCACGCCGCCCCGCGCACGCCCGAGGAATCGCCGTGCACGGGCGGCAGCAGCCGTGTCGCCACCTGATCCGAGAACACGTATTCCCCCCACAGGCGGGGCACGTTGCGATAGAGCCGGGCCACGTTGCCGACGCCGCCGCCCAGCACCACCACATGGGGGTCCAGCACGTTGATCACCGTGGCCAGGGCGCGGGCCAGCCGGTCCTCGGTACGGTCCAGCAAACCTTCGGCGCGGTCGTCGCCCTGTTCGGCCAAGGCGACGATGTCGGGCAGGCGCACGCCTTGGCCGAACTGGCGCTCGATGGCCGGCCCAGACAGGAAGGTTTCGACACAACCGAACTTGCCGCAATAGCAGGCGTGGCCGGGCTGTTCGTCCTGTTCCGGCCACGGCAACGGGTTGTGCCCCCATTCGCCGGCAATGGCGTTGGGCCCGGACAGCAGGCGGCCATGGACCACCACGCCCGCCCCCACCCCGGTACCCAGAATCACCCCGAAAACGATGTCCGCCCCCACCCCGGCGCCGTCGGTGGCTTCGGACAGGGCGAAGCAGTCGGCGTCGTTGGCCAACCTGACCTGCCGCCCCAGCGCCATTTCCAAGTCGCGGTCGAAGGGCTTGCCGATCAGCCAGATGGAATTGGCGTTCTTCACCAGTCCGGTGGCCGGACTGATGGTGCCGGGAATGCCGATACCGACGCGGCCCCGCCGCCCCAGACGACTTTCCAGCCCCAGCACCAGATCCTTGATGGTGGCGATGGTGGCGGCATAATCCCCCTTGACGGTGGGCACCCGGCAGCGGTCCAGTTCGGCGCCGCTGGCGGCGTCAAGGGCGATGGCTTCGGTCTTGGTGCCGCCCAGGTCGACACCGATACGAAGGGGGGGATTGCTTTCTTCGCTCATCGGGCAAATTTACGCTGTTGTCGCCAGACGTCAAATCGGTATCCTGATGCCGAAAAATAGCGGAGAACATTTACGTGAGCCACGTCCAGCTTGACCATCCCTTCCCGGCGCCCCCTGACATCGCCACCACCCGCGAAGTGGCCCCCGGGGTGCTGTGGATTCGCATGCCGCTGCCCTTCGCGCTGGACCATATCAATCTGTGGGCGCTGGAAGACGGCGACGGCTGGACCATCGTCGACACCGGGGTGGGCAACGACGACACCCTGGCCCATTGGGACAAGCTGCTGGCCGGCCCCTTGGGCGGCAAGCCGATCACCCGGTTGATCTGCACCCATTTCCACCCCGACCACATGGGATTGGCCGGCCCCTTGACCGAACGCTTCGGCATCCGTCTGACGGCGACGGTGGGCGAATGGACCTATGGCCGCATGCTGATGCTGGAAGGCGGCCCCCAATACGTGGACAACCAGGTCGATTATTACCGCCGCTGCGGTTATGACGACGACATGCTGGCGGGCATCCGCGAACGCTCGGGCGGCTATGCCGACCGCATCAAGCCGTTGCCGCCATCAGTTTCGGTGATCCGCGAAGGCGACGTGCTGACCATCGGCGGGCGCGACTGGCGCGTCTTCGTCGGACGCGGCCACGCCCCCGAACACGCCTGCCTGTTCTGCGACGACCTGAACGTGCTGATTTCCGGCGACCAGATCCTGCCGCGCATTTCGCCGGTGGTCGGCGTCTGGCCGCAAGAACCCGATTCCGACCCGCTGTCGCTATTCATGGAAAGCCTTGTGCGGTTGAAGGCGACTTTTCCCGCCGACTGCCTGGTGCTGCCGTCGCACAAGCTGCCGTTTCGCGGCCTGCACGAACGGGCCGACGAATTGCTGGCCCATCACCACGACCGCCTGAACAAGGCGCTGGAAGCCTGCGCCCAGCCGGTCACCGCGCTGCAGGCGCTGCGCCACCTGTTCCCCCGTCCGCTGGACGCCCACCAGACCGGCTTCGCCATGGGCGAGACCGTGGCCCATCTGAACAATCTGGTGAAAAGCGGCCGGATGGAACGCCACACCACTGCGGATGGCATCTGGCTATATAAGACTGTTTGCAAATAACAGCATCTCTCCGATAATCGGGGCACTGTTATCGGAGCTTGTCATGTCGTCTTCCCCCGCCCCGCTGGTCACGCCGTTCTTCGACCCCGTCACCTGGACCATGACCTATGTGGTCCGGGCGCCGGGGGACACGTCCTGCGTGGTCATTGACCCTGTGCTGGATTACGACCGACGCAGCGGCAAAATATCGACCAAGTCCATCGACGATCTCTGCGATTTCGTCGCGGCCAACGGCTTGAAGGTGGAATGGGTGCTGGACACCCATGTCCACGCCGACCACATGACCGGCATGGCCGAACTGGCGCGGCGCACCGGGGCCAGGACCGCCATCGGCGCCCGGGTCGTCGTGGTGCAGAAGACCTTTGCCGGCATCTACAACCTGCCCGGCTTTCCCTGCGACGGCCACCAGTTCGACCGTCTGCTGGAAGACGACGACCAGATCACCGCCGGCACGCTGACCCTGAAGGCGCTGCACGTGCCCGGCCATACCCCGGCCTGCATGGCCTATGTGGCCGGCGACGCGGTTTTCGTCGGCGACACCTTGTTCATGCCGGATTTCGGATCGGCGCGCTGTGATTTCCCCGGTGGCGACGCCGTCGCCCTTTACCGATCCGTGCAGCGCTTGCTGGCATTGCCCGCGGACACCCGCATGTTCGTCGGCCACGATTACGGCCCCGGCGGCCGCGACATCGCCTGGGAAACCAGCGTGGCGGCGCAGAAGGCCGGCAACATCCATGTGCGCGACGGCATCGGCGAAGACGACTTCGTCGCCATGCGCCAAAGCCGCGACGCCACCCTGGACATGCCCGAATTGCTGTTGCCGTCGCTTCAGGTCAACATCCGGGCCGGCAACCTGCCCGAACCGGAAAGCAACGGGACCAGCTATCTGAAGTTCCCGCTGCAGAACTGAACAGGCTCAGGCAGCGCAGACGCCGCCGTTGTCCTTGGCGCAGTAAAGGCCATAAAGGGTGTTGATCACCGCGCTGGCTTCGGCACCGGACAGCGAATAGAAAATGGTCTGGGCCTGACGGCGGGTCTGCACCAGATTGTCCCGACGCAGGCGGGCCAGATGCTGCGACAGCGCCGATTGCGACAGACCGATCAGGCGTTCCAACTCGCCCACCGACTTTTCGCCATGCAGCAACTGACACAGGATCATCAGCCGGTGTTCGTTACTCATGGCCTTCAGCAGGGTGCTGGCGCGGCGAGCGCTATCCTGAAGTTTTTCCAATTCCATATCCGAGTACCCTATGGCTTCAAGCATGCTGGCATATAGCATACCACTCGAATTTGAGGATTCAACATTACCGCAACGAAACATTCGGGAATCCGTAGTCATGACGCGACCTTCCCCACCATTTACAGTGTGGAATTGCCATACCAAGGAATGCCCACGGGGTGGCAGTATATATTGCTAATATTTATTTATCTAATTTAAGCGGAAGCCGCAGCGCTGCCTTGCCCCAGCGCCGTCAGAACGCTGGCGACGATGTGCGGCGCGTTCAGGCCGGCCATGTCGTACTGCTTCATGGGTGCTTCGTGCTCCAGGAAGCTGTCGGGCAACACCAGCGGGCGCACCTTCAAGCCACGATCCAAGGCCCCGGAATGGGCCAGGAAATGCAGGACCTGACTGCCGAAGCCCCCCACCGAGCCTTCTTCCACCGTCACCAGCACTTCGTGTTCGCGGGCCAGACGGGTGACCAGGTCTTCGTCCAGCGGCTTCATGAAGCGGGCGTCGGCCACGGTGGTGGACAATCCCCGCGCCGCCAGGTCGTCGGCGGCCTTCAACGCTTCGGCCAGACGGGTGCCCAAGGACAGGATGGCGACACGGCTGCCTTCGCGGATCACCCGGCCCTTGCCGATGGGCAGCACATGACCGCGTTCCGGCAGTTCGACGCCCACGCCTTCGCCGCGCGGATAGCGGAAGGCGCTGGCCCGGTCGTCGATGGCGGCGGCGGTGGCCACCATGTGCATCAGTTCGGCCTCGTCCGACGGGCTCATCAGCACGATGTCGGGCAGGCACCCCAAAAAGGCCAGATCGAACGACCCGGCATGGGTGGCGCCGTCGGCGCCGACCAGACCGGCGCGGTCGATGGCGAAACGCACCGGCAGCTTCTGCAGCACCGCGTCATGGACCAACTGGTCGTAGCCGCGCTGCAGGAAGGTGGAATAAAGCGCGCAGAACGGCTTGAAGCCTTCGCAGGCCAGACCGGCGGCGAAGGTCACCGCATGCTGTTCGGCGATACCGACGTCGAAGCAGCGTTCGGGATACTTCTCGGCGAACTTGTCCAGGCCGGTGCCGGCAGGCATGGCGGCGGTGATGGCGACGACACGGTCATCCACCGCCGCTTCGGCCAACAGGCCACGGGCGAACACCGAGGTATAGCTGGGGGCGTTCGCCTTGGGCTTGGCCAAGGCGCCGGTGACCACATCAAACTTGCCGACGCCGTGATACTTGTCGGCGGCGGCTTCGGCGGGGGCGTAACCCCGGCCCTTCTGCGTCACCACATGGATCAGCACCGGCTTGTTGTCCTGGGAATCGCGGACGTTCTTCAAAACCGGCAGCAGGTGGTCGAAATTATGTCCGTCGATGGGACCGACGTAATAAAAGCCCAGTTCCTCGAACAACGTACCGCCACCGGACACGAAGCCACGGGCATATTCCTCGGCCCGTTTGGCGGCGCGTTCCAAGGGCGGCGGCAGCATCGAGGCCAGATCCTTGGCGAAGTGACGGATGGACAGATAAGGGCGCGACGACAACAGCCGCGACAGATAGGCGCTCATGGCGCCGACCGGGGGCGCGATGGACATGTCGTTGTCGTTCAAGATGACGACCAAGCGCGAATCCATGGAACCGGCGTTGTTCATGGCTTCATAGACCATGCCGGCGCTCATGGCGCCGTCGCCGATGACGGCGATGACGTTGAAGTCCTCGCCCTTCAGGTCGCGGCCCACCGCCATGCCCAGGCCAGCCGAGATCGAGGTCGAGGAATGCCCGGCGCCGAACGGGTCGTATTCGGATTCAGAGCGCTTGGTGAAACCCGACAACCCACCCCCCTGGCGCAGGGTGCGGATGCGGTCCTTGCGGCCGGTCAGGATCTTGTGGGGATAGCATTGGTGGCCGACGTCCCAGATCAGCTTGTCGCGCGGCGTCTCGAACACGTGGTGAAGCGCCACGGTCAGTTCCACCACGCCCAAGCCGGCCCCCAGATGGCCGCCGGTGATGGACACCGCCTCGATCATCTCCTGGCGCACTTCGTCGGCCAGCTGGCGCAACTGCTCGGCCGAGAAAGCACGGGTGTCTGCGGGGCAGTCGACCTTGTCGAGCAGGCGGGCGGAAACAGAATCCATCATCACTTCCTTACACGCCGCGGGTCACCACGAAGGACGCGGTCAGTCGCAGCAACTCGGCGGCATCGCCGAAGGGTTCCAAATGGCGGCAGGCCTGTTCGGCCAGCAATTGCGCCTGGGCGTGGGCACGCTCGACGCCCAGCAGCGACACGAAGGTCGCCTTGCCGGCGTCTTCGTCCTTGCCCAACTTCTTGCCCACCTGGGCCTCGTCGCCCATGACGTCCAACAGGTCGTCGGCGATCTGGAAGGCCAGCCCCAGGTCATGGGCGTAATTCTTCAAGGCCAGACGCAGCGACGCCGGCGCCTTGCCCAAAATCGCCCCTGCCTCGCAGCCGAAACCGATCAGCCGGCCGGTCTTCATCTGCTGCAGGCGGGTGATGGCGGCCACGTCCATGTCCAGCTTGGCGGCCTGCAGGTCCAGCATCTGGCCGCCGACCATGCCCTGTCCGCCCGACGCATGCGCCAACTGCCACACCAGTTCGCAGCGCACGGCGGGATCGGGATGGGTGGCTTCCGCTGCCAGAACCTCGAAGGCACGGGTCAAAAGCGCGTCGCCGGCCAGGATGGCGGTGGCTTCGTCGAACTGACGGTGACAGGTGGGCCGGCCGCGCCGCAAATCGTCGTCGTCCATGGCCGGCAGGTCGTCATGGATCAGCGAATAGCAATGCACCATTTCCAAGGCGCAGCCCACCCGAAGCGCGGCGGCCGGCGAAACGTTGAACAGCGACGCCGACTGCAGCACCAGGAACGGACGCAGCCGTTTGCCGCCGTCCAGCGCCGAATAGCGCATGGCGTCGTGCACCCGGTGTTCGGGGGCGTCGCCGCTGGGCAGCAGATGGTCCAGTTCGGTGTTGACGGCAGCGGCAGCGGCGGCAAGGGCCTGCGTCAGACGGTCGGACAAGGCCCGGCTCACTCGATGCCGGCGGGTTCAAGGCCGACGGAACCGTCACCGCCCAACACGATCTTGTCCACCTTGGCCTGGGCTTCCTTCAGCTTGGCCTCGCAATGGCGCTTCAACAGTGCGCCGCGCTCGTAGGCGCCGATGGCGTCGTCCAGCTTGGTCGAGCCGGTTTCCAGCTTGCGCACGATGGCATCCAGTTCGGAAAGCGCGTCCTCGAAGCTGAGCGCGGCGATATCGGGCGGAAGTTCGGCCATGGATCACTTTATTCATAGAGTGCGAAACGAAGGCGGCAAGTTTACGGATGCCGCCCCCTAAAGGCAAGCGCACCGGGCAAGCAAAATCTTGACGCAAGCGTTGACACGGACCCCCGCCCGCGTATAAAAGCCCCCTTTCATTCCCGAGAACGTGGGCGCGCGCTGCGCGTCCCGCCCCAGGCGACTGGACCAAGGCCTATCGGGACAAACCCCAACCGGCACCAGCCGGGACCAAAGGAAGTACCATGACCAAGCGTATTGAAGCGAAATTCAAGATCAACCGCCGCCTGGGCGTCAACCTGTGGGGCCGTGGCAAGAGCCCGCTGGCTCGCGGCAAGGAAACCCCGCCCGGCCAGCATGGCGCCCGTCGCAAGAAGCCGTCCGACTTCGGCACCCAGCTGATGGCCAAGCAGAAGCTGAAGGGTTACTACGGCAACATTTCGGAAAAGCAGTTCCGCAAGCTGTATGACGAGGCCGTGCGCCGCCGTGGCGACACCTCGGAAAACCTGATCGGCCTGCTGGAACGCCGCCTGGACGCCGTCGTCTATCGCATGAAGCTGGCCGTCAGCCCCTTCCAGGCCCGTCAGATCATCAACCACGGCCACATCCAGGTCAACGGCAAGCGCCTGAACATCGCTTCCTATCAGGTCAAGGACGGCGACGTGATCAGCGTCAAGCAGAAGTCCAAGGACCTGGCCATCATCCTGGAAGCCACCCAGTCGCCGGAACGTGACGTTCCCGATTACATCGAAATCGACCACAAGGACATGAAGGGCACCTTCATCCGCGCCCCCAAGCTGTCGGACGTGCCCTATCCGTGCCAGATGGAACCCAATCTGGTCATCGAATTCTATTCGCGCTAATCCGGCCCCGGCTGGAAAGCGGAAAGGCCCGGTGGAAACACCGGGCCTTTTCTTTTGCCCGCGTCAGGGGGGCGTCACCATGTCGCGGCTGTCGCCCATCAGGAAGGCGCGGTTGCGTTCCACCGCGTCCTTCAGGAACTGGCGTAGGGCCTTGATGCGGGCCAAGGCGTGGCGTTCCTCGGGGACGACCAGCCAGAACGAGCGCTTGAACAACACCTGATCGGTCAGCACCGGCACCAGATCGGCAAAAGGCGAGGCCAGGAAGCACGGCAGCACCGCCAGACCGGTTCCCGCCCGCGCCGCCCAGGCTTGCGCCACCACGTTGGTGGACCGATAGGTGACGTTTTCCGCCGGCACGATCTGTTCCAGATAGCGCAGTTCCTCGGAAAACACCAAGTCGTCCACATAGCCGATGAAGCGATGGCCCGTCAGTTCGGCGGTGCCGGTCAACGGCCCATGGCGGTCCAGATAGGCCGGGCTGGCGTAAAGGCGCAGATGGTAGTCGCACAATTTGACCACCGCGCAATTGCCGCTGGCCGGGCGTTCGATGGTCACCGCCATGTCGGCTTCGCGCTTGGGCAGGTTGACGAAGCGGGACAACGGCAGCAAATCCAGGGTGATATGGGGGTGCAACGCGCAGAAATGCGCCAGTTGCGGGGCCAGGAACTGGGTGCCGAAACCTTCGGTACAGGCCAGCCGAATCTGCCCCGACAGCGCCGCGTTGTGGCCGGTCAGCTTTTCCTGGGCCTGGTGCAGGGTGGATTCGACGCTTTCGGCGTATTCCACCAATTGCTGCCCCTGGGCGGTCAGCGTATACCCTTGATTGTCGCGGTCGAACAATTGGGTGCCCAGTTCCGCCTCGAACCGACGGATGCGCCGCGACACGGTGGAATAGTCGATGCCTAGGCGCTCGGCGGCGTCCATCAGCTTTTTGCCACGGGCCAATTCAAGGAAGATGCGCAGATTGTCCCAATCCATCAGCGGTTCCGCTTGGGCTTGGGCTTCGGCGAGAACTCGGCCCGCGTGTGCTGGGTTCGAAAGCTGGTGCCGCCTTTCGTCGCCGGGCCGTTTCCGCCGGGGATCAACTGGTGCTGGCCCGGCCCGATCAGGTCGGCGCGGCCCATGCGCTTCAAGGCTTCGCGCAGGATCGGCCAGTTCTCGGGATCGTGATAGCGCAGGAACGCCTTGTGCAGGCGGCGCTGTTTCAAGCCCTTGGCGCTGACCACGTCCTCGGTCCCGGTATGCCGCACCGGGGCCAGCGGGTTCTTGCCCGAATGGTACATGGCGGTGGCCAACGACATGGGCGACGGCAGGAAGGTCTGCACCTGATCGGCCTTGAAACCGTTGCGTTTCAGCCACAGCGCCAGATTCATCATGTCCTGGTCGCTGGTGCCGGGATGGGCGGCGATGAAATAGGGGATCAGGTAATATTTCTTGCCCGCCGCCTGCGCCGCCGCCTCGAACATCTGCTTGAAACGGTCATAGGCGCCCATGCCCGGCTTCATCATCTTCGAAAGCGGCCCGGTTTCGGTGTGTTCGGGGGCGATCTTCAGATAGCCGCCCACATGGTGGGTGACCAGTTCCTTGACGTATTCCGGGCTTTTCACCGCCAGGTCATAGCGCAGGCCGGAACCGATGTTGATCTTCTTCACGCCACGAATGGCCCTGGCCTTGCGGTACAGCTGGATCAAGGACGAATGGTCGGTGTCCAGGTTTTTGCAGATGTCGGGATAGACACAGGACAGGCGGCGACAAACGGCCTGGATGTCGTCGTCCTTGCAGGCCAGCCGGTACATGTTGGCGGTGGGGCCGCCCAGATCGGAAATGGTGCCGGTGAAGCCCTTGGTCTTGTCGCGGATGGCTTCGATCTCGCGCAGGATCGACCGTTCGGACCGGCTTTGGATGACGCGGCCCTCGTGCTCGGTAATGGAACAGAACGAACAGCCGCCGAAACAGCCGCGCATGATGTTGACGGAAAAGCGGATCATCTCCCACGCCGGCAGCTTGCACTCGCCGTAACTGGGGTGCGGCGCCCGGGCATAGGGCAGATCGTAGACCGCGTCCATTTCCATCATGGTCAGCGGAATGGGCGGCGGGTTGATCCACACTTCCTTGTCGCCGTGGCGCTGCACCAAGGCATGGGCGTTGGAGGCGTTGCTTTCCAGATGCAGGGCACGCGACGCATGGGCGTAAAGCGGCGGGTCGGCGGCCACCGCTTCATAAGACGGCAGACGCACCGCCACCTGTTCACCCTTGGGGATGCGCGGCGTGTCGTCCATGTCCGACCAATCGGCGACGATCCAGCCTTCCGGCACCGCGTCGCGGATGGTGGCGGTGCCGCGGATGTCCTTCATGGCCTTGACCGCCTCGCCCGCCGCGGCCCTGGCGGCGATCTCGACGATGGCGCGCTCGGCGTTGCCATAGACCAGGATGTCGGCCTTGGCGTCCAGCAGCAGGGATCGCCGCACCTTGTCGGACCAGTAATCGTAATGGGCGATGCGGCGCAAGGATGCCTCGATGCCGCCCAGCACCACGGGCACGTCCTTGAACGCCTCGCGGCAGCGCTGGGCATAGACCAGGGCGGCGCGGTCGGGGCGCTTGCCCCCCTCGCCGCCCGGGGTATAGGCGTCGTCGGAACGGATGCGCCGGTCCGACGTATAGCGGTTGACCATGGAATCCATGTTGCCGGCGGTGACGCCCCAGAACAGGCGCGGACGCCCCAGCACCTTGAACGGTTCGGCGGAATTCCAATCGGGCTGGGCGATAATGCCGACCCGCCAGCCCTGGGCTTCCAGCAGCCGGCCGATGATGGCGGCGCCGAAACTGGGATGGTCCACATAGGCGTCGCCGGACACGACGATGACGTCGCATTGGTCCCAGCCCAAAGCGTCCATCTCGGCACGCGACATGGGCAGGAAGGGAACGCAGCCGGCCTTGGCCGGGGTGGAAAGGGGCGTGGTGGTCTGGGGCATGGCGGTCATGGCCCCTTACATAATCCCTGCCGCGCCCGCTGACGAGGGGGGAAAGGGAAATTCAGCTTTCCTGGCCGGCCCACACCACCTGATTGCGGCCGTTTTCCTTGGCCTGATACATGGCCAGGTCGGCTTGCTTCAAAAGATCGGTGACTTGCCCGCCATCGCCTTCGGCGACACCGATGCTGACCGTCAGCCGCACGCAGAAACCGCTGTCCGACGTCACCGTCTCGGCTTCGCAGGCGGCGCGGATGCGTTCGGCCACCTCCAACGCCTGGGCACGGTCGACCCCCGGCAGGATAATGGCGAATTCCTCGCCGCCCATGCGGCCCAACAAGTCATCGCGACGCAAGGCGTCGCGCAGCAGACGGGCGAAAGCAACGATCACCCGGTCGCCAGTGGCATGGCCGAAACGGTCGTTGATGGACTTGAAGCGGTCCAGGTCCAGCATCAACACCGAGATCCCCCCGGTGACGGCCTGCGCCTGTTCGAAAAACGAGCGACGGTTCAGCACGTCGGTCAGCGGATCGACCGAGGCCAGATGGCGCAGCGATCGTTCGGACCGGGTGAATTCCTGCAGTGGCAGCCCGTAAATCTGCGCCGACAAACAGAACAAGGCGATCATCAGCGTGTAGGACAGCCACACCGCCACGGTCGGCTGCGCCTGGGTCGGGGCCAGGTTGTGCAACATCACCCAGGCGACCGCAGCACGCCCGAACAAGGTGGCGGCCAACAGCACGTTGGACACCAAGGTCAGGCGCATGCTGGGTTCGCCCAGCGGCAGGTTGCGGGCGACGAAAACCGCGATGAACAGATAATAAAGACCGTTGATGGCCGAGGCCACCACCACCACGAACAGGTTATCCTGCATGTGGATGAACGCCACCACCGCCAGCAGCACCAGCCCCGGCGCCCCCCACCACCAAGCGCGGATCGGCCTGGGCACCCCATGGCACTGCATCAAGGTCGCCAGCAGAAACACCGGATAGGCCAGGATCATCAGGTTGGCGACCACCACGGTGATCAGGTTCATACCCACATAGGGGCGCAGGAAATAGCCGACGAACCCCAAGGCGAAGGTCACGCACCCCCAGGCCAGCAAGGCGAAGGCCGGCCGACGCTTGATTCTATACAACTGATACAAGAAATACCCTTGGGTGGCGAAGACGAAGATGGTCATCACCAAGATCGTGCGCAAGTCTGGAACAAATTGCAGAGCCAACATACCTGCCACCCCAAAAGTCATAGCACCCTAGTCCCACGCTTTTTACGGGTCAACCACGTCTTTGCGGCGCGCTATGATACGCACACCCCCACGAAGCCCCTTGCACAAGTACGGCCAAGGGCGGATATACGAGGGCTTGTTCGTTTCTTTGGAAATCCCCCTTATGGCACGTACCGTCGGGTCGCACGGCCCCAAGACCATGGAAGCCATCCGCAAGGCCGGCCTGAAGCTGATCCATGAACATGGATACGAGGCGATGACGCTTCGCCAACTGGCCGCCGAAGTGGGCGTGCAGGTGGGGTCGCTTTACAACCACATCAGCACCAAGCAAGACCTGCTTTACGATCTGATCAAGACCCACATGGACGACCTGTTCGCCGAACTGGGCAAGGCCGAGGCCAAAGTGGCGGATCAGGGACCGGTGGAGCGGTTGAAGGCCTTCATCGTCTTCCACGTCACCTACCACATCCTCAGGAAGCGCGAAGTGTTCATCGGCGCCTCGGAACTGCGCAGCCTGGACCCCAATCATTACGAGGACATCGTCGGCCTGCGCCGCCAGTACGAAAAGCATCTGATGGCCATCTTGCAGGAAGGCCGCGATCAGGGTCTGTTCCAAATCCCCGACATCGCCGTGGCGGCCTATGGCATCCTGGCCATGCTGACCGGGGTGTGCACCTGGTTCCGCCCCTCGGGCCGTCTCTCGCGTGAGGATGTGGCCCAGGTCTATTGCGACATGGTGCTGCGGGGCCTGGTTCCCGACAACCAGTTGGCCACAAACTTTCGGTTGCGTTAAGCCGTGGACATAATAGTTTGAAAGGCAAGAAATCCTGCTAGGATCGCCCCGCACACAAAGTTAAGCCCTGGGGGGTACCCGTGACAGAATTGTCACTCGATACGTGGTTGAACGACCTGCCGCTGTTGGATTTCTATCGCGAGATTTCGCCGCCAAGGCGCTACGACACCGATGAAGGCGCGTACGACGCGCAGTACGGCATCGACGAAACCATGGTGCGCGAAGGGTTGGGCGCGGTCAATTTGTTGCGCCACCATGGCTACGACTTTCGCGGCACCGCCCTGGAAATCGGTTGCGGGACCGGACGGTTGTCGCTGGGGCTGGCGCGCTCGTCCGCCTTCGAGCATCTGCTGCTCACCGATTGCTCGCCAAGTTTCCTGAAGATCACCGCCAGGAAAATCGGCAGGGTCGATGCCGGCCGTGTCGATTACGCGACCTTGATGGGCGAGGATCTGGGACGTTTTCCGCCGGGGTCGCTGTCGGCGGTCCTGTTGAATGCGGCGCTCCATCATGTGGTCGACGTCGACAAGTTCCTGGCCGACATCTCCCGTGCCCTGGCTCCCGGCGGCTTCATCGTCTTCCTGGAACCCTGTACCGGCATGTTGACCATGGGAATGTTGGCGCATGTGGCGGTGCAGACCCATAACGGCGCCATGAGCCCGGAACAGTGCGCCCGGTTCCAGGCCATGGCCGACTGCATGACGTTCTATCATCGCCGCGACATCGACAAGGCCAACAGCGAAGACAAGCATCTTTTCAACCCACACGAGATGATTGTCTGGTCACGTCGCCATGATATCGAAATGGACTTTTACCCAAATGCCCATTTCGCCGCATTTCACAATGGCATGATCCCAAAAGATAGGGTTTTTAATTTTACCCTGTACTTTAGAAATCACCTTAAATACTGCATGAACTTCGACGACGAACTGCTGGCGCTTTACGATACCCACGTGGCGCCGTTCGCCGCCTATATGGACGTTGCCGCCCAGGGCGGCGGCGGGCCGTTCATGGAGGGGGTGTTCATCGGTCGCAAGGCGGGCAGCCCCGCCTAGATTTTGCTTCCCCAAACCATCCGGGAGCGGTTCAACACGGGTCTCTGGCAGGCAACAAACTTCCGGTTGCGACAGGACCTTCAATACGGTTTTCACTTTACATACTTTCGATTCAGTCCATTCTTCCTAATAACCTTAATTGGGAAATGGATATGGATCGCATCCGGGTCCGCCTGCGCGTTGGCATCACCGTCATTTTCCTGCTGATCGTGGTGCCGCTTTCCGTGGCGATGATCGGCTTCATCTACAGCCGCAACGCCCATCTGGCCCGGCAAACCGCCGAACAATCCATGGAACTGTCGGCCCGGCTGGTCAATTCCAAGGTCGGCGCCGTGCTGGACGGCATGGCCCAGGCGGTGGACATGGCGGTGGCCTTCGGCAAAAGCCAGCAAGGCCAACTGCGCCAGCCCGAATTGCTGCGCCCGATGATGGAACAACTGCAGCAATTGCCCGGGGTGCAAAGCCTTTATTACGGCCTGCACGAAGACGGCGCCTTTTTCCAGATCCTGCGCCCCACCAAGGTCGATCCCTTCATCAGCCCCATGGGCGGCACCCCACCCGATGGCGCCAAATGGGTCATGCGCACGGTGGAAGGCGCCTCGGGGCAATGGCGAGAAACCATTTTGTACCTGGCCAAGTGGGGCAAGGTGGTGGGCATCGAACGGGCGCCGACCCGTTATGACCCGCGGGAACGGCCCTGGTATCGGGGCACGCTGCGCCAAGACGGCATCGCCCTGTCCGACGTCTATCAGTTTTCCAGCACCCAGCAGGCCGGCCTGACCGTGTCGCGGCGGCTGACCACCTCGGATGGCGCCCGGCTGGCGGTGTTCGCCGCCGACATGACGTTGTCGGCGTTGTCGGCTTTCCTGCAAGAGCAAAAGGTGGGCACGTCGGGAAAGGTGTTCATCCTGGATGCCCAGGGGCGGTTGATCGGACACCCCGACATCGAGTCCATCCTGACCCGGACCGCCCAAGGCGACGTGCTGGTTCCCGACGGTGCCGCCGCCAAGGACCCGGTGATCGCCGCCGCCGTGAACCAATGGCGCATCCAGAAAACCAACCTGATGAGCTTTCAGCCGCAAGGCATGGATTCGACCTGGATCGCCCGCTTCACCCCCTTCGCCAACCGTTTCGGGTCGACTTGGACCATCGGCGTGGTGGTGGACGAAGACGACTTCACCGGTCCGGTCAAGGAAGCCAGCAAGCTGATCCTGCTGGCCGGGGCCGCCTTCCTGCTGCTGGCCGGTCTGGCCATCTTGTGGACGGCCCGCATGCTGGTGCGTCCCATCCACGCGCTGATCGGCGAAACCGAACGCATCCGTCGCTTCGAGCTGGACAAACCGGTCAAGGTCATCTCGCCGGTTCTGGAAATCGATTCACTGGCCAGCGCCATCTCGTCCATGAAAGCCGGTCTGGCCAGTTTCGGCACCTATGTGCCGAAAAGTCTGGTCCACTCCATCATCCAATCGGGGATCGGCACCACGGTGGGCGGCGAACGTCGGCCGTTGACGGTGATGTTCACCGATCTGCAGGGCTTCACCGCCGCCACCGAATCCATGGCGCCGGAACAGGTGCTGCATTGGCTGTCGGATTACTTCAACTTGATGTCCAGTGCCATCCACGCCCATCACGGCACCATCGACAAATATATCGGCGACGCGGTGATGGCGCTGTGGAACGCGCCCTTGGACGATGACGACCATGTGGCCAACGCGTGTCGCGCCATGCTGGCCTGCCGCGACGCCGCACTTCTGGCCGCCAAGGACGGCGTCGGCCTGAAAACGCGCATGGGCCTGCATACCGGCACCGCCGTGGTGGGCAACGTGGGCGCCAGCGACCGCATGCAATACACCGCCCTGGGCGCCATGGTGAACCTGGCGTCACGGGTGGAAAGCCTGAACAAGCAGTTGGGCACCCAGCTTCTGGTCACCGGCGACGTCGCCCGGGCGGTAACCGGGCGTTTCACCCTGCGTCCCATGGGGCGGGTGCTGGTGGTGGGCACCAGCCTGCCCATGGATGTCCATGAATTGCTGGGCGAGGGCTTGGCGCAAACGGCGGATGTGGTTCTGTGGTCCCAGGCCGTCGACGCGGTGACGGATGGCCGCTGGCAAGACGCCCAACACGCCTTCCAGGACTACGCCGCCCGCAATCCCGACGACAAGGCGGCCGCTCTTTACCTGCACAACCTGACCGCCGACCGGGCCGGAAGCTGGGACGGTGTGTTGCGTTTCGACAAGAAATAGGCGGATCGGCTGATGACCAGAATGCTTGCGATCCTTGGTCTGCTGCTGTTGGCCGCCCAGCCGGCCTGGGCCCAAAAGACCCAGATCTTCCTGGCCCACGCCCAACCGCAAGATCCGACCAGCGACACGGTTGCGGCGGTGGCCGAGGAATTCCGTCGCATCCTGAACAGTGAAAGCGACGGCCGCCTTGAGGTGGAAATCTTCCCCGACGGCATCCTGGGCGGCAACCGTGACATGACCGCCTTGGCGGAAAAGGGCGTCATTCAATCGGCCCTGGTCACCGTGGGCGGCGTCACCGCGCTGTATCCGCCACTGATGGTCACCCAGTTGCCCTTCGCCTTCGACACCATCGCCGACGCCCACGCCACCCTGGATGGGCCGTTCGGTGCCGCCATGGCCGAGGACTTCAAGGCGCGCACCAAGCTGACCCTGCTGGGCTTCGCCGATCCCGGCGGTTTCCATGTCTTGACCAACCTGGATCGCCAGGTCGAAACCCCCGACGACATGTGGGGCATGCGGCTGCGGGCCATTCCCGGCTTCACCCCGTTGAACGCCATGATCGAAGCGGTGATGGCGCGGCCCGTCGATGTTTCGTCGCGTGACGTTCTGGCCATGCTGTCCACCGGGGCCTTGGATGGCCAGTTCAGCCCGCCGGCGGTCATCATGGCCAGCGGCTTCGACAACGTCCAAAAGAACGCCACCGTGCTGAACGTGCTGTATTCGCCCTATGTCTGGGTGTTCAACAGTGCCCGCCTGACCGCCCTGCCCGCCGATGACCAGGCCTTGGTGCAGCGTGCCGCCCAGCGCGCCCTGGAGGCCGGACGACAGATGGCCAACCGCATGGACGGGTCGGAACAAGGGTTGCTGGGCCTGACCAAGCGCATGAAGGTGATCACCCTGAACCCGTCCTCGCGCAAGCTTTTCCGCGAGGTCATGCAGCCCCCGGTGCAAGACGCCATCACCCAGGCCCTGGGCAACGACCGGCCGTGGATGGACCGCTTCTTGTCGTCCCTGCCCCATTAATTCGTGCCATGCTGGTCGGTGACGCAAAAGCCACTTGCACCGCGATTAAAAAAACGTATGTTCGTTTTTAGACAAAGACCAACGGGAGCCGTCCATGTTCACCGCCACCATGAATTTCGACCTTGGTGAAACCGCCGAGATGCTGCGCGACCAGGTGGAAGCCTTCGCGGCAGCCGAGATCGCGCCGCTGGCCGCCGAAATCGACCGCAGCAACGAATTCCCCAACCATTTGTGGCGCAAGATGGGCGACATGGGCCTCTTGGGCATCACCGTCGAGGAAGAATACGGCGGCGCCGGCATGTCGTACCTGGAACACGTCATCGCCATGGAAGAAATCAGCCGCGCCTCGGCCTCGGTCGGGCTGTCCTATGGGGCGCACTCCAACCTGTGCGTCAACCAGATCCGCAGGAACGGCAACGAAGCGCAAAAGCGCAAGTACCTGCCCAAGCTGATTTCCGGCGAACATATCGGCGCGCTGGCCATGTCCGAACCCAATGCCGGTTCCGACGTGGTGTCCATGAAGCTGCGGGCCGAGAAAAAGGGCGACCGCTACATCCTGAACGGCACCAAGATGTGGATCACCAACGGCCCCGACGCCGACACCCTGGTGGTCTATGCCAAGACCGATCCCAATGCCGGCCCCAAGGGCATGACCACCTTCATCATCGAAAAGGGCTTCAAGGGCTTTTCGGTGGCGCAAAAGCTGGACAAGCTGGGCATGCGCGGTTCCAACACCGGCGAGCTGGTGTTCCAGGATTGCGAAGTCCCCGAAGAAAACGTCCTGGGCACTGTCGGCAAGGGCGTCAACGTGCTGATGAGCGGCCTTGATTACGAACGCGCCGTGCTGGCCGGCGGCCCCATCGGCATCATGCGCGCCTGCATGGACGTGGTGGTTCCTTACCTGCATGAACGCGTGCAGTTCGGCCAGCCCATCGGCACCTTCCAGCTGATGCAGGGCAAGCTGGCCGACATGTACACCACCATGAACGCCTGCCGCGCCTATGCCTATGCGGTGGCCAAGGCCTGCGCCAAAGGCCAGACCACCCGCAAGGACGCCGCCGGCGTCATCTTGTACACCGCCGAGAAGGCTACCTGGATGGCCCTGGAAGCCATCCAGACCCTGGGCGGCAACGGTTACATCAACGAATACAGCACTGGCCGCCTGCTGCGCGACGCCAAGCTGTACGAGATCGGCGCCGGCACGTCGGAAATCCGCCGCATGTTGATCGGCCGCGAATTGTTCGAAGAGACCAAGTGATGAGCGTCATCAAAAGCACCATCAACACCCGTTCGGAAGAATTCCGCACCAATTTCGAGGCGACCTCGAAGGTGGTGGACGACATGCGCGACGTGGTGGCCAAGATCAAGGAAGGCGGCGGCAAGGCCGCCTGCGACCGCCATGAAGGCCGCGGCAAGCTGTTGGCCCGCGAACGCATCCGCCGCCTGCTCGACGTCGGCTCGCCCTTCCTGGAACTGTCGCAACTGGCGGCGCACGGCATGTATGGCGGCGACATCGCCGCCGCCGGCATCATCACCGGCATCGGCGCGATCCAGGGCCAGGAATGCATGATCGTCGCCAACGACCCCACCGTCAAAGGCGGGTCGTACTATCCGATGACGGTGAAAAAACATCTGCGGGCCCAGGAAATCGCCCGCGAGAACAACCTGCCTTGCGTCTATCTGGTGGAATCGGGCGGCGCCAACCTGCCGCAGCAGGACGAAGTCTTCCCCGATAAGGAACATTTCGGCCGCATTTTCTATAACCAGGCGCAAATGTCGGCGGAAGGCATTCCGCAGATTTCCGTGGTGCACGGCTCGTGCACGGCGGGCGGCGCCTATATCCCGGCCATGAGCGATGAATCCATCATCGTGAAAAACCAGGGCACCATCTTCCTGGGCGGCCCGCCCTTGGTCAAAGCCGCCACCGGCGAGATCGTCACCGCCGAGGATCTGGGCGGCGCCGACGTGCATTGCCGCATCTCGGGGGTCACCGACCATTACGCCCTGGACGACGGCCATGCCTTGGCCATTGCGCGCCGTGTCATCGGCAACCTGAACCGGGCCAAGCCGGTATCCCTGGATATCGCCACCCCGGAAGAACCGCTTTACGACCCGCGTGAGATTTACGGCATCATCCCCGCCGACCCGCGCAAGCCCTATGACGTGCGCGAAGTCATCGCCCGCGTCGTCGACGGTTCGCGTTTCGACGAGTTCAAGCAATTCTATGGCCAGACCCTGGTCTGCGGCTTCGCCCGCATCTGGGGCTATCCGGTGGGCATCGTCGCCAATAACGGCATCTTGTTCTCGGAAAGCGCCGTCAAGGGCGCCCATTTCGTCGAGCTGTGCGCCCAGCGCGGCATCCCGCTGGTGTTCTTGCAGAACATCACCGGCTTCATGGTCGGGCGCAAATACGAATCGGGTGGCATCGCCAAGGACGGCGCCAAGATGGTCACCGCTGTCGCCTGTGCCAACGTGCCCAAGTTCACCATGCTGATCGGCGGGTCCTTCGGTGCCGGCAATTACGGCATGTGTGGCCGCGCCTTCCAGCCACGCATGTTGTGGATGTGGCCGACCGGCCGCATCTCGGTGATGGGCGGCGAACAGGCGGCCGGTGTGCTGGCCCAGATCAAGAAGGATTCCATGGCCGCCAAGGGCCAGGACTGGCCCGCCGACGAGATCGAGGCCTTCAAGGCCCCGGTGCGCGCCCAGTACGAACACCAGGGCCACCCCTATTACGCCGGGGCGCGTCTGTGGGATGACGGTCTGGTGGACCCGGCCGACACCCGCATGGTGCTGGGATTGGGTATCTCCGCTTCGCTGAACGCCCCCATCAAGCCGACCAAGTTCGGCGTGTTCCGGATGTGACGGCCATGAGCGATTCCCTGATCATCCGCAATGACGGCCCCACCCGTTTCATCACCATGAACCGGGCCGAGCGCCACAACGCCTTCGACGACCTGCTGATCGCCGAACTGACCCAGGCGTTCGAAGCCGCCGTCGTTGATCCGGCCACCCGCATCATCGTTTTGGACAGCACCGGCAAAAGCTTTTCCGCCGGCGCCGACCTCAATTGGATGAAGCGCATGGCCGAATACGACCTGGCGCAGAACCTGGCCGATTCGCGGGCCTTGGCCAAGCTGATGGCCACCATCGACAGTTCCCCCAAGCCGGTGATCGGCGTGGTGCAAGGCCCGGCTTATGGCGGCGGCGTCGGTCTGGCGGCGTGCTGCGACATGGTGGTCGCCAGTGATACCGCCAGTTTCTGCCTGTCGGAAGTCAAGCTGGGTCTGATCCCCGCCGTCATCAGCCCTTATGTGGTTCGCGCCATCGGTGGGCGCGCGTCGCGGCGTTACTTCCAGACCGCCGAGACCTTCAATGCCGCCAAGGCCTGCGAACTGGGCCTGGTGTCGGAAGTGGTGTCCGCCGAGCAATTGGCGGAAGTCCGCGACCGCTGGATCAAGGCGTTGTCGAACAACGGCCCCCAGGCCATGCAAGCCGCCAAGGAACTGGCGGTGCGCGCCACCGAAGACGAACTGAACGACGATTTGCGCGACTGGACCGCCCATCGCATCGCCACCATCCGCGCCTCGGACGAAGGGCGCGAAGGCGTGCGGGCTTTCCTGGAAAAGCGCAAACCCACATGGTTGGGGGGACACTGAAATGTTTGACAAGATTCTTGTCGCCAATCGCGGCGAAATCGCCTGTCGCGTCATGCGCACCGCCAAGCGCCTGGGCATCCGCACCGTCGCCGTCTATTCCGAGGCCGATGCCAATGCCATGCACGTGGCCATGGCCGACGAAGCGGTTCTGATCGGCCCGGCGCCTGCCGGCGAAAGCTATCTGCGGGCCGAGCGTATCATCGAAGCCGCCAAGCGGACCGGCGCCCAGGCGGTGCATCCCGGTTATGGCTTCTTGTCGGAAAACGCCGATTTCGCCGAAGCCTGTGCCAAGAACGGCATCGTCTTCATGGGCCCGCCCGCCGACGCCATCCGCGCCATGGGCTCGAAAGCAGAATCCAAGCGCCTGATGGACGCCGCCGGCGTGCCGCTGGTGCCCGGCTATCACGGACAGGGCCAGGACGAGGCCGAACTGGTCGCTGCCGCCAACAAGATGGGCTATCCGGTGCTGGTCAAGGCGTCGGCCGGCGGCGGCGGCAAGGGCATGCGCGTGGTCACCGCCGAGTCCGAACTGCTGGACGCCATCCGTGGCGCCAAGCGCGAAGCCAAGGCCGCCTTTGGCGATGATTCCCTGCTGCTGGAACGTTACCTGGACCATCCGCGCCATGTGGAAATCCAGGTGTTCTGCGATGCTTTGGGCAACGGCGTCTATCTGTTCGAACGCGATTGCTCCATCCAGCGCCGCCACCAGAAGGTGATCGAGGAAGCCCCCGCCCCCATGCTGGCCGACGAAATCCGCCAAGCCATGGGCGAAGCCGCCGTCGCCGCCGCCAAGGCGGTCAATTATGTGGGCGCCGGCACCGTCGAGTTCCTGTACCAGGACGGCCAGTTCTATTTCATCGAAATGAACACCCGCCTGCAGGTGGAACACCCGGTGACCGAGATGATCACCGGCCAGGATCTGGTGGAATGGCAGTTGCTGGTGGCCAGCGGCCGTCCGCTGCCCTTGGGCCAGCACGAATTGGTGCGCAAGGGTCACGCCTTCGAAGCCCGCATCTATGCCGAGGATGCCGATCGCGACTTCCTGCCCGCCACCGGCACCTTGGTGCATCTGGCGCCGCCGGCCGAAAACCAGCATGTGCGCGTCGACACCGGCGTGCGCCAGGGGGACAGCGTCACCGCCTATTACGACCCGATGATCGCCAAACTGATCGTCTGGGACGAAGACCGCGACCGGGCGCTTAGGCGCCTGCGCCGGGCCTTGGCCGATTACCACATCGCCGGCATGACCACCAATGTGGGCTTTTTGTCGGCCATCGCCGGCCATCCGGCCTTCGCCGCCTTCCAGGTGGATACCGGCTTCATCGGCCGTCATCGCGATGACCTGATGAAGCCGACCGGTGCCGTGCCCGACAACGCCTTGGCCTTTGCTGCCGCCGCGCTGCTGATGGACCGCGCCCAACAGCCGGGCCGCCGCGACGACCCGCATTCGCCGTGGCGGCTGACCAATGGTTGGCGCATGAACGACGACAACCACCACGATTTCCGTCTGATCGACGGCGAGACCCTGCGCCTGACCTCGGTCCATTTCCGAGCCAATGGTTGGGACATGGAAATCGGCGATGGGCGCTGCGTGGTGCGTGGCGCCAGCCGGTCGGGCCGGGTGATCACCGCCGAAATCAACGGCGAACGCAAAAGCGCCACCGTGGTCATCCAGGGCTTCGACATCACCGTGCTGGAAGCCGGCCATGCCTGGAAGCTGAAGCTGGACGATCCCTCGGCCAAGGCCGCCGACCAGGACGCCGAAGTGGGCGGATCGCTGGCCGCCCCCATGACCGGCACCTTGGTGCAGGTGTTGGTGAACGCTGGCGACAAGGTGGAAAAGGGCCAGGTTCTGGTGGTGGTGGAAGCCATGAAGATGGAACACGCCATCAAGGCCCCCGCCGACGGCGTGGTCAAGGAAGTGCTGTTCGCCGCCGGCGACCCGGTCACCGACGGGGCGCAACTGGTCACCTTCGAGGCCGCCGATGCAGCCTGATCAGAAAACCGTCATTCCCGCGAAAGCGGGAATCCAGGGGGAACACACCCGATTTTTCCGTGACTCCTGGATGCCCGCCTGCGCGGGCATGACGAAGAAAGGGAACAGCCGATGATCCCCTCCCACGTCAAGATCGTCGAGGTCGGCCCCCGCGACGGTTTGCAGAACGAAGCCACGCCGGTTTCGGTCGAGGTCAAGGTCGCACTGATCGACCGCCTGACCGCTGCCGGTCTGCCGGTCATCGAATCGGGCAGCTTCGTCAGCCCCAAATGGGTGCCGCAGATGGCCGCCAGCGCCGAGGTCTTGGGCGCCATCACCCGGAAACCGGGCGTGTCCTATCCGGTTCTGACCCCCAACATGCAGGGGCTGGAAGCCGCCCTGGCCGCCGGGGCCGAGGAAGTCGCGGTGTTCGGCGCCGCCTCGGAAAGCTTTTCGCAAAAGAACATCAACTGTTCCATCGCCGAAAGCCTGGACCGCTTCGCCCCCGTGATCGCCCACGCCCGGTCAAAGGGCATCAAGGTGCGCGGCTATGTGTCCTGCGTGCTGGGCTGCCCCTATGAAGGCGAGATCGCCCCCCTGGCCGTCGCCCAGGTGGCCAAGCGCCTGGCCGACATGGGCTGTTACGAAATTTCGCTGGGCGACACCATCGGCACCGGCACGCCGGTCAAGGCCCAGGCGATGATCGCCTCGGTCGCGGCGTTGCTGCCGGTGGACATGCTGGCGGCGCATTTCCACGACACTTATGGCCAGGCCTTGGCCAACATCTTGGCGGTGATGGAAAAGGGCGTCGCCGTGGTCGATTCGTCGGTGGCGGGTTTGGGCGGCTGCCCCTATGCCAAGGGCGCGGCGGGCAACGTCGCCACCGAGGATCTGGTCTACATGCTGAACGGCATGGGCATCAAAACCGGGGTGGACTTGGCCAAGCTGATCGATGCCGGCCGCTTCATCTGTGACGCCATCGGGCGGACCACCGGGTCCAAGGTCGCCAAGGCGCTGAACTAACACGTTGACCCCTCGCCGAGTGGTTCGCGGCGGTGGGCGTTTCCCCTGAGTTTCGGGGAAGGATGTCTCCCAAGAACCGCAAACTATAAGGGCCGGACGATTCCTCGTCCGGCCCTTTTCTTTATCCGGCCCCATCCCAGGGGGCCAAAGAATCGTGGAAGGCGGCGATGTCGTCCAGAACTTCGGGAAACCGCGAAAAACGGTGCCCGCATTGGTCCAGCACCACCACCCGGGCGTTATCACGCCCGTCAAAGACGGACTGGGCCGGACCGGGGGGCACCACGTCGTCGTCGGACGCCAACAACACCAGCACCGGCAAATCCGGCCGGTCTTCGGCCACAGCGTGGATCGCGGCGCGGCCAACGGCCTGGGGACCGACGACGAAGGTTTCCCCGGTGTCGTAATTGGTGTTCGGCCCTTGATAGCGGGCCAAGGTGGCCGCGCCGTCCAAGGCCGGATTGACCATCAACAAACCGGCACCGGGAAAATCCTGCACCACCCGCCGCGCCCAAAAGCCGCCGAACGAAATGCCCCCGATCAGCAAGGGCTGACCGGCCCGGGCATGATAGCGCACCGTTTCGGAAAGCAGCCGAAAAGTGGCGTCGGGATCGCCGCACGGATAAGTGGGGGTGACCACCTGAGCCTTTCCCTGGAAATGCTGGCGCAGCAGGGCAGCCTTGGCGCTGCCCTGACCGGTGGCCCCGAATCCATGGAAAAAGACGATCACCGGACGGCCCCTCAGCCTTCCTTCTTCGGCTTGGGCAGGTCCGGCTTGATGTGCAGTTCCTTCCAGCGGCTGGCGTCCACTTCGGCGGGTGCGCCCATCAACAGGTCCTGGGCCTGCTGGTTCATGGGGAACAGGATCACTTCGCGGATGTTGGGCTGGTCGGCCAGCAACATGACGATGCGGTCCACGCCAGGGGCCGAGCCACCGTGTGGCGGCGCGCCGTAACGGAAGGCGTTCAGCATGCCGCCGAACTTTTCTTCCACCACTTCCGGGCCATAGCCGGCGATGCCGAAAGCCTTGATCATGATGTCGGCGCGGTGGTTACGGATGGCGCCCGACGACAATTCGACGCCGTTGCAGACGATGTCGTACTGATAGGCGTTGATGGTCAGCGGATCTTTGGTCTCCAGCGCTTCCATGCCGCCCTGGGGCATCGAGAACGGGTTGTGGCTGAAGTCGATCTGGCCGGTTTCCTCGTTCAGCTCGTACATGGGGAAGTCCACGGTCCAGCAGAACTTGAAGATGTCCTTTTCCAACAGGTCCAGGTCGTTGCCGATCTTGGTGCGCACCAGGCCAGCGAACTTGGCGGCCGGCAGTTCCTTGTCGCAGGCGAAGAACACGGCGTCGCCGTCGTTCAGCTTGGCGGCTTCCTTGATGGCGGCGATGCGTTCGGGTTCCAGGTTCTTGGCGATGGGGCCCTTGGCGCCATCGGCGGCGAACTGGATATAGCCCAGACCACCGGCACCGTTTTCACGCGCCCATTCGTTCAGCTTGTCGAACCACGAACGCGGCTGGTTGGCGGCACCCGGGGCCGGGATGGCGCGCACCACGGCACCCTTGTCCACCAACTTGGCGAACAGGCCGAAGCCCGAGCCACGGAACGGCTCGGTGACGTCGGCGATCTCGATGGGGTTGCGCAGGTCGGGCTTGTCCGAACCGTACTTCAACATGGATTCCGCATAAGGAATGCGCGGGAACGGCGCCGGCGTCACCTTGCGGCCGTTGCCGAATTCCTTGAACACGCCTTCCAGCACCGGTTCGATGGCGGCGAAGACGTCATCCTGGGTCACGTAGCTCATCTCGAAGTCGAGCTGATAGAACTCGCCAGGGGAACGATCGGCGCGGCCGGCTTCGTCACGGAAGCACGGCGCGATCTGGAAGTACTTGTCGAAGCCGGCGACCATCAGCAGCTGCTTGAACTGCTGCGGCGCCTGGGGCAGCGCATAGAACTTGCCGGGATGCAGACGGGCGGGAACCAGATAGTCGCGCGCGCCTTCCGGCGACGACGCGGTCAGGATCGGGGTCTGGAACTCGGTGAAGCCCTGGTCCAGCATGGCCTTGCGCAGATAAGCGATCACCTTGGAGCGCAGCATCATGTTGGCGTGCACGTCTTCCCGGCGCAGATCCAGGAAGCGGTACTTCAGGCGCATGTCCTCGGGATATTCCTGGTCGCCGGCCACCTGGATGGGCAGCACGTCGGCGATGGACTGGATCTCGATTTCCGTCACCTGCAACTCGATCTCGCCGGTGGGCAGACGCGGGTTGACGGTGTCGGCGGTGCGGCTGACCACCTTGCCGGTGACGGTGATGACGCTTTCCGGGCGGGCCTTTTCCAGGGTCTGGAAGACGGCGCTGGAAATGTCCAGCACGCACTGGGTCAGACCGTAATGGTCGCGCAGATCGACGAACAGCAGATTGCCATGGTCACGCTTGCGGTGAACCCAGCCGGACAGGCGGGCGACAGAGCCGGCATCGGTGGCGCGAAGCTGGCCGCAAGTGTGCGTACGATATTGGTGCATGGTCAAAAAAATCCCCGGTGCGTGCGCGAGAAACGGGAAAAAACACACGCCACCGGGGGAATGTCAAGATGGAAAGCGGTTATTTGGTTTTGGCTGAATCCGAGGTCGGGCTGGCCTCGGCCGCCGAGGTGCCGACACCCGAACGCGATTCCACCACGCCCAGTTGGATGGTCAGGTGGTTGATGCTCTTCAGCAGTGCCTGATTGGTGGCTTCCAGCTGGCTCTTCAGCTGGCTCGATCCGTTGGCGGCCAGTTCGTTGTTGTCCTTGATCTGCGAACGCAGGCTGGCGATACGCCCCCGCAACGCGTCGGCGGTGGTCGGCGCCGTCGCGCTTTTGCCCAGGTTCATCAAACCGGAATAGAACGAACACGCGTCATGGTAGCGGTAGACGTCGGCCAGCATGGCGTCCACCGAATAGACCACCTGGGGGTTGGCCCGCGCGGTCATCATCTTTTCAAGCGTGGCTTGCCGACTTTCGTCGATCTTGGCGACGATGGCGGTGGCGACGTTCTTTTGATAGATGCTTTCGTTCCAGTTGGCGTGCACGCCGCTGACCGCCCCCGCCGAACCGGCCAGGGCGCGGGCGGCGTCGGCGCCGGTGACGATGGCACCCGCGCCACCCAAAAGCGTGGTCAGGCTGGAAAAGGCGAAATTGGTCCCGGCGGCATTGGCCTCGATGGCGGCCTTGTGATTGGCGCAACGCTGGTCGGACAGCATGACCAGATGATCCATCAGCCGGTTGCGGCAGGCTTCGGAATCAGTGCCGGCAGCGGCGGCCAAGGCATAGCCGCAGCCGTCGGGCAAGCTGTCGGTGGCGATGTTGAACATCTTGAAACTTTGCTTGCCGTCAGCCGAAACCTGAACCCCGTCGGGTCCGGTGACAATGGGATTGATTTCATAACTGTCGGCCAGACGGCTGCATGCCGACACGGCCAGGACCAGGAAGGCGGCAACAAGCGCCTTGGAAACGGCTATCTTTTGCATTCCGACCCCCATGAAAAGAACTGACGAAACTTTGTACACCTAAACGCAACTTTATCCGATAAGAAAAACTCTTTTTGATTGTATTTATCGCCGGAAAATCACCCGCGCAAACAACAGGATCATGGACGCGCGCCCTTGCCCAGAGAGGCCGTTGGGTGTATCACTGCACCCATGCCTATGATCGCCGATTCCGCCGAACTCGCCGCTTTCTGCCAGCGTCTTTCCTCGGCCCCCTACATCACCGTCGACACCGAATTCATGCGGGAAAAGACCTATTACCCGCAGTTGTGTCTGGTTCAATTGGCCGGCCCCGACGAAGCCCGCGCCGTCGATCCCCTGGCCCCCGGCATGGATCTGGCGCCGCTGTTCGACCTGCTGGCGAACACGTCGGTGCTGAAGGTGTTTCACGCCGCCCGCCAGGATGTGGAAATCTTCCTGCACCTGTCCGGCGCGGTGCCGACGCCGCTGTTCGACACCCAGGTGGCCGCCATGGTCTGCGGCTTCGGCGATTCGGTGGGATATGAAACCCTGGCCAGCCAGCTGGCCAAGGCCCGCATCGACAAGTCCATGCGCTTCACCGACTGGTCTTTGCGGCCTTTGACAGAAAAGCAGATCCAGTACGCCCTGGCCGACGTCACCCATCTGCGGGTGGCTTACGAAAAGCTGGTGCGCAAGATGGAAAAGAACGGCCGCATCGGGTGGCTTTCCGAGGAAATGGCCGAACTGGCCAATCCCTGCACCTACCGCACCGACCCGGAAAACGCCTGGAAGCGCCTGAAGCCGCGCTCGTCCAGCCCGAAATTCCTGGCTGTTCTCAAGGAACTGGCGGCCTGGCGCGAGCGTGAGGCCCAGGAACGCGACATTCCGCGTCAGCGCATGCTGCGCGACGAAACGCTGATGGAAATCGCCGCCCACCATCCCAGCGGCGTGGACGAACTGGCCCGTACCCGGGGACTGGGCAAGGGCATGGTGGAAGGCCGCATGGGCGCCGCCATCCTGGACGCGGTGCAACGCGGCCTGAAGCTGCCGGAAGACCAGATTCCCAAGCCGCCGGAACGGGTGGAACTGCCCCGTGGCCTGGGCCCGGTGGTGGACCTGCTGAAGGTGCTGCTGAAGATGAAGTGCGACGCCCAGGGCGTGGCCAGCAAGCTGGTGGCCAATTCCGCCGACATCGAAGCCATCGCCGCCGACGACAACGCCAACGTCCCCGCCCTGCACGGCTGGCGCCGCGATCTGTTCGGCGAGGATGCGCTGGCGCTGAAGCACGGCCGTCTGGCCTTGGGCTTTTGCACCGACGGCCGCAAGCTGCGTCTGGTTCCCATGGAACCGGCCGAAGCCCCCTGCGTTCCAAGCCCGGTCGAACTGGACTAAACGATGGATGACGACCACGCCTTCATGCGTCTGGCCTTGGCCCAAGCGCAAAAAAGTTATGACGAAGGCGGGCTTCCCATCGGGGCGGTGATGGTGGAAAACGGTCAGGTCATCGCCCAGGGGCACAATCGCCGTGTCCAGGACGGCAACCCCGTCGCCCACGGTGAGATGGATTGCTTCATGAAGGCCGGGCGGCGACCGCGATACGACACCGTCACCCTTTATACCACCTTGTCGCCGTGCATGATGTGCGCCGGCACCATCGTGCAATTCGGTGTCGGCCGGGTGGTGGTGGGCGAAGCCCGCAGCTTCGCCGGCAACCTGGATTTCCTGCGCCAACGCGGGGTTCAGGTCACCTTGCTGGACGACGCCGATTGCGTCGCCCTGATGACCCGATTCATCGCCGAGAAACCGGCATTGTGGGACGAAGACATCGCCGGCAACGGCTGATCCCCTCCCCCTCTACACCTTCCTGAAATCCAGGTTGGCGCAATCCAGTCCCTTGGCCAGTTTGTCGAAGGTACGGTCGTTTTCCATGGCGAAGGCCGGGTTGGCGCCCGGAACCTCGATGATGATGTCGCCGTTGTCGAACAGCAATCGGGTCTGCTTCAACAGGTTCGGCGCGCCCCCCGACAGGGTGTGGGCCAGACGCAGGGCGACACCGGTCACCCGGCAGCGCTTCAGGCTGTCGTCGTCCAACAGGCCGATGGCCATTTGGGCGTGGGGCGTGTCGTCGTCCCCCTGATAGCGCTGATAGACCGTATAGGCGATGGCGGCGCGGTCGCGGTGCGGAACCCCCATGAAGGGCAGCTTCAGCAGGCGATGGAACGCCTGTTCGGCCCGATAATCGGGATGTTCGTTCCAAAAGATATCCGACACCAGACAAGCGGCGTGGCGCAGCCGGGCATCATGGGGGCTTTCGTCGGGGAACAGCGGCGCCATCCACGCCATCAGTTCATCGCCGTGTTCGGGAAAGCGGGCGTTCATCAACGCCATCTGCCGGCACACCGACAGCAGCGGGTCTTGAACCCGCAGCCGTTCCGGCAGGCGTTTATAGAACTGGCCTTCGCGCATGCCATAGATGGAAAACACCAGATTGGATGGCTGCACGGCGCGGATCACCCGATCCAGCAACAGCGCCGCCATGGGCAGGTTGGGCACCCGCTTCTTGGAGACGCCGGGCACCTTTTCCATGGATTTTTTGCTTTGCACGGCGATCAGGTCCAGGATGCGCAGCGCTTCCTTGGGATCGATGGCGAAATTGTCCAAGACGGTCAGCGGATGATGCGTCTGGCTGATGCAGATGCGGGCGATGGCGCGCCAGGCGCCGCCCACGGCGTAAAGCGCCCTGCCCCGCCCCTGGTCCAGGAACCGGACCTTCTTCAGGTTGCCCTCGATGAACGCGTCGGCCTTGGCGCGGTCGTCGCCGGCCGCCTCGGCCATGCGCAGCACCCCCAACGGCATGGTCACGTGGTCACCGAAATCGCCTTTTTGCACGGTGACCAGTTCCAAGGAACCGCCGCCCAGATCGGCCACCATGCCGTCGGCGTCAGGCGTGCCGCACAGCACCCCCATGGCCGCCGCCTTGGCTTCCTGGCCGCCCGACAACACCTTGACCTCGACGTCGTACAGCTGTTCCAGCTGGGCGACGAAAGCCGGGCCGTCCTCGGCGTCGCGCACCGCCGCGGTGGCCAGGATGTCCAGGCGCTCCACCTCCATGGCGCGCGACAGCGCCACGAAACGCCCCACCGCCGCCACGGCGCGCACCACCCCTTCGGGGTTCAGCCGGCCAGTCTGTCCGACGCCTTGCCCCAGGGCGCAGACCGCCTTTTCGTTGAACAGCGGCACCGGCACGCGGGCGGCGCCGTCATAGACGCACAAACGGATGGAATTGGACCCGATATCGACGATGCCCACCGGCTCTTGGCGGCGCTTGATCTTCATGGGCCTAGTCCAACAACAGCTTGGGCGTGCGCACCTTGTCGCCGGCGCTGCCGCGCCCGGACAGGCTGGGATTGGTCATGAAATAGGTATGGGCCGAGAAGCCCGACCCGTCGGGCGACACCCGGCGATAGACGCCGTCGGCGCCCAGCACCCAGCTTTGCGCCATGTCCTTCAGGTTGGCCACCATGATCTGTTCCAGGATCTGGCGATGCACAGTGGGGTTTTCGATGGGGACCAGGGTTTCCACCCGCCAATCCATGTTGCGCTGCATCCAGTCGGCCGAGGAAATGAACACCTTGGCCTGGCGCGACGGCAGCCGCGCCCCGTTGCCGAACACCACCACGCGGGTATGTTCCAGGAAGCGGCCGACGATGGACTTGACCCGGATATTTTCGGAAAGGCCCGGCACCCCGGGACGCAGACAGCAGATGCCGCGGATCACCAGATCCACCTGCACGCCGGCTTGGCTGGCCTTGTAAAGCGCGTCGATCAGCTTGGGATCGACCAGGGAATTCATCTTGCCCCAGATGGCCGCCGGCTTGCCGGCCTTGGCGAACTCGATTTCCTTGTCGATCTGGGCCAGCAGCGACTTCTTCAGGAACAACGGCGCGATGGCCAGCTTTTCCATCTTTTCCGGCACTGCATAGCCGGTCATGTAGTTGAACGCCTTGCTGGCGTCGCGCGTCAGATCCTCGTCGCAGGTGAAGAACGACAGGTCGGTGTAGACCTTGGCGGTGATCGGGTGGTAGTTGCCGGTACCGAAATGGACGTAAGACACCAGCCCGCCGCCTTCGCGGCGCACCACCAGGGAAATCTTGGCGTGGGTCTTCAGTTCCATGAAGCCGAAGACCACGTTGGCGCCGGCTGCTTCCAGATCGCGGGCCCAGCGGATGTTGGCTTCCTCGTCGAAACGGGCCTTCAGTTCCACCATGCAGGTCACCGACTTGCCGGCCTCCGCCGCCTCGATCAGCGCCTTGACGATGGGGCTGTCCTTGCTGGTGCGGTAAAGGGTCTGCTTGATCGCCACCACGTTGGGGTCACGCGCCGCCTGACGCAGGAACTGCACCACCACGTCGAAGCTTTCGAACGGGTGGTGGACGACGATGTCCTTCTTGCGGATGGCGGCGAAGCAGTCGCCGCCGAAATCGCGGACGCGCTCGGGGAAACGGGCGTTGTAGGGCGGGAACAGCAAATCGGGGCGTTCGTCGACGATCAGTTGCTTGGTGTCCACCAGGCCGATCATCTCGTCGAATTCGTAGACGTCGCCTTCCACCGCATGCATTTCCGAGATGACCAGCTTCTTCAGCTCTTCGGGAATGCCCGAACTGAAGGTCAGACGGATGACATGGCCGCGGCGACGGCGCTTCAACGCGCTTTCGAACACGCGCACCAAGTCTTCGGCTTCTTCGTCGATGTCCATTTCCGAATCGCGGATGACCCGGAACAGGCCGCTGGCTTCCATGCGAAAGCCGGGGAACAGGCGGTCCAGGAACAGCACCACCAGCTTTTCCAACGGCAGGAAACGGATGGCTTCGCCGGGCAGGCGGATGAAGCGTTCCAATTGCGGCGGCAGCGGCACCAGGGCGCGCAGCACGTCGCCGTCATCCAGGCGGAACAGGTGCAGCACCAGGGCGATGCCGGCATTGGGCAGGAACGGGAACGGATGCGCCGGATCGATGGCCAAGGGCGTCAGCACCGGGAAGACGTGTTCCATGAAGCGCTGCTCCAGCCACTTCATGTCGGTCTTGGTCAGTTCCTTGGCGTCGACGACGCTGATGCCGGCTTCGCGCAGTTCCACCTGCAGCGTCCCCCAGCATTCCTTTTGCGCCCTGAGCAGGTCCGACGCCATGGAATTGATGGCGTTCAACTGCTGGGCCGGAGTCAGGCCGTCTTCCGAGGTGGTCATGACGCCGGCATCCACCTGGCCCTTCAGGCCGGCGACGCGCACCATGTAGAACTCGTCCAGGTTGGACGCCGAGATGGACAGGAAGCGCAAACGTTCCAGCAACGGGTGATGATGGTTGACCGCCTCTTCGATGACACGCAGGTTAAAAGCCAGCCAGGACAGTTCGCGATTGATGAAGCGATCCTTGGAGTCCATGGCGATCACGGGGATTTCGGTAGCCTGCGGCAGGGTGGTCAAGGCGTCTCTCCCAACTGAATACCCGTCCTTTATATATGCTGAACCCGCCCCTGTCATGACCCGCCGGCCGGCTGTCACGGATGCTTCATCCTTTCGCCGCATTTGTCGGGTCATAGTGCGGCCAGATTTCAGACCGGGACCAATGCCATGAAACGCATCTATTTGCTGCGCCACGCCAAATCCAGCTGGGACGACGTCGCCCTGGACGACTTCCAGCGTCCGTTGAACGCCCGGGGCCGCAAGGCGGCCAAGCGCATGGCCCGGCATTTCACCGAACATTCCATCCGTCCCAACATGGTGCTGTGCTCGGCGGCGCTGCGCACCCGGTCCACCTACGAGTTGCTGGAACCGGTCCTGCAAGGGGTCCCCGTCAGCTTTGAAGACGGCATCTACGAAGCCAGTCGATCCGACCTGCTGCACCGGCTGCAGCGCCTGGACGGGCACCTGAACTCGGTGCTGCTGATCGGCCACAATCCCGGCCTGGAAAAGCTGGCCCTGGCCTTGTGCGGCGGCCATGGCGACCATGCGGGGCTGGAAAGGCTGGAAGCCAAGTACCCCACAGGCGCCCTGACCATTCTGGACAGCAGCGTGCCCCACTGGCCGGAACTGGACGCCAACAAATGCACCTTGGTGGACTTCATCCGCCCCAAGGACCTGGACCCCACCGACGACGATGATTGAAATGTGTTGGTGATGGCGCCCGATAGGCTATAAGCGGCGCCATGCAATACGACGTCATCATCATCGGTGCCGGCGCCGCCGGCCTGATGGCCGCGGCCCAAGCCGGACAACGCGGCCGCAAGGTTCTGGTTCTGGACCATGGCGAAAAGGCCGGGGCGAAGATTTTGATCTCGGGCGGCGGACGGTGCAACTTCACCAACCGCAACATCGCCCCCGACCGCTATCTGTCGGCTAATCCCCATTACGCCAAGTCGGCGCTGAAGCGGTTCAGCCAAGCCGATTTCATCAATCTGGTGAACAAGTACAAGATCGCCTTCCACGAACGCGACCTGGGGCAACTGTTCTGCGACCAGTCGTCGGCCTTGATCCTGAACATGCTGCTGGACGAATGCGGCGCCGGGTCGGTGACCTTCAAGCTGGACGTCAAGGTGGGCCAGATCATCGGATCGGGGCCTTACAGCGTCACCACCGATGCCGGCACCTTCACCGCGCCGTCCATGGTGGTGGCCACCGGCGGCCTGTCCATTCCCAAGCTGGGCGCCACCGGCTTCGCCCACGGCGTCGCCCGCGATTACGGATTGGCGGTCACCGAACTGCGCCCGGCCCTGGTGCCGCTGGTGTTCACCGCCGCCGACCTGGATTTCATGCGGGCGCTGACCGGCATCGCCGTGGACGGTGTCGCCCGCTGCGGCAAGATCAGTTTCCGCGAAGCCATCTTGTTCACCCATCGCGGCCTGTCGGGGCCGGCCATCCTGCAAATCTCGTCCTATTGGCGCGAAGGTCAGGACATCCTGGTCAACCTGGCTCCCGACCTGGACGTCGCCGCCCGGCTGATCGAACGCAAATCCGAACGCCCCAAAGCCGAAGCCAAGACGGTGCTGGCGGAAATGCTACCGGCACGACTGGCCGATTCCCTGGCCGAACGGGCCGGCATCGGCAAAAAGCCCATGGCCGAACTGGCCAACAAGGCGTTGCAGGATTTGGGCCGCATGGTCAACGCCTGGAGCCTGAAGCCGGCCGGCACCGAGGGCTGGCGCACCGCCGAAGTCACCCTGGGCGGCGTCGACACCGACGGCCTGTCATCCAAGACCATGGAAGCCAAGGCCCATCCCGGCCTGTTCTTCGTGGGCGAGGCGGTGGACGTCACCGGCTGGCTGGGCGGCTATAATTTCCAATGGGCATGGTCGTCCGGCTGGGTCGCCGGACAGCATTGCTAGCTTGTCTGCACGCCCCGTACCGGGCCCGCTCAATCGCCGCGCAGGCTTTAAGATGCCGGCTTACGCCGACCCCTGCATCAGCTCCAAAGCCTGAGCCAGCTTGTCGCGTTCACCCTTGATGGTCTGGGCCTGCTGTTCGTGGCCCAGCACATTCAGGATGGAAATGAAGGTGTCCAGCGTCGGCACCAGCGGTTCCAGCGCGCCGGCCGGATCGACCTTGACCAGTTCCTGCAGGCTGCCCACCGCTTCCACCGCCGGCTCCAGCGCCAGTTCGTGGGCGCCGGCTTCGTGCAGGCGCCCGGCCAAAGCGGCCAGGGACTGGGCCAGGAACAGGGCATATTGTTCAGGGGCGGTTTCCGCCAGGTCGCGGGCCAGGTTGGTGGCGTCCTCGGCCAGGGGCAACGCCTCGGTGAAGAAGCCTTCGCGGCACTTGGCGGCGGCCGCCTGCTGCATGGTCAGCGCCTGCAGATGCAGCACCGCCAGCGGGATCTGGTCTTCGGGGAACAATTGCCCGACCATGCGGCGCACCGCCAGGGCTTCTTCCCACAGATTGCCTTCGGCCAGGGCCATGGCGTTCTTGTGCAGGACGTCGACCATGAAATCCAGGAAGGAATAAAGCGCCTCGCCGCCTTGGCGGAAGATGTCCACCCCGGTGCCCAGTTCCTCGATGGCGCGCAAGGACTGGCCGGCCCGCCAGGAACGGCCCGACTGGTTCATCAACGCAGAAATCAGCACCAGACGAGCCTCGGCCGGGGCGTGTTCCACCGCCGCTCTCCCCAGTTCGACGGCTTCGTCGCCGGCCGAGCGGGCTTCGTCGTCACGGGCCAGATCGGACAGGCGGTTGGACATGTTGTTCAGCGCCGAAGCCAGATGCACCCCATACTGGGCCGGATCGGCGTTGTGCAGCTCGCGCAGGGCGGAAACACCGTCCACCGCCGCGTCCAGGGCCCGTTCGGGCAGCGACGCCTCGGCATATTTGCCCGACAACGCCATGGTGGCCTCGGCGAAGGCCGCGTCTTCCTGCTTGGCCGCCTTCATGTCGGCCACCAGCTTCTGCAGTTGGTCCAAATCCAGGGCGCTGTAATCGGTCATCGGTCTCTCCTGAGCCTGGGTTCACTTCCACACGACCAAGCCGAGGGAAAACGATCAATCAACTCGCGGCCTCAACAGCCGCGACGGGGCAGGGTTTCCACCGATTCCAGCTTGCCCACCAGGCTGAAGTTCTTGAAGGTCTGGACGATTTCCTGGGCCACGCCATTGGGGTGGTAAGCCAGGCGCATCTCGAAATTGGGCACTTCCTCGGGGCTGGCCACCGGGAAGAAAGCCAGATGCATGGGCCAATAGGGCGTGCCCAACAGCGGCGACACCAATTTGGACGGGAAGGTCTGGCTTTGCTTGCCGATCAAGGCGTTGACCTCGTACGGGCCGTCCAGGCCCGAACCGTCGAACACCACCTTCCAAAAAGTCCGGTGGCCGCCTTGGGCCGCGTCGATCAGGCGCAGGGTGTGGTCGGTGGGGAACAAAGTGCCCTTGGGCAGCGGCATGGAAAAGCTTTCCGGTCGGGTGAACTTGGCGACGCCGCCCTGGCCCTTGCCCTTGAGGTCGGCGTGGCCTTCCACTTCCTCGGTCACCTGACCGTCGCGGGTGTTGCGCATGCGGAAGCGGTAATGCAGACCGTCCTTGGATTCCCAGGTGATGAAGTCGGTAGCCGACAGCGCCTGGCCGCCCTCGGTATAGGCGTAGTTGACGGCGATGCGGTTTTCCACCACCCAGCCGTCACAGGCGTCTTCGAACTGATAGCTCATGGTGCCGCTGGCGGCGGCGATGCCGGAACCCGGCTTGGTGGTGGCCAAGCCCATGGCGTAAATGGCGCGGTGCGGCGCCAGATCGGCGGGTCCGGCCCAGGCGACGGACACCGTCCCCGAAACCACAACGGCCAAAGCCGTCAAAACACCACGCACCATTGGGACCTCCAAGACAAACCGGCCGCATTATACATGGCGTCCACACAACCACCAGCAAACAGTGTGCCGGAACATCCTTGCCGGGCTGGCGGCAACTTTTGCCCAGCCCAAGCGGCAGTTTCTGCCCGCCATGCCCCGAAAGCCGCAGCCGCCCGCCCCCAAAGTCTGGCACGCCCCGTGCAACGTTTCCCACCAAGTGTTGGAAAGACGACACGGAGGATGGGCATGACTTTCGATTTCACCCCTGGATGGTACGACGAAACGGTCGAGATGGCAGGCACCGCCACCGCCCCGGCCCTGCATGTGCAACCGGCGGCGCAACGGGCTCCGTCCCACCCGACTTCGGGTGAGATCGCGCTGTTGGTGCGCGAATTGTTCAGCGAAGGCAGCCTGACCTGGGACCAGTTGCAGGCCCTGTCGCGCGTCGCCGAGCTGAAGCCCGTGCTGGAACCCACCTTGGACAACGTCCCCGCCTTCCGGCGCGTTTCCGCCCACCGCCAATAACCGGCCAACGGACAGAAAATGAACGCCATCACCCCCTTGCTGGCCCTGCCCGCGCCCCGTTCGCAATGCCGCGCCCGTTACGACCTGCGCAACGTCAGCCCGCGCCAGTACGCCGAAATCACCCACGAGCTGTATCTGGAAGGCTCGCTGCGCTGGGACGAATACCAGTGGGTCGGCTTTCCCAGCGAACTGCATCCCGATTACGACCTCACCATCGGCGCCCTGACCGGTGAAAGGGCCGATCCCGACCGGCCGCGCGACATGCTGGCGGCCATGGAAAACCACGTGGACTTCATCCGCCGTTATGCGCCCCCCAACGAACGCGCCAGCTTCTGGCGGGCCGAACGCGCGCTGGACGTGCTGCGCCGGCAGACCGAGCCGCGCTGGAGCTGACCCCGAAAAACGAAACCGGCCGCCCCGAGACATCGAGGCGGCCGGTTTGCGTTTGCGATACCCGATCAGTACAAATAATTCAGCACGCTGCCCGGACGAACCGAGCCCGGCGTGGTCACCCGCATGTTGTGTTCATAGGTGCCGACGCCGCGCATGACGTAATCCATGAACACCGACGACGAACCGCCGCCGGTGGCTTCGTCGGCCAGTTCGGCCTGGAAGCTGGACGCCGCCTTGGACATGAAAGGCGTGGACCCCCGGGAATCCGGATCGCGTTGATCGGAAAAGCCCAGATCCAGTTCGTCGTCATAGCGCAGCAGACGGTTGTCGTTGACGCCGATTTGGGAGGAAAAGACGGCTTCTTCGGGCGAGGTGCTCGACACCGACGCGACATTGCGGCCACCCGACGCGGGGCGGGCCGTGGCCGCCGCCGACATGCCGGGCGTCGCTAACGCCGAGACTTTGTGAGTGCCGAGTGCCATCGCTGACTCTGTTCCCGTTTCGTCCGCCTTGTTACACGGACCCTAAGGTTAAGATAATCCAATCCTGAATATACTCTTAAGGTGGGGGAAAAATCCATCAATTTCACCAGCGCCGGACTCGATTATTCGCCCATTTTGCATTGCAGAAACTTCATACGGCGATGACGGGCAACCGCCCTATAGTGGTGACCAGACTTGGTTCGACTAAGGGATCAGATGACATGAACGAGATCCGCACGGCACAGCGCCCCAAGGACGCCGCCCAGCAACCCGACGGCATCGCCGCCCCCGTTCCTGCCGACGCCTCTCCCGCCGCTCCGCCACCCCCGGCGCCGACCGGGCATCTCAACCCGGTACACCAGATGATGGCGCTGCCGGCCGGCATGGACCAGTTCCGCACGCCGTTCCCCATCTTCACCGAAAGCACCGACCGGTTGATGCACGCCATCCAGGGCCGCTTCACCAACGCCCTGTCGCCGGCTTCGCTGTTGCTGGCCTATCTGGATTGGCTGGTGCATCTGGCCAATTCGCCGGGCAAGGTGGGGGAACTGGCCCAGAACGCCCTGTCCAAGGCTTTGCCCCTGGCCCGCTATACCCTGGACACCATGGCCGGGCGCACCGATCCCGATCCCTTCGTGCCCCTGGCCCACGATTCCCGCTTCGCCAGCGACGGCTGGCAGAAGTTCCCCTTCAACGTCATGAGCCAGGCGTTCCTCTACACCGAGCAATGGTGGCACTATGCCACCACCAACGTGCGCGGTGTCGGCAAGCACCGCCAGAACGTGGTCGAGTTCACCGCCCGGCAATTGCTGGACATTATGTCGCCGGCCAATTACCTGTGGACCAATCCCGACGTCATCCAGACCACCATTGAACAGAACGGCCAGAACCTGGCCCGTGGCCTGCAGAACCTGTCCGACGACATCATGCGCAACCTGACCGGGCGCGACTATGCCAAGGACGAGCGTTTCCAGGTGGGCAAGGGCGTCGCCTGCACCCCGGGCAAGGTGGTGTTCCGCAACAAGCTGATCGAGCTGATCCAGTACGCGCCCACCACCGAAACCGTCCACGCCGAGCCGATTTTGATCGTGCCGGCCTGGATCATGAAATATTACATCCTGGACCTGTCGCCACAGAACTCGATGGTCAAATGGCTGGTGTCCAAGGGCCACACGGTGTTCGTCATCTCGTGGAAGAACCCGGGCGCCGAGGACCGCGACATGGGCATGGCCGATTACCGCCGGCTGGGTGTCATGGCGGCGCTGGACGCCATCAACGCCATCGTGCCGAACCAAAAGGTTCACGGCGCCGGCTATTGCCTGGGCGGCACGCTGTTGTCCATCGCCGCTTCGGCCATGGCGCGGGACGGCGACGACCGCCTGGCCAGCGTCACGCTTTTGGCGGCGCAGACCGATTTCGAGGATGCCGGCGAAATCATGCTGTTCATCGACGAAAGCCAGGTGACATACCTGGAAGACGTCATGTGGGACCAGGGCTACCTGGACACCAAGCAGATGGCCGGCGCCTTCCAGATGCTCAGGTCCAACGACCTGGTGTGGTCGCGCATGATCCGCCAGTACCTGCTGGGCGAAAGCGACACCGCGAACGACCTGATGGCGTGGAACTCCGACGCCACCCGCCTGCCCTACAAGATGCATACGGAATATCTGCGCCGGCTGTTCCTCAACAACTCGCTGTCCAAGGGGCGCTACACCGTCGAAGGCCGCCCCATCGCGCTGACCGACATCCGCGCCCCCATCTGCGCCGTCGGCACCACCAAGGACCACGTGGCGCCGTGGAAGTCGGTCTACAAGATCGGCATCCTGTCCGACACCGACGTCACCTTCATCCTGGCCAGTGGTGGCCACAATGCCGGCATCGTCTCGGAACCCGGCCACAGGGGGCGCTCGTACCAGATCAATACCCGCGCCGACGCCGACAAATATGTCGATCCCGACACCTGGGTCCTGGTCACCCCCCAGCATCAGGGATCGTGGTGGGAACCGTGGGAAGAATGGCTGGTGGCCAACTCCTCGGGACGGATCGCCCCCCCCGGGATGGGCGCCACCGACGCCGGCTATCCGCCCATCGCCGAGGCGCCGGGCTTCTATGTCCACATGCCCTGATAGAAAAAGTTAACCAATTCCGTGATGTACTGCCTGCTGGAGTCTTTCCAGCAGGCAGTGACAAGGCGGTGGCAAATGGCTGATGACGATACCATGGTCGGCTCGAAGCACCAGGAAGCGGTGTACGGGGTCAACGTCGAATGCATCGCCGTGTTGGGCACGGCCAACCTGCCCATCGCCCAGTTGCTGAAGCTTGGTCGCGGCGCCGTGGTGGAGCTGGACCGCAAGGTCAACGACCCCGTCGATCTGTACGTCAACCGCAAGCACATCGCCCGCGCCGAAGTGGTGGTGGTCGAAGACCATCTGGCAGTGACCGTCACCGAAGTGCTGAAACGCGCCGCGGATTAAGAACAACGAAGGAAACACAAGAAACATGAAGTTCTTCATCGACACCGCCGAGGTTGCCGACATCAAGGCCTTGGCCGAAACCGGTCTGGTTGACGGCGTCACCACCAACCCGTCGCTGATCGCCAAGTCGGGCCGCAACATCCTGGATGTCATCTGCGAGATCTGCGACATCATCCCCGGCCCGGTTTCCGCCGAGGTCGCCACCACCGATTTCGAAACCATGCTGGCCGAAGGCCGCAAGCTGCGGGCTTTGCGCAAGAACGTCGCCGTCAAGGTGCCGTTGACCGTCGACGGCCTCAGGACCTGCAAGGTGCTGGCCGACGAAGGCACCAAGGTCAACGTCACCCTGTGCTTCTCGGCCAATCAGGCGATCCTGGCCGCCAAGGCCGGCGCCGCCTTCATCTCGCCCTTCGTCGGCCGCCTGGACGACGTGGGACAGGACGGCATGCAGCTGATTTCCGATATCGTCGAGATTTACAGCCAGTACCCCGCCTTCACCACCGAAGTGCTGGTGGCCAGCGTGCGCAACCCGCTGCACGTCACCGACGCCGCCCGTCTGGGCGCCGACGTGGTGACCATGCCACCATCGATCCTGAAGCAGATGTACGGCCACCCGCTGACCGACAAGGGTCTGGACGCCTTTTGCAAGGACTGGGCGAAGACCGGCCAAAGCATCCTGTAACGCCGCCCAAACCGTCATTGCCGGGCTTGACCCGGCAATCCATGCAGCGGAAGGCCGCCAGCCTATGGACCCCCGGATCAAGTCCGGGGGTGACGGTCAGAGAGCGATTATCAGTTCATCTTGGGCTGGGCCAGCACGGTCCGGCCCAAGCCGTTTCCGGGCCCGGCCAGATGGGTGGCGGGAAAAGCGACGACACGGGAATCCGGCAGCGCCGCCACCACCTGGGCGAAGGCTTGCGAATCGGCGCCTTCCTCGAATTCCGGCACCACCACCAGATCGCCGGCCACCATGCAGTCGGAATAGCACCCGGTCTGCCGGCTGGGACACGGCAGATCCAGCACGGTCAGGCTGCGCCCGACCCGATCCGACGTCATGCGCAGCCGGTCGCGATTGGCCGACAGCGCCGCATAGGACGGGTGCGACACCCCGTGCCCACCGGGCACCGCCACCACGCCAGGAGCCAGATAGCGGGCCGGCACCCGGTCGATGCCGGGATCTTCCAGCCAGATGACCTGAAGGATGCCCAGCTTCTCGCGCATCAGCCGCTCGGCCTCGTCGCGGCCGCCCGCCAAGCCGTCGGCCAGACGCGCCGCCACCAGGGCGGTGCCCTCGCCGTCGCATTCGATCAGGTCGCCGCGCCAACCGGCCGGCAATTCGACAACATCCACGCCGGCAGCCCGGGCCAAATCAAGGCCGCCCGGGCAGTCGGCGGCGATGCCAGCCAGCACCTGACCGGACAGCCCGGCCAGCCAAACCGGCTGCTGGGCCAGCAGCGATTGCGAGGACGTGGTCGGCAGGGTCATCACCCCCGCCGGCATCTGCAACGAACATTGCACCAGATCGGCGCAAGCGGTGACCATGGTCACCGGCGCATGGGCGGACAGCAACTGCGCCAGGGCAACGCTGTCGTCACGGGCGATCTGGTCACGATCCCGGGCACCCGTGTTTTGCGGCCAGGCCAACCAGAAGCGGTCGGTCTTGCTCCACGAGGCAGCGGCCCGCAGGGAATGCTCGAAATTGCTCATGCCTGCTCTCCGTATCAGTTTCGGGAACATGGTGCATATGTGGGCACCAACCAACGGATGGCAACCAAACCAAAAGAATTATAAAGCACAGGCCATCATGATGACATCAAACCCACATCACAAAAGCGAAGTGTTAATGCCAAACTACATGAACAATATTTCATTTTATTGAAACGGGCCGTGACTTATGGTGCGCCGCACCACACATTCCCCTAGCCAGGCAATTCGGATATACCGTTGATATTATCAACCGATCCGCAGCTCTCAATCTCGCCCTGTTTTCAACCATAGGCTTGACAGTGACCCAATGGCAACAGTTTTAACCAATTGCCATGGACCGCCACATCCCATCCGCCTGCCCCTCCCCCCTTGATCAACAGCAGAATCAGGACCATGGCGCACAACCTGAAACCCGACTAATCTGACGATACAGGACCTTGGGTTGAAGCTTCTGTCCAGCCATATGAACCTGATGGGGGATGATCAACATGCGCATATCGTCGCTGGCGCTTTCGGCGTTCTTCCTGGGCTGCGGGGTTCTGCCGTCCCTGGCCGAGCCGGTCAAGGACGCGTTTTTGCCCTTGCCGCCGGTTCCCTTCAAGCTGATCGACGAGTTGGAAGACCTGAACCGGCCCGTCCGCCCCAAGGCCACGCCCTATAAGGGCCCCATCTACGACACCCACGTCCACGACCTGTTCTTCACCACCGGCATCGTCAGCGACGCCACCCTGCGCGAGGACATCGACAAGGCCCGTGAAAAAGGCGTGGTCGGCATGATCGTGCTGCCCACCCCCAATGATGCGATTCAACCCAACGGGCCGCAATCGGCGAAGTCGCGGGCCGAATTGGTCAAGCTGACCGCCCCCTTCACCGCCCGCATGTGCGGGTCCGAAATGACCACCTGGATGGACAAGGCGGCCAAGGACGGGTACGAGCCGGAAGAACTGACCCGCCGCCTGACCAAGCTGGAACAGGACCTGGATGACGGCTGTATCGGATTGGGGGAATTCGGGCCGGCGCATTTCGACAAGACGGCGGACATGAACACCATCAACTTCTCGATGGCGTTCAAGCCCATGGTGGCGGTGGCGGAACTGGCGGCGCGGCGCGGCATCCCCCTGGACATCCACCTGGAACCCCGCATTCCCAGCGGCAAGAAATCTTATCTGGTCGAGGAAATGGCGGCGGTCACCTTGTTGTGCCAGATGTTTCCCAACCTGAAGCTGGTGCTGTCGCACACCGCCATGACCCGGCCGGAAAACGTCCGCGCCCTGCTTGAAGCCTTTCCCAACATCATGTTCGACGTCAAGATATCACCCCCCGGCACCGAAATGGCCTGGGACGCCCTGGCCCCGGTGGTCAACAAGGACAAGGACCTTTACGAAGACTGGGCGCAGCTGTTCGAAGACCACCCCAAGCGCTTCATGGTCGGCACCGACTCCCGCCTGGGCGAGGTGCACAAGGGCCACAAGATCATCGAATACGACAGCAGCATCTTCGCGATCCGCTTGCTGTTGGGCCGACTGACCCCGCAGGCCGCCCGACTGATCGGCGCCGGCAACGCCCGACAGCTGTATGGCGCCCGCAACGACGGCGGCACCGAACCGCAGGGACCGGGCCGGATGGGGCCGGATGGCGGCGGCGGTCCCGGCATGAAAGGTCCGGGAATGAAGGGGCCCGGCATGAAAGGCCCGCAATCCGAATAAGTCCGAATCAAAAACCCCCGGCCCATCAGGACCGGGGGTTTTTCATGGCGATGAAGCAGCCGACAGGCAAGGCCTAGGCCTTGGCCTGACGGTCCTTCTTCAGCTGGTCGGCGATCAGGAAGGCCAGCTCCAGAACCTGGTTGGCGTTCAGACGCGGATCGCAATGGGTATGGTAACGATCACCCAGGGCGGCTTCGGTCACCGCCTTGGTGCCGCCGACACATTCGGTGACGTCCTGACCGGTCATCTCGAAATGGACGCCGCCGGCATGGGTGCCCTCGGCCTTGTGCACGGCGAAGAAGGCGCGGACTTCGGCCAGGATGCGGTCGAACTCGCGGGTCTTGTAGCCGGTGGACGCCTTGACGGTGTTGGCGTGCATGGGATCGCACGACCACACCACCGAACGGCCTTCACGGGTGACGTGACGGACCAGGGCCGGCAGCTTTTCTTCGATCTTTTCCGCCCCCATGCGGGTGATGACGGTGATGCGGCCCGGCTCGTTTTCCGGGTTCAAGGCGTCGATCAGCTTCAGCAGGTCGTCGCCCGACATGCCGGGGCCGGCCTTGAAGCCGATGGGGTTCTTCACGCCGCGCAGGAATTCCACGTGGCCGGCATCCAGCTGGCGGGTGCGTTCGCCGATCCACAGCATGTGGGCCGAGCAGTCGTACCAGTCGCCGGTGGTGGAATCGACGCGGGTCAGCGCCTGTTCATAGGGCAGCAGCAGCGCTTCGTGCGAGGTGAAGAACTCGGTCTCGCGGATTTGCGGCGTGGTCTCGCTGGTCATGCCGCAGGCTTCCATGAAAGCCAGGGTTTCCGACAGGCGGGTGGCCATTTCGGTGTACAGCTTGCCCTGCAGCGAGCCTTCGACGCAGCCCAGCGTCCACTGGTGCACCTTGTGCAGGTCGGCGTAACCGCCCTGGGCGAAGGCGCGCAGCAGGTTCAGCGTGGCGGCCGACTGGTTGTAGGCGCGGACCATGCGTTCGGGATCGGGCACACGGGCTTCTTCGGTGAACTCGATGCCGTTGATGATGTCGCCGCGATAGCTGGGCAGGGTCACGCCGTCGATGGTTTCGGTGTCGGCGGAACGCGGCTTGGCGAACTGGCCGGCCATGCGGCCGACCTTGACCACCGGCATGGCGGCGCCATAGGTCAGCACCACCGCCATCTGCAGCATGACGCGGAAGGTGTCGCGAATGTTGTTGGCGCGGAATTCAGCGAAGCTTTCGGCGCAGTCGCCGCCTTGCAGCAGGAAGGCCTTGCCGTCCGCCACCTTGGCCAGCGACGACTTCAAGCGGCGGGCTTCGCCGGCGAAAACCAGCGGCGGGAAGGTGGACAGGGTTTCTTCCGTCTGGGCCAGCTTGGCCTGATCCGGATAGGTGGGGACCTGATGCAGGGTCTTGTTGCGCCAGGATTCCGGGGTCCACACGTCAGCCATCAAACTATCCTCGACACCACGAACAACGAATTTTCCGCAAACGCGGAAAGGGGAGCGAACTCTATACGACCTTGGGCGAAGGATTTCCAGCGTGACGGCGGCAAGAACAGGCGTAATATTTCTGTTTTCAGCAATCGAGCGGCTCGATATGTCCAGCACCGAAGATCGTCACGCCCATTGGCAAGATGTGTGGTCGACCAAGGACCACGACAAGGTCAGCTGGTTCCAGGACGATCCGGCCCTGTCGCTGCACCTGATCCATCAGACGGGATTGCGCCGCGACGCCGCCATCGTCGACGTGGGCGGCGGGCGCTCGCCCCTGGCCGGCCTGCTGGTGGAACAGGGCTTTTCCAACGTCGCGGTGGTGGACATCGCCGAAGCCGCCCTGGCCCGCGCCCACCAGGACCTTGGGACCCTGGGCGACGACGTCACCTGGATCGCCGCCGACGTGTTGCGCTGGCGCCCGGCACCGGGCTTGTTCGACCTGTGGCACGACCGGGCCGTCTGCCACTTCTTCACCACGCCCGAAGACCAGGCGGCCTATGCCGAGACCCTGCGCCACGCCCTGGCACCCGGGGGAATCGCCATCATCGCCACCTTCGCCCCCGACGGCCCGGAACGCTGTTCCGGCCTGACGGTGGCACGTCATGACGGCGCCAGCCTGTCGGCCCTGCTGGGCGGCGACTTCATCCTGGAACAGGAACGGGCCGACACCCACGTGACGCCCGGCGGCAGCGCACAGCGCTTTTGCTGGTGCGTGTTCCGTCGGCTATAGCTCGCCGTCGGCGGCACGGATCTGGGTCTGGCGCAGAATGTCGAGGAACGGGGCGTCCGCTGCCGCCGCCGGGCCGTTCCAGGTGTCGAAGGCGACCAGATCCTCCATGGGCAATCGCTGGCGCCAGCCCTTGTCCTGCAATTCCGGCTGGGCCAGGAAGTGGCTGACCTTGCCCACGCACAGATAAGCCACCGGCACCACGGAATCGGGCAGGTTCAGGATGGATCGCAGGGCTTCGGGGTCCATGATGCTGACCCAACCGACGCCCAGGCCCTCGGCACGCGCCGCCAGCCACAGGTTTTCCACGGCGCAGACGGTGGAATAAAGGTCCATCTCGGGCATGTGGGTGCGCCCCAGAACCACCGGGCCGGCGCGATCGCGGTCGCAGGTGATGCACAGGTTGACCGGCGCCTCCAAGATGCCTTCCAGCTTCAAGGACCGGTATTTCTGGCCGCGCTCGCCCTCGAACATCAGCGCCGCTTCGGCGTTGGCGCGATCGAAGGCCGCCTTGATGCGGGCGCGCTGCTGGGGCGAACGCACCAGGATGAAGCTCCACGGCTGCATGAAGCCCACCGACGGCGCATGATGGGCGGCCAGCAGGATGCGGGCCAGGACCGCGTCGTCCACCGGATCGGCCAAGAATTGGCCGCGCACGTCGCGCCGCCCCAGGATGGCGCGATACAATCCCCGGCGATCTTCGTCGCTAAGCGTGATTTCGGGCTGGCGGGCGGCGGCGGTCTCGGTCATTTTGCGTCCTTCCTGATGGCGCTTGCGCCGGCACAATAAACACAAGCGGACAGCAATGACCATTCCCCAGCGCGATTCCGACCTTTGGGTTTTCGGTTACGGGTCGTTGATGTGGCGCCCCGGCTTCGACTTCATCGAAGCCCGCCCGGCCCTGCTGAAGGGATGGAACCGGTCGTTTTGCCTTTATTCCCTGCATTATCGCGGCACGCCCGACCATCCCGGCCTGGTGCTGGGGCTGGACCGCGGTGGATCGTGCCGAGGCGTCGCCTTCCGCGTCGCAGCCGCCAAGGCCGAGATGACGGTGGAATACCTGAACGAACGGGAACTGGTGGGCTACGCCTACAAGGCCAAGACCCTGAAGGTGTCCTTGGACGACGGCACCCGGGTGCCGGCCTATTGCTTCGTCGCCGACAACCGTCACCGCCATTACGCCGGCGCCCTGGACCTGGAACACGCGGCTTGCATCATCATGGACGCCCAGGGCTGCGCCGGGCTGAACCGCGACTACCTGATCAACACGGTGCGCCGCCTGGAAGCCGACGGTTTCCTGGATAAAAGCCTGCATCTTTTGTTGAAGGAAGTTGAACGTCAGACCGGGCTGATCGATCAGGGGGCGGGCATCTGATCGTCTTTTGGTATAACCCTCACAAAAAGTGCCGAAAGGGGCTTGCCAAGTACCGCTAAAGGCACCCACTCTTTTGGGGTAAGGGAGTGGGACCGAACATGCGAATACTGCGCCTTATCGCCGTTTTCGCCTGCGCTTGTTTGTCGCTGACGGCGGCATACGCGCAGCAACTGCCTTTACCCGACGACGTTCGCCAGTTCCTGGCCCAACACCCCACCATCCGGGTTCGCACCCACACCGCGTTTCCGCCCTTCCTGTTCGTCCAGGACGGCAAGGCCGAAGGCATCAGCGTCGATTACGTCACCTTGGCGGCCAGAAAGCTGGGGCTGACCATCGCGCCTTCGGACGAGATGACTTTCGCCCAGGTGCTGCAACGCCTTCCCAATGGCGACGGCATCGACGTGCAGCCCACCATGCGCGCCACCCCGGATCGCAACGGCATCGTCTTTTCCAAGCCCTACAGCAAGTTTCCGCTGGTCATCGTCACCCGATCGGACGCCCCGTTCATCGGCTCTTTGGACGACCTGTCCGGCCGTCATGTGGCGGCCGAGAACGCCTATTGGTACACCGACGAAATCCGTCACAAACACCCCGGCATCAAACTGCAGGCGGTGGACAGCAGCGTCGACGCGCTGCGACTGGTGTCGCAAGGCGACAGCGACGCCTATGTCGGGGTTCTGCCGGTGGCCACCTGGCACATGGAACACCAGGGCTTCACCAACCTGAAGATCGCCGCGCCCGCCGACCTGACCCCGGCCGAGCTGTCCTTGGCGGTGCGGGGCGATTGGCCACAGCTGGCGCAGGCCCTGGACATCGCCCTGGATTCCATCACCCCCGAGGAACACCGCCAGATCCGCCAACGCTGGCTGAACATCCCGGCTCAGATCGGACTGGACCCGACCACGGTGATGCTGTGGGGCTTGGGCGGCCTGCTGGTGGCGCTTTTGGTCCTGGGCGGCTTCGCCCTGGCCAACCGCCGGCTGCTGAAGGAAATCCAGCTGCGCCGCCAGGCCGAAGAACAATTGCGGACATCCGAGGAAACGTCACGGCAGTTGCTGGACGCGTCCACCGACGCCTGCATGCTGTTCGACGTGGACGGCACCATGCGCGGCTGCAACCAGGTGTTTTCCAAACGCTTCGGCATCGATCCGCTGACCGTGCCGGGCACCAGCCTGTGGGATTACTTCCCCCCCGACGTCAGCGCGCAACGTCGGATGGCGGTGGCGACGGTGGTGGCCAGCGGCATACCGCAAACCACCGTGGACGTGCGCGGCGACCGGCATTTGTCCAATTCCATCTATCCTCTGAAGGATTCCGCCGGCATCGTGCGTCGGGTCGCGGTCTATTCCCGCGACATCACCGAACGGGTGCTGGCGGAACAGCGGATCAGCGATTACGTGGCCGAAATCGAACGGTCCAACGAAGACCTGGAACAATTCGCCTATGTGGCCAGCCACGACCTGCGCGAACCCCTGCGCCAGATCGCCAGCTTCGTGTCGCTGCTGGAACGCCGCTACGGCCATCAGTTGGATGCCGATGCCGGCCAATTCATCGCCTATGCCCGCGAAGGCGTGCACCGCATGGACCAGTTGATCCTGGACCTGCTGGATTATTCCCGTGTCGGCCGCGGCACCGCCCTGGAGGCGATGGAATCCGAGCCGGCGCTGAAAACCGCGGTGGACAACTTGAAAGCCAGTCTGGCGGAAAGCGGCGGTACCGTCCAATGCCACGGCCCCTTCCCCCGGGTCCTGGCGTCGGAACCGCAATTGCTGCGCCTGTTCCAGAACCTGATCGGCAACGGCTTGAAGTACCACCGCGAAGGCGTCGCACCGCTGGTCGAAGTCAGCGTCACCACCTCGCCGCAGACCGGCATGGCCACCTTCACCGTGTCCGACAACGGCATCGGCATCGAACCGGAATATTTCGAGCGCATCTTCGGGATCTTCCAGCGCCTGCACGGCCGTACCCAATATCCCGGCACCGGAATCGGCCTGGCCATCTGCCGCAAGGTGGTGGAACGCCACGGCGGCCGGCTGTGGCTGGATTCGGTTCCCGGCCAGGGCACCAATTTCCACTTCACCCTTAAACTGGCATCCTGACTGACCCCGGTCAGCTTTCGACGCAACCGTCGCCGATGGTGAAATGGAAGCGGCTGCCCGTGTCGTCGGACTCGACCCAGATACGGCCGCCATGATCTTGGACCACCTTGCGGCAGATGGCCAAGCCGATCCCCGAGCCGCCTTCCACCCCCGGGGGCTGGAAACGGCGGAAGGGCTCGAAAATGGCGGTGCGGTAGTCCTCGGGCACGCCGATGCCGTTGTCGGCGACGACGATTTCCCACCCCCCGTTCGCCCCTTGCGACGCCCCCACCACCACATGGGGAGTCCGTTCGGGATGGCGATAACGCAGGGCGTTGCCGATCAGGTTCTGGAACAAGGCGGCCATCTGGTCGGGGTTGACCCGCAGCACCGGCAACGGATCGATGTCGACCTGCGCCCCGGTGGCGACGATGGCCCCCGACAAATCGGCGACCACCCGCCCGACCAGGGCTTCCATGTCGGTGGCCACCCTGTCATCGTTGTGCTGGGTGCTGCGCGAATAGGCCAGCAATCCCTGGATATTGGTGCGCATGCGGTCGGCGCCGCCGATGGCGTAGTCGATGTATTCCTGCGCCTCGTCATCCAGATTGTCGCCCAGCCGGCGCTTCAGCAACTGCATGAACAGGCCGATGGTGCGCAACGGTTCCTGCAGGTCGTGGCTGGCCACATAGGCGAAGCGTTCCAGGTCGGCGTTGGTCTGTTCCAATTGCGCGGTGCGGGCCAACAGTTCGTTTTCCACCTGGGCACGCCGTTCGATCAGCTGGTTGGCCGCTTCGGCGAAATGCAGATGTTCGGCGAAGCGCAAATGCTCGGTGTCGATGGGTTCCGGCGACGACGCGGCGGCCGCCAGGTTCCGGCTGAGCGCCAAGCCGTCGGCGGCGGCGCGGCGCGAGGTGGCCCGCATGATCACCACCCCCGCCAATCCCACCAGAAAAGCGGCAAAAGCGGCGACACCGCCCTTGATCAGCATGCTCAACAACAGACGCTGACGCTGGATGTCGATTTCTTCCTCGACACGGTCGTCGTGCAGGCCGGCGCCGACGAACCAGTTCCATTCCGGGATACCGGCCACGTAACTGGTCTTGCGGGTCATCCGGCCCTTGGCGTCCATCATGTCGTAACTGACGAAACCGCCACCGGCCTTGGCGGTGTCGATCAGGGCCTGGGTGCCGTCGCGCAACACCGGGTCGTCGCCATTCAGCGGATTGCGCCCCTTCAGCGCCCCCACCAGGGACAATCCGTCCATCTGGCTGACGAAAACATAGCCGTCGCGATCGAAGCTCAGGTGCGACAGGCGTTCCAGCACCTCGGCCTTGATGTCGTCTTCCATGTCGGCGACGTATTCGCCGGTGCCGATCACCCAGCCGATGGGCATCACCGGACGGACATAGGCGAATTTCAGGTGGTCGCCGATGCGGGTGGGGTGCGGCCAGTAATAGCGGTACAGACCGCCGCCGTTGTTGCGGACCAGTTCCAGCATGTCGCGGACCACGTATTCGCCGCGAGCGCCTTTCTGGTCCAGCATGTCCGTCCCTTCCAATTCGGGACGCAGGGGAAACAGCTTTTCCACCCCGGTCAGGTCGAAGGCGAAATAATAGCCCCGCCCCCGGTTGAAACGGATGGGGCGCAGGGATTCGCGCACCATGACTTCGATTTCGCCCATAGAGCGGGTGTCGCGATAGGTCTTGATCAGGTTGGACGCCAGCAATTCGGCTTCGTCGATGCGGTCGCGCAGACCGGCCTCGACCCGCGCCTCGACGCGACGGCGTTCATAGGCGATGGTTTGCAGCGCATCGTCCACCACCCGCTTCAACAGCACCTGGCTGGCATTGCGGTGGCTTTGCCGCAATTCGTCGCTGCGCAGGTTGAAGTCGTAAAGCTCGGCCCCGGCCCAGACCAGGCACAGACACAAGATGCCACCCCCCGCGACCAAGGCCAGACGCAGGAACAAATGGTCGATCAGACTGATCCGTCGTGTACTCAAAACCCCCTCACCCGAACAACTCTGGCATTAGGGTACCCTTTTTCCACGATTCCGCCCCTCTATTCTTTAGGATGAGAGGACGGACAGGCATTGTCGCGGGCAGGTGGGCTCTGGCAAAGTGCGGCCCATGATCGCTACCCCCCGTCAGGCGCGTTCGGCGCTGTCCTTCTCGTGCATCGGCCACCTTTACGCCCATGTGTTCGAGCCGATTTTCTATATCGTCGCCCTGGTCCTGCCCGGCGAAATGGGGCTGCCCTATGAAGAGGTGCTGGCCCTGATCGTCGCCGCCAAGCTGCTTTACGGCATCCTGGCGCCGGGTGCCGGCTGGCTGGGCGACCGCTGGTCGACCACCGGCATGATGGCCGTGTATTTCCTGGGCCTGGGGGCGTCGGCGGTGGCGGTGGGACTGGCGGGAACGCCGTTCACCCTGGCCCTGGCCCTGGCGGCCACCGGCCTGTTCGGATCCATCTATCACCCGGTGGGCATTTCCTGGCTGCTGCGCAACGCCGTGGACAAGGGCAAGGCCATCGGCGTCAACGGTGTGTTCGGCGGCATCGGACCGGCGGTCGCCGGCCTGATCGCTGGCGGTGCCATCGAAACCCTGGGCTGGCGCGCCGCCTTCATCGGGCCCGGCATCCTGGTGATGCTGACCGGGCTGGCCTTCCTGTGGGCGGCCAAGCGTGGCGTGGTGGTGGAAACCAGGGCCGACCGGGCCCCGGCGCCGGCGCCCAGCAAGGGCGACACCTGGCGCGCCGGTCTGGTGCTGTCCTTGACCATGCTGTGCGCCGGATTGATCTATCAGGCCACCCAGCCGGCCCTGCCCAAGCTGTTTTCCGAACGTTTGGGCGACGGCCTGGGGGTGGGGGCGGCCGCCCTGGCGGTGACGCTGGTCTACCTGATCGCCGGCCTGACCCAGATCGTCGCCGGCCACCTGGCCGACCGTTATCCGGCCAAGACCGTCTATGTCGCCGCCGCCCTGGCCCAGGCGCCCCTGCTGCTGGTCATGGTCTGGGCCACCGGCCTGCCCCTGGTGGCCTTGGCGTTGCTGGCGGTGACGTTCAACATGGCGGCGATCCCGGCCGAAAACCTGTTGCTGAACCGCTATACGCCGGCCAAGTGGCGCGGCACCGCCCTGGGGATGAAATTCGTGCTGTCTTTCGGTGTTTCGGGGCTGGCGGTGCCCTTGGTGTCGCTGATCCGTTCCTGGACCGGCGGTTTCGAGGTGCTGTTCGTGGCCTTGGCCGGCTCGGCCCTGGTGGTGGGCGCCGTCGCCACCCTGCTGCCGTCGGAAGCGGACAAAAAGACGGCCGCCAGTCCCGAAGGAAAGGCGGCCGAAGTCATGGCACAACCGTAAAAAGCGTAGATAAGAACTAAACCGTCCTGGTCTTGGGGATCAGCTTGGCCTCGGCGGCCTTCACCAATCCTTTCAGCTTGGTCAGCGCCGCGGCCTCGATCTGGCGAACGCGCTCGCGGCTGATGTTGTAGCGCTGGGCCAGGTCCTCCAGGCGCAGCGGGTTTTCGCGCAAGGTGCGCTGGGACACGATGTCCTTTTCACGCTCGCTCAGGCCGTCCCAGGCATGGCGCAGCAATTCGCGGCGGTACATCAGTTCCTGACGCTCGCCCAGGGTTTCCTCGATGCTGGGGGCGTCGTCGGCCATCAGCTCGCCATAGGTGGCGCCGTTCTCGCCCACCGGGGCGTCCAACGATCGCGGGCTTTGGGTCAACAGCCGTTCCATCTCGGCGACGCGATGGTCGCGCACGCCCAGTTCCTCGGCCACCTGGGCGGTTTCCGCCTCGGACAACGCGTTGCCCGAAGGACCGGTCAGCCGCGACTTCAGGCCGCGCAGCTTGAAGAACAGCTTCTTGCGTTCCGCCGACAGGCCGAAATTCACCGGGGTCGAGAATTTCAGCACATATTCGAACATGGCGGCGCGCACCCACCACTGGGCATAGGTGGAAAAGCGCAGGCCCCGTTCCAGCTCGAAGCTTTCCAGGGCACGCACCAGGCCAAGGTTGCCTTCCGCCACCAGATCGGCGCTGGGCAGGCCATAGCCCTTGAACTGGCCGGCGGTCTTCACCACAAGGCGCAAATGGGCGGTCAGCAGGCGGGCGCGGGCCTTTTCGTCACCGTCGTGCTTCCAGCGACGGATCAGCTCGGCTTCTTCCTCCCCCGACAGCAAGGCGGTCTCGCGCATGGCCTTGTAATAGGCGGTGGCGGTATCCGAAGTGGGGCGAAGGATGGACATCGTCGTCTCCGTGGATATTGTCCGTGCAGACACTATGCCCCCTTGCCTGTGATCAGTCTAATCGATATATTTTTTATAATTGATAGTTTATTATTATCAGAGGCGCCATGCTGTCCCTACGCCAACTGCAATGCCTGGTCGCCGTCGCCGAGACCCTGCACTTCCGCCGCGCCGCCGAGCGCCTGAACCTGTCGCAGCCGGCGCTGTCGGCGCAGATCAGCCAGATGGAAGACCATCTGGGGGCGATGCTGGTGGAACGGACGCGACGCAAGGTGCTGATGACCCCCATCGGCCGCGACACCGCCGCCCGTGCCAAGGCCATCCTGCGCGATTTGTCGGAACTGGAGGAATTCGCCCGACGGTCCCAGGCGCCGCTGTCAGGGACCCTGCGGGTCGGCGTGCTGCGCACCCTGGGGCCGTACCTGCTGCCGCACATCCTGCCCGACCTGCGCAGCCGCTTTCCCGACCTGAAACTGTACCTGCGCGAAGAACCGCGTGAACGTCTGCTGGCGGAACTGGCCCAAGGCGACCTGGACATCCTGCTGATTTCCGCCGCCCCCGCCGACGACGACCACATCAGCGTGGTGCCGCTGTTCCACGAACCGCTGTGGATGACCCTGCCCTTGGGCCATCCCCTGGTTGGCCGCGACACCATCGCCGACGACGACATGGCCGGCGAGTCCCTGATCATGCTGGAAGTGGGCGACGGCATGCGCGACCCGGCGCTGGAATTGTGCCGCCGCACCGGCGCCCGCGAGCATCAGGATTTTCGCGCCACCTCGCTGGATTCGCTGCGTCAGATGGTGGCCACCGGCTTGGGCAACACCCTGTTGCCGGCGCTTTACGTCCAAGCCGAAGCGTTGGCCGACGACCAGATCGCCGTGCGCCCCTTCGCCCACGACGCGCCGTCGCGCCCCATCGACATGGTGTGGCGGCGCACCACCGCACGGTCGGACGAGTTCCGCCTGTTCGCCCAGATGCTGCGTCAGAATTTGCCCGGCTGCGTGGTGGCCAGATAAAGGCCGGGCCCGCTGAGCCGCCGCGGGCTTAGGGTATTTCGTACGTTACAGCAGATTGCGGTCGAACAGGCTGACCAAATCCTCGGCCGAGACCGGGCGGCTGACCAGGAAGCCCTGGATTTCGTCGCAGCCGCGCTGGCGCAGGAAATCGGCCTGGTCCTGGGTTTCCACCCCTTCGGCAACGGCACGAAGCTTCAGATTGTGGGCCAGGTTGATGATGGTCGAGACGATGGCGGCGCCGTCGCCATCCTCGGTGATGTCCTTGACGAAGGAGCGATCGATCTTCAAGGCGTCGATGGGCATGCGCTTCAGATAGGACAGCGACGAATAGCCGGTGCCGAAATCGTCGATGGAAATGTGGATGCCCATGGCCCGCAATTCCTGCAACACCTGGGCGTTTTCGTCGACCCGCTGCATCAGCACCGATTCGGTGATTTCCAGTTCCAGGAACTGCGGCGGCAGCCCCGATTCCTGCAACGCCTGCTTGACCAGTTCGGCCAAGTCGCCTTCGCGGAACTGCAGCGTGGAAACGTTGACGGCGATACGCACCCGGGGCAGGCCCAGATCGAACCACGACTGGCTTTGCCGGCATGCCGCCTTCAGCACCCAGGCGCCGATTTCGGAAATCAGCCCCATGTTCTCGGCCAGCGGGATGAACTCGGCCGGCGACACCAACCCCATTTCCGGGTGACGCCAGCGCACCAGCGCCTCGACGCCGGACATGCGGCCCGACACCAGGTCGATCTTGCCCTGATAGACCAAGGTGAACTCGCCTCGGTTAAGCGCATGGCGCAGCGACGATTCCATGGCCAGACGCTCGAACGACTTGGCGTTCATGGCCGGGGTGTAAAGCTGGTACGAATTGCGCCCCAGGTCCTTGGCCCGGTACATGGCGGTGTCGGCGTTCTTGATCAGCGTTTCGTCGGTCAGGCCGTCATCGGGATAGACGGCGATCCCCACCGAGGTAGTGACGTAAAGCTCGTGTTCGTCCACCGAAAGCGGCTGCTTGACCCGGCTGATCACCCGGTCGGCCAGCTTGGCGGCGTCTTCCACATGGTCCAGTTCGGGCAGCAGGATGACGAATTCGTCGCCGCCCAGCCGCGCCACCGTGTCACCTTCGCGCACGCAGGCCTGCAAGCGGTTGGCCACCTCGCACAGCACCTGGTCGCCGATGCCGTGGCCAAGCGAATCGTTGATGCGTTTGAACAGGTCCAGGTCCAGGAACATGATGGCCATCTGCGCCCCGTGACGATGGGCGTGGGCGATGGCCACCTGCAAGCGGTCGGTGAACAGACGACGGTTGGGCAACCCGGTCAACACGTCGAAATAAGCCAGGTTCTTGATGCGCTCTTCGGTCTTCTTGCGCTCGGAAATGTCGGAAAACACCGCGGCATATTGGGTGATGACGCCGTCTTCGTCACGGATGACGTTGATGGTCAGCCATTCGGGATAGACCTCGCCCGATTTGCGGCGGTTCCAGATTTCGCCCTGCCAGATGCCTTGGACATGCAGCGACTGCCACATGCGGTCATAGAAGCTTCTGTCGTGCAGTCCCGATTGCAGCATCGACGGATTGTGCCCGACCACTTCGTCGAAGGCATAGCCGGTCAGTTGGCTGAAGGCCGGGTTGACGAACTCGATCATGCCCGACGGGTTGCAGATCATGATGCCGTCCAGCGACGCCTCGATGACCTTGCGGGCGATGTGCAGGTCCTTGCGCGAGCGTAAAAGCGCCTCGTCACGTTCGCGCAGGGCCTCGTCCAAGCGCTGGACGTATTCGTATTGCAGCGACGACAAGATGTCGGAAAACGACAGCAGTCCCTTCAACTCGCCACTGTCGGACACCACCGCCAGATGGCGGATGCGGCGTTCCTCAAGCGTGTTGCGCGCCGACAGCAGACTGTCGTTCTCGTTGACGGTGATCAGCGGGCGGCTGGCGATGGCCCCCACATTGGGCGGCATCTCACCACCGGCGGCGATGATGCGCAAAAGGTCGCGTTCGGTGATGATGCCCGGCGCCTCGCCATGGTCGCCCACCACCACGGCGGCGTCGGCCCGCATGGCCCCCATCATCTCGACGGCGGTGCTTAAGGCCGCGCCCGGCGCGATCTTCACCATGGGCTGCTTGACCGACGAGCCGACGTTGCGCAGCACCAGGAAATGTTCGACCCCGTGGCGCAGGATGACGTCGCTTTGGCTGACCACGCCGACCGGCTTGCCCGAATCGTCGACAACGACGAAATGGCGCACCCCTTCCAGTTGGAAGCGCAGGCCGGCATCGCCCAGGTTGGTCTTGCCGTGGATGGTCTTGATCGGCGTGCTCATCACCGAGGCGATGGGGCGGCCGAAGCTTTCAGGGTCGGAAAAATCCACCGACAGGGTATCGCGTTCGGTCCAGATGCCGATGGGCTGACCATCGTCGACGATGATGATCGACGAACAGCGGGCCTGCGACATGGCCTTGGCGGCCTCGTAGATGGTGGTGCCGGGCGCGCAGCTTAAGATTTCCCGCTTGGTGATGCGGTCAATGGTGTTTTCCGAACCCAATCCACTGTCCACCCGTTACCGAACCTGTGCCTAGCATCACCGCCTTTTCAAGGACTTGCAACATGCACTTTGGTTTTGCCTGACATGGGACATATTCCCATCGTGAAGGGATGGCCGTGACCGTCGCGACAGAGTAAGCTGGCGCCATCACCAACGCCGTACCGGCAAAGGGACGCCATGACCGACTCCGCCTCTGGCCGCATCGCCTATCACGACCTTTCCGAAGACATGCGCCGGGAATTCCTGGACGAAGCGGCGGAATCCATTCGGGAACTGGACGTGTTGCTGGATAGCGGCCGCCATGGCCGGGCACCGGAACAGGACGTGGTCGCCGCCTTCCGCCGTTCGGCCCTGCGTCTGCGCGGCCAAGCGAGCAACTTCGCGCTGCGGGCGCTGTCCACCGTGGCGCGGCGTCTGGACGACTATCTGGCCCAGGCCCCCAAGGTGCTGCCGCCACGCGTCTGGGAGGACCTGCAGGTCTATGTGGACCGGCTGGAAGAATTGGTGGAAAAGCCCGACGATTCCGACCAGGCCACCGCCTCGCTGGTCCGCTCGCTGCCCCGCAAGCTGGGCTTCGACCTGGGCGACATCGCCGTGCGCGAGGTCGAGGTGATGCTGGTCATGCCGCCCGGCGCCCAGACCCATTACGTGGAACGGGAATTGCAGCAATGCGGCTATCGCACCCTGGTGGTGTCCGACACCATCGACGCCTTCGCCCTGGCGGTGCACAGCAAGCCCGACCTGATCATCGTTTCGGCGCTGATGGCCCACCTGGACGGCATCGACCTGGCGATCGCCCTGGTGTCCATGCCCAGCACCCGCAACATCCCCATCGCCGTCATCACCTCGCTGAACAGCGACGACGACCGGCTGGCCCTGCTGCCGCGCAAGGTCCCGGTCCTGTACAAGGGCCCCAGCTTCGGCGACGACCTGTTCAAGGCCCTGGACGATCTGTTTTTGATTTAAGGCCGCTCGCCCAGCTTGGCGATGGCGGCGTCCCATTCGCGACGCATGACGTTGGCACCGCGTTTGTTGTTATTGCGCAGGTGTTCCCGATAGCGGCGGTCGTAATAGCCGTTGACCGCCACCATGCGCGCCGCCCGGTCCCAGGCGATGCGTCGGCATTCCAGTTTGGCCCGGCAATGGTCGCCGCAGGTTTCGGCGCCGTCGGCGGTTTGCTCACCGCAGGTCTTGCAGGTCATGGCGTGGTCAACGCTTCTTGCGGCTGGCCAACCACGTGGCCAGACCGATGATCACCGCCACCACCACCACGATGATGGTCCCCAAGGCGTTGACCTGCGGGCTGACCCCCAGGCGCACCGAGGAAAACACCTCGATGGGCAGGGTGGTGGAACCGGGGCCGGACACGAACTGCGCCACCACCACGTCGTCCAGCGACAAGGTGAAGGCCAAAAGCCAGGCAGCCACCAGCGACGGCGCGATCACCGGCAGCGTGATCAGGAAGAACACCTTGGCCGGGCGCGCCCCCAGGTCCATGGCCGCTTCTTCCAAGGAATCATCCATCTGCGCCAGACGCGAGCGCACCACCACGGTGGCATAGGCCATGCCGATGGTGGTGTGGGCGATGGCGATGGTGGTGAAGCCGCGTCCGTCGGGCCAGCCGATCAGGTCTTCCAGGGCGACGAACAGCAGCAGCATGGCCAGACCCAGGATGACTTCCGGCATCACCAGCGGCGCGGTGATCAGGCCGTTGAACAAAAGCCGGCCGGAAAAACGCCCGAACCGCACCAGCACCAGGGCGGCCAGGGTGCCTAAGACCAAGGCGCCGGTGGCGCTGGTGGCGGCGATCTTCAACGACAGCCAGGCGGCGTTCAGATAGGCGTCGTTGTCCAGCAACTCGGCGTACCACTTGGTCGAGAAGCCGCCCCACACGCTGACCTCGCGCGAGGCGTTGAAGGAATAGACCATCAACAGCACGATGGGGGCGTACAGGAAGGCATAGCCGAAAGCCATGGCCGTGATCAGCGAGGAAGAGCGGCGCATCAGCGTTCCCCCTCTTCTTCCATGCGGGTCTGGATGCGTTGGAAAAGCGCGATGGGAATGACCAGGGCCACCAGCATGGCCACCGCCAGCGCCGCCGCCGACGGCCAGTCCCGGGTCTGGGCGAAAACGTCCCACAACGCCTTGCCCAGCATCTGGGTGTCGCCGCCGCCCAACAGGTTGGGGATGACGTATTCCCCCACCGCCGGCACGAAGACCAGCAGCGAACCGGCGACGATGCCCGGCAGCGACAGCGGCAGGGTCACCGACCAGAAGGCGCGGATGGGCTTGGCGCCCAGATCGGCGGCGGCTTCCAGCAAGGTGGGGTCCAGCTTTTCCAAGGTGGCGTAAAGCGGCAGCACCATGAACGGCAGATAGGAATAGACGATGCCGATATAGACCGCCCAATCGGTGTTCAGGATCACCAGCGGCTCGTCGATCAGGCCCAATCCCATCAGCGCGTGGTTCAGCACCCCTTCGTCGCGCAGGATGGTCATCCACGAATAGACACGGATCAGGAACGACGTCCAGAACGGCACGATGACCAGCAGCAGCAACGGGCCACGCGACTTTTCCGGGGCCCGGGCGATGCCCAGCGCCATGGGATAGCCGATCAGCAGGCACAACAGGGTCGAAATGCCGGCGATGGTCAGCGACTGGACATAGGCTTCCACATACAGGTCGTCTTGGAACAGCAGGACGTAGTTCTGCAGCGTGGCGCGGATGATGGCGAAGCCTTCCTCGGCCCAGTCCAGCAGGGGCTCGTAGGGCGGGATGCCGATGCGCGATTCGGAAAAGCTGATCTTGCCGACGATCAACAGCGGCGCCAGGAAGAACACCAGCAGCCACAGATAGGGCACCGCCAGAACCAGACGTCGGCCCCAATCGCGGCGCAGCCCCCCCACCCTCACGGCAACAACACCGCGTTGCCGGGATGCCAGGACAGATGCACCCGGTCGTCCCAGGTCACCGCCGGCTCGGCCGAGTGGCGCAGGTTGGCGTTGGTGACCAGCACCACCAGCCCCGATTCCAGACGCACGTGATAGATGGAGACGTCGCCCAGATAAGCGATTTCCACCACCACGCCCGACACCGAATTGATGGCGCCGGCCGGGGCTTCGCGCCCCATGATGATCTTTTCCGGGCGCACCATGATGGCGGCGTGCGCCCCCACCGCCAGGTTTCCGGCAACCACCAAGGGCGCGGCGACGCCCTCGGCGCGGAAGGTCACCTGGCCGTTCTGGCTGTCTTCCACCACGCCCGCGAAGAAATTGGCGGTGCCGATGAAGTCGGCCACCATGCGGCTGGTGGGATATTCGTAAATCTCGTGCGGGCGGCCCACCTGCAGGATGCGCCCGGCGTTCATCACCGCGATGCGGGTGGACATGGTCATCGCCTCTTCCTGGTCGTGGGTGACCATGACGAAGGTGATGCCGACCTTTTCCTGGATGTTGACCAGTTCGAACTGGGTCTTCTCGCGCAGCTTCTTGTCCAAGGCGCTCAGCGGTTCGTCCAGCAGCACCACCTTGGGGCGCTTGACCAGACAGCGGGCCAGGGCGACGCGCTGACGCTGGCCGCCCGACATCTGGTGCGGCTTGCGCTTGGCGAAGTCGCCCATCTGCACCAGGTCCAGCGCCTCGGCCACCCGTTTGGGGATTTCGGCCTTCGGCACCTTGTCCTGCTTCAGGCCAAAGGCGACGTTGTCGGCCACGTTCATATGCGGGAACAACGCATAGGACTGGAACATCATGTTCACCGGCCGCTCGTAGGGCGGCACGGCGGTCATGTCGGCCCCGGCGATCAGGACGCTTCCCGAAGTGGGCGTCTCGAAGCCGGCCATCATGCGCAACAAAGTGGTCTTGCCGCAGCCCGACGGCCCCAGAAGCGAGAAGAACTCGCCTTCGCGGATTTCCAGGTCGATGCCGGCGACGGCGGTGGCGTCACCAAAGCGTTTTTCCACCCCCCGGATCTGAATGGCCGGGGGGCGGATTTCGCGTTCGGGGCGAACGGCAAGGCTCACCTTGTCTTCCCCTTACTTCTTGGCGGCGCGGAACTTGGACCACGCCCGCGAACGGGCGCGGTCATAGGCCTTGCCGGCCGGCAGCGGCGGAGTGATCATCTTGGCGCGGACGTCGTCCGACGGGAAGATGACCGGGTCCTTGGCCATCGCCGGGTCGACCATGGGCAGCGACGCCGGCACCGCGTTGGCATAGCCGGTTTCGTTGGTGATCTCGGCGACGATGTCGGGCCGCAGGATGAAGTTGATGAAGGCGTGGGCCGCGTCGGCGTGGGGCGCGTCGGCGGGGATGGCCATAACGTCGATGTTCACCAGCGCCCCTTCCTTGGGGATGGTGATGCCGATGTTCTGCTTCTTCTTGGCTTCGGCGGCGCGGGTGCGCGACTGCACCAAGTCGCCCACATAGCCCAAGGACAGGCAGATGTCGCCGTTGGCCAGGTCCGAACGGTACTTTTCCGAATGGATGTAGCGATAGTTCGGACGCACGGCGGTCAGGGCCTCCATGGCCGCCTTCAGGTTGTCCTCGGTCTGCTCGTTGGGGTTCTTGCCCATGAACATCTGGATGGCGGGCACCGCTTCGGACGGCGTGTCGAGCAAGGCGACGCCGCAGGACTTGAACTTGCTGACCACCGCCGGGTCGAACAGCATGGCCCAGGAATCGACGGGCGCGTCGGGCATGATCTTCTTGATGGCGTCGATGTTGTAGCCGAAGCCGGTGGCGGCCATCATGTAGGGAACGCCATAAGCGTTGCCCGGATCGGAGACGTTCAGGCTTTTCATCACCGACTTGTCCAGACCGGCGGCGTTGGGGATCTTGGCCATGTCCAGCTTCTGGAACACGCCGGCCTTGATCTGCTGGGCGAAGAACGGCGAGGCCGACGGGAACACCACGTCATAGCCCGACTTGCCGGTCATCAGCTTGTTGTCCAGGACTTCGTTGTCACCATAGGTGTCGTACTTCACCTTGATGCCGGTTTCCTTGGTGAACTTTTCCAAGGTGTCCTTGGCGATGTAGTCCGACCAGTTATAGACGTTCAGGACCTTGTCTTCGGCGTGGGCGCTGACAGCGGCCAGACCGACAACCGCGAAGGCGGCGAAGCGGGACAGACGAGTGAACATTGGCATCCCCCGTGGGTGTCATGGAATGGCGGATATTCAGATCAGCGGGGCAGCGAGTCAACAGCGCATGCCGCGCTGCGATGAAATCTTCGCCAACCGATGCAGCCCTGCCACTCGTTTCGACATCGCAACACACCGACAGATGTTGCAAACCCCGCCCGTATGAACCACAGTACGGCCTGTACTGGCTTTACGTTTTGTGCTTGGCCCGGCGGACTTTATGAGCTTTTCCACCGTTATCATCATCTCTTTGGCGGCCGGGGTCATTCTGATCATCGGCGGCGGCCTGATGATGTACATGGCCAACCTGGTCAAATCCGCCTACGAGATCAAGGTTCAGATCAATTCCGAGGTCGAGGACCGCCTGAACAAGATGGGCGACGAATTGGACAAGAAGTCCAAATGGATCAAGCGCGACCTTCTGGAAGAGATCGAGCGGATCAAATCCAACATGAACGCCGAAGCCCAGACCAAGGTGGCCGAGCTGACCCAGCCGTTCACCGCGCGGCTGGATGCCCTGGAAGCGGCGTTGAAGGCCGAGCGCGTCGAATGGGTCAAGGCGGTGGATTCCGACCGCGCCGCCATCACCAACCTGGACAACCGGCTGAAGTCGTTGGGCAAGCCGGGACCGGCGGCGCGTAAAGGCGACGACAAGGACGCCGCCCCCGCGCCGGCCGGCGAAACCACCCCTGCCGGCGAAAGCGAAGCGCCCAAGCCCGCCGCAGCGGCAGCCCCCCAAGCGGCCACCAACAAGCCGGCCATGCCGCCGCAAGGATCGGGGGCCGCCGCGTGGTTGCCCGAATTGGGCAACGGCCGCTGATCAATCCTGCCTTGGTTCAGATTCCGCCACCTTGTCGTCGCGTGTTGACGGACGCTTGGGCGGACGGTTCTTGTCTTCGTTGGAAAACCGGAAACGACCGGCCAGGATACAGCCCTTCATCCCCGGATCGCACGGACGCCCCGCCACCCGGGTGCAGGTTTCGTTGACTTCGTGCACGCATCCCCAGCCGGCCATCGATCCATACTCCTGGCTGTGTCCTGAACCTGATATTAGCAAAATTTCCCGGCTTGCCGTCACCCAAGCTTGGCCGCACCATGGAAAAAACCGCCCACCCAAGGGGGAAGCATGGATTTGATCCGCGTGCTGCACCCGGCCCAGTCGCCGGCCCAGGCGCCCCGTGAATGGCTGGTGGCCAACGGCTTGGGCGGCTATGCCTGCGGCACCCTGTCCGGCCCACCCATCCGCCGCTACCACGGCTGGCTGATCGCCGCCCTGCCCCCGCCCCTGGGCCGCACCATCCTGGTCAGCCGCCTGGAGCAAACCGTCCATCTGGCCGACGGCAGCAGCTTCGACCTGGATGACGCCCATCTGGCGGAGTTCCGTCTGGAATGGGGCCTGCCGGTCTGGCGCTTCCATCGGGATGGGGTGGAGATCGAACGCCGTTTGGTGATGGAACACGGCCGGAATGTCAGCCATCTGCGTTGGCGGGTGCTGGCCGGCGCGGTCAGCGGCATGATGCTGCGCCCATGGATGCAGCCCCGCCCCCACGGAACCCCGGTGGACGCCGCCCCGGCCGCGGGAACGGCCGAAACCACGCAATGCGGCTTGTCCGTGCGATGCCCGGGTTTCCCGGTCGTCACCCTGTCGGCGCCGGGTGCCGTTTCGACCGTGGACCGCCGGGACCGCACCCAATATTACGCCAACGAAGACGAAGGCGGCGACCCGCCCAACGGCCCGCTGTTTTCCCCCGGCACCCTGGCCTTAGACCTGGACACGGCGTCCCAATTGACCATCGCCACCGACATCCCGGCTGATGGCGATCCCTGGCAGGCTGAAACCGCCCGCCGCCAAGCCTTGGTCCAGGCCGCCCATCCCGCGTTGCGCCAGGGCATGGCCGCCGAACTGGTGCTGGCCGCCGACAGCTTCGTCATCCAACCCCGCCACCGCACCAACGACCCCACGGCGCGATCCATCGTCGCCGGCTACCACTGGTTCGCCGATTGGGGCCGTGACACCATGATCGCCCTGGAAGGCCTGACCCTGCTGACCGGCCGCGCCGACGACGCCAAGCCGATCCTGGCCGGCTTCGCCGCCCACATGCGCGACGGGCTGATCCCCAACATGTTCCCCGATGGCGCCACCGACGGGCTTTACAACACCGCCGACGCCTCGCTGTGGTTCTTCCACGCCGTCGACCGGGTGGTGACGGCCTGCGGCGACCTGGACTTCCTGCGCGGCCTGATGCCGGTTCTGGAGACCATGCTGGAAGCGCATGTCAAGGGCACCCGCTTCGGCATCGGCATGGACCCGGAAGACGGATTGATGCGCCAGGGCGAAGACGGGCTGCAGCTGACCTGGATGGACGCCAAGGTGGAAGACTGGGTGGTGACGCCGCGTCGCGGCAAGGCGGTGGAAATCAACGCCCTTTGGTACAATGCTTTGTGCTGCATGGCCCGTTGGCGCGCCCTTCTGGGGCGTGACGGAGGGGATTGCCGGGATTGGGCCGAACGGGTGCGGCAATCCTTCAACCGGCGCTTCTGGTCCGACGCATTGGGATATCTGCGTGACGTGGTGGACGGCCCAGACGGCGACGATCACACGCTTCGCCCCAACCAGCTGTTCGCCGTCTCGCTGCCCCATCCGGTGCTGGAGAGACGACATTGGCCGACCATGATGCCGACGATCCGCAAGGCGCTGCTGACCCCTTACGGCCTGCGCTCGCTGCCCCCTGACCACCCCGACTACAAGCCGCGCTTCGAAGGCGACCGCTGGGGCCGTGACGGCGCCTATCACCAGGGCACGGTGTGGGCCTGGCTGATCGGCCCCTTCGCCGAATCCTGGCTGAAGGCCTTTCCCGACGATGGCGGCCGGGTCATGGCCGACCTGGATGCTTTCGCCCCCCACCTGGATCAATTCGGCCTGGGTACCATCGCCGAAGTCTTCGACGCCGACCCGCCGCATCGGCCGCGCGGCTGCGTGTCACAGGCCTGGAGCGTCGCCGAATGGCTAAGATCCCGTGCGCTTTGCGCCCCTTAGGTATTATTTTTGAACCTGTCGAAGTATGACATGTGCGCTGCGGCGTATTCACAGCAACCACAAGGAAATTCTTTCAGGAAAGACCCCATTAAAATATCTCCCCCTTTTGTCGGGAGTTCATGGTTCCGGGTGACGATTGACCTTTGCTTTGCCGTTTGTTTAAGGTGTCATCACACCACAAAGGACGAAAAGTCCACGGTGACATAATAAGAACGACATATGGGAGACGGGGATGAACGTGCATGTGGGCGAAGTCCACCCCGAGAACGACAAGGCGGACCATTTCGCCTCGGAAGTCCTCGAGAAAATCGAAAACCTGAGTCTGGAGGTCGCCGACATCGCCGGCACCATCGACGGACTGGCCAAGTTCGTCAAACACCAGGAAGATTTGTTCGGACAGCTGAAATCCATCGCCCACTCCATGGCCGACGCCATCCGCCGCATCGACAGCGCCGGGCGCGAGACCCGCGACGTCACCACCGAGGCGGGTCGTCAATCGGGCGAATCGCTGAACACCATCGGCGCCGCTTTGGGCGACATCAACCGGCTGGTCGGCGCGGTGCAGGGCATCGAAGAACAGCTGGAGGAACTGGAAGGCGCCTTGGGCGAAGTCTCGACCATGTCGCGCGACATCCAGAAGATCGCCCGCCAGACCAACCTTTTGGCCCTGAACGCCACCATCGAAGCGGCGCGCGCCGGCGAGGCCGGCAAGGGCTTCGCCGTGGTCGCCACCGAGGTCAAGACCCTGGCGCGGCAGACCGCCGACGTCACCGACGGCATCGACCAGACGGTGGGCAAGCTGTCGGGATCGGTGACCGATTTGATCACGTCGTCCACCGACACCTTGCGCATGGCCGATTCGGTCAATTCCGGCGTCGGCGTCATCAACGACGCGGTGGCGGTGTTCGGCCACGCCATCGACACGGTGGAAGCCCGCGTCTCGGACATTTCCGACGCGGCGTCCACGTCCCTGGAACAATGCTCGGACGTGATCGGCGAGATCGACAAGTTCTTCGAAGGCATTTCCATGACCAGCGAAAGCCTGCGTCGCGCCGACGAACGCATCACCTCGCTGTTGTCCCATTCCGAGGATCTGATCGGCTATATCGCCGATTCCGGCTTCCGCACCGGCGACACCCCATTCATCATCCTGGTGCAGGAACTGGCGGGCAAGGTCTCGCAGGCCTTCGATCAGGCGGTGGATGGCGGCCAGATCGGCCTGGGCGAATTGTTCGACGAAAACTATCAGGAAATCCCTGGATCGAACCCCATCCAGCATCTGACTAAATTCGCCGCGCTGACCGACCGTTTGCTGCCGCCCATCCAGGAACCGGTGCTGGAATTCGACCCCCGGGTCGCCTTTTGCGCCACCGTCGACCGCAACGGCTATCTGCCCACCCACAACAACAAATTCTCGCAAAAGCCCACCACCGACCCGGTGTGGAACAACGCCAACTGCCGCAACCGCCGCATCTTCAACGACCGCACCGGCCTGCGCGCCGGGCGCAATGACGCCCCCTTCCTGCTGCAGACCTATCGCCGCGACATGGGCGGCGGCAAATACGTGATGATGAAGGACGTCTCGGCCCCCATCCGGGTCAAGGGGCGCCATTGGGGCGGCATCCGCATCGGTTACCGCATCACCACCTGACGCCCGCCCCGCCCCATTTTCCACTGGCGCGCAGCCTTGGTTGCGCGCCTTTTTTATTTGTGCGTACAATTGGCAACAATAAGATTACAAACAGTAACAATAATCACACTTATGCAATATTCTATACTTTTGACCAGCGCATCCGTTTAAAGGCGATATTGACCCAAGTTACCATGACCTGCCTTACTTGGCGCAAAAGGGCAACAAAGCCCATAAACCCATAATAGACGCCAGGATACCAAGTGCAATTACTGCCTTGCTGGCGCTCTCCGGGAGGCAGAATGAACAGGAACTTGCAGTTGCGCCACGCCATTCCCGTGGCGCTGGTGGCGTCGTCCATGGTCACCGCCCTGTGCTTGGGCATCTTCGCCTATGTCACCGCCGCCGACCGCCTGCACAGCGCCGCCGAGCAACGTCTCGCCGCCCTGGCGCAAACCCGGGCCGGGGCCGTCGACACCTTGCTGGACGGGCTGATCGGCGATCTGGCACTGACCGCCAATTCCCGTTCGCTGCGCGACGCGGTGATCGGCCTGAACAACGGCTGGCGCATCGAATCCGGCAATGGCGACGTGGGTCAGGCCCTGCGCCAGCGTTACGTCACCGACAATCCCCATGGCCCCAACGCGCTGGAAAAGCTGGAAAAACCGTCCAGCGACACCATCTACGACATGGCCCACCAGCGCCTCCAGGCCTGGCTGGACGACCTGCGCCAACGCCGCGGTCTGGCCGACGTCCTGCTGGTCTCGCCCAAGGGCGAGGTGATCTACAGCGTCACCAAGGGCGCCGATTTCGCCCGCCCGCTTGCCGCCGGCCCACTGGCCCAGGCCGTCGCCGCCGCCGAAACCCGCGCCACCGACTTCCATGACTACGACGGTGGCCGCGCCGCCTTCCTGTCCACCCCCATCAAGCTGTCGCCGGACAGCCCCATGGTTCTGGCCACCCTGGTTTTCCGCCTGCGCCCCGACGCCCTGGACGCCACGGTGGCCAATCCGCGCGGCCTGGGACAAACCGGCGACGCCTATGTGCTGGGTGCCGACGGGCAGCAGCGCAGCCGGCCGCGGCTGGCCACCTCGCCGCACCCCCAGGCGGTGCACGCCCAATCCACAGCCGGGACCACGCTGGGCTTGGGCTGGACGGTCCTGGTGATGGCCGACGAGGACGAAATCCTGGCCCCCGTCCACGCCATGCGCACTCGCATGGCCTTGGCGGGCTTGGGCATCCTGACCCTGGTCAGCGCCCTGGGCATCTGGTTCGCCAAGGGCATCACCCGACCGCTGGCAGCGCTGTGCCAGGCCATGCAGCATCTGGCGCGGGGCGAGCGCGACCTGGACATCCCGGCCACCCATCGCGGCGACGAGATCGGGGCCATGGCCAAGGCCCTGGCGGTGTTCCGCCAAGCCCTGTCCCAGGCCGACCAGTTGCGCCGCGAACAGGACCGCCAGAACCAGTTGCGGGAATTGCGCAGCCGCGACATGGACAAGGCCATGCGCGATTTCGAAGCCCAGATCGGCGCCATCGCCCAAGGCCTGACCGGCGCCGCCGAACGGCTGCAGGACGACGCCCGCGCCATGTCCACCGACGCCGAGCAAACCCGCAACCACGCCCGCGAAGGCGATTCCCAGGCCGGCCGCACCGCCGAAAGCGTCGGCACCGTGGCGACGGCGGCGACCCAATTGGCAGCCTCGATCGGCGAGATCGACCGCCGCATGCGGGCCACCAGCCAAGTGACCGCCACCGCCGTCAGCCACGCCGCCGAAGCCGGCGAGGCCATGCACAAGGTGGTGGACAATTCCCGCAACATCGAAGCCGTGCTGCGCAGCATTTCGCTGATCGCCGGCCAGACCAACCTTTTGGCGCTGAACGCCACCATCGAGGCGGCCCGCGCCGGCGACGCCGGCAAAGGCTTCGCGGTGGTCGCCGGCGAGGTCAAGACGCTGGCCAACCAGACCGCCAAGGCCACCGAGGAAATCGCCGGGCAGATTTCCGCCATGCGCGAAGTCACCGACAGCGCCGCCCGCGCCATGGACGACATCATCAAGGTGGTGGGCGACATCGGCCAGATGGCGACCGAGATGACCCACGCCATCGAGGAACAGGGCAACGCCACCCGCGAGATCGCCCAAGGGGCGGAACAGGCGTCGTCGGCGACCCGCACGGTGACCGACCTGATCGGCTCGGTGGGGGCCGCCAGCCTGTCCACCCAAGGCACCGCCCATTCGGTGCTGGACCAGTCCAGGCAATTGGCCGAACAAGCCCAGGCGCTGCGCGGCGAGATCGAATCCTTCCTGGCCCACGTGGCCGGTACCGGCCTGCGGTCCGAGGACGAACCCTTCATCGACAAGGCCCAGACCGTCGCCGCGCAGGTGGCAGAAGTCCTGGAACAGGCCCTGGCGCAAGGCACGATCAGCGAAGCCGCCTTGTTCGACCAGGACTACCAGCCGGTCCCCGGAACCGATCCGGTCCAGCACGTCACCAGCGGCATCGACGCGTTGGAAAGGCTGCTGCCGGACCTCATCAACCCGGTGCTGGATTTCGATCCCCGCGTGACCTTCTGCGTCGCCGTCGACCGCAACGGCTATCTGCCGGTGCACAACCCGGAATTCAGCCAGCCCCAGGGCCAGGATGCCGACTGGAACAACGCCCATTGCCGCAACCGCCGCATCTTCGATGACGCCACCGGCCTGGACGCGGCGCGCAGCACCGAACCCTTCCTGCTGCAATCCTATCGCCGCAACATGGGGGGCGGCCAATACGTGATGATGAAGGATTCGTCGGCCCCCATCATGGTGCGCGGCAAACATTGGGGGGCGCTGCGCGTCGGCTATCGCCTGGAGCAATGAACAAGGCTAAGGTAAGGGGATGATCATCCGCCCGTCCACCTTGGCCGACGTCGCCCCCGCCCAGGCCATTTACGCCCATCACGTCCGCACCGGCACCGCCAGTTTCGAACTGGTGCCGCCCGATGTGGACGAGATGGCGCGCCGCCGCGCCGCCCTGGTGGACAAGGGGTTGCCCTGGCTGGTGGCCGCAGACGATGACGGCACCGTTCTGGGCTATGCCTATGCCGGCCCCTACCGCACCCGGCCGGCCTATGACTGGACGCTGGAAGATTCCATTTACATTCGCCCCGACGCCCTGGGCAAGGGGGTGGGCCGCGCGCTTCTGACCCGCCTGATCGGCGATTGCCAGGACTTGGGCTATCGCCAGCTGATCGCGGTGATCGGCGATTCCGCCAATGCCGGCTCGATCGGCCTGCACCGCGCCTGCGGCTTCACCGACGCCGGATTGCTGAAGGCGGTGGGCTGGAAATTCGGCCGCTGGATCGACAGCGTGCTGATGCAGCGCCCCTTGGGACCGGGCCAGTCCCAGCCGATCAAAGAGTGAAGCCCAGCCATGCGCACAGGCGCATGGTAAAGGCCGGTCAGCCTTCCTAGACTCAGGAAGACCGTTCATGGCAAATCCTGAAGGAGGCCGCCATGCGTACACACATCCTCGCCGCTGCCGCCGCCGCGCTGCTGCTGGCCGTGGCCGCCCCCCTGGCGGCGCAAGCCGCCGACTACACCCCGAAAGCCGACACCGCCCTGGTCGCCAAAGGCGGCTGGTGGGACGCCGACGTGAATGGATATTCCGGCGCCCCCGCCTTGGGCCTGGAAGTGTCCACCACCGACACCTGGGTCGACCTGCCGGCCGGCATCTTGCGTCACATGCTGTCGTGGAACCATGCCGACCATGACGGGCTGGAACTCAACAGCGTCGAATGGAACATGCACTGGATGGCCCAAACCGGATCCGGCCTGTGGCTGGGCCTGGGGCCGGGCCTGGGCTATGTGTGGGCCGACGGCAAGAATCTGGATGACGGCGTCGCCGCCCAGTTCGGTGTTTCCGCCCATTACATCCAAGGGCACGCCTTCTTCGGCATCGAAAGCCGCTATCAGTGGACCGAGGCCGACAGCGCCGACAACTGGCTGACCATGGCCAAGGTGGGATGGGCCTTCTAATAACCACTTAAACGACTCAACATTATGAGATGAAATCCAACTTGATCACAGTCAATTAACCAAGCTGGTTAGTCGGGTAATAAGGGCGCATCACAACAGCAAGACCAAGGATCGGACATGCGCCCCACCGACACCTATCGCAAGCACCACCAGGAACTGCGCGACATCGCCGCCCGCGTCGAACAGGTTCTGGATGTCGCCGCCATCACCCGCGACCCGGCCGCCGCCGCCCAGGCGGTGCGGGAATTGTTCGGCAAGTTCAGCGTCCATCTGGCGCTGGAAGACAACAGCCTGTATCCGCGCTGCCTGCGCAACGACGACAGCCATCTGCGTCAGGTCGCCCAACGCTTTCAAAATGAAATGGGCGACCTGGGTCCGCGCTTCGATTCCTACAAGAAATCCTGGCCCGGCCCGCTGGCCATCGCCCGCGACCCGGCGACTTTCGTCACCGACACCATCGCCATCCTGAACCTGCTGCGCGCCCGGGTGGCGCGTGAGGAAAGCGAATTTTACGACATCGTCGACCAGGTGGCGTGAAATCCTTGCATCGGTGCCGCCACAATGCTGTGATCCGGCCCCGATGCGCCCTTGCTTTTCCGCCCTTGTGCGGGCCCTGCCCGTCCTGACCGCCCTTGCCGCCCCGGCCACCGCCGCCGAGGCGCCGCCGCCGGCCGCCATCACCGTGGACGCCGCCACCGGCGCCGTGCTGGAAGACCGTCAGGCCGGGCAGCCGCGCCATCCCGCCTCGCTGACCAAGATGATGACCCTTTACCTGGGGTTCCAGGCCATCGGCCAGGGCCGCGCCAGCCTGGAAACGCCGATCGCCGTGTCGGACAAGGCGGCCGGCCAGGGCGGATCCACCCTGGGCCTGAAAAGCGGCGCCACCATCCGCCTGGGCGAGGCCCTGCGGGCCCTGGTGGTGCGCTCGGCCAACGACGCGGCGGTGGCCATCGCGGAACACCTGGCCGGCAGCGAAGAAGCTTTCGCCCGCCAGATGACCGAACAGGCCGCCCGCCTGGGCATGACCGCCACCCGCTTTCACAACGCCACCGGCCTGACCGCGCCGGGACATGTGACCACCGCCCGCGACATGGCGGTCCTGGCCCTGGCCCTGCGCCACGACTTTCCCCAGCATTGGCCGCTGTTCGCCGCCACCTCCATGCGCTGGGGCAAGGCCAGCCTGCCCACGGTCAACGGCTTCGTCGCCTCTTATCCCGGTGCCGAGGGGCTGAAGACCGGCTTCACCTGTCCGGCCGGCTACAATCTGGCTGCCGCCGCCCATCGTGACGGCCGCGCCGCCATCGCCGTGGTCATGGGGGCCACCGCCAAGGATCAGCGCCTGTCCCTGGCCAGCGGCCTGATGAACAAGGCGTTCAAGGCCCCGCCAGGCCCGCTTTTGGCCCAGACGGTCAACCTGTCCTCGGCCCCGCCCGACCTGAGCGCCATTGTCTGCGACGGACGCGGCGGCGGCGAGGAAAGCGCCACGCCGCGCCTGCCCAAGGGCTGGGCCATCGAGGTGGCCGGCGGCCGCGACCGCGCCGAGGTCAAACGCCAACTGGCCGGCAAGATGGCTGAACTGCGCCGCGCCTTGGGCGGCGGCAGCACCGCCATCATGATCCGCCCCACCGGCGGCGCCCTGCGCTATCGCGGCCTGATCGCCGGCCTGGCCGAAGACAAGGCGGTGACAGTGTGCCTGAAACTGCGCCAGGAAGACGAAAACAACTGCCTGGTCCTGCCGCCCCCGGCCGTGGAAGGAGCCATGGAGACCGAACGCCGCTGGCGCATGCTGTCGGCGCGCTGATTCCATTGCATGGTTGCGATACCAAGGACTTCGGGCGCATAATGACCCCGGACAGAAGTTCCACCCGTCGGCAGAAGGCTTGGCACGTGGATAGACACGACACCAACCCACTGGAAACCCTTAGCCACCGCCTGCACATGATGACCAATGTGCTGGGGTTCCTGTGTTGCGCCTGGATCGCCGTCGTCGGATCGACCCTGATGGCCGAGATCAATTCCGACCGCATGGGCAACCATCGTTCTCCCGCCGTGATCGAGCAGATGAAGGAATGCGAGGGCGCCTTCGCCCAGCGCTTCGCCTGCACCGACGACATCTTGCTGCGCGGAGAACGCGGCGGCGCCTCGGAAGTGTTCCTGCGCCTGCTGGCGACCCTGATGCTGCCCGGTGTGGCGTGGTCCATGTGGCGGGCGGTGCTGGATAAAACCGACCGCCTGTGCCGACACTAGGGCGTAAAAGCGTTGACGGGGGAACGACCCTGGTCTTTCCTGTCATTCGCGATTTCCTGCAAAGGCCATGCATGCGCGTCTGGCTGTTCCTTCTTGGGGTGCTGTGTGCTTCCACCATCCGTCCGGCCCTGGCCGACGAGGTGACGGTCGGCATCACCTCGACCGCCCTGCCCTTTGTCGAAACCGCCCCCGACGGACGCCTGACCGGCGGCTTCAACGTCGAACTGGCCCGCCTGCTGTGCAGCCGCATGGGGCGGATTTGCAGCCTGGAAAAGACCAGCTTTCCGCAATTGGTGACCCGCGTCGAGGAAGGCACCTTCCAGATCGGCTTCGCCAATCTGCTGAAGACCCCGGAACGCGAACAAAAGATGCTGTTTTCGACGCCCATCTGGCGTTCGACCTCGTCCTTCGTCACCCGCAGCGGCGCCCCGGCGATCCAGCCGGCCACCGCCCGCCAGAAAGCCCGCATCTGCGTGGTGCGCAAAACCGCGCAGGAAGCCTATGTGGCCGAGTTGCCCGGACCTTTGAACAACATGGTCCCCGTCTCGTCCCATGCCGAGGTCTTCGCCGGGCTGACGCAGGGCCAATGTGACGCGGCCCTGTTGCCGACGGTGCACGTCCTGTCCTTCCTGGCCAGTCCCGACGGGGTCGGATACGACTATTCCGGCGCCCCGGTGCAGGACCCGCGCCTGTCGGGCAACGTCTACATCGTGGTGGCGAAAAGCCGGCCGGAATTGTTGGAAGCGCTGAACCAAGCCTTTGCCGACATCAACCGCGACGGGACCTACCGCGCACTGATCGCCCGTTTCTTCCCCTTCGACATCCTTTAAACATGCCCCCCATCCCCCCCCTCCGCTTGCCGTCGCTGCAACGCCGCCTGCTGGCTTTCGCCATCGCCCTGGCCATGGTCGTGCTGGCGGCGTTGGGGGCCTTGTTGCTGTCAGGCGCCGCCACCCACACCGCCATCCAGGACAGCCGCACCGAAACCGTGCCGCACATCCTGGAACGTCAGCGGGCCACCGCCAACCTGGAACGGCTGATCCGTTTCGGCTGGATCGCCGCCACCGCCGAAGACCCCAAGGATTGGCGTCAGGCGGCCGTCACCGCCCAGGCCCTGGCTTTCCATCCCTCGCTGGCCTTTGACGAGGAACTGCGCCGCCAGGTGGTCCAGGTGCACGCAACGTTGCGCCAGGTGGTCAGCCTGCGCGAACAGGCCCAGGACTTGCGGGCATCCCGACAAGATGCCAGGCGCGCCGCCATCGTCGACGACCAAGCCAAGAGTTTGTGGACGCCCCAGGAAAGCGTGCTGGCCAACCTGCAAGGCCGTCTGGCCGACGACGCGGCGGCACTGATCGTCACCCGCATGGACCGCATCGCCCGCATTTCCGATCTGACGCTACGGGCGGCGGTCGCCGCCGCCCTGATCATCTTGCTGATCGCCGGCGCCACCGCATGGATGGTCGGCCGCAACCTGCTGCGTCCGGTGGTCGGCTTGGCCCAGGCCATGCGCAACACCCAGGCGGGCCAAGAAACCCCGCCGCTGCCCTTGGCGGCCACCGCCGAAATCGCCGTGCTGCAAGACGCCGTCGGCCAGTTGCACGACGCCCTGCACCGGGCCAATCTGCGCGAACACGCGCTCAGGGCCAGCGAACAGCGGCTGGCGTCGATCTTTTCCGCGTCCGAAGCCGCCATCGTGCTGACCGATTCCATCGGCCAGGTGATGCAGGCCAACGATTCCTTCCTGCGCCTTTTGGGGTTGAAGGATACCTTGGATCTGAAGCTGGACAGCCTGACCCATCCCGACGACCGTCCGCGCACCGCCGAACTGGCTCAAGCCATGGCCCGGGGCGAAATCGACCGCTATCGCATGGACAAGCGCCTGATCCGTTCGGACGGATCGGTGGTCTGGGTGGACGCCACCATCCGTGCCATCCGTGACGGCGACGCGCCGCCCCATCAATATGTGGCCGTGGCCATCGACATTTCCGACCGGGTGCGGGTGGAAAAGGAACTGCTGTTCATCCGGTCCCTGGTCGATCAAAGCGCCGACCCCATCTATTGCGTCGACCCGCTGGACGGCGGCCGCATGGTCTGGGCCAATGCCGCCACCTGCCAGCATTTCGGCATCCCGGAATCCCAGTTGCTGACCATGCGCATTCCCGATTGGGACCCGCGGGTGGACATGCAGACAGCCCAGAACATGATGCAGACGGCGCTGAACAACGACACCCACGTGCTGGAAACCGTCCACCGCGTCGCCGGGGGCGAGATCATTCCGGTGGAAGTGTCCGCCTCGACGCTGGAACATGACGGGCATCCCTATGTCGCCGGCTACATCCGCGACATCCGCGACCGCAACCGCATGCTGGAAGCGGTCCGCCGCTCCAACGACGACCTTCAGCAATTCGCCTATGTGGCCAGTCACGACCTGCAGGAACCGCTGCGCATGGTCGCCAGTTTCCTGCAATTGCTGGAACGCCGTTACGGCCCCATGCTGGACGACGACGGACGCGAATACATCCATTTCGCCGTCGATGGCGCCATACGCATGAAGCAGTTGATCGAAGACCTGCTGGCGTTTTCCCGCATCGATTCCAGGGGCGCCCCCCTGGCCAAGGTCGACCTGGAACAGATCACCCGCGAATCCTGCGACAACCTGGCCGCCGCCATCCAGGAAAGCGGCGCCACGATCACCTGGAAGTCGCCCCTGCCCCGGGTCATGGGGGACGAAGGCCAGTTGGTGCGTCTGATGCAGAACCTGCTGGGCAACGCCATCAAATACCGTTCCCCCGGGACGGCGGCGGAAATCACCATCTCGGCCCTGCGGCGGGGCGAGTTCTGGACGGTGGCGGTGGCCGACAACGGCATCGGCATCGCCCCCGAATATCACGAACGCATTTTCATGATTTTCCAACGCCTGCACGGCATCGGCGCCTACGAGGGGACCGGCATCGGCCTGGCCATCTGCAAACGCATTGTCGAGCGCCACGGTGGGGAAATCTGGGTCGAATCCCAAGAAAACAACGGCTCCGTATTCAAATTCACCCTGAAGGCCGCCTAGGGCTTTACCCACCCCCCATTTCGACTATACGCACAAGCGAAGGAAAGAGGGGCCTACGACTTATTGATCATTGGTAAAGTGATGACAGATGGGGGAGGCTGGCAGTATCTTCTGACGGCCATCACAAGACCATCGGAACATGACTAATGGATAAGTCCCTTACGGGTGTCGAACGCACGTTCCAGACCGACGAAATCATCGTCAGCAAGACCGACACCACCGGGCGCATCGTTTATGCCAACGATGTCTTCATCGACATCAGCGGCTACACCACGGACGAAGTGCTGGGGCAGCCGCACAGCATGATCCGCCACCCCGACATGCCACGCGCCGTGTTCAAGCTGCTATGGGACCGCATTGCCCAGGGCCACGAGGTTTTCGCCTATGTGGTCAATCGCTGTAAGAATGGCGACCATTATTGGGTCCTAGCCCACGTCACCCCCAATTTCGACGATGCCTGCAAGATCGTCGGCTACCATTCGTGCCGCCGCACCCCGAAGCGCCAAGCCGTCGAAACCATCCGGGGGCTTTACGCCCAGCTGCGCCAGGTGGAAAACCAGAACGAGCGCAAGGCGGGCCTGGAGAAGTCCACCGCCATGCTGAACGAAGCCGTGCGGTCCTTGGGCTTTTCCAGCTACGACCGCTTCGTGCTGAGCCTGGGTCGCTAAGGAGACGCAGCCATGAGCCTTAAGACCTCGATCCGCAAGCAGGCCCGCCTGGTCAGCGGCGGCTTCGTCGCCATCGTCTTGTTGCTGGCGGTGTTCAGCTTTGGCGGTGTCATGCAAAGCCTGTCCCAGGCCTCGGAACAGGATGAAATCCTGGAACATCTGCATTCCAAGGTCGCCCCGTTCCAATTGCTGGCCCGCCAGTTGCAGCTGGACGTGGTCCAGATTCAGCAATACCTCAGCGACGTTTCCGCCACCCGTGGGGAAAACGGCCTGGATGACGGCTTCGACAAGGCGGCCCAGTTCGCCCAATTGTTCAAGACCCACATGGACCAGGCCCAGTCCCTGGCCAAGGACATGAACGCCGACAAGGCCGCCGCCAGCCTGGGCATGGTGGACAAGGCCTTTCCCGGCTATTACGAGGTCGGCCAGCGCATGGCCCATGCCTACGTGGACAACGGCACTGCGGCCGGCAACAAGTTCATGGAGGAATTCGACCAGCAGGCCGGCAACCTGACCCAATCGCTGGAAACCTTGTTGGCCGACGCGGACCAGTTGATGGTGGCCGAACGCCAAGCCACCGACCAGGCCATCCGCACCGCCCGGGTGCGGGCGTGGACGGTCTCGGCCCTGCTGGCCACGGTCACCGTCCTGGGATTGGGACTGGCCCTGTTCACCGGCCGCAACATCACCGCCACCGCCGCCCTGTTGCAGGAAGCCGAGGCCGTGATGTCACGCGCCGCCCGCGGCGACCTGAACGCCCGCATGGTGCGCATCGGCCGCCGTGACGAAATCGGGCAATTGCTGATCGCCGTCAACCGGGTGATGGACCTGACCGAAACCTTCGCCAAGGAAATCGGCGCCGCCATGGCCGCCGCCCAGCGCAAGGAATATTACCGCTATATCCCCGAAGAGGGCTTGCGCGGCGACTTCCTGCGTTTCGTGCGTTCCATGAACAATATCCTGGCCGCCATGGAAAACCGCGACGCCAAGACCATGGAATTCGAAGCCACCGTCAAGGGCATGGTCGAAGAAGTCGCCCAGTCCACCCAAGGCATCAGCGGCACCGCCAACATGATGGCCCACCGCTCGGAAGCCACCGGCGGCCGGTCCCTCGAAGTGGGCGAAGCCGCCCTGGCCACCACCCAGCGCGCGGAAATCGTCTCGGAAGCCACCCGCCAATTGGTGGCCTCCATCAACGAAATCGCCGAACAAGCGACCCAGTCCAGCTCGGTGGCGCGTCAGGCCACCAGCCAAATCTCGGCCACCTCGTCGCGCATGGACGAACTGGCACAAGCCATTTCGCAGATCGGTCAGGTGGTCGGCCTGATCAACACCATCGCCGGCCAGACCAACCTGCTGGCCCTGAACGCCACCATCGAAGCGGCGCGTGCCGGCGAGGCCGGGCGCGGTTTCGCCGTGGTCGCCAACGAAGTCAAGAACCTGGCCAACCAGACCGCCACCGCCACCGGCACCATCACCGGCCAGGTGGAAGCGGTGCAATCGGCGGCGCGTGAAGCCATCGACGCCATTTCCGACATCGTCCAGACCATCGCCAGCATCGAAGGCATCGCCGCCGCCATCGCCGGCGCGGTGCAGCAGCAGGAAGCCTCGACCCAAGAGATTTCCCGCAACATCGAAGGGGTGGTTCAGGAAGCCGAACACGTGTCGCACAGCGTGTCGCAACTGTCGCAATCTTCGGCGCAATCCTGCGCCGGTACCGTGCGCGTGATCTGGAGCGCCCGCAAACTGGCCGGCGTCGTCACGTCCATGCACGACAAGGTCAGCGACTACATCAAGTCGGTCAGCTGACCAACTGACGGGGCGGCCGCAAGGCCCCCCGTCACATCTTTACATACGTTCGATCTGGAACATTTTGGAAGCGTCGGTCAGGTCCAGCAACCGGGCGACATATCCTTGCGGATTGCGCAGGACGACAGGAACGCCCTGCAAATCTTCGCTGGCGATATACAAAAGACCAAGCCCAACAGAATCAATGGTCGTAAGACCGCTCAAATCAAAGACAAGCTTAGCCGGCTTGCTTGACTTCAGGGTATCCAGAAGTTTCTCAAAGGTATCATTGGCGGAAAAGTCCAGCTGCCCTTCCAGCACAACCAGCGCGATATTACCGTCGTTCTGAACCTTGTATTGCATATCATCACCCTTACAAGCGCAATCTTGAAGGCGCCACCATTATGACCTATGCTTTGGGCAGCATCGGGCGGATGGTGACAGCACATACCGCCCCAAACAAGTCTTTTCTCTCCCCGTTCAGGCCACCCGTTCGGAGTGCCGCAATGGCCCAACCAGAAACCGTTTCCGCCGATCTTTCCAGACCTCTGGATTGGTCCTGGGCGACGGTCATGGTTGTCGACGACGAAGAGATCAACCGCGAATTGCTGGCCGGCATCGCACGGCGCCAGGGGGTCGGCACCGTGGTCCAGGCCAAGGATGGCCTGGACTGCCTGCATCAGCTGGAACGCACGGCGCCCGACCTGATCATCCTTGACATCGTCATGCCCAACCAGGACGGCTTCACCACCTGTTCGCGCATCCGCCAGATACCGCAATGGGCCGACATTCCCATTTTGGTGCAGACCGCGCTCACCTCGCCCCAGGACGTGCTGGCCTGTTTCGAGGCCGGGGCCTCGGACGTGGTGGCCAAGCCCATCCGCCCCGCCGAATTGTCGGCGCGCATCCGCGTGCATCTGGAAAACCGGCGCATGATGGGCACGCTGCGCGACGCCAACCTGCGCATTCACCGCGAAATGCAAGGCGCGCGGGAAATGCAGCGCACGTTGCTGCCGTCCCGGACAGTGCTGGACGACTTGCGCACCCGCCATGGCCTGTGGGTGGAAGGCCGGGTCGAACCGCTGGACGGCGTCGGCGGCGACATCTGGAACATCGTGCCGCTTAGCGACACCCTGATCGCGGTGATGCTGGCCGATTTTTCCGGCCACGGGCTGATGGCGGCGTTGAACACGTTCTGGCTGCACGCCTTCATCACTCGCCAGACCGAAGCCATGCGGCAACCGGCCGACTTTCTGAAGCTGCTGAATTCGGCTTTGCGCGAAAACCTGATGCGCGGTCATTTCGCCACCTTCTTCTTCGGCCTGATCGACCTGGAACGCGACGAGATGCACTGGTCGGGGGCTGGTGCGCCGAAACCGGTTCTGACCTTGGGCGGCGAACACTTCCAGTTGGACACCACCGGCTTGCCGCTGGGCCTGACCGACCGTGCCGTCTACACCTCTCATTCCGTCGCCTTCCCCCCGGGCGCCGGACTGCTGTTGTTCAGCGACGGCTTGACCGACGTGGACATCGGCGACGGCCAAAAGATGGAATCCCATGGCCTGGTGTCCCGCCTGGAAGGCTATCCGTCGTCGATAATGGATGCCGACCTCAACAATTTGTGGGACACCATCCTGCCGCCGGGAACCGGGCATCTGACCGACGACACCACCGCCGTGTGGATCCGCCGGCAGCGACTGACCAAGTCCGACCGCCAGGACAACCGCTTCCTGTCCCTGGCCGGCATCGGCACCGAGCCGGCGAAGCTGTGGGTGGCGCAGATGGCGCTGCCCACCAACCTGACCCCACCCGGCGGCATCGCAGGACGCCCGATCCATCTGGTGGCCTCGGGCCTGGACGAAGCGCTGGCCACCGCCTTCACCACCCCCTTCGCGCTGATCGTCGAAGCCAATGACGACCTGATCGCCGCGCCCCCGCCGGAAGAATTGCTGCAACCGCCCGGCGACAACCAGATCATGGTTTCCATGACCACGGCCACCGCCTATCGCCTGCCCTTGGCCATGTTGTTCACCGACGCCTTGTTCGCCCAGGGGCTGATCGCCGAAGCCGCCAAGGGCGGCATCTTGCTGGCGCTGCAGGAAGCGGTGGCCAATTCCGTCGTCCACGGCAACCTGGAACTGCATTCCCCCCGCCGCGCCTTTGAAAACATGCGGGCCTATTGGGCGGAAATCCGCAGCCGGCTGGCCGATCCCATCAAGGCCAACCGCCTGATCACCCTGGACGCCCGCATCCGCGACGCCCTGATCGCCATCACGGTGACCGACCAGGGGCGCGGCTACAATCCCGACATGGTGCAATCGCGTGATCCGTCGCGCCCCCACGGCAAGGGGCTGAAGCTGATCAGCCAACTGGCCCTGTCCAGGGACGTGACGCAAGGCGGCCGCCAACATGTGCTGACCTTCGCCCGCGACCGCGCCTGATCACCGAATTGTCACAGCCTTCTTACGCCGTTGTCGCGGCGCGCTGGATAGCATGGTCTTGTCCATAACCAGCCCGGACACGGTTCCCCCACCGGCCGGGCAAGGAAGAAAGATCATGAACAACTGGATTCGCCCCTTATCCCTGGTTTTGACCATCGGTCTGGTGTTGGGCGCACCTCTGGCCGCCCATGCCGACCCCAAGCACGGACGTGGCCACGACTACGGCCACGGGGGCCACGATCGCCATTGGGTGCCGCCCGGACACCGCGTCGATTACGGCCCCCGCGTGGTTTACCTGGAGCCCCAACGCCCACGGGTCATCGTGATCGAGCGCCCCTATCGGCCGCCGGTCTACGCCATCCCCGTCGATGAGCCGTCCATCAACGTGATCTTTCCGATCAACTTGCGATAAAAAAAGGCCCCGCGGCAACCTGCGGGGCCTTTTTCCGTCGGACCACCGTCAGCGGTTTTCCCGGATGGTCTTGGCGTACCAGTCAAAGGACGCTTTCGGCGTGCGGGTCCCGGTGGGGAAATCGACGCGGATGATACCGAAGCGGTTGCCGTAGCCCGATCCCCATTCGAAGTTGTCCAGCAGCGACCAGATGAAATAGCCCCGGATGTCGGCGCCCTTCTCGATGGCGGTGCGCATGGCCTGGGTATAAAGCTTCAGATAGGTGACGCGGTAGAAATCGTCCACCCGGCCCTGGTCGTCGGCGAATTCCTTGTCGTCGTCGCGGCCGCAGCCGTTCTCGGTGATGTAGATGGGCAACCCATAGCGTTCGTGGGTTTCCATCAATTGGTCGGTGAAGGCCTCGGGGAAGATTTCCCAGCCGATTTCGGGGTGCGCCTCGGCGACCTTGACGTCGGCCCAGCCGAAACCCAGCTGCGAGTTGGGGTCGTCCTTGGCCCAGATGGGACCGTAATGGTTCATGCCGACCCAATCCAGCTTGCGGCAGATCCGCGCCATGTCGCCGGCCTGGACATAGGGTTCGTAGTCGGCGGCGACATTGGCCGGATAGTGGCCCAGGATGTGCGGATCGGCATAAACCCGGTTCCAATGGGCGTCCAGGATGTCGGCGGCGCGGTGATCGGCGGCCGAGTTTTCGTCCGCCGGATGGATGGGCTGCAGGTTGTAGACACAGCCCACCGACGAATCGGGCACCCAATGGCGGATCACGTCCACCGCCGCCCCGTGGGCCAGGTTGACGTGGTGACAGGCGGGGAAATAGGCGGCGCGGTCTTCCACGGCAGGCGCACACCACGTCATGGCATAGCCGAACAAGGTACAGACATTGGGTTCGTTGAAGGTGGCGAAATGCTTCACCCGGTCGCCGAAGCGGCGCACCACCAAGGTGGAATAATCGGCGAACCAGCCGACCACGTCGCGGTTGGTCCAGCCACCCAATTCGTGCAGACGCTGCGGCAGGTCCCAGTGATACAGGCACAGCCACGGCGTGATGCCGGCTTCCAGCACCTTGTCGATCAGCCGGTCATAAAAATCCAGGCCCTTGTCGTTGACGGCGCCGCGTCCGCGCGGCAGCACCCGGGGCCACGAAACGGAAAAGCGATAGGCGTCGATGCCCAGCTTTTTCATCAACGCCACGTCTTCGCCATAACGGTGGTAATGGTCGCAGGCCACGTCGCCGGTGTCGCCGTTGGCAGTGCGCCCCTGGGTGCGCGAATGCACGTCCCAAATGCTGGGGCCGCGCCCATCGACGGCGGCCGCCCCTTCGATCTGATAGGCCGACGTCGAGGCCCCCCAAACGAAACCGGGACGCATTCCCAACGGCAGCCGCTTGTCCTTGGCCATGTCTTCCCCCTGTGGCGAGAATTATTTCCTTTAGTCTACGCCCGGGGGAAACGGCGTCAACGCGCTTGGGCGCGCAGCGACAAAATCACCTTGTCCAACCCACGGAAGGCGGCATCCAGTTCCACATGGGCTTCGCGCATGGCCCCGGCATCGGGACACGGATGCCCGCCCAGCCGGTTGGCCTGCAGCATGCGCACCGCCGCCGCCATACTTTGCCCTTTGACGAAATCGGCGACCCGTTGCACGGCGGCGTAGTGGACGGAAATATTGGCCGCCAGTTGCGGCGAGAACAGGAACAGCTGTCCCTGGGCGGCGCGGAAGGCACAATCGATGCCGGCCATGGAGATCACCGAAGACACGAAGGACACGCCGGCGTCAACGTTGGGGGGCAAGGGCACCGATTCAAAGGCCAGACGGCGGGTATCCAACTCGGTGGCCAGACTGGCGGCGACAGAACGGCGACGTTCGGCCAATTCACCCCGACGCAGGCCACGCATGGTCAAGGCCCCGCCCAACAGCGCCAGCACCGCCCCGGTCAGCAAAGCCAGCACGGTGACCCACAAGGGCAGCGACAGGGATTGTCGGGCCGGAGCCGGTTCCGCCATCGGCGGCATGGGCGGCGGCGGCGGCGGTTGAACCGCAGGGGCGGCCTGGGGAACCGGCACGGGCACTACGGGCGGCGGCGGGACGGCCGGGGCCGGCTCGGCGCTCCCCTTGTCCTCGGGCTCGGGCTCGGCCGGACGCAGGGGCTGGAAGTCGGGGCGTTCCTCTTCGACCGCCGGCTTGGCCTGTTCGGCGGCGCCGACAGGCTGCGGCGCCTGGGCCCAAGCCGGGCTGGCGAACAAAAACAATGCAAGGCCAAGGCGCTGGACAGACGTCATGAAAGTTCCCATCCCCGGGGCAAAGACGAAAGTGAGCAGACCATAACCGAAGCTGGCGGACAGCGAAACCTCTGCCTCGCGCCCCTATCCGCGACGCCAGCTTTCCTCGCCGTCGGAATGAAGCTCCGAGACCACGCGGCTGGCCGGGAAGGTCAAGGTCACGGTGGTGCCGCGATCGGGGACCGAGGTCAGGCTCATCTCGCCGCCATGGGCCTGGACCAGGGCCTTGGTCAGGGGCAGTCCCAGGCCGGTGCCTTCGTATTTGCGCGACAGGCGGGTGTCGGCCTGGACGAAGGGTTCCATCACCCGTTCCAGTTCCTCGGACGACATGCCGATGCCGGTGTCGACCACCTGGATCACCATGCCCTGCGGGTCCACATGGGCCGAGATCACCACCTTGCCACCGTCTTCGGTGAACTTGACGGCGTTGGACAACACGTTCAGCAGGATCTGCCGCATGCGCCGCTCGTCGGCGTTCAGGAAAGGCAACGGCGACTGCAGGTCCGACGTGATGGTGATGTTGCCGGCCAAGGCCCGCTTTTCCATCATGCGGATGGACGCATGGATCAGCGAGCCGACATCCACCATGGTCTCGGAAAGCTCGGTCATGCCGGCCTCGGCCTTGGACATGTCCAGGATGTCGTTGATCAGTTCCAGCAGATGCATGCCGCTTTCATGCACGTCGTCCACATAGGATCGATAGGCCACCGGCTGCAGCGGCCCGAAGATTTCGTGCTTCATCAGCTCGGAAAAGCCGATGATGGCGTTCAGCGGCGTACGCAATTCATGGCTGATATTGGCCAGGAACGTGGCCTTGGCGCGGTTGCCGCGCTCGGCGGCGTCCTTGGCCAGACGCAGGGTGTCTTCCACCTTCTTGCGGTCGGTGATGTCGGTGAAGGTCAAGATCAGGCCGCCGCCCGGCATGGGAGTGGACCGCACTTCCATGACCAGGCCGTTGGGCCGCGCATGCTCGAACACCCGGCGCGGGTTGCGCCGCAGCCGCTCAAGGCGGGTCCGCACCTTGTTCATGGAACTGCCGGTTTTGCCGAATTCCCCGTGTACGGCCAGATACAGCAGCATCCCTTCCAGGGTGGACATCTCGGTTTCGATGTCGCCTTGGCGCAGATCCAGCAACAGGCGGGCCTGACAGTTCAGCGCCACCAGGCGTTCCTCGCCGTCGAACACCGCCACACCCTGGCCCATGTTGTCGATGATGGCCTGACGCATGGACGACTGCGCCGCCAGTTCCTGCTCGTGGCGCTTCAAGGGCGTGATGTCTGCGGCGGTGCCGCGATAGCCATAGAACTTGCCGTCGGCGTCAAAGGCCGGACGTCCAGCCATTTCCACATATTTGATGGCGCCGCTGGCCAGATGATGGATGAAGACGAAGCCGCGGAAGGGACGCCGGGCGTTCACCAACCCCTGCTGCACGTCCCAGTCGCGGGGGTCTTCGCACGATTGGGCCAGATCGCTGAACGGCCGGCCGATGAAATAGCCCGGCCCGACACCCAGAACTTGGCGCACCCGCCCCGACACGAAGGTGAAGCGCAGGTCGGTGTCCATTTCCCAGAACCAGTCCGACGCCGATTCGGCCAGATCGCGGAAGCGCTGTTCGCTTTCCACCAAGGCGTCCTCGACCCGCTTGCGGTCGGTGATGTCGCGCACCAGACCGATGAAGGTGGTCATGCCCCCCTGGTTCATGCGGGTGACCGCCAGTTCCAGCGGAAACACCGAGCCGTCCTTGCGCAGGCCCTTGACCTGACGGCCGATGCCGATCACCCGCGCTTGGCCGGTTTCGGCATAACGCCGCAGATAGCCGTCATGTTCGGAATGAAAGGGTTCGGGCATCAGCATGTTGACGTTGCGCCCCAGCACTTCGTCGGCGCTGTAGCCGAAAATATGTTCGGCGGCGGCATTGAACGACAGCACCGACCCGGTGTCGTCGATGGTGACGATGCCGTCCACCACCGTGTTCATGATGCCGCGCAGCCAAGTCAGGCTTTCATGGAGCGAGGTGGTCATCTGCCGCCGGGCGGTGACGTCGCGCAAGATGCGCAGATGACCGCCGTCGGCGGTGGGATAGACGTTGATGGCCACCCAACGGCCGTCGAACAGTTCCGCCTCGCAGCCCTGAACCGAGGGGGCGGCGTGGTCGGTCAGCTTGGCCGAACGCACCACCTCGCATTCCTGGCGAACGACGCCACGCTCGAACTCGGCGTCCAGGATGTCCTGGAACAGACGACCGGGCTTGATGATTTCCGAGGCCGGGGCCATGAACTGGCGGTACAGGTCGTTGGCGGTCACCAGACGGTCGCGGGGGTCGAAAAGCGCGACGCCGTCCTGAATGCTGGCCAGCGCGTCCACCAGCCGGGCCTGGGACAGGTTGGCCCGCAAGCCTTCGCTTTCCGCCACCGCCTGCTGGCGTATCAGCACTTCCAGCAGCAGGGCCAGGGCCATCAGCACCGACGCCACCTGCCCGGCGAACAGCCCCCACACCGCTGTGGAATGGTCCCCGTTCAGGACCGGGGAAAGCAAGGTGACCAGCCCAAGTCCCGCAAAGGAAAGCGCGGCCAGACTGTTGGCCCCCAGGTGACCACGGCGTTGGCGCGGGGTGCGGAAATACCAGGCGGCCAAAAGCAGCGGGCCGCCGCCCAGCCCGAAAACCGGCAAGTCCTGGGGCAACAATCCGTCGGCGCGGCCCAGATGGATCAAGACCGACCACACCGCCGCCACCTGCAAGCCCCCCAGCAGCAACGCCCCCGACACCGATCGGCCGGCCAGGGACAACGCCCCGCACAGGGTCAGGCCGGCCGACAAGGCATGGCCCACATCGGCCAGATCAGCCAAAAGCGGCGAGCCGCCCCCCAGCAACAGGGCGCGGCCCAGGGACTCCAGCATGAAAGCCGGGGCCCACCAGCCATAAGCCTTGGGCGCATTGGGCAGAGTCCAGCCGTACAGGGTGGCGGCGGCCAACACCGCCGCGCCCATCACCCCCCCCAGCAAAGACGCCTGCAACGTGAAATCCATCTTTGGAACCTTCCCCCGGGCCAGGCCGTCCCCCTGACGGCATTCCCGGGCGCACCCCGTTGGGGTTATTCGTCGTACGACACCAGGGTCGAACAGGGCACCCCCATGTCGGACAGACGCTTGCGGCCCGGCAGGAAATTCAGCTCGATGATAGCGGCCGCCCCGGTCACGTCGGCACCGATCTTGCGCAGCAGTTCCACCCCGGCGCACATGGTGCCGCCGGTCGCCAGCAAGTCGTCCAAAATGACCACTCGCTGCCCCTTTTGGATGGCGTCTTCCTGGATTTCGATGGTGTCGGTGCCGTATTCCAAGGCGTATTCATGACGGATGGTCTTGCCCGGCAGCTTGCCTTTCTTGCGCAGCATGACGAAACCGCAGCCCAGCTTCAGCGCCAGCGGCGCGGCGACCAGGAAGCCGCGCGATTCGACGCCGGCCAGGATGTCGGGCTGGAACTTGCGCACGTCGTTGGCCAAGCGGCCCATGGCCACCGACCAGGCATCGGAATGAGCCAGCAGGGTCGAGATGTCATAGAACAGGATGCCCGGCTTGGGAAAATCAGGAATGCCGCGAATATGGTCCTTGATGTTCATGACAGAAATCCCTGTGATCAATAAGGCGATAGAAAAGTACCCTCATCGGGTCAAGGCGGCAACATGTCCGCCAGGGCGGCCCGCACCGCGGAAATAGGAATCAGGTCCATGGCCTCGCCGCCGAAGGAGCGGGCCTCGATCACCCGGCCGTGCCGGGTGGCGGGGGCGAACTTGGCGGCGGGCGTCGGCCCGAACAGCGACAGCAGCGGAATATCCGCCGCCGCCAGCATGTGGCCAGTGCCGGAATCGTTGGCCAGGGCCGCCGCCATGCGCCGGGCCAGGGCGATGGTCAGCATGGGGGTGACAGGCAGCGCGGCGTCCTGCAGCGCCATCACCGCATCGGGAACCGCCGCCCGGATGGTGGGCGCCCAATCGGCTTCGCCGGGCCCCAACAGGAAGACCGGCACCATGCCGGTTTCGGCCAAATGCGCCGCGACGGCGCAAAAGCGGTCCAAGGGCCAGCATTTGTGGCGCCCCCCCGCCCCCGGCGCGAACCCCACATAGGTCCGACCATCGGGCAGCAGACGGGCCGCTTCGGCCAGGGTCGCCGGGTCAAGCAGCAGCGGCGCCCCATCGGTCGGCGTCCGCCCCGACACCAGGGCGACCAGATCCAGCAATTGCGCCGCCATGGCGGCGGGCCGCACATATCCCCGTCCCGGCCGCAACGACGACAGAGCGAATCCGGCCGCCGCCGAGACAAAGGCGCCGTGCCGTATACGACGCAGGATCAGGCTGGTCAGCAGCCGGCGCTGGGTGTCGACGATCAGGTCGAAGTACCGGCCGTGCAAAGGGCGCCGGCCCAGCAATTCCGACGCCTTGCTGCCCACCCGGCAATCATCCAGCACCTCGTCCACCAGACCGGCCACCAGGGGGGCCAGGATACCGGCATAGACGCTGTGCCCCTTGCCCGCCATCCAGGTGATGCGGGCCTGGGGAAAGGCGGCGCGCAACGCACGGACGAAAGGCAGCTTCATCAGTCCGTCGCCGACGGCGTCCAGGCCGACATAGACCAGAATGGTCGCAGGGGGGGAAATCACTGCCCCCGCAACCCGTTGACGAAATCAGCCATGCCCACCTGACGGCGGCGGCGCAGCCGTTCCGCGTCCAAGATCGCCTGAACACGGGCGATGGAGCGGTCCACCTCGGTGTTCAGCAGGACGTATTGGTATTCAAACCAGTGGCTCATTTCGTCGCCGGCCTTGGCCATGCGCTTTTGCACCACCTCGTCGCTGTCCTGGGCGCGGCCGCGCAGGCGGCGTTCCAGTTCCTCGACCGAAGGCGGCAGGATGAACACGGTGACCAGATCGTCGCGGGCGTTGTCACCCAATTGCTGGGTGCCCTGCCAATCGATGTCGAACAACACGTCGCGGCCGCTGGCCAGGGCGTCTTCCACCGGCTGCTTGGGGGTGCCGTAGTAATTGTCGAACACCTTGGCGTGTTCCAGGAACTGGCCGGCGGCCACCATCTGCTGGAACTTTTCCACCGAGACGAAATGGTAGTCCTTGCCGTCCACCTCGCCGGGGCGCGGCGGGCGGGTGGTGGCCGACACCGACATGGCGATGTCGGGATCACGTTCCAGCAAAGCCCGCGCGATGGTGCTTTTGCCGGCCCCCGAAGGCGAGGACAGCACCAGCATCAGGCCGCGACGCTGGACGGTGGGAAGATTGGCGGGCGGATTGCTCATCTGGGACGCTTCTCTATTCGATGTTCTGCACTTGCTCGCGGAACTGGTCGATCACCGCCTTCAGATCCAGGCCGATGCGGGTCAGTTCCACGTCCGACGACTTCGAGCACAAGGTGTTGGCCTCGCGGTTGAATTCCTGCGACAGGAAATCCAGCTTGCGCCCCACCGCGCCGCCCTGGGCGATCAGGTCGCGGGCGGCGGCCACATGGGCGCGCAGGCGGTCCAGTTCCTCGCGCACGTCGGCCTTGACGGCGATCAGCGCCACTTCCTGGGCGATGCGGTCCTCGCCCAAACTTGGGGCGGCTTCCAGCACCGAAGCCACCTGCTGGCGCAGACGTTCGCGCACCGCTTCGGGGCGAAGCGCGGCGGTGGCGCCGGCCCGGTCGGCCAGGGTGGCGACCTCGTCCAGTTGCGACGCCAGAACCGCCTGGATGCGTTCACCTTCGACGCCGCGCATGGCGGCCAGGGAATCCAGGACCTTTTCCAGGTCGGCCTTGATGGCGGCTTCGCGGGCATCGCGGATGTCTTCGGGCTCGGCTTCGTCGCCGTTGGCGGTTTCCAGAACCCCCTTGACCGCCAACAGGCCATCCCAGCGCGCCGGGGCGATGTTCTGGTGCGACGGCCCCATCTCGTCCACCAGGGCCACCAGTTCGGCCAGGAATTCCTTGTTGACGCGCAGCCCCGGTCCCTGGGCGTTGGCGGTCAGGGTCAGCGACAACTGCACATTGCCGCGCTTAAGCTTGCGGGTCGCCAGATCGCGGGCGGCGATTTCGACCCCGTCCAGGCCGTGGGGCAGGCGGCAGCGCACGTCCAATCCCTTGCCGTTGACGCTTTTGGCTTCCCACAGCCAGGTGGTTTGGGCGTCGCGGCCCTCGGCGCGGGCATAGCCGGTCATGCTGGCGATGGACACGGGATCAGGTTCCTTTCGGTCAAACCACAAGCCCACGGTTATAGCCTTGCGCAGGCGCGGCAACAACCCGTTCCAAACTTAACCTTTAGGAGAGAGATCTGCGACTTAGGTCTGACAAAAAATATCTTTTAGCTATCCAACCACGGCCTTGTTGATCAAGCCCGCACATTCCAATACCAATGAACGTGTGCACCGCACCATTATTATAACCTTAGGTTTAGATTGCCGCCCATGAGCTCGACCGCGATTGTTCCGACACCGTCGACACAGGGTTTGGCCCGCGCCAAAGTCCTGGTATGCGAATCCAACGGCATGATCCGTCAGGCCATTCGCATCGGCCTGAACAATCTGGGCATCCGCGACATCAGCGAGGCCAACGGCCTGGTTTCAGCCCACAAATCCCTGGCCGAAGGCGGCGTCGACGCGGTGGTGATGAACACCGAGCTGGAAGGCCACGACACCACTTTCATGCTACGGGAAATCCGCCTGGGCAAGCTGGGCCCCGACCCTTTTCTGGTCAGCATCCTGCTGCAATCGGCCCCCGACCACAGCAAGCTGAAACAGGCGGTGGACAGCGGCACCGACGACCTGTTGCTTATTCCCTTCGCCCCCGATCAGGTCAGCACCCGCCTGGACGCCCTGCGTTCGCGCCGCAAGCAATTCGTCGTCACCCACGATTACCTGGGCCCCGACCGCCGCAAGGCCGCCCGCCCCGGCGATTCGCCGGTGGTCACCATCAGCCCGCCCAATCCGCTGGCGTCCCGCGCCGCCGGCATTCCGCCCGAACGCTACGAGCGGCTGGTGCGTCAGGCCCGCGACGCGCTTGGCGCCGAGCGCATCAAGCGTCTGGCGGTGGGACTGGAATGGGAATGCCGGACCCTGCTGACCGCCTCGGCCGGCGGCCAGTGCCGCCGTGAAATGCTGATCACCGGCTTCTACCGAATGGAAACCCTGCTGACGGAACTGTCGGAACGGGCCACCAGCCAATTGCGGCATGACAGCCGCCATCTGGACGAGATGATGGACAAGGTGCGCGACGCCAAGAACCGCATGACCGAGCTGAAACTGGCCGATTTCGACACCCTGCACGGGGCGTCGCGGCGCATCACCATGACCTATTGCGGATCATAGGGACTTTTGCCGGAACCGTCCCGGGTCTATGCTAAGCCCATGAAGGAACGCCGTCGCCCCGCCCGGGGCCGCCCCAATGTGGTTGACGTCACCGTCCGCGTCCCCGCCGACAAGGTCGAGGCGGTGAAGTCCTATGCCGGACGCATCAGCCGCCAACGCCAGCCCATCACCCGCGACGAAGTGGTCGCGGCCTTGCGCCTCCACGCCGAATTGTTCACCCGCTTCGGGGTCAAGGGGGCGTCGCTGTTCGGATCGGTGGTGCGCGACGAAGCCAAACCCATGTCCGACGTGGACCTGATGGTCGAGTTCCTGCCCGGCCAGCCCGGCGGGCTGTTCCGCTACGTCGAACTGAAGCACGCCCTGGAAGGGGTGCTGGGACGTCCGGTGGACCTGATCACCAAGAACAACATCAAACCCAGGCTGAAGGAACGCATTCTGGCCGAGTGCCTGCCGGTCTTCGGCGACGAGGTCTGCGAAGCATGACGCAAAAGGATTGGCGCGTTCGCGTCGAAGACATGTTGGAAGCCATCGACCGTATCGAAAGCTATGTGGACGGCCTCAGCGTGGCGGAATTCGTCGCCGACAGCCGCACCCAGGACGCGGTGATCCGCAACCTGGAAATCCTGGGCGAGGCGTCCAAGCGCATTCCCTTCGCCGTCATCCAGCATCACCCGGAAATGCCGTGGTCACGCATCGGCGACATGCGCAACATCCTGGTGCACGAGTACCATTCGGTCGATCCCGAGATCATCCTGGACGCCGCCCGCAATGACCTGCCCCCCTTGGTGGCGCCGCTGCGCGCCATCCTGAACGAGGCATCATGACCGCCAAAAGCCCCCCCGCCCCCACCTCGATCGTCATCACCGGCGCCTCGTCGGGGCTGGGCGAGGCCTTGGCCCGGGCTTACGCCAAGCCCGGCACCACCTTGTTCCTGTCGGGCCGCGACCGCCAACGCCTGCACGACGTGGCCGATTCCTGCCGCGCCAAAGGGGCGGAAGTGCACGCCGTGGTCATCAACGTGACGCAAGCCGTACCCATGGCCACCTGGATCAGGGAATGCGACGCCATCCGCCCGCTGGATCTGGTGATCGCCAATGCCGGCATCTCGGCCGGAACCGGCGGCGGCGGCGAAAGCGAAGACCAGACGCGGGCCATTTTCGCCACCAACGTGGACGGCGTGATGAACACGGTGTTCCCGGCGCTTTCGGTGATGCGGCCGCGACGCCACGGCCAGATCGCCATCATGGCGTCGCTGGCCGGCTATCGCGGCTTGGCCGGGGCGCCGGCCTATTGCGCGTCGAAAGCGGCGGTCAAGGCCTGGGGCGAAGGCCTGCGCGGCCATCTGGCCGGCGACAACATCCGGGTGTCGGTGATCTGTCCCGGCTTCATCACCACCCGGATGACGGCGGTGAACACCTTCAAGATGCCGTTCCTGATGGATGCCGAACGCGCCGCCCGCATCATGGTCAGGGGGCTGGCCAAAAACCGCGGCCGCATCGCCTTTCCCTGGCCCATGGCCTTCGGCGCCTGGTTCGGCGCCGCCCTGCCCGACCGGATCATGCAAGCCATCGCCCGGCGCATGCCCGACAAGGGCTGAGCCTCGCGTCTTCACCCCATGACAAGATCGCCCCCAAGGCCTATTCTCTGAAAGGTTTTCTTGGGGCATGTGGGGGGCCATCATGCGCGTGATTCCGGTTGTGGTGTTGACATTGTCCATCGCCTTGCCGTGGCAGGCCTGGGCGCAGATGGGGTCGTCGCTTCTGCGCGGATCGTCGCGCATGGTCGAACGCACCGTCAGCCGCAACCTGGACAAGGTGTTCCGTCCCAAGCTGGTGGTCCGCCAAGGCTCGACCGGGCCGGTGACCGCCATGTCCCTGTCCCAGGACGAACGCTATCTGGTGTCGGCGGTGGGCGACTTTTCCGTGCGCTTGTGGGATTTGGGGGTCGGACGCGAAGCCGCCAGGATGAGCGGACATCAAGCCGAAATCACCACCATCGCCATCAGCCCCGACGGGCGCCGGTTGCTGACCGGCAGCCGGGACAAGACCCTTAGGCTGTGGAACCTGCAACAGGGCGAATTGCTGAAGACCGAAACCGGCTTTTCGCAACCACTCAGCGCCGCAATCTTCCTGGACCAGGACCATTGGGTCGCAGCCGACGAAAGCGGTACGATCATGGTGTCGGGCAAGGCGGTGGCCGCCCATGGGCCGGGACCGGTGCGTCTGGCGGCACAAGGCGGCGAACGTTTCGTCAGCGCCGGCGCCGACGGTATCTTGAAGCTGTGGGACATCAAGGCCGGCCCGGTCGCCCAGCAAAGCCTGGGGGCGGCGGTCACCTCGGTTGCCGCCGACGCCGAAACCGTGGTGGTCGGACTGGCGGATGGGCGGGTCCTGCGCCTGGATGCCGCCTTGACCCAAGTCGGCGAACTGGGGCAAAAGCATGCCGGCGCCGTCACCGCCCTGGCTGTGGGGCGCGACGGGCGGGTGGCCTCGGCCGGTGCCGACGGCCATGTCCTGGTCTGGTCTTCGCGGAATTCCGTGGAATTGGGCCGCCATGACGGCGCCGTCAGCCATGTCGGCATGGGCAAGGATGGCGAATTCGCCATCTCGGCATCCCAAGACGGCACCACCCGACTGTGGAGCATCGCCACCAGGAAACCGCTGGTCACCTTGCTGTCCACCACCGACGGCTGGGCGGTGGTTGATTCCAAGGGGCGCTATGACGGCAACCAGGACGGCCTGGACGGGATCGACTGGCAGGGCGAGGACGCCACCGTCGGCATCGAATCCTTCGCCGAGACCCATTTCGAAGCCGCCTTGCTGCCGCGTGCCCTGCATCAGGACGAACTGGCGGACGCCAAATCCATTCCCGACGGCGTGCGTTACCCGGCCAAGATCAGGTTCGTGTCGCCCAAGTCTTCCGGCGATTCGGAAAATCCCCGGGTCCAGGTGGAAGTGGAAGCCACCGATGACGGCGGCAGCGGCGTGGCGGAACTGCGCCTTTACCGCAATGGCCGGCAAGTGACCACGCGGTCAGTGGACATCCGCCGCGAAACCAGCGAAGACGGCAGCCCCCGCGTGGTCGGGCGTTTCGAACTGGACCTGCGGGCCGGCCGCAACGTGTTGTCGGCCACGGCGGTCAACGACGACCGCATGGAAAGTCCCGCGCAAAACCTGGTGTTGAACGCCGAGCCGCCGCCGCCCGGCCCGCCGAAGATCCACCTGATGACGGTGGGCATCAACGCCTATGCCAACAAGGATCTCAGCCTGTTCTACGCCAAGCCCGACGCCCAATCCATCGGCGGGTTCTTCACCAAGTCGGGACAAATCCCCGACCCCTTGGGCAGCACGGTGACCATCGAGGACAGCAAGGCCACCAAGGACAATATCCTGGCGGCATTGAACGAACTTCGGGCCATGCCGGCCCAGGACATGGTGGTGGTCTACATGGCGGGCCACGGGGTTTCCATCGGTGACGACTGGTATTTCGTCCCCCACGAATTGCGCGACGCCGACAGCGACGAAAGCCTGAAGGCCCAGGGGTTGTCGTCGATGGAACTGAAGCGCGCCATCGAATCCATGACCGCCGACCGCACCTTGCTGTTGCTCGACACCTGCCATTCCGGCACCGCCGTCAGCCCGCTGAAGGATTATCGCGGCATGAAGTCCCTGCGTCTGCTGGCCCGGTCGGTGGGCACCCACATCCTGGCCGCCACCGACCGCGACCAATATGCCATCGAACTGGCCAAGCTGGGACACGGCATCTTCACTTATGCCCTGCTGGAAGGCTTGAAGGGCAAGGCGGACACCGCCCCCGCCGACGGGTCGGTCTCGGCCGGCGAAATCATCCGCTATGTGGAAGAAAAAGTACCCATGCTGGCGGCCAAGTACACCGACTACGCCCAATACCCGACCGGCTATTCCCGCGGCAAGGATTTCGCCGTTTCCGTGGCTCCGGGCAAGTAATGGGGAAATTCCGGGCCGTCGTGCTGGCTTTGCTGGTGGCGTCCTGCGCCCCCCGCGACGCGGTTCTCGATACCGCCCGGCAGTCGGGGCTGACGCCCCGGATGATCGAAACCCCGGGCTTCCGCCTGGCGGCCTGGGAACGGCTGCCGCTTGATCCCGGCGGGCGCCTGACCGTCTATATCGAAGGCGACGGCATGGCATGGCTGTCACGCAGCCAACCGTCTTCCGACCCGACACCGCGTGATCCGGTGGCCCTGGCCTTGGCCAGCGCCGATCGGTCGACAGCGGTCCTGTATCTGGCCCGCCCCTGTCAGTTTGCCGGCCGTGCCGACCCGAAATGCGACACCCGGTACTGGACCCACGCCCGTTTTGCTCCCGAAGTGGTGGAGTCCACCGCCTGGGCCGTGGCCTGGGCGCTTCGCACCACCCAGGCCCGCAGCCTGCATCTGGTGGGATATTCCGGCGGCGGCACCCTGGCCGCCCTGCTGGCGGCGCGCCATCTGGCCGAACGCACCGAGCTGACCACCATCGCCGCCCCCCTTGACCTCGAGGCCTGGACCCGGCTTTTGGGGGTCAGCCCGCTATCGGGATCACTGTCGCCCCGCGATGTCGCCACCCAGTTGCGGACCGTGCCGCAACGTCATCTGGTGGGCGGGCGGGACGAAACCGTGCCGGCCCGGTTGACCCAAGACTGGCTGAACCTTGTGCGACCCAGTTGCGGTCAGGTGCGAGTCATGCCGGACTTCGACCACGCCTGCTGCTGGGCACGGCTTGCCGCCGCCGAACTTCCCCCCCTCGCCTGTCCATGAAAAAGCCCCCGGCGAGCGAGGCGCCGGGGGCTTTCACCATCCAAGCCGATCAGAAACGCAGACGGCCGTTCATCATCAGGCCCATGGCTTCGCTGCGGTCACGACCGACGACGCGGTTGATCTCAAGCCCCACCGATTCGGTGTCGGTCGCGTACCAATCCAGCCCCAGATAGAACTGGAACTCGTCGGCATCCTTGCTGCCGCCCGGCGCGATACCGCTGTCGCCCACGTAATCGCCCACGAAGTCATAAGCGTAATAGGCCGAAACATAGGGTTCGACCCGATCCCAGGCATAGGACAAACGGGCGCCGGCCTTGCCTTGCAGCAAATGGCTGGTGGACGCGTCCACATGGCGGGCGGCGGTTCCGGTTTCGTCATAGCCGTTGGTGCGGCTATAGGCACCGGACAAGCCAACATCGCCGCGCAGGAACAAATCGTTGCCCAGGCCCCAATTATGGTGGCCGTTGACGGCGACCATGGTGCGATAGCCGTCGTAATGGCCTTCGGCATTGCCGGCGGCACGGGAAGCCTTGCCACTGGCATAGGCCACGCCGACCATGGCGTCGACGGTGCTGCCCTGGCCGAAATCATAGCCGGCATAGGGAACCAGCCACCAACTGTCGCCGCGCAGGTTGCCGGCGTTGAAGTCGGTCTGGAAGGTGTCACCCTGACGGAAGACCGAGACGCCGACCACGGTGCGTTCGTTGACCATCACGTCATAGCCGGCGGTCTGGTTGGACATGGTACCGCTATAGGCGGCACCGGAAACCGTGCTGGACAAAGTGTTGGCGCCCATGGACACCCACAGCGCCTGATTGATCGAGCCATCACCGGCAGAGACGCCGGTTTCCATCATGCCGGCAGTACGGGACGACCGGCCCGAGCCGCCAAGGATGCCGCTCACATGGGAAGCGATGGTGGTGGTGACGGTGGTGGTGGTGGTGCGGGTGACCTCACCCTGGGTCTGAGTGGCGCCGGATACCGTGGGATTGGTGCCGCAGCCACTGTAGCTGGCGCTGGCCCCCGAGCCCGAGGTGTAGCAAGTATCCTCGCTAGTGGCCCAGGCCGCGGTGGACAGCCACGACAAGGAACCAGCCACGCAGGTCGTCAGCAGAAAAACTTTACGCATCGTCATCCCCCCACCCGTCTTACGACATCAACGAACGTGTATTGTTTCCCCCTGGGATTGTCAATAATCACAAAAATTGTGCGGATAACACTGTTGACTGACCGGACGTTGCGCACAGAAATGCCGCCCGGCAGATAATCTAATGGCAGTCTTTAGGGCGCCAACAGCCCCGCCACGAAAACCTGACCGGACAGCAGTGGATCAAGTCCAGGCACGACGGTGGGAGAAATGGATTCTTACCGCTGGTCGAAGCGGATTTCGATACGGCGGTTCTTGGCCAGGGCGGCTTCGGTGTTGGACGCATCCAGCGGCTGGAACTCCCCGAAGCCGGCCGCCGCCAGACGGTCGGCGGGGACGCCGGCGTCGATCAGGGTGCGGATGACGGTGATGGCGCGCGCCGTCGACAGCTCCCAGTTGGACGGGAAGCGGTCGGATTTGATGGGCCGTTTGTCGGTATGGCCGTCAACCCGCAGCACCCAGTTCACTTCCTTGGGGATTTGGCGGGCCAGTTCCATCAGGGTCTTGGCCAGTTGGCGGACCTGCTGTTCGCCGCTGGTGCCCAGGTCGGCGGACGCGCTGTCGAACAGCAATTCCGACTGGAAGACGAAGCGGTCGCCTTCGATGCGGATACCCTGGCGGTCCCCCAGCACCTTGCGCAATTTTCCGAAGAATTCCGAACGGTAACGCTGCAATTCCTCGACCTTGCCGGCCAGTGCCACGTTCAGGCGCTTGCCCAGATCGGCGATCTGGGCCTTTTGTTCCGCCGACAGCTTTTCCGAGACATCCAGGGCGGCGGCCAGCTTTTCCAATTGTTCGCGCATGGCCGCCATTTGCTGGTTCAGCAATTCGGCCTGGCTTTTGGCGCTTTCGGAAAGCTGCTTTTCATCCTGAAGCGTGTTCAACAGGTTGTCGCGTTCGGCCAGGGACGCCTTCAGTTCGTCCTGAAGACGGGACAGATTGGCTTTGACGTCGGCGGACTTGGCCTTTTCCAGGGACAATTGTTCGACCAGAGAGGCCATTTCGGCATGCAGCTTTGACAGTTCCTGATCGCGGCCGGTCAGCGCGTTGCCCATGAAGTACTGGGCCAGCACGAAGACCAGCAACACGAAGATCAGGCTCATCAACAACGTCGCCATGGCATCGACGAAGCCGGGCCAGATGTCCACGCTTTGACGGAAGCGGCGGCCGCGCGGCATGGCGGTTACTCCGGTTGGTCCTCGGCCAGGGCGGCGATGGTGCGGGCCAGCAGCTTGAACTGTGCCCGCAATTCGCCCACCAGCTCGTCATGGGAACGGGCGTTCAGTTCCACCAGACGATTCATGGAAACGTCCAGGTTACGCAGATGGGTCCGGCTGACTTCGTCCATGCCGGCCGTGGGCACGGCGGCGCCGACGCCGCTTTGTTCAGCCAGACGGGCCAGCAGCGGCCGCATTTCCAGCTGCGCCTCGCCCAGCTTCAGCATCAACGCCTGCTCAACCTTCATCTGGTCGGCCAGGGTGGACAGCCGGTCGTTCAGCGACTGGATGTTGGAATTGGCGGAAATACGGCTTTCCTCGCCACGCGAGATGGTGCGCTGCAAGCCGTCCAGGGAATCGGCCGTCTGTTCCAGCAAAGCCCGGATATAGGCCGGCACCGATTGGTCGCCCTCGGCGACGCCCCCGGACGAGCCCAAACGGGTCTGGCCGGCCAGCCATTCTTCCAATTCGTTGTAGAAGCTGTTCTGGGCCTGGCCCGCCTGCAGATCCAAGAAGCCCAGGACCAGCGACCCGGCCAAGCCGAACAGCGAGGTGGAAAAGGCGGTGCCCATGCCGGCCAGCGGCGCTTCCAGGCCCGACTTCATGCGGTCGAAGGCGGCGGCGGCGGCGTCGCCGCCCACCGACAGGCTGGCGATCACCTCGCCCACCGATCCCACCGTGCGCGACAGGCCCCAAAAGGTGCCCAACAGTCCCAAAAAGATCAGCAGGCCGACGAAATATCTGGCCAGTTCGCGGCTTTCATCCAGCCGCGAGCCGATGGAATCCAGCACCGAGCGCAGGCCCATGGCGGACAGGCTCATGCGGCCCTGGCGTTCGCCCAGCATGCCGGCCATGGGCCCCAGCAGACGCAGGCGGCCACCCGACGGCGCCGGCTGGCCGCGCATCCAGCTTTCCAGCCATTCCACTTCCGGCTTCAGCAGCAGCACCTGACGGAAGTTCAGCCCGATACCCAGCAAGAACACGCCCAAGATCAAACCGTTGAGCGCCGGATTGGCCATGAAGGCCTGTTCCAATCCAGCCGCCAGCATGGCGGCGACGGCGGCGACGGCCGCCAGGAACAAGATCATGCGAACCAGGTAGCGACTGGGTCGGGTCATGGGGTTTCCTTGCTCAGGATCGGCGGAGGAACAGGGAGGATGGCCGAAAAATGTGGCGAGGACGGGGCGACATCACGCCGCCCCCCTTCGCTTAGCGGCCCACCAGGACGGCGTCGACGCGGTCAGCGGGGCCGCGGCCGTCCAGCTTGTTGCCCAGGGCGCGGACTTCGATGCGGGTCGAGCGGATACCCTTGTCCATCAGCACCTTGCGCACTTCCAGGGCGCGCGACAGCGACAGACGACGAGCCTTGGACGCCGAAGCCTCGTCCCCCGAGGCATAGGCCAGCAATTGCAGGTTCAGGTCCTCGTCCTTCTGCATGCGCTTGACCAGGGCGGCCAAGTCGCCGCGGCTGGCGTCGGACAGCTTGGAATCTTCGGCGGGGAACATCAGCGACACGGTGTCGCTGCCACGGGACATGGCCGGCGGCTCGGCGGACGGCAAGGACGCGACCTGCTGGGGCATCACCGGGATCGGCGGCGGCACCGGGGCCAACAGCGGCTGCGGCGCGGCGGCGACGACAGGAGCGGCAGCGACAGGAGCAGCGGCTGGGGCCAGAGCGGCGACCGGCGCCGGCGGTTCGACCTTCGCGGGTTCGGGGGCCTTGGCCACCTCCACCGGCTTGGCGGCTTCCACCTTGGCCGGGGCCGGCTCGGCGACCTTCACCGGTTCAGGAGCCTTGACGGGTTCCGGGACCTTGGCCACTTCCACCGGCTTGGCGGTTTCGACCTTGGGGGCTGCGGCGGGAACGGTTTCAGCAATCGGCGCCGCCTTGGGCGGCACGCCCGGCTTGGCGGCGGGAACAGCACCGGTTGCGGCGACCTTGGCCGGAGCGGCGGCAGGCTTGGCAACCTCGGCGGCCTTGCGTTCCTGCATCATGGCGGCGATGTCGGCGGGTTCTTCACGCGGCGGCTGCGGCTTGGCGACAGCGGCCGGCGCCGGCTTGGTGGCGGCCACCTTGGCGGGCGCGGCCTTGGCGGCCTGGGCCTTGGGCGGCTTGGCGGCAGCGGCCTTGCCGGGCTTATAAGGCTTGAAGGCCAGACCCTGCGGCCCGGCCGAGGGCTGGGCCCGCTTGACACCGGGCGGCGTCAGCTGGCCCGAGCCGTCGCGGCCGTGCAGGTCGTTCTTCAGCATGTCGGCCAGACTGGGCTGACGGCCCAGACCGTCCAGCACCGACCAGTTCACCACCACGTCGGGTTGCCCCGATCCACCAATCACCACCTGCGCCTGGGCGGGCACGACCGAAGTCATCGGCGCCACGGCCCCCAGAAGCGCGGAAAGCGCCACAATTCGCCAAGTCGCCTTCGCCATGGACTCGCACCCTCTGCTGTGCCCTTACATAGATGCGGCACAGACTAACCCATAGGGAGTCGCGGTACAACACCGTGTTGACAAAATCGCAACACGGCCGGCGCGGCAAGAATTATTTAAAGAAAGGGTTAACCCGCAAGTATCGGAATTAACCCCGCGCCTCGCGCAGCATGGTCAGCAGCTTGGGATGAATTTTGTCGTTGCCGGCGACCACGTCACCACTGTCCAGCATGGTGGAACGACCAGTGAAATCCGACACGTAGCCGCCCGCTTCCTTGACCAGGACGATGCCGGCGGCGATGTCCCAGGGCTTCAAGCCCGATTCCCAGAACCCTTCACAGCGGCCGGCAGCCACATAGGCCATGTCCAGGGCGGCGGAACCGAAGCGGCGGATGCCGGCGGTCTGTTCCATGGCGGCGGTCAGCTCCTTGATGAAGGTCTTCTGCCCCGGACGGCCACGATGGGGGATGCCGGTGGCCAGCACCGCCTCGTGCAGGTCGCGCCGCGCCGACACCCGCAGGCGCCATTCATTCAGGAAGGCCCCCGATCCCTTTTCGGCATGGAACATGGAATCGGAAATCGGTTCGTAGATCACCCCGGCGATGATTTCACCGTCGCGTTCCAGGCCGATGGACACGGCGAAATGCGGGATGCCGTGGATGAAATTGGTGGTGCCGTCGATGGGATCGATGATCCAGCGATGGCTTTTGTCCTCGCCGGCCACCTCGCCGCCTTCTTCCAACAGGAAACCGAAGGCCGGGCGGGCCTTGGACAATTCCTGGCGCAGGCTTTTTTCCGCCCGGATGTCGGCGGAGGAAACGAAGTCCGAAGTGCCCTTCATGGACACCTGCAGCTTTTCGACCTCGCCGAAATCGCGCACCATTCCGCGGCCAGCCTTGCGGGCGGCGTTCATCATGACATTGAGAATGGGGGAACGGACGATCACGGCGGGAACTCCCAGGATGACAAAAACAAGAAACCGCTCCCCGGTATAAACCAGGGAGCGGTGCAAGTACCAGAACAGCCTTACTTGGCGCGTTCGACGTAGGTGCAGTCGCCGGTGTTGACGATGATCTTCTCACCCTCGGCGATGAACGGGGGCACCAAAATCTTCAGGCCGTTTTCCAGCTTGGCCGGCTTGTAGGACGACGAAGCGGTCTGCCCCTTCACCACCGGATCGGCTTCGACCACGGTCATGGTGACCTTTTCCGGCAGGCTGACCGAAACCGGCGAGCCTTCGATGAAGTCGACGGCCACTTGCATGCCGTCCTGCAGGAAGGCGGCGGCTTCGCCCAGGATGTCGGTGGACAGGTTGAACTGTTCGAAGTTTTCCTGGTCCATGAAGGTCAACGCTTCGCCGTCGGCGAACAGGAAGGTGCAGTCCTTTTCCTCGACGTTGCACTTTTCCACGGTGTCGGCGGTGCGCCAGCGTTCGTTGGTCTTGGTGCCGGTGCGGATGTCGCGCATTTCCACGGTGATGAAGGCGCCGCCCTTGCCCGGCTGGACGATGGCGGTCTTCAGCACGGCCCACTGGCGGCCGTTGTGTTCGATGATGTTGCCGACGCGGATCAGGTTGGCGTTGATTTTCATGGGACAATCCAAAGGTCTGACGGGAAAATTGGCGCGGAACCTAGCAGGTTGCCCAACGGATGGCAACCTTGGCGCCTTATTTTCTGGCGCCCCCCTTCTGCGTCAGCCAAACCGACGTCAAAACCAGCCCGGCGCCGGCCCATTGCCAGCCCCCCAAGCCTTGGCCGGCCAAAACCCAGCCCAACAACGTGGCCGAGACCGGCGACAGCAGCCCCAGGGCGGAAACCGTCGCCGCCGGCAGCACCGTCAGGCCGCGGAACCACAGAACATAGGCGATGCCGGCGCCGATCAGCCCCAGATAGGCATAGGCCCCCACCTGCAACAGGGACAACGGCGGCAACGCCGGCTCGAACCAAAGCGCCGCCGGGGCCAGCAGCACGCCGCCGGCCACCAGTTGCCACGAGGTGAAGACCAGCATGGAGACCGGCGGACGCCAGCGCAGGGTCAAGGCCATGCCCAGGGCCATGCAGGCGGCACCGCCCAACGCCGCCGCCACGCCGATGCCGTCCAAGGCGGCTTGCGGCGTCAGCACCAGGGTGGCAACCCCGGCCACCCCCAGCAATCCGGCCCCCAGCACCAGCGGGCGCGGCTTGATCCCCACCAGCGGCCAAACCAGAATTCCCACCAGCAGGGGCTGAATGGCCCCCAAAGTGGCGGCGACGCCGCCGGGCAGGCGATAGGCGGCGACGAACAGCGCCGCCTGGAACAATGCGATGTTCAACGCCCCCAGCACCAGCGCGCGGCCCCACCAAGCGCCTTTCGGCAGATGACGGTGCCCCAGCACCATCAGAAGCCCCACCGGCAACACCCGCAGACAGGCGGCGGTGATGGGCCGGTCGGGCGGCAGGATGGTCGAGGTGACGATGTAAGTGCTGCCCCAGACCAGCGGCGCCAGCGCGGTGACCAGCATGTGGCGGAAGACCAATTTCACGATCCCTTGGAAATATCTTGATATCGAGATACTATCAGATGGCGACGAACTGTCTTGATGTCAAGATATCTGGGTGGAAGACCTATGCATAAGGACAAGCTGGACCTGATCTTGGACCAATGGGCGGCGGAAAAGCCGGACCTGGACTGCGCCCCCATGGCGGTGATCGGCCGGGCGCTACGTCTGGCCACCCACCTGGACCGCGAATTGTCCAAGGTCTTTGCCCAATTGGGCCTGCCGCCCGGCGGCTTCGACGTGCTGGCCACGCTGTTGCGATCGGGGCCGCCCTATCAATTGTCGCCCAACGACCTCTTGCGCTGGATGCTGGTGACGTCCGGGACCATGACCAACCGCCTGGACCAGTTGGAAAAGGCCGGCTGGGTCGAACGCAAACCCAATCCCGCCGACGGCCGGGGCGTCCTGGTGGCGTTGACCACGGCGGGCCGGCAAATGGCCGAACGGGCATTGGCCGCCCATCTGGACAATGAAAGACGGCTGCTGGCCGGCCTTACTGCAGCGCAGCAAGAACAGTTGGCGGATTTATTACGCCTTTGGATGCGTAATTTCGAAACATGAAGTCATAATTTCTTTAAGGACAATACCCGCCCAAAAAGCGTAGAGTGACAAAAATCAATCTTCTCGGGGGAGGAGGATGTCGATGCGCCTTTATCTGGACGTGGACGGAACCTTGTTGCGGCGCTCGGGCCATGCCCGACTGCGCGGGGATTTCGCCCCCGCCAACAACTTGCTGCGCTTCCTGGAATGGGCCGCCGATAATTTCGACTGCGCCTGGGTGACCACCCGGACCCGCCATGGTGCTTGCGACAAGTTGCTGGACGTGTTGCGTCAAGCCGTCGGCCCCGGCGACGAATGGGACCGCATCGCCCACTTGGTCAAGTCCTTCGCCACGCCCCCCTGGTCCGACTTCAAGGCCGAAGCCATGACGTTGGATGAAGACTTCCTGTGGGTGGACGACGCCCCGGACGAGGAATCGCTGGAAGCCATGCGCCGCATGGGCCGTCAGGGCTGTTGGATTCCGGTGGACGTGGACGGCCGCCCCGACGACCTGCGACGGGTGATGGACGTGATCGAGGCGCGCCGCGCCCCCATGGCGGCGGAATAGCCTTAGCCCGGATAGGGGTGCCTGCGCCCTTGCCAGTCGGTGACCTCGGCTCGGTCTTCGTCCCACCAGTCCGGCCCCACCGGCACCTTGCCGGCGCCACCAGGGATATCCAGCACGTAAGTGGGCTGGGCGATGCCGGTCAGCCGGCCGCGCAACGCCCGCATGATGGCCTGGCCCTCGGCGATGGTGGGACGGAAATGGCTGGTGCCACGCGCCAGGTCTGGGTGGTGCAGGTAATAAGGCCGCACCCGATTGCGGATGAGCGCCCGGAACAGTTCCTCCAGCACCGACGCGTCGTCGTTGACCCCCTTCAGCAGCACGCTTTGCGACACCAACGGCACGCCGGCGTCGGCCAGACGCTTTAAAGCGGCCCGCGCCGATGGCTGCAATTCACGCGGGTGGTTCACATGCACCGACACCCACACCGCCAGGCTGTCGGCCGAGCGCAGGGCGGCGGCCATGGCGGCGGTGACGCGGTCGGGATCGGCCACCGGCACACGGGAATGAAAGCGCAGCACCTCCACATGGGGCAACTGCGCCACCCGGCCCACCAGATCGGCCAGACGGGTGGCGTTCAGCATCAGCGGATCGCCGCCGGTGACGATGATTTCCCGCAGTTCCGGGCGCCCGGACAGATAAGCGAAGGCGTCGTCCAGTTCCGCCGCGCTCAGGGTGCCGTCGGCGTCGCCCACGGATTCGCGGCGAAAGCAGAAACGGCAATAGACCGGACAGACCAGGATAGGCTTCAACAGCGCCCGGTCGGGATAGCGGTGCACCACCCCCTTGACCGGTGAAAAGGCGTCGTCGCCGATGGGGTCGTCCCGTTCCTGGGCGCTGATGCGCAACTCGGCCGGATGGGGAACGTATTGGCGGGCGATGGGATCGGCCGGGTCGGCCGGGTCCATCAAGCGCGCCACGCTGGGGGTGATCGAGGTGACATGGGACCGGGCCAGCAGTTCAAGCTCGGCCCGCCGGCTTTCCGCCACCAGACCGGCCTCGATCAATTCGTCCACCCGGCGCAGCGACCGCGTGATCCGCCCCGCCACACCTTTATCCGTGTTCATCCGCGTCCATCCGTGTCATGAAACACCGCACAACGTTGGGCGTTCATAGAGGTTTTCATGTCCCAAGGTAAAGAGCCCTGGCATCCGTCGGCGTTTTCCGCCCGCCTGCCCCACCTGCGCCGCCGCGCCCGGGTGATGGCCGCCATCCGCCAGTTCTTCGCCGCTCAGGACTTCGACGAGGTGGAAACGCCCTGCCTGCAGATCTCGCCGGGACTGGAGCCGCACCTGATCGCCTTTGGCACCCGGCTGCGCGATCCGTGGGGCGGCGAAGACACGCCGCTTTACCTGCACACCAGCCCGGAATTCGCCATGAAGAAGCTGTTGGTGGCGGGGATGGAACGCATCTTCCAGATCGCCCACGTGTTCCGCAACGGCGAACGATCCAATACCCACAGCCCGGAATTCACCATGCTGGAATGGTACCGGGCCGGCGGCACCATCGGCCAGATGATGGACGACACCCAAGCCCTGGTCCGCGCCTGTGCCCAGGCCGCCGGAGCGACGCAGCTGCGCCGGGGGGCGCTGACCTGCGATCCTTTCGCGCCATGGCGGAAACTCAGCGTCGCCCAGGCCTTCCTGGATTATTGCGGCTTCGACATCCTGGCCACCGCCCCCGATCCTTGGGCTCCCGACACCGCCCTACTGGCGATCGAAGCCCAAAAAATCGGCATCTCGGTGTCGGCATCGGATCGCTGGGACGACATCTTCTTCAAGATCGTCATGGACAGGATCGAGCCGCATCTGGGCATGGGCGTGCCGACCATTCTTCATTCCTATCCGGTGTCCATGGCGGCGCTGGCGCGCCCCAACGCACAAGACCCCCGCGTCGCCGACCGTTTCGAGGCCTATGCCTGCGGGGTCGAGCTGTGCAACGCCTTCGGCGAGTTGACCGACGCCGACGAACAGCAGCGACGCTTCGACGCCGACATGGACCTGAAGCAGGCGCTGTACGGCGAACGCTATCCCGTCGATCCCGGCTTCATCGCCGCCCTGCGCCACGGCATGCCGGAAAGCGCCGGCAACGCCCTGGGACTGGACCGGCTGATCATGCTGGTCTGCGGCGCCGACAGCATCGATCAGGTGCTCTGGCTGCCGGTGGCAGGCGTCCCCTCGCCGCCCTGACGGGACAGCCGTCGCAGCATGACCCGCAAGCCCAAAATCCGTTCGTCGGCAGAGTGGCAAGTTGCGATCAGATCGTTGTACCAAGAAGCGGCCAGGATGGCGACCGCCTCCGCCTCGGCCGGTTGACCAAGACCATGCAACACGTCGACGATACCGCCGACGATCTGGACAAAGAAGTGCTCGTCCAGCCCTTCTGTCGCGAGGGGAGCCGGATAGCCGCACCGCATAGCGCCGTCGCCGGTGATCAGCCAGTCAAGCGACACCCCAAGAACCTTCTTCAGCCGTCCCAGCATTTCCTGGTCGGGAAAGGTGCGCCCTCGTTCGTAATTGCCAAGCGTCTCCAACGGACAGCCCAACGCTTTGGCGACATCCATACGAGAAGCCTCTCCACGGGCCTGGATCAGCCGCTGGGCGAAGGGTGTCGAGGGCTTGAGGGAACGACCCATGCGCGCCGCCTGGACGCTAACAGCCGTCGGCGGACAAGATCACCATACTTTCAGCTAAAACAGCTGATACTTTATATTCATAGGTGATAGATGCCGATAATACGACTGAACAGGGGAGGGACCCTTGCATATCCGCCAAATTAGCGGTAATTTCACGCCTCATGATGGCACTCCCGGATGCTGGCCGGAACGGCGGGTTGCAGGAACAGACGATAGTGAAACAGGGGCGACGACACCTGACGCATGAACGGCGAAACGCTACCCGAGCGCACGTCCCTCCCACCACAGGAAGACGTTCTGGGTAATTGTAGCTTTCGTTCGCCGAAAACAAGTGCTTAACCGCTCAACCGTTACCCCCCGGACGGCTCGCCTTTGACTGCGCATCCTGTCGCCTCCAAGGACTGGGTCCAAGGGGGTTAAGCTCAGGAAAAGGAAGTCAGGATAGCATCGTCATCAGCCATCATGAAGTGCTGTCAAGACAAGATGCCGACACTTCACGAGGCTCATGATGTACCAGCCGACCAATAACAGTGACTTAGAATCACTATCATCAGCTTTGACGACGAACTTGCCGCCACAGGTCTTGGCGGCCTTGTCCGATTTGATCACCATCGTCGACGGTGGCGGACATGTGGTTACCGCCTTTGGTTCACGCACTAGCGCCAACTCCAGACAAGTCGATCCCCAGCAATTGGGCGAGGCCTTCATCCAAGGCCTGCATGCCGTGTTGACCAAACGCCGCGACAGCTTCGAACATGTGGATGCCGACCGTCCCCCCGAGAAATGCGCCCGTTACCGGGTCCTGCCCCTGGGCGCGGACCCCGACGGCCCCGTTATCGGCGCCGTTATCGTCCGCCATCCCCTGCAAGACGTGATCTTAGCGAACCGACGGGTCAGTGACACCTTGCATCAGGTGGCCGACGTCGTTCACGACCTGCGCACCGAACTGAACGCGGTGATCGGTTTTGCGGACATGATGCGGCAAGAAAGCTGGGGCAAACTGGGCGACGACCATTATCGCACCTACGCAGAACATATCCATCTGTCAGGCAATCACCTGCTTCAACAGATCAACCAATTGCTTGACCTGTCGCGAGCGGAATATCTGGGACCCAACCTTCAGGAACAGGACGTGGACTTGGCCGCATTGCTCAACCAATGCTGCCAAAGCATGGATATCCTGGCGCAACGCAGCGGTCTGGCCGTATCCGTACACCCTCAGGAGGCCCCTACCGTGCGGGCCGATTTCCGTCTCATCCGGCGAGTCGTACTCAATCTGCTCAGCAACGCCACCCCAACGGGGGGACGCATCGCCGCGACCACCGGCCTGGATCACCTCGGACGACCGTTCCTGTCGGTACGCGACAACGGCATCGGCATCAGGGCCGACCATCTGGACAAGGTGATGCAGCCGTTCGCCCAGATCGACTCGCTCCAAAGCCGCCGCCATGTCGACAACGGCAGCGGCCTGGGCCTGCCCCTGTCGAAACGCTTGATGGAACTACAAGGCGGGTCCTTGGTGTTGGAAAGCGCCCCTGACCAAGGCACCACGGTAACAGCCTGGCTTCCTCGTCAGCGCATGGTCGCGGTTGCCCAACCTTCCGGCTGAATGTCGGCCAGGGTCTTGCCGTCGAAGACCCGCAGGAACGCGTCGCGGGCGTCTTCGATGACGCCCTTCAGCTTGCAGCCGAAGATCGGACAGGTGTCGCCCTGTTCATGACAGGGGACCAGATTCAGGTTTTCCGAATGGCGCAGCAATTCCCCCAGATTGATCTGATCCGGTTCACGCGCCAGACGCAGGCCGCCATTCTTGCCGCGCACCGTGGCGATGTGCCCCAGTTCGGTCAGCCGACGGACGATTTTTTTCAGGTGTTCGGACGAAATGCCGTAAAACTCGGACACTTCGCGGACAGTGCACACTTTTTCGCGGTGCGCCGACAAGTAGATCAGCAACCGTAAAGAGTAGTCGGTGAATTGAGTGATTTTCATGGCCGGCCAAATTCGCGTTTTACTGATATTGGCGCAGCTGCATCACCCGTTCAACAGCTTCACTCACTTGGTCGTCGATTTTTTGCTGCGGCGCAACCGGTGCGTCCAGCTCCAATTGGCTCAGCAGGTCGTACAGGCGGTTTTCTCCGAACATGCCGCACTTGCCGCGCATGGCGTGGACATGTTCGACAAAGGCGACGCGGTCACCACGCCGCAATTCCTGAAGTGCCAGGGAATCCTTGTCCATTTCTGCCAGGAAGGCGGGCATCAACACCTCTAGTCCGGCCGGCGGCTGGGGCGGTGGCGGCAGGGGATTGTCGGGCAGCAACGCCGACAAGCTGGCCACCAGGGCGTCGGGGCCGATGGGCTTGGCCAGGAAGGCGGTGAACCCGGCCTCTTCGGCGTTGCGGCGGTCGGCGGCGGCGACGCCGGCCGACAGCGCCACCACCGGGATGGGGGCCAAGCCCAGCTCGGCCTCGCGCTTGCGGATGGCCCGGCAGGCGGCGAAACCGTCCATTTCCGGCATGCGCAGATCCAGAACGATCAGATCATAACGGCGCGCCGCCGCCATTTCAGCGGCTTGGCGGCCGTCGGCCGCTTCGTCCACGTCCCAGCCGGCACCCGACAGGAACCCCCGCAGCACCAGACGGTTCAGTTCGACGTCGTCGGCCAGCAGCACGTCCACATGGCTGGGGGCGTGGCGCTTCTTGGCGGCGGGCGCCTCGACCTCGGTCAAGGGCAGGCTCAGCTCGGCCTCGGTCAGGCCGTCCAGACGGCGCAAGGTCAAGATGCCGCCCATGGCGTCCACCAGATTGCGGCACAGGCTTTGACCGATGTCGCCATCGCCGGTGCTTTCCACGTCGGCCCGCGCCGGCCCCATCAGCCGAACCCGCAGGCTGTCGCCGGATTCCACACCGATCCCCAGCACCATCTCGCCGGCCGAAGTGCCGAAACGGTCCAAAAGGGTCCGGATCACCTGCAGGACGGCGCTTTCGTCAACCATCATCGCCGGCGGCAGGCTGGGCGAACAATTCATGCGGAATCCTTGCCCGCGGTCGCCGGCCTGGGCCCGCACCAGGGTGGCCATTTCCTCGGACAACTCGTCCAGGCGCGCCGGCTTGGGGGCCAGTTGCACGCGGCCGGTTTCCATGCCGGCCAGTTCCAGGATGTTGCCGATCAGGCGGCTCAATTGCTCGGCGGTACGGCGCAGCAGGCGGACATAACGTTGCTGGCGATCGTCCAAAGCGGTGCCGGCCAGCAATTCGGTCAAGCCCACCCAGCCGTGCAAGGGGGTGCGGATTTCGTGGCTCATCACCGCCAGGAACTCGGACTTGGCCTTGGACGCCTGCTCGGCCACCTCCAAGGCGTCGGCCAAGGAAGCGGTGCGTTGCGCCACCAGACCTTCCAGGTCGCGGTTCATCTGCGCCAAACTTTCCGAGGCCGAGCGTTCGGCATGGAACATGCGCAGCGCCAGGGCGGCGAAATAGCAGGTGGCGAAAGCGGCGAATCCCACCGGGATCAGGTCGGTGCTGGTGATGATGCGGGCGTAGTGCAAGATGTCGTTGACCATGGCGGCGCACAGCAGCACCGAGCCCGCCATCAGCCAGTTGGCCCCCAGCCGGCGACGGATCATGGCCCAGGCCACCAAGGCCACGCCGATCAAGGGCACCAACAGGTTCAGCACCATGAAGGGATCGCGGAAATTGGTGTAGAAAGCCGGCGGCGTCAGCAGCGCCGCCAGCACCATCACCCCCGAGATCACATAACCGGCCAGGGCCAGGGGCTTGGGCGTCTCGTCGGGCAACAATTCGCGCAAGAAGCCGAAATAGATGCCCGGAAACATGAAAAGCGTCACATAGGACACCGGCAGATACCAGAAATCCGCCCGCATCTGATGGCCGATCAGCACGTAAAGCTGGGCGGCGCTGAAGGTGCGCGCCGCCACCAGGGCGGTGAACAGGGCGAAGATCAAAAAAGCCGGATCACGCTTGCCGCCGGCATAAAAGGCCAAGGCCATCAAGGTGACCATCACCAGCGCCCCCAAGGCGACCTGCGGCAAGACGCTTAGGCGTTCGGCCTGCAAGGCCAACACCTCGGCCGGGCCAATGCGCACCGCCCGGGTGATGCCGCCTTCGAAATGATGATGATTGGAAATCTCGAACACCAGGTCGACGAAGGGGCGCCCCAGTGGCAGCGGCACCAGCGCCTGTTCCTGAACCGGCACTTCCGATTCCGCGTCCAACCCCAACTGCCCCATGGATTGAACCAGTTCGCCGTCCACATGCAGACGCCAGGCGCTGTTGATGTCAGGGACGGCCAGGGCCAAGGGCGGGGCGTTTTCCGGCAGCAGCACGCGCAGGGCCAGGGATGCGTTGCCCAGACCGGGAAAACGGCTGTTCCAGGGACTGGGCTGGTCCAGATAGGACTCCACCAGCCAGGCGAAGGCCCGCGACGAATCGGCCCCGGGGACGAAGCCCCACTGGCCGGCCAACTCCACGGCGCCGGTCTGGGGAAAGTCGACGCCGCGCAGATCGATGACGCCATGCACGGCTTCCGGCGCCGCCGCCCGGACATAACCGGGCGCCAGAACCGCGGCCAGCACCACCACCAGACGGATCAACAGCCCGCGCATATGTATTTTGTCGCAGGCATCGCCGCCCGCGTCATCAGGTAAACCCCTTATTTTAGCGCTGCGAGAGGCGCGCTTGACGCACGTAGTCGCGGAATCGTTCCGCCGCCAGCGGCGGCGAATAGCGATAGCCCTGAACCAGATCGCAGCCACGTTCGGCCAGGAAGGCCTGTTGCTCGGCGGTTTCCACCCCCTCGCCCACCACCTGCATGCCCAGGGAATGGCCAAGCGCGATGATGGCCTCGATCAGACGGGCGTCCTCGGCGTTGCGCAGCGCCTCGGCGACGAAGGACCGGTCGATCTTCAGCACGTCCACCGGGAAATGCTTCAGATAGGAAAGCGACGCATAGCCGGTGCCGAAATCGTCCACGGCGATCTTGGCCCCCAGGTCGCGCACCTGTTCCAGCTTGCGCACCACCTCGTCCCCCGACCCCAGGATCAGGCTTTCGGTGATCTCCACCGTCACCAGCTCGGGGTCCATGCCACTTTGGTCGATGGCACGGCCCAGGATGGCGGCGATGTCGGCCTGCTGCACCTGACGGGGCGAGACGTTGACGGCGATGCGCAACGGCCCCAGCCCGGCCTGCTGCCAGCTTTTGGCCTCGCACAGCGCCGACGCGGTCAGCCATTCGCCGATGGGCAGGATCATGCCCATCTCTTCGGCCAGCGGCACGAATTGTTCGGGATTGACGGCGCCGATATAGCGATTCTGCCAGCGCAGCAACGCTTCGGCGCCGGCCACCGCACCGGTGGTCAGGTCGATCACCGGCTGATAGACCAGCGAGAACTCGTCATGACTAAGGGCGTCCGACAGTTCGCCGGCCAGCCGCGAGCGGGCCTGGGCGCGGGCGTCCATGCTGGCGGTGAAGAAGCGGAAGGTGCCGCGCCCCGCCGCCTTGGCCTGTTCCAGGGCCGAGGACGCGTTGCGCAACAGCGTCTCCACGTCCTCGCCGTCGCCCGGCCACAGCGACACGCCGATGGATGTCGACAACAAGATCTGGTGGGCTTCGATCAGCAGCGGTTCCTGCAGGGATTCCAGCATCACCCGCACCACCGCCTCGACTTCCTCGACCTTGTCCACCTGGGGCAGGACGGCGATGAACTCGTCGCCGCCGAAACGGCCCAAGGTGTCGCCCTTGCGCAGCGCCCGGCCGAAACGGTGGGCGCATTCGCGCAACACCATGTCGCCCACCGTCATGCCCAAGGTGTCGTTGATGGTCTTGAATCCGTCCAGGCCGACGAACAGCACCGCCGCCCGGCAATGTTCACGCCCGGCCAGAACCAAGGCCTGCAACAGGCGGTCCAGCAGCAAGGATCGGTTGGGCAGTCCGGTCAACGAATCGAAATTGCTGTGCTGCCACAGCTTTTCGGCATTATCGCAGGCTTCCGAGATGTCGCGGAACATCACCACATGGCGGTCAGAGCCGCCGTGCATGTTGTTTTCGCAGGCGATGGACAGGCTTTGGCGATAGGCCTCGCCATTCTTGCGCCGGCTCCAGGTCTCGCCTTCCCAGGTGCTGCCGCGGCGCAGGTGGTCGCTGACCTCGTCCAGGAAATGCCCATGGCCCAGGGTCGAATACAGGCCGGACGCCGAACGCCCCACAATTTCGTCTGGAAGATAGCCGGTGATGGCGGTGAAAGCCGGGTTGACCGCCAGAACCCGCCAGTGATGGTCACAGACCAGCATGGCCTCGGCGGTCATGTCGAAGGCGGCGCGGAACAAACGCAATTCGGCGTTTTCGCGCTCAAGCTCCTGCAGACGCGGCTCGGCTTTCAAGAACGCCCTCCCGTTTCAAGGGTTCGATTTCATCAAAGGACCGCAACCTAAACAAGCAAAAACCCGCCGTAAACCCACAAAGATAATGTGATTATAAAATGGGCTCATAGTACATATGCGCAAAATTCAGGCACGAGGGCTTGCCCAACCCGAAATTCCCTGTCATGATCCTGATTGTCGATGGCGGTTTTCTCCTCCCTTCCGCCTCTGACGAGACCTGAAGAGCTCTTCTCGACGAACAAGCCGCGCGCCTTTCATCTCTGGCGCGCGGTTTTCGTTTATCCGGCCCACAAGACCAAAGCGATGACCTGGGGCGCCACCACCCGCAGAACCATCACCAGCGGATAGACCGTGGCATAGGACAAGATGGGCGCTTCCGACGACGCCAGCCCCTGGGCGAAGGCCAAGGCCGGCGGATCGGTCATCGACCCGGCCAGCAGACCGCACATGGTCAGATAGTTGACCCGGGTCAGCAGCGTCCCCACCAAAGCCACGGCGACCAGCGGCAACAGGGTGATCAGCACGCCCCAGGCCATCCAGCTGAGCCCCGGCCCATGGACCAGGGTCTCGACGAAACCGTGCCCCGACTTGACGCCGACGGCGGCCAGGAACAGGGCGATGCCCAAATCACGCATCAGATGGTTGGCGGCCGGCGGCATGAACCACACCACCCGGCCCACATGGCCCAGACGCGACAGCAGGATGGCCACCACCAGCGGCCCGCCGGCCAGTCCCAGCTTGATGGACGACGGCAGGCCCGGCAGCATGATGGGCAGCGAGCCCAGCACCATGCCCAGCGCGATGCCGATGAAGATCGAGGTCATCTGGGTTTCCAGCAGCGCCTTGGACCGGTTGCCGACGATTCCGGCCACCAGCGGCATGGATTCGGGGGCGCCGACCAGGGTCAGCATGTCGCCGAATTGCAGCTTCAGCCCGGAATTGGGAACCAGTTCATGGCCGCCGCGATTGACCCGGCTGACCACCACGCCGTGGGTGCCGCGCAGGTTCAACTGCCCCAAGGTCTTGCCCAACACGTCGGAACGGGTGACCACCTGGCGTTCCCAGATCACGTCGTCGCTGGCCATGGCCTTCAGGTCCACCGCCGCCACCGGTCCTAGCAAGCGGTTCAGACGCGGCAGGCGCGAAGCCGGCCCCACCGCCAGCACCACGTCGCCCTCGGCCAGGGTATCCTCGGCGTGGACCACGTGCTGACTGCCGTCATGCAGCACCCGCGACAACACCACGCCCATTTCCTTCAACTCGTCCAGATCGCGCAGCCGCACGCCGAAAACAGCCGGGTTCCTGATCTCGACATTGACGGTTTCCAGGTGTTCCTGTCCGGCGGCCCGCGCCGCGTCGAAATCCGCCGCCGCCTTGGCGGGGTTTTGCCGGAACACCAATCGCAGGATCAGCATGGACAACAAGATGCCGACGATGCCGAAGGGATAGGCCACCGCATAGGCCTGACCCTGCACCGCGCCGGTCACCCCCAATTGCGACAGCACCTGCTGGCCGGCAGCCAAGGACGGGGTGTTGGTCACCGCGCCGGACAGCAGGCCCAGGGCGGCGGGCAATTCAACCCCTCCCCACAGGTGCACCGCGACGGCCAGCAACGACCCCAGCACCACGATGGACGCCGCCATCAGGTTCAACGCCATGCCGTCTTTCTGAAAGGCTTGGAAGAAACCCGGCCCCACGGTGACACCGATGGCGTAGACGAACAGCACCAGCCCGAATTCGCGGGCGAAGGCCAACATGGTGGGGTCAAGGGTCAGGCCGAAGTGCCCCAATGCCAGGCCGGCGAACAGCACGCCGCCCACCCCCAGCTTGACGCCGCCCAACTTGATCTGGCCCAGGGCCAGCCCAAAGGCGGCCGCCAGCGAAAGAACCAACAGCGCTTGCGCCGGTCCGTGCAGTTCCATCATCCCCCCACCACGACATTGCGGCGCAGCAAGCGTGTCGTAGCGGCGCATTCTTGGCAAGGGCCAAGCCGTTACCGCACCGCTGGAAACATCACCTGCCCGGCACAGCGGTCGCGCACCGACTTGCCGCAATCGGTGAATTTCAAATCCTTGGTCATGCAGACCCGCAACTCGGCGGCATAGCGGCCCCGGCACACCACCGCGATCTGATCGGGCTTCAGGCCGGGATTGGCCTTGACGAACAGGTCTTCCACCTGTTCGGGGGCCAGGGTCAGCATGGATTTGGGGGCGGCGAACTCGGCCGGCAGCTTGACGACGGCGAAGGCCTGGGCGGTCTTGGCGAAATAATCGGCCGGATTGCTGCCGTCGCAGGTGCCGTGACGTGCCCATTCGTGTTCGATCAGCTTCTTGCTGGGCATGATGGGCAGGGTCTTGGCCACCACGTCGTCGGGCACCGGCTTGGGATCGGCGACGCATTGGGCCGGATAGCCGGTTTCGGCATATTGCGGCCACAGGCCGTGGACGACGAAGCCATAGGTCTTGGGGCCGCCGCATTGATCGGGATCATCGCGCCCGGCCCGGCTGGCGCAATAGGTGGGCGACCACGACAGCGACAGCACATATTGGTCGAAACGGCCCGGCTCGCCGGGCTTTTGCGCGGCTGCCGGCAGGGCGAACAGACAGGCCAGGGCGACGATCAGAACACGCATGGGCGACCTCCATTGCAACGGTTTCAATTTAGCGGCGCCGAAGGGCTTGACAAGCGCCTTGACTGCGCCCTGAATTGCGCCCTTCCCGCCACAGGAACCAAACGAAATCATGCGTCATCCGCCGCCGTCCGTCGTCCCCTTGGACCGCATCCTGCCCGACGAACCCTTGCTGATGATGGGCGCCGGCCCGGTGCCGATCCCGGCCAAGGTGGCCCAGGCCAATTCCATCGTCATCAATCACCTGGGCGAGACCATGAACCGGGTGATCGAGCAGGTCAAAGCCATGGCCCGCTATGTGTTCCAGACCCAGTCCGGGCAGATCCTGGGCGTCGCCGGTCCGGCCTCGGCCGCCATGGAAATGGCGGTGTGCAACCTGGTGGAACCGGGCACCAAGGTGCTGGCGGTGTGCAACGGCTATTTCAGCCGCCGACTGGCCGAGATGGCCGAACGCTGCCAGGCCGACGTGGTGGTGCTGGAAATCGCCAATGGCGAGCCGGCGCGCCCCGACGAGATCGAAGCCGCCATCAAGGCCCATCGTCCCGCTTTGCTGACCATCGTCCAGGGCGAGACGTCCAACACCGTGTGGAACCGCTATCTGCCGGAAATTTGCGCGGTGGCCCGCGCTTACGACTGCCTGATGGTGGTGGACGCGGTGTGCACGCTGTCCACCATGCGGCTGGACATGGACGAATGGGGTGTCGACGCCCTGATCACCGGCGGCCAAAAGGGGCTGTCGTCCATTCCCGGTGTGTCGCTTTTGGCTTTTTCCGATCAGGCGTGGAAAAAGATCGAGGGCCGCAACGCCCCCATGGCGCACTGGTGCCTGGACGCCCGTCTGGCCGACCGCTTCTGGAACAAGAATTCGTACCATTACACCGCACCGGTGTCGGGCATCATGGCCATCCACGAAGCCCTACGGCTGATCTGCGCCGAGACCCTGCCCGCCCGCTTCCACCGCCACGAATTGTGTTCGCTGGCCTTGCAAGGCGGCATCGAGGCCATGGGGCTGGAATTGCTGGTCAAGCAGGAATGCCGGCTGAATTCGGTGGTCGGAATCAAGGTGCCGGCCGGCGTGTCGCCCGACGACGTACGCCGCCACATGTCCAACGTGCACCGGGTGGAAATCTCGGGTGCCTTCGGCCTGGACATCCTGCGCATCGGCCAGATGGGCGAGCAATGCCACGCCCACACCATCTTCCGTACGCTCCACGCCTTCGGTTCCAGCCTGAAGGCCCACGGCGCCAAGCTGGACCTGCCGGCCGGCGTCGCCGAGTTGGAACGCATCCTGGCCGAAGGTCAGGTGACGTAATCTTTGCGCCCTCAGGCGCCGGGCGGCGGGCATCCGCCCGCCTGGGCTCACGCGGCATAAGCCGCGCGGCGCCTTGCGCCTAGCCCCGTCATCAAGACGGGGCGTGAACGACTTTGTCGGGGTCTGCCATCAGGTAGACCCCGAAGATTTTTCCATCCCGACAGCCGAAACTCAGGACCCAGCGGGCTCCGTCCCCATCGGCGCCCACCAGGGCCGGCAGACCGTTGACCACCACCGGACGCAAGTGGAAGTCGGCGGCCAGGAACTTGCGCCGCACCCCCAGCAGGAAACGGCTGATCTTGTCGGGGCCACGAATGGGGTTCAGCGCCGCCTTGCCCTTGGCGCCGGCAAAGCTGACCAGACGGCATTCGTCACCCAGCAAGTCCACCAAAGCGGCATAATCGCGTTGTTCGCAGGCGCTAGCGAAACGCTGCACCAGGGTCGCGGTCTGCGCCGCGTCCCAGGCGAAACGCGGCTGGCCCTTCAGCGCGGCCCGCGCCCGGCTCATGATCTGGCGGCAGGTGGCGACGCTCTTGTCCAAGATGGCGGCGATCTCGGCGAAATCCAGGTCCATGGCCTCGCGCAGCACATAGACGGCGCGCTGTTCCGCGCCAAGCCGTTCCAACAGCAGCAACAGCCCGGTGGACAGGTCCGCCTCGTCCTCTGCCACCGTGTCGAACCACGGCTCGGGAAGCCATTGGCGCCCCAGTTCGCGCTGGCGCTTCAGCTTGCGCAGGCGGTCGATGGACAGACGGGTCACCTGGGTGGTCAGGAACGCCGCCGGATCACGCACGATTCCGTCATCGAGGACGCACCATTTCAGCCAGGCGTCCTGGATCACGTCGTCGGCGTCGCTGATGCTGCCCAGCAACCGGTAAGCCAGCAGCCGCAAACGCGGCCGCTGGTCCAGGAACGGGGCAAGACGGGGATCAGCCGTGGTCATAAGCGGAAATACCCACCCGGTTCCAGGCATTGATCACGCCGACGATCATGGTCAGCTCGGCGACCTGCTGTTCAGAATAATGGCCCCGCAGGTCGGCCAGCAAGGCCGGCACGCTTTCTTCCTGCTGACGGGTCAGCGCCTCGGCCCAGGCAAAGGCCGACTTTTCGGCGGGGGTGAACAGGTCGGACTTGGCCCAATCGGCCACTGCGTCCAATCGGTCTTGGCCGACGCCGTCACGCAAGCCCCAGTCGGCATGCAGGTTCTGGCAGAACAGGCACTTGTTGATCTGCGATACCCGCAGGTCGATCAGATGCTTGAAACCCGCCCCCAGGCCGGAAGCGGCCAGGGCCTCGGAGGCGGCGTACAGCGCCTGATAGGCGGGCTTGGCCAGGGACGAGGCGTCGAAACGGATATTCATCGGGGTATTCCTTTCGGTTCAAAGACACCCCCATGACGCGCCGGCGCGGCAAAACGTGACTGCTAGTTCTCGGTTTTTTTCTCGTCCAGTTGATGACGCAGGATCAGCGGGCCCTGGGCCAGCATGAACACCAAGGTGATGATCAGGCTGCCCGGCATCTTCCACAACACCCAATGGTCGGTGCTCATCACATGACGGACGACTTCGTTGGCCCCCGCCATGGCGACGAAAAACAGGGCGACGCGCAGCGACAGCTTGCGCCAGCCGGCGTCGTCCATGGCGATGGCATGGCCCAGCACTTTCTTCAGCGCCAGTTTTCCCAAAGCCAGACCGCCGCCGATCAGCAACGCGAACAGCGCATAGATGATGGTCGGCTTCATCTTGATGAAGGCGTCGTCGTGCAACCACAGGGTCAGCCCGCCGAACACCAGCACGATCACCGCGGTGACCACCGGCATCAGCGGCAGCTTGCGGGAAATGGCGAAGGACAGCCCCACACCGACCACGGTGGCGATCATCAGGGCGACAGTGGCCGGCATCAGGCCTTGCGAGAAATAGATGGCGACGAAAATGCCCAAGGGGCCGTATTCGACCGCGGGCTTCAGCCAAGCCGGTTCCTTACCCACGCCGCTTCCTTTCGTGATTTCGGGGCGGTTGTTATAGCCGATCAGCGCGGCTGCGTCAGCTTCGCCCGCAATTCCCCGGCGAAGCTTTCGGGGGCGGCGGGCATGTCGGCGCTTAGGATCACCCCATCCTTGCCGCGCATCTGCCATTCATTTTGCCCGGGCACGTGCCAGAACACCCAGTCGTAGTCGCCCTGCGGGGGCTCGCCCTCGTCGTCGGTGACCACCCGCACGGTCTTGAACAGGCCCGAGGCGGTGACGAAGGTGCCGATGCGACGATCCTGAAAGCGTTGATAGGCGGAGATGCCGGGAACCGAGTTGGACCACAAATGCGGCGCCCCGTCGTCCCGCAACACAGGAATACCGCGGCCGGGATGGCGCGGCAGCACCACCAGCGCCTTGTCCCCCACGGGCGGGGTGACGGCGACCACCTGTTTGCGTTCTTCCGCCAGCAAGGTGTCGAAGGCGGCGATCAAGCCGCGCAGCCCGCCATATTCCTTGCCGCGATAACTGAAGATGACATCTTTGCCCATGGCCTGGGCACCCAGGTATTCCATGTCGCCGGACAGGTCTTCGCGGGCTTTTTTCACCAGATTGACGAAGGCGGCGGCGGAAGTGGCGGCAGACAGACGGATCATCCGGCCCTGCCCGTCCTTCAACCGCCAGGCGTTGGCATAACGGTACAGGATGAAGTCGCGCCCCTCTGCGTCGGGATCGCGCAAGGACAGGTCTTCCACCTGGAAATCGGCGAACAAAGCGGATTTGCGCAACGCATCCAGGCGCAATTCATCCAAGCGGTGATAGAAACGCCCCACCCCGCGCTCGGCGTCCACGGCCGCCGGCAGCACCACCCGCAAGGTCTTGCCGCCCGGTTCGGATTCCGGGGTCAGGGCCGCGATCTCGCTGCCCAGGCGCGACTCCAGATCCTTGATCAGTTCGTCCTCGCCCACATAGCGGCGCCCCCGCCACTGATAATGGTCGACGCCGTCGACCCGCATATAGCCCAGATAGCCGACATTGTTTTCAACACCACGGCCTTGGACCTGCGTCAAGGTCGGCGCGCCCGGCTTTTCCGCAGGCGCCGAGCAGGCGGCCAGGACGGCGGCCAGCGCCAGGGCGAACACGGACTTAGCGTAAAAAGACGTCATCATCCCCCCCCTTAGCGCATGAAATATTGCGGTTCCATCGTGTTGCGAAGCGGTGGCGGCGGCGCCAGGTCGTCCAGGTCCACATCGGGCGGCAGGGTCAGCGCCTGCACCAGGGCATCGGCGAAACCGCCGGGCTGGGCCGACAGGTTCAACATGCCGAAATCGTGATCACGGGAACTGCCCGACCACCCCCAGTCATTGGGCAGACGCCACAAAATCCAGTCGTATTCCAGCGGCACCGCCCCCAATTCGTCAGCGAACACCAAGGTGATGTCGTTGAAGATCTTGCCGGCCTGCAGATAGCGGGCGAAACGTTTGTCCAGGGCCAGACGATAGGATTTGCGGGCACTGCTGATCAAACCCGGCTTTTCCCCAGCCAACAGCAGCATCCTGTCGGGGCCACGCCGCGGCAGGACCAGCAAAGCCCGGCCCCCCAAAGGTTTGCTGGCGGGAACGACGTGGCCGGCCATTGCCGCGTTGTCGCGGTCGAAAGCGTCCACCAAGGACACCAGATCAGCATAGGTCCGGTCGCGATAGGTCACCATCTCGCCCCCGTTGGGGCCGCTGGCCGGACTGAACACCCGCAAGCGGTCCCGGTCGGCATCCAGGATGTCCACCGCCTCCAGCACCTTGTCGACGAAAGATGACAAGGTCTTGCCGTTGCCGACCGCGACCTGGCGGTCCTCGCCGTCGCGCAACAGCCAGCCGCGCCGGTCGAATTGCAGGACGTAATCCTTGCCCTTGGTGACGAAACGCCCCGGCGCCGCGTTCTCGACCCGCAGCGACTGGAACACCGCACTGTTCCGCAGGGCCTCGATACGGGCTTCGGCAAGGTGCAGGTTGGCCATGTCGGCCACCCCGCCGACGGTGTTGGCGTTGGGACGCAACACCTTCAGGGCGGCGGCGACCTTCTTGTGCTGGCCCAGAGCGGCCATGTCCTTGGCGACAGCATCGTCAATGGCCCGGTTCAACTGAGCTTCGTCGGCATAGACCGTACCGTTCCAGGCATAGCCGCGCAGGGTCTTGTAATTATAGCTTTCGCTGACCCGCCACCGGGAATCCGCCAAGGAATCTTCCGCGCCCAAGGTGGCCGTGCCGATCTGGTCCAAGGCAGATTGGGTCGCCGCACAGCCGCTGACCGCCAAGCAGGTTGCCACCACCATCGCGAACCGCATGCATGCCCCCAAATTCACAACCACACCCCGGTGAAACGCCGTGATCATACACACGTCCCACAGGCATGACGAGGACTGCTACACCATCTCGTCGCGGCGCTTGCGAAGCCCCGGCGGCATTTTCAGGGTTGCACGATCCCACCCCTCGATGTCGAGAACGTCGTCCAGACACGCCTCGAGGACGGCCAAGGCCCGCTCGCCGGCCGCGGCGATAGTTTTGTGAACCTTGGAATCGGCCCCCACCTGCGCTTCGCAATCCGCCTGATAGCGAATCATTTCCCGAAGCCTAAGGATTTGCTCGGCGACCTGCGCCGGGCAGGCACACATATAGATGGTGGCCTCGTCGATGATGCTGGCCAGTTGGTTGTTGCTCAATCGCGTCTTCGAAGACATTTCCCCTCCAAACAGCCGCGACACCAGGACGTCAGGAAGTCGGTGCACAGCTTTTGAGATATTTGCGCCACCCTATCGATACGCAACCCCAGGAACGGGAACAAGGTTGCCCAGAACGGCGAAAGGCCCCCGGTTTCCCGGAGGCCTTCCATGGTGCTGCCGAATGGAATCGAACCATCGACCTTACCCTTACCAAGGGTATGCTCTACCGACTGAGCTACGGCAGCGTCTTCGTCGTGGGCAGGTGCCCCGTGAAGAGGGGCGCTTTATGCCAAAGCTTTCCCCACCGGTCAAGCACCTTTTTTCGCCCTCTTGACCCAAAATCATAAGCGGCCAAAATACCGCCCATGAACAGCCCAGACGACACCCCGAAAAAGCCCAGCCCGGCCGAACTGCGACGCCAGCGCCAAGCCCAGGCGCTGCGGGCCAACCTGGCCCGGCGCAAGGCCCAGGACCGCGCCCGTGCCGAAGATGAAGACGCCGAACGGGCCAGCGGCTTGCAAGGGGGCGAAACTGACGCTAAAACGGGCGGCTAAAGTTTTTGGAGCACGCTGATGTCCGTCATGCCCGACACCTGGATTCGTGAAATGGCCACCAAGCATGGCATGATCGAACCCTTCACCGAGAAATTGCAGCGCGAAGGCGTGATCTCGTACGGGCTGTCGTCTTATGGCTATGACGCCCGCGTCGCCCCGGAATTCAAGATTTTCACCAATGTCGATTCGGCGGTGGTCGATCCCAAGGGCTTCAACGACAAAAGCTTCGTCGACCGCGAAACCGACATCTGCGTCATTCCGCCCAATTCCTTCGCGCTCGCCCGCACGGTGGAATATTTCCGCATTCCGCGCGACACCCTGGTGATCTGCCTGGGCAAGTCCACCTATGCGCGTTGCGGCATCATCGTCAACGTGACGCCGCTGGAACCCGAATGGGAAGGCCATGTGACGCTGGAGTTTTCCAACACCACCCCGTTGCCGGCCAAGATCTATGCCAACGAGGGCGCCTGCCAGTTCATCTTCCTGAAGGGCGCCAGCACCTGCGAGACTTCGTACCGCGACCGCTCGGGCAAGTACCAGGGTCAGAAGGGCGTTACCCTGCCCCGCCTGTAAAGGGGTTGAAAACCGGCAAGGGCAGGGCTAAACCCTGCCCTTCTTCATTTCCAGATCACCCAAGGACATCGCATGGACCGCATCCGCATCGTCGGCGGCACTCCGCTTAAGGGCACCATCGCCATCGGGGGCGCCAAGAACGCCGCTTTGACCTTGATGCCGGCCTGCCTGCTGACCGACCAGACGCTGTCGCTGTCCAACCTGCCGCATCTGGTGGACATCACCACCATGGCCAACCTGCTGTCCCAGCATGGCGTCGGCATGGCCTTGAACGGCGCGTCGACCAAGGGCGGCCATACCGGCCGGGTGCTGGATTTGACCGCCGCCGACATCACTAACACCACCGCGCCCTACGATCTGGTGCGCAAGATGCGCGCCTCGGTGCTGGTGCTGGGGCCGTTGCTGGCCCGTTGCGGCCAGGCCAAGGTGTCGCTGCCCGGCGGCTGCGCCATCGGCACCCGCCCCGTCGACCTGCACCTGAAGGCGCTGGAACAGATGGGCGCGGTGATCGAGTTGACCGAGGGCTACATCCACGCCCATGTGGAGGGTCGCCTGAAGGGCGCCCACATCATCTTCCCGCAGGTCACCGTCGGCGGCACCGAGAACATCCTGATGGCCGCCACCCTGGCCGAGGGCGAAACCGTCATCGCCAACGCCGCGCGCGAGCCGGAAGTCACCGACCTGGCCCAATGCCTGGTGGCCATGGGCGCCAAGATCGACGGCATCGGCACCGGCACGCTTCGCGTCCAGGGCCAGGACAAACTGCACGGCGCCGAATATTCGGTGGTGCCCGACCGCATCGAGACCGGCACCTACGCGGTGGCCGCCGCCATCACCCGCGGTGATGTGGAACTGGTGGGCGCTCGCTGGGACCTGATGGAATCGGTCAACAAAAGCTTGCGCGAATGCGGCGCGGTGGTCGAACAGACCGAACGCGGCATGCGGGTGCGTGGTGACGTGAACGACATCGTCGGCGCCGACATCATGACCGAGCCCTATCCCGGCTTCCCCACCGACATGCAGGCCCAGTTGATGGCCCTGGCCGCCACCGCCAACGGCGCCTCGATGATCACCGAGACCATCTTCGAGAACCGCTACATGCACGTTCCCGAACTGATGCGCATGGGGGCGCGGATCAACGTTCACGGCTCGTCGGCCATCGTGCGCGGGGTGAAAAACCTGTCCGGCGCCCCGGTGATGGCCACCGATCTGCGTGCCTCGTCGTCCTTGATCCTGGCCGGTCTTGCGGCGCAGGGCGAAACCGTCATCAACCGAGTCTATCACCTGGATCGCGGCTATGAACGGGTGGAAGAAAAGCTGGCGGCCTGCGGCGCCGTCATCGAACGGCTGAAGGGCGAAGCGGCGGAATAACTACCCCCGCCACAGCACCATGGCCAGCACGAACACCGCCATGCCCACGGTCTCGGCCACCAGCAGCAGAACGGGGCGCAAGCCCAGGGCCGCCATGGATTTCAGCGACGTCTTCACCCCGAGCGCGGCGATGGCGGTGACCAGGCACCAGCGGGACAGCTGATTGACAGCGTCCGCCACCAGCGGCGGCACCAGACCCAAGCTGTTCACCGCCACCAGCACGACGAAGCCGACCAGGAACGGCGGCAGCAAAGGCGGCCGCTCGGAGCGGGGGGCGCCACGGCCCATGCTCATGCCCACCAACACCGCCACCGGCAACAACAGGGCGACGCGGAACAGCTTGACGAAGGTGGCGGTGTCGCCGGTTTCCGGCGACAGGGAATAGCCGGCGCCCACCACTTGCGCTACGTCGTGGATGGTTCCCCCCAGGAAAATCCCCGCTTGCAGATGATCCAATCCAAACAGCGTGCACAGCATGGGATAGATGATCATCGCCAAGGTTGAAAGCGCGGTCACGCCGATCACCGTGAAGATGGTGTCACGTTCGGCTTGGCGATGCCGCGGCAACATGGCGGCGATGGCCAAGGCGGCCGAGGCGCCGCAAATGGCCACGGCGCAACCGGTCAGCACCGAGAAATCGCGCTGTTGCCGCAACAGCCGTCCGACGACCAGCCCCAGACCGATGGTGAAGGCCACCGTCGCCACCATCATCACCGGCACCTCAAGCCCGGCACCGACCACCTGATCGATGGTGATGCGCATGCCCAGCAACGCGACGCCCAGGCGCAGCACCGTCTTCGAGGTGGTGCCGATGCCCTCGGCACAGGGGCCGTCCTGGGACAGGAAGTTGAAGGCCATGCCCAGCAACAGGGCGAACAACATGGCCGGACCGCCGTAGTGATCGGACAGGAAGGTGGCGGCGACACCGATGGTGGCGGCGGCCAGCAAACCGGGAAACTGGCGTTGGAAGGCGGACAAGGAAAGGACCTGGGCCATGACACGGCTCCGCAAGGAAATGACGCTTGCAGTGTGGGGCCCCGAAGACGCATAAATAAAATACATATAAATTATTGTTGCGATGCCTTTTAAGCATGAATCTGCATCATCTGCGCGTCTTCCATGCCGCTGCCGAGGCCGGTGGCATCACCGCCGGGGCCGGGCGGCTGAACATCAGCCAGCCGGCCGCCAGCCGCGAAATTCGCGCCCTTGAGGACCGGTTGGGTCTGGCTTTGCTGGATCGCTCGACACGCGGCTTGACGCTGACCGAGGCCGGCCGCCTGCTGTTCGACGCCGCCTGCCGCATCTTTGCCCTGGAGGCCGGGGTGGAAGGCCAGTTGCGCGACATGGCCGGCCTGCATGGCGGCACCTTGGTCCTGGGCGCCAGCAACACCATCGGCAACCACGTGTTGCCGCCTTTGCTGGCGCGTTTCGCCTCGCTTTACCCCGGGATCGAGATCACCCTGCTGGTGTCCAATTCGGAAGAGGTGGCGGAACGCCTGGAAGACGGCGTGCTGCATCTGGGCTTTGTCGAAGGTCCGGCGGATCTGGACCGTTTCGACGCCCACGCCATCGGCCAGGACCACATCGTCGCCGTGGCCACCGCCGGCCACCCGCTGACCCTGGAAACCACCGTGACCGCCGCCACCTTGTGTCATCGCGTGATGGTCGCCCGTGAAAAGGGGTCGGGCACCAGGGCCATCATCGACCAGGCCCACGCCCAAGCCGGACTGGATTTCCACCCCCACATCACGGTCAGCACCGCCCAGGCGCTGAAGAACCTGCTGCTGGCCGGCGGCGTCGCCTGGGTGCCCCGCTTGTCGGTGCTGACGGAACTGGCGGACGGCCGTTTGGTGGAACTGCCGGTGGCCGACCTGACCATCGCCCGCACGCTGTCGCTGATCACCCGGCGCGGCCGATCGCTGTCGCCGGCGGCCCGGTCCTTCGCCGCCTTGGCGACGGCTTAGGGATACCATTTGCCTTGCGGTCATGAGAGGCTGGGGAAGCAACCTTCCCGGGGTGTCCCATGCGCGTCTTCTTGCTGGCTTTGGCCCTGCTTTTGTCCCCCTTGGCGGCGCAGGCCGCCGACCTTGTCGGCGTGGTCCTGATGCATGGCAAGTGGGGCAATCCCAACAACGCCATCACCGTTTTGTCGGACAAGCTGGAAAGCGCCGGCGTCCTGGTCGCCCGCCCTGAAATGCCCTGGTCGCGGGGCCGCGAATACGATGCCGACTATGCCCAGGCCATGGACGAAATCACCGCCGCCATCACCAAGCTGCGCGCCAAGGGAGCGACGCGTGTGGTGGTCGCCGGCCACTCCATGGGCGCCAACGCCGCCTTGGGCTATGCCGCCCGCCATGACGACGTGGCCGGGATCGTCGCCATCGCCCCGGGTCATTCCCCGGAATTGTTCGCCGCCCGGCTGGGCGCCAGCATCGCCAAGGCGCAAGCCATGGTGGCCCAGGGCAAGGGCGATGAAACCGCCCAATTCGACGATTTGAACCAGGGCAAGACCAAGCCGGTCACCTGCAAGGCGCGGGTCTATGCCAGCTATTTCGATACCCAGGGGCCGGCGGTGATGCCCGTCAACGCCGCCGCCTTCAAACGCCCCACCCCTTTGCTGTGGGTGGTGGGTGTCGGTGACCCGCTTTATCCCCGGGGCGAGGATTACGCCTTCAACAAGGCGCCGTTCCATCCCGACAACCGCTATCTGGTGGTGGAAGGCGGCCATATGGACACCCCCACCATCGCCGCCGATCAGATCGTCGAATGGATCAAGGGGATCACTCCCTGACCACCCGAAAGCCGATGTCGTAGCCCAAGGACCGCCCGTCTTCGCCCACGCGTGAGGCGGAACGGGACTGATAGGGCACGAAATACCAGCTGCCGCCCTTGACCACGTGCTTTTGGCAACCGGGCTCGGACACCGCGATGCCGTCGCGCGGCCGCCCCTGATGGCTGGGTTTCCAGCAATCCAGCGTCCATTCCCAGACATTGCCGTTCATGTCGTAAAGCCCCCAGGGGTTGGGCTGCATGGTCGCCGCCGGCGCCGGCCGGTGGTCGAAGCGCGGGTCGCAATGCTGGCACACCGCACGGCCTTCCTCCATCCCCGCCCCCCAGGGGAACAAGGTGTTGGTGCCGGCGCGGGCGGCGAATTCCCATTCCGCCTCGGTGGGCAGACGATAGGGCTGGCCGGTCTTCCGGGTCAGCCAGACCGCATAGGATTGGGCGTCGGCGAAGCTGACATGGGTCATCGGCATGTCGTCGTCCTTCCACCGCAAGTCGGCCGGCAACGCCTTGCAGCCGCCTTCCGCCGCGCAGGTTTTCCATTGCCGCACCGTGGTCTCGGTCCGGGCAATGGCGAAGGACGCCACCCGCACGGTGAACGGCGTCGTGTCGTCCCCCAACTGCCCAAGACCGCCGGTCACCGTCACCATTTGGGGACAGTCGCGACAGTCGGCGGCCACAGCGGAAACAAGGGGAAGCAAAGTCAGCAGCGAAGCCAAAAACCAGCGGATCATGCCTGTTACACTTTGTTGCCGAAAAGCCGGGACGGCGACATCGCCGTGTTACCGAAAAGTGGTGGAATCAAACCATGGAAGGACAGGATTTGTACAGGAGGAAGCCATGAAGACCACCTTGAAAACCATCGCCGTTTTCGCCGGTCTGCTGCTTCTGGCCGGTTGCGCCGCCCAAGCGGGCGACACCCCCAACCAGACCTTCAACTGCCCCGGCTACGGCCCCGGCTGGCGCCATGAACAAATGGTGCAGGCCCGCATGAACAACACCGGCATGCCGTGCGGCATGGCGGTGCGCGGACAGGGCTTCGGCCCCGGCTACGGCCAGGGCATGCGCGGTTACGGCCCGCCCACCAACGCCGACGGCACCATCGACACCAGCAAGTTGCCGGCTTGGTGCCCGTACGCGACCAAGACCGACCAGACCCCGCAAAACGTGGTGCCTAAGACCGAGTAGCGTTTCCCCCTCCCCCCTGGCTGCTCGGTCAGCGCAGACGCCCCCGCCGTTCTCCCTCGGCGGGGGCGTCTTTGTCTGGGGCCGGCTTGGTGTTAACATGCCCGGCCCGTTGCAAGCAGAGAGCCGATGCCGCGCCTGACCTCCCTTTTGCTGATCCTGGCCCTGTGCCTGACCGCGTCGTTGCCGGCGCGGGCCAAGGACGATCTGGTCATCGGCATCACCCAGTTCCCGTCGACCCTGCATCCCAATCTGGATTCCATGATGGCCAAGACCTATGTCATGGCCATGACGGCACGGCCGCTGACGGTTTTCGACGCCAAATGGCGGGTGGTCTGCATGCTGTGCGAACAATTGCCCAGCTTCGACAACGGCCTGGCCAAGCGCGAGAAGACCCCGGATGGGAAACCGGGCGTGGCCCTGACCTTCACCTTGCGCCCCGACCTTTATTGGGGCGACGGGGTGCCGGTGACCAGCAAGGACGTGGTCTTCACCTGGGAAATGGGCAAGCATCCCCAGTCGGGGGTGGCCAATGGCGAGATGTATCGCCGCATCCTGGCCATCGACGTCCAAAACGACAAGACCTTCACCTTGCATCTGGACCGCCTGACCTTCGACTACAACGTGATGAACGGCCTGCTGCCCATCCCCGCCCATCTGGAACGCGCCGCCTTCCTGGCTGATCCGGCGCAATACCGGGTGCGCAACGGATACGACCAGAAACCGGCCCAGCCCGGCCTGTACAACGGTCCCTATGTGATCACCCAGGTGGTGGCCGGCAGCCATCTGATGCTGGAACCCAATCCCTTTTGGAAGGGCAAGCAACCCCAGTTCAAGCGTCTGGTGGTGCGCGCCGTGGAAAACACCGCCGCCCTGGAAGCGCAACTGCTGTCGGGCGGCGTCGACATGATCGCCGGCGAACTGGGACTGCCGCTGGAACAGGCGGTCGGCTTGGAAAAGCGGGCCGATCCGCGTTTCCGCGTCATCTTCAAATCGGGGCTGGTCTTCGAACACGTGGACGTGAACCTGGATTCCCCCATCCTGTCCGATCGCCGGGTGCGTCAGGCGCTGATGTTCGGCCTGGACCGCCAATCCATGAACCGGCAATTGTTCGACGGTCGCCAGCCGGTGGCCGATTCCTCGGTCAACCCGCTGGACGGGGTCTATGCCGAAGACGTGCCGAAATATGCCCATGACCCGGTCAGGGCGGCGCAAATGCTGGACGATGCCGGCTGGAAGATGGCGGGCGGGCTGCGCCGCAACGCCAAGGGCGAACCGCTTTCCGTCGAGCTGATCACCACCGCCGGCAACCGGTCACGTGAATTGGTGTCCCAGGTGATCCAGGCGCAATGGCGCAAGCTGGGCGTCGACGTGCGGCTGAAGGCGGAACCGCCCAGGGTGTTCTTCGCAGAAACCGTGACCAAGCGGCGCTTTCCCCATCTGGCGCTTTATGCCTGGATTTCCGCCCCGGAAAGCGTGCCGCGCACCACGCTTCATTCCACCCAAATTCCCAATGCCGCCAACACCTGGGCAGGACAGAACAACCCGGGCTATGCCAATCCCGCCATGGACAAGCTGCTGGACGACATCGAAACCGAACTGGATGCCACCAAGCGCGGTGAATTGTGGCGCCAGTTGCAGCATCTGTACGCCACCGACCTGCCGGCCCTGCCCCTGTTCTTCCGCGCCGACGCCTATATCCTGCCCAAGGCGCTGGAAGGGGTGGAGCCCACCGGTCACCAGGACCCCAGCACGCTGTGGGTGGAAAACTGGCGGTGGCGCCCATGACCGGTTGGCTGACCTCGCGGCTGTTGCAGTCGCTGGCGGTGCTGCTGGTGATGAGCGTCGCCGTTCACGGCCTGATGGCGCTGATGCCGGGCGACCCCATCGATTTGATGATCGCGTCCGACCCGCATCTGAACGCCGCCGACGCCGTCCGCCTGAAGGCGCTTTATGGCTTGGACAAGCCATGGGGCGAACGCTATCTGGCCTGGGGCACCCAAGTGCTGAAGGGCGAGTTGGGCTATTCGCGGCTGTTCGCCAAGCCGGTGCTGGAAATCATCGGGCCGGCGGTGGTCAACTCGCTGATCCTGATGGGATCGGCGCTGGTGCTGTCCTTGCTGGTGGCGGTGCCGTTGGGCGTCACCGCCAGCCGCCATCAGGGCGGCTGGGCCGACCATCTGGTCAACACCATCAGCTTCGCCAGCGTGTCGCTGCCCACCTTCTGGCTGGGGCTGATGCTGATGGTGCTGTTCGCCGTCAAGCTGGGCTGGCTGCCGGCGGGGGGGATGCAGTCGCTGTCCGGTGACGGCGGCGGCCTGCTGGACAGCCTGCGCCACATGGTCCTGCCGGTGGCGACCCTGGCGATCACCGGCATCGGCCAATATGCCCGCCACACCCGTGCCGCCATGCTGAACGAAGCGGCCCAGGATTACATCCGTACCGCCAGGGCCAAGGGCTGCGGCCCGGGGCGGGTGGTGTGGCGTCACCAATGGCGCAACGCCGCCTTGCCGCTGGTCACCTTGCTGGGACTGGAATTCGGCAACCTGTTTTCCGGCGCGCTCATCACCGAAACCGTCTTCGGCTGGCCCGGCATGGGCAAGCTGATCGCCGACGCGGTCATGGGCAACGACTTCAACCTGGCGCTGACGGCGCTGATGCTGGCCACCGCCATGACGCTTTTGGGGTCGGTGCTGGCCGATCTGGCCATGGCGCGGCTGGACCCCAGGATCAGACTGCGATGAAGGCCCGCGACCTGCCTGCCCTGCTGGGCGCCGTCCTGCTGGTGCTGCTGTGCGCCGCCACCCTGTCGGCCCCCTGGCTGGCCGCCGACCCGGAAGCCATGAACCTGGGCGCCATCCATGCCGCCCCCAGCCTGTCGCATCCCTTGGGCACCGACGAACTGGGCCGCGACGTCGCCGCCCGCCTGCTGAACGGCGGGCGGGTGTCGTTGGCGGTCGCGTTGTCCACCGCCGTGTTGGCGGCGCTTTTGGGAACCAGTATCGGTCTGATGGCCGGCTATCGTGGCGGCTGGCTCGACGCGGTGCTGATGCGCGTGACCGACGGGGTGATGGCCCTGCCGCTGCTGCCGCTGCTGATCGTGCTGGCGGCGCTGGACCCGGCCAAACTGGGCATCGGCGACGAGGCCCGGTCGTCGGAAATGTTCATGGTCGGCCGCATGGTGGCGATCATCGCCCTGATGGGCTGGACCGGCGCCGCCCGACTGGTCCGCGCCCAGACCCTGAGCGTGAAGACCCGCGACTACGTGCGCGCCGCCACCGCCTTGGGGGCGTCGCCCGGCCGCATCATGATCCGCCACATCCTGCCCAACGTGGCGTCCCCCATGGTGGTGGCGGCGACACTGTCGGTGGGCAACATCATCTTGGTGGAAAGCGCCCTGTCGTTTCTGGGGCTGGGGGTGCAGCCGCCGATGGCCAGCTGGGGCAACATGCTGACCGGGGCGATGAACGTCATCTGGAGCGCCCCCGACCAGGCCCTGTGGCCGGGGCTGGCCATCTTCGTCACCGTCCTGGCCTTCAACCTGGCAGGAGACGGTCTGCAACGGCTTCTGGACCCCCGACGCTAGGTTCGGTCTTGCGCAAGGTGGCGACGCCGCCGTCGGCCGACAGGGTGAAATGGAAAACGGTGCCGCCGCCGGGATTGGCCTGATACCAGATCCGGCCGCCATGGCGGCTGACCACCCGCTTGCAGATGGCCAGCCCGATGCCGGTTCCCTGGTATTGGCCGGGACCATGCAGACGGCGGAAGACTTCGAACACATCCTGGTCGCTGGCTTCGATGCCGATGCCGTTGTCGGCGACGCTGAAATGGTGATAACCCTTGTCCAGCCCCAGATAGGACACCTGCACCAAGGGCGCACGGCCCGGCGCCCGGAACTTCACGGCATTGCAGATCAGATTCTGGAAGACCTGGGTCAAACGGATGGGTTGCCCCAGGACGACCGGCAGGGTCTGGACCCGGATGTCGGCGCCGGCTTCGGCGATCACCTCGCCCAGGCTTTCCAGAACCGACCGGCACAGGGCGGCGCAATCCACCGCCACCACCTCGTCCTTGGCGCCGCCCACCCGTGAATAAACCAGCAGGTCGTTGACCAGATCGTTCATGCGCTGGGCGCCGTTGACGGCGAATTGAATGAATTCGTCGGCTTCCGCCCCCATCTGGCCGCCGAAACGCTTTTGCAGCAATTGCAGGAAGGTGCTGACCGTGCGCAGGGGCTCGCGCAGGTCGTGGCTGGCCACATAGGCGAAGCGTTCCAACTCGGCGTTGGCGTCGTTCAGGTGTTCCACCAGCCGCGCCATCTCGTCGCGATGGCGGCGGCGTTCCGAAATGTCCTGGTGCACGCCGATATAATGGGACAAGCCGCCGTCGTCTTCGTGAACCGGGGCCAGGACGACGCTTTCCCAGAACACCCCGCCATTGATCCGGTGGTTCAGCATCTCGCCTTGCCACACTCCGCCCCGGGCCTGGGCCGCCAATTGCGCGTAGGTCATGGGCTCGCCGGCGGCCTGGGCCTTCAACTGCACGGTTCGCCCCACCACCTGGGCCAGATTGTCCGCCCCCACATTGGCCACATAGGCCGGGTTGGCATATTCGACACGGCCATCTTGCCCGGCGATGACGATGCCCACCGGATTGCGTTCCAACGTTTCCACCAAGGAACGCTTCATCATGGCGAAGCCGTCACTCAGGCTGCTGATCTCGGCGATGAACGAACTGTGCACATGAGCGGCGGCGAAATCCCAGTCCAGCGTCCGTTCGGCGTCGCCGGCCAATTGCTTGACCGGACGCACGATGTGATGGGCCAGCCACCAGGCCAGGGCCAGGCTGACCACCGCCAGGACGACGGCGCCGGTGAAAATGTTGCGGCGCATGCTGTCGACGCGGCCGGTGAAATCGGATTGGGGGGCGAAGACCGCCACTTCGATGGCGTCGTCGCCCTTGCCGCGCAACCGTTCGCGATGCACCGAAAGCTGATGTTCCGAGCGGGCGGTGGATTGGTTGCTGAACACCGCGTCGAAAGGCGGGCCGGACAAGGCGGTGACCTGGCTCATGGCGGGCATGGACGGCATCTGGTGGCCGCTTAACGCCATCAACTGGTGATTGCCGTCAAAGACGATGATGCCGCCGTGTTCCGAAATCTCTTGCCGGTCCAAGAACGCCTGCAACGAAGCCAAGGTCAGGTCGGCCCCCACCACCACACCGTTGCCCACATGGCGCGAGGCCGTCACTCCCGGCGCCTTCAACGAGTTGAACAGATAAGGCGGCGACACCGTGACGCCTTCGCTGCTGGTCGCCTGCCCGTACCAGCGGCGTTGGCGCGGGTCATAGTCGGCGGTGACATCCTGGTAGTCGCGCAGCACCTTGCCGAAAGTGTCCAGGAACAACCATCGCTGCCGCCGCTGCCCGTCTTCAGAGTTCAGGATGGTGCGCACGATCAGGGCGGTGTCGGCCGGGGCGTGATGAGCCGCCAAGATGCCGGACTGGTCCCGCGTGGCGATGACCTGCAGGAAATCACCGTCGCCGTTGGCGACATAGATCGAATAAAGATCATGGACCGCCAACACGGTTTTGGCGAACAGCGGATAGGCCGGATGTTGGCGGCCGTCGGACACCATGGCGGCGGCGACCTGCGGCTGGCCGGCCAGGATGTTGACCGGAATTTCCACATTGGCGAACAGGGTCTGGACGCGGTCGCGCACCGCTTCGGCCAATTGCGAGAAATGCGTCTGCGCGGCATCGCGCGCGGCTTTCCAGCTTTCGTTGACGACCACGGCCAACGCCAAGCCCGAGGTGGCGACCACCACCAGCAACACCAAAGCGGAAATGGTGATGTGAAACCGAACCCTAAGGGGCGGTAGAAGCCGCATCTCAGCCCCCCAATCGCACCAGAAGCCGGACGGAACACAAGTTCCACCAACCGTCCGAAAACGATAGTTCACATCAAACCACGAGAAAACAACTAAAGCGTGGCCCAATGATTGGGCCACGCTTCAGGAAATCAGTGGCTCATCAGCACTGGGATGGTCATGTGGCGCAACATGTGGCGGGTGGCGCCGCCCAGCACCAGTTCCCGCAGCCGCGAACGGCCATAGGCACCCATGACGATCAGGTCGGCGTCTTCGTCGGCGGCCCGCGACAACAGCATCTGGCCGACGTTCAGATCCTCGGCGCGCACGTGCTCGCACACCGCGTTGACGCCGTGGCGGGTCAGGTGCAGACAGATGTCGGCGCCGGGAACGTCGCCATGGCCGGCCATGCCGCCATGGGGGTTGACGGCGATGACATGGACCAGCTTGGCCTTTTTCAAGAGCGGCAGGGCGTCGTGCACGGCGCGCGTCGCCTCGCGCGAGCCGTTCCAGGCCACCAGCACCCGTTCGCCGATGGTGGGAAAGGTGCCGACATCGGGAACGATCAGCACCGGACGTCCCACATCCATGATCAGGGTGTCGGTCAACGGACGCTCGCCTTCGTCCAGGTTGGCGCCCTGGCCGACGATGGTCAGGTCGGCGTAACGGGCGTGCAAGGCGACGGTGTCCACCAGTTCGCCATCCAGGTCACGCCATTCGGTGGTCGCCCCCGGCGCCGGCTTGATGGTGTCGAACAAAGCCCGGGCTTCGCGCGCCGCCTCGGCGTTGAAAGCCTCGCGGACCCGGTCGATCTCGGGGCCGTATTGGGCGGCGATGAATTGCGGCAGCAACGGCCGGGTGCGCACGTTCAGCGCAATCAGGTGCCCCTCTTGCGCCTGGGCCAGCATGCCCGCCAGTTCCAGTCGCGCCTTGCACTGGGCGGAATTGTCCACGTGGACCAGGATATCCTTGAACGCCATCGTCTTTCTTCTCCAGACGTTTTCCATCCGAAAAAGGATCATAGACCGGGTTAAGTGGTCACACCAGTCCCCACAGCACTGTCGAGAGCAAGGGAATGCGGAAACAGCACCACCATGCGGGTGCCGCCACCGGGATTGTCCTCGGCGCGGATACTGCCGCCCATGCTTTCAATGATGCGCCGGCAGATGGCCAGCCCCATGCCCAATCCCGGCACGTCTTGATGGGCTCCGCCGCGCTTGAACAAGCCGAACACCAGTTCACGGCTTTCGGCGGGAATGCCGGGACCGTTGTCTTCCACGGCGAATCCCGACTGCCCCCCCTGATTCCAGCCGATCACCCGAATGCGCGGCGCCCTGTCGGGGCCAGCATATTTCAAAGCATTGGCCAGCAGGTTCTGCACGACGCTGTAAACCTGTCCGCTGTCGCCGACAACGGTCGGCAGCGGCTCGACCACCTCGATGCGGGCGTGGCGTTCGTCCACCGCGGCCCCCAGGTCGGCGACGACCTGGGCGACCACCTCGCCCAGAACCACCGGGGCCGCCGCCTTTTCCCCCCGGCGTCCCAGGCGGGCGTAATCCAGCAAGGACGCGATCATGACGCCCATGCGTTGGGCGCCCTGTTCGGCCATGGCCATGTATTCGGCGGTGGTGGCGTCCAGTTGGTCGGCCAGGGCGCGGTGGGCCAGGGTAACGAAGCCGGAAACGGTCCGCAGCGGCGCCTGCAGGTCGTGGGATATGGCAAAGGCGAAGGTTTCCAGCGCGGCGTTGGAACGGCGCAGTTCTTCCAGCAGCGCCTGATTGCGTTCTTCGATGCGCTTGCGGTCGCTGATGTCGCGGAACACCAGCACCACGCCGCGATCCTTTCCTTCGCCCCACGAACTGACCATCAGTTCCACCGGAAACGGTGTGCCGTCCTTGCGCCAGAACAGGTCGCTGGCCACATGGCGCGACTTGCCGTCGGCCAGGGTTCGATGCACAGGACAGTCGGCCGACGGGTTGGAACTGCCGTCGGCACGGGAATGGTGGATCAGGGCATGGTGCGAACGCCCTTCCAGGTCACCCATGCTCCAGCCGGTCATGTGCTGGGCCGCCGGATTGGCGAACAAGGTCAGGCCCCGGCTGTCCAAGGCGATCATGCCGTCCACCGCGTTGTCCAAGATCAGCCGGTTCAGCTTGGAAAGCTCGGTCAGTTCGGCCTCGACCCGCCGATGTTCCCGCATGTCGGCACGCATGGCCGCGGCCGCACGGCCGATGTCTGCCACTTCGTCGAATCCCTGGACGGGCGGCTCGGCCGGCGCGTCGGGCGGACCAAGCATGTAGCCGCGCAGCCATTCCAAACTCTTGGACAGCTTTTGGCTGATGGTCAGGATGGCGGCGGCGGCCACCACCAGCGCCGCCAGAATGATCAGATGCAGGGTGAATTCCCGCAGGACCGCCTGTTCCTCGGACTGGGCGACCAGCATGCCTTCCTGGGTCGCCACGTCCATGACCTTGGCCACCATGTCCAGGGCCGGAACCGACGCCGACGAATAATATGGCAATGTCTCGTTGGGTAGGCGCTTGTCGGCGAAGGCCGACAGAACCGCATCCTGCAACGGGCGGAAATTGCGGTAAACCTCGCGGTCGACACCGGACACCACTTCGGCCAACGCGGCGTTTTCCGATTGCGCCGCCTCGCGCCGCAACGAGCTCCAGGCGGCGTCGCCCTGGCCGCGCAATTGGGCCAGTTCCTGTACCTGCTCGACACTGGGCGGCTTGCCGGTGGCCAGGATGGACGCGATGCGCGACGATTCCACGCCAAGCGCGTTGCGCAGGTCGAAGGCATGCAGCGAGACCCGGGCCAAAGGCGGCAACTCGCCGTCGCGCCCCAGCAGGAACACGCTTTCCGGCACGCCTTCCAGCATGGCGGTCAGGGAATTGAACCACTGTCCGGCGAATAATTGATCGCGCTGGGACAAGGGGATGGACATGTAGAAGTCGGCCCGTTGCCGCAAATCCCCCAACATCTGCTGCTGGCGTGACAAACGGCGGGCCAGGGCGGTGTTTTCCTCGTCCAGCAGTTGGATGGCTTGGCCGTATTCGGCGTCCACCAAGGCCCGGCGCGTATCCAGAAAGCGCCGGTTTTCCTCGCTGACCAGGGAATCGGCCTGCAGCACCACATTGGTGCGCCCACGTTCAAAGGCCAGATTGCGGGCGCCGCGAACGATATGGCCCAAAATCCGCTCGGCCCGAAGCTGTTCGCGGGCAAGCCCCAAGCGCTGCCCCTGACGGATCAGGTCAGTGACGACCAAACCGGCGACTGCCAGCGAAAGCAGCGCCAACAAAACCGCCAGTACCGATTTCGCGGAAAGCCGTATCAACCCATCCTCGACCATATAACCACTAAGGCATTCCCCACCCTTACTAAAGTCTGGCACAGATCGACGCCCAGGAAAACAGGCAACCCCCCTTACAAACGAAATCGTGAACTCCCATTTGCAAGCAACGGGGAAAGCCCCCTGTCGCATCCACTTCTAGGCATGGAACGGCGAATGTTCGGTCTGACGCGCGCGCCCGATTTTTCCCAGCCCGGACTGCAATGGTTCAACGTCGAACACCCCCTGTCCCTGACCGCGCTGCGCGGCAAGCTGGTGTTGTTGGATTTCTGGACTTTCTGCTGCATCAACTGCTTCCACACCCAGCCGGTCCTGCGCGAGCTGGAAAGCCGCTTTCCCGAAGAACTGGTGGTGATCGGCGTCCACAGTCCGAAATTCGACCACGAACGCGATCCGCGCATGGTGGCCCAGGCCATCGACCGCTATGACATCGCCCATCCCGTGGTCCACGATCCCGACATGGCGTTGTGGGACGCTTATTGCGTCAAGGCCTGGCCGACCCTGGTGCTGATCAGCCCGGAAGGCCGGGTGATCGGCCAGTTGTCGGGCGAACCCCATCCCGATCTGCTGCCCGAAGGCATCGGCGAGATGATCGAGCGGTTCTTTTCCATGGGCAAGCTGCGGCCGCGCCCGCTGGACACGGCGCCGCGCGTGGTGGCCGGCGGCCGCCTGCGTTTTCCCGGCAAGATCAAGCGCGGCCCCGACGGCTTGTGGGCTCTGGCCGATTGCGGGCACCACCAGATCGTGCTGCTGGACGACCAGGGCGCCGAAATACGCCGTTTCGGCAGCGGCGAACCCGGCCATCAGGACGGGGACCACCCCAGTTTCAACGGCCCGGAAGGCGTCGCCATCGACCACGACGCCATTTATGTGGCCGACACCCGCAACCATTTGATCCGCCGCGTCGACCGCGCCAGCAGCGTCACCACCACCATCGCCGGCCAGGGCTGGCGCGGCGGCACCCTGGGTGACGCGGCACCGGCCCTGCAAACCGCCCTGGCTTCACCTTGGGACATCGATGTGGGCGGCGGCATCCTTTACTTCGCCAATGCCGGCAGCCACCAGTTGGGGGCGCTGCATCTGGAACGCGGCCTGGTCTGGCGCCTGGCCGGATGCGGCGCCGAGAACCTGTCCGACGGCGACGGCGACGAATGCCTGCTGGCCCAGCCGTCCGGCCTGGCCCTGTGCCCGGAAAGCCAATCGCTTTACTTCGCCGACGCGGAAACTTCGGCCCTGCGACGGCTGTGCCTGAAGACCGGCAGGGTGGAAACCCTGGTGGGCGCCGGCCTGTTCGATTTCGGCGCCGCCAACGGCCCCTTGGCGCAGGCCCGCCTGCAGCATCCGCTGGGGGTCAGCGTCGGCGGCGGCCGACTGTTCGTCGCCGACAGCTACAACCACGCCATCCGCGTCGTCGATCCCGCCACCGGACAGGTCAGCGACCTGAACCACCTGACCGGCGCCATGGATCTGTGCGAACCCGCCGGTATCGCCGCCGCCGGCGACGACCGCCTGCTGTTGTCGGACACCAACAACCACCGCATCCTGGAGGTGGACCTGCGCCAAGGCGTCGTCCGCGCCTGGGCGGCCTGAGGTCTTGGCCTGATTGCGATTATGCTTCAGCGCGCTATCCTACCCATTGGTTTGGGGGAGAAACGCCATGGCAGCCAAGTCACGTTCGCAGATCATCGGCGAGATCGAGGATTACATCGACAAGAACGGTGGCGTGTTCGCCCAGTGGTTCGTCGGCTGCACCGGCGCCCCCAAGGGCATGCTGTTCACCCAGCATGGGGTCAAGCAAAAGGGCGACGCCTGGATCGCGCGGCAAGCCAAGGACGACCTGGACGCCCACGACGTGGTGGAATATTTCGTCGGCACCAAGCGGACCAAGGGCCGCGCCAAGGAACGCCGCGACACCGACCTTTACGTCTATGCCTTCAAGGTGAAAAGCCACACCCGTATCTGACTTGGCACGCGGGCGGCCTTGGGCCTAAGCTGACGCCCCCGATCGCCGGAGGCATCATGACATCCGTTTCCGAAGCTGATATCGCCCATCTGTTCCATCCCTACACCAACCTTGTCCGCCACCCCGAGACCGGCCCCATGGTCATCACCCGGGGCGAGGGCGTGCGCGTCTTCGACGACCAGGGCAAGGACTACATCGAGGGATTGGCCGGTCTGTGGTGCACCGCCCTGGGCTGGGGCGAGGAACGCCTGGTCGAGGCGGCGGCCGAGCAGATGCGCAAGCTGCCCTTCTATCACCTGTTTACCTCGAAAACCCACGAACCGGCGACCCGGCTGGCCGAACAACTGGCCCAAATGGCCCCGGTGCCCGATGCCCGCGTGCTTTTCGCCTGTTCAGGGTCGGAATCCAACGACACCGCCATCAAGCTGATCTGGTACCGCAACAACGCTCGCGGCCTGCCCGACAAGAAAAAGATCATCGCCCGCGAACGCGCCTATCACGGCGTCACCGTCGCCACCGCGTCGCTGACCGGCCTGCCGGCCAACCAGCGCGGCTTCGACGTGCCCATCGACCGCATCCTGCATACCGGCAATCCCCATTACTGGCGCTGTGCCGAACAGGGCGAGACCGAGGAACAATTCGCCAGCCGCCGCGCCGACGAGTTGGAGCGTCTGATCCTGGCCGAAGGTCCCGACACCGTGGCCGCCTTCTTCGCCGAGCCCGTGATGGGGGCCGGCGGCGTCATCGTGCCGCCCGCCAGCTATTTCGAAAAAATCCAGGCGGTGCTGAAGAAATACGACGTGCTGCTGGTGGCCGACGAGGTGATCACCGGTTTCGGCCGCACCGGCCAGATGTTCGGGTCGCAGACCTTTGGCCTGAAGCCCGACATGATGACGGTGGCCAAGGGACTGTCGTCGGGATACCTGCCCATTTCGGCGCTGATCGTCGCCGGGCACGTCTATGACGACGTCAAGACCCAGGCCGGCGAGATCGGCGTCTTCGGCCACGGCTTCACCTATGGCGGCCACCCGGTGTCGGCGGCGGTGGCGTTGGAAACCCTGGCGATCTATGCCGAACGCGACGTCCTGGGCCACGTGAACCGCGTCGCTCCGGCGCTGCAGCGCGGCCTGCGCGAGTTGCAGCAACATCCCTTGGTGGGCGAAGCCCGCGGCGTCGGACTGATCGGCGCCGTCGAACTGGTGGCCGACAAGGACGAACGCCGCGCCTTCGACCCCAAGCTGACGGTGGGCGCCCGGGTGGTGGCCAAGGCGCAAGCCAACGGCGTCATCCTGCGCGCCATGGGCGACGCGGTCGCCTTCGCCCCGCCCTTGATCATCTCGGAAGCGGAAATCGACGAGATGCTGGCCCGCTTCCGCCGTGCCCTTGACGAAGCTCATGGAGAGCTGCAAGCGGCGGGTATTGTCTAATCAAGCCTAAGGATGGTGGGGACATTACGGTGATGTTAGTTGCACGCCGACTTCCCGTTCTTTTAGGATCGGCTCAACGAGCGATGAACCTGCACCGGACATTCTGGTTTGGTCCGACGCAGAGGGGAGATCAGCCCAGATGGATTACGAACACTATTTCGCCAAGCGCATTTCCGATCTGAAGACCGAAGGCCGCTATCGCGTCTTCGCCGATCTGGAGCGCCAGTGCGGCCAGTTCCCGGTAGCCAAGAACTATCGCGACGGCCAGGTCCACGAAGTGGTGGTCTGGTGTTCCAACGACTATCTGGGCATGGGACAGCATCCCGATGTTTTGGCCGCCGCCAAGGAAGCGGTGGACCGTTGCGGCGCCGGCGCCGGCGGCACCCGCAACATCTCGGGCACCAACCACTACCACGTGCTGCTGGAAGAAGAACTGGCGTCGTGGTGCGGCAAGGAATCGGCGCTGTTGTTCACCTCGGGCTATGTGGCCAACCAGACCACCTTGTCCACCTTGGGCGCTACCATTCCCGGCCTGGTGGTGTTCTCGGACGAACTGAACCACAATTCCATGATCGAAGGCATCCGCCACGGTCGTTCCACCAAGCACGTGTTCCGCCATAACGACCCCGAGCACCTGGACCAGCTGTTGAGCGCCTATCCCAAGGAAACCCCCAAGCTGGTGGCCTTCGAATCGGTCTATTCCATGGATGGCGACATCGCACCCATCGCCGAGATCTGCGACGTGGCCGAAGCCCACAACGCCATGACCTTCCTGGACGAAGTGCACGCCGCCGGCATGTACGGCGCCGAAGGTTCGGGCGTCGCCGAACGCGACGGACTGCGTCACCGCATCACCATCATCCAGGCGACCCTTGCCAAGGCCATCGGCGTGGTCGGCGGCTATATCGCCGGCTCGAACGCCATGGTCGACTACGTGCGCAGCTTCGGCCCGGGCTTCATCTTCTCGTCGTCCATGCCGCCCATGGTGGCCGCCGCCGCCCTGGCCTCGGTCAAGGTGTTGCGCAAGTCCCCGGAAATCCGCGACCGCCACCAGGAACGCGCCGCCACCTTGAAGGTCAAGCTGGCGGAAAAGGGCATCCCGGTGCTGCCGTCGGTCAGCCACATCGTCCCCGTCATGGTCGGCAACGCGGCTTTGTGCAAGCAGGCGTCCGACCTGTTGCTGACCAAGCACAACATCTATGTGCAGCCCATCAACTATCCCACCGTTCCCGTCGGCACGGAACGTCTGCGCATCACGCCGACGCCGTTGCACACCGACGAGATGATGGATCATCTGGTCAACGCCTTCGTCGCCGTGTGGGACGAATTGGAACTGCACAAGGAACACCCCAAGAAGGTGGCCGCCGCCGAATGAAAAAGCTGATCGCGGCTGTCGCCGTCCTGGTGCCCTTGGCCGCTTGCGGCGACGGCGACATGCGCGAGATTTCGCGCCATCCCGCCCCCGACGGCAGCCGCGACGTGGTGGTCGGCACCATGAAGGCCGGCGAGACCGAACCCTTCCTGGTGGTGATGACCGCCAAGCCCGGCGACAACATCAACAAGGGCGCCCGTCTGTTCCTGGCCGACAAGGGCGACGCCCCCCAGGTGGAATGGCTGTCCACCGAGCAGGTGACCATTTCGTGCAAGGACGCCCGGGTGTGGAGCTATCGCAGCTTCTGGACCAACCCGAACAACGGCAAGACCATCGCCGTCGGGCTGAAATGCGGCACCCAAGGCTGGAAGGGCTGACGAGCTCCATCACCGTCATTCCCGCGAAAGCGGGAATCCAGGGGGTGACCCGCAGCTGTTACCGTGACTCCTGGATGCCCGCCTACGCGGGCATGACGAACAGACGGATAGCTTACCCTTCCCGCCAGCTTAACGGCGCCACCTCGAACCAGCGGCGGAACGCCCGGCTGAACGCCGACAGTTCGGAATAGCCCAAAAGATCAGCCACGTCCGACAGCGGGATGTGGCGCTGGCGCACGTAATGGGCGGCCAAATCGCGGCGCACGCCCTCGACCGCGCCGGAAAAGCTGATTCCGTGGTCGGCCAGGCGGCGTTGCAGGGTCCAGCGCGGCATGTCCAGCGCCTCGGCCACGTCTTCCACATGGGGATAGCCTTCGGCCAGCCGCGAGCGGATTTCCGCCCTGACCCGCTCCAGGAACGGCGCCGCCCCGGTGCCGCCGGCCACCGCCAGCAATTGGTCGCGCAACGCCGTCAGCCGGGCCAAATCCCCCTGTGGCATGCGCTTGTCCAACTGCCGATCACGGAACACCACGCAATTGGTGCGTTGGCCGAAATGGACAGGGGCGTCGAAGGCACGTTGGTGTTCGCGCCAATCCAGCGGCCGCAGATGTTCGAAATGCACCTCTTCCGGCGCCCAGCCCGACCCCAGGCAGGCGCGGAAGACGTTGGCGAACATGCCCATGGTCAGCTCGGCGTCCTGGCGGCGCTCGACGATGCGGCCATCCAGGATGCGGTATTCCAGGCGCAACAGGTCACCGTCACGAGCGAGGCGGGTTTCGGTGGCTTGCTGATGAAAGGGAAAAAGCGTGGCGACGTTTTCCACCGCCGCCCCCAAGGTGGGCGACGCCAAGGCGATTTCCCCGATCAAACCAAGCGCGCGGGGCTGGAATTGCTGGCCGAACCACAGGCCGAAATTGTCGTGCCGCGTCTCGGCGGCGGCCAATTCCATCATGGCGCAGTAATCACCCAGATCCAGCGCCAGCAGCGGGTCGCCGATGGCATGGTCGGGGACCCCGGCTTGGCCCAGCACCCGGGCGGAATCGCCGCCATGGCTGTGGATGAAATCGGCGACCCCCGACGCGGCGGCGGCCAGGACGTTGCGCTGCCCAACATCCCGGCAGGATTGGGGCGCAGATTGCCTATTTCGCGTGCTTCTGACCGCCATGGGGGCCTCTTTTCAGCAAGTACCGTTTTATACGCAAAGCCCCTGCCAGAACCAGTCCGGCAGGGGATGGCGTTTTCAAGGGCCGTCTTTTCAGTCAGCCATGGAGCGGGCCTCGACCTGGGCCAGTTCCAGCAAATCGTCGGCTTCGGCGTTTTCACGAAGACCGGCGGTGAAGCGATAGAACAGATAGGCCACCGCGAACAGGCCGACGAACAACCCGAACACCAACTGGTTGAAGTAGACCATGGTGACCAGGGCGACCACCGCCATGCCCAGCGCGATGGACGGGAAGACGGGGAAGAACGGCGCCTTGAACGGGCGGTCCAGGTTGGGTTCGCTGGCGCGCAGCTTGAACAGGGCGGCCATGGACATGATGTACATGACGATGGCGCCGAACACCGACATGGTGACGATGTTGGCGGTAAGCGAGGCGCCGCCGATCTCGATCAGGCTGTCCGAGAAGATGGCGGCGATGCCGACCACGCCGCCGGCCAGGATGGCGGCCACCGGGGTCTTGGTCTTGGGGTTGACCTTGGCGAAGGAAGGCGGCAGGAAGCCGGCGCGGGACAGGGCGAAGATCTGGCGCGAATAGCCCATGATGATGCCGTGGAACGACGCGATCAGGCCGAACAGACCGATCCACACCAGCATGTGCAGCCAGCCCGACGATTCGCCGACCACCGCCTTCATGGCCTGGGGCAGCGGGTCGTTGATGTTGGAAAGCTGGCTCCAGTCGCCGACGCCGCCGGCCATGATCATGGTGCCGAAAGCCAAGGCCACCAGGGTCAGGATGCCGGCGATATAGGCCTTGGGAACGGTCTTGGTGGGATTCTTGGTTTCCTCGGCGGCCATGGCGGCGCCTTCGATGGCCAGGAAGAACCAGATGGCGAAGGGAATGGCGGCGAAGATGCCCGAGAAGGCGGCGCCCGAGAACACGTCCTCGCCGGCCCAGCCCTTAGCGGTGAAATTGGCCCAGGTGAAGCCCGGCTCGACCACGCCCATGAAGATCACCAGTTCGATGATGGCCAGCACGGTGATGAACAATTCGAAGGTGGCGGCGATGGTGACGCCGGCGATGTTCAGTCCCATGAACACCACATAGGCGCCGACGGCGGCCAGCTTGGGATCAAGCGACGGGAACTGCACGTTCAGATAGGCGCCGATGGCCAAGGCGATGGCCGGCGGCGCGAAGACGAATTCGATCAGCGTGGCGAAGCCGGCGACGAAACCGCCCATGGGGCCAAAGGCGCGATAGGAATAGGCGAAGGGCCCGCCGGCGTGGGGGATGGCGGTGGTCAGCTCGGTGAAGCTGAAGATGAAGGTGGTGTACATGGCGGCGATCAGCACGGTGGTCACCAGGAACCCCAGGGTTCCGGCGGCGGCCCAGCCGAACGACCAGCCGAAATATTCCCCCGAGATGACAAGGCCGACGGCGATGCCCCACAGATGCAGCCCCGATAGGCTGCGCTTCAGTTCCGGTTTGCTGTTTTCGGACATGGATATGCGCTCCGTCTCAATCCGATGGATGGGAAAGCCGGGCGGCGACTGGGTCGGCGCCGGATTCAAGGCTTGGTGTTTCCTCTTTCAGCCCGACGCCGGATAACCCCAGGCGCAGGGATTGGGTCATCAGCCACACCAGCTTGTCGGCGGCGGCCGCCGGCGACAGCCCGTGGGCGTGAATGTTGGACAGGCAGTTGCGTTCCGAATCGCGCCGCCCGACCTTGGGGCCATAGGTCATGTAGATGCCCAAGGAATCGGCCACGGACAGGCCGGGACGCTCGCCGATCAGCATGACCGACAGCTTGGCCCCCAGGGCTTCGCCGATGGGATCGGCCAGGGCGACGCGGGCTTGGTCGGCCAGCACCAGGGGCGCCATTTTCAGCCCGTTCAGCCGCATGTGGATGGCCCACACCACCTGCACCGCCCAATTCTGCACCGCCGCCGCCGACAAGCCGTCACCGACCACCATCGCCACGTCCCAATCGCCCGGGCTCAACAGGGCAGCGCTTTCTGCCGCCAGTTGGCGCCCCAGGTCGGGACGGCGCAAATAGGTGGAACGGTCGCCGGCCCGGCTTTTCACCCGGATACAGGGCTGCGGCAATTGTTCTTCCAAGACGTCCCAGTCCACCGTGCCGTGGACAGCGTCGCGGGCCTTGGCGTGCGACAATTGGAAGTCCAGCAAAGCGGCGGTAGGCAGCCCGTCGCCCGACCGCCCCAGGCCGATGCGGGCGCGGGTGGCGGCGCGGAAACGGGCGAAAGGATCAAGGGCGATGACGTCGTCGGCCATGGATCAGCCCCCCGCCAGCAATTTACGCAAGGGGGCGGCGTCGCGGCCCAGGGGCGGCACCTTGCCGGTGGAATCGGCCAGCCCCATGCGCATCAGCCAGGATTCGAATTCCGGGGCCGGCTTGCGCCCCAGCAGATGCCGCAGCCCCACCACGTCGTGATAGGACAGGCTTTGGTAATTCAGCATGACGTCGTCGGCGCCGGGCACGCCGATCAGGAAGTTGACCCCGGCATTGCCCAACAGCAGCATCAGGACGTCCATGTCGTCCTGGTCGGCCTCGGCGTGGTTGGTGTAGCAGACGTCCACCCCCATGGGCAGACCCAACAGCTTGCCGCAGAAATGGTCTTCCAGACCGGCGCGGATGATCTGCTTGGCGTCATACAGGTATTCCGGGCCGATGAAGCCGACCACGGTGTTGACCAAGAGCGGCCGAAACGCCCGGGCCACCGCATAGGCGCGGGTTTCCACCGTCTGTTGGTCGACACCGTGATGGGCGTCAGCCGACAACGCCGCGCCTTGGCCGGTTTCGAAATACATGACGTTGTCGCCGACCGTACCGCGCTTCAGGTCCAGCGCCGCCTGTTCGGCCTCGCCCAACAGCGCCAGGTCGATACCGAAGCCCCGGTTGGCAGCTTCGGTGCCGGCGACGCTTTGGAACACCAGATCCAGCGGCGCGCCTTTTTCCATGGCGGCGATGGAATTGCTGACATGGGTCAGCACGCAAGATTGGGTGGGGATGTCGAAACGCAGGCGGACCTCGTCCAGCATCTTCAACAGCGTGCAGCAGGCTTCCACGTTGTCGGTGGCCGGGTTGATGCCGATGACCGCGTCGCCCACCCCGAACAGCAGGCCGTCCAAAGTGGACGCGGCGATGCCCAAGGGATCGTCGGTGGGATGGTTGGGCTGCAGACGCGACGACAGCCGCCCGTCCAGGCCGATGGTGGACCGAAAGGCGGTGACCACCCTGATCTTGGCGGCCACCGCCACCAGATCGGAATTGCGCATGAGCTTCGAGACGGCGGCGACCATTTCCGGGGTCAGACCCGGCGCCAAGGCGGCCAGAGTGGCGGTGTCAGCCTCGTAGGACAACAGCCAGTCGCGGAACTGCCCCACCGTCATATGGGCGACGGGGGCGAAGGCGGCCGTGTCGTGGCCGTCGATGATCAGCCGGGTGACCTCGTCATCCTCGTAGGGAACCAGGGCTTCGGTCAGGAAAGTGGAGAGCGGCAGATCGGCCAGGGCCATGCGGGCGGCAACACGACGTTTTTCGCTGTCGGCCGCCAGCCCCGCCAGTTCGTCGCCCGACCGCCGCGGCGAGGCGCAAGCCAAAAGCGCCCGCAAATCCGGGAAAACATGGCGTTCGCCGCCCAATGTCGCCGTGGTGACCGGCATCGTCCCGCCTCATGTCGAATGACCATGGGGTGACTATGACAGCCGGACGGCAAAGCCCGCTTGACATCTCAGCACAAATTTTAGGCTAATATTTTTATGGCTATTTTTTGATCATTGGCCCAAGGCGATCTCGCCGAACACCGCCTCGCCTTCCTGGGCGATGACCTTTTCGCAGCACGCCACCGCCTCGGGGTCGTACCGGGTACCACAATGGTTGCGGATCTCGGCCAAGGCGACGTCCATGCCCAAGGCCGGACGATAAGGACGATGGCTGCTGATGGCTTCCACCACGTCGGCCACCGCCAGGACGCGGGCTTCGGGGATGATGCTCTCGGCCGTCAGCCCCAAGGGATAGCCCGACCCGTCCATGCGTTCGTGATGCTGGCGGATCATGTCGGCCACCGGCCAGGGAAAGTCGATGCCGTCGACGATTTCCGCCCCCACGGCGGCATGGGACTTGACCACCCCGAAGGCGGCGTCCGACAGCCGGCCGGGCCGCGACAGGAAGTCGGAGGGGACGTTGATCTTGCCCAGATCATGGATCAGCGCCCCGGTCTGCAACCCTTCCAGGGTGTGTTCCGACCAGCCCATGGTCCGGCCGATGGCCACCGCCAGATTGGCCACCCGACGCTGATGGCCGGCGGTATAGGGATCGCGCATTTCCAGGGTCAGCGACATGGCGCGCACCGTCTGCAACAGCACCTTCTTCATGCGGTCGGCGGATTGCGCCCGCTCGACCTCAAGCGTCTTGCGTTCGATGGCGTAAAGCACGGTGCGCGATATCAGCTGGCCGTCCCCCACCCCCTTGACCAGATAGTCCTGGCAGCCACGCTTGACCGCGGCGACCCCCACATCTTCGTCGGCCAGACCGGTGAACACCACCACCGGGGCCATGGGCGCCAAGCCCCGCATGCGGTCGATGGTTTCCAGACCATGGGAATCGGGCAAGGACAAATCCAACAGCACCGCGTCGGCAGCGTTTTCCGCCAACCACGATTGGGCTTCGGCCATGGTTTCGGCGCAAGACAGCTCGAAGCCGCCGGTTTCCGCCAGCAAGGCGCGCACCAGACGGGCGTCGCCGGGATTGTCTTCCACCATCAACAGCCGGATCGGGGGGGCGTTTGGGTCACGCATGGCTGTCGCCTTTGTCCACTATCAGTCTTTATCCTACGCCTTTAACGCACACCCGACAGCCCCCCATGCGTGGGGGGTGCCACGCGAAAATCGGGAAGCTTGTCACGCCGCCAGGGAGGCCCCTGGCGCCACCAGGGCCAGGAACTCGCGCATGGCGCGGGTGGGGACGGCGTCGCGATGGCGGATGGCCCAGGTTTCCACATAAGGATCAGCGATGGACAAAGCCGCCACTTGGCCGGCCAGGTGTGGGCGCTCGACCACGGTACGCGGCAGCAGGCTGACCCCCATGCCGGCGGCGACGCAGCCCAGCAACCCGTCCAGGGTGCCGAAATCCATCACCTGACGCGGCGGCTCGCCCCGGCGGCGCAGCCAGGCTTCGGTACGGGCGCGATAGGCGCAGCCGGCGCGGAACACCAGCATGGCGTGGGTGTTGGCCTGTTCGATCGAGGTCACCCCCACCGGCACCGCCAGCACCAACTCCTCGACGAAGACCGGCTGGCCGACGATACGGTCGTGACGCACCGGCCCGCCGACAAAGGCCAGATCGGCCTGACGGTCCAGCACCGCCTGGGTCATGCTTTCGCTGGTTCCCGTGGACAGGACCAGCCGCACCTTGGGGTAAGCGCCGGCGAATTGCGCCAAAAGCGGCGGCAGGCGCACGGCGGCGGTGCTTTCCATGGAGGCCAGCCGCAGCACGCCGCCCCGCCCCACCGATTCGTCCACCGCCAGACGGGCTTCGTCGGACAACGCCAGGATGCGTTCGGCGTAATCGAGCAACACCTCGCCCGCCGGCGTCAGGCGCATGCCGCGCGGTTCGCGCACGAACAACGCCGTTCCCAGTTCTTCTTCCAGCTTGCGGATGCGAGCCGACAGGTTGGACGGCACCGAATGAACCGCTTCAGCCGCCGCCGCCATGGAACCGGTGCGGGCAACGGCGCGGAACATGCGAAGGGCGGCGTGATCCATGGCTGCGTTCTCCATATACGAACGATGTGAACATAATTATTCGCTGGTAATGAAGCAAGCCAAAGGCCACCTTCAGAAAAAACCAAAACCGGAGGCGATGATGTCCCTTGGCCGATTGTTGATGGGTGGATTTTGCGCCTGCGCGGTGTCGCTGGGCCTGGGGCGCTTCGCCTATACCCCCATCCTGCCGCTGATGGGCATCGACACCCAAAGCGCCGGCTGGCTGGCCGCCAGCAACAACCTGGGCTATCTGATCGGGGCGCTGTGGGCCAGTTGGGCCCCCAGCGAAAGCGAACGCCACCGCCTGCTGAATTTCGGCCTGGCCCTGGTGGCGGTCAGCCTGGCCGCCATGGCCTGGACCCGCGATCCCCTGGCCTGGAACCTGATCCGGCTGGCCGCCGGCATCGGCTCGGCCCTGGTGTTCGTGCTGGCCTCGGCCCTGGTGGTACCGCGTCTGGTGCAGATGGGTCGCGCCAAGTTGTCGGGGCTGCATTTCGGCGGCGTCGGCTTGGGCATCGTCGCCTCGGGCTCGGCCATCGCTTGGGTGGGGTCGTGGGCCGCCGACACCGGGGCGTGGTGGGCGGCAGGCGCCATTTGCGCCATGCTGTCGGCCACCTCGTTCCTGTGCCTGCGTCATTTGGGCAAGCAGCAAGCCGCCGGCACCGCGCCACCGCCCCGGCCGGTGCCGTTTCCGCTGCCCTTGCTGGCGGCGTCCTATTTCTGCGCCGGCTTCGGCTACATCATCACCGGCACCTTCCTGGTGGTGGTGGTGCGCGCCACGCCGGGATTGCACGATTGGGCCAATTGGGCCTGGGTGGTGGTGGGGCTGGCCGCCATCCCGTCAGCCGCCGCCTGGGGCTGGGTGGCCGAACACAAGGGTTATGCCCCCGCCCTGGGCGCCGCCCACATCCTGATGACCGCCGGCACCGCCCTGCTGGGCCTGTCCGGCCATCCGGCGGCGGTGTTCCTGGCGGCACTGCTGTATGGCGGCACCTTCCTGGGCATCGCCGGCATGGCGGTGGCCTTCGGCCGCGCCATCACCCCCGACCACGCGGCGCGGACCATGGGAATTCTGACCGTGGGGTTCAGCATCGGCCAGATCGTCGGCCCGGTGGCGGCGGCGAAACTGGCCCAAAGCGGTGGCTGGACGCCGGCTTTGATGCTGGCGGCGGCGGTCACCCTGGTCGGCGCGCCACTGTTGACCATCGGCGAATTGCGCCGGGTCAGGGCAGCGCGATCACCTGCCCCGCAATCCCAAACGTGACCATCTTGCCGTCAACATAACCGGTCGAGAACAGCTGACCGTTGCGATATTCCACCGTCATGAAGCTGCAGATCAGCGAGGCGATGGGATTGTCGCGGCAGGCCTTGGCTTTGCTGGCGACGAAAGCCTGACGATGGGCTTCCTGGGTCGGATTGGTGACGAACAGCCCCAACCCGACCACGACGATACCGACGATGGACCACAGCGCTTTCATCTAGGCCTCTTTCTTCTTGCCGATGCGCGGTTCCTCGCCCTTCAGCAGTCGCTTGATGTTGGCATGGTGACGGATGAATCCCAACACCGCCAAACCGGCGGCCATGGCCGCCGTTTCCGGCCCCGAGAAGTAAAAGGCGTAGACCGGCGACAACGCCAAGGCCACCAGGGCCGACAGCGACGAAATGCGGAAAACGAAGGCCACCACCAGCCAGGTGGCGCAACAGGCCAGACCGGCGGGCCAGGAACAGGCCATCAGGGTGCCCAACGTCGTCGCCACCCCCTTGCCGCCCTTGAAGCCCAGCCAGACCGGGAAGTTGTGCCCCAGGACAGCGGCGAAAGCCGCCACCAGCATGGGATCGCGGCCCAACAGGACCAGCGCCGCCAAGGCGGCGATGGCGCCCTTGCCGCCATCCAGCAGCAGGGTCGCCAGGGCCAAGCCCTTGCGACCGGTGCGCAAGACATTGGTGGCGCCGATATTGCCCGAGCCGATGGCGCGGATGTCCCCCAGTCCGGCAGCTTTGGTCAACACCAGACCGAAGGGGATGGACCCCAGAAGATAACCGCCGATGGCAGCAACGATCAGATCAAGCACAATAGACACTTCTTCCATCGACCACGGTACGCAGGACCACGCCCTGCAACGGACGGCCGTCAAAGGGCGAGTTCTTGGACTTGCTCTTGAAGGTGGACGGGTCCACCTGCCAGCCGCGCGACGGGTTGAAGACCACCAGATCGGCCGCCGCCCCCACCTTCAGCCGCCCAGCCGCCAACCCCAGCACGCCGGCCGGCTTGCTGGTCAACAGCGCCAAAGCATCCAGCATGGACATCTGGTCGCCGTGAACCAGGCTTAGGGTGGCGGCCAGCAGGGTTTCCAGGCCGATACCGCCGAACTCGGCGGCGGTGAAGGTCTGACGCTTGGCGTCTTCGTCCTGGGGCGCGTGGTCCGACGCCACCGCGTCGATGGTGCCGTCGCGCAGCCCTTCGATCACCGCCCGGCGGTCGGCTTCGCCGCGCAGCGGCGGCGACAGCTTGGCGAAGGTGCGGTAGTTGTTCACTTCCAGTTCGTTCAAGCAGAAGTAAGGCGGCGCCGTGTCGCAGGTCACCGACAGGCCGCGGGCCTTGGCCTTGCGGATCACCTCGATGCCTTCGGCGGTGGACACGTGGGCGGCGTGATAACGCCCCCCGGTCATCGCCACCAGACGCATGTCGCGTTCCAGCATGATCACCTCGGCCTCGGGCGGGATGCCCGACAGGCCCATGCGGGTCGCCTGTTCGCCGGCGTTCATCACCCCCGACCCGGCCAAGGACGGGTCTTCCGGGTGCTGGACGATCAGCGCGCCGAAATTGGCGGCATAGGAAAGCGCGCGGCGCATGATCTGGGTGTCGGCGATGGCCTTGATGCCGTCGGTGAAGGCCAGGGCGCCGGCTTCCTGCAGGAAACCCATCTCCGACAGTTCGCGCCCTTCCAGCTTCTTGGTGGCGGCGGCATAGGGATAAACCTTGGCCAGACCGTTCTTGCGGGCGCGCCGGGCGACGAATTCCACGGTGGCCACTTCGTCGATGATGGGGTCGGTGTTGGGCAGGCAGACCATCGAGGTCACGCCGCCGGCCACCGCCGCCTCGCCGGCGCTTTTCAGGGTTTCCTTGTGTTCCTCGCCCGGTTCGCGCAACTGCACGCGCATGTCCACCAGACCCGGCGCCAGACATTGGCCGGCGCAGTCGATCACCTCGATCCCCGACGGCACGCCGCCCTGGAACAGGCCGGGGCCGACATCGGCGATGGTTTCGCCATTGGTCAGAAGCGCCCCCTTGGCATCCAGGCCGGTGACCGGGTCCAGCAGGCGGGCGTTGACATAGGCCACAAGGCCACTGGAATTGGGCTTGGCCATCACTTCACCCCGGTTTCGGGAAGGTTGCGGGTCAGAAGGTCAAGGCAGGCCATGCGCACGGCCACGCCCATTTCCACCTGCTCGCGGATCAGCGACCGCTCCACGTCGTCGGCCACGTCGGAATCGATCTCGACACCCCGGTTCATGGGACCGGGATGCATGACCACCGCGTCAGGCTTGGCCAAGGCCAGCTTTTCACGGTCCAGGCCGAAGAAGCGGAAATATTCCGGGATCGACGGGATGAAGCTGCCCTTCATGCGTTCGTTCTGGATGCGCAGCATCATCACCACGTCCACATCCTTGATGCCGGCGCGCATGTCGTGGAACACCTCGACGCCCATGCGTTCCACCTGCGACGGCATCAGGGTGCGCGGTCCGACCAGGCGGACGGAAGCCCCCATGGCGTTCAGCAAGTGGATGTTGGAGCGCGCCACGCGCGAATGCTGCACGTCGCCGCAGATGGCCACGGTCAGGCCGGCGATGGTGCCCTTGCGGCGGCGGATGGTCAAAGCGTCCAGCAACGCCTGGGTGGGGTGTTCATGGGCGCCGTCGCCGGCATTGATGACGGCGCAGTTGACCTTTTGCGACAACAGCTTGGCGGCGCCCGATTCGGCATGACGCACCACCAGGACGTCCAGGTTCATGGCGTTCAGCGTCATGGCGGTGTCGATCAGGCTTTCGCCCTTGGCCACCGACGAGGTGGACGTCGCCATGTTGATGACGTCGGCGCCCAGACGCTTGCCCGCCAGTTCGAAGCTGGTCAGCGTGCGCGTCGAGTTCTCGTAGAACAAGTTCACGAGCGTGCGCCCCTGCATCAGGGTATGGCACTTGTTGGCCGACCTGTTCTGCGCGGCGTAGCCGTCAGCCAGATCCAGGATGGTGGTGATCTCGAAGGGCCCCAGTCCCTGGATGCCCAACAGATGTCGAAGCGAGAAGCGCGGTTCGGTCATGGTGGCCGAACTATATGGCGGCCTGCATCGGCCCGCAAGACGGTCAGACAGGGTGCTGGTGTCCCGCCCCAGAACCCCGCACGCGGACTTCTGGGATAAGCAGGCCACTAACCTGTTGAATCATAGGGTTGTTCTGGAACTCACAAATTAATGCGCACGTCAGAACAACCCTACCGGGCAGAATCAGTGGATGACCGGATTGCGCGACGCACATATGATGCCATCCTGTACAAAAGTGTGAGGACGCGCTAAAGCCCTCCGTCTTTTTGTGGCCATGAACCGGGGTTGCGTGAACGACGTATGCAGGTTTCGCTTGAAAACATAAGGCTGACCATCGCCGATCCCAACCGTGCGCTTCGCACCGGCCTGAGGGCCGCCATGTTCGCCATGGGGTTCAGGGCGATTTCCGAGACCGGCAGCTACATCAAGCTTCATGACCTGATCGAACAGGATTCCGTCGACCTGCTGATCGCCGCCACCGAACTGGAAGGCAACGACGTCGGCTATCTGATCAAGGAAATGCGCGACCAGCGCCTGGGCGGCAACCCCTTTCCGGTGGTGATCTCGCTGTTAAGCCGGCCCGAACCCGATTACGTCAAGCGCATCATCAACGCCGGCTGCGACGACCTGCTGTTGATGCCCATCGCGCCCGACCAGTTGATCCTGCGCATCGAAAAGCTGTTCCACACCAGAAAACCCTTCGTCGTCACCCACGACTACACCGGCCCCGACCGACGGGCCAAGCAGCGCCAGTTCGACGCTCATTCCGCCCCCATGCTGGAAGTGCCCAACCCGCTGCGGGTGCGGTCGGAAACCGGCATCGACGGCACCCGCCTGCACCGTATGATCGACGAGGCGGCGGCGACGCTGAACCGCATGAAGATCGAACGCTACGCGGTGCAGATCGACTGGCTGTCCAACCACATCCACGGCACCATCCGCGATTCCAAGGAAGACATGTGGCACGCGCTGCTGCCCCACACGGCGCGACTGGTGCAAGTGTGCGAAGACATGATCCGCCGCATGAAGCGCAGCCCCAGCGATGTGCTGTCCGGCCCGGTCACCGAGCTGTTGGACATCGCCCACCGCCTGGAATCGGCGCAGAACGCCATCCGCTTCAGCGAACTGGAACGGCTGAACGCGCTGTCCAAGAACCTGCTGCGGTCCTTGGGCTCGCCGCGTCCGTTCGTCGCCGCCAAGATCGGCTGATCAGGCCTCGGCCTTCTTCGCCACCGCCTTCTTCTTGGCGGGAGCTTTCTTGGCCGCCGGCTTTTTCGCCGCTGGCTTCTTGGCAGCAGCCTTTTTCGGGGCGTCCGCACCGTCTTCCGTCTTCTTCGCCGCCGCCTTGCGGGCCGGCTTCTTGGCCGGGGACTTGGCGGCCTTGGCGGCGATCAGCGGCAAAGCCATTTCCAAGGTCACCGCCATGGGGTCGGTGCCCTTGGGCAGGGTGGCGTGCACGCCGTCACGGGACACATAGGGGCCATAACGACCTTCATGCACGGTCACCGGCTTGCCGTCGTGGTCGCCCAAGGCCTTCAACGGCGCGGCCGAGGCCTTGCCCTTGGCCTGGGACAGCAGTTCCACCGCCCGGTTCATGCCGATGGTCAGCACGTCGTCATCCTTGGCCAGCGACTTGTAGACGCCGTCATGCAGCAGATAGGGACCAAAGCGGCCGACGCCGGCCTTGATCATCTTGCGGGTTTCCGGGTGCTCGCCCACGTCACGCGGCAGGGCCAGCAGTTTCAGGCCGGTCTCCAGGTCGATCTGCGCCGGCTCCAGCCCCTTGTACAGCGACACCCGCTTGGGCTTGGCACCTTCGCCCAATTGCACGTACCAGCCATAAGGGCCTTTGCGCAGGGTGACAGGCTCGCCGCTGACCGGGCACATGCCCAGTTCCTTGGGACCGTCGGGCAAGGGCTCGCCCCCGCCCTCGCCGCCTTCGCCGGCCACTGCCAGCGGCCGGGTGTAACGGCATTCGGGATAATTGGCGCAGCCGATGAAGGCACCGAACTTGCCCAGCTTCAACGACAAGCGACCGGCATTGCAGGCCGGACACAGGCGCGGATCGTGGCCGGTGCCGTCATCGGGGAAGAAATGCGCCCCCAATTCGGCGTCCAGCTTCTCGATGACTTCCGAGACGCGCAATTCCTTGGTGCCGTCCACGGCACCCTGGAACTGGCGCCAGAAATCTTCCAGAACCTTCTTCCAGTCGATCTTGCCGTCGGAAATCTCGTCCAGCTGGTTTTCCAGGTCGGCGGTGAAATTGTATTCCACGTAACGGCCGAAATAGCTTTCCAGGAAAGCGGTGACCAGACGGCCGCGATCCTCGGGGATGAAGCGGCGCTGGTCCAGACGCACGTAATTGCGATCCTGCAGCACGGTCAGGATGGACGCATAGGTGGACGGGCGGCCGATCCCCAGTTCTTCCATGCGCTTGACCAGGCTGGCTTCGGAAAAGCGCGGCGGCGGCTGGGTGAAATGCTGGTCGGCGCGCACGTCCTGGCGGGCCATGGCATCGCCTTCGTTCACGTCGGGCAGCAGGCGTTCGTTGTCGTCGTCCTCGGCGCCCGGCGCCGGCTGGTCGTCGCGGTCTTCGCGATAGACCTTCAGGAAGCCTTCGAACACCACCACCGAACCGGTGGCGCGGAACTGGATTTGACGATCGGCGCTGACCACGTCCACCGCCACCTGATCCAGCTCGGCCGCCGCCATCTGGCTGGCCACCGTGCGCTTCCAGATCAGTTCATAAAGACGCAGCTGGTCGCGGTCCAGGGTGCGGGCCAACTGGTCCGGGCGCCGGAACAGGTCGGTGGGGCGGATACATTCGTGCGCTTCCTGGGCGTTCTTGGCCTTGGTCTTGTAAAGACGCGGCGCGCCCGGCACGTAATCACGGCCGAAATCCTTGGCGATCAGGTCGCGGGTGGCGGCGATGGCCTCGGCCGCCATCTGCACGCCGTCGGTACGCATATAGGTGATCAGACCCACCGTCTCGCCACCGATGTCGACGCCTTCATACAGGCGCTGGGCCAGTTGCATGGTCTTTTGGGCACCGAAATGCAGCTTGCGGCTGGCTTCCTGCTGAAGCGTCGAGGTGGTGAAGGGCGCATAGGGATTGCGCTTGGCCTTCTTGCGCTCGACCGCGCCGACGCTGAAGCTGGCGCCCAGGATGGCGGCCTTGGCCGCCTGGGCCGCGGCTTCGTCGGGCAGCGCGAACTTGTCCAGCTTGGCGCCGCCCAAATGGGTCAGGCCGGCGGTGATCATCGCCCCCTTGGGGGTCAGGAAATCGGCGGCGACCGTCCAGTATTCCTGGCTCTTGAAATTCTCGATCTCGGTTTCGCGTTCGCAGATCAGACGCAGCGCCACCGATTGCACACGCCCCGCCGAACGCGAGCCCGGCAGCTTGCGCCACAGCACAGGGCTCAGGGTGAAGCCCACCAGATAGTCCAAGGCGCGACGGGCCAGATAGGCGTCCACCAGATCCTGGTCCACGTCACGCGGATTGCGCATGGCCTCGGTGACCGCCGACTTGGTGATCTCGTTGAACACCACGCGCTTGACGTCCTTGCCCTTCAAGACGCCGCGATCGTTCAGCACCGACTGCACGTGCCAGGAAATGGCTTCCCCTTCGCGATCCGGGTCAGTGGCCAGGAACAGTTTGTCGGCCTTCTTGACCGCTTGGGCGATTTCCTTGATCTGACGTTCCGACTTGCCGTCGGCTTCCCAATCCATGGCGAAGCCGTCGTCGGGACGAACGGAACCGTCCTTGGCGGGCAGATCGCGGATATGGCCATAGGACGCCAACACCTGGAAATCCGAACCAAGATACTTGTTGATGGTCTTGGCTTTGGCGGGGGATTCGACGACGACGACCTTCATCCGGACCCAATATGCAAGAAACGGGAATGGGTGACCTTGGCCTTTGTCAGCCCGCCGCCAGCAACGCCACCTGTTGACCAGGAAGCCGTTCCAGTCGGCCGGCCAGCTCGAGTTCAAGCAGGACCATGGACACCACGGAAGCAGACAATTGGCATTCGCGGATCAGCAAGTCAACCGCAACCGGCATTGGACCCAGGCTTTCCAGCACCAACGCGCGGGCGCGGGCGAGGAGGTTTTCGTCCAAAGCCGCCTGCGGGGCGGTGGTGAAGGGGACGGACCGGTCCTCGGCCAGCGGTCGGCGCAACAGGTCGAACACCACCCGGGTGACGTCGGCGGCGGTTTCGGTCAGGGTGGCGCCATGGCGGATCAGGTCGTTGGGGCCTTGGGCGCGGGGGTCCATGGGATGGCCGGGCACCGCGAACACCTCGCGTCCCTGGTCGGCGGCCATCCGCGCGGTGATCAGCGATCCCGACTTCAGGTTGGCTTCCACCACCACCACGCCCAAGGCCATGCCCGAGACGATGCGGTTGCGGCGGGGGAAATGGCTGGCCTGGGGCTGGGTGCCGGGCGGCATTTCCGACACCGCGCAGCCCATGGCGACGACGTCGTCGAACAGACGCTGGTTTTCCGGCGGATAGACCACGTCCAGACCGCCGGCCATCACCGCCACCGTCCCCGACGGCAACGAGCCTTCGTGGGCGGCGGTGTCGATGCCGCGCGCCAGACCCGACACCACCACCAGATCGTCACGCCCCAATTCGGCCGCCATGCGCCGGGTCAGGTTGCGGCCGTTGACCGAGGCGTTGCGGGCGCCGACCATGGCGATCATCGACTTGGTCAGCAAGGACGCGTTGCCCAGGGCGTACAGCACCGGCGGCGCGTCGTCGGTGGCGGCCAGCAGGCGGGGATAGCCCGGCTCGCACCCGGCCAGGATGGTGCAGCCCAAGTTTCGCGCCGCGTCCATCTCGGCCTGGGCTTGGGATTTGGGGCAGACGACGATGGGCCGCGCCCGACCGCCGCGCCGCGCCAGTTCCGGCAGTTCCGCCAAGGCGCGCGCCGCGCTGCCATAGCGTTCCAGCAAACGCAAGAAGGTGCGCGGCCCGACATTTTCACTGCGGATCAACCGCAGCCAGTCAAGACGCTCGGAATCGGAAAGGGGGCGGATGTCACCGAACATGGGCGACACCTTCCCTTATTGCATGCAAACGGTCAAGACAGCACAGCCGTCACGGGACCGGCGCCAATGTCCCCCGCGCCAGGATATGGTCGCACAGCGCCGAGGTATCCCAGGACGAGCCCACCCCCAGGGCTTTTTCCATGGCCGGCCAAGCCTCGTCAAAGGCGGCGTGCCCCATGTCACGCAGATGGACCAGGAAATCCCAGGCCGGCGCGTCTTTGGAATAGATGCCCAAGCGCGCCAATTCGTCATCGGCGTGCACGCGGTGCAGGTTGACCCGCTTGACCCCGCTTCTGGCGTCGATACGCCCGGAATCCACCAGATGGTTCAGGGTCTCGATGGCGTTGACTTCGTGAACCAGGGCGGCGGAAAAGGCGATTTCGGCCACCCGGTCCTGCACCTGCCGGGGCGTGCGGGGGATGGACGGCCGGTGCAGCGGCGTGCCGCCCACCACCACCAGATCGTCGCAGCCCAGGGCCACCACGCGCTGCAACAGCGGTGTCAGGGGCGGGTTGCCCATATAGCCGCCGTCCCAATAGCGGGCCATTTCCCCTTCGGCGGCGGCGTTCATGCCGGGCACCGCCATGCCGGCCTTCAGCACCGCCGGCGACACCGCGCCGTCGACGAAAACCTGGCGCCGGCATTCCTGGATATCGGTGGCCGCCACCAGCAGGACCGGCACCCCGTCCATGGGGGCGGCCAGAAAGGCCGGCAGATGGGGAAAGACGTCGCGCAACACGTTGGTCAGATAAGTGCCGATGCCCGATTCCGTCGGCGCCGGGCCGGAACTGGCCATGTCGGCCCAGCGCGCCGCCGGGCTGTCGTCGATGTTCCAGCCCAAAGTCAGGCCGATGGTGGCGACCAGCGGGTTACCGCCCCAAAAGGCGGCGCGTGCGATGGACGACCACAGGTGTTCGGTCTTGGCCTGGGCCGCCTGGGCCATGCGCTTGCCCCGCGCGGCGGCTGGGCCGGGAAGTTCCGCCCCTTCCCGCAGACCATAAGCCAGGGCGGTGGCGCCCAACGCGCCCGACGACGCCCCCGACACGCCGCAGATTTCAATCTTGCCCGCCGCCACCTGATCCAACAGGCGGTCCACCACCCCCCAGGCGAAGGCGGCATGGGTGCCGCCGCCCTGCAACGCCAGCGCGATTTTCCGAGCCATGACCGGCCTCCCTGTGATTTTTGTTGTGCGGAAATGCTACGCCCACACGCACAGGACGGCAATGGTCGCGGCGGCCATGGACAAACGTCCAGTCTGGGCTATGCTGTTGGAACGATTGGCAGTCCGGGGGGACCTTGATGAGCAACCCAGAGCGTAAAACCTTCGCCAAGGGCACCATCATCTTCAAGGAAGGCGACAGCGGCCGCGAAGCCTATTTGCTGCAAAAGGGCAAGGTCCGCATCATCAAGAACGTGTCGGGCCGGCGCATCACCATCGGCAACGTCGCCCCCGGCCAGGTGTTCGGGGAAATGGCGCTGCTGGACAACGGCGTCCGCATGGGCACCGCCTTCGCCGAAGAAGACGTCACCTGCCTGACCATGCCCAAGGCCAACATCGACCACATGATGAACGAAGCCAATCCCGGCCTGGCCACCCTGGTCCATTCGCTGCTGGCCAGCGTGCGCAGCATGGGCGACGAACTGGCCCAAGCCCGCGCCGAGTTGGAAGAAGTCCGGCGCGGCTAGCTTTGTTCAGCCAAAGCGGAAATAAAACCAGATTTTAAAGACGGCCCATACCGGGCTGGTCGCGTATCCGCGCTGCGCGTCGGCGCGCTGTAAAACCACACAAAAATTAGCAAGACTTAGGAATAGGTGACAAACCGGGGTGTATATATGTATGTAAATTACATAATACATCCCAGGAGCGACTCTTGCGCCGTTTCATCCGCCGTCACCAGCCGCCCGCCTGCCGACTGACCCCGTGGAAGGCGGCTTTTGGCGGCATCGTCGCCATGGCCGCCTGCGCACTTTTGGCGCAATTGGTGGGCGAACCACTGCTGGTGGCGCCGTTGGCCGCGTCGGCGGTGCTGGTCTTCGCCGCCCATGAAAGCCCCATGGCGCAACCCGCCAACGTCATCGGCGGCCATATCCTGTCCACCACCGCCGCCCTGGTCGTGGCGGAAGTGTTGCCGCAAAGCTGGTGGGCCATGGCGCTGGCGGTGGGACTGGCCATCGCCCTGATGACCCTGACGCGGCTGACCCATCCGCCGGCCGGCGCCGACGCCCTGGTGGTCACCGCGCTGCATCCGGGCTGGTCTTATCTGCTGTTCCCCATCGCTTTCGGCGCCATCTTGCTGGTGGCCGCCGCCGTGCTGATCCACCGCGTGGTGCCGACACGCCGCCCCTATCCCCTGCCCATCGAGGAAAGCGGCGGCGCCTGACCGGGTTTCGGTTCACCCCGACTTGCCTGGCCGGCCCTGATCGTGTCTTGATGATCCGATGCTTGCCATCGCCGCCGCCATCATCCCCAATTTCGCGCTGATCCTGCTGGGCTGGGTCATCCGCGCCCGCCGCCTGCTGGAACCCGCCTTCTGGCCGCAGGCCGAGCGCCTGACCTATTACCTGTTGTTCCCAGCCCTGCTGGTCACCAACCTGGCCGAAGCCAAGCTGACCGGCCTGCCGGTCCCGGCCATCGCCGCCGCCCAAGGCCTGGGCATCGTCGCCATCCTGGGTGTCCTGGCGTTGCCGTTGCGCTATTTCTGGCCACGGCTGCAGAATGACGGGCCGGGCTTCACCTCGCTTTTCCAGGGCGCCATCCGTCCCAACACCTACATGGCCTTCGCCGTCGCCGCGGCGCTTTGGGGATCGACCGGGGTGACGGTGGCGGCCATTTCCGCCGCCCTGGTGGTGCCGCTGGTCAACCTGCTGTGCGTCGCCGCCCTGGTCCATTGGGGGCAAGGCGACGGCAGACGCGGCCTGGGGCCAACCCTGGCCGCCATCGCCAAGAACCCGCTGATCATCGCCTGCCTGGTGGGGGCCGGCTTGAACCTGACCGGCATCGGCCTGCCCCCCATCATCGGCCCGTTCCTGAAAATCCTGGCCCAGGCGTCCCTGGCCTTGGGGCTGCTGTGCGTCGGCGCCGGGCTGGACCTGGGGGCGGTGCGCGGTGCCGGCCGGGTGGTCGCCGCCTCGCTGGTCTTGAAGCTGGCGGCCCTGCCGCTGGCGGTGGGGGCCTTGGGCTGGTGGTTCGGCCTGCGCGGCGAGACCCTGGCCGCCACCATTCTTTATGCGGCGGTGCCGGTGGCCGCCAACGCCTATGTTCTGGCCCGCCAGTTAGGGGGCGACTTCCGGCTGGCCGCCGCCATCATCACCGCTTCGACTTTGGTGGCCGCCGCCACCTTGCCGGTGGCGACGCTGTTGATCGGTCACTTGCCCTGAACCCAGGGCAGGGTTAGGCTTTGGCATGACCAAGCCCAAATCCCCCAAGCACAAGCCCATCCCCTCGAAACAAGAGGTGTTGGATTTCATCCGCTCGCAGCCCGGCCATGTGGGCAAGCGCGAACTGGCCCGCGCCTTCAACCTGAAGGGCGCCGACAAGATCATGCTGAAGGCGGTGCTGAAAGAGCTGGAAGGCGAAGGCCACGTGCAGCGCGGCGCCAAGAAGCGCTTCGCCCGCCCCGGTGCCCTGCCCGAGGTCTCGGTGGTGGAAATCACCGGCAGCGACGCCGACGGCGAATTGCTGGCCCGCCTGGTGGCCTGGGACCAGGACGGGCGCCCGCCGCGCATCTACATGGCGCCGTGGCGCAAGGGCGAGCTGACGGTGGGCGTCGGCGACAAGGTGCTGGCCAAGCTGCGCCGGGTCCAGGGCGACGCCTACGAGGCCAAGCCCATCCGCGTCGTCGGCGAAGCCCGCGCCCGGGTCTTAGGCGTCTTCGAGGCCAATCCCGACGGCACCGGGCGCATCCGCCCCACCTCGCGCAAGGAACGGTCCGACTATCTGGTGCCCAAGGGCGAGACCGGCGGCGCCGAAGCGGGCGAACTGGTCTTGGGCGACCTGCTGCCCGGCCGCCTGTACGGCCTGCGCCAAGTGGTGATCAAGGAACGCCTGGGCCGCATGGGGGCGCCCAAATCGGTGTCGCTGGTGGCCATCCACGCCAACGACATCCCCTTTGAATTTCCCGCCGACGCCCTGACCCAGGCGAAGAAATCCGGCCCCGCCACCATGGAGCACCGCGTCGACCTGCGCGACGTGCCGCTGGTCACCATCGACGGCGAGGACGCCCGCGACTTCGACGACGCCGTGTGGGCCGAACCCGACCCCGACCCCAACAACCAGGGCGGCTGGCACTGTCTGGTGGCCATCGCCGACGTGTCCTGGTACGTGCGCCCCGGCGACGCCCTGGACAAGGAAGCCTTCAAGCGCGGCAACTCGGTCTATTTCCCCGACCGGGTGGTGCCCATGCTGCCCGAGGAACTGTCCAACGGCTGGTGCAGCTTGCGCCCCAACGAGGATCGCGGCTGTCTGGCCGTCCGTTTCTGGCTGGACAAGGACGGCAACAAGCGCCGCCACAAATTCGTCCGCGCCATGATGCGATCCGCCGCACGGCTGACCTATACCCAGGTGCAGAAGGCCAAGGACGGCCAAACCGACGAGTTGACCGGCCCGTTGCTGGAACCGGTGATCAATCCGCTGTACGGCGCCTGGAAGGCGCTGCAGGCGGCGCGCGAGAAGCGCGGCGTGCTGGAACTGGACATCCCCGAGCGCAAGGTGGACATCGACGCCGAAGGCAAGGTCTTGGGCATCAAGGTGCGTGAACGCTTCGACAGCCACAAGCTGATCGAGGACTTCATGATCCAGGCCAATGTCTGCGCCGCCGAAGAACTGGAACGCGTCCACAAGCCGTGCATGTACCGTATCCACGACCAGCCGTCCCTGGAAAAGCTGGACGGCCTGCGCGAGTTCCTGCGGTCCCTGGATTTGTCCCTGCCCAAGGGCCAGGTCCTGCGCCCGGCGCAGTTGAACCAGATCCTGGAGAAGGTCAAGGACGGCCCCAACGAGGTGCTGGTCAACGAAGTCATGCTGCGCAGCCAGGCGCAAGCGGTCTATTCGCCGGAAAACATCGGCCATTTCGGCTTGGCGCTGGCACGTTACGCCCATTTCACCTCGCCCATCCGCCGTTATGCCGACCTTCTGGTGCATCGCGCCCTGGTGTCGGGCCTGGGCCTGGGCGAAGGCGGGCTGCCTCCCGACTGCCTGCCCGAGTTCCCCGGCTGGGGCGAACACATTTCCATCACCGAACGCCGGGCGGCGGCGGCGGAACGGGAAGCGGTGGACCGCTACGTCACCGCCTTCCTGGCCGACCGGGTCGGCGCCACCTTCGCCGCCAAGGTGTCGGGTGTGACCCGCTTCGGCCTGTTCGTCACCCTGGCCGACACCGGCGCCGACGGCATCATCCCCATCGGCACCCTGCCCGAGGATTTCTACGTCCACGACGAGGTCCATCACTGCCTGGTGGGCAAGCGCACCCGCAAGACCTTCCAGTTGGGGCAGTTGCTGCAGGTGGTGCTGCACGAAGCCAATCCCCTGACCGGTTCCATGGTCTTTCAACTGGAAGGTTCGGGACCACGGGTCCGCGCCGTCAGCCGCAAACCGGCCCCCTATCGACGGGGACGGCGCTGAGCCCGCGCGGCGTCTGAGCGAGCCCGGCACGGGCGGCCATCGGCCAAACCGGCGGGGACGGCGCCAGAAAACCCTGTACCCTGGCGCGAATGGATCGCATATTAGGGGGATACTTTCGAAGGAGACTCCCCCTGGTGCGCGGAAACCGACTCGCCGGCTGGACCGTCACCGCATCGCTGTTGATGGTGGGAGCCAGTGCGCCCGTGATTCCGGGGATCGCCGGCCTTGACGCGCCCTATGACACCGTGGAAGCCGAACGCACCTTCGATTTCGGCTTCCGCGCCATCCTGGACCGCACGCTGGACGCCACCACCGCCTCGGCCCTGGCCATGGAAGGCCTGCGGGGCTTGGGCAACATCGATCCCAACATCGCGCTGACCCGGCTGGACGACAAGATGCTGCTGAATTCGGCGTCCAACCTGATCGCCGAATACCCGGCCCCCGACGACAACGACGTGCGCGGCTGGGCGCGGCTGACGGTGACCGTCGCCCTGGACGCCCGCGGCCTGTCCGATTCCTTGCGCGACGCCGACCCCGAACGCATCTATGAAGCGGTGTTCGACGCCACCCTGGCCCACCAGGATTTGTTTTCCCGCTATTCCGGGGCCCGCGAATCCCGCGAATTGCGGGCCAACCGCAACGGCTTCGGCGGCATCGGCATCCGCTTCGAGCTGAGCGAAGGCGACATCCGCATCACCGAGGTGATGGAGGATTCGCCGTCGTCGCGCGCCGGCATCCAGGTGGGCGACCTGTTGACCCATGTGGACGGGCAGCCCATTTCCGGCCTGTCGCGCGACGAATTGTCGCGGCGTCTGCGCGGCCCGGTGGACAGCCGGGTCAGCATCGGCATCCGGCGCGGCTACAAGCCCATGGATCTGGCGCTTCGGCGCGACCTGATCGTCCCCGAGACGGTGACGTCGGGCTATCACGACGGCATCGGCGTGTTCCGCCTGACCGGCTTCAACAAATCCACCGCCGACACCCTGCGCCGGTCGCTTTTGGCCATGCGCCAGGAACACGGCGAGGAGATGGTCGGCGTCATCTTGGACATGCGCGGCAATCCCGGCGGCTTCCTGGACCAGGCGGTGGACGTGGCCGACCTGTTCATCCCCGACGGCCCCATCGTCGCCACCAGGGGGCGGCATCCGCTGTCCAACCAGTCCTATGAAGCCCGTCCCGGCGACATCGGGGAAGACCTGCCGGTGGTGGTCCTGATGGACGGCAAGGCGGCGTCGGCGGCCGAAATCGTCGCCGCCGCCCTGCAGGACAGCGGCCATGCGGTGGTGGTCGGCACCGCCTCGTACGGCAAGGGCACGGTGCAAAGCCTGATCGAACTGCCCAACCAGGGCGAACTGCATCTGACCTGGTCGCGCTTCCACACGCCGTCCGGCTATGCCCTGCACGGCCTGGGGGTTCTGCCCAACATCTGCACCACCCAGGCCACCAAGGGCGCCGACGCGCAAAGCCTGGCCCGGTCGGTGGCCAACGCCCCCGCCGCCGCCCAGATCACCGCCCAGCTGAACCAGTGGCGGTCTTCCGACATCACCGAGGTCACCTTGCGCGCCCGCCTGCGCGGCCTGTGCGCGGCGGAACCCCATGTGGACGGCGAACGCGACCTGGCGGTGGCCCGTGTCCTGCTGAACGACCCCGTGCTGTACGGATCGGCCCTGGCGCTGTCGGCGCCCACCGGCTTGTCCGCCGCCGCCATCCTGCCCAACAACCGCCCCCCCGTCGCCGGAGCCCGAGGAAATTGACCCGCCCGTCCATGGTCCTGTCCAATTCGGCCCCCAGCCTTGACCTGCAAAGCCTGATGGAATCGGTGGTGCGCATCACCGAACAGCGTTCACGCGAAAATCTGGAACATTGTCTGGTCACCACCTTGCTGGAACTGACCTCGCTGAGCCGGGTTTCCATCCAGCGCCCGCTGATGCGCAGCGACGGATTGCAGGCGGAATGCGTCGCCAGCGCCGAAAAGGGCGCCAGCACCACCGAAGGCGGCTGCCAGCCGCTGGAACAGGACCACCTGCTGGCCCAGGCCTGGGCCATGGGGGAAGAGGCCCGCAGCGTCGATTCCAGCGGCCTGGTGCGGGTCTGCCTGCCCATTTCCACCATGGGCGAGGACGTGTCGGCCTTCCTGACCATCGAGACCCGCACCGATCCCGGCCCGTATCTGGACCTGATCCGCGGTTTCGCCGCCATCTACCGCAATTTCCTGGGCATCCTGCGCGAAGCCGAACGCGACACTCTGACCGGGCTGAAGAACCGCAAGACCTTCGACGAGAAGATCGGCCGCATCATCGCCAACAGCCACGCCCTGTCCCAACTGGCGCCCCAGGAACGCCGCCATCACGAAGACGGCGAGCAGCACTGGCTGGGCATGCTGGACATCGACCACTTCAAGCGCGTCAACGACACCTTCGGCCACGTCTTCGGCGACGAAGTGCTGCTGCTGTTTTCCGCCATGATGCGCAAGGTGTTCCGTTCCGACGACCTGCTGTTCCGTTTCGGCGGCGAGGAATTCGTGGTGATCCTGGCCCCCACCACCCACGCCAACGCCCATCAGGTGTTCCAACGCTTCCGCACCGCCGTCCAGGACTTCACCTTCCCGCAGGTGGGCAAGGTGACGGTCAGCATCGGCTTCGTCGCCATCAAGCCCGGCGACATTTCGTCTGCGGTGATCGGCCAGGCCGACGAAGCCCTGTACTGGGCCAAGCGCAACGGCCGCAATCAGGTCCGCCAATACGAACAACTGCTGAAGGACGGCCACATCAAGCCGCCCCAGGAAGAAGGGGCGATCGAGCTGTTTTAACCGCTTTTTTACAAGAAGCTCTTGACACCCTCGCCCAGATCAGTATCTTCCGCCGCCTACAGTTTCGCATAAGCATTAACGATTTCGGGATTTTCGCCATGGCCAAGCCTGCCACCATCCTCATCAAGCTGGTTAGCTCCGCCGGTACCGGCTTTTTCTACGTGGCGAAGAAGAACCCGCGTAAGACCACGGAAAAGCTGAAGTTCCGCAAGTATGACCCCGTCGTGCGCAAGCATGTCGAGTTCAACGAAGCGAAGATCAAGTAAGCTTCGCGGCGTTCTTTACGCGTTTCGCTGAAACGCCCGCCTGCAGCGCAGGCGGGCGTTTTGCTTTGCCTGCGCGGCCAGCACCAAGCACAAACAAAAACGGCCGGGCGATGCCCGGCCGTTTTTGTCAGCAAAGCCCGGGATCACCCCAGGAACTTGGCGATGGTTTCCAGGAAACCGGTCACCGAGATGGGCTTGGCGATGTAACCCTCGCAGCCGCCCTCGCGGATCTTTTCCTCGTCCCCCTTCATGGCGAAGGCGGTCACGGCGATGACCGGAATGGACTTCAGTTCGTCGTCATGCTTCAGCATACGGGTGATTTCCAGGCCCGAGACTTCGGGAAGCTGGATATCCATCAAGATCAGATCCGGCCGGTTGGCGCGGGCGATATCCATGGCTTCGCGCCCATCCTTGGTTTGCAAGGTGGCGTAACCATTGGCCTGCAGCAGGTCGTTGAACAACTTCATATTCAGATCGTTGTCTTCAACGATCAAGACGGTCTTCGACATTCAACCCTCTGATGACAGGCCCCACAAAACCATCCGGCAAGCCGAACGGAATCCCCCTAAAAGGCGCCTGAGTATCGCCCAGATTATCGCTTTAAGTCAAACCCACGAAGGTCTGTACCTATCGCCTTAATCCGGCGACGGCCAGGACCAGCCATGCCGCCATCAAGGTCATGCCGCCCGCCGGCGTGACCATGGGAAGCGGCAGCGGCGCCCCGGTGAACGCCTTCACATACAGCGATCCGCAGAACAGGATCATCCCCAGCACGAACAGCACCGCCGACAGATGGGCGACGCCGCCGCCGCGCCGGCTGTCGGCCGCCACCCTGTCGGCCCCCAGCAGCGCCAGACAATGCAGCAACTGGTATTGCGACCCCCGTTCGACCCAGGCCTGGGCAACCGCGTCCGCAGCCAGCCCATGGGCGGCGTAGGCCCCCATGCCAACGGCGACAATCCCCCCCAAGCCGGCCAGGACAATCCACAGGCGCATCGGGTGACTCCTTGACAAATGCGAGTAAATCGCGGGCAATTTATCCGCTTTGGGGAGGATTAGCCATGAATCTGGTTCGCGTCATCGCCATTTTGGCCTTTTGGGCGCCCACGGCGAGCGCGCTGGCGACAGAAGCCGCCACCATCACCCGCCTGCAGGGCCAGGCCCAGGTGGACGGCAACGCGCTGCAGCAGGGCTCGCGGCTGTCGACGGGGGCAACCGTCGCCACCGGGCAAGGCGGGCGGGCGGAAATCCGCTTCGACGACGGGACCGTGGTGGTGCTGGGGGAAAACGCCGCACTGAACGTCGAGAGCTTCCGCTATGCCCCGGAAGCCGCCCAGGGCGAGGCGAGGCTGCGAATGGACAAGGGCGCGTTTCTGATCACCACCGGAGCGGTGGCCAAGCTGCCGGGCCGCCCGTGGTCGGTGGCCACCCCGCTGGCCAGCATCGGCGTGCGCGGCACCAAGTTCTGGGGCGGCAGCCTGGACAATCCCCTGGACGTGCTGTTGCTGGAAGGCGCCATCACCGTCGCCACGCCGGGCGGCAGCGCCGATCTGAACAATCCCCTGGAAGGCACCGACGTGCCTGCTCCCGGCGCCGCCCCCAGCACGGTGGGGACATGGAAGCCCCAACGGGTCGAACGCGCCCTGAACAGCGTCAGCTTCCAGTAAGCGAAATCAATCCACGGCCAGCCGGCGCTTGTAGATCTGCGTCGGCCCGCCCAGCTTCAGCGCCTGGTCCACCGAAGCGGTGGCGGCGATGCGGCTTTTCAACGGCTCGGCCGGAAGGGCCGGAGCGACGGGCAACGCCTTGGCCTCAAACTGCGGACGGGCCTTGGGCGGCGGCGGGATGATGTCGACGGGAACGTGAACGGCGACCGGGGTAGCGTATTCGGCCGGCTTGGCTTCGGCGGGAACCGGCTTGGCCGGCTCGACCTTGGCCATCTTGACCGGAGCCGACGGCGCCGGAGCCGGCTTGGCGGGGGCGGCCGCCGAGGCGGCGACGGCTTGTGGCGCCGGGGCGGCGACGGCTTGTGGCGCCAGAGCTTCCACTGGGGCGGTTCCTTCGTCGGACGCCTCGGCTTCCGCCTTGCGCTTCGCCGCCAGGGCCTTGGCCCGGGCTTCGCCTTCCTCGCGCTGGATTTCCTCCATGGTTCGCGCCGGCCCCAGGCCGCCCATGACGAAATCGCCCAAAGCCCGGAACAGGTCGGGCTGGGCATTGTCGGACGCGGACTCGGCAGCCGCCGGCAGCGTCAGCAAAGCCAGCGGCACAGAGATCAACAGGGCGTTTCGCAAGGTCTGAACCATGACTTAAAATACCAGATCGGCCTATTTGAACACCACGGTTTTCGAACCGTTCAACAACACCCGGTGTTCCACATGCCAGCGCACGGCGCGGGCCAGGACCAGGTTTTCGATGTCGCGGCCGATGGCCACCAGATCGTCCGGGGTATGGGTGTGGTCGACCCGTTCGGTGGACTGTTCGATGATCGGACCTTCGTCCAGGTCGGGGGTCACGTAATGGGCGGTGGCGCCGATGATCTTGACCCCGCGCGAATGGGCCTGGTGATAGGGCTTGGCCCCCTTGAAGCTGGGCAGGAAGGAATGGTGGATGTTGATGGCGCGACCTTCCAGGCTGCGGCACAGATCGCTGGACAGGATTTGCATATAGCGGGCCAGCACCACCAGATCGGCGCCGGCGCGGTCCACCACCTCCATCACCCGGGCTTCCTGGGCCGCCTTGTCGTGCTTGTCCACCGCCAGGTAGTGATAGGGAATGCCGTGCCATTCGACGATGGACCGCATTTCCGGATGATTCGAGATCACCGCCGGAATTTCGATGTTCAACTGCCCGGTATGATAGCGGTGCAGCAGGTCGACCAGACAATGGCCGAACTTCGACACCATGATCACCACGCGCGGCTTCTTGGTCAGGTCGTGCAGGTTCCAGATCATCTGGAACTTGTCGGCGATGGCGGAAAACAGCTTCCTGAATTCGGCGGCCGGCGGGGTCAGGGCGCCACCGGCGAAGACGATGCGCATGAAGAAGCGGCGCGACAACTCGTCGCCATATTGGGCCGCTTCGGTGATGAAGCAGTCGTTTTGGGTCAGAAATCCAGAGACGGCGGCGACGATGCCCACGGTATCGGGGCAGGTGATGGTCAACACATAGCTCTGACGATCCGACATGACGCTGACAACCTTTTCCTAGCACGGCGCGAGGGCTGTGATATCGCACCCCATCCCCGCCGCCAAGACGCGAAACGCCATCTTGCCTTTTTTTTCCGAATGCACCATGGTCCGCCGAAAGCACCAGCCGCAAGGAACTTCCGCCATGATCACCGTTTACTACAAGTCCGGCGCCGCCCAGTGGAAGTACGAGCTGGAGCAAAGCGAATACGACTACATCATCAAGAACGTCCTGGACGACAAGCCCGACCTGCAGGAAATGTTCGACGATTCCCTGGAAATCCTGCGTGACGTCTCGGCCATGGACGAAGACGAGATGGACGAGGACGACCAGATCGACCAGACCATCGCCATCGCCTATCTGTGGTACTACTTCAACGTGATCGCCGAGGGCGACGACCGCATCGAAGGCGACTTGGTGCTGCTGGAAGACGAAGACGGCACCGGCGTCACCATCCTGCCGGCCGCCGCCCTGGATGGCCTGGACGACGAGGAATAACCCTCGTCTCCCGCTGTACGTCTTACTTCACCGTTGCCTTGTAGGTTGCCGCCAAGGCGGCATCCTCGGCATCGTCCAGCAAAGCGGAAATAGCGGCCAGCAGGCCCATTTCCTCTTTCTGGATGTGAAAGATTTCCCGTTCGACCAGTTCCACCCCGGTGTCGCGGAAATCGCGCCAGCTTTGTTCGTCAAAGCCTTGCGCCGCCGCCGCCTGGGCCAGTTCGGCCACCCGCACCGCCATGGGCAGGATGGACCGGTGTTCGTGGGTCAGCATCATGACGATGCCGGTTTCGCCCTTGGACACGAACATGGGGAACAGATGCCCCTCTTCGAAGGCGAAATGGCTTTCCACCTCGGCCCGCAGCGTGGCGGCCAGGGCGCCCAGACGCTCGGCCAAGGCGGCGTCCACCGCCGGCGGCTTGCGGTGCGAGCCCAGCAATTCCTCAAGCCCCTGCAGGGTCTCGATGGTGGTCATGTGGTCCTGATGCAGCAAGGAACCGATCTGCGACTGCAACAACATCTGATTTTCCTTCAAGGACTAAGAGCTTCGTTCATGGGCGCGGTAGCGGGTCATCAAAACGGCGGCGAAACCGCCAAAGGCCAAGGCGCCGGCCAAACCGGACACAGCCGCCAGACGGGCCAGCAACGGCTGGTCCAAGACGATGGCGGCCATCATCAGCGCCAAGGCGGCGCCATGGGCCGCCGCATGCAGGTCCAGCAGGCGCTGATGGGTCAGATGGGACAGCAGGACCGGCTTGCCGCCCTTGGCGCCGGAATGCATGGAGGCCAGGAACGGCATGATCCGCTGTAGGATGCCGGTGGCGAAAGACAGCAGCCAGCCGAAAACCAGCAGCCAGCCCCACAGCGGCGCCAAGCGGTCGGCGGGCGCCCCCAGGGCCAGGGCCAGCGCCGCCGCCAGCGACAGCACCTGCAAGGCCCAACCGGCCTTCAGCAGGCGGAAAAACGGTTCCAGCTTCTTGCGCATGCGGCTGGCCAGGACCCGACGCTGCATGACGACGTAAAGCCCCACGGCCCCCAGCCCCAACACACAGCCCAAGGCCTGCAGCCAAAACACCCGCCCCAGCGTGCCCGAAACCGCCACCAACAAGGCCAAGGCGGCAACCGCCGCCACTTTCTTGCCCTGGGCGTCGTCGACCGGCTTGGACAGCACGAACATGGGGACCAGCACCGCCGAGAACCCCACCACCAGCATGCCCATGAAGCCATAGCCGGCCAAAAGCGCGTGGGTGGCGGCCAAGGCCGGCCGGTCGGTCAACAGCCCGACATCCATGTCGACCACCAGCACGACGGCCAGGACCAGCACGGCGGCCAGGGACGCCATCGCCACCCAGGCCGGCCAGGTCACCGCCGGCAGGTCATCGACCCGGGCCAGGTTGCGGGCCACCAACAGGCCGAACAACGCCAAGGCGGCGACGCACAGCCCCGCCCCCACCTCCAGCACCAAGGACCAGCCGGTGCCCAGGCCCAGGCCCAGGGCGACGATTCCAGGATTGAACAGCCACCAGCTGAGCGAACAGGCCCAGGCCGGCCCCAGTTGACGGCGGGTGGCCACCGGCAGCATCTGATAGGCGGCGCCCATGGCGGTCATGGCCAGCACCCCCAAGGTGACCAGATGCAGGGCGGCGACCACCGCCCCGCCCCCCCCCTGAAAACCGGGAACGTCTTGGGCGCCCCAGGCCAACACCGCCCATCCGGCCACGTGGAAAAGCACGGCCGAGGCGAAGAAGCGAAAGGGAATGACGGGCGGCAGCAAGCGGTCCTTGGCCCCCATCATGAACGCGCCGGCGAACATCAGGCGCCCCGTTCAAGCCACAGGCGCACGTCCTGGAACTCTTCGGTGACGCGGACCACCCCCCATCCCCGCTCGGCCAGTTCCGGCAGCAGGTATTGCGGCATGCGTTCGTGGTGGACCACCAGCCGGGCCATCTCGGGCGACGAATCGATCAGACGCAGGATGGCGACCATGGGATAAGGCGGCCGCAACTTGCGCACGTCCACGTGCAGGCCGTCTTCCTCGCGCCAGACCATGGCGCCTTCTTCCAGCAGTTCCACCTCGGAATCGTGTTCCCAGTCGGCGGCGCCGTTCAGATGGAAATAGACCCGCCAATGCCCCGCCCCCAGGCAGCGCCCATAGGACGAAAAGCCGCGTGCCGCCAGGATGCGGCGCAGGGGGGATGGATTGAACGGGGCGTCCACCACGAAAAAGCCGCCGAAATCGACGCGGTCGGCCGCTTCCATCAACAGGCCGAGCGGGTCTTCGCCCTGGGCCAGGGCGGCCCGCACGTCCAGCGACGGCACCTCCAGGGCCGAAGCCAGCCAAGCGGGCGGGCTGTCCTGGACCGGACGGGAAGAAAGATCGACGACACCAACCATGGCATGCTCCGGCGAATATGGCCGAAGCGTGCGGGATCGCGCAGGGCGCGACCTTGATTTTCGTTAAGAGGCCACGTCCTCGCGCACAAGACGGCGCAGGGCGGCCAAGTCGGTCAGCACCACTTCGCGGCCATGGCTTTCCACCCCCGCTTCCTTCAACCGCGCCAGGGCGCGGGACAGGCTTTCCGGGGCGATGCCGATACGGCTGGCCAGCGCCGCCTTGGTGATGGGCAGACGGACCTGCACGCCGTCACCGGCATCGCGGGCCAGGGCTAGCAGGAAGGACGCCAGACGCTGCCCCGGCGACTTGCTTTTCAGTTCGGCGATCTCGTGGATCATGTGCATCTGCCAGCGCGACAGACCCGACAACAGGTGAAAGCCCAATTGCGGGTTGTCGCCCAGACGCTTGAGGAACGGCCCCGACGGCACCTGGATCAGCCGGGAACCGCCCACCACTTCGCAGTTCAGCGGATATTTGCCGGTCGAGAAGATGGCTGCTTCGGCGAAGGTGGACACCGCGTCGAACACTTCGATGATGGACTGGTCGCCGGTTTCGGTCAGGGCGAAGATGTTGACCCGGCCATCCAGCACCACGAAGAAATGGTCGGCGTCGTCGCCCTGGCTGAACAGCAGCTGCGTCTCGGCGAAGGAAACCGCCTGGGCGTTTTCCAGCAGGAACGACAGCTCCTGGGCCTTCAGCGCGGCAAAAAGCGGCGCCTGGGCACAAAGGTTGACGTCGGCGGCAGACAATCCGGCCATTTCGCTTACCCCAAATCGTCTTCGACACAAAAATCGCGCAAGGCATCCAGATCGGCGATGACCACCACGTTGTCGGCCTTGGATTCCACCCCCAGCTTGGCCAATTTGGCCAAGGCGCGCGACAGGCTTTCCGGCTTCATGCCCAATTCGTCGGCCACCAGCTTCTTGTCATAGGGAAAGCGCACCTGGACGCGGCCTTCCTCGGCCTCGGCCAGGGACAGCAGGAACGACCCCAGGCGCTGGGCGGTGGTCTTCAGCTTCAATTCCGCGATCTGACGCACCAGCATGCGCAGGCGGAACGACATGGTGGACAGCATGTGGAACACGATGTCCTTGCGGGGCGCCAGCTTTTCCAGGAACGACGCGGCGGGAACCGCCAGCAGCTGGGCCGTGTTCAGCACCCGGGCGCTCATCAGGAAGCGGCCGTCGCCGAACATGGCGGCGTCGCCCAGAACCGTGCCCCGGCGCGCCACCTCGACGACGCTGCGCCGTCCGTCGTTGTCCACCGACAATTCCACGTGGCCGTCCATCACCACATAGAAGTCCACCACTTGATCGCCGGCTTGGTAGATTTGCTGTTCGTGCCCGAAGGACACCATCCGCGCCCCTTCGACCAGGCTGCGGATGTCGCTTTCCTGAAGACCCGCGAACAACGGCGTGAACTGCAGTTGCAGCAGCACCTCCTTGGGTGCCGACACATTCGCGTCCTTGCTCATCACTGCCCCCGTCCTGTACAAGGCGCGAAGCTAGACCAATCCGTCGGCAAGGCCAAGCCGCTATATGTATGCGGAATGCCTTTTCAACAGATCAAGGACGTCACATGACCGCTGACCGCGACCTTCCCATCGGTGTCTTCGACTCCGGCGTTGGCGGGCTGACAGTCTTGAAAGCACTGCGCGAGAGGCTGCCGGGCGAATCCCTTATCTACCTGGGCGACACCGCGCGCCTACCCTATGGCACCAAAAGCGCCGCCGCCGTCAGCCATTATGCCCTGCAAGCCGCCCACGCCCTGGTGCGCATGGGGATCAAGACCCTGGTGGTGGCCGACAACACCTCGTCCGCCCATGCCCTGGAGGCGCTTCGGGCCGAGTTTCCCGGACTGCCGGTGATCGGGGTGGTCGAACCCGGGGCCAGCGCCGCCGCCCTGGCCAGCGCCCAAGGACGCATCGTCGTCATCGCCACCGACAGCACCGTGCAGGCCGGCACCTATCCGCGCGCCATCCACAATTCGCGGCCCGGCGCCCAGGTGATTTCCAAGGCCTGCCCGCTGTTCGTGTCCATGGTGGAAGAAGGCATGACCGACGGCCCCATCGCCGAGCAACTGGCGCGTCATTACCTGGACCCATTGTTCCAAAACGCCGACGACGACAGCCGCGGCGATTGCCTGTTGCTGGGCTGCACCCACTTCCCCGCTTTGTCCGACCTGCTGCGCCGGGTCACCGGCCCCGACACCGCCATCATCGATTCCGCCACCACCACGGCGCGGGCCGTCGAAGACCTGCTGGAGCACCGCGGACTGGCCACCCGCCGCGATCGAAGCCGCGCCCGTGTCCGCTATCTGGCCACCGACGCGCCCGAACGCTTCGCCCGCGTCGCCCGCATCTTCGTGCCCTGGACCATCACCCCGGACGAAGTGGAAGTCGTGGATTTGGCATAATTCCAAATTCCATCTTGGATGGCTGATTGCCGGGTGACAACGGGAACGGCTTGCCGCAAGATTGACAGTCCAAAACAACTAATCAACAGCCAATAGTTGATTGATGCGAGCCGTCGGCAAAGAATATTGGTGGCTTTTCACCCTGGGTGCACTTGTCATCCTGGCCGCGGCCGGGCTTGGTCGTCATCTGCTGGCCGATTCATTGCTGTCGTTGTCTCACGAACGGCTGATGGGTATTGCCCAAGTCAAGACCACCGAAATCAAAAACCGCCTGAACGAGATTCAGGCCGACGCCTTGATTTTCCTCCGTCGTCCGTCAGTGCGGGACGCCATGACCAATCAGGATCATCGGCAGACCGACCACCACCCGGTGCTGAACGCCGCCATCGCCGACGCCATCAAATACCAGCGCTTCACCGACATTCTGGTTTTTGACCGCGACGGCCGGCAAACCCATCCGGCCCCGACCCAAACGCCCCGACCAGAGGTCGACCAGGCGGTCCACGACGCCTTGGCCAGCGGCCAGACACGATTGATCGACCTGCATGAATCCGAAGGGGAAATCGTCTTCGGCTATGCCATCCCCCGGATCGAACAGGGTCGGGTGGCCGGCGTCGCCTATTTCGAGCGCTCGGCCCGCGCCGACCTGTACGGCACCCTGGCGCAATGGCACGACCCCTCGCTGGCCGGCGAATCCTTGCTGGCGGAAAGAAAAGGTGACGGCGTCCGCTTTCTCAGCCCGCTGGCCTTTCGTCCAGAGCTTCTTCCCCTGACACTGATCCTGCCCGGAAACGACGACAAGGTTCTGGCGGTCAAAGGACTGAACAGCCAAACCGGCTTGGTCGAAGGCCGGGATTATGCGGGAAACGACGTCATCGGCGCCACCTACCGCATCGACGGCACGCCCTGGGTCATCGTCGCCAAGGCGTTGCGATCCGACGTCATGGAGCTGGCCAACGTGGTCAGCCTGGTCAGCGCCGTCACCGCCATCCTTTTGTTGGCCACCTTCTCGGTGGCGCTGTTGGGCATCTTGCGCAACCGCCATCAACGCCACATGGTGGAACAGCATTCCACCATGAAGGCGATCCTGGACAACCTGCCCCAGGGCGTGGTGCTGCTGGATCGGGAATTGCGGGTCCAGGCCTATAACAGCGGCGCCTACCAGATATTTGGCCTGCCCGCCGATTCCTATGCCATCGGCAAGCCGTTTTCGCTGGTCCTGCGGCAATGGGCGGATCATTGCGGCTTTGGCCCGACCGCGCTGGAACGCGCCCTGAAGAGCATGGGATCGCCCGTCCCCTTGCGTTTCGAGATGCCGATCCGCGCCGATGGCGGCAAGGGCTGGTGCACCCTGACCCACACGCCCCTGGACAATGGCGGCTTCATCCGCACCTTTGCCGACATCACGGCGCTGAAACAGGCGGAAGACCGGATCAAGACGTTGAATTCCAACTTCCTGACCATGTTGGACAACGCCCGCGACTTCATCTACTTCAAGGATGCCGACAGCCGTATCGTCTTTTGCAGCCAGGCCATGGCCGACATCACCGGACACGCCAACTGGCGCGACATGGTGGGCAAGCACGATTTCGAACTCTTCCCGCCCGACACTGCCAAAATCTATAACGACGAAGAAAAGCCGGTGTTCGAAAAGGGCGAAAGCGTCGTCAACAAGGTCAATCCCTATTACGACGAAAACGGCAAGACCGGCTGGGTCGAAACCAACAAATGGCCGATTTTCGACGAAGCCGGAACCCAAGTGGTGGGGATTTTCGGCATCAGCCGCGACATCACCGAACGCATGAACCTTGAAATCGCCCTGGAACGGTCGAACACCGAACTGGAACAATTCGCCTATGTGGTGTCGCACGACTTGCGCCAGCCGTTGCGCATGATTTCCAGCTATACTGGCCTGCTGGCGCGGCAACTGGGGGGCGACCTTGATGACCGCGCCAGGGAATACCTGGCCTATATCCTGGACGGCAGCAAACGCATGAACGACATGATGGCGTCGCTGCTGGAATATTCCCGCGTCGGCCGCAGGGGCGAGCCCATGCAGAAGGTCGACACGCGCCTCGTGGCCGAAGAAGCGGTCCATTTCCTGACCCCCATCGTCGCGGAAACCGGCGCCCGGATCGCCTTTGACGGGGAATGGCCGCAAATCGAAGCCAGCCCTAACGAACTGACCCGCCTGTTCCAAAATCTGGTCGGCAACGCGCTGAAATACCAGCCGGCCGGGAACTCGCCCCAGGTGGTGGTCAAGTCCTGGAACAAGGGCAAGGAACACCTGTTCTCGGTCACCGACAACGGTATCGGCATCGACCCCGCCCAGGCCGACCGCCTGTTCAAGGTGTTCCAGCGGCTGCATGCCGGCGACCGCTACGAAGGCAGCGGCATCGGTCTGGCGGTGTGCCGCAAGATCGTCGAACGCCATGGCGGCAGCATCTGGCTGGATGGCGAATTCCCCGGACCGGGCGCCCGTTTCGTGTTTTCGCTGCCCGGCGACGGCGCGGCAAACCGCGCCGCCCCATGACGATCAGCCGCCGGCGGCCTTCAGATCCTTGCGGGCCTGGGCCAGCTTGGCATGCAGTTCATGGCAGTGGGCGGCGATTTCCGGGATCTTTTCCCAGTTCACCGGCAGTTCCTCGGACAGGTCGTGCAAATCCATCTTGGCCTGGGTCGCCTGGGTGGACAACTTCTTGACGGCCGCCTTCAGGGTATCGATGTCGCTCATGGGCTTACTCGCTGGTCGCTTCGGCGGAAGCAGGGCCAGACTACCCAATGCTTAAAATCATGGCAATTTGGAATGATGGCGTTTTTTTGTCCAAGGCACCGCCGCCCGCAGGGGGGAGGGGGGATAGCGGGCGGCGGCCTTGGGCGGAGCGTCGTCCTGGGGGGGGGGATGGAGGACGAACCGCCTATCCAGTCGGTGGAAGGAGATCGGGGATCGCGGTGACCACCTCCAACCTTTCGGCGTGACTTGATACTAGCCGCGACCTTGCCGCGAAGAAACGACACGGAGGTGTAACCCGCATCCTCTTTTCGTCAGCCTGTCCCAACCTTGGTTGGACGCAACGACGTCAGATTCCAGACCATGGTATTACCGGCTGGCGTATACCACCAGGATCACCGACAAGACCGGCACTGACGCGATGGTGGAAAGCAAGATAACCTGGGACGTGCGCTCCACATAGACCTTGTACTGGTTGGCCATGACGAAGGTCAGCGCCCCGGTGGGCAAAGCCGCCAACAAAAGCGTCGCCCCGGTCCAGAAGCGGTCCAGCGGGAACACGGTTTCGATCAGCCCCCAGGCCAGCAGCGGATGGACCAGCAGCTTCAGCGGCACCATCCACCCCACGTGACGCAGCCCCAGTTCCAAGGGCCGGCCGGCCAGGAAGACGCCGATGGCGAACAACGCGCAGGGACCGGCCGCCGCCCCGGTCAGCTGGCACAGGTTGACCACCGGCTGCGGCACGGCAAGCCCGGTCAGGTTCCAGGCCAGACCGGCCAACGACGACACGATCAGCGGGTTCTTGATCAATCCCTTGCCGACGCTGGCGAAGGCGCGCCCCAGGCCATGGCCGTGCGAACGGGCCATTTCCATGGTGATGACCGCCAAACCGATCATCACCACGCTCATGATCACCGTGGCGATGATGGCGGGCAGCAGATGGTCGGCCCCCCAGGCGGCCAGGAACAGCGGAATGCCCATATAGCCGGTATTCGAGAAACTGGCGTTCAGCGCCTGCAACGAATTGACTTCCGGCCCGTCGGCGCGGCCCTTCAGCCAGCCCAAGGCCCAGCCCAGGGCGTAAACCATCAGCATCGAGCCCAAGAAGGCGCCGATGAAGTTCAGGTTGAAGATGTCGCCCAGGGGCTGGCGGGCCATGGACAGCAACAGCACCGCCGGCAGGGCGAACCAATAAACGAAAGCCGACAGCGCCGACGAAGCTTCCTGGCCCAACACCGTGCGCCCGCCGCCATAGCCCGCCAGGATGATGGCGAAGACCGGCAACGCGACGTCGAAGACAACCTGCATGATCAGATTGTCTCCGTCATTCCCGCGAAAGCGGGAATCCAGGTGGTGTTACGATAACTTTTCCGCGACTCCTGGATGCCCGCCTGCGCGGGCATGACGCTCCTATTCATCATGCTGTCCCTTCCCTTACGACACCCGTTCGACCAGATGGATGATCGAACGATAAGGGATGCCGGAATGGTCGGCCAGCCCGATTTCGCAGGTGCGGTTGGCGGAAAAGCCCTCATGGCAGCCTTCGGGGACCACCAGCTTGCGCAGCGCGTGGGCGTTCAGTTCCGGGGTGGTGAAACCCTTGTCGCCGGCGAAGCCGCAACAGGTGACGCCGTCGGGAACCACCACGGTTTCGGCGCAGGCGCGGGCCACCGCCAGCAGCTTGTCTTCCAATCCCATCTTGCGCACCGAACACGGGATATGCAGCATCACCGCGCCCTTCAGCGGCTTCAGCGTCAGGCGCGGCAAGATCAGGTCGTGCAAGGCCTCGACCGCGTCCAGCACCTTGGTAAAGCCCTTCAGCCGCGCCGAGCAGGTGGCGGTGTCCATGATCACCGGCACCTCGCCCTGTCGGGCCTGTTCCAACACCGCGGCCATTTCGCGGGCCTTGGCGTCGGCGATGTCGGCCATGCCCTTGCTGTCCCAGGGCTGGCCACAGCACAGGTTCCCCAGGTTCTGGGGGATGACCACGCGGAAACCGGCTTTCTTCAACAGGCTTTCGGTGGCGTCGGGCAGGCTTTGCTTGACCGGGTCGGCCAGCGCCGGCCCCATGGCACGCGACGCACAGGACGGCACATAGACGACGACGTCATCCCCTGCCCCACCGCCGTGCAGCTTGGGCCGGGCCGGCGTCGGCAGGCGGCGGCGGTTGCGCGCCGTCCCCGCCACGGTGTCGGCCATTTCGGCCACACCCAAGCCCAGCTTGGTCAGGCCCATCAGGGTGCCGTAATGGTCGGCGGCGAACTGTCCGACCTTGCGGGCGATGTTGCCCTGCTTGCGGCCACGCAGGGCCTTGATCAGGCTGCCGGTCTCGATGCCCACCGGACAGGCGGTGGCGCACAACCCGCAGGCGGCGCAGGTCTCAAGCCCGTGATAATCGTAAAGAGCGCCGATTTCCTGACGGCGCGCCGGTTCGGCCACCGCCATTTCGCGCCAGCCGACGATGCGCTGGCGGGGCGACAGGGTCAGCATGTGGCTGGGGCACATGCGCTCGCAGAACCCACATTCGATGCAGGTGTCCACCAGCGGGTCGGCGGCGGGCAACGCCTTTAAATCCTTCAGATGGGCCTGCGGGTCACGGTTCAGGATGACCCCGGGGTTCAGCATGCCGGCCGGGTCCAGAAGCTCCTTGATGTCCCACATCAGGGCGGTGGCCGCCGCCCCCCATTCCATTTCCACATAGGGCGCCATGTTGCGGCCGGTGCCGTGCTCGGCCTTCAGCGAGCCGTCGTATTTTTCCACCACCAGCTTGGCCACGTCGTCCATGAAGGCGCCATAGCGGTCGATCTCGGACGCGTTGCCGAAATCCTGGGTGAAGACGAAGTGCAAATTGCCTTCCAGGGCATGGCCGAAAATGATGGCCTCGGTATAGCCATGGGTCAGGAACAGCGCCTGCAAGTCGGTGGTGGCGGCGGCCAGGTCTTCCACCCGGAAGGCCACGTCCTCGATGATCACCGTGGTGCCGACGGGCCGCACCGCGCCCACCGCCGGGAACAGGCCCTTGCGGATTTTCCAATACTTGGCGCCCTCGGCGGCGTCGGTGGTGAAGCTGACCGGGCCGATGGTGGCGATGCCATCCAAGCACCCGATGATGGCGGCGATGTTGTCTTGAAGGCTGGCCGCGTCGGCGGCACGGGTTTCCACCAGCAGTGCCGCGGCGGTCTCGGGCAACTCGGCCAGACCGGCGGGCATGCCGGGCTTGCCGGTAACGCTGCGCAGCGCCGCGCGGTCCATCAATTCCACCGCCGAAACCGGGCTGGTCTTCAGCCGCGCCACCGCCTGGGCCGCCAGGGCGGCATCGGGGAAGAACACCAGGGCGTTGGCCTTGTTGGCGTGGTCGGGCACGGTGTCATAGGTGATTTCGGCGATGAAGCCGAGCGTCCCTTCCGACCCGATCATCAGATGGGTCAGGATGTCGATGGGATCGCTGTAATCCACCAGGGCGTTCAGCGCGTATCCGGTGGTGTTCTTGATGGCGAATTTCTTGGCAATGCGGGCGGCCAGGGTGGCATCGGCGCGGGTGCGTTCCCCCAATTCGGCCAGCTTTTGCAACAGCGCCCCGTGGCTGGCGCGGAAAGCCGCCACCGAGTCCGCATCGCCGGTATCCACCAAGGTGCCGTCGGCCAGGATCAGCCGCATGGCGGCCAGGGTCCGATAGGAATTCTGCGCCGTGCCGCAACACATGCCCGACGCGTTGTTGGCGGCGATGCCGCCGATCTTGGCGGAATCGATGCTGGCCGGGTCGGGGCCGATCTTGCGGCCAAAGGCGGCCAGACGACGGTTGGCCTCGGCGCCGATGACGCCGGGCTGCAGACGGATGCGTTCGCCGCCTTGTTCGACCACCGCGCCGCCCCAACCGTCGCCCAGCAACAGCAGCACCGAATCGCTGACCGCTTGCCCCGACAACGAGGTGCCGGCAGCGCGGAAGGTGACGCTGACGCCTTCTTCGGCGCAGGCGGCCAGGGTCGCCTTGACCTCGGCCTCGGTGTCGGCCTTGACCACCAGTTTGGGGATCAGCCGGTAAAAGCTGGCATCGGTGCCATAGGCCAACAGACGCAAGGGGTCGTCGATCAGACGGTCGGCCGGGATCAACGCAGACAGACGGGATTTCACGCTCATTGCAGCACCAGGACGATCAATTCCTTGGGACCATGGACGCCATAGGCCAGGGTCTGTTCGATGTCGGCGGTCTTGGACGGCCCGGAAATCAACAACAAGTTGGTGGGCATCGCCGCCGCCCAGCCCTGGGCTTCGATGATCTGAGCCAGATTGTCGGCGATGTCGTCCGCCTTCAGCAGCGCCACATGGATGGGCGGCAGCAAGGATGCCAGACGCGGTTCATCCACATCGGGGACCACCACCAAGGACCCGGTCTCGGCGATGGCGCCCCGCGTGGTGGTCACGCAGGCGTCGATGCCCGACACCAGTTGGTCTTTGAAGTCCTCGACCGGCGCGTCATAGGCGACGACGTCGTCCCAATCGATCCCCAGATGCGGCGCCGCCAGCACGCGGGCGACGTTCTTTTCCGCCAGGATCTTGCGCAGATGCGGCCGCCAGGTTTGCTCGGTGACCACATGGACCTCGCCATGCACCGCCTCGATCATCATGCGAAAGCGATCGAGGCGGTCGTTGAAGCTGGGCGCCTGCCAATACGGGCGTTCCGGGGGTTGGACCTGGGGGGCGGCGCGCAGCCGGGCCAGGATGTTGGCGCGGGCCTCACTCATTGTCGTATCCCTTTTCCCGGGCCAGTTGGTGCAAGGTCTTGGCCGCGAATTTGGGCTTGGTGCGCACGCTGGTCCATTGCTTCAACAAAGGTGCGGCGGCGGGGATCAGGTTGCCCACCACCGACAGCGCCTTGGTCCCCACCTTGTAAGCGGCGGGATTGGCGTACATGGCCTGCCAGCCCTTCCACACGGCGCTTTCCACCGCCGAATGGCCCGAGCCGGCACCCTTGACCGCCGGGCTGGCGCTGGGCTCGGCCGCTTCGGTGCGCAGACGGACCAGGATGTCGGCGATGGGGATTTGTACCGGGCAGACCTCGACACAGGCATTGCACAATGTGGACGCATGCGGCAGGTCGCCGGCGCAGTCCAGCCCCGCCAGCTGCGGCGTCAGGATCTTGCCGATGGGACCGGGATAGACCGAGCCATAGGTGTGGCCGCCGACGCGGGAATAGACCGGGCAATGGTTCATGCAGGCGCCGCAGCGGATGCAGCGCAGGGTGTCGCGCAATTGTTCGTCGGCGTAAACCCGCGACCGGCCGTTGTCCAACAGCACCAGATGCACCTGGCGCGGCCCGTCCTGTTCGCCGGACTTTCGCGGGGAGGTGATCATGTTGACGTAAGTGGTGATGGCCTGACCGGTGGCCGAACGCGGCAACAGCGCCAGAAGCGGCGCCACGTCGTCCAGCTTTTCCACCAGCTTCTCGATGCCGGCGACGGCGATGTGCAACGGCGGCAACGTGGTGGACAACCGGCCGTTGCCTTCGTTTTCGATCAGCACCAGCGACCCGGTTTCCGCCACCAGGAAATTGGCCCCGGAAAGTCCAGCGTCGGCGCTGGCGAATTCACGCCGCAACACTTGGCGGGCTGCCGCCGTCAGCGCGTCCACATCCTCGGTATAGGGCTGGTTCTCGATGTTGTCGGTGAACAATTGGGCGATCTCGCCCTTGTTCTTGTGGATGCACGGCATGACGATGTGGCTGGGCGCCTCGCCCGCCAGTTGGATGATGTATTCACCCAAATCCGATTCCACCGCCTTGATGCCGTGGGCTTCCAGATGGGCGTTCAGGTGCATTTCCTCGGACACCATGGACTTGCCCTTGATCACCTTCTTGGCGCCGTGGGCGGTCAGGATTTCCAGGACGATGCGGTTGGCGTCGGCGGTGGTTTCGGCCCAATGCACGGTGATGCCGTTGGCAATGGCCTTTTGCTCGAATTCCTCCAGCAAATCGGGCAGCTGGGCCAAGGCGCGGGCCTTGATGGCGGCGCCCTTGGCGCGCAGCGCGGTCCAATTGTCCTTATCCTCGAACTGCGCGGCGCGCTTGGTCATCAGACCATCCATGGCACGGCGGAAATTGGCGCGCAATTGCGGGTTGTTCAGCGCGTCATGGGCGCGGGTGGAAAAATCAGCGGCCATGGCAGCGCTCCAACAGGAATTCCGCCAGATGCTGGGGCCGCGTCGGCTTGCCCGCCTTGTCCAAAGCACCGCCGATATTCATCAGGCAGCCGCAATCGCCCGACACCACGCGGGCAGCCCCGGTCTGGCCGATGGCGTCGATCTTGTCGGCGACCATGGCGGCGGACACTTCCGGCTGGCGCACCGCGAAAGTGCCGCCGAAACCGCAGCATTCCTTTTCGCGGGGATTTTCCACCAAGGTGACGTTGGACAAAGCGCGGATCAGCCGCTTGGGTTCGTCCACCACCCCCATCTCGCGCATGGAATGGCAGGACCCGTGCCAGGTCACCGTGACCTTCTCGCCCTTGTCCACCAGCTTGGTGTCCAGGCCCAGCACATGGACCAGGAACCACGACAACTCATAGACCCGGCCGGCAAAAGCCTTGGCCCGTTCCTCGTCACGGTCGCCCTGGAACAGGTCGGGGTAATGCACCCGCATCATGCCGGCGCACGACCCCGACGGCACCACGATGGGCCAGTCCTCGGGGAAGGCGTCCAGTTGGGCGCGGGCCACTTCGCGGGCTTCCGATCGGTGACCGGAATTGAAGGCCGGCTGGCCGCAGCAGCTTTGATCCTGGGGGAACACCACCCGGATTCCCTGGCGCTTCAGCAGCTCCATGCCGGCCAGACCGGCATCGGGGAAAAACAGGTCAACCAGACAGGTCCCGAAATAATAGACATCCTTCGGCATCTCGGCCGGCGGGGTGACATGTGCGGGCATATGAACGTTCCCATGGCATGACTGGACCGGCTTGGATGCGGTCCATTTGGTAATACCACTTAGCAGAGTTCGTGCCTAAGGAAAATATACTTTACGACAGGTTTTCGTAACGATCGTATGCGTTGCACACCAAAGCAACTATTGGTATCAGTGACCGAAAGATTAGCCCCCCCCTTGCGGAAAGCCCCCATCCCATGACGATCTTGCGCAAAGCCGCCATAACGCTTGCCTTCACCCTGCTGCCGGCATCCGGGGCGTTTGCGCAATGGTATGTGGGGGGCGACGGCGGCGTCAACGTCCTGGCCGATTCCAAAATCAGCGGCCAGAACAACACCAGCGCCACCATCGGCAGTAAGACCGGTTATGTTTTACAGATGGAAGGGGGCTATGATTTCGGTGGCCCCAAAGCCGAATTGGAAATCGGCTACCGCAACAGCGGCATCAAGACCCTGACCGACGTCAACAGCGCCGGCGGCCGAACCTCGTCGCTGTCGTTCATGGCCAACGGTCAATACGAATTTCTGCCGACCGAACAATGGCACCCCTTCGTCGGTGCCGGCATCGGCATGGCCCAGGTGACCGCCCGCTGGAGCGAAGCGGGCAGCAACATCGTCGACGATTCAGACTGGGTCTTCGCCTACCAGGCCTTCGTCGGCGTCGGCTATGACCTCAGCAAGGCTTGGCAAGTAAAGGCGCAGTACCGGTATTTCGCCACCGAGGACGTGGAGCTGGCCAGTTCCGGCAACAGCAAGTTCAGCGCTGAAAACGAAAACCACGCTTTCATGGTCGGCATGACCTACCGCTTCGGCGGGAAGACCGTATCGGTCGCCCAGGCCGAGACGGCGACACCGACGGACGCCCCCCTGTCCTATGCCGCCATGGATGCCCAGCCGCGCCGTCTGTGGTTGCCCGGCCCGCGCCAGCCCCGCTGAGCGGTTCTCTCCTCGGTTCGCCCGTCAGTTCCCCGCCACCGCCAAGCGCGCCATGGCCAGCGCCCCTTCGCGGCTAAGGGCGCCGCAAACGAACAAGGCCGAGTGGCAGAACGTGGCGTCGGGCACCCCGCACATTTGTGCCAGTTCGCCGTCGCGCAAGCCCCCCCAGCTGGCCGGCAGCGACTTGCGTTGGCCGAACGAGCCACGCTGGGGCGGCACCGCCGACACCGTCCAATCCTTGCCGGCCGGACGGATGACGTACAGCACGTGGTCCAAACCCAGGTCGAACACCGCGTCGTCCCACGGCAGCCGCGTGTCCAGCACCACGATGCGCGGGTCTTCGGCGTTTTGCGCGGCCAGGGACACCGCGTCCTGAGCCCGGGCCGCAGCGAAGCCCTGGGCCACGGCGCGGGCCAGCACCTGGTCGGCCAACCCCACCGCCTGGTAATAGCAGCCGTCCTCGTCGGCGCCGACTTCGGCGAAAGTCGGGCAGAAGGTTTCCAACACCGTCGAGAAATGACCGGGATGGCGCTGCATGGCGCCGTTGTCCATCAGGTCGACGTCGCGGATCAGCCCACTATCCACCTTGGACCAGATCACCTGCACCTGTGCCGGCGTGGCGGCCGGGCACAGTCGGGCGATGGCGTCGCGACCGTAATCGCGCCAGATCAGCCCGGCCGAGGAATAAGCCTCGCCGTTGTCGCGCAGCGGCTTGTCGCGCATGTGGTGGTCGTAACGGCCCAAGGCCGGGTCGTAGACGTTGCCCACGTCGAAGACCACGTCCGCCGCGTCCCAATCCTGGACCAGACGCGACCGGGTCAGGCGGACAGCGCCGTCCTTTGCGGCCTTCAGGATGGCGAAGGCGAAGACGTCGTCGGCGTGGAAGCTGCCGCTGTGGGTGGCCGCAACAAGCATGATGGTCCCTTCAAAAACAAATCCGCCGGGCTTTAAGGCCCGGCGGACAGCAAGAACGCAAGTGAAAAAGTTCAGTGGCTCGACGCGGCGGCGGCACCGATGCCGGTCTGCGAGCGGACGAACTGGTCGTCGAAGGCGGCGATTTCCGCTTTGGCCTGCGCCGACTTGTCCAGCTTGGACACCACGATGGTGACCAGGAAAGCCAGGCTCATCGAGAACAGGGCCGGATGCTCGTAGGGGAAGATGGGCGCCGGATTTTCCAGCACCACCACCCACACCGCCTTGGACAGCACGACCATGGTCACCGCCGAGATCAGGCCGGCCAGGCCGCCCCACAGGGCACCCTTGGTGGTCAGGCCCTTCCAGTACATGGACAGGATCAGGATGGGGAAGTTGGCCGAGGCCGCGATGCCGAAGGTCAGGCCGACCAGGAAGGCCACGTTCTGCTTTTCGAAGGCGATACCCAACAGCACGCCCAAGGCGCCCAGGAACAGGGACGCGATCTTGGACACCCGCAGTTCTTCCTTTTCGGTGCACTGGCCCTTCTTGATGACGCGGGCGTAGATGTCGTGGGAAATGGCCGAAGCCCCGGCCAAGGCCAGACCCGACACCACCGCCAGGATGGTGGCGAAGGCCACCGCCGACAAAAAGCCCAGGAACAGGTCGCCGCCCAAGGCCTTGGACAGGTGCATGATCGGCATGTTGCCACCGCCGATCAGCTTGCCGCCGACCTTGCCGCCTTCGAAGAACTGGGGATCGGTGCCGACGATGGTGATCGCCGCCATGCCCAGCACACAGACCAGCAGGAAGAAGAAACCGATGATGCCCGACGCCACGAAGACGCTTTTGCGGGCTTCGCGGGCGTTGGGAACGGTGAAGAAGCGCATCATGATATGCGGCAGCGCGGCCGTGCCGAACACTAGGCCCAGCGACATGGACACGGCGGAAACCGGGTCGGCCAGCATGGTGCCCGGGGCCATGGCCTTGATGCCGTCCTTGTGCGAATCCACCGCGCTTTGCGCCATGGCTTCCAACGAGAAACCGAAATGATTGAGCGCCAGCAGGGTCAGGACGGCACCGCCGCCCAGCATCAGACAGGCCTTGATGATCTGCACCCAGGTGGTGGCGATCATACCGCCGAAAGTGACGTAAACCACCATCAGCACGCCCACCAGAATGACGGCGACGGCGTAATCCAGGCCGAACAAAAGCTTGATCAGCTGGCCGGCCCCCACCATCTGGACGATCAGGTAGAAACACACCACCGCCAGCGACCCCAAGGCGGCGAAGGTGCGAATCTTGGACTGGTCCAGGCGATAGCTGGCGATGTCAGCGAAGGTGAAGCGCCCCAGGTTGCGCAGACGCTCGGCCATCAGGAACAAAATGATCGGCCAGCCGACGAAGAAGCTGATGGTGTAGATGAAGCCGTCGAAACCCTTGGCGAAGACCAGGGACGACAGACCCAGCAGGGTGGCCGCCGACATGTAGTCGCCGGCGATGGCCAGACCGTTCTGGAAACCGGTGATGCCACCGCCGGCGGTGTAGAAGTCGCTGGCCGACTTGGTCCGGTTGGCCGCCCAATAGGTGATGCCCAGCGTCAGCAGCACGAAGGCCAGGAACATGCCGATGGCCGACAGATTGATCGGTTGCTTTTCCACCGCCCCAAGATCGCCGCCGGCGGCCAGTGCCGGGGCGGCGGACAACAGCGCCAAGGCGCTGACGGAAAGGATGGCGCGGATCATTGCAGGGTCTCCCGCACGATGTCGTTGTTCAACTGTTCGAACGGGCCGTTGGCGAAGCGCGAGTAAACCCCGGTCAGCAGCCACGAAACCACGATGATGGCGGCGCCGATGGGGGCGCCGACGGTCAGCGCGCCACCTTCGGTCAGGGGCTTGGACAACAGATCGGGGGCGAAGGCCACCACCATCATGAAGGCATAATAGGCGCCCAGCACGACGACCGACAAAAGCGCCGCCAAACGGCCGCGGCGGCGCACCAGTTCGGCGAATTTCGGGTTGTTGCGCACCCGTTCGTAAATGGGGTCGGACATGATCCCTCCGGTTTGAAGCCTGCTGGCGCATGCTGCGCCGCATTCAACCCGGAGGGGTAGCAAACGAGCATTGCGGAACTTTGCCCCAATCGTGACGGATTATTGCAGATGCACTGTTTGCATTTGCAATTTACGTCTCGCAAGGCAAAGAACCGACTAAAGGATGATGAAGACAGACCTTAAATATAATAGCCACGGACACAACCGGCACTAATATCGGTTCAGGAGTTTTTCTAAGATTATTAAATAATTGAAAACACATGTGTTTGGAAATTAAACGTGGGGTGCAGAAAATGAGAACGCCAGCCGCACTCGGTGCAGTTCTCGCGACGTTCCTGACCCTCTCCCCGGTGTTGGCGGCCGAAACCATCAGCGTCGGGGTGGTGCCGCAATTCGACCTTCGCCGCATCAATGCCGTCTGGCGTCCTTTGCTGGACGGATTGGAGCACCAGACCGGGCTGACCTTCCGCCTGGACGTGCCCCCCAGCATTCCGGCCTTCGAAAAAAGCCTGATGGCCGGCGAATACGACCTGGCCTACATGAACCCTTATGACTACGTGGTAGCCAGCAAGCGCCAGGGATACGTGCCCCTGGTCCGCGACTTCAGCGGCGACCTGTCGGGCATCGTCGTGGTGGCCCAGGACTCGCCGCTGAACCGGGTCGAGCAACTGGACGGCAAGGTGGTGGCCTTTCCGTCCCCCAACGCCCTGGGTGCCGCCTTGCTGCCGCGGGCGGAATTCGCCCGCAAGTTCCACATCACCGTCACCGAAAAATACGTCAAGTCCCATTCCTCGGCCTATTTGGCGGTGATCCTGGGCGAAGCCGACGCCGCCTGCGGCATTGCCGCCACCTTCGATCTGTTTCCAGCCGAATCGCGCCAAAAGCTGCGGATCATTTATCAAACCGCATCCTTCCCCCCCCACCCCTTGGCCGCCCATCCCCGGCTGAGCGCGGCCCAGCGTGACGCCGTGGTCCAGGCGTTCCTGGCCTTTTCCGGCACGCCGGAAGGAAAGCAGCGCGTCGCCGAAATCCCCATGCGCGATCCCAGGCCGGCCAGCGCGGCTGATTACGCCGGGCTGGACAGCCTGGGCCTGCAAGACTTCTATGTCGAAGAACAATAAAATGAGCGCCCGGACCAAATTGCTGCTGCCCTTCGCCGCCTTGATGGTGGCGGTGCTGACGGTGATGCACTTCGTCATCTTCGACGTGCTGAAGCAACGCCTGATCGCCGACAAGCTGCAATCGGAGCGGCAGGCCCTGCGGATGGTGGCGCTGGCCGTCACGCCGGATCTGCTCACCCACGACTTCGCCAAGCTTCACGACACCCTGACCGAGGTGTGGGCGGATCGCCTGTGGTGGCGATCGCTCACCCTGCGCCGTCCCGACGGGCGGCTGCTGTATCCGCTGACCGAAGCCGCGGCCCCCTCGACCATCCCCCGGTTCAGCATTCCGCTGATGGCCGGCACCCGTGAACTGGGAACGCTGAGCATCGCCACCGACATCACCGCATCCATCGCCGAAAGCCTGAACATCTTGGTGAACATGGAAGTGATGGTGATCGTGCTGCTGCTGCTGGGCACCGCCCTGGTGGTGCATCTGCAAGCCCGCTGGCTGCTGACGCCGCTGGCCGGCTTGATGCGGGCGGCCAAGGCGTTGGCCGCCGGTCAAGCCGGCATCCGCCTGCCCCGGGCCGGCGGAGAAGTGGGGCAACTGGTGGAAGCTTTCGCCAGCATGGCGCAAGCCATCGACACCCGCGAAACCGCGCTACGCCACAGCGAATCGCGTCTGGCGGCGGTGATCGACAATTCCGGCGAGGCGGTGATCACCTTGGGGGTCGACGGCACCATCCAGTCGTGCAACAAGGCCGCCGTCTCGATCTTCGGCTATGACCAGGCCGAATTGCTGGGGGCGTGCCTGAATGTCTTGATCCCGCACCACGATTGCGTCCCCACCCCGGATGAAGGCACCGAAACCGTGGGCCGCAAGGCCGATGGCAGCCAGATCGCCCTGTGGCTGATCCTGACCGAAATCAACACCAGTGACGGCCCGCTGTTCGTCGCCACCATCAGCGACATCACGTCCCGCAAGCAGGCCGAAGCGGAATTGCGCGAAAGCGAAAGCCGTTTCCGCGACCTGGCGGGATCGGCATCGGACTGGTTCTGGGAAACCGATGGCGAACACCGCCTGACCTTCGTTTCCGAACGCATCGGCGCCGTGCTGGGGGTCAAGCCGTCGGCGGTCCTGGGCTTTTCCTACATGGACCTGGGCCTGGCCGATTGCGACGAAGCGATCCGCCGCCCCCATCTGGAACAGCTGGAAGCCCATCTGCCGTTTCGCGACGTGGTCTTTCCCGTCGGCCCCCTGGGCGGCAAGGACGGTCGTTACATCCGTATCAGCGGCATCCCCATGTTCGACCACCATGGCGGTTTCCTGGGCTATCGCGGTGTCGGCGCCGACATCACCCGCGAAGTGATGGCCGAGCGTCGCGAACAGCAGGCCCGCCAGCAACTGGCCGACGCCATCGAGGGCATCAGCGACAGCATCGCCGTCTACGACTCGCAAGACCGCCTTGTCCTGCACAACAACGAGTGCAAACGGGTTTTTTCCGCCATCGACAACCTGCTGTCGCAAGGAATGACCTTCACCGACATCATCAGCAATCCGCAGACCGTTGCCATGTTCGTCATCGAAGGTGTCAGCCGCGAGGAATGGGTGGAGGAGCGGCTGCGCATCCACCGCATCGCCGACGGCGCGCCTTCCGTCATGCATCTGCACGGGAACCGTTGGCTGTTGTCGCGCGAGTACCGCACCGCCGACGGCGGCGTGGTGGCGGTCCGCACCGACATCACCTTGCTGAAGGAACGCGAGGAAGCCCTGGACCGGCTGCAGCGCCGTTATCAGTTGATTCTGGATTCCGCCGGTGACGGCATCATCGGCCTGGACACCACGGGCCGGGTCAGCTTCGCCAACCGGGCCGCCGCCGAACTGGTCGGATTGAAGGGCGAAGCGTTGATCGGGGCGGATTACCGGACGGTGATGGCAGCCGACGACGATCCCATCCACCGTTCTTATACCGCCGGGCTGGCGCAAAAGGTTGACGACGCCGCGTTCAAGCATGCCGACGGTCATCACATTCAGGTGGAATATCTGGTCGCCCCCATCCTGGAGCAGGATCAGGTGATGGGCGCGGTGGTGGTGTTCCGCGACGTCACCCTGCGCCGGCTTTACGAACGCACCTTGGCCGAACAACAGCAGATCCTGGAACGCCAAGTGGCCGAGCGCACCGCCGAATTGGCGGCGTCACGCCAACGCCTGCAGGCCATCACCGAAAACCTGTTCGAAGGGGTCTTGGTCGTCGACCGGAACGGCATGACCACCTTCGCCAATTCCTCGGCCCATGCGGCGTTGGACTGTGGCGCCATCGAAGGCTTGCCCCTGGATCAGGTGCTGCGCCTGGACGGCCGGGAATTCAGCCACTCGGCCCTTCCCACAGTGATACGGGAAGGATACCCGTTGCGCCAGGATGACGCCTGGTTCGTCACCGGTACCGGGCGCAAGCTGAATGTCGCCTTCGCCTGCTCGCCGCTGCGCCAGCAGGGTAAATGCGTCGGCGCCGTCATCTCGTTCCGCGACATCCGCCAGTTGAAGGACGCCCAGCAGGAAGCGCTGCAGGCCTCGCGGCTGGCCAGCGTCGGCCAATTGGCCGCCGGCATCGCCCACGAGATCAACACCCCCATCCAATACGTGGGCGACAACCTGCGCTTCGTCCGCGACTCGGTGGCCGACATGGCCCAGGTCCTGGATCTGGCGCGCGGCCTGCTGTCCGCCGCCCCCGACTTCACCAGTGCGTGGGACAGCGCCGACATCGACTATTTGAAGGATGAATTGCCAAGCGCGCTTCAGCAATCCCTGGACGGCGTCGCCCAGGTGGCCCGCATCGTCTTGTCCATGAAGGAATTTTCCCATCCCGGCAACACCAGCAAGGCGATGACCGACATCAACCGCGCCTTGGACAGCACGCTGACGGTCAGCCGCAACACTTGGAAGCATGTGGCGACCGTGGAAACCGACTTCGCCCCCGACCTGCCCCTGGTCAACTGCCATGCGGGCGAAATCAACCAGGTGTTCCTGAACCTGATCATCAACGCCGCCCATGCCATCGAAGCCTCGGGCAAACCGCTTCCCGGCACCATCCGGGTCAGCACCAGCCATCAGGACGGTTTCGTCCGCATCAGCGTCAAGGACAGCGGCACCGGCATATCGCCGGCCATCCTGGAAAAGATTTTCGATCCCTTCTTCACCACCAAATCCGTGGGCAAGGGCACCGGCCAGGGCTTGGCGATCTGCCTGGACGTGGTCAAGATCAAACACGGCGGAAAGCTGGAGGTGAACGGCAACCAAGGCGATGGTGCCGAATTCGTCGTCACCCTTCCCATCGACACTTCCGCCGAAGCAGGTCCAGCATGAGCAAGAAAACCCGCATCTGCTTCGTCGACGACGAACCCAACATCCTGCAGGGACTGAAGCGCTTCATGCGCCCGATGACCAGCGAATGGGAGATGGAATTCCACCTGTCCGGCGAAGCCGCCCTGTTTTCCATGACCCAAAATGGCCCCTTCGACGTGGTGGTGTCGGACATGCGCATGCCCGGCATGGATGGCGCCACCCTGTTGTCCCACATCCGCCAGGATTACCCGGAAACCATCCGGGTGATCCTGTCGGGCTATGCCGACAGCGACTCGGTGCTGCGCACCATCGGCCCGGCGCATCTTTATCTGGCGAAACCGTGCGAGGGCGAATCCCTACGCGAAGCCATCCGCCATCCCCTGGCCCTGCGCCGGCTGCTGTCGTCGCAATCCATGCGCCGGGCCTTGGGCGGACTGGAATCCCTGCCCAGCCTGCCCGACTTGTTCATCCGCCTGGATACCGAACTGGTCTCGCCCCATTGCTCGACCGCGTCGGTGGCCGCCATCATCGGGTCGGACACCGCTATGACGGCGGAAATCCTGAAATTGACCAATTCCGCCTATTTCGGCATCGGCCAGCGGGTCAGCTCGGTCTTGCAGGCGGTGCGCACCCTGGGCCTGGAAACCATCCAGACCCTGATGGTCAAGACCGCCATCTTCCGACTTTTCGCCGGGTCGTCGCACGCCGCGCCTTATATCGAGGGGCTGAACCGCCACGGCCTGGAACTGAGCCGGCTGGCCAAGCACATGGCCGCCGCCCTGGGAGCCACCACCGCCCAGGCCGAGGCCGCCGGCTGCGCCGCGCTTTTGTCCAATGTGGGGGCCTTGGTCCTGCTGGATTGCCACGGCGATTCCTACATCCAGACTTTGGCAGGGACCGGCCCCGACGTCCCGGTTCACGAGCTGGAGATGGCGGCCTATGGCGTTCATCACGGCCATGTGGGGGCCTATCTGCTGGGACTTTGGGGGTTTGCCGACCCGACGGTGGAAGCGGTCGCCCACGCCCCTCGCCCCAGCCAGGCCGGCCACACCAGCAACCTGCTGCTCAGCGCCGTCCACCTGGCCCGTGCCCTGGGGCCGACCTTCCCGCCCCTGCCCCACGGCGCCGACGAAGGCCGCCGCCTGGACACCGACTATGTACATAAAGCCGGTCTGGTGGACCAACTGCCCCGATTGACCCAACTGGCCCAGACCATCAGCGCCGAGGAAAAGCCATGAACGAACGCATCTTGCTGATCGACGACGATCCCAACCTGCTGTCGGGTCTGCAGCGGCATTTGCGCAAGCAATTCACCTTGGTCACCGCCGAAGGCGGCGCCGCCGCCCTGGATCTGGTGAAACAGGCCAACGCCGAAGGCGCCCCCTTCGCCGTGGCGCTGTCCGACATGCGCATGCCCGGCATGGATGGGATCGAAACCCTGTCCAAGATCCGCCAATTGTCGCCCGACACCGTGCGCATGATGCTGACCGGCAACGCCGACCAGCAGACCGCCATCGACGCCATCAACCTGGGCAACATATTCCGCTTCTTCACCAAGCCGTGCCCGGCCGAAACACTGGCCCCCGGCCTGCAGGCCGGGCTGGACCAGTACCGGCTGGTGACGGCGGAAAAGGAATTGCTGGAAAAGACCTTGGCGGGCAGCGTCAAGCTGTTGGTGGACGTGGTGTCCATGAACGATCCCGTCGCCTCGGCCCACAGCAACCGCCTGCGCGAGTGGGTGCGCCGGCTGACCAAGGAACTGAACCTGCCGGTGCGCTGGCAACTGGAAGTGGCCGCCGCCCTGGTGCCGCTGGGATTGGTGTCGATCCCGCCGGAATTGCTGTCCAAGAAACGCGACGGCAACGCACTGACCCCGGACGAGGCCTCCTTGTTCGAACGCGCCCCCGAAGCGGGACGCAACCTGATCATGAACATCCCGCGCCTGGGGCCGGTGGCCGAGATCGTCTATCTGCAGGACCGCAATTACGACGGCACCGGCTTTCCATCGGGCGGACCATCGGGCGGCATGATCCCGCTGGATGCCCGCATCCTGAAAATCCTGAAGGACTTGCTGGACTATTCGGGGGCCGGCGCCCCCACGCCAACGGCGTTCTACGAATTGGAAAAGAACGAAAAGCGCTATGACCCGCTGCTCTTGAAAAAAATCAAAGAGGTGCTGTGCGAACGCGAGGACCCCACCTCGGTCACCGTGGTGGAAGTGCCGGTGGCGGCGCTTCGGGCCGGAACCTTGGTTCTGTCCGACATCCGCCTGACCAACGGACACCTGATCCTGGCCGCCAACACAAGGCTTAGCGAGCCGCAGGTGGAACGGCTGCGGGCGCTGCGCCGCATCTCCACCTTCGTCGAGCCGGTCAAGGCGCAGGTTTAAGCTTGTTCTTCAGCATGACCGAGGCGCGCCAGAAGCCCAACCCCTGGCCATCGACGAAATGCACGTGGCGGTCGGCGGAAAAGTCGCCGACCATGCAGGTCATGGTGGTGGCGTCGCTGCGGGCCAGTCCGAAATGGATCAGCCCCTGGGCTTCGGCTTCCGACAGCAGGGCTTCGATGCGGGCGTCTTCCCCGGCGGTGACGTCCAGCACCAGACGCGGGCCACCCGCCAGTTTGCGGTAATCCGAGCGTTCCGCCACCTTGCGGCGGTAGAAATCAACGTCCAGACCGCCCACACGCCCGCCCAGGCGATGCACCATGCCCAGGATGAAGCTGCCGACCACGGCGCGGAGCAGACGGTTCAGCCGCTTGCCCAACGTCCCGGTGCGCACTTCGATGCCCAACAGGCGCCGGCGCGGCACCACCACCGGGGTCAGGTCCTCGCCGTCCCCCAAGGGCGCCGCCTGTTCGGTGGGGACGATGCTTTCCAGCCGCGCCAGCACCTGGGCCACCGCCGCCAGATCGTCGTCCACCGGGTCGATGATCACGCACAGCACGTGGCCACGCCGTGGCGGAATCGGCTCCCACCGGCAGGACAGACCTTCCAGTCCGGGGACCTCGCCTTCTTGCAGCGGCACCCGCCAGCGCTGGTCCGCCTTCATCCAGCTTTCCGCACTGGGCACGCCCGAGCCCAGGAACTGGCCGAAGGCGTTGCAATTGCCGAAGTCGTGCAGCGCCGCCAGGACCTGATGGCCGGCGGCGTTCAGTTCCGCCACCGGCACCATGCCGACGCGCAAGGGAACTTCCATGTCATGGGCCGCCCACCAGCCCAAGGCCGCCAAGGCGCGGCGCACCTCATCGACCCGTTCGGGCGGCACCACCGCCACCGCGCCGTCACCGCCGAACTGGCAGGCGGCCGGGTCAGGATGGCTGCCGATGGCCGCCGCCATGGCCGCCACCGCCGCCCCGGCGACGAAGTTGACCTCGCGGTCGCGGCCTTGCTTGGCCAGTTTGGTACTGCCCTCCACGTCGGCGGCGGCCACCCACCAATCTTCCCCCAGCCGGGCATACCGACTGGGGTCGAAGGCTTCGGTGCGGAAATCGTGGATGGACGGCAGCATCAGCCGAGGACGGCCAGGGCGGCAGCGTAATCGGGTTCGCTGGAAATTTCCGGGACCAACTGGGAATGCTTGACCACTCCGTCGGCACCGATGACCACGACGGCGCGGGCCAACAGGCCGGCCAGGGGGCCGCTGGTGATGGTCAAGCCGTAACGCTTGCCGAAATCCTTGTCGCGCATGTCCGACGCCGACACCACGTTGTCCAGCCCTTCGGCGCCGCAAAAGCGCTTGTGGGCGAAAGGCAGGTCGGCGCTGGCGCACACCACCACGGTGTTGTTCAGCTTGGACGCTTCGGCGTTGAACTTGCGAACCGAGGTGGCGCAGGTGGGGGTGTCAACGCTGGGAAACACCGACAAGATCACGGTCTTGCCGGCCAAGTCGGCCAGCGACACATCGGACAGATCGGTGCGGGTCAGGGAAAAGCCGGGGGCCTTGGCTCCCACGGGCGGCAGGTCGCCAACGGTGGAGACAGGGTTGCCCTTCAAAGTGATGCTAGCCATTTTCGGTCCTTGCACATGTTGTGACGGACCGCATGTGGGGACGCCCCGCAGGCGGAACAAGGCGGGCCGGAAAACCGACCCGCCCCGATCCTAGCAGGGTTTAGAACGTCAGCGAACCACGCATCCAGAAAGTGCGGCCCGGCTCGTTGACGCGGACAGTGTCGTTGTAGGCGGCCAAATCGCCGCCAGCCCAGCTGCCGGTCTTGCTGATGTGTTCGGCATAGGCCTTGTCGAAGATGTTGTCGATGCCGGCGGTCAGGGTGGCCGTTTGGGTCACCCGCCAGCCGCCATTCACCGAGAACACGGCGAAGCCGCCGGTTTCACCGATATCCTGGCCGATGACGCTGCCCCAGCCGGTGTCGACCCGGTGCTGCCCGGCCACCGCCCGCATGTGCAGGCCGCCCAGGAAGGTGCCGTCGTCGTATTTGACGGCCAGCGACGTATCCAAGGGCGGGGTTTGCGCCAGGGCGGTGTTGTCGGTCAGGTTGGCCCCATGCACATAGGCGACGGTTCCTTCCACGCTCCACGACGGCAGGAACTGATAGGCCAGTTCGCCCTCGCCACCCCAGCGCCGGGCCTCGACGCTTTTGGCGTTGTTGCTGGACACCAAGATGAAGTCGTCGGTATAGGCGTAGAACAAAGACGCCGACCCGCGCCACGGGCCTTGCTTGAACAAGGCGCCGAGGTCGATCTGCTCGGTTTTTTCGGTGGCCAGGGTGAAGGTGCGGTTGCTGGTGGTCACCTTGTTGCGTTCCCAATAATCGGGGGCGCGTTCCACATGGCCCAGGCTGGCGAAGGTGGTCACCGGCAGGCCCACATCCAGGTTGCGTTCATAACGGACGAAACCGCTGTGCAGGGTGCGGTCGTCTTCCCAATTGGGTTGCTTGTTGTTGCGGGTCGCCTGCACCTGGGTCAGGCGATAGCCGCCGATGACGCGGTCGCTGGCCGAAAGCTCGCGGGTAACTTCGCCGAACCCCGAAAAGGTGTCGAATTCCATGTCGCGCACCCGCATCTTGCCGTCCAGGCCGACGCCGTTGCGATATTCGGCCAGGGTCTGCGACCGCGACGAGTGTTCGTCATGATTGAAGTCGACGCCCGCCGTGATCAAGGTGGCGGCGTCGGGGGTCATCTCGGCGTTCAGCTTGCCGCCCTGCATCAGGTGGTCCACCTGGCTGGCCGCCGTCATGGTGCCCATGCCGCTGTTGTTGTAGCGCATGGAATAGGTATCCATGATGTGGTCCACGTAGTTGTGATAGGCCTGGGCCTTCACCTTGGACAGCCAGGGGGTGATGTTCTCGCGGCTGGCTTCCAGGTTGACGCCCTGGCGCTTGAACATGGTGCCGTCCATCATCTTGCCCGGCATGGCCGCCTGGGCGTCGCTTTCGTCATAGGTCAGCTTGATCAGGGTGTCGGCATCGGGGGTCCAGCCCACCATGGCGGTGCCGCTATAGCGCCAATAGCGGCTGTGCAAGGCGTCGCCGTTGCCGTCACGGTAGTCGTCGGACGACGAATGGGTGGCGATGGCGCGGACGAATCCTTCCTTGGACCCGCCTTCAGCGTCCACCACCTGGTCGTTGCGGTCGTGGCTGCCGTAAAGGGCGCTGGCGCTGCCGCGGATTTCCGTCTTCTCGAACTTGGGCGCTTCGCGCTCCACCAGGATGGTGCCTAAGGCGCTGCCGCCATGGACCACGCTTTGCGGCCCCTTCAACACCGTCAGCTTGTCGAAGGAATTGGGGAAGATATAGGCGGTGGGCGGGTCCATGCGGTTGGGGCAGCCACCCAGCAACGGCGCGTCGTCCAACAGCACGTTCAGGCGCGAGCCGCCGATGCCGCGCAGCACCGGGTCGCCGTCGATGCCGCCCTGGCGGGCCACCGAGAAGCCGGGGATGTTCTTCAGATAGCCGGCGCCGTCAGCCGGTGGAATGGGGGTCCGGGGGTTGGCGGTGTCGGTTTCGATGACCATGGGCTGTTCCATGGCGGGCGCGGTGACCACCACCTCGGGCAGGCTGGTGGCTTTGTCGTCTTCCGTCTTTTTGACATCTTCCGCCCGAACCGGGCAGACGAACAGGGTCAGGGCGGCGGACGCCAGCAGGGCGCCGCGCAGGCCCGCGAAGGGGGTGCGTGTGGTCACGTCGGAACTCCGAACAAGAATTATCGGCACGGCACGCCGTCAGGCCTGCCGCTGCGAAACAGAAAATTTCGGGTCAGACGGACAGTGGGGGGGCGCGGGCGGAAAAGCCCAGGGCGCGATGCTGGGTCCGCCAGGGCAGAACCGGGGCCTCGACGACATAGGCGTGAATGCGGGCCGGAACAGCGAAGGCCGGGGCCACCGGCGGGGCCAACATCTGCACCAAGGGCAAACAGGCCGAACAGAAGACGCTGGCTTCCGCCGGCGCGTTGCCGCCGTCCTGGCCTTGGGCCGCAACCACGCCGTCCATGGTGCAGATCGCCAGGTCGGCCACCGGAATGGGCGACAGGTCCTGGGCGGCACGGGCCACCGGAATGGCGGTGCCCAAGACGATGTCCATCACCAGCAGCAACAAACCGACCCACGCCCCCACCCTGGTCAGGGTGCGACGTCGGAAAAGCCTGGTCCTGTTGCCTGCGGCGCTGTCGGTCATCTTGTGGTCACGCTTATTTATCACCCCTGCATTAGCAGCATTTTCTTTCCGGATAAACCTGGAACACGACCTTCGGGATCAATAAATTCTAACCATGAGCCATCTGGACGACATCGTGGCCGCAGCTCGGGCCTGCACACTGTGCGCCCCACACCTGCCCCTGGGGCCACGCCCGGTTCTGCGCGCCAGCGCCACCGCCCGACTGTTGATCATCGGACAAGCCCCCGGCACCAAGGTGCATGAGACGGGCATCCCCTGGAACGACCGGTCGGGGCAACGCTTGCGGCAATGGCTGGAGATGGACGAGACGACGTTCTATGACGACAGCCGCGTCGCCATCCTGCCCACCGGCTTGTGCTATCCCGGCCGCGCCGCCAACGGCGGCGACCTGCCGCCTCGGCCGGAATGCGCACCGCTGTGGCACCCTCAGGTTCTGGCTTTGATGCCGCACATCGAACTGACCTTGTTGGTGGGCTCTTACGCCCAAGCCTTCGCGCTGAAGGACAAGCGCCGCGCCACCATGACCGAAACCGTGCGCGACCACGCCGATTACGGCCCGCGATACTGGCCGCTGCCGCATCCGTCCTGGCGGACCAATGCCTGGGAAAAGGCCAATCCATGGTTCGGGGAAAGCGTCTTGCCGGCCTTGCGGCGACGGGTGCGGGAAATCTTAACCCAAGGCCCCGCGTGAACGCAGGAAGTCCTCGGCGAAGGACTGCGCTTCGCCCAGATCGTCGAAGTCACGGCGACATTCCGTCCCGCCCCAAGTGATGGTCAGGGAAAAGCGAAAGGTCTCGCGCTGGTGGGCCAGCCTGGGCTTGCCCAGGGACGTGATGGCGATGTCGCCATAAATCTGGCTGCGGAATTCGTCGGTGATGACCAGGCCGGCAGCGCGGGGCAGGAACAGCAGCACCTCGCCGCGCACCGGTCAGCGCCCCAGCAGGCCGTCGATTTCCGACTGGACCATGGCGCGGGCGCCGCCGTGGATGATGCCCGAGGCGCAATCCATCAGCAACTGCGCCGCCCGGCTGATTCCCCGGCAGCTTTCCTGCAAGTGCTCGGTCTCGGCCCCTTCGGCGATCAGATGGTCCAGACGGTCCAGGCCATCCAACAACAGCGTGTTGATCTGACCGATGGTTTCCTCGAACGGCTTGCGGTACTTGGACGGCACGCGGTCATAGGCCTCGATGGCCAATTGCTTGTCCGAAAAGGTGGAATCGGCGAAGTGGGACTTATAGTCCTTGGGGGCCCAGGCCTTGCACTCTTCGATCATGTCGGGCATGTCCGGCAACATGTCCAGCAGCATGACGATTTCGTTGAAGTGGTTCAGGTAGTCAGTGGCCAGCAAGGTCTGCGAGCTGATGTTCGTTCCCTCGACCTTGGCCCGATATTCCTCGTACCCGGACAGTTCTTCCGGCGGAATCTCAGTGTCCACTCGCGGCCCTCTCCCTATTAACCCCCGCCATTCATCCTCGCCTGTTGTCTGAAACAATTCAAGCACGGTGATAGGGATGCCCCTGGGCGATGGCCTGGGCCCGCCACAATTGTTCGGCCAGCATGGCGCGGACCAGCATGTGCGGCCAGGTCATGCCGCCGAACGACAACAACCAGGCGGCACGGTCGCGCACCGCCTGTCCATGGCCGTCGGCACCGCCGATCAGGAAGGCCAGATCGGCCACCCCGTCGTCGCGCCAACGGGTCAGGCGGTTGGCGAAGTCCACCGAACCGACGCTTTTGCCGCGTTCGTCCAACGCCACCACCACCGCCTGGGGCGGAATGGCCGCCAGCAGCAGTTCAGCTTCGCGGGACATGCGCTCGGGCGTGGGCAATGGGCGTTTTTCCTCGACCTCGCGCACGTTCAGCGGTGCGGCAAGACGCTTCCCATAAAGGTTGAACAGGTCAAGTTCGGGGCCGGGTTTGACCCGGCCCACGGCGGCCAGCCACAGGCGCAAGGATCAGGCCGGACGGCTTTCCGGCCGGGCGATGCCCCACATCTTTTCCAGATTGTAGAAGGCGCGGACTTCCGGACGGAACAAATGGACGATGATGTCGCCGGCGTCGATCAGCACCCAGTCGCATTGCGGCATGCCTTCGGCGCTGACCGGCTGGCCGGCATGTTTCAGCTTTTCCATCAGGTGGTCGGCCATGGAACCCACATGGCGGCTGGAATTGCCGGTGGCGATGACCATGTGGTCGGCCATGCTGGTCTTGCCGCGCAGGTCGACGACCGAGACGTCCTCGGCCTTGTCGTCGTCCAGGGACGAGGTGACCAGGGCCACCAGTTCTTCCGCCGTCAAAGCGGCGGATTTAGGTCGGGGTTGAATCGTAACGCTCCTTTTTCAAAAGCCCCATCCTGGCCCGGATCTCGGTGGCCGAGGCCGGATGCAAAGGCGTATGCATGAAAACCCAAGCCGGTGTCGCCATGTTGGCCAAAGTCCTGGCCGCCCCGGCCGGCCGCCGGGAATGCCCCATGGCTTGGGCCGCGGGTGCGGCCAAAGCCTTCCGAGAATAAGGAGCACGCGCCAAAATCGCAATGGGAACGGCGGAAAAGATGTGCCGCCAGCGTTTCCAGCGGTGCATCTGCGCCAGATTGTCGGCCCCCATCAGCCAGACGAAACGCACGCGGGGAAAGCGCGTCTTCAGCTGTTCCAGGGTGTCGGCGGTATAGCGGGTGCCCAGATGGGTCTCGATATCCGTGGCCGACAGCCGCGGATGGCGTTCCATCACCACCTTGGCCGAGGCTAGGCGCAGCACCTGCGGCGCCATGCCGTCCGCATCCTTCAACGGGTTCTGCGGGCTGACCATGGCCCACACCTGATCCAGACCCAGAAGACGCAGCGCCAGCTCGGCCACGTGGCGGTGACCGTCATGGGCGGGGTTGAACGATCCGCCCAACAGGCCGACACGGACCTTGCGGTTGTCGCCCCAGGGGCTGGGCGGACGCATGGCGGCTCAGCCCGGCCGGGTTTGGCCGCTGCCCAGCACCTTGTACTTGAAGGTGCACAGCTGCTCGACGCCGACCGGGCCACGGGCATGCATGCGGCCGGTGGAAATGCCGATTTCCGCCCCCATGCCGAATTCGCCGCCATCGGCGAACTGGGTGGAGGCGTTCCAGCAGACGATGGCCGAGTCGCAGCCGTTCATGAAGGCTTCGGCGGTGGCGGCGTCGTTGGTGATGACGCATTCGGTGTGCTGGCTGGAATGACGGTTGATGTGCTCCACCGCGCCGGTGACGCCCTGCACCAGCTTCACCGAAATGATGGAATCCAGGTATTCGGTGTCCCAATCGGCATCGCTGGCGGCGACCACGCGGGAATCGACGGCCTGAGTCGCCGCGTCGCCACGCACTTCGCAGCCGGCATCCAGCAGCATGGTGACCAGGGGCGCCAGATGGGTGGCGGCCACCGCCTGGTCCACCAGCAAGGTCTCGGTGGAACCGCACACCCCGGTACGCCGCATCTTGGCGTTCAGCACCACGGACTTGGCCATGTCCAGGTCGGCGGCGCGGTCCACATAGGTGTGGCAGATGCCTTCCAGGTGCTGGAACAACGGCACCTTGCTTTCCGCCTTGACCCGAGCCACCAGCCCCTTGCCGCCACGCGGCACGATGACGTCGATATGGCGGTCCATGGACAGCATCATGCCGACAGCGGCGCGGTCGGTGGTGGGCACCATCTGCACGCAATCATGGGGCAGGCCGGCGACGCGGATGCCGGTGCGCAAAGCCTCCATGATCGCCACGGCGGAATGATAGCTTTCCGAACCGCCGCGCAGGATGGCGGCGTTGCCCGATTTCAGGCAAAGCGCGGCGGCGTCGGCGGTGACGTTGGGACGGCTTTCATAAATGATGCCGATCACCCCCAAAGGCACGGAAACCCGCTGGATGTGCAGGCCGTTGGGACGGTCCCATTCCGACAGCACCCGGCCCACCGGATCGGGCAAAGCCGCAACCTCTTCCAGCCCCTTGGCCATGGCCTCGATGCGCTTGTCGTCCAGCATCAGCCGGTCCAGCAAGGCGGCGGTCAGGCCCTTGGCGCGGCCGCCTTCCATGTCCTTGGCGTTGGCCGCCTTGATGGCGGGCGCGTGCTTGCGGATCTCGGCGGCGGCGGTCAGCAGCGCGTCCTTCTTGGCGGCATCGCTGGCCTGGGCCAACACCCGAGCGGCGGCACGGGCGCGGTCACCCAAATCATGCATCAAGGTTTGAATGTCGGTCGTCATCATCAGGTTTCCGTCAGACGCCGTCGAACACCATGTCGATGGCGGATTTAATCACAAAATGCTCGTGGGCCAACGACCCCGCCTTCTCTTTTAATTCCGCCACCGGCACCGCCCCCATGAACTGGGTGACCATGACGTAACGCGCCGCGCCGATGGTGAACACCGGGTTCAAGCGTTCCGCCGGCTTCGGCGCCCGCCCGATGGGCAAAAGCGGCACAATCATCCGAGTGTTCAGGCGGTCCATCAGCGCCGATTGCACATCCAGCAGATAACCGTCCTCGAACGGATAAAAGTCGAATTGCGCCATCCTTAGAACTGCCGAAACTTGGCCAGCGGCAAACCATTCGCCTCGACAAAAGCGTTCGAAGAGTCCAGCGCCTCAGCGTTTTCCTGTTGCCAACGCTTGGCTTGGATTTCCGCGATCTGCATCTGCAATCCACGTTCGCACGCCTTGGAAACGTTGATTTTCATCTGCTTGGCAGCCTCGAGCAGGCTGGCATTGATGGACAGGTTGGTGGGTTTCTTCGGCGCGTCGGGATCAAAAGCGAAATCGGCCATCATGTTCACCCGCGGATCACATAAACATGCGCATGATCATACACATTATTGTGCGATCATCACATTATTATGCGAACCTACCCCTCCATCACCAGATCGTCGCGGTGGATGATTTCGTCGCGGCCGCGAAAGCCAAGCACACCTTCGATATCGGCCGATTTGCGTCCCATGATCAGCCGGGCGTCGTCGGACGAATAGGCGGAAAGGCCACGGGCGACGACACGGCCCTGGGCGTCGCGCACCAGCACGCAATCGCCACGGTCGAATTCGCCGTCCACCGCCCGCACGCCGGCCGGCAACAGGCTTTTGCCCGAGGAAAGCGCGCGTACGGCGCCGTCATCCAGATGCAGACTGCCCAGGGGCGACATGGACCCGGCGATCCATTGCTTGCGCGCTGTCTTGGGTGTCGCCGACGGCAGGAACCAAGTCACCCGCGCCCCGTTCTCCAAGGCGGTCAGCGGATGCAGCGGCTCGCCCTTGCAGATGGCCATGCGGCAGCCCGCCGACAGGCAGATTTTCGCCGCCGTCAACTTGGTGACCATGCCGCCGGTGCCGACGCTGGAACCGGGATCGCCGGCCATGGCCTCGATTTCGGGGGTGATCTCGGTGACCTGGGCCAGGAAGCGGGCGTCGGGATTCTTGCGCGGATCGGCGGTGTAAAGCCCGTCGATGTCGGAAAACAGCACCAGGGAATCGGCGCCCGACATCTGCGCCACCCGCGCCGCCAAGCGGTCGTTGTCGCCGAAGCGGATTTCGGTGGTGGCCACCGTGTCGTTCTCGTTGATCACCGGCACCGCGCCCAGACGCAATAGGGTGTCGAGCGTATTGCGGGCGTTGAGGAACCGCCGCCGGTCCTCGGAATCGGCCAGGGTCAGCAGCACCTGGGCCACGGTGATGCCATGCCGGGCCAAGGCTTCCTGATAGGCGTGGGCCAAGCGGATTTGCCCGGTGGCCGCCGCCGCCTGCTTTTCTTCCAGACGCAAAGGCGGCACCAGGCCCAGATGCTTGCGCCCGACTGCCACCGCCCCCGACGACACCAAGATGACATCCTGACCGCGAGCCCGCAGGCGGGCCACGTCGTCGCACAAGGAATCCATCCAGGCGCGCCGGATTTGGCCGGTGGCTTCGTCCACCAGCAGCGACGAGCCGATCTTGACGATCAGCCGTCGGGATTCAGCGATGATGCTGGTCGTCGTCTTCGTCATCATCTTCGTCTTCGCCGTCATCCTCGTCGACGAAATCCTCTTCTTCCTCGTCGTCGGGATCCTCGGCCTCATCGGCTTCCGAGACCTCTTCCTCTTCGTCGGAATCCTCGTCCTCGTACCAGATCCATTCGCCGTCGGGGCCCCAATAGCCTTCCTCGAACTCGGCATCCGGATCCGCGGCGTCCTTGCGGCGACGGAAGAAGCCTTCCTGGCCACGCTTGCCGGCGCCGATGGCCGAGGACGCGGCGACAATACCCGGTTCCTCTTCCTTGGACGTCTTGATGTGGTTGAGCAACGTGCCGAGGATTTCCTTCAAGCCGATGCCCGAGACGCCGGACAGCGGATAGACCTTGTGGCCGCAGGCTTCTTCCAGGGCTTCCAGCTTTTCCTTGATGTCCTCGGCCAGCAGCGAGTCGCATTTGTTGAGCGCCACCACTTCCGGCTTGTCGGCCAGACCGCCGCCATAGGCTTCCAGCTCGCCGCGCACCACGCGGTAAGCCTCGGCCACGTCGTCCTGGGTCCCGTCGATCAGGTGCAGCAACACCCTGCAGCGTTCGATGTGGCCGAGGAAGCGGTCACCGATGCCGGCACCTTCGTGGGCACCTTCGATCAGGCCGGGGATGTCGGCGACGATGAATTCTTCGCTCCCGTAATAGACCACGCCCAGATTGGGGTGCAGCGTGGTGAACGGGTAATCGGCGATCTTGGGCCGCGCGCGGGACACGGCGGACAAGAAGGTGGACTTGCCGGCATTGGGCAACCCCACCAGACCAGCATCAGCGATCAGCTTCAGCTTCAACCACACCCACATTTCCTTGCCCGGCCAACCGGGATCGGCGCGGCGCGGCGCCTGGTTGGTGCTGGTCTTGTAATGCAGGTTGCCGAAACCGCCGTCACCGCCGCGCAGCAGCACCAGACGCTGACCGGCCTCGGTCAGGTCGGCCACCACCATGTCGCGTTCTTCGTCCAGGATCTGGGTGCCCACCGGCACCTTCAGCACGATGTCGTCGCCCTTGCCGCCGGTGCGCTGCTGGCCCATGCCATGGTTGCCCTTGGCCGCCTTGAAATGCTGCTGGTAGCGATAGTCGATCAGGGTGTTCAGGTTGGCCACGCATTCGACGATGACGTCGCCGCCGCGTCCGCCGTCGCCCCCGTCGGGGCCGCCGAACTCCATGTGCTTCTCGCGCCGGAAGCTGACGGCACCGGCACCGCCGTCACCGCTTTTGATGAAAATCTTGGCTTGGTCGAGAAACTTCATGGGGAAACCTTGATGTGCAAATACGAAAAGGGGAACGGCGAACCGTTCCCCTGATCAAAAAACCCGAGCGCGGGAAACGGCTGATTATTCAGCGGCTTCCGGCAGCGGCTCGACGCACACGAAGGTGCGACCTTCGGCCTTGTGGCGGAACACGACCTTACCCGGTTCCTTGGCGAACAGGGTGTGGTCCTTGCCCATGCCGACATTGGCGCCGGGATAGAACTTGGTACCGCGTTGACGGACCAGAATGTTGCCCGGAATGACGACTTCGCCACCGAACTTCTTCACGCCAAGACGACGGCCTTCAGAGTCGCGGCCGTTACGGGACGAGCCACCAGCCTTTTTATGAGCCATGGTATATACTCCTTAACCCGACCGGGATCAGCCGGCGGTGATGTCGGTGATGCGCAGGATGGTGATATCCTGGCGATGGCCGTTCTTGCGGCGCGAATTCTGCCGACGGCGCTTCTTGAACACGATCAGCTTGGGACCGCGGGCCTGGGCCACCACTTCGGCGGTCACCTTGGCGCCGGCCACCAGCGGGGCGCCGATCTTTTCGCCGACCATCAGCACCTGGTCAAGCACAACCGAACCACCGGCCTCGCCGGCCAGCTTCTCGACGCGGATCACGTCGCCGTTGGCGACCTTGTACTGCTTACCGCCGGTCTGAATGACTGCGAACATCACGACTTCCTACCGCAAAAAATTAACTTGCGCGCCAAGAAAGACCCGGCGCGAGAGGGCGCAACTATACTCGGGACGAAGACAGAGTCAAGCGTTCAAACACACCAGACCCAGCCAAAAATCGCCCACCGGAAACGGCGGACGAATCCCCCTACATCAGCACCATGCCGGTCAGCAAAAGCGACAACCCCGGCAAGGTGGCGAACCCCAGTTCCTCGAACATCACGAACAGCGACATGATACCCCCCAATGACGCATGTACGACATCAAAGAGGATAGCAAGACCGCGTGAACCTATTTTAAGGGATCAGTGACATTTTGTCGCAATATGCAACAGGCGGGACCAACATGCGCACACCGACGCCGGCCCCCATGCCTTCACCAACCACCCATCCGGCGCCCGGCCCCATTGTCGGGCGCCGCAGGCAAGTCAAGCGCCAAGTATCTTGCCGATACGAGCCGTCAGCTCGGGCAGCGGCAGGTGGGTGAAATCCTTTTCCACCTCGGCCACCACCCGGCGCTCGACCATGGGATCGAATACGGCGCGCAAGTCCCCCATCATCTCGGGGGCCGCCACCACCACCAGACGGTCCAGTTCGTGATGGCTGACGGCACGCTTCAGTTCGTCGGCCACCGCCTTGGCCAGAAGCTGCTTTTCGTGATCCTTCCAGGGGGTAGGGGGCTCCATGGCGTGGCGCCCCTGCCCGGCAGTGTCGAAGGCACGCCCAGGGCGGTCGGTTTGAACATCCCGGACATGAGCCCGGGTGGGGACGGCCAGATCATGGTTCACAGCGGGCGTCAGGCCACCGTTTTCAGAACGGTAGAATTGGGCACGAGCCCCGTCGGCAACCAGGATCCATGTGGCGGTATGAGCCATGGTATCCTCCTTCGCCTTATCGCCCCCATTATACTCTTTTTTCACCCTTGGGGCGAAAAAAGACCCCCGTCCGCGTGCGGACGGGGGCCCTGAAAAACCATCGCTTAGTAGCGGTAGGTTTCCGGCTTGAACGGCCCCTGGACCGGCACGCCGATGTATTCGGCCTGCTTCTGGCTCAGGACCTGCAGGCTGGCGCCCAGCTTGGCCAGATGCAGCGAGGCCACCTTTTCGTCCAGGTGCTTGGGCAGCACATAGACGGACTTGGCGTACTTACCGTCCTTGTTGTTGGCGAACAGCTCGATCTGGGCCAGCACCTGGTTGGTGAAGGACGCCGACATGACGAAGCTGGGATGGCCGGTGGCGCAGCCCAGGTTGACCAGACGGCCTTCGGCCAGCAGCAGGATACGCTTGCCGTCGGGGAACTTGATCTCGTCCACCTGCGGCTTGATGTTGGTCCACTGGAAGTTCTTCAGGCCGGCGACCTGGATTTCGCTGTCGAAGTGGCCGATGTTGCAGACGATGGCGCGGTCCTTCATGGCCCGCATGTGGTCGACGGTGATGACGTCCACGTTGCCGGTGGTGGTGACGAAGATGTCGCCGCGCGGGGCGGCTTCTTCCATGGTCAACACCTCGTAGCCTTCCATGCAGGCCTGAAGGGCGCAGATGGGGTCGATTTCGGTGACGATGACGCGGCAGCCCTGGGACGCCAGGCTTTCGGCCGAGCCCTTGCCCACGTCGCCGAAGCCGGCGACCACGGCGACCTTGCCGGCCAGCATGACGTCGGTGGCGCGACGGATGCCGTCGACCAGGGATTCACGGCAGCCGTACTTGTTGTCGAACTTCGACTTGGTGACCGAGTCGTTGACGTTGATGGCCGGCCACAGCAAGGTGCCCTTCTTTTCCATCTCGTACAGACGGTGCACGCCGGTGGTGGTTTCCTCGGTCACGCCACGGATGGCGACGCCATTGCGGGTGTAGAAGGTCGCGTCGGTGGCCAGCTTCTTCTTGATGGAAGCGAACAACACCTCTTCTTCTTCGCAGGTCGGGTTGGACAGGACCGACAGGTCCTTTTCGGCGCGCATGCCCAGATGAATCAGCAAAGTGGCGTCGCCGCCGTCATCCAGGATCATGTTGGGGCAGCCGCCATCGGCCCATTCGAAGATGCGGTGGGTGTAATCCCAGTATTCTTCCAGGCTTTCACCCTTGACGGCGAAAACCGGAATGCCAGCGGCGGCGATGGCGGCGGCGGCGTGATCCTGGGTCGAGAAGATGTTGCACGACGCCCAGCGGATGTCGGCGCCCAAGGCCTTCAGGGTCTCGATCAGCACGCCGGTCTGAATGGTCATGTGCAGGCTGCCAGCAATGCGGGCGCCCTTCAGCGGCTGGCTGGGGCCGAATTCTTCACGGGTGGCCATCAGGCCGGGCATCTCGCTCTCGGCGATGTCCAGTTCCTTGCGGCCCCAATCGGCCAGATTGATATCGGCAACCTTGTAATCAGTCATGACGGTCCCTTGCCTTTGCTGGGGTTTGCATGATGGGGTTTTAGCAGCCCGCCCCGCAAAACGCAACATGATATAAAGATATCTTTATGTTGGTATGAGCCCCCGCCATTCCAAGAAAAAACCCCCGCCGTTTCCGGCGGGGGTTTGATCTGACGAAGGAAAGCTTACAGCTCCCACTTGTCCGGCGAACGCCACAGACGCGACTTCAGCAATTCGCGCAGCGCCACGAATTCGCCGGGCAGCCGGTCAAGGAACTTGTCGAACAGTTCCTCTTGGCTGCGGGCTTCGGCGACGCCCTGCTCGCGGTCGATGGACATCAGTTCCTGGAACTTGTCCTTGGGATAGTCCAGACCCTTCCATTCGATGTCCTCGAAAGTCGGCACATGGCCGAAGGGGCTTTCGACACCGGGGGCACGGCCGTGCACGCGGTCGACGATCCACTTCAGCACGCGCATGTTTTCACCGAAGCCCGGCCACATGAACTTGCCGTTGGCGTCCTTGCGGAACCAGTTGACGCGGAAGATCGGCGGCGGGTTGGCGACCTTGCGGCCCATGCTCAGCCAGTGGGTGAAGTAATCGGCCATGTTGTAGCCGCAGAACGGCAGCATGGCGAAGGGATCACGACGGATGGCGGCCTGGCCGACGGCCGCCGCAGTGGCTTCCGAACCCATGGTGGCGGCCAGATAGACGCCGTGGGCCCAGTTGAACGACTGGTAGACCAGCGGCATGGTCTTGGACAGACGGCCACCGAAGATGAAGGCCGAGATCGGCACGCCGGCCGGGTTTTCCCAATCGGGGTCGACGGTCGGGCACTGCGACACCGGCGCGGTGAAGCGGGCGTTGGGATGGGCGGCCGGGGTTTCCGAGGCCGGGGTCCAGTCCTTGCCCTTCCAGTCGATCAGGTGCGCCGGCTTTTCGTCCGACATGCCTTCCCACCACACGTCACCGTCGTCGGTCAGGGCGACGTTGGTGAAGATGGAGTTCTGGGCGCAAGCCGCCATGGCGTTGGCGTTGGTGTTGTAACCGGTGCCAGGCGCCACGCCGAAGAAGCCGGCTTCCGGGTTGATGGCGTAGAACTTGCCATCGGCGCCGGGCTTGATCCAGGCGATGTCGTCGCCGACGGTCCAGATCTTCCAGCCGTCGAAACCCTTGGGCGGCTGCAGCATGGCGAAGTTGGTCTTGCCGCAGGCCGACGGGAAGGCGGCGGCGACATAGGTCTTTTCACCAGCCGGGTTTTCCACGCCGACGATCAGCATGTGCTCGGCCAACCAGCCCTCGTCGCGAGCCATGGTGGACGCGATGCGCAGCGCGAAGCACTTCTTGCCCAACAGCGCGTTGCCGCCATAGCCCGAACCGAACGACCAGATGGTGCGCTCTTCCGGGAAATGCGAGATGTAGGTGTTGTCCGGGTTGCACGGCCAGGCCACGTCAGCTTGGCCGGCGGCCAGCGGCTGGCCGACCGAGTGCAGGCACTTGACGAAGTCGCCGTCCTTGCCCAGCAGGTCCAGCACGGCCTGCCCCATGCGGGTCATGATGCGCATGTTGACGACCACATAGGGGCTGTCCGAGATCTCGACGCCGATATGGGCGATGTTGGACCCCAAGGGACCCATGGAGAACGGCACCACATACATGGTGCGGCCCTTCATGCAGCCGTCATACAGCTTGCCCATGGTGGCCTTCATGTCGGCCGGGGCCATCCAGTTGTTGGTCGGACCGGCATCGGCCTTGGCGACCGAGCAAATGAAGGTGCGGTCCTCGACACGGGCGACGTCGCGCGGGTCGGAGCGGCACAGATAAGAATTGGGGCGCTTGGCCTCGTTCAACTTGATCATGGTGCCCGCGGCCACCATCTGGGCGCACAGGGCATCGTATTCCGCCTGGGAACCGTCGCAGATGTGAATGCTGTCGGGTTTGCACAGCTTCGCCATCTCGTCGATCCATGCCAGCAGGCCGGCATTGATCGTCGTTCCGCCGGGGATACCGCTTTTGCTCATAATCTGCTTTTCTCCGTCCCTATAGCCAGGGAAGTAGCCCTTTCCCCCGGTCCGACCACCGAACCGGGCGTTGTAGGGTCATCCCCGATTGGCGCTTTTGGCTGCGCCACCGCCTGAAGAGGTGGCGAAGATACTCGCCTCGTGGGCAGGACGCAATAATATTGCTGTCATCTCAGCCCGGAAGATTGCTTAGAACTGGCCTCGATTTTGCAGATTTTGCAAGCGTTCCCGCGCCTTTGCCAGGTTTGGCGCGGACTCGGCAAATGCGATACGCAAATAGGCATCATTTTGTATCAGATCGACACCATCCACATCGAAACCGACCACCACCCTTCCATCGGGCAGCGAAAGCGGAAGGCCGGCCGTTTCGCCGGCCTCCATCTCTTTGGTTGCTTGCGCATCCAGGCCAAAGGGGGCGGGGAACCAAACGGCACGGCCGAAGCCGCCGACGAAGTGCGCCTTCTCGGGCTGTATCCGCCAAAAGCCGAAATCAGCAAAACCGGCATAGACCGCCGCACCGGGGTGACGGGCCAGAAAACGGCGATGCAGGCGTTCGTCGTCCGTGCGCGTCGCGCGCCCCATCAGCGTCACCCGCGGACCGGTCTGCGGATTGGGGTGGCCGTCGGTGCCGTCGAACAACAGCGACACCCGGGAATCGGCGGCGATGTTGCGGCTGTGGTCGGCCAACCCCGACAGCAGCAGGATGGGCGACAGGTCATGATCCAGCGCCACCGTCACCAACGAGACATAAGGCGCGCCGCCATCGACCTGCAGGGTCGCCAAACTGGCCTTGTGGCAGGCCCGCACCACCTGGCGAAGCGCCAGCTTGTTGTCCTTGGGCAGGTCTTCAATCATGGAAATCCCCCGAAGCCAGGGCCGCATCATGACAGAGCCTCCCGCCCCATAAAAGGGTATCCCCCTTCTTCGGGGGGCGAAGAAGGGGGATGCATACCGGCGGACCTTTTGGGGGTGGGGCGGGACGGGCCGCCGGCATTGTTGTCAGCGGGTGCTGATCCAGTCGTGCAGGCGAACCATGTCGTGGGCGATGGCCGCAGGCTGCGGCGTGCCGCCCTGCAGGTTGCGCAACGCCCGTGCGGCGGCTTTGTTGTGGTGGTGGGCGACGATGTCGGCGAGCAAACCGTCCAGTTCCGAGCGCAAGACGTCGGGACAAGCGTTGGCATGACCGGCAGCCCGCAGGGCGTTGAAACGATCGACCCAACGCTCGGCACCTTGCCAACTTTCGCGCAACGGCTTCATCCTGCGGCCTCCTCTCGACACCAACCAATCGGATATCTGATGGGGTGACTATGCCTTATGGATGATAACACCGTTCGCGCTGAATATAATGTTTCTAAAATTTTTTCTTAAGAAAACGGTGAACAAACGCACAATCTTTTTGCAGCTTTTCCGCGCTTTCACCCCATCCACTTCTCCAGCAAGGATGCAGCCTCGGCCCGGCGTCGCGGCAAATCGTCTTCGGCCCCCAACACCCCCAAGGCCTTGGCCCGCAGCCCCAAGGCCAGCACCAGCGGCACCTGCAGATGAACCGGCGCCAGGATTTGGGCGTCCCCCAATATATCCGCCGCCTCCCCTTGGGCGGTCACCTGGCCCTGATGGAACAGCGCCACCTGGTCGGCCCATTGCCAGGCCAGATCCACGTCATGGGTGGTGAACACCAAGGTGGTGCCGCCAGCCCGCAGGTTTTCCAAAGCCGACAACAGATGGGCGGTGCCCATGGCATCCAGACCGGCGCTGGGTTCGTCCAGCAACAGCACCTCCGGGCGCATGGCCACGGCGCCGGCGATGGCGACGCGCTTTTTCTGCCCGAAGGACAGCATGTGGGTGGGACGGTCGGCCAGATGGGCGATGCGCAGGGCCTGCAGGGCTTCTTCCACCCGGTTCCTGGCCTCGGCCTCGGTCAACCCCAGGTTCAGCGGTCCGAACGAGACATCCTCGAACACGGTGGCGGCGAACAGTTGGTCGTCCGGTTCCTGCAGCACCAGTCCGACCCGACGCCGCCAACAGTTCAACGCCGCCCGGCCATATTCCGCCGGCCGGCCGTCGATCAGCACCTGCCCGCTTTGGGGACGCAAAGTACCGTTCAGATGCAACAGCAAGGTGGTCTTGCCGGCGCCGTTCGGCCCCAAAATCGCCAGGCGCCGCCCCTTCTCCACCTTCAGGTCCAACCCATCCAGGGCTACGACGCCACCGGCGAAACCATGGCGCAAGCCCCGCGCCTCGACGATCACATCCATAACGTGGTTCCCGCGATTAAGCCCAACACGGCGACGATGGCCATCATGCGCAGCGGCCGCACCGGCTTGCGCCGCCCCAAGGTGGGCAGACTGCCGTCATAGCCGCGAGCCTGCAGCCCCACGTCAAGCCGTCGGGCCTGATCCAGGGCACGCGGCATCAAGGCCGCCACCAGCAATCCCAGCGAGCGGATGCGCCGCCGCCAGCCGTCGCCGCCCAGACGCGCCATTTGGCTGGCGTTCATGCGCCGTGCCGTGTCGAGCAGGATAAAGATGAAACGATAAGTGGTCAGAGCCAGTTCGGCCAGTTCCGCCGGCAGGCCCAGACGCCGCAAACCTTGGGTCAGTTCCGCCAGGGGGGTGGTCACCGTCAGCAGCAGCAATCCCGACACCGCCGCCATGGCCCGCAGCACCAAGGCCAAGGCCGCCCGCCCGCCGTCGGCGGCCAAGCCGACGCCATCCGCCGAAACCTGGATCAGCAAGGTCGCCGCCCCGGTCAGGACGAAAGCCCCCGGCCCGGCCAGCAGGACCAGCCACGAGCGCCAGCCCACCCCCGAAGCCAAGGCGGCGGCCGAAGCCGTCGCCAGAACCAGCGCCGCCCCCGGCCATGGCGGCAACGCCATGGCCAAGGCCAGCAAGCCCAGGCTGAACAACACTTTTTCCGCCAGCGGCAATGACCGCCAGCGGCTGACATGGGCCAGCCGATCGGATTCGATCACTTGCCCCGCTCGCGCCGACCGTGCAGACGGCCGATGACATAGCCGACCACCCCGGCCCCCAGCGCCGCCTGCAGGGCGAACAGCATGCTGGCGACCTCGCCCGAGGGCGGCTGCCAGATGGACGAGAACCAGGGCTGATAGCCGCTTTCCTCGATGGCGGCCTTGGCGCGGTCGTCGGCGCCGCCATATTCGCCCTCGATGCCCAGGATCATCGGCGCGGCGCCGATCAGCACCGCCAGGCCGACCAGCATCCAGTTCAGGCGCGCGCTCATGCCCGAACCTCCAGCTTGGCCGACCGTCCGGCCAGGGCGTTCATCACCACCACCGTCAGCAGGCCTTCGGCCACCGCCAAAGGAATCTGGGTCAGGGCGAAGATGGACGCGAACTTGGCCAGCGCGCCGCCAAAGCCGCCGGCTTCGTCGGGAAAGGCCAAGGCCAACTGGATCGAGGTCACCACATAAGTCCCCAGATCGCCCAAACAGGCGCCCAGGAACACCGCCACGGCGGCGGGCGCCCCCAATTTGCCGGCCAGTTTCCACACCCCGAAAGCGATCCACGGACCGGCCACCGCCATCGAGAACACGTTGGCCCCCAAGGTGGTCAGCCCGCCATGGGCCAACAGCAGCGCCTGGAACAGCAAGACGATGGTGCCGATGACCGTGGTGGCCGCCGGCCCCACCGCCATGGCCCCCAGGCCAGTGCCGGTGGGGTGCGAGCACGACCCCGTCACACTGGGAATCTTCAACGCCGACAGCACGAAGGCGAACGCCCCCGAAGCCGCCAAAGTCAGCCGGATGTCGGGACGGTCGCGCAAGGTCTTGGTCAGGCGCCGGGCGCCGACGATGACGAACGGTGCCGAAACGGCGCTCCACGCCAGCGCATGGCCGACGGGAAGGAATCCTTCCATGATATGCATAGTTCCACCTTCAAACCGCGAAAGCGGACGCACTTCCGGTCTTAAAACCAGAACTCTTTTCGGGGTCACCCCGCCCCGAAAAGCGTGCGCACGCGGGTGCGATGGCAGGTCTCCTGGCTTGCGGGTCATGGGTCGGGCCAACAGCCTTCCCGGCTTTCTTCGTGCGTCGGTGGAAACCTTGACGACGAGCCAGTGGCGATCTTGAAGCGGCCGAACCTATCCGCCTACAGTTGCGGGGGCAGCCCCGGCTTTCCTTCGCGAACGAACGGTACCGGGTTCCCTTTTCACCCCGGCGCACCGGGGAACCATCGGCGGGGACTATAATTTCGCCACATTGCCGAAGTCAATTGCCCCAATTGCCCGGATTGGGCACCCTGTCGCGGAATTGGGACATTCGAAGGTAGACGACGTGGCTCACACCATCGCCCTGGTCGACGACGACCGCAACATCCTGACCTCGGTCTCCATGGCGCTGGAAGCCGAAGGCTACAAGGTGCGCACCTATTCCGACGGGTCCGAGGCCCTGCGCGGCCTGACCGCCCAGCCGGCCGACCTGGCGGTGCTCGACATCAAGATGCCGCGCATGGACGGCATGGAACTGCTGCAACGCCTGCGCAAGCAATCGGCCATCCCGGTGATCTTCCTGACGTCCAAGGACGACGAGATCGACGAACTGCTGGGCCTGCGCATGGGCGCCGACGACTACATCAAGAAGCCGTTCTCGCAGAAGCTGCTGATCGAGCGCATCCGCGCTTTGCTGCGCCGCAGCGAAGCCGCGGCCGAGACGGACGCCAGCGGCAACAACGCCGCCATCGTGCGCGGCCATCTGGTGCTGGACCCCGGCCGCCACATCTGCACCTGGAAGGCCAAGCAGGTGGATTTGACGGTCACCGAATTCCTGATCCTGAAGGCCCTGGCCAGCCGCCCCGGCCACGTCAAGAACCGCGACCAGCTGATCGACGCGGCCTATGGCGAAAGCATCTATGTGGACGACCGCACCATCGACAGCCACATCAAGCGCCTGCGCAAGAAATTCCGCGAAGTGGACGACGACTTCGCCCATATCGAAACCCTGTACGGCGTCGGCTATCGCTATCGTGACGAAGCGTAGGCGCTGGAACCCGCTGTCGTCGCCGCTGACCCGGCGCATCCTGCTGGTCAACCTGGTGGCGCCGGTCATCCTGGCCGCCGGCCTGTTGTTCCTTGACCGCTACAAGCAGGGGCTGGTGCGGTCCGAACTGGCCGGACTGACCACCCATGCGGAAATGCTGGCCGGCGCGGTGGGCGAAGGCGCGGTCAGCGAACAGGCCTTGGGGTTCTTGGAAATCAACCAGGATTTGGCCCAGCACATGGTGCGCCGCCTGGCCCAGACGGCGCGCATCCGTGCCCGCCTGTTCGACGCGGTGGGCGGTCTGGCCGCCGATTCCCGCTTTCTGCTGTCGGCCAAGGGCAATATCCGCATCGAGGATCTGGCGCCGCCGCCCTCCATGGGCATGCTGGCGCAGTTGGAAGCCTGGTGGGACCGCGCCGCCACCTGGATGCCGCTGGACGAAAACCTGCCGGTGCATCTGGAACCGCCCAGCCAAAAGGCCGAATACTTCCCCGAAGCGGTGGCCGCGCTCAGCGGCAAGGCGCAAGGCGTGGTGCGCACCAACCCGGCCGGCGGCATCGTGCTGTCGGTGGCGGTGCCGGTGCAGCGCTATAAACAGGTGGTCGGCGCCCTGATGGTCAGCCAGGACGGCAGCCGCGTCGCCCGTGCCCTGTTCCAGGTCCGCGTCGCCATCGCCCAGGTCTTCGTGGTGGCGCTGGCGGTGACCATCGCTTTGTCGCTGTACATGGCCGGCACCATCGCCCGGCCCATCCGCCGCCTGGCCCTGGCCGCCGAACAGGTGCGTCACGGCCGCGGACGCGCCCACCGCATTCCCGACCTGTCGTCCCGCGGCGACGAGATCGGCGAATTGTCGGTGGCCTTGAAGGAAATGACCGAGGCGCTGTGGGCCCGCATGGACGCCATCGAACGCTTCGCCGCCGACGTGGCGCACGAAATCAAGAACCCGCTGACCAGCGTGCGGTCGGCGGTGGAAACCGCCACCCGCCTGACCGACCCGGAAAAACAGAAGAAACTGCTGTCCATCATCCAAGATGACGTGGAACGCTTGAACCGACTGATCAGCGACATTTCCGACGCGTCGCGCGTCGACGCCGAAATGAGCCGCGCCGACACCGACCCGGTCCCCCTGGCCCGCCTGCTGGAAACCCTGGCCGAGGTCTATCGCAGCACCGCCGAACACCTGCACTTCCCGCTGACCCTGCCCGAAGATGACGATCTGGTGGTCAACGGCATCGAGGGCCGACTGGTCCAGGTGCTGCGCAACCTGATCGGCAACGCCATCTCGTTCTCGCCCCCGGGCGGCACCATCCACCTGACCGCCGAACGCGCCGGCAAGACCATCCGCGTCACCGTCGAGGACAACGGCCCCGGCATCCCCGACGGCAAGCTGGACGCCATCTTCGACCGCTTCTACACCGAACGCCCGGCCGGCGAAAAATTCGGCACCCATTCCGGCCTGGGGCTTTCCATCAGCAAACAGATCATCGACGCCCATGGCGGCCGCATCTGGGCGGAAAACCGCGATGAAGGCGGGGCGCGGTTCGTGGTGGAGTTACCTAATGCCCCCTCTCAACGCAAAGAATAACAATCATTAGGTGTTGTGCCGTTATGCCGAATGGCGTACCCTTCCCTGAGAAACAACGAATTTGTTCGAAATGATAGACATCGCCAACCAAACACCGCTCTCCCTCTCTGTCCTTGCGCATTGCATGGTGGCCCATTTACGCGGCACCACTAACGCTACCGCCACGGTTCCTTTCCACCAACCCATACATTCAAATGCCGCAGAACAGATGAGCGGCCACAAAAGAATGCTACTAGAAAGTTCAACCCTCAACCATCACGTCGATTTTGAGCAACTTCATGCGGAAGCGGCGGCATTTAGCCAAAAATCAATGAACGACGCAGCAGCAAGCGGACGCCCACCCGGCATAAAAAAAGCACACAAGACGCCATAGAGAAAAAATAAATGCCGATCGACGCTTCAAGGATAGAACTACAAATAAACAACCTAAAAAATCTTCTTCCTGAAAATACAATAAAAGGAATTGACGCAACAAAAGTGTCAAACATCGTTAAATTTATAAACAACAATGAATTTCACGATACCGTATGGCAACGCGCATATATATCAGAAGCTATTTTGAGGGAAAGACCCATCAAATCTTCTGACCAACAAATGGATTTTGTTCACTATGCCGCAGCGTATCAAAACGCATCAAGCCACCCATATCGATGCCCCAAGCACAAAATGAATCATTGCCTAATTAGTAAATATTGTCAGCAAGATCGCACCTTGCACGGAAACACATGCATGATGCATATTTTTGAAAAAGAACTTCTTAATCTTAAAAATAAAAATTATTGGGACATAAGAAAAAACTCAATACCGAACACAAATGTTATTGGAGAGGCAGCCTCTTATTTTTATAAAATAACCACAGGTATACACGAAAAATCGCACCCCATCAAAAATCCATTCCTGAAACCCAGGAAAGCTTGACTCCCCTCCACCAGACGCACACGCTGTTTCCATGCATCTGGTACATGCCACCAGCGTCGAGATCGACGGCCATGCCGTCTTGATCCGTGGGCCTTCGGGCTGCGGCAAGTCGGACCTTGCGTTGCGGCTGATGGATCAGGGCGCCCAGTTGGTGGCCGACGACCAGTCGGGGCTTAGCGCCGAGAACGGGCGGCTGTTCGTGTCGTGTCCGCCCAGTATCGCCGGCATGATCGAGGTCCGGGGCCTGGGCATCCTGCGCCTGCCCCATCGGGACCGGGTGCCCTTGGCCCTGGTGGTCGACCTGGTCGCCGCCAAGGATGTGGAACGGCTGCCGGAACCGTCGCGGACGGCGTTTTTGGGCATCCAGGTGCCGCGTGTGGCGCTGTGCGCTTTCGAGTCGTCAACCCCTGCCAAGGTTCGCCTTGCCGTGTCGGTGGCGACGCGAGATAGTACCGTCTTGTAATGACCGACGCACACTCTCCCCTGGCGGCCACCGGCCGCGCTGTCCCGACGGCCTCTGGCCGCGCCGTCATCGTCACCGGGCTGTCCGGCGCCGGCAAGACCTCGGCCTTGAAGGTGTTGGAGGATTTGGGCTACGAGGCGGTGGACAACCTGCCGGTCATGCTGCTGTCCAACCTGATGATCGGCGGCGGCGAGCGCCCGCTGGCGGTGGGCATCGACATCCGCACCCGTGATTTCGGCGTCGAGCCGGTTCTGGCGGAAATCGACCGCATCATGGCCGAGACCGGCCGCGCCGTGCGTCTGCTGTTCCTGGATTGCGACGACGAGGTGCTGCGCCGGCGCTTCACCGAAACGCGGCGACGCCATCCGCTGGCCGCCGACCGGCCGCTGATCGACGGCATCCGCCACGAACGCGAACTGGTGTCGCCGCTGAAGCGCCGCGCCGACGTGGTGTTCGACACCTCGAACCTGGCGCCGGGCGAGTTCAAGCGGGTGCTGTCGTCGCATTTCGGCCTGGACGGCGACCGCGGGCTGATGGTGTTCGTCACCTCTTTCGCGTACCGAGAGGGCCTGCCCCGCGAAGCCGATCTGGTTTTCGACGCCCGTTTCCTGGCCAATCCCCATTACGTGCCGGAACTGAAGCCGTTGACCGGGCGCGACCAAGGGGTCGCCGACTACGTCTCGGCCGATCCGGCTTTCGCCGATTTCTTCGATTCTTTGACCCGTCTGCTCGCGCCGTTGTTGCCGCGCTTCGCCGCAGAGGGTAAGAGCTATCTAACCATCGCCATCGGATGTACCGGTGGCCGTCACCGTTCGGTCTATACCGCCGAGCGGCTGGCCCAATGGCTGAAAGACCAGGGCGCCAGGGTCGAGCTTCGCCACCGCGAGCTGGGCCAGGAAGGGAAATGATGAGGGGATGGAAATGATCGGTCTGGTACTCGTCACCCACGGCCAACTGGCCGAGGAACTGGTCGCCGCCATGGAACATGTGGTCGGCCCGCAACCCAATGTCGCGTCCGTGTGCATCGGCCCCGACGACGACATGGAACAGCGGCGCAACGACATCCTGGCCTCGGTGGCCAAGTGCGACGACGGCCATGGCGTGGTTCTGCTGACCGACATGTTCGGCGGCACGCCGTCCAACCTGGCCATTTCCATCATGGACAAGGCCAAGGTCGAGGTCATCGCCGGCGTCAACCTGCCCATGCTGATCAAGCTGGCCAGCGTCCGGCATTCCGAACCCCTGGCCGAGGCGTGTTCGTCCGCCCAGGACGCGGGCCGCAAATACATCAACGTGGCCTCGAAGCTTTTGACCCAGGATCGCAAATGAGCGCCGATTCCGCCCCGGTCCTGGACAATCCCCAGACCCGTCAGGCCACCATCTGCAACCGTCGCGGCCTGCATGCCCGCGCCGCTGCCAAGTTCGTGAAATTGGCCGCCACCTTCGACGCCCAGGTCAACGTCGCCCATCGCGGCACCGAGGTGTCGGGGCTGTCGATCATGGGCCTGATGATGCTGGCCGCCGCCCCCGGCTGCGTCATCGACCTGGCGGCCAGCGGCCCCCAGGCCACCCAGGCGCTGGACGCCATCTGCGCCCTGATCGCCCACAAGTTCGACGAAGAAGACTAGCCGCCCATGGCCGAGATCGTCCTGGAAGGCATGGGGGTCAGCCGGGGCATCGCCATCGGCACCGTCTATCGCCACGATTCCGATCACGTGGCGGTGCAGGAATTCTGCATCCTTCCCAACCAGATCGAGGCCGAAAAGCGTCGTTTTTCCAAAGCCGCCGAAGATGCCGGCCAGCAGGTGGCCAGCCTGCAGGAAAAGGCCCGCACCCTGGACGGCTCGGCCGCCGAGGAACTGGGCTATCTGCTGGACGCCTATCAGCAGATGCTGGGCGGATCGCGGCTGATCCGCGGCGTGCATCGCCGCATCGAGACGGAAAAGGTCAACGCCGAAGCCGCCGTCCAGCATGAAATCGAACAGATCGCCCGTGGTTTCGAGGCCATGGGCGATTCCTATCTGGCCGCCCGCGTCGCCGACATCCGCGACCTGGGGCGCCGGTTGATCCGCACCCTAAGCGGCGCCACCTATCGGCCGTTCCAGGCCCTGCCCCGGAACGCCGTCATCCTGGCCGAGGAACTGACCCCGGCCGACACCGCGCTGCTGGACCCGCGTCACGTGGCCGGATTGGCGACCCAATGGGGCGGCGCCGAAAGCCACACCGCCATCATGGCCCGATCGCTGGGCCTGCCTGCGGTTCTGGGCCTGCCCGCCGGTCTGGGGGGGGCTCAGGCCGGGGACGTGGTGGTGGTGGACGGGGCCAGGGGCCAAGTCGTCGTCAACCCGTCGGCCGAGACGTTGGCGCGTTATCGCCAAGCCCGCGCCAAGTTCCTGCGCGAACGCCGTTCGCTGGGCCGGCTGCGCGACCTGCCGGCCGAAACCCGCGACGGCATCCGCCTGACGCTTCAGGCCAATATCGAACTGCCGTCGGAAATGGATTCGGTGCTGGCTGCCGGCGCCGAGGGCATCGGCCTGTTCCGGTCGGAATTCCTGTACATGAACCGCGACGACCTGCCCGGCGAGGACGAGCAATACGCCCTGCTGCGTCAGGTGGTCGAACGCCTGGACGGCCGTCCGGTGACCATCCGCACCCTGGACGTGGGCGGCGACAAGCTGGCCCATTCCTTGGGCATGGTTCCTGGTCCCAACCCGGCGCTGGGCCTGCGCGCCGTGCGGCTGTCGCTGGCGCGGCCGGAATTGCTGCAGACCCAGATGGCGGCCATCCTGCGCGCCGCTGTGCACGGCCCGGTGCGCATCCTGTTGCCCATGGTCGCCACCATCGACGAAGTGGTCGCCGCCCGCAACGCCCGCGACGCCGCCGCCAGCGCCCTGAAAGCCGCCGGCCAGGCCCTGCCCGACCCGCTGCCGCCGCTGGGCGTGATGATCGAGATCCCCGGCGCCGCCCTGGCCGCCGATTCGCTGGCCCGTCACGCCGACTTCTTTTCCATCGGCACCAACGACCTGACCCAGTACACCCTGGCCATCGACCGCGCCGACGAAAGCGTCGCCCATCTTTACAACCCGCTGCATCCGGCGGTGCTGCGGCTGATCCAGTTCGCCGCCGAAGCCGCCAACCGCGCCCGCATTCCCGTCGGCGTCTGCGGCGAGATCGCCGGCGACCCGCGTTACGCCGGCCTGTTGCTGGGCCTGGGCATCCATGATTTGTCCATGTCGGCCACCAACATCCCCATGGTGAAAAAACGCATCCGCGCCCTGGACCACGTCCAGGCCCGCGGCTTCGCCCATCAGGTGATGAACCAGAACGACCCCGGGCGGATTTCCACCCTGCTGGAAGACTTCAACCGGACCGTTTGAGCCGCTGGCGCAAGCGCTGACGCAATTCCCGCCCCGAGGGGAAGAACGGCAGGCGCGGCTTGTCGATCTGGGTCGGCTCGGTGGCCAGGCCGATTTCGACGATGGAATCGTCCGGCCCCAAGGCGCGGACGATCAGTTCCACCTCGCCCAGGGCGATGCGGTCGCCGACCCCCACATGCTTGCCCAAGGTGTCGACCATCCATTGGGCGACGGTGACGTCCTGGCAATCGGGCGGCATGGCCAAGCCGTAAAGCAGCCCCAGATCAGCCATCTTGGCCTGGGGATCGATGGGGAAGTCGCCAAAGAACTGGCGGTCGGCCTCGGCGGCGCCGGCCGGGCTGGCGAACAGACGGTCCAGTTGGTTGACCCGGTCGGGACGGGCGAACAGCCACACCAGATCGCCGGGACGCAGGGATTGCACCGTCACCCCCAAAAGCGACTTGCCATCGCGCACCACCAAAGACGGCGCCGCCCAGCGCGGCAGCTTGTGGCCCTGGGCCACCAGGGATTCGGGAACGATGCGGTAAGACACCAATTCGTGCCGGGCGCCGGGAATTTCCAGCTCCATGCGCTCGACCGGGCCGATGCGGCGCGGCACCACCTGGCCCAGCCAGCGCGCCACCGGCGCCAGGGTCCAGCCCTGCACCGCCAACGACACCAGCACCACCAGGAAGGCGACGTTGAAGAACAGCCGACCGTTTTCCATGCCGGCCACCATGGGCAGCACCGCCAGCAGGATGGATACCGCCCCGCGCAAGCCCACCCAGGCGACAAAGGCGGTTTCGTTGCGGTTGGTGCGGAACGGCAACAGCCCGATCCACACCGCCAGCGGCCGGGCGACGAAGATCAGCACCGCCGCCACAGCCAGGGACGGCAGGATCAGGGGCACGAATTCCGACGGCGTCGCCAACAACCCCAAGGTCAGGAACATGGCGATCTGGGCCAGCCACGACGCGCCGTCCTGAAAGCGTCGCATGGTGTCGGGGGCCACCAGGGTGGAGTTGCCGGCCACCAGACCGGCCACATAGACCGCCAGGAACCCCGACCCGCCCAGCGCCGCCGTGCCGGCGAACAACACCAGGGCCAGGGCCAGGGCGGCGATGGGCATCAGGCCGCGTTCCAGCCCCAGTCGGTTGACCGCCTGGACGATCAGCGCCCCACCCGCCAGACCAAGAACGCCACCGATGCCGAATTGGCGCAGCAGTTCGACGATCACGTAAAGGCCGAAACCGGTATGGGTCGAGCGGTCGACGATGAATTGCAGCAAAACCATGGTCAGGAAGATGGCCATGGGATCGTTGCTGCCCGATTCCACTTCCAGGATCGAGCGCACGCGATCACGCACGGTGATGCCGCCCACCCGCAGCAGGAAGAACACCGCCGCCGCGTCGGTCGAGGCGACGATGGAGCCCAGCAGCAGGGATTGCATCCAGTCCAACCCCAACAGGTAATAACAGGGAACCGCCACCACCACCGCGGTGATCAACACCCCGACAGTCGCCAGCGACAAGGCCGGGAAAGCCGCCTGCCGCACACTTTTGAGCGGCGTGTGGAAACCGGAATCGAACAGCACCACCGCCAGCGCGATGGATCCCACCAGATAGGCGGTGCCGACATCGTCGAAGCCCAGCCCGCCAGGACCGTCGGCGCCGGCCAGCAGGCCGATGCCCAAAAACACCAACAGCAAGGGGGCGCCGACGCGATAGGACAACAGGCTGGAAAAGACGCTGACCGCAACCAGCGCCGCCAATATCAGGATCATCGCGTTCAGGCTGTCGACCACGTCGTCTCCTTTTGTTGTCAACAAACTGGTTTAAGAGGGCTGGGCCGGCTTGTCCAGTGATGGTAATGACTGTGCCTTGCGCAAGAGCGCATACCCCCACCGACGGAGCCCCTTTCGTGCATAACGGCATCATCGTCGACGTCCTTGTCTTCCTGGCCATCGCGGTGCTGGTGTCGCCGCTGTGCCATCGGGCCAAGGTCAGTCCGGTGCTGGGTTATCTGGTTGCCGGTTCGGTGGTGGGACCGGCCGGGCTGGGGATGATTTCCGACGGCGAAAGCACAAGGTCGCTGGCCGAACTGGGCATCGTCTTCCTGCTGTTCATGATCGGGCTGGAATTGTCGTGGGACCGTTTGCGGGTGATCCGCCACTTCATTTTCGGCCTGGGAAGCGCCCAGGTTCTGGGCACGGGGGCGGTGGCGGCGGCCCTGCTGCCCCTTCTGGTCCCCACCTTGACGTTTTCCGCCGCGGTGGTGGTCGGCTTGGCCCTGGCTTTTTCGTCCACCGCCTTCGTGCTGCAGATTTTGTCGGAACGCGGCGCGCTGACCAGCCAGACCGGACGGGTGGCGGTGGCGGTGCTGATCCTGCAGGACCTGGCGGTGGTGCCGCTTTTGGTGCTGATCCCGCTGTTGGGGACCGGCGGCGGCTTCTGGGACATGGCCTGGGGCATGGGATTGGCCATGGCCAAAGCGGCCCTGGCCATAGCCACCATCTTCGTGGTGGCGCGTCTGGCGCTGCGCCCGCTGTTCCAGGCGGTGGCCGCCACCCACTCGCCGGAAGTGTTCGTCGCCGCCGCGCTGTTCGCGGTGATCGGCACCTCTTTCGCCACCGACAGCTTGGGACTGTCCCATTCCCTGGGCGCCTTCCTGGCCGGGGTGATGTTGGCCAGCACCGAGTTCCGCCATCAGGTGGAAGCCGACATCCAACCCATTCGCGGCTTGTTGATGGGGTTGTTTTTCCTGACCGTGGGCATGACCGTCAACCCGACCGACTTGCTTGCCGACCTGCCCACCACCGCCATCGGCGTCGGCCTGTTGCTGGGGATCAAGACGCTGATCCTGGTGGGCCTGACCCTGGCCTTCCGCTTTCCCCTGGGCACCGCCCTGCATCTGGGGCTGTTGCTGGCGCAAGGCGGCGAATTCGCCTTCGTGGTGCTGGCCCGCGCCCAGCAAAACATGTTGCTGGGGCCGGTCACCGCCGAACTGATCACCGGCATCATCGCCATCAGCATGGCGGCGACCCCGATCCTGGCCATCTGCGGCGAATGGATCGCCCGACGACGCCAGAAAGCGGCCAGCAACCCGACCGAGCCCGACGACGAAACCAAGGACATGGCCAACCATGTCATCGTCGCCGGTTGCGGCCGCGCCGGTCAGATCGTGCTGTCGGTGCTGCGCGACCGGAATATTCCCTTCGTCGCCATCGAGCGCGACCCGTTGCTGGTGGAAACCCTGCGCAAGAATGGCCTGCCGGTCTATTTCGGCGACATCCGCAAGCTGGAAGTGCTGAAGGCGGTGGGCGGCGACCGGGCCCGCGCCGTGGTGCTGACCATCGATTCGGGGTCCAGCCGCGAAAAGCTGGTGCCGCGCCTGCACGAACTGTTCCCCGACCTGCATATCCTGGTGCGTGCCCGCGACCGCCGCCAGGCCAAGGGGCTGGAACTGGGGGGGGCTGCGGCGGTGGTGCCGGAAATCCTGGAAGGCAGCCTGCAACTGTCCGGTCAGGTCCTGCGCCATCTGGGCACCCCGGCCGAAGAAGTGACAAACCTGCTGGAAGACTATCGCCGCGACGATTACGCCAAGCTGGAGCTGACCCGCGAACGGGAATAAGCGGAATTCAGCTCAGCACGCCGGGCCGATGCCCCGGGTCACCGCATCTTGCAACTGACGCGAGCTGACCGGCTTGCGCAGCAGGGGAAAGCCGGTGGAAGCGGCGTCGCGCAAGGTCTCGATCGAGGTCTCACCGGTGACCAAAAGGCCGGGGATGTCGTGGCCGAAGGCCTGACGCAGCAGTTGGATGGCCTGGGTGCCGGTATGGTTTTCCGACAAACGGTAATCGGCGACGATGAAATCGGGATTGCGGCGCAGGGCGACCAGACGGGCCAAGGCCGAAGCGGCGCTGTCGGCGCCGACGAAGTCGTAGCCCCAGCCTTCGAACATCAATTCATAGGCGCTTAGCACCATCGGCTCGTCCTCGATCACCACGATCAAGGGGCTGCGAACCATATTGCTGTTTGCGGCGACAGCCACCATCCGAAAATCCTACGAACAGAACTTAATACCCTTGAATAATGGCGGAATTCCGCGCCGCCTCACAGCCTACAATCGGTATGTTCCTTGCCCTCCTTAAGAACGTATACGAACCTCCTATTCAAGACAGCTTCACCATACCGGTTGCCTTTGGCGTGGAAATTGGCTCTTACTTCACCATTGTCGGAAAAACGGGAGCCCGCCACTCCCCCCTGTCCATAGGCCCAGAGACCCCCCATGACCGATACCGTTTTGCCGCTTTCCGCCAACGCCAAGACCGAGGCGGACATCGATCCGACTCTGGACCTGGTGGAAGCGATCAACGCCCTGCGCAAGGAAAAGAACGCCGTCATCCTGGCCCATTACTACCAGGAAGGCGAAATCCAGGATCTGGCCGATTTCGTCGGCGATTCCCTGGACCTGTCGCGCAAGGCCGCGGCCACCGACGCCGACATGATCGTGTTCTGCGGCGTCCGCTTCATGGGCGAGGTGGCCAAGATCCTGTCGCCCGGCAAGATCGTCGTCATCCCCGACGCCGAGGCCGGCTGTTCGCTGGAAGAATCCTGCCGCCCCGAACCCTTCGCCGCCTTCCGCGCCAAGCATCCCGACCACGTGGCGGTCACCTACATCAATTGTTCGGCCGACATCAAGGCGCTGTCCGACGTCATCGTCACCTCGTCCAACGCCGAGGTGATCGTCAACTCGCTGCCCAAGGACAAGCCGATCCTGTTCGCCCCCGACCGGCACCTGGGCGCCTTCATCGCCAAGAAGACCGGCCGCGACATGACGCTGTGGCCGGGCAGCTGCATCATCCATGAACAGTTCTCGGAGAAGGAACTGGTCAAGCTGAAGACCCGCAATCCCAAGGCCCTGGTCGCCGCCCATCCGGAATGTCCGGAAAGCGTGCTGCGCCACGCCGATTACATCGGCTCGACCAAGGGAATCCTGGATTACGTCATCAAGACCGACAACCAGGAATTCATCATCGCCACCGAGCCCCACATCATCCACCAGATGACCAAGGCGGCGCCCACCAAGACCTTCATCCCCGCCCCCTTCGCCGAAGGCGCCTGCGCGTCCTGCGCCGATTGCCCGTTCATGGCCAAGAACACGCTGGAAAAGATCTATCTGGCCATGCTGAACGAAGGCCCCGCCCTGCAAGTGCCGGAAGAACTGCGCACCCAGGCGCTGAAGCCGTTGGAACGCATGCTGGAACTGTCGGCGTCGGTACCCATGGGGGGATCGTCCAATGCCCAGTAAGGTGGACATGATCGACGCGCGCCGGGTCATCCTGGCGGCGCTGACCGAAGACGTGGGCGGCACCGACCTGGAAGGCGGCGACATCACCTCGTCTTCGGTCATCCCCGCCGACTTGCGCTTCAAGGGCGTCATGCAGGCCCGCCACGAAATGGTGGTATCCGGTCTGCCCGTCGCCGCCGAGGCCTTCCACATGGTGGTCCCCGAGGCCCGCTTCGCCGCCAAGGTCAGCGACGGCCAGAAGGTCGCCGCCGGAACCGTTCTGGCCGAGATCGAAGGCCCGGCCCGCGGTCTGTTGACCGCCGAACGCACGGCGCTGAACCTGCTGCAACTGATGAGCGGCATCGCCACCGTCACCGCCCAATACGCGGAAAAGATCGCCGGCACCGGCTGCACGCTTTTGGACACCCGGAAAACCATTCCCGGCCTGCGCAAGCTCAGCAAGTACGCCACCACCTGTGGCGGCGCCAGCAACCACCGCATGGGGCTTTATGACGGCGTCCTGATCAAGGACAACCATATCGCCGTCTGCGGCGGCGTGGGCGCCGCCGTCCGCGCCGCCAAGTCGGCCGGCCACCCCAACATCGAAGCCGAATGCGACACCTTGGAACAGGTGGCCGAAGCGGTCGAGGCCGGCGCCGACATCGTGCTGTTGGACAACATGGGTCCCGACATGCTGCGCCAGGCCGTCGCCCTGGTGGCCAAGCGCTGCAAGACCGAAGCCTCGGGCGGCGTGACGCTGGACACCATCCGCGCCATCGCCGAAACCGGCGTCGACTTCGTGTCGGTGGGCCGCATCACCCAATCGGCCCCGGCCGTCGACATCGGCCTGGACTGGAGCTGACGGGGGCACGACATGTCCTATGACCTGCTGATCATCGGTTCGGGGGCGGCGGGGCTTTCACTGGCCCTGCGCGTCCTGGACGCCCGCCCCCAGACCCGCGTCGCCGTGCTGGCCAAGGGTCCGCTGTCGGAAGGCAGCACCATGTACGCCCAAGGCGGCATCGCCGCCGTGCTGGACGCCGCCGACAGCACCGACGCCCATCTGGCCGACACGCTGAACGCCGGGGCCGGGCTGTGCAACGCCGACACCGTGCGCTTCGTCGTCGACAACGCCAAGCCGGCCATCCAATGGCTGATCGACAAGGGCGTGCTGTTCGACCGTGAAGGCGGCGATTACCACCTGACCCGCGAAGGCGGCCATTCGCACCGCCGCGTCATCCATTCCGCCGACGCCACCGGAAAGGCGGTGCAGACGGCGCTGATGGAACGCATCGCCGAATCGGGCGCCGAATTGTTCGAACACCACATCGCCGTCGACCTGATCCGCGAACGTCTGGGCGGCGGCCGCCTGGGTCGCTGCGTCGGCGCCTATGCGCTGGACCGGGCCAGCGGTCGGGTCCACGCCTTTCCGGCCCGCGCCGTGGTTCTGGCCACCGGCGGCGCCGCCCGCGTCTATCTGTATTCGTCCAATCCCGACGGGTCCACCGGGGACGGCATCGCCATGGCCTGGCGCGCCGGCGCCCGGGTCGCCAACATGGAATTTTCCCAGTTCCACCCCACCTGCCTTTACCACCCCAAGGCCAAGACCTTCCTGGTCACCGAGGCGGTGCGCGGCGAAGGCGGACACCTGCTGCGGCCCGACGGCACCCGTTTCATGGACGAATACGACCCGCGCGGCGAATTGGCGCCCCGCGACATCGTGGCGCGTGCCATCGACGACGTGATGAAACGCATGGGCTGCCCCAACGTTTATCTGGACATCAGCCACAAGCCGGCCGACTTCATCCGCGCCCACTTCCCCACCGTGCACGCCGAATGCCTGAATTACGGCATCGACATGACCAAGGAACCGATCCCGGTGGTGCCTGCCGCCCATTACACCTGCGGCGGCGTGCTGACCGATTTGTCCGGGCGTACCGACGTGCCCAACCTTTACGCCATCGGCGAAGTGTCGTGCACCGGCCTGCACGGGGCCAACCGCATGGCGTCCAACTCGTTGCTGGAATGCCTGGTCTTCGGCGCCTCGGCCGCCGAGGACATCGCCACCAAGCTGGACAAGGTGGCGCCGCCGCCGGTCATCTCGGCCTGGGACGAAAGCTGGGTCACCGATTCCGACGAGGAAGTGGTGGTCGCCCACAATTGGGACGAGTTGCGCCGCTTCATGTGGGACTACGTGGGCATCGTGCGGTCCACCAAGCGTCTGGAACGGGCCAAGCACCGCATCAAGCTTTTGCAATCCGAGATCGCGGAATATTACGGCAGCTTCCGCGTCACCAACGACCTGTTGGAACTGCGGAACCTGGCCACGGTGGCGGAACTGATCGTGCGTTCGGCCCTGTCGCGCCGCGAAAGCCGCGGCCTGCATTACACCATCGACTACCCGGATCGCGATTCCATCGCCCCGGTGCAGAACACCGTGCTGGTTCCGAAGAACTTCTCGGCCCGCCGGTCGAGCTGACGAAAGCACCGCCATGAGCGAATTGTCCAATTCCCGTCGCAAGGTTTTCGCCCCCGGCGCCCAGATTTTCGAAGAGGGCGCACCCGGGGCCGAAGCCTATGTGGTGGAATACGGACGCGTCGCTGTTTTCAAGACCGTCCAGGGCAAGCGCATCTCGCTGGGGACCGTGCTGCAGGGCGGCATCTTCGGCGAAATGGCGCTGATCGACGACCAGCCGCGCATGGCATCGGCCGTGGCGGAAGAAGAAACCGCCTGCGTGGTCATCGGCAAGGAACGCCTGACCGAACAGCTGGAAAAGGCCCCCAAGGGGGTGCGCGCCATCGTTGGCGCGCTGTTGGGCAACATCCGCCTGATGGGCGCGGAACTGGCCGAAGCCCGCGTCATCCTGGCCGAGCCCGAACAACGATGAAACGCCGGCGCGCCCTGTTCGCCCTGGCGGCATGGATGTCGGGACTGACGATGCCGGCTTGGGCGTCGGGCGGCGGCAAGGGCAGCGAGTTCTATGTCAAGCTGCCCACCATCAACGTGGAATATTGGGACGAAGGCGGCATCTTCCACATGGTGGTGGTGGACGCCAGCGTGGTCTTTCACGAAGAAGGCGCCAAGGTCGACAAGTCGGTAGGGGTGCTGATCAGCCACGCTTTGTCGGCCATGACCTGGGAAGAGTTTTCCCGCGGCAACCCGGCCGCCACCGTCAAGGCCATCGCCCTGGATCTGGTGCGCAAGCAGCCGGGTGCCGAAAAGGCCGTGGAAGTCCTTCTGGCCCGCCTGATCATCCGCTAGGAGGCCGATCCGATCATGCGGCGCATCCTTCTTTCCCTGATCCTGGCGGCTCTGAGCGCTTTCGCCGCCCCCGCCCGGTCGGAAGAAATCTCGCCCGCCAACGACAGCGCCGCCGATTGGCGCATGGTTCTGGACAGCGTCGTCGGCACCAACGCCCAATCGGGTCTGGCGGCCCTGGACCCGTTGGCCGCCCCCTTCATCGCCTGTTCCGGCACCGCCTGCCACCACACCTGGCTGGTGGCCCTGAATGCCGACGACCGCGAAGACATCCGTCAATTGTTCGCGGGCGTCGCCGACGCCGGCCAGGAACGCCAGGCTCTGGCCCAGGCCATCGCCCGCATCGAGACCAGTGTCGGCGCCCAAAACGGCACCTGGGCCGACCAGGCCGGCAACCGTCTCAGCGACACCGACGACCCGGACCAACTGGATTGCGTGTCGGAAACCATCAACACCCGGTCCTATCTGGAACGGCTGGTCCAGGCCGGACTGGTCGGCCACCACCGCCTGGGGCAGGTGGTGATGCGCTTCACCCTGATCCTGCAACACGTGGCGTCCACCATCGTCGACACCGACGCCGACGTCGAATACGTGATCGATTCCTGGGTCGGCGCCAATGGCGAGGAACCCAGCGTCGAAACCTATCCCCAATGGCGCGGGCACTGGCAAGTCTGAACGGCCTTGCAACGGTTATTCCTGAAAGGCATCCTGCCCCCATGTTGAAACCATGGGCGGCGAAGTGATGAAACCGGAAGAAGTGTTCGCGTCCCTGACTGCCTTCCAACAGGCATTGGCCGGCCATTTCGACTGGCTGCACCGCTGGTATCAGGCGGTACTGAACCGCGAGGACGGCCCCAACATCCCCGACCCCTCGGCGGCAAGCTGCCTGTTCGAACAATGGCACAAACAGGTGGCCACCACCCCCTTCGCCGAATATCCCGGCTTTGCCCAATTGGCCGCCGAACATGCCGAGGTCCATGAAAAGGCCGCGCAACTGTCCGATCGGGCCATCGCCGGGCTGACGGTAACCACGTCGGATTACGAAACCCTGATGACTTCGGTCCTGGCCTTCGGCGCCACCGCCCAAAGCTTCGAGCGGGAAGTGTGGAAGGCCCTGGCCACCGTCGATCCGCTGACGGGCCTGTCCAACCGCCAATCCATGCGCAGCCACCTGATGGGGGAACGCGACCGGGCTTTGCGCCAAAAGCTGCCCTTATCCCTGGCGCTGGCCGACATCGACCACTTCAAGAAGATCAATGACGGCTTCGGCCATGCTCAGGGCGACAAGGTGCTGCGCGCGGTGGCGGCGGTGCTGAAGGCCACGGTGCGGCCCTATGACGTGGTCTATCGCTATGGCGGCGAGGAATTCCTGCTGTGCTTGCCCGGCACCAACGCCGAAAACGGCGCCTTGGTGCTGGAACGCATCCGCGCCGCCATCGAAGCGCTGGAACTGACCGACGAACGCGGTACCGCCATTCCGGTCACCGCCACGTTCGGCATCGCCGAGATCAACGCCGACCTGTCGGTGGACGACGCCATCGAAATGGCCGACCGCGCCCTTTACGACGGCAAGCTGTCGGGCCGCAACCGGGTTGTGTTGGCGCCCCGCTCCTAGACTTAGGCCATAGCATGGTGCATCCTGTTCCGCACAAGGGATAATACCAAATCCCGGTGAGTATAACTCATCGGGATTTGGCTAGGCCCAAGGGGCCGCGCGGCTTATGCCGCGGAAGGCAAGTGTTTCGGAGAAACACGCCCGCCGCGTGAGGGCGCCGGTGATCGGTTCCGATCACCGGGATATGGTATAAGGTGTGGGCGGATGTCACGGGAACCGGAAATCATCGCCGCGTACCGCAAGGCGGCGGAAGCAGGCGAGATGTCTGCCCAATTCAGCTTGGGCGAGGCCTATCGCCTGGGCCAGAAAATCCCCCGCGACACCACCCAGGCGGTGCTGTGGCTGCACCGCGCCGCCGCCCAAGGCCATTCCCAGGCCCGCCGATCCTTGGATATCTTGAAGACCCAGGGCGTCGATATCACCCCGCCGGCCGACCAGTCACCCAACCGCAAGATGCAAAGTCTTGATGATCTGCTGGACAGCCTGAAACCGGCCGAGGGTCCGGAAGGCGACGGCGGCATGGACGCGCCGTTGCCGCCCCCCGAACCGGAATCCGACCCGCTGGACCTGGATGGCGGCACGGTGGACAGCGAGTCCCTGCGCGCTTCCGACGACCCCGCCGCCTGGGTAGCGCTGGGCAACGCCTATCGCCTGGGCCAAGGGGTCGAGCCGGACGAGGTCGAAGCCTTCACCTGGTACGAAAAAGCCGCCAAGGTCGGCCATATGCAGGGACAGTATTCCCTGGGGGTCATGTACGACCAGGGCTTGGGCACCAGACAAAACGACAAGGAAGCGTTGCGCTGGTACCTGGCCGCCGCCAAGGCCGGCGACGCGGCCTCCCAGTTCAATCTGGCCAACATGATCCGCGACGGCCGCGGCTGTCCGGCCGACGCCAAGGTGGCGGCGCAGTGGTACCAAAAGGCGGCGGCCCAGGGCGAAGCCGCCGCGCTGTTCTGTCTGGGGGCGCTGTACGAGACCGGCCGCGACCGTGACAAGGCGCTGGATTTCTATCGCCAAGCCGCCGCCCAAGGGGTGGCCGAGGCCCAGTTCAACCTGGGCAACATGCTGCGCGCCAGCGACGGCGACGCCGCCATGGATTTCTATACTCAGGCGTCGGAACAGGGACTGGTCGCCGCCCAGGTCAATCTGGGGCTGATGCTGCAGGACGTGGACCCGGCGACGGCCACTTACTGGCTGCGCCGCGCCGCCCAGTCGGGCGACGCCATGGCCATGCTGAACCTGGCCGCCATGTATCTGGAAGGCCACGGCGTCGAGAAAGACGAGATCGAGGCCCATCTGTGGCTGGACGCCCTGGCCGACAGCAACCCCGACGCCAAGATCGCCGCCTGCGCCCAACAGGGCCTGGCCGCCCTGGAAAAGGTGGTCGGCACGCAAGGCCTGGCCGAGTCGCGCCGTCGCCGTCCCCTGCGCGGGCTTGCGCCCAAGACCGGGGGGGCCTGAACCATGGCCAGCCCCAACGTTTCCTTCGAAATCCAGGTCATGGCGGACAAGCATTGGGTGGTCGCCCAATTTGCCGACGACGAGGAAAAAGCCAAGGCCTTCGCCGACAACCTGCTGCAAAAGGGCAACCACAGCGCCGTGCGCGTGGTCCGCGACTTCAAGCGGCTGGACGGCCTGCACACCGAAACGGTGATCCAGGAAAAGACCACCACGGTCAAGCAGACCGTCGACCTGTCGCTGTCCCCCATTTCCGACGCGCCGTTATGCAGCCAATTGGCCGATTTCTATGGTCCCTCGGCGCGGCTGACCATGGGACGGCTGGTGCGCAAATACCTGGACGAAGTGTCGGTCACCCCCACCGAGATGTTGCATTCGGCGGCCGAGATGAAGCGTTTCGCCGACAAGGGAACGCTGCTGTTTTCCGCCATCGACCGGGTGTCGTCCCTGCAGGCGGCGGCCTCCGACGGCGATTCCAAGGCGCGGCGCGACTTCTTGTCGAAAAGCTGGGACGATCTGGCGGCACGGGCTCGTAAATTCGCCGCCCGCAAGGCCAAGGCGCCCAAGACCGTCGCCGACATCCTGGCCGAGGTGGAAAAGGGCGGCGACGAACACCCCTATCTGTGCCTGTCCATGATGAGCCTGGCGCTGCTGGAATGCCGGTCGTGGCTGGGCAAGCTGGACACCTTGCTGAAATGGGCCGCTGACGCGGCGGGCACGCCGTTGATGGCGATGATCGACGGCGTCATCGCCGACATCGTCGTCTCGGCCCAGTTCATCCAGGACCTGCTGGGCTTCCAGTCCAATCTGGGGGCGGCGCTGATCAGCTTGTGCAACTTGGCGGAGGGCAAGGCCGAGCCGGCCAAGTTCTGCCCGGAAAGCTTCGCGCCCTTGAACGAACAGTTCGCCAAGGGCGTGCTGGGCCAGTCACGCGACGTGCTGCTGGGCCGGGTGGTGCGCGAATTGGGCGGTGGCAACCCGCTGTCGCGCAACGAACCCAAGCAGGAATTCGAAGTGTTCTGCAAGGTGCTGCACCGGGTTGTCGGACGCCAGGGCGTGCTGGGCGGTGGCGCCATGGCCGAAAGCATCCTGCACCGCGTCACCCGTATCCATGCCCATTTGGGCACGGTCACCGCCTCCCAGGCCATCGAGCTGACCCTGTCGGCCCTGTCCGACCACGCGCTGGGGGTCCAATACCTGCTGGCCTTGGCCGAGTCGCCCTTGGGGCGCGGCATGGGCGACGGGCTTTTGGATCTGCTGGTCGGCAAGATCCGCGCCGCCGACCACATCAACAAGTGGGTGCCGGTGCGCCAGCCGCCGCCCGACCGCATGGGGGCGCTGGCGGCCCTGAACCGCACCATCCTGGCGTCAGCCGTGCTGCCCGAGCCGACGCGCGGCGACCTGGGCCGCCATGTGGACGAGGTGCTGGCCCGCTATCTGCTGGACGAGGAAGTGATCGAGAAGATCGACAAGGCCGACGACCCCCTGGCCATGCGCGCCATCCGGCTGATCAAGTTCTGCGGGTCGGGCGTGCTGATCGAAGGCAAGTCCATGAACCTGGCCAAATCTCGCGTCATCGAACATTTGCGCCAGCCGCAATTCGAGGAAAAGTTCCTGGCCAGCGTTCCCGAACCGGGCAAGGCCGAGCAACACTTGCGGGAATTCCACCGACTTTTGGTGCAAACCGGCTTCCGCTAGGCATCAAGCGCGATTCAGCCATTGACGGAACCCAAGCGCTCTGGCATTGGGGTGGTTCATACGGATGGGTCCGCACATCAATTCTTACAGGGGAACGACTACCCATGAATAAGGCTGATCTGGTTTCGCGCGTTGCCGAACTCTCGGGCCTCACCAAGGCTGATTCCGAAAAGGCCGTCGACGGCGTGTTCGAAGCGATCACCGCGGCCCTGAAGGGCGGCGATGAAGTCCGTCTGGTTGGCTTCGGCTCCTTCTCGGTCGCCACTCGCGCCGCCTCGGAAGGCCGCAACCCGCGCACCGGCGAAAAGATTCAGATCCCTGCCTCGAAGCAGCCGAAGTTCTCGGCCGGCAAGGGCCTGAAGGAAGCCGTCAACGGCAAGTAAAATCGGGTTTTCCCGGTTTTCGCCCCCCGGTCCCTGGACCGGGGGGTTTTTATTTGCCCGCACTTTATTTGCGCCGCACCATTGCACCGACGCCAGCCCCCACCATCTGGTGGTTAAGGAAAACCCACGGGCCAGCGCTTGACGCCCTGCCCGCTCCTTCCTAGAGTGAACCCAACAGCGGCCCCAGGCCCCAAGATGCAAACGACGCAAGGATGACGGTGATGAAGAACGTGACTGACCAGAGCTTCGAAGCCGATGTGCTGAAGGCCGCCGGCCCGGTGCTGGTGGACTTCTGGGCCGAATGGTGCGGCCCCTGCCGCCAGATCGCCCCGGCCCTGGAAGACGTGGCCAAGGACATGGAAGGCAAGCTTACCGTCGTCAAGATCAACATCGACGAAAACCCCGGCACGCCGGGCAAGTACGGCGTGCGCGGCATCCCCACCCTGATGATCTTCAAGGGTGGTCAGGTGGCGGCCACCAAGATCGGCGCCCTGCCCAAGAGCAAGCTGGTGGAATGGGTGCAGTCCAGCCTGTAAGGCCGGACAAGCCAACCAACGATCAGGCCCCGTCCCCCGTGGATGGGGCCTTTTTGTTTTCGCCGTCGGTGCCCAGAAAAAAAGGGCGAGCTCGCCGCTCGCCCTGAAGTCTTGAGGAGGAGATACGCTTTGCGATCGATCTCCCGCCGGTCGTCTCGGGACGCCGGCTGGGGCGCACTATAGCCGCAAATGCCTACCCTTTGGAATAGCCTTGTCAGCAATGGGATATTTTTTCCATGAAACGCGATTACCCCGCAACCAGCAGAAACAAAGGCCCTATCCTTGACGTTTTAAGGCGCTGGCTACCACCCGAAGGGGTGGTTCTGGAAATCGCATCGGGTAGTGGTCAGCACGCCAGCTGGTTCGCCAGCCAGATGCCCGGCCTGACATGGCAGCCCAGCGACGCCGACGCCGCCTGCCTGCCTTCCATCGATGCCTGGGGACAAGAATCAGACGCCGCCCACCGCATCCGCCCGGCCCTGCACCTGGATGTCGCCGCCCTGCCCTGGCCGCTTCAGCCGGTGGATGCGGTGTTCTGCGCCAACATGATCCACATCGCGCCTTGGACCGCCGCCCAAGCCCTGGCGCAAGGCGCCGGGCTGGCATTGCGCGCCCAGGGCCTGCTGGTGCTCTATGGCCCCTTTAAGATCGACGGCCGCCACACCGCGCCATCCAACCAGGACTTCGACGACGACCTGCGCCGAAGGAATCCCTTGTGGGGGGTGCGCGATCTGGCCGACTTCGGTGCCTTGGCCCAACAGGCCGGTCTGGACCACGTGGAAACCGTGCCCATGCCGGCCAACAACCTGTGTGTCATCTGGCGCAAGCGCCCTTGACATATAGAACAAGTACGGTTACATATCTCCCATGAGCCAAAGCTGCCGCTTCACCGTCGCCGTCCACACCTGCACCCTGTTGGGACTGGAAACCGGACATGTGGTGACCTCGGAATGGATCGCCGGAAGTGTCAACACCAACCCGGTGGTGATCCGGCGGATTTTGTCGGCCTTGAACAAGGCTGGGCTGGTCTGTTCCATCCGCGGCAGCAACGGCGGCTCGACCCTGGCCAAGAAGGCCGAGGACATCACGCTTTTGGATATCAAACGGGCCGTGGATTCCGACGATCCGGTGCCGCTTTACAACCAGCCGCCCAACGAGAAATGCCCGGTGGCGCGCTCCATGCAGCCGGTGCTGCGCCGGGTCATCGAACGGGCCGAAGCGGCACGAGAGGCGGTTCTGTCCACCACCTCGTTGGCGGAGGTCATCGCCGCCATTCCCAAGGTCTGATTTTTTTGCCCCTTTATGTAACAGTAACTACTACAGTAACAAGGAGTTCACCATGTCTTCCATCGCCATCGTCTACCATTCCGGTTTCGGCCACACCGCCGTGGTCGCCCAGGCCGTCGCCAGCGGCGTCGCCCAGGTGGCCGGCGCCACCGCCCATCTGATCCCCATCGACGAATTCGAGGCCAAGCAATCGGTGGTCGATCAGGCCGACGCGGTGATCTTCGGCTCGCCCACCTATATGGGCGCCGTCTCGGGACCGTTCAAAACCTTCATGGACAGCACGTCGAAGATTTGGTACGGCCGTGGCTGGCAGGACAAGCTGGCCGCCGGCTTCACCGTTTCGGCCAGCCAAAGCGGCGACAAGCTGGCGACGCTGAACCAGTTGGCCATCTTCGCCGCCCAGCACGGCATGATCTGGGTGGGGCTGCACCTGCTGCCCGGCAACAACAATTCCAACGGCAGCGTCGACGATCTGAACCGCCTGGGCAGCTTTCTGGGCGCCATGGCCCAGGCCAATGCCGACCAAGGCGCCGAAGTGACGCCCCCGGACAGCGACCGCAAGACCGCCGCCGCCCTGGGCAAGCGCGTCGCCGAAGCCGCCGCCCGCTGGGCCAAGTAAACAAAAACCCCGCCCGGTCGCCCGGGCGGGGTTGCGTTTTCCGTTCCCGGAAAACTTAGTACATGTGCTGACCGCCATTGATCGACAGGGTCGAGCCGGTGATGAAATCGGCGTTGTCGGCGATCAGGAACATCACACCGCGGGCGATGTCGTCGGCGCGGCCCAGACGGCCCACCGGGATCTTGGCGATGATCTTTTCCAGAACCGCCGGCGGCACGGCGCGGACCATGTCGGTGTCCACATAACCGGGAGCGATGGCGTTGACGGTGATGTTCTTGGCCGCGCCTTCCTGGGCCAAGGCCTTGGTGAAGCCGTGGATACCCGACTTGGCGGCGGCATAGTTCACCTGACCGTACTGACCGGCCTGACCGTTGATCGAGCCGATATTGACGATACGGCCGAAGCCACGCTCGCGCATGGAATCGATGGTCAGACGCGCCAGGTTGAAGCAGCTGGTCAGGTTGGTGTGAATGACTTCTTCCCACATCTGATAGGTCATACGATGCAGGGTGGCGTCACGGGTGATGCCGGCATTGTTCACCACGATTTCGATCGGGCCCAGGTCCTGGGTGATCTTGGCCACAGCGGCTTCGCACTGCGCCCAATTGCCGACGTCCCACTTATAGGCGGGAATGCCGGTTTCTTCGGTGAACTTGGTGGCCGCTTCGACATTACCGCCGTAATTGGCGGCAACGCGATAACCGGCGGCCTTCAGGGTTTCGGAAATGCAACGGCCGATACCGCGAGTACCACCGGTAACAAGTGCAACACGCCCCATGGTTATCTCCTGTCTCTCTTCGTCTGGCCGGCTTTTGCCGGCTCTGTCGTTTCCACCCGTGTTCTAGAAGGGGAGCCGCCGGGCGGGTCGCGGCTCCCCGATTGTCAGCCGGCCGAAACCAGCCTGGGTAAAATCAGCGCTCGATGCACATGGCGATGCCCATGCCGCCGCCGATGCACAAGGTGGCCAGGCCCTTCTTGCTGTCGCGCTTGATCATTTCGTGGATCAGCGAGACCAGGATACGGCAGCCCGAGGCGCCGATGGGATGGCCGATGGCGATGGCGCCGCCATTGACGTTGACCTTGCTGGTGTCCCAGCCCATGCCCTTGTTGACGGCGATGGCCTGCGAGGCGAAGGCTTCGTTGGCTTCGACCAGGTCCAGCTGTTCATGGGTCCAACCGGCCTTTTCCAGGGCCAGCTTCGACGCCGGGATCGGGCCGCAGCCCATGATCTTGGGATCGACGCCGGCGGTGGCCCAGCTCTTGATCTTGGCCAAGGGCTTCAGGCCGCGCTTGGCGGCTTCGTCGGCGGTCATCAGCAGAACGGCGGCGCCGCCGTCGTTGATGCCCGAAGCGTTGCCGGCGGTCACCGTGCCGGCCTTGTCGAAGGCCGGACGCAGCTTGGCCATGGCGTCGAGGGTCGCACCGAAACGGACATATTCGTCGGTGTCGAACAGCTTTTCTTCCTTCTTGACGACGATCTTCACCGGGACGATTTCGTCCTTGAAGCGGCCGGACTTGACGGCAGCTTCCGCCTTCTGCTGCGAGGCGACAGCGAATTCGTCCTGTTCTTCACGGGTGATGCCGTATTCCTTGGCCACGTTCTCGGCGGTCACGCCCATGTGGTAGGCGTTGAACACGTCGGTCAGGCCGTCGTTGATCATGGTGTCGACGAAGCCCATCGGGCCCATCTTGACGCCGCCGCGCAAATATCCGGCATGCTGCGAGTTGGTCATGCTTTCATGGCCGCCGGCCACCACCACCTTGGCGTCGCCGGCCAGCAGCGACTGCATGCCCAAAGCCACGGCGCGCAGGCCCGAGCCGCACACCTGGTTGATGGTCAAGGCGGTGGATTCCACCGGCAAGCCGGCCTTCAGCGCCGCCTGACGGGCGGTGTTCATGCCGTTGCCGGCGGACAGGATGTGACCCATGATCACGTCGGTGACGTCGGCGGCCGGAACATTGGCGCGGGCCAGGACCTCACGGATCACGATCTCGCCCAGCTGCGCAGCCTGGTAGCTGGAAAGCGAGCCGCTGAACGACCCCACGGGGGTACGGGCGGCAGAGACGATAACGATATCGGTCATGACAGGCTGCTCCTTTAGATGGACACAATTGGTCGTTGCCAGGGTTATTTTTAAAATAATCTTCAAGTTTCATAGTACGGCGGCGCACCATCGCGCAACCGATTCATTGCAACAGGGAACGTTTCAACCATCGCGCCAGGGGGGTGTAGACCTCGGTCCCGGCCCTGGCCGACAACAGCATACCCACATGCCCCCCGCGCACAATCATGGTTTTCGATCCCGTAATGGCTGCGGCCAGGGGGGCGGCCGAATCAGGCGGCACGATGCGGTCGCGTTCCGGGATGATGGCCAAGGCGGGCAAGCGCAGTTGCGTCGGATCGACAACACGGCCGTCCACTTTCCAGCGGCCCAGATGGGTGTCGTTGTCGCCGTACCAGCCGATCAGGCATTCCAGGGCCACCGGCCCGGCCAGTTCCACCCCGTCATTGGCCCAGTCTTCCAGGGCGACGAAGTCCCGCGCCCGGGCCGAACGGCGTTTGAGGCGGGTGAAGGCGGCGAATTTCTTGGCGGTCAGACCAGGGTCCAGCGAGGCGAACAACGCCTGCAGGATGTCCACAGGCATGGCGCCCACATTGTCCACCAGGGCGTTCAGACTGGGCGACAGGGCGCGCAACAGCTTGCCGTGCGCTTCGCGGCCGGCGTGGAAATTCCACGGCGTCGCCAGCAGGGCCAGCCCCTTGACGTGTTCCTGACGGCGCAGCGCCAGCCCCAAGGCCAGGTCGCCGCCCATGCAATAGCCCACCAGCGCCGGCTTCGCACCGCTGATTTCAATCACCAGATCCAGAACCTGTTCCAGACGTCCGGCGATGTAATCGGTCAGAGTGAAGCCGCGTTCTTCGCCCCCCGGCGCGTCCCAGTCCACCAAGAAGGGCGACAGCCCCCGCGCCGCCAAGCCGCGCGCCAAGGAGCGCCGCTGGCTAAGATCCAGGATGTAGGACCGGTTGATCAGCGACGGCACCAGCAGCACCGGCGGCCCGTCGCCGCCCGGCAGACGGTAATCCAACAGGCGGGTGGTTCCCTGGCGCCACAGCACCGGGACCTCGGGAACGTGACGATGATGCCGATGGGTGCGGTACTGCCCGACACCATCCAGCACCGCTTGGTGGCGCTTCAGCGATTCGGCGGCGATGGCCTGTTCAAACAGGCTCCACCCGTCGGGTCCGGCGGCGTCCAGGCTTGCCTTCAGATCCGCCGCCCGCGCCGCCAGCCTGGGATTCCAGGGCAGCAATCCGTTCTTCCAAAGCGGCAATGCGGCGCGCGAGCCCATCAGGGTCGAGACGTGGGCCAGCAGATGCAGCGGCAGCGGTCGCGGCCCCTGACGGATATCCGGGGTCTGGGGCGGCGTTTGCGCGCGCGCTTGGCGATGGGCCATCAGGAACCTGATCCTCGCTGGCAGAAGCAGCGCCGGCTTTCGCCGCGTGCACGAAAGCGTTCGCCCCTTCGGTCATGGCGGCGATGCCGCGGGCAAGCGCTTCGGCAAGCGCCGGTTCATTGGCCATGGCCGCCACCTGTTCCTGCCAAAGGTCAAGGTAGCGGCGCGCAAGCGAATTGAAATCCGGCGGCGCTTCAGACATGGGAAAAGCATACTCCTGGGGCGGCGCTTTGACCAGCGCCACAAGGGGCGATCATATTGCAGCGCCGTGAAAAATCACTTGCCATTCTGCGCATTTGCGAAAACTCTGGTAGCATAGAATCAAAATCCAAACGTGCCCAACAGCGGAAGCGAAACCAAGATGTCCGAGACGAAAACCGCAGCCCAGGCCCCGGTCACCATCAAGAAATACGCCAACCGTCGCCTGTACAACACGGCGACCTCCAGCTACGTGACGCTGGACCACTTGGCGCAGATGGTCAAGGACGGCACCGATTTCGTCGTCTACGACGCCAAGTCCGGCGAAGACATCACCCGCTCGGTGCTGACCCAGATCATCGTCGAAGAAGAATCCAAGGGCGGACAGAACCTGCTGCCCATCGGCTTCCTGCGCCAGCTGATCGGTTTTTACGGCGATTCCCTGGGTGGTCTGGTGCCGCGTTATCTGGAACATTCCATGCAAAGCTTCGCCCACAACGAACAGCAGATGCGCCAGATGATGGAAAAGGCGTTGGATGGCCTGTTCCCCTTCAACCAGATGGAAGAAGTGGGCAAGCAGAACATGGCGTTCTTCGAATCGGCCATGAAGATGTTCACCCCCAATTTCTTCCAAATGGGTGAAGACGGCCTGCCCAAGATGCCGGGCGCCCCCAGCCTGGAAGAAATGCAGGCGCAGTTGCTGGCGCTGCAGCAGCAGATGCTGTCGATCAACAAGAAGAAGTAAGCCGACCTATCGGACACGCTGAATTTGATCCCATTGCCCGCCGCTTGTCGGCGGGCTTATGCTGTGAGATCGCGTGTTCGTCGGCAGGAGCCCGTCCGTGGGGGACATGAGCACATCCGCGCTGGAAAGAAGCGTTGCGCCGTTGCAGATACGGCCCAACGCCAGCGCCGCCGTGCGCCCGGCCGACCCCACCAAGGACCGTTTCCAGGTCGGCGAACGCAACGTCGGCAAGCGCGACACCGCCAATGTCGAAGCCGAACAGCCGCAAAACACCGCGTTCAGCGTTGATGCCGATGACACTAACACGTCGGTCCCCCAGGTTACCCAGCGCACAAATCGTGGCGGCTCGGGTTTGTTGGGGGCTTTCACCAATTTCCTGGCCAAGATCTTCACGCAAGGCGACACCGGCGCCGACAGCGCCGTCTCGACCCGGTTGAACGGCATCGGCGCCTATGGCCGCGCCAACGCCCAGACCCCCGCCGCCAATCCGTTCAGCGGATATGGCAATGACGTCCAAGCCCCGGGCCTGCCCCGGCTGGCGTCGGGCCGAGTGCTCGACCTGAGCATTTAGCCCCCATTCCACAAGGGAAATCCGAAAAATATCGGATATCCACACTGGTAATGCCACTTGCGGTTCCGCATATAGTGATCATGCGACCATGATTTCTGGCGCCATATTGCCTGCATGGCCGATAGCGCGTCAGGCCGAGGTCCGCTCAAAGACACCCGATCCTCGGGCATATCGCCCCGGGGTTGTTTTGGTGGTCAAAAAAATTAAACAAAATAAACATCTGCAAATTCTATAGCGTTTCCAGAGTTTCTATCTATGTCGTCATAATCAACACATCAGCTGTTGCCAGTTCTCAGTTTTCATACTATTCACGAAATCCAGTTGGACTTGGTCCGGTTCATCGGACATTTACCGCCCCGCAACCACAGCAGCGACACCAATACCATCCCATGACCGCAGAACAGACCTCTAGCCCACCCCGCCCGGTCAACCGCGCCAACGACACCGACCGCCACGTCGGTGCCCGCATCCGCGAACGCCGCATCATGCTGGGCCTGTCTCAGCAGCAAATGGCCGACCTGATCGGAGTCACCTATCAGCAGGCGCACAAGTACGAACGCGGCATCAACCGCATTTCCGCCGGCCGTCTGTACGAAATCGCCCAGGTTCTTGGCGTCCCCGTCAGCTATTTCTTCGAAGGCCTGGACAACCAGCGCAGCACCGACCTGACCGCCCGTCAGCGCATGTGCCTGGAACTGGCCCGCAATTTCTCGTCCATCACCAACGAGAAGCATCAGGAAGCGCTGTCGCAGATGGCCCGCGCCCTGGCCGCGGAAGAATAAGCGCCAAAGACCTGTTGCTTGGCAAAGGGCGGCTTTCAGCCGCCCTTTGCCGTTATGGCCCCTGCAACCGACGCAACGCCCAGCGCGCCGCTTGCGCCACCTGCGTGTCCTCGCTGTCCCCGTACGACGCCGCCAGCGGCGCCAGCTCGGCTTTTCCGCTGTTGCCCATGGCCAGCAGGACGTTGCGCAACATGCGCCCCTGCCCCACCCGCTTGATGGGCGAGCCCGAGAACACCTGACGAAACGTCGCGTCGTCCAAACCCGCCAGATCGGCCAGACGCGGCGCCTGCAATTCCATGCGCGGCATGAAATCCGGCTCGGCGGTGGCGGGGGCGAACTTGTTCCACGGACACGCCGCCATGCAGTCGTCACATCCGTAAATGCGATTCCCCAGCAACGGCTTCAGATCGTCGTCGATATCGCCCTTGTGCTCGATGGTCAGATAGGAAATGCAGCGGCGCGGATCAATGCGGCCTTCGCCATCCAAGGCCGCGGTGGGACAGGCGTCGACGCAAGCCCGACACGATCCGCAATGGTCGGCTTCGGGCGGATCGGGTTCAAGGCCCAAAGTGGTGTAGACTTCCCCCAGGAACAGCCACGAGCCGAAGCGCCGCGACACCACGTTGGTGTGCTTGCCGCGCCACCCCAGACCCGATCGAGCCGCCAGGGGCTTTTCCGGCACCGGGGCGGTATCGACGAAAACCTTCAAATCACCGCCCAAGCTCTCCACCATCCAACGGCCCAGCGCCTTCAGGCGTTTCTTGACGGTGTCGTGGTAATCCTTGCCCCGCGCATAGACACTGATGGTGCCGCGCTCGCCATGGGCCAGGTTGTCCATGGGCGGATAAGGGGGCGCATAGTTCTGCCCCAGCACCACTACCGTGCGCACCTCGGCCCAAAGCGCCTGGGGATCGGTGCGATGGTCCATGCGTTCGGCCATCCAGCCCATCTGGCCGTGCCGGCCTTCGGCCACGTATTGGTCCAGGGCGGCCCGCCACTGGGGATCGGCCTGGGCGGAGGCGAAGCCGACCGCGTCGAAGCCCAGTTCCAGGGCCTTGGCGCGAATCCGCTGTTTCAAGACTATCCCCGCCCGCGATAGGTGGGCACGCCCTGGTCGGGCAGCCACAGCCCGGCCGGCGGAGCGCCGGTCTGCCAGAACACGTCGATGGGGATGCCACCACGCGGATACCAATAGCCGCCGATACGCAGCCAGACCGGCTTGGTCGCTTCCGCCACCCTTTTGCCGATCATCACCGTGCAGGCTTCGTGGAAGGCGCCATGGTTGCGGAACGAGCCCAGGAACAGCTTCAACGACTTGGATTCCACCAGGCTGTCGCCCGGCACGTAATCGATGACCAGATGGGCGAAATCCGGCTGGCCGGTGATCGGGCACAGCGAGGTGAATTCCGGGGCGGTGAAGCGCACGCAATAAATCTCGCCCGGATGCGGGTTGGGCACCACTTCCAGGACGGCTTTGTCCGGGTCGTCGGCCAGCACAGCGGATTGGCCCAGCTGGGTCAGGTGCGGATAATCGGCCATGGTCAGTTCCCGTTCATCTTCTTGATGGTGTTGGTGGTGCTTTGTCCCGCCACCAGTTCGGCCAACACCACCTTGCCGCCCCAGCCCATGACGTCGGCGGCGCCGACCACGGTTTCCACCGTGTAGTCGGCCCCCTTGACCAGCACGTCGGGACGCAGGGTGCGGATCAGCTCCAGCGGCGTCTCTTCGCCGAAGATCACCACCATGTCGACCATCGACAGCGACGCCAGCACGGTGGCCCGCGCCGCTTCCGACTGCACCGGCCGGGTCGGCCCCTTCAGCCGCGACACCGAGGCGTCGGAATTCAACCCCACCACCAGACGGTCGCAAGCGGCCCGGGCCTGGGTCAGCAACGAAATATGGCCGGGATGCAAAAGGTCGAAACAGCCATTGGTGAAGCCGACACGTTCGCCCTTGCGGCGCCACACCTCGACCTGGTCGGCGGCGCCGTCCCAGCCCAGGACCTTGGTCTCGCCCAGCAGCAGGTCATCGTGATGCAGGGCCGCCACCACTTCCTCGGCATAGGCGACGGCGGTGCCCACCTTGGCCACCACGATGCCGGCGGCCACATTGGCCAGCCGGGCGCCGTCCAGCAACGAAGCGCCCGACGCCAAGGCCGCCGCCAGAGTGGCGACCACGGTGTCGCCGGCCCCCGAAACGTCGAACACTTCACGGGCTTCCGCCGCCAGATGGTGCACTTCGCCAGTGGCGGTCACCAGGGTCATGCCGTCCTGGGACCGGGTGGCCAGCACCGCCTCGATACCGCAGGTGGCGATCAGATGACGACAGGCGGCGACGATGGCGTCGTCGCCATCGACGCACATGCCGGTGGCTTCGTGCAGTTCCTTGCGATTGGGGGTCAGCACGGTCGCACCGCGATAGCGGCTGTAGTCGTTGCCCTTGGGATCGACCACCACCGGCTTGCCGCCGGCCCTGGCGGCGGCGATCAGCTCGGCCGGAACCGGCGGCGTCAACACCCCCTTGCCATAATCGGACAACACCACGCAGCCCGAGCCGGCGATCAGGTCCTTGGCCCGGTTCAGCACCTGGGTGCGGCTGGCATCGGCCAGCTTGTCGCTGGTTTCGCGGTCGGAGCGCAGCAATTGCTGGCTGGACGCGAAGAAGCGGGTCTTGATGGTGGTCTGGCGTTTGGCCTCGACCACCAGACAGGGGTCGATGCCGGCATGCTCGCCCAGCAGGCGGCCGATCTCGCGCCCCGGATCGTCGTCGCCGACCACGGCGACGAAAGTGGGCACGGCGCCCAGGGCCACCAGGTTGCGCACCACGTTGCCGGCGCCGCCCAGCATGGCGGCCTCGCGCTCGATGCGCAGCACCGGGATGGGGGCTTCGGGCGAAATCCGTTCCACCGAGCCGTAAATAAAGCGATCCAGCATGGCGTCGCCGACGCACAGGACCGGCTTGTCCTTCAACCCGGCGACCCGATCGGCCAACAAAGAAAGTTCGGTCATGAAAACATCCCGACGAAGATGACAGGGTCAGCTAACCCAAGGCTGGCAGGGTTGCAAGAAAAATGGCTCAGGTACTAAGGAAGCGACGATCCGTCCCGTGCAGCACCAAGGCGGTCAGAACGCCGGACTCATAGGCCATGGTGTCGATGCCGATGCGGTTGGCGCGGACTTGCGGCTGCCTTTCCGGGGTATGCCCATGCACCACCATGCGACCATGCCAGCGATCGTCATCCAGGAACTCGTGCCGGATCCACAACAGGTCGGCGGGATGCTGCCGATCCAACGGAACACCCGGCTTCACCCCGGCATGGACGAACAGGTAATCGCCGATTTCATGGCTGACGGGCAGGTTTTCCAGAAATCGCCGATGGGCCGGGGGCAGGTGACGGCGCAGCATCATCTGCGCCTGGACCATGTCACCGCGCCATTCCCGCATGGCGTCCGCCCCCACGTAAGAACGCACGGTTTCCACCCCGCCCCAGGGGAACCAGCTTCTGCCCGCCGCGGCGTCGCCCAGGAAATCCAGCATGGCTTCTTCGTGGTTGCCGCGCAGGCACAGCCATTGCGCCCCGGACAGGCTTCCGGCCGGCGGGCCGGCGGCCAGACGTTCGACCACCCCGCACGAATCGGCGCCCCTGTCCACCACGTCACCCAAGAACACCACCGCAACCTGCAAAGGCGAAGTGGCCGCCACATCTTCGGCGATGGAATTAAGCAAACGATCAAGCAGGTCCAACCTGCCGTGGATGTCGCCGATGGCATAGACCGAACAGCCTTCGGGGACCGAAGGATTGGCGATAAACGGCCTGGAAACGTTTTCGTCCTTCATTTCTGCCTAGGATGACCTGTCTAGTCATTGTATTTTAAGCATTAAGAACCTAGCTTCGATGATCGCCCGCGTATGATTGCGAGCGATCGCGAAATCCGTCGATACGGGGAAATGATGAACGCCACCGCGTTCGGTGACAAACCCAAAGAAATCGTCACGTCAGAGAATCTTCTCTATGACGCCGCCGAACGCGTGGGCCGTATCCGCGAAGGACGCCAGGCGCTGCACCTGCATCTGTCGCGCCTGCTGCCGGCCAACCGCGAAGAAGCGAAGATCCGCATCGCGTTTCGCATGTTCGAGACCATGGCCGACATGTTCCGCGGCCAGTTGTTCCTGCTGACCAACAGCGACATCGTGCTGATCTGCAAGGACGCCCGCCTAGCCGATCTGGACGCCATCGTCTACAAGCTGCGCGCGCTTTTTTCCAAGGACCCGCTGACCTATTCGGAAAGCGAGGACGGCGAGGACCGCTTCGTCACCTTCTATGACCTGGAAAGCGAATACGACCCGTTCTTCGCCACCTGCGTGCAGTTGCTGAACGATGCCAAGATGCGTATCGCCCAGGCCCGCAACGCGCCGCAGATCCAACCGCTGGACGCCCGCAACCTGACCAAGGTGCTGGAACGCATCGGCGTCACCGACATCGCCAGCGTGGTGCGCCGACAGCCCTGCCTGCATTTCACCGAAAAGCAGACCGCCGTGGTGGCGTTCCAGGAATTCTACATGTCCATCATGGACCTGCAGAAGGTGCTGGCCCCCGACGTCAACATTCTGGCCAATCGCTGGCTGTTCCAGCACCTGTCCCAGATTCTGGACCTGCGCGTGCTGTCGGTGCTGCAAGATGCCGGCTTTCGCAAGCTGCCGACGGCGTTTTCGCTGAACCTGAACATGGCCAGCGTCGAAACCACCATGTTCCGCAAGTTCGAAGCCGCCATCCGGGGCAAGGCCGGACTAGTGGTGGAATTCCAGCTGATCGACATCTTCAACAATCTGGACCAGTTCTTCCGGGCGCGGGACTTCCTGCGCTCGCACGGCCACAAGACGGTGCTGGACGGCATGAGCCCCATCACCTTGCAATTCATGGACGCCGAGCGCTACGACTGCGACTTCGTCAAGCTGAACTGGAGCGGCGACATGGCCGACGACGTGGTGACGTCGGAACTGCACCATGCCTTGGGCCCGTACGGTTTCGACAGGGTCATCCTGGCCCGCTGCGACACCGAGGCCGCCATCAGCTGGGGCCTGAACCAGGGCATCCAACATTTCCAGGGCCGCTTCCTGGATTCCATGGTCGCCGCCGTCACCATGGCCCAATGCGACAAGGCCTCGGCCTGCACGCTGGCGCAGTGCAACCAGCGTCACGGGGTGATTTCCGGCCATTTGCGGGTGGAATGCGGCAACAACGACATGCTTGACCTGTTCCCGACGCTTCGGGCCCTGCGCTAGGATAAGACCATGCTAGGAAGCCCGACCGCCGCCAGAGCCCGCGCCGCCAGCCAGGAACACCTGCTGCTGGACTACCTGAACCGCCTGGAACGTCACCGCACCGAACGCCGCGCCGTGCACATCCACCTGTCCGGGCTGGCCAAGCACAACCAGCGTGAACAGCATCTGCGCATCGCCGCCGCCACCTTCGACAACCTGGTGAAGATGCTGCAGGCCCAGGCCTTCACCATGGCCAATGCCGACCTGATGGTGGTCTACAAGGCCCAGGCCCAGGACGAGGTGGAATCCGCCATCGTCAAGCTGCGTTTTTTGTTTTCCGACGACCCCTTGATCATCGACGACGCCCAAAAAGGCACGTTGTGCACCTGGTACGACCTGGAAAGCGAATACGACACCCTGGTCGCCCTGGCCCAGAAGATGGTGGCCGAGGAACAGGCGCGACGCCGCGCCGAACAGGAACAGGCGGGGATCGAGGCCCGCGCGCAAGCCAAGCCCAAGGGCGCCCCCTTCACCCCGGAATTGCTGGCCCGCGTCGAGGCCGGTCTGGGACAGGCCGACCTGTCCAACCTGATGCGCCGCCAGGCGGTGTGCGCCATCGTCGGGCAGGCGCCGCCGCAGCCGGTGTTCCACGAATTGTTCATTTCCATCGCCGACTTGCGCCAGACGCTGATGCCCAACGTCAACGTCAATTCCAGCCCCTGGCTGTTCCAGCAGTTGACCGAGACCCTGGACCGCCGCGTGCTGTCGCTTTTGAACAAGCATGACGACCGCACCCTGGAAGGCGACATCAGCATCAACCTGAACGTCTCGACCATCCTGTCGCCCGAATTCATGGTGTTCGACGACAACGTCAAGGCCGGCATGCGCGGCACCATCGTGCTGGAACTGCAAAAGGTCGACATCTTCGCCGACCTGGGCGCCTATCTGTTCGCCCGCGACTTCGCCCACGACCGCGGCTACCGCATCTGTGTGGACGGCCTGACTTTTTCCATGTTGTCCTTCGTTGACCGCGAAAGGCTGGGCGCCGACCTGATCAAGCTGATCTGGGACCCGGCGCTGACCGAGGAAAAAGACGTGAAGACCGACGCGCTCCGCCGCATCGGCATCACCCGCATCATCCTGGCCCGCTGCGACACGCCGTCGGCCATCGAATACGGGCATTCGGTGGGCATCACCTTGTTCCAAGGCCGACACGTGGAACAGATGCTGATGAGCGACGCCAAGCGTCGTGGCCTTGGCCGCGCCCGCCCAAGGGGATAGAAACAAAACGGCCGCCGACGCCCAAGCGTCAGCGGCCGTTTCAGCTTGATGCCGGACGGATCAGGCCTTGTTGCCTTCCAGCAGGCCTTCGGAAATCTGCAGGTTGACGTTGATCAGCGCGTCGATGGTGGCGTCGGACGCCGCTTCGGCGCCGGCCATGGTCTTGTCGGCGACGAAATTGGCCAGACGCAGCAGGTTGTCCACCACCTGGGAAGAGGCGCGGCACCCATCCGAGGTGATCAAGGTGCGAAGCGCGACCCAAACGGCCATGTTGGTTTCCAGGGCTTCGGACATCTTCGAGCGGTCGGCCTTGGCCTGATCCAGCAGGATGGCGGCACGGGACAAGTGGAAAGCCTGTTCCTCGATGGCGGACAGCGTGGTGGTCTCGGACATGGTTCCTCCTGCGAATGGCGTCAGCGCGATGCCGGTGCACGCGCATACCCGGTATTTTGCATCCGGGGTTTTGCCGTGGCGCGACGTCAAATGACCTGCGCCCACTCCCCCTACCAAAAAACTTACTACCATTCGAATAAGCGTGCAATGGGCACACCCAAGAAGTATGGCCGCCCTGGACACTTCATGGCAGCATGGGACAAGACTTTCTGAACACTTGCCGCGGAACGGACAAGATGACGCTTTTGCTGACCGGTGCCGCCGGTTTCATTGGTTCGGCCCTGGCCCGTGCATGTGCGGCGGGCAACGCGGAACCCATCCTGGCCTTGGACCGCATGGGCTATGCCTCCAGCCTGGCGGCGTTGCCGCCGTTGCCCGCCCCGCACGCCTTCATCCAGGCCGACATCCGCGACGCCGCCACCCTGGATTCCGTGCTGGCCCAGCACCGCCCGCGTGCCATCGTGCATCTGGCGGCGGAAACCCATGTGGACCGTTCCATCGACAGCCCCGCCGATTTCATCGACCACAACATCGTCGGCAGTTTCCAATTGCTGGAAGCGGCACGGCGTTACTGGCAGGCCCAAGGCCGCCCCCAGCATTTCCGCTTTATCCACGTTTCCACCGACGAAGTGTTCGGCAGCCTGCACGCCGACGAACCGGCCTTCGCCCCGGACAGCCCGTATCGCCCCAATTCACCCTATTCCGCCAGCAAGGCGGCATCCGACCATTTGGCGCGGGCCTGGCACGCAACTTATGGGCTGCCGGTCATGGTCACCAATTGCAGCAACAATTACGGCCCCTGGCAGTTCCCCGAAAAGCTGATGCCGCTGATCATCCAAAAGGCTTTGGCCGGCCAGCCCTTGCCCATCTATGGCGACGGCCGCCAACGCCGGGACTGGATTTACGTGGACGACCACGTCGCCGGACTGATGGCGGCACTGGAACGGGGCCGGCCGGGCGCCACCTATCTGTTCGGCGCCGGCCAGGACCAGGCCAACCTGGACGTGGTGCACGCGCTTTGCGACGAACTGGACCGCCAGCGCCCCTCGCCCCTGGGATCATATCGCCGTCTGATCACCTTCGTCGCCGACCGCCCCGGTCACGACCGACGCTATGCCATCGACTCGCAGGCGACCCGCGTCGCCCTGGATTGGCAGCCGCAGGTGGATTTCGCCCAAGGCGTCGCCCGCACCGTCCGCTGGTGCCTGGACAACCCCGATTGGGCCCGCCGCGACCATGACGGCCAGCGTCTGGGGCTGGGTTAGAAGCGTTCGTCGGGGTCGGGAGCGCCCAGGCGGATGGGGCGGTTCAGCAATTCGTCCATGTCGGTGCTGCCGTCACCGCGCAGCGGGATGGACTCGACGAACTCGATGCGGCCCGGCACTTCGTCGGCGCCACGCCGGCTGCGAACCCAGGCCTGCAGGTCGCGGGCCAGATGCACGTCGCCCGCCCCGCCCGCCGGCACGATGAAGGCTTTCAAGCCGCCATCGGGCTGGGCCACCAAGCCGGCGGCCAAGACCCGCGAATGCCAGGTCAGCGCGGCTTCGACTTCCCCCAAGGCCACCGGCTGACCGTCCACCAACACGGTGCCGGGCAGCATTTCCAAGGGTTCCGGCCAGATATAGCCGTCCAGGTCGCGATGCCCCCCCTGGGATGACGGCATCCAGCCGTTGGACAGCCGCCCCGGATGCCAGGAATCGCGGCTCCATCGCCCCAGACAGGCCCCCGGCGCGTTGGGGGCCAGGGCCAGGAAGCCGGGATCGCCGGCGCGCAGCACCCGCCCCGAAGCGTCCACCGCCTCGACTGTCAGGCCGGGGGCGGCACGGCCGGGGGAACCGGCGCGGCATTCCATGATCTGGGCATTGTTGGCCACCACGGCGCCGATTTCCAAGGTGCCCCAGATTTCGTTGGGGGCGGTGCCGAACACCTTTTCCACCTTGTCGCGCGACAAGGCCGACAGCGGCGCCGGACCAGTGCCCAGCACGCGGGGCAGCGGGTGCGGCCGGCTGGCCGCCACGTCCGTCAGCTTTTCCAGCAGGTTGGGCGGCATCCAGGCGACGCGGACACCCTGGCGGGCCATCAATCCCAATTGCGCCTCGGCGTCCTGGGCATGGGGGCCGGCCACCACCGGAACACCGTGGTGCCAGGCCGGCAGCACCGCCCACATCAGGGCCGGATAGCTCATCCAATCGGCCGGCGTCCACAAGATGTCGCCGAACTGGGGAAAGAACCCCAGGCCGAACTCCACCGCCGGCAGGTTGCCCAACAACGCCCCGTGCCCGTGCAACAGGCCCACCGGCTTGCCCATGGCATGGTCGGGATAAACCAGCAGCGCCGGACTGTCCAAGGCGGTGACCAGCGGGGTGAAGGCATCCCCGGCGGCTTGCAGTTCGGCCCACAGATCCAGGTTGCCCGCCGCCGCGTCGCCCGCCACCAGCACGGTCTCCAGGGCGGGGGCGCCGTCGCGGGCGGCACTGATCCGCGCCACCATGGCGTCCCCCACCACCGCCGCCCGGGCCCCGGAATCGGCCAGACGCCACGCCAGGGGTTCTTCGCCCAGGGACAGCGGCAGGGGCACCAGGACGGCCCCCATTTTCAGCACCGCCAACACCGTCGCCGCCGCCTCGATGGACGGCGGCAAGGACACCACCACCCGGTCGCCCAGGCCGATGCCGCGCGCCGTCAGCACATTGGCCAAACGGTTGGACAGCAGCCGCAGCATCAGGAAGGTGTGACGCTCGACCGAACCGTCGGCGCCCTCGACGATCAGCGCCGTGCGATGGCCGTCGGCCCCGGCCATGGTCTGGCGGTCACAGACGTCGAAGGCCATGTTGTAACGGTCGGGCAGCCGCCAGCGAAAGGTGCGGCAGGCCTCTTCATAGGATCGGGCGGCTTTCAGCATGCGAAGACAATCATCATCGAAGCGGCATCAGCTCCTCGAACCACAGATAGGTGTCGACGTCGTCCAGGACCACGCCGTCGAAACCGGCGCCGATGATGCCGGCCAGGGTCTTGCCCAGCATTTCCTTCCACTGGGCGTCTTCCATGTTGACCACCCACGACCCCGGCACGTCCGGATCGGGGGCGAACAGGAAGGGTGGTTCGCCAGTGCGCCATTCGGGCTTCCAATACCAGCGTGAATCATAGGCCTTGCCCAAGGACAGCACCGCCATCACCGGACGGCGCGAGCCCAGATTCTTGTACTTCAGCTTCAAGGTGTCGGCAAAGGACAGGCCATCCATGCCGCGATAGGCCACGTCCACCAGCAAGATATCGTAATTGCTGTGTTCCATGGCCGCCACCCATTCCGACTTGCTGCCGAACTTTTCGGAACTCAGCACCGGCAACCAGTTCCTGGCCTGGTTCAGGGTGGGAATGGGATCGGCGTTTTCCCCCCAAGGATGCCCGCCGGGCACACGGTTCAGACGTTCGTCCCCGGCATGGGCGTAGGTCAGCACCTTGTCGCGGGCGGCGTCTCGATAGGCGGCGCTGATCGCCTTGGCATCCTTGCAGCTTTCCAGCGACAGGATACGGCGGCCGGCCTGACGCAGGGAATCGACGGCATAGATGATCCGGCGCTGGCGTTCGACCTTGTTGGCTTGGCGGCGGTATTCCGCGGCACGGGCCTTTTCCACCTCCGGGTCGATGCTGAACGGGCCCAAAGGTTCGGGAATGGGCGGCCGTTGAATGCCGCGGGCCCGTTCCTCGGCCAGCACCTTGTCGAAGTCACGACGGTCCTTGATGGCCTGATCCAGCGGCTTGGCGAAAGCGTCCGCCCCGCAGTAAAGGTCGTCCAGGATCAGGCCGTCGATGGCGTTGACATAAGGACGGAAGGGCTGGCCCAGGGGGTGACGCTTTTCGAACATCACCCCGGCCGGGTCCTGGACGTCGTCCCACTCGGCTTCGCGCTCGCCCTTGACCACCAATTCGACGCCGCCGCGCACCAGGACGGTGAAGTCCTTTTTACGCGCCTTGGCGTACCGGGCCAGCTCGATGATCACCTGACGCCACATCTCGCGGTGGTTAGGCACCGTTTCCGGCGGCGGGGCGATCCAGTCGCGGGGCTTTTCCATGGCCTGAAGGGAAACCGGGGCCACCAACAGCGCCGCCAGAACCATCACGGACAGGCGCTTCATGCGACCATCTCCTTCACCATTTCAGCCAGGGCCAGGGACGAGGTCAAACCGGGCGATTCGATGCCGTACAGCGCCACCCCCCCTGCCCCCCCATGCTGGGCCGGGCCGTGGACGGCGAAATCCGCCGCGTTCTCGGTGGGACCGCTGATCTTGGGACGGATGCCGGCATAGCCCGGTTCCAGGGCGCCGTCGGCCAGTCCCGGCCAATAGCGACGGATGGCGGCATAGAACTGGTCGCCGCGACGCGGGTCGACGGCGTAATCCTCGGCGTCCACCCATTCCACGTCGGGACCGAAACGGCCCCGTCCGGCCATGTCCAGGGTGTAATGCACCCCCAGCCCCGCCGCCACCGGCACCGGATAGACCAGACGCGAGAACGGCATCTTGCCGGTCAGGGTGAAGTAATTGCCCTTGCACAGATAGTCCCGCGGCACGTTGGCCAATCCCAAGGAACGGGCCACCGGGCAGGAATGCAGTCCGGCGGCCACCACCACGTTTTTGGCCAACAGGGTCATCGGCTCGGCGCCGCCCACCTTCAGCAGCACGCCGTCGTCTTGCGCCTTGCCGCCAAGAACCGGCGCGTGCAGCGCCACCATGCCGCCATGGGCTTCCACCACCCCCTGCAGGGCCAGCATCAGGCCATGGACGTCGATGATGCCGGTATCGGCGGAAAACAGCGCGGCGGTGCACGACAGATGGGGCTCCATCTCGCGCGCCTGGGCGGCGGGAATGGCCGACAGGCCGCTGACGCCGTTGGCCTGACCCTTGGCCAGGATGTCGGCCAGCTTGCCCCGTTCGGCGTCGTCGGTGGCGACGATCAACTTGCCGCACATGGAAAACGACACGCCGTGATCGGCGGCGAAATCGCGCAGCAGCCGGTTGCCGCGCACGCACAGCCGCGCCTTCAGCGAGCCTGCGGGATAATACATGCCGGCGTGGATGACTTCGGAATTGCGCGACGAGACGCCGCCGCCGATGGCCGCGCCCGATTCCAGCACCAGCACTTCGCGGCCGGCCAAAGCCAAGGCCCTTGCCACGGCCAAGCCCACCACACCGGCGCCAATAACCGCGCAATCGATCCGTTCCGCACCGGCCGTCGTCAACTTCTTGTCCTTCTGTGCCCAGGCAGCATCAACATGATGCGAACAATAGCATTACAAGACAGGGGCGCAAAGTCTCTGGACATTGCCGGCCGGCGCAGGCTTGGCTATTGTGCGGCCATGCGCACCTTCGCTTCGGTCTGTCCCCACGATTGCCCCTCGGCCTGTCCCCTGGACGTGGTCGTGGACGATGACGGCCGCGTCGGCCGCCTGCACGGCGCCGCCATGCCCTATACCGAGGGGGTGATCTGCGCCAAGGTCGCCCGTTACAGTGAACGCATCCACCACCCCGACCGCATCCTGACGCCGCTGCGCCGCGTTGGCGACAAGGGTGAAGGCCGCTTCGCCCCCATTTCCTGGGACGAAGCCCTGGACGAAATCGCCCAACGCTTCACCACAGCAGCAGCCAACTGGGGCCTGGAAAGCGTGTGGCCCTATTTCTATGCCGGCACCATGGGGCTGGTGCAGATGGGGGCCACCAACCGACTACGCCGTGCCATGGGCTATTCCGGCCAGCGAAAGACCATCTGCGCCGCCATCGCCGGCGCCGGCTGGCTGGCCGGCAATGGCGCCAAGTACAGCGTCGACAGCCGCGAGATGGCCGACAGTCAGCTGATCGTCATCTGGGGGGCCAATCCGGCGGCCACCCAGGTGCACCTCATGGGGCTGGCCGCCAAGGCCCGCAAGGCGCACGGCGCCAAACTGGTGGTCATCGACCCCTATCGTACGCCGACCGCGGAAAAGGCCGACCTGCATCTGATGCTGCGGCCCGGCACCGACGCGGCTTTGGCCTGCGCGGTGATGCATGTGCTGTTCCGCGACGGCTTGGTGGACCAGGACTATATGGACCGCTATGCCGCCGGAACCGAAGCGCTTCGCGACCACGTGGCCGGCCGCGATCCGCATTGGGCCGCCGCCATCACCGGTCTGTCGGCGACCCAGATTGAAGACTTCGCCCGCCTTTACGGCACCACCCAGCGCAGCCTGATCCGGGTCGGCTATGGCATGAGCCGGTCGCGCAACGGCGCCGTCAACGTGCACGCGGTGTCGTGCCTGCCGGTGCTGACCGGCGCCTGGCAGCATCGCGGCGGCGGCGCCACCCAAAGCCTGTCGGCCGGATTTCAGCTGGACCGCACGCTGATGGAAGCGCTGGACCTGCCGGAACCGGCCGTCCGCCAGTTGGACATGAGCCGCATCGGCGCCATCCTGACCGGCGAGTCCCAAGCCCTGATCAACGGCCCGCCGGTGATGGCCATGCTGATCCAGAATTCCAACCCGGCGACGGTGGCCCCGGAAACCGCCAAGGTGTGGCGGGGACTGGCGCGGCCCGACCTGTTCGTCGCCGTGCACGAACAGGTGATGACCCAAACGGCGCGTTTCGCCGATCTGGTGCTGCCGGCCACCACCTTCGTCGAACATGACGACCTGTACACGTCCTATGGCCACACCTTCCTGCAGGCGGCCAAGAAGGTGATCGAGCCCCTGGGCGAGGCGCGGTCCAACCATTGGCTCGTCGCCCAACTGGCCCGCCGCCTGGGTGCCCGCCACGCCAGCTTCGAGATGACCGAATGGCAGATGGTCGACGCCTGCCTGCGGGCCAGTTCCCTGCCCGGCGCCGACGACCTGCATGCCCGGCGCTGGCTGGACTGCGCGCCATCCTTCGAAAAGTCTCATTACCTGGACGGCTTCGGCCATGGCGGCCGGTTCCGTTTCGCCGCCGACTGGGCATCGGTCGGCCCCGACCATGCCGGGCTGCCCAGCCTGCCCGACCATTTGGGCATCATCGAAAGTGCCGATGCCGAGCATCCGTTCCGGCTGATCACACCGCCGTCGCGGCATTTCCTGAACTCCAGCTTCAGCGAAACCGCCACCTCGCGCCGCATGGCGGCGCGGCCCACGGTCTTGCTGCACCGGGACGACGCGCTCAAGCTGGACGTCAAGGACGGCGACGTCGTCCGCCTGGGCAACCGCCGCGGCTCGGTCATGGTACACGCGGCGCTGACCGACGGCATCGCCAAGGGCGTGGTGGCGGTGGAAGGCATCTGGCCCGACGAATGCTTCCCGGGCGGCATCGGCGTCAACGCCCTGGTGGGCGACGACCCGGTGCCCCCCAGCGGCGGCGCCGCCTTCCACGACAGCGCCATCTGGATCAAACCTGTATCTTTTGGGGAAAACGCATGAGCAAACGGGCCCATGTCATCGTCGTCGGCAACGAAAAAGGCGGCACCGGCAAGTCCACCGTGTCCATGCACCTGATCGTCAGCCTGCTGAACCAGGGGCTCAGCGTCGGCTCCATCGACCTGGACGCCCGTCAGGCCACCCTGACCCGCTATGTGCAGAACCGTCAGAACCGCAAGGACGCGGCGCATCTGGGGCTGAAGATTCCCAACCACGTGGCGGTGCCGCCCACCGCCGACCGCGAGGCCGACGAACGCCGCCTGCTGGAAACCTTTGGCCACCTGACCGCGCTGCATGACGTGGTGGTGATCGACACCCCCGGTTCCGACCATTACCTGTCGCGCCTGGGCCATTCCTTCGCCCAGACCCTGATCACGCCGTTGAACGATTCGCTGGTGGACCTGGACGTCCTGGCCCGGGTCGAACCGGAAACCATGAAGATCGTGCGGCCCAGCCATTACGCCGAAATGGTGTGGGACACCAAGAAGACCCGGGCCATGCGCGGCGAAAAGGCGGTGGTGGACTGGATCGTCCTGCGCAATCGCCTGGCCCATCTGGACGCCCGCAACAAGCAGGTGATGGAAAAGCTGCTGGTGGACCTGGCCAAGCGCATCGGTTTCCGCACCGCGCCGGGCCTGGGCGAACGCGTGGTCTATCGTTCGCTGTTCCTGGAAGGCCTGACCCTGCTGGACCTGCGCCACGGCATTGCCGGTTTCGACCTGAACATGAGCAACGTCGCCGCCCGCCAGGAACTGCGCGCCCTGGTGGAAGCCATCGGCCTGGATTCCCTGACCGAAAAACTGGCTTCAGGCGCCGCGGGCGATATGGACCACGGACGGCACTGATCAGTGCCGTATGGCGTCGGCTTCCGCGTCGGAAGACGGCTGCTGGACGATGATGCCGTACCACCCCATGCCGGCATAGGTTTCGTATCCCGGCGTCGCCGCAAAGCCGACGACGTTGCCGACCTCGTCCACATAGGCGCCCATCGGATTGCCGTCGGTGCGCAGGCGGATCATGTCCTTCAGCACGCCGACACCGTCGGACGCCGCCAGCACCTTCATGTTGCGGTCCACCAGAAGACAGCGGGTGCGGCCCTTTTCCTCGTCCCGCAGGCGCACCCCCTTGACCACGGTCTCGGCCTGGGGCTGCCAGTCGAAGAAGATGCCGAGAACCCCCAAGGGGGCGCCGTCCACCTCGCCGCCTTCACGGATGGCGGTGGCGTAGGTGGCAACCAATGCCCCATCCAAGGCGGCGTTGGCGGAAATGTCGGCCATGGAATAATCGTTGCCGTTGGCCCCGGCCATGGCATCGGTGAACCAGCTTTCCTTGGAAACGTCAGAGCCGACCACCCCCGGGTAGCGCCCCGGGCGGCCGTTGGCGACCACACGGCCATTGGCGTCGGCGACCCACAAATCCAGGTAGACGGTATAGGAATCCAGGATCACCCCCAGCCGGCGCGAGGCATAGGCCGCACTTTCCGGGCAGACACGGGTCAGGCAGTCGACCATGGCCGAATCGGTAGCCCACCACCGCACGTCGCAGGATCGTTCGTAAAGGTTGCGGTCGATGATCTCGATCATGTTCAAGGCCAGGTCGGCCAGGCGCGAGCCGCGCAGTTGGCCGATCAGCGTCTGCCCCAGGCTCATCAAGTCGCGGATGGTGCTGGACAGTTCGCCTTCCAGCGACTGGGTGATGGAATCGATGCTTTGCGAGACGTTCTTGACCTCGTTGGCCACCACCGCGAACCCCTTTCCGGCTTCGCCGGCGCGGGTGGCCTCGATCAAGGCGTTCAGGGACAGGATGCGGGTGGTGCCGGTAACCTTCTTGATGGCCTGGATTTTGTCGTTGGCCACGTCATGGACAGCACGGGTCAATTCAAGAATACGTTCAGGTTCCGACATGACACCCCCTATATGAACACTTTTTGTGCACACACCCCTCGATGAGTCAATTTATAGGCATTCAATTTATGTTTCAATAATCACTCTCACCCTGCATCGCATTTCCCGCAGAAAATAAAAAAGGCCCCGTCGAAACGGGGCCTTGGCTTTCAGAACAGAACGGCGGACAGCGTCAGTCTTCGCGGTGGGTCCGCTCCATGCGTTCGTGGCGCTCCTGCGCCTCGATGGACAGGGTGGCGATGGGACGGGCTTCCAGGCGGCGGATGGTGATGGGCTCGCCGGTTTCCTCGCAATAGCCGTACGACCCGTCATGGATACGTTCGATGGCCGCGTCGATCTTGGCGATCAACTTGCGCTCGCGGTCGCGGGTCCGCAATTCCAGCGCCCGGTCGGTCTCGGCCGAAGCACGGTCGGCGATGTCGGGTTCCTGCAAGCCACCTTCTTGCAGGTGGGCCAGGGTTTCGTCGGATTCGCGCAACAGTTCCGAGCGCCAGGAAAGCAGCTTCTGGCGAAAATATTCCTTCATGTTTTCATTCATGAAGGGCTCGTCCTCGGACGGGCGGTAATCCGGCGGCAACGTGACGGTCATCCAATCCCCCGATTTGCTGTCGGTTCGCTCAAGTCGGCCCGCAATATATGGTGTGACCCACCCTATCGCAAGCGCGGATGTTCAGGTTGGGTTCGTCAGGGGAAAGAAATGTTTCAGCGGCCGCGGCTAAGCTTGGCGATTTCCACTTCCGCCCGCAGCTCGATTTCATCAAGCAACGCCGCCAGACGGGGGTCCGGACAGGCTTCCTTGCGCGAACGCACCATGTCGGCCAGTTGCACCAGCTTGGATTCGGGAACCGTCCCCAGCAACAGGCCGTGACGCAGCTCCTCCAGCTTGTCCAGGATGTCCTCGGCATGGCGGATGTGGCGTTGCCGGGCTTCGCGGTCATTGACGTCGCCCACCGCCTGGGCCACCAGCAAAGCATCGACGGCACCGATGGCGGCAGGCGCATCGGCGGCGTGGACATCCTCCATGGTCTCCATGGCGTCGACCAAGGCCTGTTTGAATTCGCTTTTCTTGCCGTCGGACTTGCCGACGCGGCGGGCACCCCCGGACGCGGCGGCCCCCGATCCGACCCCGGAAACCTTCATGAAACCCCGATGGTTGTGGGTTGGTCAGACTTCGCCACAGTGTAACCGGCCTGAGCCCCGGGTGAAAGCCGCTATTTCTGCCCAGCGAACCGGGCCAAAGCGGCAAGTTTTGCCGGGCACCTAAGAGGCAAGGCAACCCCAGAAACAGTCAACTTATTGATATTAAATGTTTTTGCCATATGGCACGGGTTTCGCAAGGACATTTCCGCATTATTCCGTCGCTTGTTGCCCGTCGAGGACACCATGTTCCGCAAAGCCAAAGCCAATGTCGCCACTTCTTCCGCCATCCGGGCCTTCGCCCTGGCGGCGGGCCTTGTCGCCGCGACCCTGATGGCCATGCCACCGGTGGCCTTCGGCGCTTCGCGCATCAAGGACATCGCCGATTTCGAAGGCGTGCGTGACAACCTTTTGGTCGGTTACGGCCTGGTGGTCGGCCTGAACGGCACCGGCGACGACCTGACCAACGCGCCCTTCACCAAGGAATCGCTGGTCGCCATGCTGGAACGCCTGGGGGTCAACATCCGTGAACAGGGTGGCACCATCGCCACCGTCAAGCCCAAGAACGTCGCCGCCGTCATGGTCACCGGCACCTTGCCCGCTTTCTCGCGTCAGGGCACCCGCATCGACATTTCGGTTTCCGCCATGGGCGACGCCAAGTCGCTGGAAGGCGGCACCCTGCTGGTCACCCCGCTGGTCGGCGCCGACGGCGAAATCTATGCCGTGGCCCAGGGCGGGCTGGCCGGCGTCGGCTTCACCGCTTCGGGCGGCGGCACCAACGGCGCGCAAAGCTCGGTGCGCAAAGGCATCCCCACCACCGGCAAGATCGCCAACGGCGCCATCGTCGAACGCGAGCTGCCCTTTGAAATGGCCCATCTGGAAGCGGTCAAGCTGTCGCTGCGCAACCCCGACCTGACCACCGCCAACCGTACCGCCCAGGCCATCAACGCTTATCTGGGCGGCAACATCGCCCGCTCCACCGACCCCAGCACCGTGCAGATCAACGTGCCCAACGACTATCGCGGCAACGTGGTCGGCCTGCTGACCGACATCGAACAGTTGAAGGTCGAGCCCGACCAGGTGGCCAAGATCGTCATCGACGACGCCACCGGCACCATCGTCATGGGCGAGAACGTGCGCATCAGCACCGTCGCCGTGGCCCAGGGCCAGCTGACCGTGCGCATCACCGAGACGCCGCAGGTTTCCCAGCCTTCGCCCTTCTCGAGCACCGGCGACACCACCGTGGTCGACCGCACCGACATCCAAATCGACGAAGGCGAAGGCAAGAAGCTGACCATCGTTCCCCACGGCGTCACCTTGCAGGATCTGGTCGCCGGCCTGAACGCCCTGGGCATCAGCCCGCGCGAACTGATCGCCATCTTGCAGACCATCAAGGCGGCCGGCGCCATCCAGGCCGACATCGAGGTGATGTGATGAACGTCGACACCACCTCGGCGCAACTGGCGGTCAGCGCCCCGCCCGCCATCAACACCAACGCCGTCAGCGCCGAACAAGCCAAGGCGGTGGGCAAGCAATTCGAATCCATGTTCTTGAGCCAAATGTTGCAGCACATGTTCGAGGGCATCAAAACCGAGGAAGGCCCCTTTGGCGGCGGCCATGCCGAAGCGATGTTTCGCCCCATGCTGCTGGACGAATATGCGAAGATGATGACCAACCGTCCCGGTGGAATCGGCCTGGCCGACCAGGTCACCCGGACGATGTTGCAGCACCAGGAGGTTTGACGATGACCGAGACCGCCACCTTGAACATCGACGACATCGTCTGGGCCTGCACCAATCTGTGCGAGCTGCTGGAATTCGAGAACGACGCGCTGAAGCAACACGATTCGCGCACCGTGCGCGAACTGGCGGAAAACAAGGCGGCGCTGGCCCGCATCTATGAAAGCGCCATCATCCCGCTGGCCGAGAACCCGTCCCTGGCCGACGCGCTGGAGCCGGAACAAAAAGAAGAGCTGACCGCGCTGGGCCATCGGCTGAAGGGGTTGGTGGAAGAAAACGCCCGCCGCCTGCGCGCCGAGATCGACGCCACCCAGATGCTGATGGACGCCATGGTGAACGCGGTAAAAAGCAACGCCACCAACACCGTGACCTATGGTCCGGCCGGCCAGTTCGGCGCCGCCCCCACCGGCGAGCAGAACTCGCTGGCCTTCAACCAGACCCTGTGACCGGAGCGCCATCATGTCCCTGACACTTGGACTTAACACAGCGCTTTCCGGCCTGCTGACAAGCCAGCGGGCGCTGGACACCATCGCCCAGAACGTCACCAACGTGAACACGCCCGGCTATGTCCGCAAGGTGATGAACCAGGAAAGCCGCGTGCTGAACGGCAACGGTGCCGGCATTCAGGTGGGCTCGATCAGCCGCATGGTCAACGAAGGCCTGCTGAAGGACATCCGCAAGCAAAGCGCCAATCTGGGCAAGCTCGAGGTGGAAAGCAGCTATTACCCGCGCATCGACGACCTGTTCGGCAACGTCGCCGACAACACCTCGATCGCCCACAAGATGAACGACATGTACGAAGCGTTCGAATTGCTGGGCACCCAGGTGGAAAAGCCGTCGGTGCAATGGTCCACCGTGCAGACCGGCCAGGACGTTGCCGACCTTTTGGGCCGCATGACCGACCAGTTGCAGTCGTTGCGCCTGGAAGCCGACCGCGACATCGAATACACCGTCGGCCAGATCAACGACCTGCTGACCGACATCCACGACCTGAACCAGAAGATCGTCAAGAACTCGGCCGTCGCCACCGGCACCACCGACCTGGAAGACAAGCGCGACAAGGCCATCACCGACCTGTCGAAGCTGATCGACATCCAGTATTACAAGCGCCAAGACGGATCGATGATCGTCTACACCACCTCGGGCGAAATGCTGGTCGACAACCAGGACCAGCCGCTTTCCTATACCGCCAATTCGCAGATCGACACCTGGATGACCGCCGCCGGCGGGCAGTTCAACAAGATTTCGGTTGCGGGCGGCACCGACGACCTGGGCTCGCTGGTCACCGGCGGCAAGTTGAAGGCGCTGCTGGACATGCGCGACAAGACCGTCACCGACCTGCAGTCCAGCTTGGACGAAATGGCCCAGACCATGGCGGAAGAGGTCAACAAGGCGCACAACCGCGGCACCTCGTACCCCAACCCGTCCTATCGCTATGAAGGCACGCGGACTTTCGCCAAGCAGGGCAACATTGTCCCCAACGCCGCCGACACCACGCTGGACATCTATTTCGGCGCCACCACCATCTCGCCGGCCACCACCGCCATCGCCGCCAACGCCACCAATCCGTGGCAATCCACCTTCACTTCGGCCGCCGGCACCTATTCGGCGCTGTCGGCCGGCGACACCTTTTCGGTGTCCGGCGCCGAAGACAGTGAAAACAACGGCACCTACAAGGTGATCAGCGTCGCCGGCGGCGGCGCCAGCGTCACCGTGGAAAAGGTCAACCCGCACCAGACCATCCAGTTGTCGGGAACCGACGACGTGGTTGTCGCCGTGTTCGGGTCCGACGGCAAGGAATTGCAGCAGACCACGCTGAACACCATCATGCAGACCAACTATTCCGGTTCCTACACCGCCGCCACGGTGGGCACCGGCCGGTCGCTGTCGGATTTCGGCGCCAAGGGCAGCCGTGACCAGTGGAGCATCAACGAAGTCAGCGCCCATGTGGAAGCCTGGCTGAGCGCCCAGGGTTACACCGGCGCCTCGGTGAACCTGGACAGCGAAGGCAAGATGGTGATGGACCTGGGCGTCACCGACAAATCCCTGGTGTTCCGCGACCAGACCGCCACCGCCGACGGATCGGACGCAGCGGACGCCACCATCCAGTTCGACGTGGACGGCGACGGCGCCGTCGACCAGACCATCAAGGGCTTCGCCAACTTCTTCGGGCTGAACGATTTCTTCATCAACTCCAACCAGAACTCGATCCAGGATTCCAACATCGTCGCCTCGACCTTCAAGACCACGGCCACCCGCGACCTGAAGATCCTGGACGAATCGGGACAGTTGGGGCCGACCATCTCGATCCCCTCGGGCTCGTCCCTGGAAAAAATTGCCGACTACATCAACCGGTTCAGCCGCACCACCGATTCCACCCTGCTGAGCGCGGCACAGACCAGCTTCACCTTGACCTCGGCGGCCACCATCACCGTGTCCAACGGGTCGGGATCCGCCACTACCGCCACCGTCGGACCGGGCGCCGTCACCTTGCAGGAAATCGCCGGCAAGCTGACCCAGGGTTCAGTGATCGGCAGCGTGGTCCAGGACGGCGCCGGCTATCGCCTGCGTCTCAGCAGCACCCAGGGGCAGGAACTGACCGTCTCGTTCTCGGGCGGCGCCACCAGCACCGGCTCGCTGGAAACCGCGCTCAACATGGAAAAGATGCAGTTGGTCAGCGCCGCGGTGGTGCCCGAGGGATCGGGCCAGCGCCTGCGTCTGGTCCAGGCCGAGAACAAGGAACTGTTCTTGTCGTCCACGCTGGACGTCAACAGCAACAACCTGCTGACCGACCTGGGCATGAGCCCGGCCTCGACCCGCACCGCCGGCAACCTGTCGGTGCGCGACGACCTGATGGCCGGCCCGGAAAAACTGTCCCGCGGTCAGATGCAATGGAACGCCGACCTGGCCGGCTATTACATCTCGGAAGGCGACAACACCGCCGCCCTGGCCCTGGCCGACGCCATGAACGCCAAGCGGGCGATGAACAGCGCCGGCGGCATCTATTCGGGCAACTACACCTTGTCGGAATACGGCGCCGCCACCATCTCGTTGGTGGCCAGCGACGCCGGCCATTCGGCCAGCCAGTTGGAATACCAAAAAGCGCTGAACGAATCGCTGGACTTCCAGAACACCTCGTTCAGCGGCGTCAACCTGGACGAAGAGGTGTCGTCCATGATTGACTATCAGCAAGCGTATTCGGCCACAGCCAAGGTGATCACCGTTCTCCAGGAAATGCTGGAAACGCTCACCTCGATGATTAACTGACGGAGGAGGCCATGACCCGCATCGCCACCTATGGGGCCAACCAGTTGTACCTGTCGCGCATCACCGCGCTGAACGAGCGTATCAACAAGCTGACCACCCAGGTCGTCACCGAGAAGAAGTCGCCCAACTACACCGGCATCGCCGAAGACAGCAACCGGCTGATCAATTTCGAAAACGAAAAGTCGCGCTCGGAAGCCTTCATCAAGAACAACGACAGCATCCAGACCACCATCGGGCTGGCCAACGTGTCGTTGACGGCGGTGCAGACCACCATGCAGACCTTCCGCGACCGCCTGGATTCGTTCCGCACCAACAAGAACCGCACCCAGGAAGACATCGAGTCCATCCAGAATCTGGCCTTCCAGTCGATGATCGACATGCAGTCCTACCTGTCCAGCACGGCGGACGGCAAATACCTGTTCTCGGGTGGTCTGGTGTCGCAGGAACCGGTGCAGTTGCCGGCGGCCACCCGATCGGGCTTCACCGACATCTATGACGGCTTTTCCGTCACCTATCCCACCACCCGCAGCGCCCACATGCTGGACACGGTGACCAAGACCGCCACCACCGGCAACCTGACCTTCAACGCCGCCGCCGGCACCATCACCGCCGCCAATGCCGGCACCCTTTCCGACTTCCCGGTGGGGAGCCGGATCACCGCTTCGGGGGCGTCGGCGTCCAACAACCAGACCTACACCGTGGTCGCCAACACCGGCACCCAGATCAAGGTCTCGCGGCTGACCACCGAAGGCCCCAGCGCCGCCACCATCAGCTATTACAACGCGGGTGACGAAACCCACGTGCAGACCCTGAACGCCAACCTGACGTTCACCCCGGGCACCGACACCATCCAGGTGTCTTCAACCACCGGCTTTTCCGTCGGCCAGGTGTTCAGCGTCGCCGGCACCACCAGCAACGACGGCAGCTACAAGATTCAGTCCATCACCCCCGGCCCACCCAACGACTCCATCACCGTGGAAAGCGTCAAGGTCGGCGCCACCGAAACCGTCGCCGCCACCCTGACCGCCGAATCCTGGTACAAGGGCGACAACATCAGCATCGGCCAGCGTATCGACCAGGACCGCACGGTGTCGGTGGGGGTGTTCGCGTCCGACCCCGCCTTCGAAAAGGCGTTCCGCGCCATGGGCATGATCGCCCAAGGGCAATACGGCACCGCTGGCGGTTTGGAAAACAACCTGGACCGCGTGGAAGACGCGCTTTACCTGATCCGCGACGCCATGCTGCATCCGGCCGGCAACCAGGCCCCCTTCGGGACCGAGGAAGCCAGCGACCTGGAATCGGTGCTGTCGCAGTTGGGCACCACCCAAAGCCTGATCAACACCAAGACCGAAAAGCACAAATCCTATATCGGCTTTTTGGACGACCGCATCATCGCCATGGAAAACGTCGACAAGAACGAAGCCATCACCTTGCTGCTGGACGACCAGCGAGCCCTGGAAGCCGGTTACCAAACCCTGTCCAAGGTCCGGGAAATGTCGCTGATCAACTTCATGAAGTAGGCTGGTCGGGCAGGTCGAACAGCGGCCGCAATTCCAGCAGCGCGTCGTCGATCACCCAGGGCACGGCGTGGGCGAAGGAATCAAGGATGACGATGGCGTTGACCACCACATCCTTCTTGAAGGCGGCGCGGATGCGGTCGGCCATGGTCAGGTTGACGGTGGCCACCGCCGCGTAACGGGCCTGCAGGCCGGCGACGCCCACCGCTTTGTCCCCCTGGCCGCCGGCCCGCAGATATTCCCCCAGCAGATGGATGGACAAGGCTCGGAACAGGGTTTCCTGTTCGCTGGCGAACGGCAGGTGAAAGCGTGCCATGGGGCGGAAGAAGTCCAGATGCGGGCATCCCGACGTCGCCCCCACCAGCCCCAGGATCGACGCCATGGCCGCCTGCAGCGGCTGTTTCGCCATGATCCGCCGCTGCGCGGTTTCCACCTCGACCTCGGCGACTTCATAGGAATAGAAGCGGTCGAAATCACGCACGAAACCCGACAGCGCCCGGGCCAGCGGACAATAAGGGTGGGTCGTCGCATCCAGCGGGCAATGGGGACAGATGTGAAAGCCCAGCGCCGTCCATTCCTCGGCCTCGCCGGTCACCGGGGGGCGCAGCAGGAAAGACGCGTCGTCGAATTCCAAAACCACGCTTTCGCGTACCCCGTCGGGAAGATGGAAGACATAGCGTATTTCGGCCATTCCCGGCTCCGGCTGCCAAGCGTTTCCCCCCGAACATCGCCAGGGTACATGAACATCGGGGCGATTGCAGCGCCCTTGACTTGATCGCGGCGAAGCCTCAATGTGAGTGAACGTTCACTTTTGAGATGAGGCGACAATGCGCGACGGACAGGCCACACGACGCCGCATCCATGACGCCGCCCTGGAACTGTTCGTGTCCCAAGGGGTGACGGAAACCAGCGTGCGCGATCTGGCGCAAAAGGCCGGCATCGCCGAAGGCACGCTTTACCGCCATTACGCGTCCAAGGACGATCTGGTTGCCGACCTGTTCGCCAGCAACTACGCCGCCTTCGCCCGCCGCCTGACCGAATTGGACCGGCCGGCCCAGCCCCTGCGCCAGCGCCTGTCGGCGGTGGTGACGGAAATCTTTGACTTCCACGATGCCCAGCCCACCCTGTTCCGCTTTCTGCTGCTGGTGCAGCACCAGGCCCTGCCCCGCATGGTCGACGGCCAGGACAATCCGGTGACCGTCATCCGGCAGATGATCGAGCAAGGCCGGGCCAGGGGGGAAATCCCCGCCATCGACCCGGCCCTGGCCACCGCCATGGTGCTGGGCCTGATCCTGCAACCGGCCACCGCCCTGGTTTACGGCGCCTTGGCCGCCCCGCTTTCGTCTTACGCCACCGCCATCGCCACCGCCTGCTGGCGCGTGCTTTCGACCACGGAGACCGAAAATGGCTGACCCCACGTTCCACCTGCTGGCCCGCCGTCGTTTCCTGCCGTTGTTCGTCAGCCAGTTCCTGGGGGCGGCCAACGACAACTTCTTCAAGAACGCCCTGGTCATCCTGGTCATCTACCGGCTGGGGACCGAAACCGGCACCGCGCCGCAGGTGCTGGCGACCATCGCCGCCGGGCTGTTCATCTTGCCCTATTTCCTGTTTTCTGCCACCGCCGGACAACTGGCCGACCGCCACGAGAAGTCACGGCTGATGAAATGGTGGAAGGCGGCGGAAATCGCCATTTCCGCCCTGGGGGCCTGGGCTTTGGTCAGCCACAGCGTGCCCTTGATGCTGGTCGCCCTGTTTCTGCTGGGGCTGCAATCCACCTTCACCAGCCCGATCAAATATGCGGTGTTGCCGGAATATCTGCGGGACAACGAACTGGTCGGCGGCAACGCCCTGATCGAGGGCGGCACCTTCCTGGCCATCTTGGCCGGCACCATCGCCGGCGGCACCTTGGTGTTGGTGGAAGACGGCACCGCGCTGGTGGGCTGGGCCATGCTGGCCCTGGCGGTCTTGGGTTTCGCCGCCAGCCTGGCCCTGCCCCGCGCCCATGGCGGCGACGCTTCAGTCACGGTCGGCTGGAACCTGGCGGCCGAGACCATGGGTCTTTACAAGCTGGTCCGCCACAAGCGCGACCTGTTCTTGTCGATATTGGGCATTTCCTGGTTCTGGCTGGTGGGCGCCACCTACCTGTCGCAATTCCCCGCCTTCGCCAAGGACGTGCTGGTGGCCGACGAACATGTGGTCACCCTGATGCTGACCATGTTCTCGGTGGGGATCGGTCTGGGATCGGTCCTGTGCGGCCGCCTGCTGCAAGGCGAAATCTCGGCCCGTCACGTGCCCTTCGCCGCCCTGGCCATGACGCTTTTCGGCCTGGATCTTTATTTCGCCGCCGGCCCCGCCGCCGGCGGGCCGCAACTGGCCAGCCTGTCGGAATTCCTGGCGCGGCCGCAATCGTGGCGGCTGCTGGCCGACCTGCTGTTGTTCGCCGTGGCCGGCGGCGTCTACATCGTGCCGCTTTACGCCATCCTGCAGGTCCATAGCGACGAATCGGTGCGTTCCCGCGTGGTCGCCGCCAACAACCTGATCAATGCCGGTTTCATCGTCGCCGCCGCCGTGGCCAGCGCCGGGCTGCTGGCCCTGGGCCTGACCCCCACCGAACTGTTCCTGGTCCTGGCCCTGGCCAATCTGGGCGTCGCCGTCCACATTTGCGGCCTGCTGCCCGACGCCGTGTTCAAGGGCGTGGCGTCCTGGCTGTTCCGCCGCCTGTACCGGGTGCGGCTGATCGGCGCCGAACATCTGCCCAAGGATGGCGAACGCGCCGTGCTGGTGGTCAACCACACGTCCTTCCTGGACCCGGCGTTGCTGGCCGCCTTCTTGCCGGCCAAGCCGGTCTTCGCCGTCAACACCTTCGCCGCCAAGTGGTGGTGGGTGCGCCCCTTCCTGCGTCTGGTCCAGGCCTTCCCGGTGGATCCCACCAACCCCATGTCGACCAAAAGCCTGATCAAGGTGGTGCAAGACGGCAAATCCCTGCTCATCTTCCCCGAAGGCCGACTGACCGTCACCGGCGCCCTGATGAAGATCTATGAAGGCCCGGGCATGATCGCCGACCGCGCCGACGCCCCCCTGGTCCCCATCCGCATCGACGGCGCCCAGTACACGGTGTTTTCACGTCTGCGCGGCAAGGTGCGGCTGCGTCTGTTCCCCACCATCACCATCACCGTGCTGCCGCCGCGTAAGTTCAGCGTCCCCGACCACGCGGTGGGCCGCGCCCGGCGGCGTCAGATCAGTCTGGCGCTGTACGACGTCATGGCCGACATGATGTTCCAGACCGCCAACCGCGACCGCAGCCTGTTCGACGCCCTGCAAGATGCCAGACGCATCCATGGCGGCGCGGCCGTCGCCGTCGAAGACGTCACCCGCCAGCCCCTGAGCTATGACCGGCTGATCAAGGGTTCGCTGGTGCTGGGCCGGGTTCTGGCCCGTCAGACCCAGCCCGGCCAAGCCGTGGGGCTGCTGCTGCCCAACGCCGCCGCCACCGCCGCCACCTTCTTCGGATTGCAGGCTTTTGGCCGGGTGCCGGCCATGCTGAACTTCTCGACCGGTGTCGGCAACGTGCTGGCCGCCTGTCAGGCGGCGGAACTGAAGCTGGTGGTGACCTCGCGCCGTTTCGTCGAACAGGCCAAGCTGACCACTATGGTCCAGGCCCTGTCCCAAGAATTGCCGGTGCTGTACCTGGAAGACATCCGCCAAGCTTTGGGATGGACCGACAAGCTGGCCGGCCTGATGGCCCGGCGGCCCAAGGTCGCCCCGGACGCCCCGGCGGTGATCTTGTTCACCTCGGGCTCGGAAGGTACGCCCAAGGGGGTGGTGCTGTCCCATGCCAACATCCTGACCAATTGCGCCCAGTTGGCGGCACGGGTGGCGTTCAGCCCCGCCGACACGGTGTTCAACGCCCTGCCGGTCTTCCATTCCTTTGGATTGACCGGGGGCATGCTGCTGCCGGTACTGTCGGGGATCAAATGCTTCCTGTACCCGTCGCCGCTGCATTACCGCATCGTTCCCGAACTGGTTTACGACACCAACGCCACCATCATGTTCGGCACCGACACCTTCCTGGCCGGATACGGAAGGGTGGCCAATCCCTATGATTTCTATTCCGTCCGCCTGGTTTTCGCCGGGGCCGAGAAGGTCAAGGACGAAACCCGCCGCGTCTGGATGGACAAATTCGGCCTGCGCATCCTGGAAGGCTATGGCGCCACCGAAACCGCCCCGGTCCTGGCGGTCAACACCCCCATGCATTTCCAGGCCGGCTCGGTCGGCCGCCTGCTGCCCGGCATCGAGCATCGTCTGGAAACCGTTCCCGGCATCGACCAGGGCGGCAAGTTGTGGGTGCGCGGCCCCAACGTCATGCTGGGCTATCTGCGGGTGGAAAATCCCGGCCGGTTGCAGCCCCCCGCCGACGGCTGGTACGACACCGGCGACGTGGTCGAAATGGACGAGACGGGCTTCGTGCGTATCGTCGGCCGGGTCAAGCGCTTCGCCAAGGTCGCCGGCGAAATGGTGTCGCTGGGCAAGGTGGAAAGCGAAGTCACCGCCTTGTGGCCGGACTTCCTTCATGCGGTGGTCGCCCTGCCCGACGAACGCAAGGGGGAACAGTTGGTTCTGCTCAGCCAATGCCCCGACGCCACCCGCGAGGCCATCGGCACCCGCTTCCGCAGCCTGGGACTTTCCGAACTGCTGGTTCCGAAGCTGGTGGTCAAGGTGGCGCAGGTGCCGCTTTTGGGCTCAGGCAAGACCGATTACACTGCCGTCCGCCAACTGGCAGAGGCGGCCCTGACGCGTCCCAATATGACGTGAGTTGACGCAAAAGCCATCTTCGACAGTTACGGACACCTTTGATCAACGGCTGACACAATGCCCCGCAACGTCCTTATCCTTGGCGGTACCAGCGAAGCCTATGACTTGGCCAGCGCATTGGTCGACCGTCCCCAGATGCGGGTGATCTCGTCCTTGGCCGGGCGCACCGGCAATCCCCGCCGGCCGGCCGGCGAGGTCCGTATCGGCGGCTTCGGCGGTTCGCAGGGGTTGACGACCTATCTGCGCGACAACCACATCGACGCGGTGGTGGATTGCACCCATCCCTTCGCGTCCCGCATGGGCTGGAACGCCGCCCGGGGCTGCACGGCGGCGGGCGTGCCCTTGCTGCGCCTGGAACGCCCGGCCTGGATACGCCAGGAAGGCGACCTGTGGGACGAATGGGACGACTGGTCCCAGGCCGTCGCCCTGGTGAGCGCCCGGTCCAGGCGGGTGCTGATGGCGGTGGGCCGACATGAGATCGAGCCGTTCGCAAGCCTGGACCACGTCTGGTTCCTAATCCGCTCGGTCGAGCCCCCCGATCCCATGCCGCCTTTCGCCAAGGCCGAAATCCTGCTGGCCCGGGGACCGTTCACGCCGGAATCCGAACGTGCGCTCCTGACCGCGCACCATATCGACACCATCGTTTGCAAGAACAGCGGCGGCCCCACCGATGCCAAGCTGCTGGCCGCCCGTGATCTGGGGGTGCGGGTGGTGATCAAGAACCGGCCGCCCCGCCCCGAGACGCCGAAGGCCGCCAGCGTGGCCGAAGCGCTTTGCTGGTTGGGATGCCAGCCTGGGGATTAGGCGGTCAAGCCGGCACGGCTGGTGCCGACCAGCGCCCCCTTGCGGTCGAACACCAGGACGTCCAGTTGGACCGGAGCGCCGTCCAGCACGTCCATCGCCACCTTGGCCGCTTCGGCGGCGATGACGTCACCCAGGGGAAGCTTGGCGGCCAGGGCCATTTCCAGCACCTCCAGGGCGGTGTTGGCGGCAGCGGCGCGGCTGGCCACGTCCTCTGGCGCCCCCAAGATGCGCAGATGCGCGGCCAGCCGCCCCAGATCCACCTGCGACCGTTTGGAATGCAAATCCATCGCCCCCGCCGCCAGCTTGGACAGCTTGGCGAAGCCGCCGGCGATGGTGACGCGGGCCACCGGATGGCGGCGCAGATATTTCAGCATGCCGCCGACGAAATCACCCATGTCGATGACCGCGTCCAAGGGCAGGCCGGTCAGGGTCAGCGCCGCTTTTTCCGAGGTGTTGCCGACACAGGCCGCCACATGGGTCAGGCCGGTGGCGCGGGCCACGTCAATGCCGCGCTGGATGGAATGGATCCACGCCGAGCAGGAATAGGGCACCACCACCCCGGTGGTGCCCAGGATAGAGATGCCGCCCAGGATCCCCAGGCGCGGGTTCCAGGTGGCTTGGGCCAGCTTGTCGCCGCCCGGCACGGAAATCTCGATCTCGATGTCCGCGGGCTGGCCCAGACGGTTGGTGATCGCCACCACTTCGGCGCTCATCAGGCGGCGCGGCACCGGGTTGATGGCCGCCTCGCCCGGCGGCAGCGGCAGGCCCGGCTTGGTGACGGTGCCGACGCCGAAGCCGGCCCGAAAGACGATGCCGCTGCCCGGCACCCCTCGGCGCAAGGTGGCGATGATGGTGGCACCGTGGGTGACGTCGGGATCGTCGCCCGCATCCTTGACCACCCCGACCCGCGCCCAGCCGTCGCCTTGTTCCGTCAGCGCCAGGGAAAAGCTGGGGGTCTCGCCGCGCGGAAGACGGATGGTCACCGGATCAGGAAACCCCTCGCCGAACAGAGCCTGGCAGGCGGCCTTGGCGGCAGCCGTCGCACAGGCGCCAGTGGTCCAGCCAGAGCGCAGGTTCTTACCGTCGTCAACGTCGCTCATCACATCACCTTCGGGCGGTTTTTCCGCATCCAGTCCGCTTTACCGGCCAGCCGCGCAAAACTTTCATTGGGATATATGTTGTCGGACGGCACATAAAGCGCAAAATCCCTCACACCCCAAAACAAGAACGAAACGTGATTGAAGACTCGCCGCCCGTTCTGATATAAGGGTTTCATCACCGCCACAGGTGCATCCAGGCCCAGGCCGCGCAAGCGTGCCTGGGCCTTTTGTTTGCCCCGGGACCAGTTGGACTGGCCTGGGATTTTTTGTGCCCGCGCCGTGGCGGTGATCGTTTCGATCAACCACAGGATCAGACCATGTTTCAATCAATCCAAAACTATTTCGCCACGCCGCCCCGGCGGGGGGCCTCGCCCCTGGGGGCCCGGCTGTCCGACGAGGACGACGATCCCGCCATCCCGGCCTTTCAGACCGCCTGGAAGGACGGTGCCCTGGTCGAGGATTTGTTCGGCCCGCAACCCTTCGCCCTGCACGGCTCGGTCGGTGGGTCGGGCGCCGACAACCACCGGTCCGACGTGGCCAAGGTGGAGACCTTGCTGGGCGATGCCGGCTATTACAAGCCGATGACCGATTCCGGCCCCAATGGCTGGCACAATCCCAACCTGGATTCCGCCATCCGCAGCTTCCAAAAGGACAAGGGGTTGCAGGTGGACGGCCTGCTGAAGCCCGGCGGCTCCACCATTACCGCCATCGGCGGCCTGTTCGGCGGTGCCAAGCCTCAGGACAAGCCGCCTTTTCCCGTCGATAGCACCGATCCGGGTAAGGGGGTATGGATCGACGAATGGCCTCGGGGGTGGCCCACACGAACACCGCCCATTGCCCCCGAGCCGCGTCCCACGACGGGGCGGGATACCTCGGAACCGACATCACGCCCGGAATCCGCCCCAGTGCCAACCACGTTCCCGCAAGGAACCGGTCTGCCTCAGGGAACTCCCTCACAGGATCAATCGACACAGAAGGGACAGCCTCGCTTGGTGCAAGGCCCCCAGATCATGTTCAGCGAAATCCCCAACGATCCAAAAGCTTACCAATGGCATCTGGAATACCCGGATGGCACCTGGGTTCCCACGTCAGCGCCGCCACGGGACCAAGGGCGGTCTCTCCCCGACCGGTTCCCCGGCCACACCATCTCGGAAGCCGGAGCGCGCGAGCACGAGGATTGGGCCAAGCTGGTGAAGCGCGATGCCAAGCCCGAGGAAACCGCCCGCATCCTCAACGTCGCCATCACCGATCACGGCGACCAAGGCGCCGCCGACGCCGCCGATCTGCTGGGCCGCTTCGCCCAGCACGACCCGCAGAAGGCGGAAACCCTGCGGACTTTGGTCAGTCGTCAGGCAGGCCGCGAGGTGCCGTTCCGCATCGCGCCCCTGGGCGAGGGCTTCCGTGAACCGAGCATGGAAGAAAAGCTGGCCCAGGCCCCCCAATCCCCCTTCGGCCCGACGGACGGCGCCGACATGGAGGCCGCCGGGTCCATGGCCAAGGCCTTGCTGAAGAAGGGCGATTACCAGGATGCCTATGCCTACCTGAAATCCGCCCCCGAGGCCACGCCGCCCTACATGGCCGCCGTGCATGATTTCATGCGCCGGGAAAACCCCGGACTGGCGATGAAATTCGCCGAACAGGGCGCGCAGAACGGCATGGCCAAGCCGGTGCAAGTGGCCCAGGCGGAAACCGGGACCATGAGTGATGGTGTGCCGGCAAGTGCTCCGCCCCCTTCCGGCTCGCAACCAGCGTCACCAAGCACCCCCGACGACGATATCGGACGCCAGTTGGGCATGCCGGTCCCCGGCTCCGAGCCGGCTCAATCGTCTCCGTCTCCGGCACCCTCCGGTCAACCAGAGCCCAAGCCAGACGAGAAACCAGATCCGTCGATACCGCCTCAATGGCAGCCGGATAAAGGCATGATGAGCTCCGGCGAACACGTGACCCGCACCAACGGCCCGATCCGCATTGACCGCCACAGCATCACGCCTGGCCTCGACGGTATCGTCTACAATGTCGAGTGGTTTCCCCTGGACAAAGACGGCAATGTCGAACCGACCATCCGGAAAGTGGGAAAGGAGCCAGATTGGGGTGGCCACATGGTGCCCGGTGTAGAAAAGGATATCCACAAACCACCCTATGACCATCCAAATGGCTGGGAAGTTCGCGTCTCCATCCCTCCCGGTCAAAAATACAACAATATCTCAGGGAAACCCTGGCTGAACATTCTGGTTCCGCCAAAAGGGCAGGGGCGAGATCGTCAATAGTCAATCCGTGGCGGCGAGGGATTCCCTCCTCGTCGCCATCTCGCACATGTCGATCATTCAGCGAGCAAGTGGTCGGACGCGATCAGGGCCACAGTCAAGCCATGCCGCTCCGCACATATCCATCGTATCCGGTCCCGGCTCGACCCGCTTTTCGACAACGGTCAAATGGACGCCAGCCCCGTTCCGGCGTTCGAAATAGGCGGCCATGCCTTTTGCGATCTCGAAGCGGCGGGGGCACTGGTCGAAGAACTGAATGAAAACACCGGTATAATATCCACTGAAATTTATGGGCGCCCCTGGCTCATAGTTCGACACGTACCGCATAAAGGCATCCGCCATCACGCCGTCGCGAATCTCGCCGCCGTAATCCACGTCCACATCCAATTGCACCAAACAATCGGCCCGAGTGTAACGCGCCCCTTGCCAATTCTTCATCGCTTCGTTGACGGGAGCCATGTCGATGGGACCGTATTCGCGCTGCCAGTACCGGTAGCCAAAGGCGCCGATGGCAATCAATGCGCCCACGGCAAGAACGGCCAGTTTAGTCTTTCCTGATCCGAGCACGCGCATCTCCAGCTCAAAGTTGCGGATTTACCAGCCACATCACGCTATGATGGCGGCGACTTGCCATGCCTTCAAGGCCGATATCATCGCTCGGCCATCGTTCAAAAAAGCACGCCATGCCGGACTTGTTCCATTTCCGCCACCTGCTCCGGATCATCGGCGACCTATTCATCTGGTTGATCCGATTCACGGGGAGGGGCCGTGAGTTGCCTTGGGAAATCTCCTCCTGTTTGGAATAGTACGTCACCTGCCGCGGGAGATTTCCTCCAGCCTAGAACAGCCTGTTGGAACGCCCTCCACCTCAAGCCGAGTACATTTGCGGGGAACAGGTCACTAGCCCATGAAATCCGCCACGCTCCGTCGCGGTAGTATAATACCTATACCGCAACGCATTGATTTTATTGATTTTATTTCCTATTGACTCAGCCACCCCGCATCGACATACTCCGCGCTTCTCGAATGCCGGATATTCCGGCGTTTCCAACTGGTTTTGCCGTGGGTGACATGAAGACCTTGAACGTCAAACCGTCCGAAGTGCAGAAGAAGTGGGTCTTGATCGACGCGGACGGCGTCGTCTTGGGCCGTCTCGCCAGCATCATCTCGATGCGCCTGCGGGGCAAGCACCTCCCCACCTTCACCCCCCATGTCGACATGGGCGACAACGTGATCGTGATCAACGCCGAAAAGGTCAAGCTGACCGGCAACAAGCTGGCCGACAAGACCTTCTATTGGCACACCGGCCATCCGGGCGGCATCAAGGGCCGTACCATGGGTCAGCTGCTGTCCGGCCGCTTCCCGAACCGGGTCATCGAAAAGGCCGTGGAACGCATGATCACCCGTGGTCCGCTGGGGCGCGCTCAGATGAAGAATCTGCGCGTTTATGCCGGCGCCAACCATCCCCATGAAGCGCAGCAGCCGGAAGTGCTGGACGTGGCTTCGATGAACCCGAAGAACAAGAGGTAACAGCCATCATGGCCGATCTCTCCAGCCTGGCCGATCTCAAGGCCGCCGCGCCGCAGGTTCAGCCCGTCCACGAGCGCAAGGTTGACGCTCAGGGCCGTGCCTACGCCACCGGCAAGCGCAAGAACGCCATCGCTCGTGTCTGGGTCAAGCCCGGCACCGGCAAGATCGTGGTCAACGGCCGCGACGTCACCAACTACTTCGCCCGCCCGGTGCTGCGCATGCTGATCAATCAGCCGTTCCAGACCGCCCGTTGCGAAGGTCAGTTCGACGTCGTGTGCACCGTCAACGGCGGTGGCCTGTCCGGTCAAGCCGGCGCCCTGCGTCACGGCATCAGCCGCGCTTTGACCTTCTTCGACCCGGCCATGCGCCCGTCGCTGAAGGCCGGCGGCTTCCTGACCCGCGACCCGCGCGTCGTCGAGCGTAAGAAGTACGGCAAGCACAAGGCTCGTCGTTCCACCCAGTTCTCGAAGCGCTAATCCGCTTTCGACTTGGGTTTGTGGAGAGGGTCGCTTCGGCGGCCCTTTTCCATTTCCGTCGTATCAGGGGTAGATCATGGCGATCATCTATGTGGCGACCAGCAAGGCCAACCAGGAATGGGGCGCCGACGTGGGCTTGGGCAAGAACCTGTTCAAGGTGGGGGTTGCCGACGACCCCGAAACCGCCTTGGCCGGTTTCGCCGGACAAGGCGACTGGAAAGTCCTGAAGACGGAAGACACCGAGCTTTCCGAGGAAGACGCCCTGGCCCGCCTGGGCCGCAAGGAAAAAGCCGTCGATCCCAATTACTACCCAAAGCTGCGCGGCGCCCAGGGCTTGTTCAAGGTCACCATCGCCAACGTGGAAAACTCCATGCTGGTGGCCCTGGCGCTGGATGGCAAGGAACCGCCCAAGGGCTTCAAGGTCAAGCCCGCCGACATCGCCAAATATCTGATCAGCAACGCGCTTCGCTGATCCCATAGGAATTGCCCACGCCCCACCCTTGGGTTTACCATCCTGGGCGGTGGGGTGCGCGACGCGCAAGTTCGTGACAGATTGGGGAGCTTGACCCGGATGTGCGCCAAAGTGGCGACCAACACGGCTGCGGTGTTCACCGAGGCCATGCGTGCCTATGAGAGCGGCAAACCCGCCGAGGCGCGGCGACTGGCGCGACGCCTGGTCGAGGCCGCCCCGCATTTCGGCGGCGCCCATTATCTGCTGGGTTTGCTTGCCCTGGACCAGAACCAGGGCAAGCGCGCCGCCGGCCATCTGGCCACCGCCATCGCCATCACCCCGGGCCAGCCCACCTTGCACCTGGCCATGGGCCGCGCCCTGGAAATCAGCGGCGAAACGGTCGAGGCCAGCCTGCATTTCCGCACGGTTCTGGGACTTTACCCCCATCATGCCGAAGCCCATGCCCGCCTGGCCCATCTGCTGCGCCAACAAGGCCGCGACGACGAAGCCATCACCCATTGCCGCGAGGCAGTGAACGCCGATCCCGGCCATGCCGAGGCCTGGAATACCCTGGGGGCCTTGCTTCAGGAACAGGGCGATCCACGCGAAGCGTCGCAATGCCTGCGCCGCGCCCTGCAATTGCGTCCCGCCTGGCCGGCGGCCTTGAACAATTACGGGCTGGCGTTGAAGCAGTGCGGCAATCTGCCCGAAGCCGCCACCATCCTGGAAGGCGCGGTGGACATTCGCCCCGACCATGCCGGCAGCCGCACCAACCTGGCCTCGGTCTATCGGGCCATGGGGGAACTGGAGCACGCTCGACGCCACGCCGAAGTGGCGGTCAAGCTGGCTCGCCGCGACGCCGACGCCTGGATCGAGTTGGGTCTGGTACGCCAAGCCCAAGGGCATGACGAGGGAGCGGCGGCAGCGTTCGAGCACGCCACCGCCGTCGCCCCCGACCAGATCAAGCCGTGGTTCTGTCTGGCCGAGGCCTGCCGCAGCCTGGGACAAGTGGAACGGGCCGCCCAAGCCTATCGCCACTGCCTGACCCTGGATCCCGACGATTCGCACGGCGCCGGCCTGGGACTGGCCCTGACCGGGGTCGTCGACACGCCGCAACGCGCCCCCGAAGCTTATGTGCGGCAATTGTTCGACGACTACGCCGACCGCTTCGATTCGTCCCTGGTCGGCGCCCTGGATTATCGCGGTCCGACGCTTTTGGCCGAAGCCCTGAACCGCACGCTTGACCGCAAGCAGGATCTGGTGGTGCTGGACGCCGGTTGCGGCACCGGCCTGGCCGCCCCGACTCTGCGCCCCTTGGCCGCCACCCTGGACGGCATGGACCTGTCCCCCGCCATGGTGGCCAAGGCACGGCAACGCCAAATCTACGACGCGCTTTATGAAGCCGAGCTGGAAAACTATCTGAACCGTCATCCCGACCGTTACGACCTGATCGTCGCCGCCGACGTCATGGTCTATCTGGGCAGCCTTTCAGGCCCGCTGGCAGCCGCCCGCACGGCCTTGCGCGATGGCGGCACCTTGGCCTTCACCCTGGAACGCACCGAGGATTCGGAAAGCTATATGCTGGGGGCCAAGCACCGCTATGCCCACGCCCGCAATTACGTGGTCCAGCAGGCGGAACATGCCGGCTTCGTCGTCACCTTGCTGGAAGACGCCGTCACCCGCAAGGATGGCGGCGAGGACGTGCCCGGCTTGCTGGTGGTGCTGCGCAAGCAAAGCCGAAAGAACGACTGAAGCAAGCCTGCCAACGGTCCATCATGTATTGCGGCCCCCGGCAGACGCTTCCCTGTGGCTGGGTCATGCCCCGCCCAAGCTGACCAACGATGCCGAGGCCACCCGGTCCGGCGACTTCTTCGCCGACTTCTTCAGTTCGGCGATCAATTGGCTGACATCCTCCACACTGAACAGCGGCCGCCCGGCCGGCAGGTGGACGATGGCGGCCGACACCGTCATCAACGGGAAGCGCACGATGTTGCCGACCCGGTCCTGGCCGACGATGTGTCCCTGGCGCCGGGTGTCGTCGTCGTAAAAGCTTTCCACGTCACGGCCGAAAGCGGCGCACAGATCGGACGCCACCCGCAGGGATTCGTCAAAGCTCATGCGCCGGAAACCGCCGAAAAAGTCGTCGCCGCCCACATGGGCGGGAAAGCTGGTGTCGCGCGGCAGTGCCTTGGCCAGCAATTCGGCGAACAGCAAGATGGCGCGGTCGCCCAGGCGGAAGCCGTATTTGTCGTTGAACGGCTTGAAATTGTCGAAGTCGAAATAGGCCAGCACATATTCCACGTCGGTAGCGCCCAGGGCTTCCGACACATATTCGTGGATCAGGTTGTTGCCGGCCAGCTTGGTCAGCGGATTCTGGTCGCGCGCCGCCGCCAGGTTTTTTTCGTTGATGACGCGCAGCAGGGAGTGGGCCGACAGGAATCCCACATATTTCATGTCGTTGACGATGATGATGCCTTCCGACTTTTCCACCGCCGAATAGGCCTGCAGGATGTGCTCGGCCCTGGTGTTGATGTCGGCCATGGGGCAGCGGGTGACGAAATCCTTCAGCCGTCGGCCCAGGGTCTTGTTGGAAATCAACGCCTTGCCGTAAAGCGAATAGGTGTAGTCCTTCAGTTCCGTCTCGCGCACGATGCCCACCGGCTCGCCGGCGGCGTCCACCACCGGAAAGAAGGTCACCGACTTGTCGGCGCGGAAGCGTTCGAACACGTCCTCCATGGTCGCGTCCAGGCGGATGGGCTCGACTGCGGCAATCTGGTCGGAAATCAACTTCTGATCCGACACGGCGACGCGACGCTCACGCCGGGACAGACGTTCGATATGCTCGTAATGGGGCAACATGGTGGTCATGTCGCGATCGGGCCTTTGCACCAGATAGCCCTGGATCAGGTCGCAGCCGATATCCTTGCAGACGAAATATTCCCGTTCGGTCTCGACGCCTTCGGCCAGCACCACCACGCCTAGCAGGTGGGCGATGTTGACGATCTGCGACAAGAACAGCTTCTTCTTGGAATCGCTGGCGATGTCGGACACGAAGAAGCGGTCGATCTTCAGGAAGTCGGGGGCGGCGAAATACAACAGCTGCAGCCCGGAAAAGCCGGTGCCGAAGTCATCCACCGCCAGGCGGAAATTGTTGCGCTTGTAGTGGTTGAAGATCGCCGCCGCGTGGTTGGGCTGGCCGATGGGATGCTGTTCGGAAATCTCGAACACCACCTGGCTTTCCTCGATCCCATAGCGTTCCAGCATGGTTCGGGTACGCGCCGGCAAGTCGCCTTGCAGTTCCAGCCCCCGATTGTCCAGGTTCAAGAACAGCTTGGCTTGGCGCCAGTGCTCCATCTGCAGGAACTTGTTGACCGCTTTTTCGCGCAGCGCCATCTCGACGTCGGTCAGCACGCCCAAGGCGTGGCAGGTGTCGAAGAAGTCGCTGATCGAGTTGAACCCGGCCTCGGCGGTATTGCGCAACAGGGCTTCATAGCCGTGGCAGGCGCCGGTGTGGATGTTGACGATGGGCTGGAAGGCCACGTCCAGGGTGGCCATCACCTCGTTCCAATGGTCGTCGGAAGGCTGCACCGACGGCCGCCCTGGAATGGGAAACGGCCGATGGTTATGAACGGCTTGCCGCATATGCGACGGCGGCGGTGAATCCATTTCCCCCAGGGCATTGGCCAACGTGAACATCTTCGTCATCCCGCTTTGGGGTTCAGGCACCGGGGGATTCTCTTCAGCGGCGACCCCAAGTCAACGCGCACAGTGCGCCGCAACAAAAAATTCACCAAACAACACCCTGATATCACATACTTTTTTCATGCCGATATCCCTTTCAAGAAAAGGGATTTTACCCTGCAGGCAAAGCAGGGCATCATCGCCCGATGCGCGTGGAAGAACGTCCCCAACACTTGCCGGCCGCCCTTGCCGACGATCTGGACCTGATCGCCGAGATGACCGCCGACTTCGCCCGCTCGCTGGACATCGAGGAAACCCTGCGCCTGGGGCTGGCCCACATTTCGACCCGCATGGAAGCCGAAGCGGCGTCCATTTTCCTGATGGAACCGGGAACCGGCGATCTGGTGTGCCGCGCCTGTTTCGGCCCCACCGACGTCACCGGCCTGCGCCTCGTCAAGGGGCAGGGCATCGTCTGGCGGGCGGTCAACCGCAACGCCACCGAACTGGTGCGCGACGCCACCGACGACCCGGATTTCGCCCATCAGATTGACAACAACACCGGCTTCATCACCCGCTCGATCCTGTGCGCCCCCATGGCGGTGCGCGACGAACGGCTGGGGGCCATCGAATTGTTCAACAAAAAGGGCGGCGGCTCGTTCGACGCCGATGACCGCCGGGTGCTGCAGGCACTGGCCGCATCGGCCGCCCTGGCTTTGATCAACGCCCGCCAAGCCGCCGACATGGCCGAACAAAAGGCGTTGAAGCACGAACTGTCGCTGGCCGCCGACATCCAGCGCGCCATGCTGCCGCCCCAGCGCCCGCCGGAATTCCCCATCCACGGCATCAACCTGCCGGCCCGCGGGGTGTCGGGCGACTTCTTCGACGTGGTGGAACTGGGTGACGGCAAGATCGCCTTCGCCATCGCCGACGTGTCGGGCAAGGGCATGAACGCCGCGCTTTTGATGGCCAAGACCGCCAGCCTGTTCCGCTGCCTGGCCAAGCGGCTGGACGGTCCCGGCGCGGTGCTGGCGGCCATCGATTCCGAATTGGCGGAAACCAGTTCGGCCGGCATGTTCGTCACCATGATCGCCGGCATCCTGGACCCGGCCAGCGGCAAGGTGCAGTTGGCCAATGCCGGACATGAACCACCGCTTTTGTGCTGCGGGGCCAGTCAAAGCCGTATCGACGAAGGCATGCCGCCCTTGGGCATCGTCCCCGAACTGTTCGCCCAAGGCTGTCCCGAATCGGTCATCGACCTGAATGGCGGCGCCCTTTACCTGTTCACCGACGGACTGACCGAGGCTGGCGGCACCGGCTCCATGCTGGGGGCCGACGGCGTCGCCCGCATGCTGGCCCCCCACCGCATCCGTCCCGCCCCCGACCGCCTGCGGGCCTTGGTGGCCCAAGTGGACGAAGCCGGATTGGCGCTGAAGGACGACCTGACCATGCTGGTGGTCGAGGACGTCCGCAACCAGCCCATCATGAACCGCCAATACCAGGCCCGCCCCGCCAGCCTGTCGCAGATCCGCCACGACGTGGGTCAGGCGCTGTCCGCCTTGGGAATTTCCGGACCGGTGATCCCCGACATCGTGCTGGCGGTGGACGAAGCCAGCCAGAACGTCATCCGCCACGCCTATGGCGGCGGCGAGGGCGAACTGATCGTCCAGGTGCGCGGCGACCACGACCATGTGGACCTGCGCCTGATCGACTTCGCCCCCACCATCGACCCGGCCTGCGTCTGCCCCCGCGACCTGGACGACATCCGGCCGGGCGGATTGGGCACCCACTTCATCCGCGAAGTGATGGACGAGGTAGAGTTCTTGGCACCACCGCCCGAAACGGGCAATCTGTTGCGCATGGCAAAGAGGATCGGCGGGCATGAAAATCGAAAGCCGTGAACTGGACGGAGCCGTGGTCGTGGCCCTGGTCGGCGAGGTCGACCTGCAGCACTCGCCCACCGTTCGCAAGCATCTGATGGACCTGATGTTCGAACGCCGCCCGGTGGTGGTGGACATGGGATTGGTGGACTACATCGATTCCTCGGGTATCGCGTCGCTGGTCGAGGCCTATCAGGCCGCCCGCAAGAACGGCACCCGCTTCATCCTGGCCGCCGTCAGCCAGCCTGCCATGCGGGTTCTGCAACTGGCCCGGCTGGACAAGGTCTTCGCCCTGGCCGACACGGTAGAGGCAGGTCTTACGGCCTGAGGCGACGTGAAGGTTTTCCTGATCTGGCTGGAACGATTGGGCCGCAAGGCGGCCGCCGGTGTCGCCGAATTCGGCTTCGCCGCCACGCTTTTCGGTCAAGCCGTCTATTGGCTGGTGCTGGGGCGCTGGCGCCGCCAGCCGGTGCGCATGCCCTCGGTGGCGGCGCAAGCCATGGATATCGGCATCGCGGCGCTTCCCATCATCACCGTGCTGTCCACCACCATCGGCCTGATGCTGGCCATCCAGGGCATCTATACCCTGAAGACCTTCGGCGCCGAAAGCCGGGTCACTTTGGGGGTGGTGCTGTCCATCGTGCGCGAATTCTCGCCCTTGATCACCGGTATCCTGGTGGCCGGCCGATCGGGTTCGGCCCTGGCGGCGCGGCTGGGGACCATGCGCATCAACCAGGAAATCGACGCGCTCTGCGTCATGGGCATCAATCCCGTGCGCTTTCTGGTGGCGCCGCCGCTTTTGGCGATGATGGTGCTGATGCCGCTTTTGACCCTGTGGGCCGACCTTGTGGGCCTGTTCGCCGCCGGTCTTTACATCGCCCTGGAACTGCAGGGATCGCTGGCGGCCTATGCCGACGAGGTGGTGACCATCCTGAAGCTGAACGACCTGATGCACGGTCTGGCCAAGGCCGCCATCTTCGGCGTCCTGGTCACCATCGTCGGCGTGGTCAACGGCGCCTCGGTGTCGGGCGGCGCCGAGGGGGTGGGCCGCATGACCACCCGCAGCGTCGTGCACGCCATTTCCGCCATCGTCATCACCGACATGATCTTCGTCTTCCTGGTGACCCGATGAACAGCGCCGCCCCCAGCATCGAGGTGATCAACCTCAACACCCATTACGGCGACCGTCAGGTGCTGCGCAACGTGTCGCTGAGCGTCAATCCCGGCGAGATCTTCGTCATCATGGGGGGCTCCGGATCGGGCAAGACCACCTTGTTGAACCATCTTCTGGGCTTGCTGCGCCCCACCAGCGGGACCATCCGCATCCTGGGCAAGGACATCAACACCCTGTCGCCGCTCGACATGCAGGACCTGCGTACCCGCATGGGAGTGGCGTTTCAATCCGGGGCGCTGTTTTCGTCCATGAGCGTCGGCGACAACATCGCCCTGCCGCTTCGCGAACATACCGACCTGGACGAAACCACCATCGGCATCGTCACCCGCCTGAAGCTGGAAGTGGTTTCGCTGGCCGGCTTCGAGCACCTGATGCCCGCCGAGCTGTCGGGCGGCATGATCAAGCGCGCCGCCTTTGCGCGGGCCATCGTCATGGACCCCAAATTGCTGTTCTGCGACGAACCCAGCGCCGGGCTGGACCCGGTTGTCGCGTCAAGCATCGACGACTTGATCCTGCGCCTGCGCGACGCCATGGGCATGAGCATCGTCGTCGTCACCCACGACCTGGACAGCACCTTCAAGATCGCCGACCGCATCTGCGTGCTGGACCGGGGCGAGGTGCTGGCCCTGGACACGGTCGACGCCATCCGCAATTCCACCAACGACCGCATCCAGAACCTGCTCAACCGCCGCACCGAGGAAGCCGAGGTCGACCCCGACGCCTATCTGCGGCGTCTGTTGGGGGAAAAGGAAAAACACGCCAACCAGCCGACCCAGGGAAGGACGGGGTTATGAGGGATTCGCGCACCAACTACATCGTCGTCGGCGGCTTCGTGCTCGTCATGCTGGCGGCCCTGATCGTGTCGGTGGCGCTGTTGACCGGCAAGACAGGGGACAACGACATCTACACCACCACCCTTCCCAACGTCACCGGCATCAAGTACGGCAGCAAGGTCACCTATGAAGGCTTCGTCGTCGGCCAGGTGGAAGACATCCAGGGGCTGCAGCGCGACAACCGCACCTGGTTCCGCGTCGCCATGGGGGTGCGCGAAGGCTGGCAGGTGCCCCAAGGTTCCGTCGCCCGCATCACCGCGCCGGGCATCCTGGCGGCGCCGACGCTCGACATCAAGGGTGGCGCCTCCGACGTGATGCTGCCCCCCGGTTCGGAAATCCCCGGCGGGGCGGCGGCCAACATCTTCGCCACCATGAACGCCATGGCCGGCGAGGTCACCAAGCTGAACGACCAGGGCCTGTTGCCGCTGATGGCGACCTTGAACACCCAGGTCGAGGCCTTGGGGATCATCATGCAAAAGCAGGCCCCCGAACTGCTGGCCAATCTGGTGACCATCTCCACCGATCTGGCGGCCAAGGCGCCGCGCATCACCACCGACGTGCAAAAGATCACCGGTACGCTGTCGGGCAAGGTGCTGAACGACGAAAACGCCGCCGCCATCTCGCAATCCCTGGCCAACACCGCCGAACTCACTGCCGGCTTGGTGGAAACCAGGAAGAAGCTGGACAACGTGGTCGCCACCATCGACGGCAACAAGGGCACCATCGACCAATCCATGAAGGATCTGCGCCACACCCTGGCGGCTTTGGCCCGCAACATCGATTCCATCGCCTATAACCTTGAAGGAACCAGCCGCAACGTGCATGAATTCAGCCGCCAGATCCGCGACAATCCGGGGGTGCTGATCGGCGGCACCAAGGGGGCCGAGGACGGCCCCGGACGGCGTTAAGGGATATTGCCATGCGACACATTCTGATCATTGCCGCCGTGGCGACGACCCTTTCCGCCTGCGCCCAGCCGGCGCCGCCCAAGGACCGCTTCTACCGGCTGGAAACCACCCCGGTCGCCACCCGCGCCGCCGCCTCTTTGGGCGTCATCGAGGTGGGACGGCTGACCACCGACGGGGTGCTGTCGGAACGCCCCCTGGCCTATCAGGATGCCGACGGCGCCCTGGGCCGGTACCGTTACGACCTGTGGGCCGAACCGCCCACCGCGCTTTGGCAGGGGGCCTTGGTGGAAGCGCTGCGCCAATCGGGGATCGCCGCCACCGTGGTCACCCCGGACACCAGGGTCCAACCAGACTGGCTGGTGCGCGGCCGCCTGAACCGCTTCGAGATGCAGGCCCATGCCGGCAAGGCGGTGGCCGCCCTGGAAATCAGCGTGGTATCGGCGCGGGACGGCCAATTGCTGCTGCTGAAGACCTATCAGGTGGAAAACCCGGCCGCCGCCGGCCCGGAAGCCGAAGTGGACGCCCTGACCAAGTCCAGTTCACAGATTTTAACCCAATTCATCGCCGATCTGGCCCAGGCCGCCAAACCATGATCAAGAAAAAACCCGCTCGTTCCGCCGGACGGTCCAAATCCCGCCCGGCGTCGCCGCCGCGTCTGGTGGACGTCCAAATCACCGAGATCGGCGCCCGTGGCGACGGTGTCGGCCGCCTGGGGACCGATCAGGTCTTCGTCCCCTTCACCGTGCCCGGTGACCGCGTCTCCGCCCGCGTCGAAGGCAAGCGCGGCGACGGACTGGCGGCGGCGCTGGTGGAAGTGGCCGAACCCGGCCCCGGCCGCGTCGCCCCGCCCTGCCCGCAATACGGCCGCTGCGGCGGCTGCTCGCTGCAGCATCTGGATGACGGCCTTTATGGTGCCTGGAAACGCGACCTGCTGATCACCCAACTGTCCCGCCATGGCCTGGGGGACGTCCCCATGGGCGAAATGATCCGCGTTCCCGCCGGATCGCGCCGCCGCGCCGTCTTCGCCGTGCATCGGTCGAAAACCGTCACCCATCTGGGCTTCAACGCCCGGGCCAGCCATACGGTGGTCGACCTGGACGACTGCCTGTTGCTGGAACGCCCCATCGCCGCCTTCCTGGCCCCCTTGCGCGCCATCCTGACCGCGACGGTGCCGGCCGGCGAAGATGGCGACGTCACCGTCGCACTGACCGATAACGGACTGGACGTGCTGGTCGAACTGGACGCCCGCCTGGACCTGTTCGACCGAGAGAAACTGGCCGCTTTCGCCGATGCCCACGATCTGGCGCGTCTGTCGTGGCGCCGTCCCGGTTCCGGCTTTGTCGAACCCATCGCCCGGCGCAAGCCGGCCGTGGTGCACTTTGCCGAAATCGGCGTCGAACCGCCGCCCGGCAACTTCCTGCAACCGACCAAGGGCGGCGAACACATCATCGCCCGATTGGTCACCCAAGGCGTGGATCAGGCGAAGACCGTCGCCGACCTTTATTGCGGCTGTGGCAGCTTCAGCCTGCCCTTGGTCCGCACCGGGGCCAGCGTCCATGCGGTGGAAGGCGACGAAGCCCCTATCCGCGCCCTCGAAGCCGCCGCCAACCAATCGGGACTGAAGCTGACCACCGAAGTGCGCGACTTGGCGCGACGTCCGTTACTGGTTCACGAGCTGAAGAAATATCAGGCGGTGGTATTCGATCCGCCGCGGGCCGGCGCCCAAGCCCAGGCGGAACAACTGGCCGAGGGCGGTCCCGCCACCGTGGTGGCGGTGTCGTGCAACCCCGCTACCCTGGCCCGCGATCTGGCGATTCTGGTCAAGGGGGGCTACCGCGTCCAATCGGTCACCCCCATCGACCAGTTCCCCTTTACCGCCCATCTGGAAGCGGTGGCGGTACTGAAGCGGGGTTAACTGGCTACGAAGAAGAACTTGGATCCCGCATCGTCTCACACAATTGATCATGGCCGGGCTTGACCCGGCCATCCAAGCACTTCCGAAAAATGCACTTGAAAACAAATACATAGGCGGATCGACGTGGATGCGTGGGTCAAGCCCGCGCGTGACGATAAACGGTGTGGTGAGCCATATCAGACTTTTCCGCAGCCCGTTAAACCCGACCACCCCCCATGGCCTGGCGGATCTTTTCGTCGGTCTTGTACTGCGACAGGGCATAGACCGACCAGATCATGGCCGGAATCCAGCCAATCAGGGTGATCTGCAGGATCAGGCAGATGATGCCGGCAATGGGGCGGCCGATGGTGAAAAACTGCAGCCAGGGCAGAAGAATAGCCAGGATCAGACGCATGACGGGTTCCGAATCAGTGGTTTTCGGCCAATACCGTACCAGCTAGGTACAGGGAGCCGCAAATCAAGACACGGGCCGGCTGTGGGCTGGCCTTCACCAAGTCCTGGATCGCCGCCTCGACACTGGCGGATGGCTTGGCGTCCATGCAGAAATGCTTGGCCGCGCAGGCTGCCGCGTCTTCGGCCGACAGGGTCGCAGGCTCGCCGGGAATGGCCACCGTGCGAAGCGTGTGGAATCGGGTCGCCATGTGTTCCATATAGCCGTCCACATCCTTGTTGGACAGGATGCCGAACACGCCCAGCAGCGGCTTGTCGCGCCACGACCGTGCGTGTCGGGCGATGGCTTCGGCGGCGTGCGGGTTGTGGCCGCCGTCCAGATACAGTTCCCAGCCCTGGGGCAGCAAATCCACCAGGGGCCCCTGGGTCAAACGCTGCAGCCGCGCCGGCCATTGGGCACTTTTCATCCCCAGGGCAAAAGCGGCGGGGGCGATTTCCGGCAGAACCGGCGGTTTTTCGCCCCGGGTCAGCCGTTCCATGGCGGCCAGGGCCATGCCGGCATTGCGCATCTGGAAGGCGCCCACCAAGGACGGCGCCGGCAGCGTCATCTCCAGCCCGACGCCCTTGTAAAGAACACCGCCATCGGTGGTGGCGCGGACGAAGAAATCCTTGCCTTCCTTGATCAGCGGAACGCCCATTTCCAGGGACCGGGCTTCCAGCACCTTGGTGACCTTGCGGCTTTGATCGGCGACCACACAGGCGACGCCGCGCTTCATGATGCCGGCTTTTTCCGCCGCGATGGCCTCGATGCGGCCGCCCAGGAAGCTTTCGTGATCCATGGCGATGGGGGTCAGCATGGTCAGGGCCGGGCGTTCCACCACGTTGGTGGCGTCAAGCCGACCGCCCAGACCAGTTTCCAGGATCACCAGATCGGCCGGGTTACGCGAAAAGGCCAGGAAGGCGGCGGCCGTGGTGATCTCGAAGAAAGTGATGGGATCACCCCCATTCACCGCCTCGATCTCTTCCAACAGCGCCAGCAGCGCCGCGTCTTCGATGATTTGCCCGCCCACTCGGATACGTTCGGCAAAGCGCACCAGATGAGGCGAGGTATAGACATGGGTGCGCAGGCCCGCCGCCTCGGCGAAGGCGCGCAGGAACGCCACGGTCGAGCCCTTGCCGTTGGTGCCGGCCACATGGACCACCGGCGGCAGCTTGTTCTGCGGATGGCCCAGCTTGTCCAGCAGCGTCAGCACCCGGTCCAAGGACAGGTCGATGACCTTGGGATGCAGTTGCGACAGACGCTGCAGGACGGCGTCGACCATGGGTTACATCCTTGCTGCGGCTTCCGGGTCGTAATCGGGGGTGTCCACCGGCAGCATCACCAGATCGCCGGCCGGCGCCCGGTTGCGCAGCAGGGAAATCACCCGGCCCAAGGTGTCGCGCAAATCCTTGCGATGCACCACCATGTCGATCATGCCGTGTTCCAGCAGGTATTCGGCGCGCTGGAAGCCTTCCGGCAGCTTTTCGCGGATGGTGCTTTCGATGACGCGGGCGCCGGCGAAACCGATGATGCAGCCCGGCTCGGCGATGGCGATGTCACCCAGCATGGCGAAGCTGGCGGACACGCCGCCGGTGGTGGGATCGGTCAGCAGCACGATGTAGGGCAGGCGCTTTTCCTTGACCTTGTCCACCGCCACGGTGGTGCGCGCCATCTGCATCAAGGACAAGATGCCTTCCTGCATGCGGGCCCCGCCCGAAGCCGGAATGACGATCAGGGGCGCGTCCTGCAGCACCGCCAGTTCGGCGGCGGCGACGATGCCCTCGCCCACGGCGACACCCATGGAACCGCCCTGGAAGTCGAAATTAAAGGCGGCGATGACCACGTTCTGACCGCCGCAACGGCCATGGCCGACGACGATGGCGTCCTGTTCGCCGGTCTTGGCGCGGGTGTCCTTCAAGCGGTCGGTGTAACGCTTCTGATCCTTGAACTTCAACGGATCGTCGGAGATCTTCGGCAGTTCGATGCGGGTGTACTTGCCGTCGTCGAACAGCATTTCCAGACGCTTCTTCACCGACAGGCGCAGGTGGTGGCCGCAATGCTGGCAAACCGACAGCGCCTTTTCCAGGTCGCGATGGAAGATCATGTGACCGCAGCTGGGGCATTTGTGCCACAGGTTGTCCGGCACTTCCTTGGGCCGCACCAGGGCCTGCAGCTTGGGGCGGACGTAATTGGTCAACCAGTTCATGGCAAGAAGTCCTTTTCGTTAACCGCGGGCGCCGCGCACGCCGGCGGCCAGGTCGCGGACCAGGGCCAGGGCGGCCTGGGCCGGATTTTCACCCCGCGCCTTGGCGTCGGCGGCGGCTTGGACGATGGCCGAGCCGACCACGGCGCCATCGGCCAGACGCGCCACTTCGGCGGCCTGTTCCGGGGTCTTGATACCGAAACCGACGCAAACCGGCAACGGCGTATGCTTCTTGATGCGGGAAACCGCGTCACCGATGGCGGTGGCGCTGGCCGAGGCGGTGCCGGTGATGCCGGCGATCGAGACGTAATAGACGAAGCCCGACGCGTTGCCGACGATGGTCGGCAGGCGGGCGTCGTCGCTGGTCGGCGTGGTCAGGAAGATGAAGTCGATACCGTTGGCCCGGCAATGGGGCAGCAACTCGTCGGCTTCTTCCGGCGGCAGGTCGACGATGATCAGGGCGTCGATACCGGCGCGGGCCGCGTCGGCGCAGAACTTTTCCGGTCCCCAGGAATAGATGGGGTTGTAATAGCCCATCAACACCACCGGGGTTTCGTTGTCGCCCTGGCGGAAAGTGCTGATCATTTCCAGCACGCCTTTCAGCGTGCCGCCGGCTTCCAAGGCCCGTTGGGCGGCGTATTGGATCGCCGGGCCGTCGGCCATGGGATCGGTGAACGGCATGCCGAATTCGATGATGTCGGCCCCCGCCCCCGGCAAGCCGTTCAGCAATTCCTGGCTGGTCGTCCGATCCGGGTCGAACGCCATGGAATAGGTCACCAGCGCCGCCCGCTTCTCGGCCGCCAGCTTGGCGAAACGCGCTTCCATGCGGCTCATTACAGCAATCCCCCGAAAGTGTCGCCGAGCGCGCGCGCCACCGTGTTGACGTCCTTGTCGCCACGTCCCGACATGTTGATCACCATCAGATGGTCCTTGGGAAGCGTTCCGGCGATCTTGGCGGCATGGGCCAGGGCATGGCTGGATTCCAAGGCCGGGATGATGCCTTCCAGGCGGGTGACCTGCTGGAAGGCGGCCAGCGCCTCGTCGTCGGTGACCCACACATATTCGACGCGGCCGGTATCGTGCAGCCACGAATGCTCGGGCCCGATGCCGGGATAATCCAGGCCGGCGGAAATGGAGTGCGCCTCTTGAATCTGACCGTCGCCATCCTGCAACAGATAGGTGCGGTTGCCGTGCAGCACGCCGGGGCGGCCACCGGTCAAGGACGCCGCGTGCAGCTTGTCCAGGCCGTGACCGCCGGCTTCGACGCCGATGATGCGGATGGACGCGTCGTCCAAGAAGGGATGGAACAAGCCCATGGCGTTGGAACCGCCGCCGATGCAGGCGACCAGACTGTCGGGCAGCCGGCCTTCGGCTTCCAGCATCTGGGCGCGGACTTCGTCGCCGATGACAGATTGGAAATCGCGCACCATGGCCGGGAACGGATGCGGCCCCGCCACCGTGCCGATCAGGTAATAGGTGTCGGCGACATTGGTCACCCAGTCGCGCAAGGCGTCGTTCATGGCGTCCTTCAAGGTCGCCGCCCCCGAGGTGACGGGCCGGACCTCGGCGCCCAGCAGCTTCATGCGATAGACGTTGGGGGCTTGGCGCTCGATGTCGGTGGCGCCCATGTAGATGACGCATTTCAGGCCGAACAGGGCGCACACCGTGGCGGTGGCGACGCCGTGCTGGCCAGCGCCGGTCTCGGCGATGATGCGCTGTTTGCCCATGCGCTTGGCCAGCAGGATCTGGCCGATGCAGTTGTTGATCTTGTGGGCGCCGGTATGGTTCAGGTCTTCGCGCTTCAGGAAGATCTTGGCGCCGCCATAGGCCTCGGTCAGGCGCGGCGCGAAATACAGCGGGTTGGGACGGCCCACATATTGCTTCAACAGCATACGGAACTCGGCCTGGAACGCCGGGTCGTCCTTGGCCTCGGCATAGGCCTTTTCCACTGACAAAATCAGCGGCATCAGGGTTTCGGCCACATAGCGGCCACCGAAAATACCGAAATGGCCGCGCTCGTCCGGGCCGGCGCGGTAGGTGTTCAAGCTGGTCATCCCAATCCATCCAACCAAGGCGGGGGCGCTAATAAAGCATGAAGCGTCGCCGGGGGGGAGGATTTTGTTGCCAGCGCGAAATACCCCTTTGCGCAGCAGGCCCATTTGCTGGGGACGAGTGCCTGAAACTGGAGTAATATCAACAAAGGGACGTAATTCACTAAACTAGGGACAGGGGAGAACACCCATGAAGAAATCCATCCTTTTGGCCGCTGTTTTGGCCGCCTTCGCCACCCCCGCCTTGGCCAAGGAAGAGCCGGTGAGCTTTTCCGAGGACATCCAGCCGATCCTGCAGGTCCGCTGCACCGTCTGCCACCAGCCGGGCGGCGACGGCCTGGAAAAGAGCGGCCTGGACATGACGTCCTATGAAGGGCTGATGAAGGGCACCAAGCACGGCCCGATGATCACCCCCGGTGACCCGGTGACCAGCAATCTGGTGGTTCTGCTGGACGGCAAGGCCGACAAGTCGCTGCAGATGCCGCACGGCAAGAAGAAGCTCAGCACCTGCGACCGCGACCTGATCCGCAAGTGGATCAAGCAGGGCGCCAAGAACAACTGATTTCCCAAGGGCGGGAAGCGAAAGGCCGGTTCGGGAGGGAACCGGCCTTTTTGTTTGTGCGTTTCCCGTCATGGCCGGGCTTGACCCGGCCATCCATGTCTTCCCGGCGGCTCCACGTGGATGCGCGGATCAAGTCCGCGCATGACGGCTTAACACTTAGTGTTGCTCGCGGGTCGCGGTGAAGCGGACCAGCGGATAATCCTGCTGGGCGCGGCCCAGTTGCCAGGTGTTGCGGGCCAGATAGACCGCCGCCCCTTCCCGGTCCTCGGCCATGTTGGACTTGTGGACCAGGGCGAACTTTTCCATTTCCTTGGCGTCGTCGCAGGCCACCCAGCGGGCGGTGACGAAACCGCCATCCTCGAAACCGGCCTTGATGCCGTATTCCGCCTCGATGCGGGTGGTCAGCACGTCGAACTGCAAGGGACCCACGACGCCGACGATCCAGGTCGAGCCGTCCACCGGTTTGAACACCTGGGACACGCCTTCTTCGGCCAGATCATCCAACGCCTTGCGCAGTTGCTTGGCCTTCATGGGGTCGTCCAGACGCACGCGGCGCAGAACTTCCGGGGCGAAGGTGGGAATGCCCAGGAAGTTCATGTCCTCGGCTTCGCTCAGCGTGTCGCCGATGCGCAATTGCCCATGGTTGGGAATGCCCATGATGTCGCCAGGAAAGGCTTCTTCCGCCAGTTCGCGGCTTTGCGCCAAAAAGAACACTGGATTGACCAGGGCCATCTGCTTGCCCGAGCGCACGTGCTTCAGCTTCATGCCGCGCTTGAAGCGGCCCGAGCAGATGCGGAAAAAAGCGATGCGGTCGCGGTGGTTGGGGTCCATGTTGGCCTGGATCTTGAAGACGAAGCCGGCGACCTTTTCCTCGGTGGGCTCCACCACCCGCTTGTCGGTCTTGCGTGCCAACGGGCTGGGGGCCAGACGACCGATACCGCGCAGCAGCTGGGCGACGCCGAAGGTCTTCAACGCCGAGCCGAAGAACACCGGGGTCAGGTGACCGGCCAAAAAGCTTTCCAGGTCGAATTCCGGATAGCCGCCGCGCACCAGTTCCACTTCCTCGCGCAGGCGTTCGGCCGCCGCCTTGCCCACCGCCTCGTCCAGCTTGGGGCTGTCCAGCGGCGCGTCCACGGCGTTTTCGACGATATGGTCGCCGCGGCCGGGATCGAACATGATGACCCGGTCGTTGACCAGGTCATAGACGCCCTTCAGATCGCGGCCCATGCCGATGGGCCAGGTCACCGGCGCCACGTCCAGCGCCAGGGTCTTCTCCACCTCGTCCAGCAGGTCGATGGGTTCGCGGCCTTCGCGGTCCACCTTGTTGATGAAGGTGACGATGGGCATGTCGCGCATGCGGCACACTTCGAACAGCTTCAAGGTCTGGGTTTCGATGCCCTTGGCGGCGTCCAGCACCATCACCGCCGAATCGACGGCGGTCAGGGTGCGATAGGTGTCTTCGGAAAAGTCTTCGTGACCCGGCGTGTCCAGCAGGTTGTAGGACAGGCCTTCATGCTCGAAGCTCATCACCGAGGCCGACACCGAGATGCCGCGTTCCTTTTCGATGGCCATCCAGTCCGACCGGGTGCGCCGCTGTTCGCCGCGCGCACGCACGGCGCCGGCCATCTGAATGGCGCCGCCGAACATCAGCAGCTTTTCCGTCAGCGTGGTCTTACCCGCGTCGGGGTGGGAGATGATGGCGAAGGTACGGCGCAGGGCCGTTTCTTGAGCGAGCGAAGTCATGGGGCGTTTTTTCCCCGGATCGCCGATAAAATCAAGAACTATGCGTCGCCGTTGCCGGCCAGTGGCAGCAGCAACACGGATTGCGCCTCGGCCTCGGGCACATCTGGGTAAAAACTCAGTCTTTGCAGGTAAAGCGGGTAATCCCGCAAAGTCTCGCCGCTGCCCGGCAGCCAGACGGCGTAAAGCAGTTGCGCCGCCTGGCGCAGACTGTCGTCACCGCCGGTGAAGGCCAGGCTGGCACAGCGCCCGGCCGGGATCAGGCCAGGAACCACGCCATAAGGGTTGGCGGTCACCGGACGCGTGCAGGCGGCGCAAAGATCCAGCCGGAAATCCTGGGCGGCCACCGCGTCCGGATCGTCGTGAAAGATGTTGTAGGTGGCGGAAACACGCGGCGGCAATCCCGCGTCTTTCCGCCACTGGATGAAACGGCGCAGGCTGTCGCCAAGGGTCGCGGGATCGCCGTGGTGACGTAACAGGGCGACGGGAATTTCGGGACCGGTGACCACCCGCACCGCGTCGGTGGCCAGCGATGATTGGCTGACCGATTGCCGCCCCTGTTGCATCCTTTGCCCGACAGCCTCTAACGTCGACCAGTCGGGATGGCGCCGGAAACGGCTGGGCGCCATGCCGAAATGACGCCGAAACGCCCGGGAAAAGGCCTCCAGGCTGTCATAGCCGCAATCCAGGGCCACCTCGGTGACGCTTCGCCCACGTCGATAGGCCAGCCAATGCGCAGCCCGCGTCATCCGCGCCAATTGCACATAGCCATGGACAGACAAGCCCAGCACGGCGGAAAATTGCCGATGGAAATGGAATTTTGAAAAACCCGCCAATCGGCACAGGGTTGCGACACTCAAATCGCCGTCCAGATTAGCGTCGATGTATTCGACGACCTTGCCCAGGCGTTCTTCGCAGGATGTGGTCACTGGCGTCTCCCGTGTTCAGGTGCCATGTTAACCAAGCGGTGGCGACGACGCTTGACCGAACGTGCCAAATTGAAGGAACGCCCCATGCTGGACATCGCCCTTGACCGCGACCTTGAAAACCGCCTGCGTCAGGTCGCCGCCCGGCTGGGGAAAAGCCCCGAGGATTGCGCGGCGGCGGCCATCCGCACCTTCGTCGCCGATTGCGAGGAAGCCTTCGCCCATGGACAAAGATTGGGCGGCGAAGGGGTGATGCGCCCGCCCGAAGGATTCTATGACTAAGTCTTTTTTGCTTGCCCCTCAAGCGGCGGGCGGGTGCCTTCGCCCCCCTTGCCTTCCGCGGCATAAGCCGCACGGCGCAGTCGCGCCTAACCCCGCCCCGTGACGGGACGGGGTCTTTGACAAAACCGCCCCGGTTTCCCGGGGCGGTTTCTTGCTTACGGCAATCCGTTGGACAAGCGCTCGATATGAGCGAAATGGATGGTCGAGTTGTCGTCGAAGGTAATCGCCCCCGACGCGTCGCCGTTGAACACCAGATCGCCGTCGCTGTTGACCGTGGCGTCCACATTGGCGTCGATATGGACAACAAAGTTTTCGTCGGTGGTCGAGGTGGCGGTAACCTTGCTGTGGTCGTTGTCGTCGATGGTGAACACCCAGCCGTGCTCGCCGCTGGTGGTTTCCATGTTCAGCGTGTCGGTCCCGGCGCCGCCATTGATGTAATTGGCCAAAGAACCGTTGATCTCTGCCGTCGAAGAGCCCGCCAGGATGACCTTGATGTCGTCGCCCAGATCGGTGCCGTCGGCACCCCAACGGACGTCGCCCAAGGCGTCGTCGGTCAGGGTGACGGTCCCGGACAAGGTGGCGTCGGTGGTCATCTTGTCGGCGTCGCCGGTGCTGTCATACAGGCTGATCTGGAAGTTGCGGGTGCCCGCTTCCAGGGTGCCGGTATCGTTGGACAGCACCACCGAATTGGCGATTTCCTGATAGACCGAGGCCGAGCCGGAACCGCTGAAGGACAGGGTATGGCTGTCGGTGTCGTAATTGACGCTGATGTCGGTGCCGTACACCTTCAACCCGCCATTGCCGTCCAGCGTCAGGTCCAGACCGGCCAGGGCCAGGCTGTCGTTCATCCCCGCCCCGGTCATGGTGATGGTCAGCCCGCTCAGATCGGCCGATTGGTCGGCGACGGTGAAGCCGCTGACCACGTGGATGGGATCGGCCACCGCACCGGACACCACGCCGGTGGGATCGGTGCCGGTGACCCCGGCGGTGACGGACAGGTCAACGCTTTCGGTCAGGCTTTCGCCGCCGATGCTGGCGCTGACCACCAGGGTGGCATGCCCCGACCAGTCGTTCAGGTTCACCGACAGGCCGGCCAACTGGCTGCCCTGAAGGGTGACGCCGCCGGCGCCGGCCAGCACCACCGAATGGTCGGCCAGGATGAACTGGGTGCCTTCGGGGATGCCGGTGATGGTCACCGCCTGGGTGGCGCCGACAGCGTCGGCCATGTCCAGGTTCAGGGCCAAGGTGGCGTCTTCGGCGCCGCTGACCGCGCTGGCCGGCAAGACGGCGGTGCCGTCGCTGGCGAAGGACACGTCGCCCAGGGCGTCCCCGGTCAGGGTCGCCGTGCCGGTGACGGTCACCGTGGCGGTGTCGGAACCGCTGGCGCCGTGGTCGTCAGTGGCGGTGATGGTCACCACACGCTGACCGTCGGCCAACGAGCCGGTGCTGCTGGACAGCGACACCGACTGGGCCAGGTCCTGGTATTGGGCGGCGCTGGCGTTGCCTTCGAAGGTCAGGGTGTGGGTGGCCTGATCCCAGCTCACCGTCACCGTGGCGCCGTCGATGGTGACGGACAGTTTGCCGTCCGCCCCCAGTTCCACGTCGCTGACCCCGTTCAGGGCCAAGCTGTCGGTGCTGGCCATGCCGGCGCCGCCGATGGTCATGGTCATCTTGGTGAACACCGTGCTGTCCACGTCGGACAGGGTGATTTCATTGGTGACCGACGGATCGGGATTTTCCGGCACCACGTAGATGGGGCTGGCATGGGTGCCGGCCCCGGCGCCGGCACCGGTGGTGACGTCCAAGGTGGGGGCGTCGTTGACCGCGTCCACCGTCACCACGATGGTTTGCGGCGTCCCCGACTGGGCATCGGCATCCAAGGCGGTGGTGCCGGCTTCCGACGCCATGGCCTTGACGGTCAAGGTGAACGAGCCGTTGTAGTTGCTGGGCGTCAGCATGCGGATGCCCGACAGGCTGTCGGCAGTGCCGCCCGGAATGGTCCACACCCCGTTGTTGTCGGCGTGGACGGCCGTCCAGTTGCCGCCTTCCTGGTAATAGAAGACGGTTCCGACCGGCGCCCCGGACAGGGTGATGGACAGGGTTTCCGAGTCCGCATCCACCAAGCTGGCGCTGATGTCCAGCAACTGGGTGTTGTCTTCCGTCGCCGTGACCGCGTGGGTCATGGAAAGCTGTGGCGCGTCGGCCACACCGGTCTGGGTGACGGTGAAGCTGAGCGAGTTGCTGAGCACCACCGAACCGGCGGTCTGGGTGGCGTCGGTGGCGCTGTCCACGTCCTGGGTGGTGGCCTGGACGGTCATCGTCCAACTGCCCGAGGCGTTGTGCTCGGTCATGAAGTACAACAGGCCGCCGCTGGTCAGGCTCATGGCCTTGACCTCGGCCGACGAGAAGGTCCAGGTATAGGTGCCGTCCGATTGCAACACCGCGGTGCCGACGCCACTATGGGCGAAGTCCGACGAAGACGAGGCGAAGCTGGCCCCCGCCGGAACCCCGGTGATGGTGATGGTGGTGGCTTCCGAATCGCCCACCACGTCCAGCAATTGCGCCCCCAGATCCAAACCGATCACCGCGTCTTCGGTGGTGGTCACGTCCGACGGGTTGACGGTGGCGCCGTCGGTGACGGCGTTCACATGGACCCAGAAATCCTCGGTGGTCACTTGGGGCGTGGAATTGCCCTTTTCGAAGACATAGGTGGTGATGGTCAATTGCTGGTCGGACGAATTGTCCTGAGCCGGCAGATACTTGACGCCGTTCAGCTGGATGCCGTTGGCGGTGATGGTCAGGTTGGCGGCCTTCACCGTCCAGGTGCCGTCGCCGTTGTTCAAGGCTCCTTCGATCACCGCGCCGGCCGGCACGTTGCCGATCACCACGCTGGCGTTTTCCGAGCCCCAGATGCCGGTGCCGGCCAGATCCTGGTGGGCGATGGAGACGTCAACCGCGATGGCGGTGTCTTCGTTGCCGCTGACATCATTGGCGGTGATGGTGGTGTCGTCGATCACCGCGCCGACAGTGATGGTCAGCGTGTTCGACGAGGTGGTGGTGCTGGCGCCGTCGGTCACCCCGGTGGAGAAATGAATCTTCACCGAGCCCGAGAAATTGGCGTCCGGGGTGAAGGTCAGGCCGCTGACCGTGACCTTGCCGTCGGTGGAATTGGCGAATTCGGCGATCTGCGACGGCGTCAGCTGCAAGGTGTAGCTGCCATTGCCGTTGTCGATGATCCCCGCCCCCGACAACGTGCCGGGCTGATGGCCGCTGACCGCGTCGACGGTGATGGTGACGGTGCCGTTGGTCAGAACTTCCGAGAAGTCCACGTCACGGGCCGAGATGTCCAGGGTGACGGCCACCGCGTGGTCCTCGGTGGCGGTCGCCGCCCCCACCGCGATGGTGGCGCCGTCGGCCACCGCCGTCACGTCAACGGGAATTTCCACATAGGAATTGCCGCTGCTGGTGTCGTAAAGCCCCGAGGTGGTGGTGACCACGCCGCGGATGTCCAGGTCATAGGCCGAACCGGCGTAATCCTTGGGCGGGGTGATCGACACCGAGGACAACGAGCCATAGGGAATGGTGTAGCTGTCGGAATCGGCGTCGTAATAGGCCGATCCCGAAATGCTCCACCCCGCCGGCAACTTGAAGTTGACGCTGAGCGTGCCGACCAGGGTGTTGGTTTCATCGTAAACCGAAGCCCCATTGTGGGTGTAGGTGTGGCTGGTCGCCGCGTCGTCGTCGGTGATGGAGAAGGTCAGACCCGACAGGCTGATGGAACCATCCTCGGTACCGGTCAGCGAACCGCTGGGGGTGGCGATGGGGATGATGGTCGACCCCGTGCCGCCACCGCTGGGGGTGCCGAAATCGATGGTCACGCTGGTCGAACCCGTGGCGGTGTCGGACCCGCCATCGGGATCGGTGTCGGTGACCAGCGCCTTGATGGTCAGGGTATGAACACCCGACTTCAGCGACGAGTTGAAGGTCAGGTTCTCGATGGTGCCGTCGTCGCTGGGAACGATCCACCGCCCACCGCCGGCATTGATGCCGCCGGGGATGGTGACGCCGTTAGGCACGCCGGAAACCACCAGATACATGCTTTCCGAACCATCGGAGTCACCGACGCTGATGGTGCCGTTCAGCACCGCCTGACCGTCACTGGCGTTCAGGTCGGACGAGCCCAGGTTGATGTTGAATTCCGGCGCGTCGGCGTCGGCTATGATCTTGATGGACCCGTTGATGTCGTCGGTGCGGGTGCTGACGGTGCCGTTAAGGGTGTCGGTGACGGTCACCGACAAGGTGACGGGCACGTCGTCGGACCAGTCGGCGGGCACGCCGAACAGCTTGAAGCCGCTGACATCCACGTCGGTGCCGGGGGTCACCGCCACATCGTTGATGACGATCACCCACTTGCCGCCCACCAGGGTCGGCGTATAGGTGTGGCCGTTATAGGTCACCGACAGGTCGCCGGTGGCGACATGGCCCTTGGACACCAATTCGCTGACGTCGACGGTGACGTCCACGTCGGTGACCTGTTCGGCCACGCCGGAACCGATGACGGCGTTGCCGCCGCCCTTGTCCCCGGCATCGACCGAGAAGCCGAAAGCCACCCCGGCATCGCTGCCGCCAGCCAGCCAGGCATCTTCGGTGGTGCTGCCGGTGACGGAACCGCTGGCCTTGTCGGCCACCGGGTTGACGGTCACCGAAAGCGTCTTGTTCAGCGCCAGGGAATCGCCGTCGTCTTCGGTGGTGATCACCCGCAACTTGACGTCGAAGGTGCCGGCATAGTTGGACGGCGCCGAGAACCGCACCATGGACAGGTATTCCGGCGCGATGGACCATTGCGCCGTGCCGTCGGCGGCGGTGCCGATATATTTCAGGTAATCCGAGGTTTCGACCACCGCGCCGTTGGTGTCCACCAGCACCAGCGACACCCCGGACGGAATGCCCCACAGGACCATGGACAGGGTTTCCGACTGGGCGCGGCCCAAGGCCACGTCCTGGTCGGCCACGGAATAATTGCCCAGTTGCGGATTGATCAGCTGATCTTCCGAACCGGTGGCGGTCAAATTGCCGCTGCTGGCAGTGATGGCGTTACCATTCTGGTCCAAGGCGCCATCGGACTTGCCGGTGACGATGACCTGAATGGTGGCCGACTTGGTGGCGACGTTGTCGGCATTGGTGCCGTTGTCGTTGGTTTCGGTGGCGATGGCCGTCACCGTCAGGTTGGCGTCAACGTTGCTGTCGGCACCGGGCTTGAAGTAAAGGTTGCCCACTTGGCTGGCGGTGAAGGTCCACACGCCGCCCGAATAAGTCCCCACCGCGTTGCCGTTGGCGTCAACGAAGCTGGCGTCGCTGGGCGCCCCGCTGATCTGGTAGGTCAGGGTTTCCGAACCGTCGGTGTCGATCAGGGCGCCGCGGATGTCCAGCTTGACACTGTGGTCTTCCTCGACCCGGGCGTTGGTCACCTGCAGGTTCGGCTGGTCGGCCACGGCGTTGACCACCACGTTGAAGGTCACCGAGCTTTCGGCAGCAGCCGTCTTCACCTGGTCGTCGGTGTCGGCGTCGTTCAGGGTGTCTTCGATGGTCTTGGCCCAGAACACCACATTGGGGGCGTCGGCATCGGCGTGGACCGGCGGCACCAGCACCACGGAAATGCCCGAGCCCGCCTTGACGTGGGCGGTGTTCAGCGTCCAGGTGAAGTCACCCTCGGCATCGGCGGCGCCCTTGACGGCGTCGCCCAGGTAATTGCCGTTGCTGTCGTAGTAAGACACCGTCCAGCCATCGGGCACGTTGCGCAACTCGGCGTTGGACAGGGTTTCCGAACCGTCCTGGTCGGGCATGGCCGCCGACAGGTTCAGCGAAATGCCGTGATAGCTGGGCTTGCCGTCGTTTTCGTCGCCGGTCACCGTGATGGTGCCGCCCACGTCCACGCCGCTGCCGATGGTCAGCACCGGTGCGTCGGCCACCGCCTGGACCACCAAGGTGGCTTCCGAGGTGACGGTGGAATAGGTGGCGCCGTTCCCGTCACCATCCGCGTCATCCAAGGTAGTCGAGCGGATACGGTAGGTGACGTCCAGATCGGAATTGTCGGTGGGCACAAAGGTCACGCCATTCAACGTGTAACCGGCCGCCGGCGTGCCGCTGACGCTGGTGCCGGGCACGGTGTAGACGTCATAGACCACACCGGTGGTGGGATCGGTATAGTCGCCCGAATCCACCAAGGTCACGCCATTCAGCTCGAAATGACCGTTCAGGGTGCCCTGCTTGACCAGGATGTCCACGTTGCCGGTCAGCTTTTCCGATCCGTCGGTGTCGGTCAGCTTGATCACCGGGGTAAAGGCGATGCCGCCCACCTGATCTTCGTCACCGGTCACCGAGGACGAGATGTAGGTTTCGTCCACCACCGGGTTGACGCGCAGGAAGAAATCCTTGGAATCGCCCCACTGCTGGGTCAGTCGGCTCAGATCGTTATCAGTGTTGGTGTCGAAATTGTTGCTGTCGGTCAGCGGCGTGGTCGAGGCGCCGGAATCCTTTTCGACGGCCAAGGGCTTGATGGTGAATTTCAGGGTGTCGTCGCCCCAATTGGTGACGCCGCCCACATAAACCTTGTTGCCCAGCACCTGGGCAACGGTCACGTCCTTGGACTGGCCCGCCGACAAGGTGGTGACCTCGCCCGCATCCTGCACCCCGTCGCCATCGGAATCGATCCAGATGCGCGAGGGTTCGGTGGCGGTGATGCGCAACTTCAGGGTTTCCGACCCATCGGCGCTGAGACCGTTCAGCGACGCCGTCAAATCCTCGCCGGAATTGGTGGCCAGCGCCGTCTTCAGGCTATAGAAGCTGTCTTCGTTGATGACAACCGCAGTGGCGGCGCTGGCGCCTTCCAGCACGGTCACCACCGGCTTGTCGGCGTCGCCGAACACCTGCACGTTGACCGTCGCCGTGGTGGTGGCGGTCTGGGTGTCCACTTGCGCGGCGCCGGACGCTTCTTCGGTGGCGATCGCCTTTACCGTCAGGGTGAAGTCGGTGGTGTTTTGGCCGTAATCGCTGTCCTCGGCCAGGCCGGTCAGACGCAGGTCGGACAGCCAGCCGGCCATCTGTTCGTTGGATTCGGCCGGCCCGACGGTGTAGGTGGTGGTGCCGTTGCTGGTCACCGCCACCACGCTGGTGTTGGGCGACGACAAGGTGAAGGTGTCGGGAACGCCGGAAATCACCACCGTCAGGTTTTCCGACCCGTCGGTGTCGGTCAAAGCGGCCGAGATGTTGAGGTTGATCCACTTGTCCTCGACGCCGACCGCCTTGGCGGTCAAAGTCGGGGCGTCAGCCACCGCCTTGACGGTGACGGTGACGTTTTCCACGTCCTGGGCGCTGTCCTGATAGGTCGTGCCCATGGCGTCCTCGGTCGAGGTCCCCACGTCCACGTCGGTCTTGACGGCGCGCACGGTGAAGGTGGCGTCGGAATCGGAATTGCCGGTGCCCTTCAGATAGACGCCCGACAGCGTGTTGTTGACGATCAGGTTGGACGGAATGGTGTAGGACCCGTCGGCATTGGCGGTCAACGCCGTACCGTCGGCCTTGGTCAAGGTGAAACCGGCGCTGAGGCCTTCGATACGCACCGTCAGGGTGTCGGTGGCGTCATCGGCGGGCACATTGATGCTGATGCCAGCCAGGGACAGCGGCACGTCTTCGTTGGTGGTCAGCGTGCCGACCGTGATGGTCGGGTCGAGGACGCCGATCTGCACGTCCAAAGTGGCGGCGGTGCTGATGGCCACGCCTTCGCCGGCGACGACCGTTTGGCCGGTGGTGGTTTCCACCGTCGCCGAATAGACGCTGAGCTGGAAGTCGTTGGAATAGCCGGCCGGCAGATTGGCCTTCAGGCCCGACAATTCCGCTTGGGTCAGCTTGTAGGTGGTGCCGGTGAAGGTCACCCCGTCCACCACCGTGCCCGAGGCCACACTGGTGCCATGGTTCAGGGTCACCCCGCTGGGCAGGCCGGTGACATAGACGTAGAGCGTCTCCGAGCCGTCGGTGTCCACCAAAGTGGGGGTGATGGAGATATCGATGGACTGCGCCGCCGCGGTTTCGGTCAGCGAGATGTCCTGGGCCGAAACCAGGGGGGTGTCGGCGATGGCCGCCACCACCAAGGTGCCGGTGCCGGTGGCTTCCGCCGCCGCGCCGCCATTGTCGTCCACATCGACGGTGATGTTGTAGCTGGCGTTGCCGGCGTCGTGGCGTTCGGGCTGGATGGTGACGCCGGACAGGGTCCAGACGTTGTTGGCGCCCTCGGTCAGATAAGAATTGGCGAAGGTCCAGGTGGTGGTGCCGCCACTGGTGGACACGCTGGCCAGCAAATTGCCCTGGCCGTCATAGACACCGGCCGGGGTCACCGCCACTTCCGAGCCGTTGACCGTCACATAGACGGTGCCCTGGGTCATCACGCTGTCGCTGGTGGACAAGGTGATGAAACCACCCGCCGTCGGGGTTTCCGACCCGTCGCCATCGGTGAAGGTCACCGTCGGCGTCAGGGCGATCCGCGCCGAGGCGTTTTCCACATGCTGGTCTTCGACGCCGGAATTGGCGCCGGTGACGGTGACGGCATCCAGCACCGGGTTGACGGTGACGGTCAGCGTCTGGCTGACCACCGCCTTGTCCTGGACATTGACGCCGCCGATGGTCGCGCCCTGTTCGTGCGAAGTGGCCCCGCCGTAATCCACGTCCTGCTTGGAAACCGTCAGGGTGAAGGTGGCGTCGGCGTCGGAATCCGCCGGCCCCTTGATGTAGACACCGCTGAGATGGCCGTTGGAATCGATCAGCCCGGCGGGAATGGTGTAGGACCCGTCGCCATTGGCGGTCAGCGCCACATAGCCGCCGCTGCCGTTGGACTGGTACAGGGTGAATCCGCTGGTCAGACCCGACACCGACACGGTGACCGAATCGGTGGCGTCGTCGGCGGGGTTGGTCACCGTGACGTTGCCCAGGGCGTAATACGCGTCTTCGTTGGTGACCAGGGAACCAACCGTGATGGTCGGGTCCAGGATGCCGATCTGCACGTCCAAGGTGGCGGCGGCGCTGATGGCCACCCCTTGGCCCGCCACCACCGACTGGCCGGTGGTGGTTTCCTCGGCGGCCGAATAGACGGTCAGCTTGAAGTCGTCCGAGTACCCGGCCGGCAGATTGGCCTTGAGCCCCGACAATTCAGCCTGGGTCAGCTTGTAGGTGGTGCCGGTGAAGGTCACCCCGTCCACCACCGTGCCCGAGGCCACGGCGGTACCGTGGTTCAAGGTGACGCCATCGGGCACGCCGGTGACGTAGACATAAAGGGTTTCCGAACCGTCCAGGTCCACCGGGGTCGGCGTGATGGCGAGGTCGATGGCCTGGGTGCCGGCGGTCTCGGTCAAGGCCACGTCGGACACCGCCACCAAGGGGGTGTCGGCGATGGCGGCGACGGACAAGGTGCCGGTGCCGGTCACCGAGGACGTCACCGAGGCCTGGGTGTCATAAACGGCGACGCTGATGGAATAGCTGGATTCACCCGCCACGTGACGTTCGGACTGGAAGGTCACGCCGCCCATCACCCAATTGTTGTCCGAAGTCTCGGTCAGGGTGGAATTGGGCACGTCCCAGGTCTTGGACGTCACGGTAACGCCGTCGGCGGCATAGGTGACGCTGGTCGGTTCCAGCTTGACGCCGTTCACATAGATGTCGCCCCCCACCATTTCCGGGTCGGTGGTGGTGATGGTGGTGGTGCCGTTGGGGTCGGGCTGTTCGGACCCGTCGGTGTCGGTGAACACCACGGTGGGGGTCAGCGCGATGCGCCCCTCGGCTAGTTCGGTGAACTGGTCTTCCTTGCCCGAATTGCTGGCGCCAACCGTGGCGCTGTCGAATTGCGGAGTGACGTACAGCGACAGGGTCTCGTAACCGCTTTCCGCCGTGCCCGAACGGGTCAGGCCGGCTTCCAGCTGGCTTTCCAGCCCGTCATCGGTGGAATCGCGGGTTTCGGTGGCGATCACCTTGATGTCGAACTGCACCAGATCGGTGCTGCCCGAGCTGCCCCAATCGGCGACGCCGCCGACCTTGACCTGATTACCGAAAACCTGGGCGGCGGTCAGGGTCACCGTGTCGCCCACCTGCAAGGTGGTGACCTCGCCGGCATCCTGGGTGCCGTCGCCGTCGGCGTCGATCCAGATGCGCGATTCGTCCTTGGCCACCAATTGGAAGGTCAAGGTTTCCGAGCTGTCGGGGCTGAGGCCACCGCCATCGGCGCCGCCAAACTCGCCCAGCCAGGCCTGCACCGCCTTGGTGCCGCTGATCAGGTCGCGCAAGCCGACGAACTGGTCTTCGTTGACCAGCACCGGGTCGGGAACCACGGTGATGTGTGGGGTGTCGGCGTCGGACAGCACCTGGACGTTGACCACCTGGGTGGTGGTGGCGCTGCGCACAGCGGTTTCGGCGTCGGAGGCGCCTTCGGTGGCGGTCGCCTTGACCACCAGGTTGAAGTCGGAATCGCTGTCCTGGCCGCCCTTGACCTGCAAATTGTTCAACTGCGCGGGCGTCAGGGTGTAGGTGACGGTGCCGTTGCCGTTGTCAACCGCCGTGTAGGCGTTGCCGGTGGTGCCGTCCCGCAAGCTGAATTCGTCGGGATTGCCGGTGACGGTGATGGACAGCGTTTCGCTGCCGTCCTGGTCCACCAGACTGGACTGGATGTCCAAGGAAAACCACTTGTCTTCGACGCCGATGGCGCTGGCGCTCAAAGTCGGCGCGTCGGCCACCGCCTTGACCACCACCGAAACCGGGGTGACCACGTCGGACACATCGGGGGCACGGGACACCACGGTGGTACCGGTGTCACGATACTGGCCTGCATCGTTGTCGGTGTCGCCGTCCCGGACCACGGCGCGCAGGTTGAAGCTGATGTTGTCGTCCAGATGGGTGGTGGCCGGGGCATTGGTGTCCCAGCCGACCTGCAGGCCGTCGATGCTGCCGTCGGCAGCATCACGATAGGCGGTGACGTCGTACCCGGTATGGGTGTTGCCGTCGGCATCGGTATAGGTGGTGGTGGTCAGAACATTGCCGTTGGCGTCCCGCAGGATGACGCCCGCCGGCAAGTCTTCAATATAGACGGTAATGGATTCGCTGCCGTCGGCCTGGTTGACGTTGGCCGACAACGTCAAATCGGCCCAGCTGTCTTCGTTGCCACTGCCCGAACCGCTGGCCGAAGGATCGACCACGCCCACATCCACCTGGATGGTCTGCGGCCCCGACAACGCGGTGTCGCCGTTGGAATCCTCGACGCTTTTGGCATAGACGGTCAGGGTGAAGTCGGTGCTGTCATTGGTGGCCGGCAGAACTTCGACGCTGCTTTGGTACGCGGCCGGCACCGCGAAATAGGTGCCGTCGGGCAGACCGTCGGCATCGTTGGTCACCGCGCTGCCGGTGACCACATGGACGTTGCCGTCGCCGTCGGTATAACGCAGCGAAGCGCCCCCGGGCAGGCCCGAGACATAGATGGTCTGGCTTTCCGAGTTGTCGACGCCCACATCCTTGTCCACCACGTCGATGGACAGGTCGATCCAGGTGTTTTCCATGCCGGCGGAATTTTCCACCGACAGGCCCGGCGCGTCGGCCACCGCGACGATGGTCACCGCCAGCGGCGCCGAGGACATGGCGGAGGTGCCGTTGTCGGACGAAGTGGCGGTGACGGTCAGGTTCAGCGTGCCGCTGAAATCGCCGTCGTCGTCATCGTCCAGGTTCTTCAGATACAAATCGTCCAACTGCGCCTGGGTCGGGTTGGCCAGGGTCCAGGTTCCGCCCGACAGGGTGCCCACCGGATTGCCGTTGCCGTCGACGATAATGAAATAATCGGGAACACCGCTGATCTGAATGGATGACAGCGTTTCGGCACCGCCGTCGCTGTCAGCGGTGCTGGCGGTGATTTGCAGCTTGGTGGGCACGTCTTCGGTGCCGGTCGCCGCCGTCACGGTCAGGGTGGGCGCCTGGGCCACCGGCGGATTGGGATCGGGTTCGGGGGTGACCACCGGCGGCGGCAGGATCACCTCTTCCGGAACCACGTCAGGGGCGGCGGCCGGCGCGGCGGCGCCGTCTTCGCCATTATCCTCGCCCTCGCCATTGGCGACCGGGCGCTCCGCCTGGCGTTCGGGCTCGGGACGCACGGCTTCCCGCAAGCCGGTGGGCGAGTTGTCCTCGGTCTCGGCGGTTTGGTCGGGGACGAAATTGGGCTGCGGGTTCTCGAAACGGGCCTCGACCTGGTTGTCGGGCTCGCTGGGGGTATAGACCTCGGGGATCACCTGATCGCCGACCGGCACCACCCCTTCTTCAGCCGGAGCCCCGGCCTGCATCTTCTCGAAGGTTTCGCGGTTGGCGGATTGAACGTTGGCGAAGCCCTTGACGTCTTCCTTCTCGCCGGCGCTGCCTTCGGGCATGTCCTGCTCTTCGGCGTCGTCCAGGCGGTCGGTTCCCTTGCCGTCCAGATGAAGGGCGTCAAAAGTCGAGACTTCCGGCCCGTCATGGGTCGTCACGTCGGCTTCGGGCTGGTTCAGATTGTCTTCAGCCATAATTCCCTCCAAATCCCCCCACGGAATACAATGTCGCGGCTTTCGTTCTCAGCGTTCGCGGAATGCTTGCGAGAACGACGCCTGCAACGGTTTCAGCAAATATTGCAGCAAGGTTTTCTCGCCGGTGATGATGTCCGCCTGGACGGTCATGCCCGGCAGAATGCGGTTCTGACCTTCGTGCTTGCCCACATACGGGTGCTGCAGGACAACCCAGCCCTTGTAGTAAGGCTGGTTGTCCTTCTCATCCACGTAGGTGGTGGCGGAAATGTCGCGCAACGTGCCTTCGACGCTGCCGAAGCGGACGAAGTCATAGCTCGCCACCTTGACGATCACCTTTTGGCCTTCGTGCAGATGGCCGACGTCGCGGGTGCTGATGCGGGTTTCCACCAGCAACTCGTCGTCGATGGGGACGATTTCCATCAGCATGCCGCCGGCGGGCACCACGGCGCCCACCGTCTTGGCCTTCAGGTTCTGCACGAAGCCCTTGACCGGCGAGACGATCTCCAGACGCTTGACGCGGTCTTCCAGCCGTCCCAGCGATTCGTCAACCTGCGCCAGTTCGGCGCTGACCGTACCCAGTTCGCCCAAGGAATCCTGGCGGATATTGTTGTCCAGGTCGCCGATGCGCTTGGACAATTCCTCCAACGCCTTGGCCGCCGTCGCTTCCTGGCCCTTCAGGCGGGACAGTTCCGATTCCACCGCGGCGCGGGTGCGGCGCACGGCGTAGTAGTCGACCTTGCTGGAATAGCCGGAATTGAACAGCTGTTCCCGCATGCCCACTTCCTCGGTGACCAGCTTCAGCTGTTCCTCGGCGGCCCGTTGCTGGTTCTGCGCGGCGCGGATTTCCTCGCGCTTTTGCTGGATTTGTTCTTCGAACACCTTGCGTTGCGACGACCAGCGCTCGCTGTTGGCCTTCAAGATGTCTTGCTGGTCGGCCACCAACGGCGCGTATTTGGCGTCGAACGACGAAAAATCGGGCGCCCGGTTCTCGACGAAAGCGCGCAGACGCTCGACCTTTATGGCCAGACTGGCGCGGCGGCTTTGCGCCTGTTCCCACTCGGCGCTGGCCTGGACCGGGTCCAGGCGCACCAGCACCTGGCCGGCTTCGACCATGGCGCGGTCTTCCACCAGGATGTCGCGGACGATGCCGCCCTCCAGGTGCTGCACCACCTGCACCGAACGCGACGGCACCGCCGAACCGAAGGTCACCGCCACTTCGTCGATGCGCATGAAGGCGGCCCAGACGATGAAGGCGGCGACCACCAGCGACACGATGACCACAGCAGCCTTGGACACCGCCGAGATGCCGGCCTCTTCGACGATGGCGAACTGCGCCAGATGGCGGATCTGGCGCGAGGCCTTTTCCAGCTTCTGGGGGTTCGGGGCGATAGCGGCGGCTTCAGACATGTTTTCCATTCCGGATTCAGAAGAACTGGGGGCTTAGAAGAAATTAGGCGGCAGACGGTCCAGCACCTGCTTGGCGGGACCGACCATGCGCACCTGGCCTTGCACCAGCACGACGATCTTGTCGGCCAGCTTCAAATGGCTGGGGCGGTGGGTGACCAGGAACACGGTGGAATGCCCCTTCATGCGTTCCAGGGTCTTCATGAACTGGCGGTCGGACATGAAGTCCAGGCTGGATGCCGGTTCGTCGAACAAGGTGATGGGGGCACGCTTCAGATAGGCCCGCGCCAACGACAGGCGCTGGCGGAAGCTGGACGGCAACCGGTCGGTGGCGCCGTCTCCCAGCTTGGTTTCGAACTGACGCGGCAGTTCCAGGATGTCTTCCAGAAGCCCCGCTTCCGCACAGGCCCAGCGCATTTCCTCGTCCGAGGCCTCGGGACGGGCCAGACGCAGGTTCTGCGCCACGGTGCCGAAATACATATCGGGCTGTTGCGGCACATAGGCGATCAGGCGGCGCAATTCGATGGGGTCCAACTGGCGGATGTCGATGTCGTCGATCATCACCGCGCCGGTCTGCGGCCGGTACATGCCCAACAGCAGTTTCAGCACCGTGGACTTGCCCGAACCGTTGGGGCCGATCAGCGCCACCACCTCGCCCGGTTCCGCCTGCAAGCCCAAGCCCAGCACCGCCGGGTCGGCGTCGGCGGCATAACGCAGCGAAACGTTGGTCAGCGTCACCTTGCCCTTGAAGTGCGGCAAGGTCTGGATCGACGGCGCCAACATGCGTTCCGGCTTCAGCTGCATCAGCCGGTTGATCTGGCCGATGGATGCCTGAACACGCTCGATCTGGGCGGCAAGGGTGAAGCCGGTCTGCAGCGGGCGCAGCACCCACCACACCACGATCATCGACGCCATCAGGCCGCCGACGGTCATGTTGCCGCCCAGAACCCGTTCCACCCCCCAGCCCAGGGTGATGATGCCGGTCAGCATCACCAGACCTTGCGAAGCGGTGGACACCACCACGTTGGCACGGGTGGACTGATGGTTCTTCAGCGCCGCGTCGGCGGACAAGGTCCGGAAACGGTCCCACCAGATGCCGGCGGCGCCGGCTTCCTTGATGGTGCGCGGCTTGGTCAACGCTTCCACCAGGAATTCCTGGCGCCGCGACGCCGCCCGCGTCGCCGCCGACACCTTGCGTTCCACCAGCGGCCGCGTGACCATGGCGGTCAGGGTGAACAACACCAGGGCGCCCAGCGGCACGAACACCAAGGGGCCGCCCAACACCGCCATGGCGATCAGGAAGACGATGATGAACGGCGCTTCGGCCAAGGTGGTGGCCAGGGGGCCGGTAAAGAATTCGCGCACCATCTCGAAATCGCGCAATCGGGCGATCTGCGAGTTGGAATTGGCCTGTTCGGTAAACGGCGGCGCCAACATCAGCAGGCGGCGGAAGATGGCCAGGCCCAGCAAATGGTCCATGCGGGCGCCCAAATAGGCGATCATGCGCGAACGCACGCCCTTGATGGCGTAGTCCCCCAGGATGGCGATCACCGAACCGGCCAGCAATGACACCAAAAGCGGGATCGAGCCGGTGGGCAGGAACTGGTCGTAGATGGCCATGATGAACAAAGGCGTCACCAGAACCAGCAGGTTGGACACCAGCGAGGTGGCCAGCATGCGCACGAACAGCGGGCGGAAACGGCCGGTGACGGCGAAGACGAAGTTCTTCGGCGCCTCTTCCAGCTTGGCCCGCTCGTCTTCGTCCAACTGGTTGAAACGATAGATACGGCCCCGTTCGGCCGGCGGGTCGATGGTCACATAGGCCCGGGCCTGGGCGTCGAAGGCCACCACCTTGCCGTCTTCGCCGGCGCGGACCAGCACCATGGCCAACTCGCCCGGCGCCATGTACAGGCAGGGCATCAGGCGCGGATCCATGCGCGACGGCGCCAGGTCCAGCGATTTGCTGGCATAGCCCAGATTGGCCATGATGTTCAAAAGGTCGGTCAGGTCCAAGGTATCGGCGAAATGCGGCAGCGATTCCGCCACATGCACCAGATCGCCTTCCCAGCCCAAGGACGACAGCAGCGGCAGGATACAGGCCGCCAGATCGGTGACCGCCTCGAAACCACCCAATTGACCTTCGGCGGCCCGTTCCTCGTTCAGGTCGAAGCGTTGCGGCGGCACGTCCCAGGCGGGGGCTGCACCATGATGCGAGGGGGCGGTCATGCGCTCACCTTGGCTTCGGTTTCGGCAGCCGCCGCCGGGGCTTGCGGCGGCGCCGCCGCGACCAGCGTGCCGCCCTCGATGCGCAGCACCCGGTCGGCCAGACGCTGCATGCTGGGACGCAGGGTCACCATGATCAGGGTGGTGTCACGCCCCATGGATTCGAAATACTGGCGCAAGCGTTCGTCGCCAGGGCCGTCCATGGCGGCGTTGGCTTCGTCGAACAACAAGACGCGCGGACGGGCCACCAGGGCGCGGATGACGGCGACGCGCTGAACCACGCCGCGCGGCAGGATGTCGCTGGAACCGTCGCCGACCCGGGTGTGATAGCCCTGGGCCAGACGGTAGACCACTTCGTCCAATCCCAGGATGCCGGCCAGACGCAACGCTTCCTTGCGCCGTTCCGGACGGAACATGGTCAGGTTCTCCAAAATGGTGCCGCGCAGCAACTCGCCGCGCTGGGGGATGAAGGCGATGCCGTCGGACCGCAACAAATGGTCGCGTTCATGGCCGATGATCGGCACCCCGTCCAGCAACACCTCGCCCTCGGTCGGGGCGATGGAACCATGCAACAGCCGCAACAGCGTCGACTTGCCCGAACCGTTGTCGCCGCCGATGGCGACGCGCTCGCCCGGCTTGACCAGCAGATTGAGCCCCTTGAACAAAGGCTCGGCATCGGCGCCGTGGCGCAGGACCACATCGCGCATCTCGACCGCGCCGACAACCGGCTGGCGCACCGGGTTTTCCACCCGCGGCTCGCTGGGCAGTTCGAAGACGGTTTCGAAACGGGCACGCATCAGCTTGGCGGTCTGCCAGCGGGTCCACAGCGCCACCGCCTTTTGCACCGGCTGCAGCGCCCGGCCGGCCAGCAAGGTGCAGGCGGACAGACCGCCGACGGTCAGGTGGTTGTTGACCACCATCAGGCTGCCGGCGATGACCACCGAAAGCGTCAGCAATTGCGAGAACACCGCCGCCGCGCCCAGCGAGTTGGTGTTCACCTGGACCACGCGGTGGGAATGCCGCGCCACCGCTTCCTGCAGGCGGGCATAACGCTGGATCATCTGGGCTTCCATGGCCATGGACTTGACCGAATGGACGCCGTGGATCACTTCGATGCTGAAATTCTGCCGCCGGTCGCGCACGGTGTTGAAATCACGGATGGCCTTTTCCGAGGACGCGCTGCCCAGCAACGCGAAGATGGCGAAGCAGGCCAGGATCGCCACCGGCGCCAGCACCAGCCAGCCGGCCAGATAGGCGATGGCCCCCAGGAACAGCAGCACGAAGGGCAGGTCGCAGACCACCAGGGTCCAGTTTTCCGAAAACACTTCGCGCACGGTGGGCAAACCGGACAAGCGTTCCAGCAATTCGCCGGGACCGACCTTTTCCAGTTCGTCGGCAGGGGCGCTGAACACATGGGCGAAGGCTTTGCAGCTGGCCGCGTGTTCGAACTGCACGCCGATCCAGCCGACGATGTCGGCACGCGCCACCCGCAGCAGGCCTTCCAGCACCACGGCGCCCACCACGCCGCCCAGCAGAAGCAACAAGGTCCCGGTGGACGAATTGGGAATGATGCGGTCGTAAATCTGCAACAGCGCCAGAGGAAGCGCCAAGGCCAGGATGTTCAGGAAAATCGTCGCTGCGGCAATATAACCGCCGCCATTGCGCAGTCGGCCGAAATCTGTCGCCCCTTGGGTTTGCTGACCATCAAGAATTGGTTTCGACACCATGCACACTTTCCTCCTACCTTCGGAGGGTATACGCACATTAAATGATCATTCCAGACACAAATTGTGACGTATTGCTGGTTTCTAATCTGCCTCACCAGTGCACTTAAACAACTTGTGAACGCATTATCAACAAACTGACAAAATAACCTGCCTGGAACCACTTACGAACATTTAAGCACAATGCATGATTACACTTACGCACAGACCTACCTTTCTCTGATCCATGTCAAAGCAGGGCTCGTCCGAAAGTGGTAGGGTCCTTAGCAGTGTTCCACATGCAAGGGGGAGTTCGTCATGGTTTTGGACACTGAGGCCATCATCGCTCTGGGTTTCCTGGTCAGCATCCTGGTCGTCACCGGCGGGTTGCTGTATTTCGTGCTGACCCGTCTGAAAAGATAAGGCGGGACAATTCCGACACCAAAGCGAAGGCCGGCATTTGCCGGCCTTTTGTTTTACCCAAACGAATTCAGAACAGGGTGACGTCGTCCTGGTCTGCGCCCGGCTTGCCCCCGTCGGCCAAACTGGATGCCGACATGCGCAGAACCCCTTCCGCAGCCAAGACGTCCAAGGCGGCCGCGATCCGTTCCAGCCGCTGGTGGGTGCGGTCTTCGAACTGCAGGTCGGTCACCACCTTGGCCACCGAGGATTCGATGGCCCGGGCGTTTTCCATGCTGGTGTGGACGGCGGCCGTCAGCAAGGAATCGCGCTCTTTCAGGAAAGCCAAGGTGCGCTCGACCTCTTCCTTGGCTTCGATCTGACGGGTCATGTCCATGGACGCGACCTCGGCCAAAGTGGCGTGCCCCGATTTCAGAGCCTCGGCAATGGTGGCGATCTCGGTCTTGATCCCCGACGCCAGTTCCGACGTGGCCCGCGACAGCTCGCGGACCTCGCCGGCCACCACCCCGAAGGAACGTCCGGCGTCGCCGGCCCGTTCCGCCTCGATACGGGCGTTAAGGGCCAGCAGATTGGTTTTGGCGGTGATGCGGTCGATGCCTTCCACCGAATGACTAAGGCGTGAAAGGTCTTCGATCACCCGGTCGATGGCGCGCACCATGCTGACCGCCTGCTTGGACATATGCAGGACCTCGCGGACGAATTCGCTGAGCGTCCCCCCCAGATGGCCGATGACTTCGGCGAAATCCTCGTGCCCGTCGGCGCCCATGCTGGCGCCGGAAGCGTCCAGGATGTCGGCGACGCAGGCGGTTTGGCTTTGGGTCAGCCGGGCCAGATCGAAAAACCGAGCTGTCAGATCGGAACTGGTGCTGCCGATCAGATTGGCCACATCCCGCAGTTCGCCTGACGCTGCGGCGGCTGCCTGGCGATTTTCCGCGACGACGTCTTCTCCCGGCGCGGGGTCAGACATCACGTTCCGGGTCGATGTCGTGGGCGCGCTTGCCGTATTTGTCGGTCAAGGATGGACCGGTCGCGATCTCGATATGGTCACGCTGGTATTTGACCGCATGGGACAGCATCTTCTGCTGCATCTCCAAGAGATGCTGCGTCAAATGCCCCATGCTTTGAGTTGAATTCAACCACGCCTTGAACCAGGCGTTTTGAAGCTCGGCGATGGCTTTGAAGGGATCTGCCATGGCGCCCTCCCGTTGTTCACGGCGTCTGCCGCCGTCTCGGCACTGCCATCAAGTGTAGCAGAGGTGGCGTCGACGCGCCACCCGCACACCCCGCCCTCTTAGGCGGACAAAGCCGACGCGCGGTCGGGAAGAATGGTCAGGATGCGGGCGAAGCCCGAAACGTCGAAGATTTCGCGGATATGGGGCTTCATGCCGCACAGGGCGAACTTACGCGGGGCGCGGGTCATCTTGGCCCCCACCAAAACCACGCGCAACCCAGCGCTGGAGATGTAATCAAGCTCCGAGAAGTCGATGATGATCTTGGCCGCACCGGTGTTGACCGCGGCGAGAACCCGGCCTTCGAAAGCCTTGGCGGTGGCGCTGTCGACACGGGCGATCGGCACCAGAACCTGGGCGCCGTCAACCTGCTCTTCCCGAATCTCCATATCCCTAACTCTCCTGTACGGCGACGTTCTTTTCCAAGGTCACCACGTTTTTGCCGCCATCGCGGCGATAATCGGTACGGTCCATGAATTCCTTGACCAGGAACACCCCCAAACCACCGATGGGACGATCGTCCACCTCAAGGGCCAAATCCGGCTCGGGGGCGTCGGTGAAGGGATTGTACTCTTTGCCGTCATCGATGATTTCCGTCATCAGACAGCCGTTGTCCAGCGAGAAACGCACGTGAATATCATGGTGATGACTGTCGTCATAACCATACGAGACGATATTCGTAATCAATTCGTCCAGACACAAATTCAAATTGAACGAAATCCGGTCCGGCAAGCCATGCCGCTCGACGAACTCGTCCACCAATCCCGCCAGACGTTCCAGTTCAGCCAGATCGTTGGCGATGGTCACTTCCATGCGGTTGCGGGAAACCGGAGCCGGAGCCGGAGCCGGAGCAGGCTTGGGGGTGAACACCACCTTGGGACGGCTGACCACACGCGGGGTGCTGACCACCTTGGCGGCGATCGCCGGCTTGACGGGCTGAGGGGCGGCGGGTTGGGGCTTGGCAACGAAGGTGATGGTCGGCTTAGCCGGCTTTGACGGCTTGACCACCGGCTTGGGGGGCTGCGACAGCTTCACCGCCGACACGGTCATCGCCGGCGCAGCAGGCACCACCTTGACCGGGGCGGGCGTCGAAACGGCCGGCGGCTCTGCATCCGGCTTGGGGCCACAGGGCGCGGTTTCCGCCTGGAAGCCGGTCAGCATCAGCCGGCGCTGCGGCGCATCCTGGCCGGCTTCGGCGTCGCCAAAGCGATCGAAACGCAAGGACAGCATGGTGATGTCGTCGAATTGCGGCGCGTCGCCGACGAAAACTTCCACCGATTGCTGGACCGTGCCGATGATCTGTTCGGGATGGATTGTCCCCAAGCCCCCCAGGGTCTTGATCAGGCGCGGCTCGTCATACAACTTTTCGGCCACGTCCTGGGCTTCGGTGACGCCGTCGGTGTACAGCAAGATGGCGTCACCCGGGGCAACCATGAAGGTGCCGGTGTCGTATTCCAGGTCTTCCATCACCCCCAGGGCGACGCCCGAGACATCGCGGATGGCTTCCACGTCGGCCCCTTGACGCAGGATCAGCGGCGGCGGATGGCCGGCATTGCAGAACGCCACCTCGCCCGAACGGATGTCCACCACGGCATAGAAGCAGGTGGCGAACAAGGTCTGCGGGTTGTCGGCCGACAGCATGGTGTTGACGAAAGCCAGACATTCGCCGGGGGAACGCGACAACGGCGCCACCGCCTTGATCAGCGACCGGGCGATGGCGATGAACATGGCCGCCGGCACGCCCTTGCCCGATGCGTCGCCGATGACGATGCCCAAGTGGTGATGGTCCAGCAGGAAGAAGTCGTAGAAATCGCCCCCCACTTCCTTGGCCGGAACCATGGCCGCGTGGATTTGGAACTCGTCGCGTTCCGGGAAGGGCGGGAAAACCTGCGGCAAAGACGACAACTGCAGTTCGCGGGCGAAATCCAGTTCCTGACGAAGCGCGTTCAACTGGTCGCGGGTGCGCAAGGCTTCGCGCAGCACTTCGGCTTCACGGGTCCGCTCGGCGATCAGTTTTTCCAGGGACAAGTGCTGTTCACGGATACGGTCGGACATGGTCTGGAAGGCCACGCCCAGCACTTCCAGCTCGCCCTTGCCGCTGTCGGCGGCTTCCTCGTCGCCGGGCTTGCCGGCGGCCATGGCCTCGATCTGCTTGAGGTCGGCCAGGATGGCGGCACGCGCCTCTTCCTCCAGCATCTCGGACAATTTCTGCATCTGCAGGCGAATGAACAATTCCTGACGGCGACGTTGCCGTTCGCGCCGCTGCTGCATCAGGTCCAGCTTGACCGTGTTGTCCCGGAACACCCCGACGGTCTGGGCGATACGGCCGATTTCGTCGCGGTCGTTCTTGACTTCCAAGGTCACCGAGGTGTCGCCGCGCGACAGCGCGTTCAGCACCGCGATGGCTTCGTCCAGCGGGTGGAACGAGCGCCGCAGATAGACGTAGAAAATACCCAGCACCAGCACCAGGAAGCCGACCACCGCGCCGATGGACACCTGACGGATCAAACGCTGGCGGGCCTGGGTTTCCGACACGTCGCGGGCGGTGACCAGGGCACCGATGACACGGTTGAAGCCGTCTTGCACCGGCAACACCACCACCGAGAAATAATGGTCCCCGTCCTGCCAGGTCAGCATGCGGCTTTTGCGAACGGTGATCTTGTCCTCGAACACCTTCCACAAAGTGTCGTTGGTGCCCTGGGCCAGACGGCCGTTGCGGTCGACCAGGAAGATTTCCGACCCGGTCGAGGCCTTGAACTCGTCCAAAGGCGGCCGCATGTCGGATGCCAGCATGACGATGCCGACCACCTCGTCGGCGCCTTGCAGCGGATAGGCCAAGGTGGCGGTGAAGGTGCGCGACGCATCTTGCAGGATGCCGCGCACCGGGCGCTTGCCGTCGACGATGGCCCGCACCGTGCCGGCATCCAGCAAGGGCGGGTCCAGCAGCGACCCGCGCGAGCTGTAAAGCAGTTCGCCGTCGCGGTCGAGCACTTCCAGACGGTTGATGGCGCCGCGCAGCTTCAGGGCTTCGGCGACGGCACCGATCTGAACCAGGGTCATGGCCGGGTCGCGCCGTTCCACCGCGGCGACGACATTCTTGTCGGACGCCACCGCGCGGGCGTCGGACTCCAGACGCTGGACGGTGTTTTCCACCAGTTTGCGCCAGAAGATTTCCTGCCCGTTCAACGTCGCCTGGGCATAGCGTTCATCGGCCAGCTCGTCGCTTTTCAGCCCGGCGAAGCCCAGACCCAGCACCAAAAGGCAATAGGTGACGGAAACGATCAGCGTTACGCGTGTGCGCAGGAGCATGACGCCCTCACCTTGTCAGAGGCAGCCCCGGCGACGGCCTGCAAGTGCCCGATGCCGTGTTCGGGCACGAAGCCGCGCAAAATCTCCATGTATTCGTCTGGATCGAACAGTTTCAGCCCCTTTTGGCGGAAAGCGGCGAAGGCCTCGGCATCGGGCAGCGATCCGTAGACCCGCTGGCTGACGTCCTGGACCTTGGGCTGCGGGGCCTCGCCACGGCGCAGACCGTCCAGCATGTGGAAGAACATCTCCACACCGGCGCCATAGGTGTTGACCACATGCCACAGCAACGAACGCGAAGCCTCGATGGGAAGCCAGCCGATGCCGATGACCGGGCCGGTATCGATGCCGTCATCCACCTTGTGCAGGGTACAGCCGACGGCGTCGGCCCCTTCCAGCATGCAGCGGAACGGAGCGAACAGGCCGGCATAGCGCGGCAACGCCCCAGGATGGATGTTGTAGGTGCCGAACCGGGGAATGTCGAAGACGTTGCGCCGGAAGATCAGGGAAAAGCGCGCCGACAGCATGATGTCAGGGGCAAAGGCGCGCAGGAACTCTTCGCTTTCGGCATCGTTGATGCGGCTCACCACCCGCATCTCGACGCCATGACGCGCCGCCAGCCCCTCGAAGGTGGCCAAGGCGGTTTCGACACCAGGATCGCGGTCGATCAACGGGAACAGGGTGTCCACCGGCAGATCGCGTTCCAGGAACTTCATTTCCGCCAGTTCCGGCACGCTGTTTTCCACCGGCCGGGTCTTGTCGGACAGCAGGACCACCACCTTGTCCCCGGCCAGACGGGGCAACACCTGATTGAGCACCAGGGCGCCGGCCAGATCACGCTTGGTGCACAACACGATGCGCAGGGATTGACGCGAGGCGCTCATTGCCGCGGCTCCTCGGGGGTGTCCACTACTTCGGCCAATCCCAGCAACCCCATGGGCGGATAGATTTCCAAAGCCCGGACCACCGGCATGTTGATGATGATCGACAGGCGCTTGGGCGGTTCGATGGGCAAATCGGCCGGCGCCTTCCTGTGCACCAGGATCTGTTCCGCCTTGTACGCCGTCAACTGGCCCACCGTATAGTAACGGTAGACGCCGCCGAACATGGCCTTCGAGAACAGCACCGGGTTTTCGGCGGCGGCGAAGCTGGGAATCTTCTCGGCCAGGGCGGCGCCGGTCAGGATGTCGCGGTTGACGTTCAAGAAGGTGTCGGGGGGGATGTACAGGAAATCCACCCCGGCCTGCTTCAGCCCCGCCACCTTGGGGGCGATACTGGCCACCACCGGCTTGCCGTCGACCACGTCCACCGGAGCCACCACCAGTTCGAAACCGTCACGGCGTCCCAAAGCCCGCAATTCGTCGGCGGCCACCAGCGAGTTCTTTTCCAGCGGGTTGTAAACCATGCCCAAGCGCCGCACCGGACGATAGGATTGCAGCAGGTTGACCTGGGTTTCCATGGGCACCAGATAGCTGGTGCCGGCGATGTTGCGCCGCGACGAGGACAGGTCGGGCACCACCTTGGCGCCATCCGGCTGCGACACGATGGCGAAGACGGCGGGGATGTCGGTGATGTGTTTGGCCGGGTCCACCTTGTCGTAGGTTCCCAGCATGTCCACCGTCACCGTGGTCCCCCAGGTGAACACCAGGTCAACCCCCAACTGCTTGGCTTCGGCGACGAATTCCGGCAGCTTGCTGCGGTCCTGGCCGGCGTCGCGGATGATCAGCTCCACCGGGATGTTCTGGTTGGTGAAGTAATCCTTGAAGCCTTGGGCGGCGTCTTCCCAGCCGCGCCACAGCGCCATGTAGATGCGAAAGGGCTTTTGCACCGGGTCGGCCGCCGCCGGCAGCGTCCACAAGGCAAGTGCCGAAGCCAGTCCCAGGAACCCACGACGGTTCATTGCGCCCCCTCCTCGCTTTCAAGGTGTGGGCCGTCCCCGTAGCGGCCAGCCAGCATGGCGAACACCGCCGCCATGCCCAAGACCACCGAACCGATGGCGACAATAGCGCCCTCGGCCCCCCACAGGGGCCAGAAAACCGCCGCCAGCAACGGCCCGACCACCGAACCGATGCGTTCCAGCGTCCGCAACAGGGCCAGAACCTGGGTGCGGCCGTAATGCTGGCATTCCACCCAGCAAATATCGGGGATCAACGCCAATTGCGGCGACGCCGACATGCCATGGGCAGCCCCCAGGAACACGATGCCCAGCATCAGCGGCCACGTCCCGTCGAACAGCGCCGCCAGCAAGATCCCCACCCCGCCCAGGATGCCGCCCACGGCGATCTGCCCGACGCGCCAGCCCCATTGGTCGGCGAAACGCGTGGCGTAATAGGACACCACCAGCATGACCAGCGGATAAAGCACCATGATGCGGGCGATTTCCGGCAGCGTGTGTTCCGTCCCCCACAGCACCAGCGGCACCAGGAAGAAGAAATAGCCGGTCAAGGCGATCTTGGCGGGAATGGCGGCGAACAACACCAAGACGGTGAAACGCCAGTTGAGGAAAATCCGCGACAGACCCTTGGGGTCGCCCTCTGCGGCGGGCGGCAGGTCGGGCGAGGTCGGAACCTTTTCCAGCAAGTACCCCAGCAGAAGGCCGGAAACCACCACCAAACCGGCCGAAACGAAGAACGAAGGGGCGAAACCGATACGGTCGGCCATCACCCCGCCGATGGCGGTCCCGCACAGGGCGGCGGACAGCACCGCCCCCACATAGCTGCCCAGGCCGGTGGCCCGGTTGCCGTCGTTGGTGGCCTTCGAGATGTAGCCCTGGCAAGCCACGGTCACCAAGGCATAGCCCAAGCCGGTGATGCCGCGCCACAGGCTGAGTTCGATGACGCTTTGCGACAGGCCGCTCATCAAGCAGCCCAGGACAGCCGGCACCAGACCGATTTGAAACACCCGGCGGCTGCCAAGGCGTTCGGTGACGGCGCCGCCCCACAACGAGCCCAGGGCGATCCCCGCCATGAACACCGCGATGGGCAAGGCGATCATCAGTTCCGGCGTCAGCAAGGTCATGCGCCGCGGCAAGGATTGGGCGAAAAGCGGCAGGAAAGAGCGGCTTATTTCTTCGGCGAAGACGAACAGGAACAGCGGCAGACGCACGTCCGAGGACAGTTTTTCGCGCAGGAAGCCCGGCGCGCCCGAGGCGTCGAAGCGAAACAGGAACTTTACCCGATCGGCGATGTCGCCGGCCCTTTCCGCCGCGCCCCGGTCGAAATGGCCGGTCCGCACTTCGTCGATATAGGCCATCAGACCGCGATAGGCGCTGTCCACCTTGCGCATGCTGGCGTTGAACACCCGGGCGAAGTGCCCTACTTCGTCGTCGGCGCGAATCCCCGGCATATGCGAAAAATCGCCCTTCCGGCCCTGGCCGATGACTTCGGCCACCAGCTTCATCGGGCCGGAAACGTTGAACACCACCACGAACAGCAGGATTTCGAAGGCGACGATCAGCGACGCCCCCAGAACCACGGCGATGTCGTAGAAAATGCTGAACAGTCGCGACGAGATATAGCCCTGGTCAAAACCCACATGCACCGATCCGACCAACCCGCTACGCCCCTTCACCGGCAGGGCCAGATCGACGAAATCGCCGATCTGCAAGGTGGCGCCATCCTTGTCCGACAAGGATCCCGCCTGTTCCCGGTAATGGTCCGCCAATTGGCCACCCAAGGCGCCGCGCAGGAACAGGATCGTCCCATCGGTTCCGGTGATGCCGAGATAACGGATTTCAGGATTTCCGCTCAACACCTGGGCGAAGAACTCATCCACCCCCACCAGCTTCTCGACCGGAATGCCATAGGCGACGGCGCGTTCGACCTGAACCACCAGATCGCGACCGACGGCGGCGGCCTTGCGGTCCAGTTCGGGGTTCATGCCCTGCTCGAAGCGGTCCAGCGCCATGAACGAGGCCAGCCCCATGGGCGGCACCAACACCAGCACCGCCAGCATCAACAGCCTGATCAGCAAAGAGCGGGAGCTATCCAATCGCATGCTTGCCCTCATGCCAATCGATCAAGACGCTCGACCTCTTCGGTCGAGAGCTTGATGTGTTCAAGCGCTTCACGCGCCTTGGCGACGAACTCGCCGAAATTTCCGTCGAATTCGGCGTTCACCTCTGGAGCGGCAGCGCTGCCGTCAGCGGCAGGGGTATCCCCCAGGGCCGTGTTCAAGGCGGCTTCCATGGCGGCCAGACGGCGGCGAACCGGCGACAGGGCGACACTGGCGGCCAGGATGGTCAGCACGGCGAAGACCACGACGATGCCCGCCATCTGCCCCGCCAAACGCCACAGGGCGCCGCCCAGTTCGCGTTCCACGTAACCGGCGGGATAGACCAGGACCACCGCCCCTTCCACCTTGCCCAGACTGTTGACCAAAGGCAGGCCGACGGCGTGGGAATCCTCGTCCATCAGGGCGAAGGGCTGCCCAGTGGGTTCGGCCAGCGGCTGCAGCCACTCGTCAGGGACCGAGGCGCCGATGCGGCCGCGATCGCTGTTGAACAGGATTTCTCCGCGGGAATCATAAATCTCGATGCCGACGATTTGTTCGTCACGGGTCTTTTCAAGCTCGATCGCGTCTTGGACCTGCCGCAACTGGCGCAGGGCGAAACCAAGGTTCAAGCTGTCCTCGACCCGCTTCTTGATGGTGAAGGCGACAAAGCTGTAGCGCGAACGCACCAGCGACGACACTTCATCCTCGAACCGGTAGAAGCCGAACAGGGCGGTCAACAGCATGGTGCTCGCCAAAATGGCGATCAGCGCGGCAGAGACCTTGCGTGAAAGCGACCACGACATAAACTACCTCCGCCCCCGGCAAAAACCGGAAACCGAAACGGCGACCATGATACAGGACCCATCCCCGACCAACACCGCTTTCTCCCGCCCACGCAGCATTGCACACAACCGGTAACGGCCATGCGTCTTTATGGATTTATAGGCTATTTACATTGACCCGCCAAGGGCCGGATAATCAACACCCCCAAATAATCATTCAAAACCATGCAATTGAGCGCATTGCAGACAGTTAACCGGGCACAAACTGTGGATAATCCAACGTCGAATACGGCGAATACCTTACAACAAGACCTTCGCAACAGACCCATCGGGGTATTTGACTCCGGTGTGGGCGGATTGACCGTCGCTGCGGCGCTGCGCCGCACCATTCCGGCGGAAAACCTGCTTTACCTGGGGGATGTCGCCCGACTTCCCTATGGGACGAAGGCGCCGCAGACAATCATCCAATACGTGTTGCGGGCCGCTGATTTCTTTAGTCGAAAAAATATCAAGATGATGGTGTTGGCCTGCAACACCGCATCAGCCCATGCCGCCGACACGTTGGCGCAGCATTATCCGGACATGCTGGTGCTGGGCGTCATCGATTCAGGAGCGGAACAGGCGGCTCGCCTGTCCATCGGCGGCCGCATCGTCGTCGCCGCCACCGAAGGCACCTGCCGCTCGGGCGCCTTTGACCACGCCATTCTGGGGCGTCGCCCCGAATGCCGCGTCACCCCGGTCCCCTGCCCGCTTTTCGTCGCCTTGGTGGAAGAAGGATTGGTGGAAGGCCCCATCGCCGAAGCCATGATCCGTCAATATCTGGCCGACAGCTTCAGCGGCCCCCAAGCCGCCGACTGCCTGGTGCTGGGCTGCACTCATTTCCCGCTGCTGGCCCCCACCCTGCGCAAGGTGCTGGGCGAGCAGCTGACCTTGGTGGACTGCGCCCAGGCCGTCGCGGAAAAAGCCGCCACCATGCTGAAGGACGCCGACATGCTGGCCCAAGGCGGCGAAGGCGGCATCCGCCTTTACACCACCGACGCCCCCAAGCGTTTTTCCACCAGCGCCGGACAGTTCTTCCCGGCCCTGGGGGCCCAGCCCGATGTCGAGCTGATCGACCTGTAAAGTTTCATCGCTTCGTCACTTGCCTGCCACGGATGCCGGCCTTAAGGCTGCGCCAAAGCTTCGCAAGGAGAAGACATGCGCATCGCCATCGTCACCGACGCCTGGCACCCCCAACGCAACGGGGTGGTCAGGGTGCTTGCCACCCTGGTCGAAACGTTGACGCGCATGGGGCATCAGATCTTGGTGGTCGAACCCAGCCAGTTCGCCACCATCCCCTGCCCGTCCTATCCCGAGATTCGCCTGTCGTTGCTGGCAGCCAAAAAGGTCGACCGCGCCCTGCGCCAATTCGCCCCCGACGCGATCCACCTGCCCACCGAAGGCCCGCTGGGCTGGACCGCCCGGCGCTGGTGCCTGAAGCACGCCTTCCCCTTCACCACCGCCTATCACACCAAGTTCCCCCACTACGTGCGCGCCCGCACCGGGGTGCCGCTCTCTTGGCCCTATGCGCTGATGCGGCGCTTCCACGGGCCGTCCGCGGCGGTCATGTGCCCGTCCCCCTCGGTCCGCCGCGAGCTTGCCCAATGGGGCTTCGCCAACGCGGTGGAATGGAGCCATGGCGTCGACGCCGACACCTTCCACCCCCAAAGCAAGGACTTCGTCGACCTGCCCCGGCCACTGTTCATGTATGTGGGCCGGGTGGCGGTGGAAAAGAACCTGCCGGCCTTCCTGGAACTGGACCTGCCCGGCTCGAAGATGGTGGTGGGCGACGGCCCGGCCCGCGCCGCCCTGATGAAGCGCTTTCCCCACACCCATTGGCGCATCGCCAACGGCGACCAGGAATTGTCCCGCTATTTTGCCGCCGCCGATTGCTTCGTTTTTCCGTCGCGAACCGACACGTTCGGCCTGGTGATGCTGGAAGCCCTGGCCAGCGGCGTGCCGGTGGCCGCCTTCCCCGTCCCCGGCCCCCAAGACGTGCTGGGCCAGTCCGCCGCCGGCGTCATGGACACCGATCTGCGCCACGCCGCTTTGACCGCTCTGGATATCCCGCCGGCCGTTTGTCGCGACTACGCCTTGGGTTTTTCCTGGGATAAAGTGGCCCAGCAATTTCTTGCACTGCTGCACCCCTTGTGCGCATAGCGGATTTCTTGGTTTTTCAGGCGAATTCCCTTCTCGGAAATGTTGCCTTTTAGGCGGGGCTCGGCCAAACTGTCGCCGCATTTCACCAACCATCCTGCGAGGCCCGAGTGAACCGAAAGACCAAGTGCGTCGTCGCCGCCTTTCTTTCCGTCGCCATCGCCGGCCCGGCTTTTGCCCGGCCCCAGTGCTACAGCACCCAGGATGTTCGGGCCATGCAGGTCCGCCAGCTGCACTACGAGCTGATGGTCGCCGCCTTGAAATGCCAAGGCGGCGAAGTTGATTTCCGCGACAAATGGTCCAATTGGGTCGGCCGCTTCGGCACCGCCATGAACAGCAACGCCAACCATCTGCGCGGTATGTTCGCCCGTTTGGGCAAGGGCCAGGCCGGCATGGACCGCTATGTGACGCAATTGTCCAACGACGCGTCCATGCGGGCCCAGCATGTGGAAGATTACTGCGGGACCCAGGCCAAGCTGTTCGACACGGTCCTGGCCCTGTCGCCCAGCGAAATGGAAAGCTGGGCCGCCACTTCCATCGAAAAGCCCATGCCCGCCACCGCCAATTGCGCCGCCACCCCCCAGGCCGCGCCGGTCAAGCAGGCTTCGGCCAGTGAACCGGCCGGCAAGGTGAAGGCCAAGCCCAAGGCGGAAAAGGCCAAGGCGGAAAAATCCAAGACCACCCGGAACGACGGGGTCAAGGGCTAAGCCGGCCGGTGCCGCCAGCCCGCTTTTGCTTCATCGGCGATTCCTTCGTCCAAGGCTGCGGCGACCCCGCCATGCTGGGATGGGTGGGGCGCATCTGCGCCGACAAAGCCGCCCAGGGCCACGACATCACCGTCTATAATTTGGGAATTCGCGGCCAGACCAGCGCTGAAATCGCCCGACGCTGGCCCGCCGAGGCCAGACCTCGCCTAGCGTCGCTGCCCTTTTCCCAACGGCGGCTGGTGTTCTCCTTCGGCGCCAACGACGCCGCCCAGAACCGCCCGCCGGAAGAAACCCGGACCAGCACCGAAGCCATCCTGGACCACGCCCAATCCGTGGCACCGACACTGCTGATCGGCCCCGCTCCCATTGCCGACACTCCGTCAGCGGAAAGCCATCTGCGACATCTGACGGAAATGATGGCGGAAGTCAGCCGGAACAAGGGTGTCCCTTTCCTGCCCATCCTGTCCCCATTGCAGCGGGATAGCGCCTGGATCAGCGAAGCCCTGGCCAATGACGGCGCCCATCCCGGGGCCGGCGGATACGCCGCCTTGGCCAGGCTGATCGGCAACTGGCAACCCTGGCAAGACTGGTTTTCCTAAGCCTCCGCACAAACAAAAACCCCCGGCCTTGCGGCCGGGGGTTTTCTTTCGTCTGCGCCGATTAGGGCAGGACGATCTCGACACGACGGTTCTGCGGCTCGCGCACACCATCGGGGGTCTGCACCAGCGGAGCGGTCTCGCCCTTGCCGACCACCGAGATCTGGTCGGCGGGGATGCCCTGCTTGACCATGGCGGCCTTGACGGCGTTGGCGCGCTTCAGCGACAGAGCCATGTTGTACTTGTCCGGGCCCGAACGGTCGGCGTGACCGGTCAGATCGACACGGGTGGAACCACCCTTCTTGGCGGTGTCGACGGCCTGGGTGATGATCTTGGCGGCTTCCGGAGTGATGTCCGACTTGTTGAAGTCGAAGAACACGATGAAGTTCTTCAGCGGGGCCGGAGCCGGCTTGGCGACCGGGGCCGGAGCCGGGGCAGCGACCGGAGCCGGGGCCGGGGCCGGGGCAGCGACCGGAGCCGGAGCGCCGAACTTGTAGGTGAAGCCGGCCAGGATCGAGTGGTTGCGGTAATCGCTGTCACCCGAATTGGCGGTGCCAACATCGGCGTCCAGGGTGGCGAAATAGCGATACTGCGCCTTCAAAGCCCAGTTGCTGTCGATGTCGTAACCGACGCCGGCGATGCCCTGATAGGCGAAGGAGTTGTCGGAGTTGCGGGCGTTGTTGCCAGCGAAATCGCCATCCAGCCAAGCCCAACCGATACCGGCGCCCACGAAGGGATGCCACTTGCTGTTCGGCATGAAGTCGTAGATGCCGTTGATCATGGTGCTGACCGAGTCGATCGAGTCATTGGCACGATAGCCGACTTCGAATTCCACCTTCGGCGCGCCGAAGCTGTAACCGACCTGACCCAGGCCGACCCAACCCCAATCGGAATCGGCGCCGGTCGAGGAACCGGGGTCTTGCATGTAGTTGGCACCACCGTCCAGACCCACGTACCACTGGGCGTTGGCGGCGACGGGCAGGGCGGCGAGGACGCCGGCGACCAGCAGAGACTTCATGGCGCGCATGGAATTGGATTCCTTTTGGTGTGACGCGTGTGAAAACGATTAGCCCGTTTTCTACCTCAGACGACTAACAGGGGCAAGAGGCGCTTTGGAAAGCATTCAATGTTTCACGGCACCGTGGCATTTTCGTCACGCTGTCCATCGGTAGGGGGCGCCGTCACCGCCTCGGCCTGACGCTTCAATCGGCGGAAAGCCCGGACACTGAAGGGGATCATCCCCAAATAGGCGAATCCCACGACCACCAGGGTCAGCCAAGGCTCGGTCACCAGGAACGCCGCCAGCACACCGACGATCAAGAGGACAGGCAAGACCCAGGCATTGGGAATGCGGACCTTCTTGAACGAAAAGGTCGGGATGGTGCTGACCATCAGGAAGGCCACGCCGGCCAGGAAGACCGACACCACCACCGGCTGGGCGAAGAATTCCTCGCCGAACTCGAAGCTGGCGACCATGGGCAACAGCACCACGCCGGCCGCCGCCGGGGCGGGAATGCCGGTGAAGAAGTTGTAGGCGTAAGGCGGCAGGTCGGCATTGCCCAGCATGGTGTTGAACCGGGCCAACCGCAGGGCGCAGCACACCGCGAACAGCAACACCATGGCCCAGCCGAAGCCGCCGGCGCCCTGCATGGTCCAGAAATACAGCATCATCGCCGGCGCGACGCCGAAGCTGACGAAATCGGACAGGGAATCCAGCTCGGCACCGAATTTCGACGTGCCTTGCAGCAGCCGCGCCACCCGCCCGTCCAGCCCGTCCAGGATGGCGGCCAGGACGATGGCCACCACCGCGTGCTGCCACTTCCCATGCAGGGCGAACCGGATCGAGGTCAAGCCGGCGCACAACGCCAACACGGTCAGGATGTTGGGGATCAGCGTGTTGATGGACAATCCCGGCAATTTCGGCGGGCGGATCAACCGCCGCCGGCCATGACCTTGGGGGCGTTGGCGGAACATGTCAGCGAACCTCGCCCAGACGGACCGCTTCGTCCGACTGCAGGTCGGCCAGCACGGTTTCGCCGGCGATGCAACGCTGGCCCAGGGCGACCTTGGGCTGCACGCCTTCCGGCAGATAGACGTCAACGCGCGAGCCGAAGCGGATCAAGCCGAAGCGTTCGCCGGTGCGCACACTTTGGCCTTCCACCAGATCGCACTTGATGCGGCGCGCCACCAGACCGGCGATCTGGACGAAGCCGATGGACCGGCCGTCTTCCAGTTCCAACGCCACCGCCATGCGTTCGTTTTCCTCGCTGGCCTTGTCCAGCGCGGCGTTGACGAACTTGCCGGCGTGATAGGCCAGCTTGGTCACCCGCCCCGCCAACGGGATACGGTTGATGTGGACGTCGAACACGCTCATGAACACGCAGACCCGCGGACGCGGCGCGTCGCCCAGCCCCAATTCGGCCGGCGGCACCGCGTCGCCCATCAGACAGACGACGCCGTCGGCGGGGCTGATGACCAGCCCGTCGCGGGTGGGGGTGACGCGGTCGGGATTGCGGAAGAAATAGGCGCACCACAAGGTGGCCACCAGGCCCAACCAGCCCAGGGGTGCCCACAGCCAGCCCAGCAGCAGGGCGCCAAGGGCGAACAGCGCGATGAACGGCCAGCCTTCGCGGTGGATAGGAACCATGATGTAGCTGGACATGGACAGATTGGGCGCGTGCAAGATCAACCTCGTTCAATGATGGCGGCGCATTGTAGACGCGCAACGCGCCGCCGTTAATGCCTTAAATCCCCACCGATGCCGGTTTTATCCCCCGCCGGGACGTGCTAGGTTCGAGCCACTCCGTGAAACAACGCCCGAACCCATGTCCAAACCGTCTTCGCCCCCCAAGCATGTGATCGTCGGCGGCTTTTGCCTGCCGCTGGACATCGAGTCCCTGGAAGCCTTGCCGGTCGATCCCGGCGGCGTGTTTCAGTTCGACTTCACCTTCCACAATGTCCGCTTCGCCATCCGCTATGAAGAAGGGCACGAACACGGAAGCTTACGGATCGTCGGCGACGTGGGACCGATGCCGTTTTCGGCGGAATCGCCGGTGGCGCGCGCCGGCCTGGACCAGATCTTCCGGGCAGCCAATTCAGTGGTCAAGGCCCAGTTCAAGGTGACCCAAGGCCGCATCGCCCTGGGCACGGAACTGGCCATCGACCGGCCGGTGACCGCCACCAAGCTGATCGCCACCGTCGCCGCCACCCTGATCCCCTGCACCCCTTACCTGGACCTGATCGCCACCTACATCCGCCCGCCCATGGCCCCCGCCAAGCGCGGCGAGCCGGCGCTGCGCCCGGAATGGCGGCGCAAGGCGCTGCCCAAGCCAGCCAGAAGATAAAAAACCGCCGCCTGTTCCCAAGCGGCGGTTTTTTCAGTTCTCGATCCGAGCTTAGCGCTTGGGAATCTGGAACACCTGACCGGGATAGATCAGGTCGGGATCGCGGATGTGATCCTTGTTCGCCTGGAAAATGACCGTGTAGGCCTCGCCCGAGCCATAGATGCGCCGGGCGATGCGCCACAGCGAATTGCCCGCCGACACCACCACCGCCGTTTCGGTGCCGGCATGCAGGGTGCCCTGCGCCGCCACCGGCATTTCCACCCGGGCCAGGACCTTGCCCTTGGCGTCAACCAGATCGGCGCGCACGGTCAGCGACTTGGCCGCCGGCATCTTGGTGGTCAGCTTCCAGTTGCCGTCGGCGTCCACGGTGGCGGGACCGACGAAGACATTGTCCAGATAGACGTGCACCTTGCCGCCCTGCGGCCCACGGCCGCCGATGAACAGCTTGCCCTTGTCGTCCACCTCGACGATGTCCACCGAAATGCCGCCTTCGCCCAAAGGCGGGCCGATCAGCAGCTTGGCGCCGCCGCCGGGCAACGGCTTGAAGGCCAGGATTTGCTGGTTGGGCTTGTCCGGCACCACCAACACCACCGGCGCCCCGGACTCCACCACGGTGCCATCGGGATTATAAGCGCGCAGCGTCAGGTTGCGGGCCCCGGCCGGCATGGGATTGGACGGCACGAACACCCATTCGCCACGACCGTCGGCGATGGTGCGGCCGATTTCCTTGCCGCCGTCCAGGATGACCACTTCGGCCTTGGGCATGGCGCGGCCCGCCAGCACGGCGTCGCCGCGTTCCCCGATGCGCACCACGTCGAAGCTGGGCTCTCCCGCGCCGGGTGTCGCCGTCGATTCCGTCACGCTTCCGGGCGCTGGAACGGAAACCACCGCCTTGGATTCGTCTTCCTTGCCCAGGGTCAGAGCAAGCACGATGGCCAACACCGCAGCGGCGAGACCGATCAGGGAAATGAGTACGGGTCGATTCAAGGGAAGGTCCGCCAGCTTGGCTGAAAACTGCCCGAAGCCTACCGCCTTGCGGCCTTCGGAGCAAGCGCAGCATGGAACCTCTGCGCCAGCGGCCATTGACCGTACGCAATTGGCGCGGGAAAATCGCCCCAATCTTGGAGGAAAACATCATGCGACAGAACCCGCCCCCCCACCGCGTCAAGGTCTGGGACATCCCCACCCGCTTGTTTCATTGGGTGCTGGTGGCGCTGATCGTCGTCCTGGGGATCAGCGGCCAAATGGGCCGGCTTGACGTCCACATGCTGGTCGGTCCGGCCGTGGTGGCCTTGGTCCTGTTCCGTATCATCTGGGGTTTCGTCGGCAGCGAAACCGCCCGCTTTTCCCACTTCGTCCGCGGCCCCAAGGCTGTGATGGCCTATCTGGACGCCGCCAAGACCGGCGCCGTGCGTTCTGTCGGCCACAACCCGCTGGGCGCCTTCAGCGTGCTGGCGCTGCTGGGACTGGTCCTGCTGCAAGGCGTCACCGGCCTGTTCACCAGCGACGACATCCTGAGCGAAGGTCCGCTGGCCCATCTGGTGACGTCCAAGACCGTGGCGCTGTTGTCGGCCATCCATCGTATCAGCTTCAACCTGCTGCTGGCCTTCGTCGTCCTGCATCTGGCCGCGGTGGTGTTCTATCGGGTGGTCAAGAAGGACGACATGGTCCAAGCCATGATCACCGGGGAAAAGCGCGTCCCCCAGGGGGTCGAAGGCATCCGTTTCAAGAACCCGCTGCTCGCCCTGGCCATCCTGGCTGTCTGTTGCGCCGTGGTGTGGGGCACCCTTGCCGCCTTCCCGCCTCCGGCCTTTTAGCGGGCCTATTCGCCAGACAGACAAAAAACCCGCCGGCTCGCACCGGCGGGTTTTTTTAAGGGGATGCGCGCCCCTTATTCCTTGCGGAAATTGTCGTGGCAGCCCTTGCAGGTCTTGCCGACGGCACCGACACCAGCCTTGATGGCGCCTTCGTCGCCCGACTTGGCGGCGGCGGCCAGCTGGGTGGCGGCGGCTTCCAAAGCGTCGAACCCCTTGGCGAAGTCAGCCGAGGTGAAGGCTTCCGGCTTGGTGTTGGAACCCGGCAGCGATTCCGTGCCCTTGGCGAAGGACGCGGGCAGGATGCGGGCCAGGGCGGCGACGTTCTCGGCCTTGGCGGCAGCGTCGGCGGGCAGCGCGCCCTTGCCCTGGGCGAAGGCGCCGATGGGGCCGAAATTCATCTTCACCGCCTGGAACAGCCCCTGGCGCATCTTCAGCGCCTCGTCCGGCTTCTGCTGGGCCACGGCCTGGCTGGCCACACCGGCCATGGTGACGGCGAAAACAGCGGCAACGGCCGCCTTCTTGATGAAACGCATAGTGAACTCCTTGTCCCGAGTGGTCCTCGACCATGCCCATATAGCGCAATGGCCTCGCCCTGCCAGTGACAATGTCACAACTTTTGAAATTCGTAGAGATCGGAAAAACCATACCGATTTACCGGACCCTGCCCGTTTCCCATCCCAAGGTGTAGCTTTTGGCGCTTGCGTTCGCCGTCCGGGGTGTTATCGTGCCCCCGCCGTACGGGGTGCCAGGGCCTGTCCGCCGGACGTGGCGCGCACTGCAGCGGAACCATTGCCAATACCGTCAACACGGGGAACACGTCGATGAATAAGATCAAGGTCGCCAATCCCATCGTCGAGCTCGACGGCGACGAGATGACTCGCATCATCTGGAAGTTCATTAAGGACAAGCTGATCCTGCCGTACCTGGACGTGGACCTGAAGTACTACGATCTGGGTGTCGAATACCGCGACGAGACCAACGACCAAGTCACCATCGACGCCGCCAACGCCATCAAGCAATACGGCGTCGGCGTCAAGTGCGCCACCATCACCCCCGACGAAGCGCGCGTGAAGGAATTCAACCTCAAGAAGATGTGGAAGTCGCCCAACGGCACCATCCGCAACATCCTTGACGGCACCGTGTTCCGCGAGCCGATCATTTGCCAGAACGTGCCGCGTCTGGTTCCCGGCTGGACCAAGCCCATCGTCATCGGCCGTCACGCTTTCGGCGACCAGTACCGCGCCACCGACTTCAAGGTGCCCGGTCCCGGCATCCTGACCATGAAGTTCGTCGGCGAAGACGGCCAGGTGATCGAGCACGAAGTGTTCAACTTCCCCGGTTCCGGCGTCGCCATGGGCATGTACAACCTGGACGAATCCATCCGTGGTTTCGCCCGCGCCTGCATGAACTATGGCCTGTCCAAGAAGTGGCCGGTCTACCTGTCGACCAAGAACACCATTCTCAAGGCCTATGACGGCCGCTTCAAGGATATCTTCCAGGAAGTGTACGAGAAGGAATTCAAGGCCGAGATGGACAAGATCGGCACCGTCTACGAACACCGCCTGATCGACGACATGGTCGCCTCGGCCCTGAAGTGGTCCGGTGAATTCGTCTGGGCCTGTAAGAACTACGACGGCGACGTCCAGTCCGACACCGTCGCCCAGGGCTTCGGCTCGCTCGGCCTGATGACCTCGGTCCTGCTGTCCCCCGATGGCAAGACCGTCGAGGCCGAAGCCGCCCACGGCACCGTGACCCGTCACTACCGCGAGCACCAGAAGGGCAAGGAAACCTCGACCAACCCGATCGCTTCGATCTTCGCTTGGACCCGTGGCCTGATCTACCGCGCCCAGTTCGACAACACCCCGGAAGTGGCCAAGTTCGCCAACGCCCTGGAAGAAGTGTGCGTCGAAACCGTGGAATCCGGCTTCATGACCAAGGATCTGGCCATCCTGATCGGCCCGGACCAGCCCTGGCTGACCACCAACCAGTTCCTGGACAAGCTGGACGAGAACCTGAAGAAGAAGATGGGCGTCTAAGCCCCGCTTCCTTCCAAGGAAAGAAACCCCGCCGGAGCGATCCGGCGGGGTTTTTTCATTATCTTCCGTGGATTGCTTGGCCGCTCGCTCAATGCTCGCCAGGGCGGCGCGCCTCACATTTAAGTCTAGAACTTCAGTTCCAGCCCGGCGCCGAAATGCAGGCCGGAATTGGGTTGGCTGGCGGCGTCCTCGCCACGGCTGGCGGCGGCGAAACCGCCCATGCTGAAGGATGGCGTCACGTCGTGGGTGAAGGACAGCGACAGCGACAGATCGTTGGCGTCCCCCGGCGACACCCCCATCTGAGCGGGATTCAGGCTGAAGCCCCCCACCTGGGTCCATTGATACCCCAAGGACAAGGCGGCGACGCCATCCAATCCCAACGGTGAAACCGAACGGCTGGCGGTCAGGTCGGCGGTACCGATGCCGCCGCCGCTTTTCACCGAAGACGACAGGTTCATCCAGTCCATGCCATAGGCGGCGTAACCACCCACGGCCAGACCGTCGCCATTGGCGTTGGCGCTGACGCCCCCCATGGGCGCGGACACCGCCCCCAGGCTGAAGCCCCCGGTGGAGTATACTTCGGACTTGTTTTCACCACTGAAGGCCGGCAAAGCCGTACCGCCGCCCCCCGGCACCAGTCGCGGGCGCACGGCTTCACCGGCCCAGACGGGCATGGCGGCGGACAGCGACAAGGCGATCAGGGTAAGCTTGCGGAACATGGTCTTCAAAAGCACAAGATGTTGATGCGACTCATATAATGTCGCCTGCGCCCAAGAACAGCCCTTTATTGCACACCCGAATCAAATATCCCGCCGCGTTGCAACAAAGCCACAAAGTCAGTCGTCGACGATCTTGCGCTCGCGCTCACGCTCGGGGCGCTCTTTTTCAGGCTTCTCGCGCTCGGCAGGTCGAAGCGTGCGCTGGGAAAACGCCGCCAGACGGGCCTGAACCTTGCGGTTGACCGTTCCAGCCGGGTAACGCCCCTGCTCGTCCGCCTCGCCGGCCTCGGCTCCTGTCAGCAGGGCGATCCCCTGGTCCACATGATCGACGGGATAGATGGCGAAACGGCCCTGGCGGCAGGCCTCGACCACGTCATGGCGCAGCATCAGATGGCCCACGTTGGTGGCGGGGATCATCACCCCTTGCGTTCCGGTCAGCCCCCGAGCGGCGCACAGGTCGAAGAAGCCTTCGATCTTTTCGTTGACCCCGCCGATGGCCTGGACCCGGCCGAACTGGTCCACCGAACCGGTGACCGCCAGATCCTGGCGGATGGGCAGGCCGGAAAGCGCCGACAGCAGCACGTACAACTCGGTGGACGACGCCGAATCACCGTCGACCCCGCCATAGGATTGTTCGAACACCAACGACGCCGACAGCGACAACGGTTCGTGGGCGCCGAAGCGGGCGGCCAGGAATCCGTTCAGGATCAGCACCCCCTTGCCGTGCAAAGGCCCGCCCAGCTCGACTTCCCGTTCGATGTCGATGACGTCGCCCTTGCCGGCATGGATGCGCGCGGTGATGCGTGACGGATGGCCAAAGGCGAAATTGCCCAGCTGCAACACCGCCAGGCCGTTGATCTGCCCCACTTCCGCCCCCTCGGTGGCGATGTGGATGATGCCGCGTTCGATCTCGTGCTGGACGTTCTCGCGCACCCGGTCCTGACGGCGGATGGCGGATTCCACCGCCTGCTGCACGTGGGTGGCGTCGATGACCGCGGCGCCGGCCCGCCCCGCCCAATAATCGGCTTCCCGCACCAGGTCGGCCAATGACGCCATGTGGGTGGACAATTTGTCCGCGTCCTCGACCTGACGCGACGCCTGTTCCACCACCCGGGCCATCCCGGTGCGGTCCAAGGGCAGCAAGCCTTCCTTGCGGCAAAGGGTGGCCACCGAACCGGCCAGGGCCAGGATGGCGGGATCGCTGCGATCCATGCGCCAGTCGAAATCCGCCGCCACCTTGAAGAGTTCGGCGAATTCCGGGTCGTGGTGGGACAGCAGGTAATAAAGCATCGGCTCGCCGATCAGCACCACCTTGATGTCCAAGGCGATGGGCTGCGGCTCAAGGCTGAAGGTGGACAGCAGCCCCATGGACTGGCCAGGGCTTTCGATGCGCACTTCCCGAGCCTTCAGCGCCCGCTTCAAATCCTCCCAGGCGAACGGGTTCATCAACAACTTGCGGGCGTCCATGACCAGGAAGCCGCCATTGGCCTTGTGCAGGGCGCCGGCGCGGACCAGGTTGAAGTCGGTGATCAGGGCGCCCATCTGGGCCAGATGCTCGACCCGGCCGATCAAGTTGGGCTGGGTGGGGTAATCCTCGTACACCACCGGGGCGCCCTGGGTGGCGCCATTGTCCACCAGCACGTTGACCCGATAGCGGCGGAACACGTCGCCGCCCATGGCGCGGCGGATCTTCGAGCGGTCGTCGTCACCCAGGAAATCGCCCACATTGGCGGCGACATCGGCGGCCACCGCCTGCAGATAGGTCTGCACCTGATCCAGCTCGGGATATTTGGCGGTGATCTCGTCCAACAGATGCTCGATGGCGAAAGCCACCACGTCATGGTCCAGTTCCCGCAGGCGGGCGCGGGACTCGCGTTCCCATTTCGGCACTTCCTTCAAAGTGCCTTCCAGCTTTTCCTGCAGCCCCTCCATGTCCGCCTTGAAGCGGGTCTGGGTATCCTCGGGCAATTGCTTGAACTGTTCGGGCGACAGCACCTCGCCATCCACCATGGGGGCCAGGGCCAGCCCCACCGGCGTGCGCACCAAGGCGACGCCCTTTTCCCCCGCCTCGCCGGCGATGGCGCGGAACGCCTCTTCCTGGCGTTCCTTCAACTCGTCTTCGATGGCTTGGCGACGGTTGCGATATTCCTCGGCCTCGAAGGCGGCGGGCAGGGCTTGGCCCAGTTCGCCCACCAGCCAGTCCATGTCCTTCTTCAGGCCGTTCGCGCGCCCGGCCGGCAGGCGCAGCGCCTTGGGCCGTTGGTTCTGCTCGAAATCGTTGACATAGGCCCAGTCGTCAGGGACCGGGCGCTTCGCCGCCTGCGCCGCCAACAGGCGCATGACCAACGAGCGCCGGCCAGTGCCTTCCGGTCCCAGGGCGAACAGGTTGAAGCCGCGATGACGCATGGCCATGGCGAAGCCGATGGCTTCGACGGCGCGGTCCTGGCCAAAGGCGTTGTCGGAATCGGCCAGCTCGGCCGTGCTGTCAAAGGGCAGCGAAGCAGGGTCGCAAACCTTGTAAAGACGTTCTGGCGGCAAAGGTTGCGGCAGCGGCGACACGTTTCCCCCCTTTTCAAGCTTCGTCTTCGATACGTTCCATGTCGTCGTCGGAAAAACCGAAATGGTGGCCGATTTCATGGATCAACACATGCTTGACCAAGGACGTCAGGTCCTCGCCCGATTCGCACCAGTAATCCAGGATCGGCCGACGATAGAGATAGATCATGTCCACATCGGTGCGCGGCGCCGATTCGGCAAAGCTGGTCATCGGCAGCGACACCCCGCGATACAACCCCAACAGGTCGAACGGGCTTTCCAGCCCCATTTCCGTTTCGGTCTCTTCGTCGGGGAAATCGTCGACGCGGATGATCACGTCGGCGGCGTAGGTCCGCAATTCCTCGGGGATTTCGGCGAAAGCGGTGTGGGCGATGGTTTCCAGGTCACCCAGGGTCGGGGGCACCGTATGCGGAGGGATGAGTCGTGACATGTCTTTACCTTACCCTGCCTTGAACCAAGCGTGAAGGGCGCCCATAGGAAATAGGTCCACTAAAGGCGAGTTTCATCATGGTGACAGAACTGACCCCCGCAGAACGTGACCAAGCCTTGGCCCAATTGACCGGATGGGCGTGGCTTCCCGACCACAAAGCCATCGAGAAATCATTCCGGTTCAAGGATTTTTCCCAGGCTTTCGGCTTCATGAGCCGCGTCGCCCTGGCCGCCGAAAGCCAGGACCACCACCCCGATTGGAGCAACGTCTATTCCAAGGTCACCATCCGCCTATCCACCCACGAATGCGGCGGACTTTCCCATCGCGATGTCCGATTGGCCCACACGATCGACACAATCGCCCCTTAGCCTCATTTACAGCGGAGGGGGCGTGTGGAATCATGCGCCTTCAGTTCAACACGTTTCACGAAAGCGCTGATTCCATGCGGATCGCCGTTGCCCTGCTTGCTCTTGCCGCTTCTGTTTCCGGCCCGGCCCTGGCCCAGGAAAAAATCGCCGCCAAAGCCCCTTCGACCGCCAAAGCCGCCAGCCCGGCCAAGCCCAGCCTGTCGCAACTGGCCGCCGAAGGCGACGTCCAGGCCCAATTCGACTGGGGCCAGTTGCTGCTGAAGGGGGCCAAGGGGGTGAAGAAGAACCCCGCCCAGGCCCAGGACTGGCTGGCCCTGGCCGCCAGCAACGGCCATGTGGAAGCCGCGATCGCCTTGGCCCAGGGCTTCGAGAAAGGCCTGTTCGGCAAGGCTGACATGGCGGAAGCGGCCAATTGGTGGTACCGGGCCGGCGACCTGGGGAACGAAACCGCCCGTCAGCGCTTCCTAAGCCTGTATCTGGATGGCCAGACCGCCTCGGTCGGCGGCCCCGCCGGGGTGCGCTGGCTGGAACAGCAGGCGACCGCCAACGACAGCCGGGCCATCCTGGCCTTGGGCCGCATCTACGAATTCGGTGACGGCATCGTCGTCGACCACGCCAAGGCCCAGGCCTGGTATCGCATCGCCGCCCTTGCCGGCAACGTGGACGCCCAATACCGTCTGGGCAGCATGTTGTTGGCCGAACCCGCCGCCTGGCGCCTGTTGTTCAAGGATGTCAGCCGCGAAAAGGACAATACCGAGCGCGACAATTTCTATCCCACCCGTGACGCCGCCCAGGCCGCCGCCGGCAACGACCGTTGGGTGGACATCATGCGGCCGGGCATGCTGCATGGCGAATATTGGCTGACCCGGGCCGCCCTGCGCGGCCATCCCCAGGCCGCCCTGACCCTGGGCGAAGCCTATCTGCAGGGACGCGACCTGCCCTTCGACCTGTCGCAGGCCGTGCGCTGGCTGTCGGTGTCGGCCCTGGCCGGCGAACCGCGCGCCATGAAGGAACTGGCCGACCTGGCCGCCATGGGCCAGGGACTGTTCGCCCCCGATCCCATCCGCGCCTGGGTCAATTACGACCTGGCCGCAGCCGCCGGAATGAAGGAAGCGGAAGAGTCCCGCGACAAGCTGGGCAAGACCATGAACCAGCGCCAGCTGAACCGCAGCCGCCAGATCGCCGCTGATTTGAAATAAGCCGAAGTCAGCCCGATGGGGCGGCCCGTCAGGGGCCGCCGCCTATCTTTCCCGGCGCAGCAGGAAACGGGCGGTGTTGCCCTTGGCGTTGCTGGCCACCCCATAGACCTTGCCGCCTTCGGTCAGCACGCCTTCCATGGTGAACTGACCGTCGCCGGCGCCCAGGGTGAACGAACAGCCGGTGACCGCCGTCACGGTGCCGTCGATGCGGGTGCCGGCGCTCCAGCCCATGCCGTCGTCGCCGCTGCCCTTGCGGTCCAGAACCCAAACCATCCCCTGCCCCTGGCGAGAAAACTCCCACCGGCTGTGCGGGCTGACCCAGCGGCCCAGCAGCCAGCCGCCATTGTTGGGCAAGGCGGTGTCGCAGCCGGCCTCGGGCAAGGCGCCGGGTGGGCCGGCCTTGGGGAACTGGGGCAGTTCCTGGGCCAGGGCGGGCAGGCTGCAGACCATCAACAAGCTAGCGGCCAGGGTGGCTGCGCGCATGGAATATCCTTTCATCGGCTGGACCGCACCGGAACATAGCCGCGATCGCGCATGCACATGTCCACATAGGCGTTGATACGCTTCTTCGCCTGCGCCCGGTCATAGTCGCGGAAATTGCTGTCCGAACTGCTTTCCGTATAGCCCACTTCGCCATCCGCCCAACGGCGGCAGGCGTTGTAATCGCTACGCCAGCGGTCCTTGGGCTCGGTGGGATGCTGCCACGGCACCGAAGCCGAACAGCCGGCAAGGACCAGGAACAACAAGGAACAGGCGACGAAACGAGGCTTCACGGGCAGGACTCCGGCGACGAAGGCGGCATTGCGCCACAGCCCCGCCCCCAGGTCAAGACGCCCGCAAACCGTTCAGGAAATGCTGCAAGGTGTTGCGCAGTCCCGCCGCCTGTGCCGCCAGCATCTCGGCCGCTTCATGAACGTGGCCGGCTTGGTCGTGGGTTTCGTCGGCGGCTTGCGCCAGTCCCGAGATGTTGTCGTTGACCTGATGCGATCCCGACGCGGCCAGGGCCACCGAACGGGCGATCTCGTCGGTGGCCGCGCCTTGCTGCTCCACCGCCACCGAGATGGCGGCCGCCGTCTCACTGAGCCGCGCCATGGTGGTCTCGACCTGACGGATGGCCGAAGCCGCCTCGCCGGTGGTGGCCTGGATGGCGCCGATCTGGGCGGCGATTTCCTCGGTGGCCTTGGCGGTCTGGTTGGCCAGGGCCTTGACCTCGCCGGCGACCACCGCGAAGCCCTTGCCGGCCTCGCCGGCGCGCGCCGCCTCGATGGTGGCGTTCAGCGCCAAAAGGTTGGTCTGGTTGGCGATGGTGCTGATCAGGCTGGTCACCTCGCCGATACGCCCGACGGTTTCCAACAGGCTGCCCATGCAGGTGGTGGTCTGTTCCAGTTCGTCCACCGCCGCCTGGGACAGGCTGGACGAATCCTCGACCTGACGGGAAATCTCGGCGATGGAAGCCGACAATTCCTCGGCCGCCGAGGCCACCGCCTGCACGCTGCCCGACGCCGACTGCGAGGCGCCCGCCGCCTCGCGGGTCTGGTCCTGGGCCTGACGGGCCAGACCGGACAGGCTTAGGGAATGGCTGTTCAACTGGGTCGCCGCCGACACCACCTCGCCGGTGATGCCCTGGACGCTTTGCTCCAAGGTGTCGGCCATGCCCAGCAAAGCTTGACGCCGTTCCGCCTCAAGCCGTTTTTCCGCCTGTTCCTGCTGGTCGCGCAACTGCGCCGCCTCGCGCATGGAATCGCGGAACACCCGCAGCGCCCGGGCCATGGCGCCGATCTCGTCATGGCGCTGGTCGCCCACCACGTCGGCCTGCAGATCGCCGCTGGACAGCCGGGTCATGGTGCTTTCCATGCCGCGCACCGGGCCGATCACCCGCGCCTGGGTGACCACCAGACCGATCAGGCACAGCCCCAGGGCCACCAAGGCGGCGGCGATGCTGAGCACCAGCACCCGGCCGGCATGGGCCTGTTGATCCTCGGAAACTTGCACGGCCAGGGCCGAGGCCGCCCCCTGCGCATCGACCAGGGTGGCGATGGCTTGGCTGGCGGCGGCGAACCATTGGGCATTGTCCACCGGATAGGGCTGACCGGCCATGCCGGCGGCCAGCACCGCCTGACGGGTGGCTTCGAATTCCTGGAAATACTGGCGTTGGATGGCGGCGACCGGCGGGACCATGCTGGCCTTCATGTCCCCCTGGCGCGCCAGAATACGGACGAATTCCCACGCCCCCATGACCCGGCCGCGGAATTCGCCCAGCAGCGCCATGTCGGCGCCCTTCATGGCCCGTCCCGAAGCGACGATCCCGGCCACATAGCCCCGTTCACGGCCGGCATATTCGGCCATCACCGCCAATTGCGAGCGCATGTCTTCGGTCATGGACACCAGGGGCGTCTGGGAATTGGCTTGGATCAAGCCCAGGCGCAGCATCAGCCCGCCTTCGATGACCGAAGACGAGGTGGGGAACCACGCCGCCAGCACCGCCGGGGGCCGCTGGCTTTTCACCTGGGTCAAGGCGCTGTCAACCTGCCGGCGCAGCGCATCCAGCGCCCGGCGCCGTTCGGCCAACTGGCTGGACAGGTCGCTGCGGGCGGGAAAGTCCAATTGATCCAGCCGCGATTCGGCGTCGGCCATGGCGGCGTCGCCCGCCTGCCGCTTGTCGGCGATGGCCTTTTGCAATTCGGCCGAAGCGGCGCCGTCAGCGCCCAGCGCGCCTGCGGTCAAGCCACGCTCGGCCGCCCAGTTCCCCGCCGCAGCCAGCAATTGGGCGGAAGCCCGCCCTTGCGCCACATTGCGCTCGGCCCCCTGCCATTGACGGACGGAATCCACCGCGATGGCGCCCACCGCCAACACGGCGACGACGGCCAAGGATCCCAGCAGCAGATTGATGATCGATCGGATACTCATGGCGCCCCCACCATTATCGCCTGATCTGACGTATATCAATTTTGATGGGTATTTTACATACATATTTGTGCGAATTGTCATGCGGCCGTCGCCTTCCCCGCATTGTCAGCGCCCCGGCCAAGGGCTAGACTGCACCGCACAACGCCTTTGAGGAGCAGGACATGAGTGGCGAAACCCTGAACGGCTATTATTTCGAGGAATTGAGCGTCGGCCAGTCGGCCATCTTTTCCAAGACCGTCACCGAGGCGGACATCGCCGCTTTCGCCGGTGTGTCCGGTGACTTCAACCCGGTGCACGTGAACGAGGAATTCGCCAGCCAGACCATGTTCAAGGGCCGCATCGCCCACGGCATGCTGTCGGCGGCCTTCATTTCCACCGTCTTCGGCATGAAGCTGCCCGGCCCGGGCTGCATCTACGTGTCGCAATTGCTGAAGTTCAAGGCGCCGGTGAAGATCGGCGACACCGTCACCGCCCGGGTGGAAGTGACCACCTTGGTGCCGGAAAAGAAGTTCGCCACCTTCAAGACCACCTGCACGGTGGGCGGCAAGGTGGTGCTGGACGGCGAAGCCACCCTGATGGTGCCGTCCAAGGGCTAAGCCTTTCGATTGGGCTTACGGGGGCGCTTCGGCGCCCCCTTCCTTTATGGCCTGACGCAAGCGCTCCAGGCATTCGGCGCGGCCGGGGCGATAGTCGTTTTCTTCCCACCACGCATCAACGACACCCAACGCCTGACCGATACCCGGGCCGCGTGGAACGCCCAGCTCCAGACAATCGGCGCCGCGCACCGGCAATTCCACCGGCTGCCACGCGTCGGCCCAATCCAACAACCCGATCCAGCGGCTGGTTTCGTGGCTGTGGGTCACCCCCGAACGTGACTTGGCGTCGGCCCAGGCCACCAGGACCAGATCGCGGAAGGTGTCGGCCCCGATCCGGCGCAGGGCGCGACGGGCCCCGAGATGATCCAATCCATCGTGAACCGCGATTTTCGGCGCCGCGATGGAAACCAGACGGCCGGTCTGGGCAGCGGACAGTTTCAAGCGGTCCCCCACCACCCGAATGGCGGCTTCGTCGCCGTGCAGGATGGCGCCCAGTCGCCGTAACGGGTCGGGCGCGATGCCGGAACGGATCAGACCTCGGCTTTCCAGCCAGCTCAAGACCTTCAGCCGCCCCAGTTCCCGGGCTTCCGGCAGAACGTGGGCCAGCACCCCTTCCGCCTTCATCACCAGCATGGCTTCGGCCGGGTCGGGGGCCTGCAACAGGCGAATCAATTCGCCCGCCACCCGTTCGCCGGACAGCTCCACCAAACGCGGCGCCAGCTTGCGGCAGGCGATCAGCGCGTTCTTGTCCATGGGCGGGCGGCCGTAATGGGCATAGAAACGGAAGAAACGCAGCAGACGCAGCACGTCCTCGTCGATGCGTTTCATCGGGTCGCCGACAAAACGCACCTGCCCGGCGGCCAGATCGGCCAAGCCGTTGAAGGGATCGTAAATCCGTCCCGAAGCGTCGGCGAACATGGCGTTCATGGTGAAGTCGCGCCGTGCCGCGTCGGCGGTCCAGTCGTCGGTGAAACTGACGCGGGCATGGCGGCCGAAGGTCTCCACGTCCTCGCGCAACGTGGTGATCTCGTAATGGGCCTTGCCCACCACCGCCGTCACCGTGCCATGGGCGATGCCGGTGGGGATCACCTTGATGCCGGCCCGTTCCAGCAACGCCATCACCGTGTCCGGGGTGTCGTGGGTGGCGATGTCGATATCCTTGATCGGCCGCTTCAGCACTGAATCGCGCACGCAGCCGCCGACGAAACGGACCTCGGCGCCGTCTGCCATCAGCGCCGCCAGCACCTTCTGCGTCTCGGCGGCGGCCAGCCAGTCCTGGGGCGACAACTGCCCCAACGGCTCGGCCCCGCCGTCATCTTGGATCACCCGCATTTGGCCCCCAGCACGTCGGACAGGTTGACCAACATGCCGGCGGTGGCGCCCCAGATCACCCGTTCCTCCCAGGTCATGGACCAGAACGGCCGCCGCCGGCCTTCCACCACCACGCGGTTCAGCTTGTGGTTTTCCGGATCCAGCAGGAATTCCAAGGGGACCTCGAACACCTCGGCCACCTCGAACGGATCGGGCGTGGTGGCCACCGGCGGACGGACCACGCCCACCACCGGCGTGATGATGAAGCCGGTGCCGGTGACGTAATGGTCCAGCCGCCCCAAAATGGTGACCAGATCACGGGACAGGCCGATTTCTTCCTCGGTCTCGCGCAGGGCGGCGACGACGGCGTCTCCCCGGTCGTCATCTTCCAGACGGCCGCCGGGAAAGCTGATCTGGCCGGGATGATGGGCCAGATGGGCGGTGCGCTGGGTCAGCAGCACGGTCATGCCGTCATCATGTTCCACCAAAGGCACCAGCACGGCGGCCGGCCGCGGCGGGCCGTCCACCAGGGCGCGCCGCCCCGGCACCTCGTCGCCGTCAACCAGGCGTTCCAGCATGGCGTCGCCACGGCCCCGGGGATCAAGCCCGGCGGCCAGGCGCTCGGAGATGTCGTCCCGTGTCAGTCGCAATCGTCCATCCGTCCCAAGGGAAAGAAAGTGCCGCTGCTCCACACGCCATAGACGCGTTCGCCGTCCAGAATTTCTTCGTGCCCCTTGCCCACCAACTCGTAATAGACCGAGCGGGTAAGCCGCGCCTCCAGCCCGTCGCGCACGGAGACATAGGGCATGGGCTCGCCGGTTTCGGGGCATTCCTCGATGCGCAGCGGGTGCAGAGCGTCCACCGTCACCAATTCGTCCACATTGGTGCGGAAACTGACCACCCGGTCGCGTCCGCATTGGCAGGTGAACATCTCCACCGCCAGGAACGGCACGTCGTCCACGGTGATGGTGCCGCGTTCCTCGGGCGTCACCAGCCAATACCGGCCATCCGGGTCGCGGCTCATCACCGAAGCGAAAAGGCAGACCATCTCTTTGCGATTGATCGGTGAGCCATGGTAAAACCAACGGCCATTGCGGTCGATGTGGATTCCCAGATCACCGCAATTGTCCAAGGCGACGGAAGTGACCAAGTGCGCAACCTCCCGGGCGATGGCCCGTAACCAGTCCAAATCCCACAGGAGTCCCCGGTGACCAACCCGACCCCAAGCAGCGGCCTGGAGCACGAGGCGGCCGATCTTAACGCGACCCTGGTCACGGCACGAAACGCCGTCGCCCAGGTGATCTTCGGTCAGGACCGCGTGGTTGATGAAAGTCTTATCACGCTGCTGGCGGGGGGTCACGCCTTGTTGATCGGCGTCCCCGGTTTGGCCAAGACCCGATTGGTGGAAACCCTGGGAACCGTGCTGGGGCTGGCAGAAAAGCGGGTGCAGTTCACCCCCGACCTGATGCCCGCCGACATCCTGGGTTCCGAGGTGCTGGAAGAAGGCGCCGACGGCAGCCGCGCCTTCCGCTTCATCAAGGGGCCGGTGTTCTGCCAGTTGCTGATGGCCGACGAAATCAACCGCGCCAGCCCGCGCACCCAGGCGGCGCTGTTGCAGGCCATGCAGGAACGCCGGGTGTCCATCGCCGGCCATTACCACGACCTGCCCGAGCCTTTCCACGTGCTGGCCACCCAGAACCCGCTGGAACAGGAAGGCACGTACCCCCTGCCCGAGGCCCAGTTGGACCGCTTCCTGATGCAGATCGACGTGGGCTATCCCGACCTGGAGGCCGAACGGCGCATGCTGCTGGCCACCACCGCCGGCCCGCAGCCGCCGCCGCCGGTGGTGATGGACGGCGTCCGCTTGCTGGCGGCCCAGGCCTTGATCCGCCAGTTGCCGGTGGGCGAAGCGGTGGTCGACGCCATCCTGGCCCTGGTGCGCGCCGGCCGCCACGAAACCAGCCCCTTGCCGGAAGTGCAACGCCATGTGGCCTGGGGTCCCGGCCCGCGTGCGGCCCAGGCCCTGATGCTGGCGGCCCGTGCCCGCGCCCTGATGGACGGCCGGCTGTCGCCGTCGGTGGACGACGTGATCATCCTGGCCCCCCCAATCCTGCGCCACCGCATGGCGCTGTCTTATTCCGCCCGTGCCGACGGCGTTTCGGTGGACCACGTCATCGCCAAACTGATCGAGACCATCGCGTGATCCCGCCCCGGGTGCTTGCTCAGGCTCAGGACCTGGCTGCCCGGCTGCCGCCCTTGCTGGTGGCCGCCGAACGGGTGGCGGCGTCTTTGGCCGGCGGCACCCATGGCCGCCGCCGCGCCGGCCCGGGCGAGACCTTCTGGCAATATCGCCGGGCCCAGCCGGGCGACAGCGCCGCCGCCATCGACTGGCGTCGCTCGGCGCGGGGCAACGGACTTTATCTGCGCGAAACCGAATGGTCGGCCACCCAGGGATTCTGGCTGTGGTGCGACGCATCCGCATCCATGGACTGGCGGTCCACCCCGGATTTGCCGGAAAAGCGCAACCGCGCCTTGCTGCTGAACTTGGCCTTGGCGGCGTTGCTGCTGCGCCTGGGGGAACGGGTGGCGGTCCTGGGTCCCGGTGACGCCCCGTCTTCCGGTCCCGGCAGCCTGCCCCGTCTGGCCGAGCAGATGGCCAGCCCCTGGGGCGATGGCGTGCCCCATCCGCTGCGCCCGCCGCGCCAGGGCGAGGTGGTGCTGGTGTCCGACTTCCTGATGCCGCCCGAACGCATCGCCCAAGATGTCGCCACCCTGGCCGCCCAAGGCAATGGCGGCCATTTGATCCAAGTGCTGGACCCGGCCGAGGAGACCCTGCCCTATAGCGGCCGGGTGCGTTTCGTCGACACCGAGGACGAAACCGAGCTGCTGGCCCGCCGGGCCGAGGATTGGCGCGCCGATTATGCCCGCCGGCTGGCCGAACACCGCGACGCCCTGACCGCCATCGCCACCGCCCATGGCTGGAGCTTCGCCACCCACCGCACCGACCACCCGCCGCAACTGGCTCTGCTGGCCTTGCAGGCGCGCCTCGCCATGCCCCGCAGCCGGCGGCCGACATGATCGGCTTCGCCTCGCCCTGGATATTGGCCGCTTTGGTCACCTTGCCGGCCTTGTGGCTGCTGCTGCGCCTGCTGCCCCCGGCGCCCCAGCAGGTGCGGTTCCCGGCACTGCGCCTGTTGCTGGGGTTGACCCCGCGTCGCGACAGCGCCACCCGCACGCCCTGGTGGCTGCTGGCGTTGCGCCTGTTGTTGCTGACCCTGGTCATCCTGGGCGCCGCCGGACCGTCGCTGCACCCCCATCCGTTGGGCCAAGGCGCAACGCCCCTGCTGCTGGTGATCGACGATTCCTGGGCTGCCGCTCGGGACTGGGGGCCGCGCCGTCAGGCCCTGCTGGACGAGGTCGCCGACGCCGCCCGCCGCCAGCGCCCGCTGCTGCTATTGACCACGGCCCGGCCGCAGGACGGCACCACCATCGCGGTTCAGGGGCCGCTGAGCAGTGCCGCCATGCAGGCCCGTATCGCCGCCTTGGAACCCAAGCCCTGGCCCACCGACCGCGCCGCAGCCCTGCAAGCGGTGACCGCCCTTAGCCACGACACCGTGACCGAGGTGATCTGGGTCGCTGACGGCCTGGACAATCCGGCCCAGGACGGCCGGAAACTGGCGGCCGCGCTGCAAGCCCTGGGGGGCGGCGTCACCGTTCGGCAAGGCCAGGCCGGCCGCAGCCTGCGCCTGTTGAACGAAGGCGGCGGGGAGCAGGCGGCTTTGGCGGTGTCCTCTCTGGCCTTGCCTTTACCCCAGCGTCTGGCGGTGCGCGGCCTGGACGATTCCGGCCAGGTCCTGGCCCGCGAGGATGCCCAGATTCCGGCTGGACAAACCCATACCGAAATCACGCTGCGGCTGCCGGTGGAGTTGCGCAACCGTCTGGCCCGGCTGGATATCGAAGACGAACAATCCGCCGCCGCCACCTTGCTGCTGGATGAAAGCTGGAAGCGCCGCATCGTCGGCCTGGTCGACGAAGACGGCTCGACCACCCCGCTGTTGGCACCGCTCTATTACGTGGACCGGGCCTTGGCCCCCCATGCCGAATTGAACCGGGGCGACATCCCCACCTTGCTGGACCGCCGCCCCGACGCCCTGATCCTGGCTGACCACGTCCTGAACGACAGCGAAAGCGTCGCCTTGCGGGACTGGGTCCAGGCCGGCGGCGCGCTGATCCGCTTTGCCGGGCCACGCACGGCTGCGGCCATTCCCGCCGGCGGCCGGCTTGACCCATTGATGCCGGTGGCCTTGCGGCCGGGCGGCCGGTCGTTGGGCGGCGCCATGTCGTGGACGGCGCCCCAGGGACTGGCTGACTTTCCCGCCGACACCCCGCTGTCGGACCTGAAGGCCGCCGCCGACGTCAAGATCATGTCCCAGGTCCTGGCCGAACCGGCACCCGACCTGAACGACAAGGTCTGGGCCCAGTTGGCCGACGGCACGCCGCTGATCACCGCCGACCGTCGTGGCCGCGGCTGGGTGGTGCTGGTGCACGTCACCGCCAACGCGTCGTGGAGCAATCTGCCGCTGTCCGGCCTGTTCCCCGACATGCTGCGCCGCCTGGTCGCCCTGGGGGCCGGCGGTCGTCCGGCCAGCGGGGCTTTGGCTGCGGGCGAAGTCCTGGACGGTTTCGGCCTGCGTCATCCGGCGGGCGGCATCGTGCAGTCCCTGCCGCCGAGCCCGGCGGAACGGCATGTCGGCCCGGAAACCCCGCCGGGCCTTTACGGTCCCGAAGGCGGTCGCGTCGCCTTCAACCTGGGGCCGTTGCTGCCCCCTCTTCAGGCCCTGACCCTGCCGGCCGGCATCCAAAGCCAGCCCTTGGAACGCAGCAACTCGCCCCGCGACCTGTCAGGTCCGGCCTTCGCCATCGCGCTGATCCTGTTGCTGGCCGATCTGGTGGTGGCCGCCCGTCTGCGCGGTGCCGCCCTGGCCGGGTTGGCGCTGTTGGCCGGCCTGTCGGGCCAGGCCCGCGCCGAAGACGACTTCGCCCGGCAGGCGGCTTTGTCCACCCGTCTGGCCTTCGTCCATACCGGCGACGGCTTCGTCGACGGCAAGGCGCGGTCCGGGCTGACCGCCCTGTCCAAGGTCGTGGCCGAACGTTCCACCGCCCGCTTGGACGCCCCCATGGCGGTGAACCTGGAACGCGACCCCATCTTGTTCTTCCCCATCGTCTATTGGCCGCTTTCCAGCGAACAAAAGCCGCTTTCCGCCGCCGCCATCGACAAACTGAACGCCTATATGCGCGGCGGCGGCCTGTTGGTCCTGGATACCGGGGCGCAGAAAGCCGGCGCCGATTCCTCCGACTTCGCCCATTTGACCGAAGGGCTGGCCATTCCGCCGCTGACCAGCGTTTCGGCCGAACATGTGCTGACCCGGTCATTCTATCTGCTGAAGCAGTTGCCCGGCCGCTGGGACGGGGCGGTCTGGGTGGTGGGAAACAATGGCGGCGACGACCGCGACGGGGTGTCGCCGGTGGTGGTGGGCGCCAATGACTGGGCCGGCGCCTGGGCCACCGACGCCCAGGGACGACCGTCCTTTCCCTGCGTCCCTGGCGGCGAGCGCCAGCGCGAACTGGCCTGGCGCTTCGGCGTCAATCTGGTCATGTACGCGCTGACCGGCAACTACAAGGCGGATCAGGTGCATCTGCCCGCCATCCTGGAGCGCCTGGGCCAATGACCGCCACCGCCATCCTGGCCCGCCTGGAATTCGCCCCGCTTTTGCCGTGGCCGGCGATCATCGCCCTGGCCGCCCTGGTGCTGGCGGCGATGCTTTATTGCCTATGGAAGCGCAATCCCGATTGGCGGCTGGCCGCCGCCCTGGTTCTGCTGGCGGTGCTGGCCGATCCCCGACTGATCGAGGAACGCCGCCAATCCCTGCCCGACATCGTACTGGTGATGGTGGACGACTCGCCGTCGCAGCATCTGGGCCAGCGGCCGGCGCAAACCGCCCAGGCGCTGGCCGAGCTGCAGGCCAAGCTGGCCCGCCAGCCCAATCTGGAAATCCGCGTTCACCGCGAACCCGGAGGGATGGACGGCACCCGTTTGCTGAGCGCCACCCAATCCGCCTTGGCCGAACTGCCCCGCCGCCGCCTGGCCGGCATCATCATGATCACCGACGGCCGCATCCACGAAAGCGCCTCGGCGCCGTTGGGCGCCCCCCTGCACGTGCTGCTGACCGGCGGACCGCAGGAACGCGACCGCCGTGTGGTCATCACCCGCCCCCCCGGCTTCACCCTGGTCGGCCGTCATGCCCAGATCCGTATCCGTGTGGACGATCCCGGTTTCAGCGGTCAGGCTGAACTGATGGTGCGGGTGGACGGCCAGGATTACCTGCTGGCCCAGGTGCCGCTGAATGCCGAGGCCACTATCGAAGTCCCCATCCGCCACGCCGGATCGGTGTTCGTCGAGGTGGAGAGCCCCGCCCCCGACGGCGACCTGCTGCCCGCCAACAACCGGGCCGCCTTGGCCATTCCGGCGGTGCGCGACCGCATGAAGGTGCTGCTGATCTCGGGCGAGCCCCATTCCGGCGAACGGGTGTGGCGCAATCTGCTGAAGTCCGACCCGGCGGTGGATCTGGTGCACTTCACCATCCTGCGCCCGCCGGAAAAGGACGACCGCACCCCCATCCGCGAACTGGCGCTGATCACCTTTCCGGTGCGCGAACTGTTCGAGGAAAAGCTGGGTGATTTCGATCTGGTGATCTTCGACCGCTATCGTCATCGGGGCGTGATGGCCTCGGCTTATTACGAACGTCTGGCCCACTATGTCCGCCAGGGCGGCGCGCTTCTGGTGGCGGTGGGACCGGAATACGCCGACCGCGACGGTTTCGCCGACACCGCCCTGGCCGAGCTGCTGCCGGTCGCCGCCGACGGCCGCATGGTGGAAAAGTCATTCGTCCCCAAAATCACCGCCACCGGACGACGCCACCCGGTGACCTCGGGCTTGCCCGCTCCCGCGGCCTGGGGGCCGTGGCTGCGTCAGGTGGGAGGACACGCCAAAGGCGGCCAGGTGGTGCTGGAGGGCGCCGACGGCCTGCCCTTGCTGGTGCTGGATCAGGTGGCCCAGGGCCGGGTGGCGCAATTGCTGTCCGACACCGTCTGGCTGTGGTCACGGGGCTATGGCGGCGGCGGCCCCCATGACGAGATGCTGCGCCGGCTGGCCCATTGGCTGATGCGCGAACCGGAACTGGAAGCCGAATCCCTGAAGGCCGACATCCATGGCGACCGCTTGCAGGTGGTCCGCCGCAGTCTGGCCGACACCATCGGTCAAGCCAGCGTCACCGCCCCCGACGGCACCCGCGCCATGGTCCCGCTGGCCGACCAGGGGGACGGCAGCTGGCGGGGGGAAATGAAAGCCGACCAACCGGGATTATGGCACGTCGAAGCCGACGGACAGGTGGCCCTGGCGGCACAAGGCGGAATCGATTCCCCCGAACTGGGCGAGGTGACCGCCACCGCCGACATACTCCGCCCGACCGTCGAAGCCGGCGGCGGCAGCATCCGCTTCCTGGCCCAGGGCGGCGTCCCGGATATCCGCATGGGAACGCCGGCAGCGGGAAGCAACGACCGCTGGCTCAGCCTGATCCGGCGGGACGATTACGTGGTCCGCGGCGTGGCGCAATCCCCCTTGCTACCCGCCGTTCTGGCTTTGGTCGCGGTGGCTGCCGGATTGTTGCTGGCCTGGCGCCAAGAGAGCCGCTGACCCTGGAGATTAACCAATCGTTCGGAGTCATTACCTGTAGATTAACGGAAGCGACGCCAGTACACTGCGCCCCTGCTACGGGGATGTGGCTTCAAGGACCAAGAGGACGTTTGCTTGTGCCGAAGAAGACGTTGGGCCTGAATATCGGGGAACGGGACCAAACGCAGGCGTTGCGCAGCATCGCTCGTCGGGTGCTGCCCGAATGGCAGGTTTTCGTCCGCGACGACGATGGGCAGGCCCGCCATTTCACCATCACCCGCAAGTTCCAACTGATGTCGGTCGCAGCCGCGCTTGTCCTGGCGTTCTGGGCCGGGACCAGCACCACGCTGCTAAGCCAGCGCCCCGCCGAACTGGCGGAAAAGGAACGTCGCCTGGACGAAATGCTGGCCGCCAACACCGCCAGCCAGCAACGCCTGTTGGCGGCTGAAAAGATGGTGGGCGACATCGCCCGCGAAGTGGACATGGTCCACGCCAACCTGCTGACCCTGACCGAATCCTCGGACGTGCTGGCCCGCGAACGGACGGTGCGGGTCACCCCCCGTCCCGCCACCGCCGAGGACGACGCCGACGAAGCCAGGCTGACCCGCCAGAAAGTGCGCGAACTTGAAGCCTCGCTCGCCCGCCTGCAAAGCACCTATACCAAGGCGGTGCAGCAAGTGGCCGACGCCGCCGGCGCCCGCATCAGCGAAACCGAAAGCCGACTTAGCCGCCTGGGTCTGGACGCCCGACGCCTGCTGAACGAAACCCGGCGCTCGCCCGGCCAGGGCGGCCCGTTCATTCCCTTTCACGGCAATTCCGATTCCGACGGCACCATCGGGGCAATGATCACCAAGGTCCAGCATTGGGTCGGCGTCAAGGCCGCCCTGCAGCGCCTGCCCCTGGCCGAGCCCATTCACGGCGCCTATGACTTCAACAGCGGCTTCGGCACCCGCAACGACCCGCTGAACAACCGCACCGGCATTCATGAAGGCATCGATCTGGGCGCCGCCATCGGCACCCCGGTTTACGCCACCGGCGACGGCGTGGTCTTGGAAACCGGGGTCAAGGCCCGGTACGGCCTGACCATCGACATCGACCACGGCAACGGCCTGTCCACTCGCTACGCCCACCTGTCGCGCATCAAGGTGCAGCCCGGGCAAAAGGTGACGCGGGCCACCATCATCGGTCTGGTGGGCAATACCGGCCGTTCCACCGGCTCGCATCTCCATTATGAAGTGCGTCTGAACGACGCGCCTCGTGATCCCCTCAAATTCATCTCGGCAGGTCGTGATGCTGCGAAAATTAGGTAAGTCTTCCGACACCGCCGCTGCGGCGCCGCTGTCGATCATCGGGGCCGACGTGCGCATCGTCGGCGACATCATCACCGATGGCGAGATGCAGATCGACGGCCACGTCGAAGGCGACATCAACTGCAAGACGCTGGTCATCGGCCCCAAGGCCCACATCATCGGCGAGGTCAAGGCCCACACCATCCGCATTCACGGCGAAGTGTCGGGACGGCTGGCCGCCGATCACGTGACCATCGGCCGGTCCGGCCGGGTTACCGGCGACATCTGCCACGGCAGCCTGGAAATCCAATCCGGCGCCCAGGTGGAAGGCCACTTCCTGCGCAAGGAAGCCCAGGCAGAGGCCGTCGCCCTGCCCAAGCCCGAAGCCAGGCCGGTCAACGACAAGGCCGAAAAGGCGGTGACGGTGGCGCAGCCCCCCGCCCCCGAGCCCCAGGCCAAGCCCGCCAACGGCAAGTCGGAAGAGACGGTGGTGACACCCCCCTCCCCGGAATCCGACACCAGTACAGCGACCATCAACTGAAGAAAGGCCCGGTTCATCGAACCGGGCCTTTCTTATTTCACCTTGGTGGCGGCGGCTTTCGGTTTGCCGGCCGAGGTCTTGGCTTTGGCCGCCGGCTTGGCGGCCTTGGGCTTGGCGGCGACCTTCTTTTCGGCCTTGGGTTTCACGGTGGTGTGCAGGGCCGCTTCGGCCCGCAGCCAATAATCCATGTCGCGCCCGGCCGGCGAGCCGTCTTCCTGCCACAGGCGATAAGCGAGTTCCTGGATTTGATCTTGGGTCACAGACATCACCTGGGTCCCCTGTCCTGTCACATCGACGCACAACACTAGCCCAGCCGCGTCCTTGCGACAATCACCCGAGGACGAACGCGGTCATTGGTCATAGCGAAAAACAGTTCCGCTCCCCTTTTCCCGCTTGACACCCCCGCCCCCATGTTCTATATACGTTCCCATCACCGCCACAATTGCGTCCATCGCCAACGGCGCTGAAACGAAAACGGCCCCGGATAACTTCCGGGGCCGTTCGTCATTCACAAGACGACGATTCTAGCCACGCAGGCCTTGCAGGTTTTCCACCCCCAGGCGACGCAGCGAATCGACCTTTTCCAGGGCACGACGGACGGCGTCGGAAGCGTCGTCGATCATGGTGCGCAGGTTGTCCACGTAACGGCGCATGGTGTCGGACACCGTGCGGAATTCCTTTTCGTGGACGCCGGCGGCGGCAGCTTCGATGGCGATGTTGGTGGCGATCGAGTCGGACTGGCTGACCACTTCCTCGACGCCGTGGGCGCGGCGCGACAGGTCTTCGACGTTGGTGGACAAGTCGTCCAGCTTGTCGACCAGCGAGCGCATCATTTCGGCGAACTGGGCGCTGTCGGCGCCGCCGTTCGAGGATTCCTCGATGACGCGCAGCTGCTTCAGTTCGTCCTCGATCTTGGTGGACAAGGTGTCGGTGCGCGACCGCAGTTGGTTCATTTCGCCGCGGATCTGGGCCAAACGGTTGACCAGTTCACGGGTGTACTGGGTCAGCGCGCGGACGGCGCGGCCCTTGTCGCCGGCGCGGCCGGCGGCCAATTCGGCGTTCAACGACAGGATTCGCAGGTTTTCGGCCAGTTCGTCCAACTCGCCAAAGGCGTGGAAGGCACGACGACAATCAGACAACAAAGCGTTGGCGCGAGCTTCGATACGTTCGGTGCGTTGGGTGCCCGAGGCGCCACGCGCCGTGGATTCGACTTGAGTCATGACGTTTCAGCTATCCCTTTCTCGGCCGGACCGCCCCGGCCCGCGAATTGCCCGATCATAACCATTTTCGCCGCCCGCGACAGCGGGTTTTTTCAAGTCAACCCATGCCTTTGGCCTGGCTGCTTCGGCGTGCGCCCTCCTGTCGCGCGCCGTCGAGCGCCGGCCGCCCCCTCTCCCACGGGCTCCTTCCCCGTGGGAGAGGGGTTGAACCCCTTTTCCGCCAGAGAACCGGACACCGTCCGGCCTGACGGACGCCCAGCGGCACGGCGGTCCATCCTGGACCAGAACCGGGGCCGGACCGGGCTTCACACCCCAACCATCACAAGGATTTTCATCATGTCGACTTCGGTCATCAACGGTTACTCGAAAGATTACGGCGCCCAGGTCCATGCCGCCTATCAGCGCCAGGGCACCAAGCTGCGCAACACGGTGCGCACCCGCAACAACGTCACCGGCGCCATCGCCGTCTTCCAGAAGGTCGGCAAGGGCGCGGCCAGCACCAAGGCCCGCCACGGCAAGGTGCCGGTCATGAACGTCGATCACCAGACGGTGGAATGCCAGTTGTACGACTATTACGCCGGCGACTGGCTGGACAAGCTGGACGAGATCAAGATCGAACACGACGAACGCGCCGTGCTGGTCAATGCCGGGGCCTATGCCCTGGGCCGCAAGACCGACGAGTTGATCATCACTGAGTTGGACAAGTCCACCAATTACGCCCAGGACGGCACCACCGGCCTGACCAAGGACAAGGTGCTGGCCGCCTTTGAAATGCTGGGCGAGGCCGACGTCCCCGATGACGGCGAACGTTACGCGGTGGTCGGCTGGAAGCAGTGGTCGGAACTGCTGCAGATCCCGGAATTTTCCGATGCCGATTATATCGGCGACGAAGACCTGCCGTGGAAGGGCACCCAGGCCAAGAACTGGCTGGGCACCCTGTGGATGCCCCATTCCGGCCTAACCAAGTCGGGTTCGGTGCGCCACTGCTATTGGTACCACAAGACCGCCATCGGCCACGCTGTCGGCTCGGAAGTCAAATCCGAGATCACCTATCACGGCGACCGCGCCGCGTGGTTCTGCAACAACATGATGAGTCAGGGCTCGGCCCTGATCGACACGGCCGGCGTGGTGTCCCTGCGCTGCCTGGAAGCGTAAGGGGTACCTGAATATGGCCTATCTTTCCAAGGACCTGTCCGTCCTGGCCTATGCCAACGGCTTCACGCTGTGGCACTATGCCACCCCCGACGCCGCCGCCACCGTTGACACCGCCGGCTATTTCAGCCCGGCCGCCGACATGCTGCGCGCCGGTGACATCATCATCGCCAACCTGGAAACCGCCGGCACCCAAAAGGCCGGCCTGTTCTTCGTCCGCCAAGCCGGTTCCGGCACCGTGGACGTGGCCGACATGACCCAGGTGGGCGCCACCAACACCGACTGATCACCCTTGTTCCGGGGCCACCCTTCGCGGGTGGCCCCGGTCATCTAACAAATCGTCTGACAACATGGCTGCATTAGGGTCAGGACCTATAAAATAGCTTTCCCCCGCAGCGGCGTTGTGATTCAAGGTTCCCGAAGGGAGCCTTTGGATGAACGATCACCTTTTCTGGCTGACGGATGAGCAGTTTGCGCGGCTTGAGGC